>JACCDR010484083.1_pt1 | contig 201656 bp, 181 predicted proteins | sample 7446431 | NCBI WGS metagenome assembly JACCDR01 (sample SAMN15323443, study PRJNA562643) | freshwater metagenome | isolation source: river surface water | place: USA:Blue River Watershed | collected 2017-08-17
AAGTTTGAACGTAACAAGCCCCACGTCAACGTGGGTACCATCGGTCACGTTGACCACGGTAAAACCACTCTGACTGCAGCGTTAACGCGCGTATGTGCAGAAGTGTGGGGCGGCAAATTCGTCGCTTACGACGGTATCGATAATGCTCCAGAAGAGCGTGAGCGCGGTATTACTATTAATACTTCGCACGTAGAGTATGACTCTGCTAACCGTCACTACGCACACGTAGATTGCCCGGGTCACGCCGACTATGTGAAGAACATGATTACCGGTGCTGCCCAGATGGATGGCGCGATTCTGGTGTGTGGTGCTACCGACGGTCCAATGCCTCAAACTCGCGAACACATCCTGTTGTCTCGTCAAGTAGGTGTTCCATACATCGTAGTATTCCTGAACAAAGCTGACCTGCTCGCTGCTGACTGTGGTGGTGTGGGTACTGACGAATACAACGAAATGTTGGAATTGGTTGAGATGGAATTGCGTGAGCTGTTGGGTACTTATGATTTCCCTGCTGACGACACTCCAATCATCCCAGGTTCTGCATTGATGGCGTTGAACGGCGAAGATGACAATGGTCTTGGTACCAGCGCTGTTAGAAAATTGGTTGAAACCTTGGATTCTTACATTCCAGAACCAGAGCGCGCTATCGACCAACCATTCTTGATGCCAGTAGAAGACGTATTCTCAATTTCTGGTCGCGGTACTGTAGTGACTGGTCGTGTTGAGCGCGGCATCGTGAAAGTAGGCGAAGAATTGCAAATCGTTGGTATTACCGACACTCAAAAAACCACCTGTACTGGTGTTGAGATGTTCCGTAAGTTGCTCGACGAGGGTCGTGCGGGTGAGAACGTAGGTGTTCTGTTGCGTGGTACTAAGCGTGATGAAGTTCAGCGTGGTCAAGTATTGTGTAAGCCGGGTTCAGTAACTCCGCACACCAAGTTCACTGCAGAGGTGTACGTATTGTCAAAAGATGAAGGTGGTCGTCACACGCCATTCTTCAAAGGCTACCGTCCACAGTTCTACTTCCGTACTACTGACGTAACTGGTGCTGTTGAATTGCCAGAAGGCGTAGAAATGGTTATGCCAGGCGACAACATTCAAATGTCAGTAACCTTGATTCACCCAATCGCGATGGAAGAAGGCTTGCGCTTCGCTATCCGTGAAGGTGGTCGTACTGTAGGTGCTGGTGTTGTAGCTAAAATCATTCAGTAATTGCTGCTGATTGAGAAAAAACGGGCTCATCCGAGCCCGTTTTTTTATGTCAGATGCATGATCATGAGTTTCTGCTCAAATAATCGCTAAAAAGTGGTTTTTTTGTTGACAGCTTCTGTGACTGCTCTTAGAATTGCGCCTCCTTGAATCGGGGTGGTTTTTACCGATAAACGGGAAGTTCTTTAAAACATATTATTGGAGTTTGGTTCACATGCAGAATCAACGCATTAGAATTCGCCTGAAGGCTTTTGATCACAAGCTAATTGACGCCTCTACTTTGGAGATTGTTGAAACGGCTAAGCGTACAGGTGCTCAAGTGCGCGGTCCGATTCCGCTGCCGACTCGTAAAGAGCGCTTCACTGTATTGATTTCTCCGCACGTAAATAAAGATGCGCGTGATCAATACGAGATTCGTACACACAAGCGTTTGCTGGATATTGTTGAGCCTACTGAAAAAACTGTTGATGCACTCATGAAGCTAGATTTGGCTGCTGGTGTTGAGGTTCAAATTAGTCTCGGCTAAGTAAATGTTTAAGGTTTGGGCACATAGGGTGTTCAAGCTGTGTAACGCTCTGAAATGGGCGGCCATAGCGGGTAAAAGCCCCGTACACTATAGAGGTTAGTAAAATGACGATTGGTATTGTCGGCCGTAAAAGCGGTATGACTCGTGTATTTACCGATGATGGTGTTTCCATTCCTGTTACAGTAATTGAGGTTGCTCCAAACCGCGTTACTCAGGTCAAAAATGTCGAAACCGACGGTTATTCTGCTGTGCAGGTGACTATTGGTTCTCGTCGTGCCTCCCGTGTTACCAAGTCAGAAGCTGGTCACTTTGCCAAGGCAAATGTTGAGGCTGGTCATGCTTCTTATGAGTTGCGTAACAATGCTCAAGAAGCCTTCGAAGTTGGTGCATCTATCACTGTAGAGTCTTTCTCTGTGGGTCAATTGATTGATGTTACTGGCACATCTAAAGGTAAGGGTTTTGCTGGTACTGTAAAACGTTGGAATTTTGGTATGCAAGATGCGACTCACGGTAACAGCCGTTCGCACCGCGTGCTTGGTTCTACCGGCCAGTGTCAAACTCCAGGTCGCGTATTCAAAGGCAAGAAAATGATGGGTCACTTGGGTGCTGAGCGTGTAACCGTTCAAAACCTTGAGGTGGTTCGTGTTGATGCTGAGCGCAATCTGCTTCTTGTTAAGGGTGCTATTCCTGGTGCTCCTGGTGGTGATGTTATTGTGCGTCCCGCTGTTAAAGTGCGCACTAACGGTTAAGTATCCGAGGGGAATCGACCATGGAATTAAAAATTGTTAATCCCGGTGGCAAGCAAGGTGCTGTATCAGTATCTGAGGTAGCCTTCGGTAGAGAGTTTAATCAAGATCTGGTTCATCAAGCTGTAGTGGCTTATATGGCTGGTTCTCGTCAAGGTACTAAAGCTCAGAAAACTCGTTCAGAGGTTTCTGGTGGTGGTAAAAAGCCTTGGCGTCAAAAAGGTACTGGTCGTGCTCGTGCTGGTACTATTCGCAGTCCAATTTGGCGTGGTGGTGGTGTAACGTTTGCCGCTAAGCCTCGCGATTTTGATCAAAAGCTTAACAAGAAAATGTATCGTGCTGCTCTTCAGTGCATTCTGTCTGAGTTAAATCGTCAGGATCGTTTAATTGTTGTAGAAAGCTTTGATGTTGATGCGCCAAAAACCAAAGCATTGGTTCAAAAGCTTGCTCAATTTGATCTTTCTGATGTTCTTATTGTGACTGAGGAAATGAGCGAGAACTTGTTCCTTGCTTCACGCAATTTGCACAAAGTTGGTGTAACTGATGTGCAAGGTGTTGATCCAGTAAGTTTGATCGGTTTTGACAAAATTGTCGTGACCGTTCCTGCGCTGAAAAAGTTTGAGGAGATCCTGGGATGAACCAAGAACGCATTTATAAAGTGTTGTTAGGTCCTGTGGTGTCTGAGAAGTCTGCAGCTGCGGGTGAAACTAGCAATCAAGTCGTTTTCAAGGTATTGGCTGATGCTAATAAACTTGAAATTAAAGCCGCTGTTCAAGCGCTTTTCAACACAAAAGTTGAAAGTGTTCGCGTTTTGAACGTTAAAGGCAAAACCAAGCGTACACGCTACGGAATCGGCAGAAGAAGCGATTGGAAAAAAGCTTATGTACGTCTTGAGCAAGGTCAAGAAATCGACTTTGCGGTAGCTGAGTAAGAGGATTGTTGATATGCCACTTGTAAAAAGTAAACCAACCTCTCCAGGTCGCCGCTTTGTAGTAAAGGTTGTAAATCCAGACTTGTATAAGGGTGATCCCTTTGCGCCGCTGTTGGAGAAAAAATCCAAATCAGGTGGTCGTAACAATGTTGGTCGCATTACTACTCGCCACATCGGTGGCGGCCATAAACAACATTACCGTGTAGTTGATTTCCGTCGTAATAAGGACGGCATCCCTGCAACAGTAGAGCGTATTGAGTACGATCCAAATCGTACTGCTTATATCGCGCTTGTATGTTACGCAGATGGTGAGCGTCGCTACATAATTGCGCCCAAAGGTTTGAGCGCTGGTGACAAAATTGAGTCGGGTAACTCTGCTGCGATTAAAGTAGGTAATACCCTTCCAATCCGTAACATCCCGTTGGGTAGTGTTATTCACTGTGTTGAGCTTAAGCCTGGAAAAGGTGCTCAAGTTGCTCGTTCAGCTGGTGCCTCGGCTCAGTTGGTTGCGCGCGACGGTGCATACGCAACTTTGCGTTTGCGCAGCGGTGAAATGCGTAAAGTGTTGAGTGATTGTCGCGCAACTTTGGGTGAGGTCTCTAACAGTGAGCACAACTTGCGCTCACTGGGTAAGGCTGGTGCAACTCGTTGGCGTGGCGTACGTCCTACTGTTCGCGGTGTTGCGATGAACCCTGTAGATCACCCAATGGGTGGTGGTGAGGGTCGTACCTCTGGTGGTCGTCATCCAGTATCGCCATGGGGCGTTCCAACTAAGGGTTACAAAACACGCGCTAACAAGCGTACCGATAAGATGATTGTTCGTCGTCGCGATAAGAAATAAGCGCCGACTTAACAGCTGAGTAGAGGAAGTCACAGTGCCACGTTCACTGAAAAAAGGTCCTTTTATCGACCTTCACCTGATTAAGAAGGTCGAAGCTGCGATCGCGAGTAATGATCGTCGTCCAATTAAAACCTGGTCGCGCCGTTCCATGATTATGCCGGAAATGGTGGGTTTGACCTTGGCTGTGCACAATGGACGCCAACATGTTCCGGTCCTAGTTAACGAAGAAATGGTCGGACACAAGCTGGGCGAGTTCGCAGCAACCCGCACTTATCGCGGTCATGCCGCTGATAAGAAAGCTAAGAAGCGCTAAGAGGTCTTAACGATGGAAGTAGCAGCAAAATTAAGCGGTGCTCGTCTGTCGGCGCAAAAAGCGCGTTTGGTAGCCGATCAAATTCGCGGTAAAGGCGTTGAAGATGCTCTTGATATCCTTGCATTTAGTACCAAAAAAGGTGCAGAGATAATCAAGAAAGTGCTCGAATCTGCAATTGCAAACGCAGAGCATAACGAAGGCGCTGATGTAGACGAGTTAAAAGTGAAAACGATTTTTGTGGACGAAGGTGTGAGTCTGAAGCGCATTAAACCGCGTGCGAAAGGCCGTGCTGACCGTATTACAAAACGCACTTGTCACATCACCGTTAAAGTAGCCGATAAGTAAGAGAGCAGGCGTTATGGGTCAGAAAGTACATCCAAACGGAATTCGTCTGGGTATCATCAAAAAGCATACTTCTATTTGGTATGCCGATGGCACCGATTACGCAGACAAACTCAACATCGACTTGAAAGTGCGTGCGTACCTTCAAGAGAAGCTTGCTAGTGCGTCAGTTAGCCGCGTTGATATCGAGCGCCCCGCTAATACTGCGCGCATTACCATTCACACTGCCCGTCCTGGCATCGTGATCGGTAAAAAAGGTGAGGATGTTGATAAGTTGCGTGCTGAGGTCAGCAAGCAAATGGGCGTGCCTGTTCATATTAATATTGAAGAGATTCGCAAGCCTGATTTGGATGCAGCTTTGGTCGCACAAGGCGTTGCTCAGCAACTCGAGCGTCGTGTGATGTTCCGTCGTGCTATGAAGCGCGCGGTGCAAAACGCAATGCGTCAAGGCGCTGAAGGCATCAAAATCCAAGTGGGTGGCCGCTTGGGTGGTGCCGAGATCGCTCGTAGCGAGTGGTATCGTGAAGGTCGTGTGCCTCTGCACACATTGCGTGCAGACATTGACTACGCAACCGCCGAAGCGAGCACTACCTACGGTATCATTGGTGTAAAAGTGTGGATTTTCAAAGGCGAAGTTATCGGTGATGTAGTTGAAACCGAAGCGGCGTCTAAGAAAAAAGCCGCCAAGTCCAAGTAAGGGGTACGCATCATGTTACAACCTAAGCGTACAAAGTTTCGCAAGCAGATGAAAGGCCGCAACCGCGGCTTGGCCCAGCGTGGCTCCAAAGTTAGCTTTGGTGATTTTGGCTTGAAAGCAACTGGTCGCGGTCGCTTAACTGCGCGTCAAATCGAAGCAGCACGTAGAGCGATGACTCGTCACGTTAAGCGTGGCGGTAAAATTTGGATCCGTGTATTTCCGGACAAGCCAATTACTGAGAAGCCTCTCGAAGTGCGTCAAGGTAAAGGTAAGGGTAACGTGGAATACTGGGTGGCACAAATTCGTCCTGGCAAGGTTCTTTATGAGATGGATGGCGTGAGCGAAGAATTAGCTCGCGAAGCCTTCGCTCTTGCCTCGGCAAAATTGCCAATTACTACAACATTTGTTAAACGTTCGGTGATGTGATGAAAGCTTCAGAACTCCGCGAAAAATCCGTCGAAGAGCTGAATGGCGTCTTGTTGGAACAATTGAAAGAGCAGTTCAAGTTGCGTATGCAAGCTTCAACTGGTCAGTTGAGCCAGACTCACTTGTTAGCACAAGTGCGTAAAGATGTTGCACGCATCAAGACAGCGCTTAGACAAAAGGCAGGTAACTAACGATGACTCAAAATACTAAAGTGGCTCGTACACTGACCGGTAAGGTCGTTAGCGACAAGATGGATAAAACCATCACTGTGTTAATTGAGCGTCGTGTAAAACATGAGCTTTATGGTAAGTACACCACAAAATCATCCAAGCTTCACGCTCACGATGAAAATAATGAGTGTAAGGCGGGCGATATTGTGACTGTAGCTGAGTCGCGTCCCCTGTCTAAAACAAAGACCTGGGCTTTAGTGAAAATTGAAGAGCGCGCTTCTGAAGTCTAATGGCTTCAGGTGCTTTTAAGAGTTTCGGAGACGGACGATGATTCAAACAGAAAGCTACTTAGATGTTGCTGACAACAGCGGTGCTCGCCGTGTCATGTGCATCAAGGTTCTTGGCGGTTCTCACCGTCGCTATGCGGCAGTGGGTGACATCATCAAGGTTACCGTTAAGGAAGCAATTCCTCGCGGCAAGGTGAAAAAAGGCCAAGTAATGAAGGCAGTTGTTGTACGCACCAAAAAAGGCGTGCGTCGTCAAGACGGTTCATTAATCAAGTTTGACGATAATGCTGCCGTACTGCTGAACAACCAAGATGCTCCGATCGGTACACGTATTTTCGGACCAGTAACTCGTGAGTTGCGTGGCGAGAAATTTATGAAAATCATTTCTTTGGCTCCTGAAGTACTTTAAGTACTCAGTCAAGACAAAGAGTCGAGGGCAGACAAATGCGTAAGATTAAACGTGATGACGAAGTGATTGTTATCGCCGGACGTGATAAGGGCAAGCGCGGTAAAGTGGTTCGCGTATTGGCTGATGAGCGTCTAATTGTTAGCGGCGTTAACATGATCAAGAAGCACCAAAAACCTAATCCTCAGCTGGGTATCGCTGGTGGAATAGTTGAGAAAGAAGCTGCGATCGATGCTTCAAATGTTGCCATCTACAATGCCGCAACTAAAAAAGCTGATCGTGTTGGTTTCAAGATCCTTGAGAATGGCGATAAAATTCGCGTTTTCAAATCCAATGGCGAAGCCGTAGAGGCATAATTAGACATGGCTAGGCTTAAAGAACTTTATACAAAAGAACTCGCCCCCAAACTGAAAGAAGAGTTGGGTTTGGCGAATGTTATGGAAGTGCCACGCATTACCAAAATCACACTTAACATGGGTGTTGGTGAAGCTGTTGGTGATAAGAAAGTGCTTGAGAACGCGGTTAATGACTTGGTGAAAATCGCCGGTCAGAAAGTCGTTGTAACGAATGCTCGCAAATCAATTGCAGGCTTTAAAATTCGTGACGGCTGGCCAATCGGTTGCAAAGTAACTCTGCGTAAAGATCGTATGTATGAGTTCCTTGATCGTCTGGTTACTATCGCTATCCCACGTATTCGTGACTTCCGTGGTATCAGTCCAAAGCAATTTGACGGTCGTGGTAATTTCTCCATGGGCGTGACTGAGCAAATCATCTTCCCAGAAATCGACTACGACAAAGTAGATCGTCTTCGTGGTTTGGATATTTGTATTACCACTACCGCACGCACTGACGAAGAAGGTCGTGCGCTGTTAAAAGCGTTCAACTTCCCGTTCAAAGGCTAAGGGTAACGTCATGGCTAAGAAATCAATGATCGCACGTGAAGTTAAGCGTGCACAAATCGCTAAAAAATTCGCTGCTAAACGCGCCGAATTGAAAGCAGCTATCGTCAGCCCGTCTTCAACTGAAGAGCAGGTATGGGAAGCGCAAATTAAATTGCAGCAATTGCCACGTGATGCCAGCCCTTCACGTCAACGTAACCGTTGCCGTATAACTGGTCGTCCACATGGCGTGTATCGCAAATTCGGCTTGTGCCGTCATAAATTGCGTGAAGCTGCCATGCGTGGTGATGTCCCCGGCTTGGTTAAAGCCAGCTGGTAAGCCTCGGCTTAATTTTAGGAGCAGAATCTGATGAGCATGCAAGATCCGTTGGCAGATATGTTAACCCGCATTCGCAACTCGCAAAGAGTGGGTAAAGCATCTGTGTCCATGCCTTCTTCGAAGTTGAAAGTAAGCGTGGCAAAAGTACTCTCTGATGAGGGTTACATTAACGGTTTTTCTGTTAGCGAAGGCGTAAAGCAAGAGTTAACAGTTGAGCTGAAATATTTTGAAGGCAAGCCAGTTATTGTTGAGCTTGACCGTGTAAGCCGTCCTGGCTTGCGTAATTATGCTGGTAAAGCAGCATTACCTACCGTTCGTGCTGGTTTGGGTATTGCGATTGTTTCTACCAGTAAAGGTGTAATGACTGATCGTGCTGCTCGCGCTGCTGGCGTGGGTGGTGAAGTCCTCTGCACAGTATTCTAATTGGGAAATCGTCATGTCACGAGTTGCAAAAAGTCCGGTTGAAGTACCTGCTGCTGTGAGTGTAACCCTCGATGGGCAAAGTCTCTCCATCAAAGGCAGCAAAGGTACGTTGGCACTGCAAATTCACGCAAATGTTGAAGTTAAGCACGAAAACAACGTGTTGACCTTCGCCCCGCGTGATGGTGCCAAGCAGTCAGATGCGCTAGCAGGCACTACCCGTGCGCTAGTTAATAATATGGTAAAAGGTGTTAGCCAAGGTTTCGAAAAGAAATTGACTTTGGTGGGCGTTGGTTACCGTGTTAAAGCTGAAGGCAATACTGTAAACCTGTCTGTGGGTCTTTCTCACCCAGTAAACTACGTTCTACCACAGGGCGTTACTGTAGAAACCCCAAGCCAGACTGAAATAGTACTAAGAGGCACTGACAAGCAATTGCTTGGTCAAGTTGCTGCTGAAATCCGAGCTTACCGTGAGCCAGAGCCTTATAAAGGTAAAGGTATTCGCTATTCGGACGAAGTTGTACTGCGTAAAGAAGCTAAGAAGAAGTAGGGCTAGGATATGAACGATAAGAAGCAAACTCGTCTTCGCCGTGCACGTCGTGCTCGCGCCAAGATTCGTGAATTAGGTGTTACGCGTTTATCGATCCATCGTACTCCTCGTCATATTTATGCACAGCTGATTTCAGGTGATGGTGCAAATGTGTTGGCGAGCGCCTCTACTCTGGATAAAGATTTACGCAGTGGTAAAACTGGCAACGCTGATGCTGCTAAAGCAGTAGGCGCATTGATTGCTCAGCGCGCTAAAGCGGCTGGCATCACACAAGTTGCATTCGATCGCAGTGGTTTTAAATACCATGGTCGTGTAAAAGCGCTTGCAGATGCTGCTCGTGAAGGCGGATTGGAATTCTAAAGGTGAGATATGGCATACGCTAAGAAAGAAGAAGACAACAACGAAGGCTTGCAAGAGAAATTAGTTCAAGTAAATCGTGTTGCTAAAACTGTAAAAGGTGGTCGTATCTTTCAATTTACCGCACTAACTGTTGTGGGTGATGGTAATGGTAAAGTTGGCTTTGGTCGTGGTAAAGCGCGTGAAGTACCTGTTGCTATACAAAAAGCAATGGAAGCTGCTCGTCGCAACATGATCAGTGTTGATTTGAATGGTGATACCATTCAATACCCAACCAAAGGTATTCATGGCGCTTCAAAAGTGTATATGCAACCTGCTTCTCAGGGTACTGGTGTAATTGCTGGTGGTGCCATGCGTGCTGTTCTTGAAATTGCAGGCATTCAAAACGTGTTGTCTAAGTGCTACGGCTCAACTAACCCAGTAAACGTTGTACGCGCTACTTTTAATGCATTAAAAGCAATGACTTCTCCGGAAGCGGTTGCGGCTAAACGCGGCAAAAGTGTTGAAGATATTCTGAACTAATCGTTCAATCGATTATTAGATGGCGGAATCCACCATGTCTAAGAAAATGATTAAAGTGACTCAGATTAAGAGTACAGCTCATCGTCTGAAAAGCCACAAGGCCTGCGTTGCAGGTTTGGGTTTGCGTCGCATTCGTCATACCGTTGAAGTTGAAGATACTCCTTCAGTTCGCGGCATGATTAATGCGGTGAGTTATCTGGTTAAGGTAGAGGGAGAATAAGATGCGTCTTAATACGCTAAGTCCTGCACCAGGCAGAATTAAGGCTCCAAAACGTGTTGGTCGCGGTATTGGTAGTGGTTTGGGTAAAACTGCTGGCCGTGGACATAAAGGTTTGAAGTCACGTTCGGGTGGTTCTGTAAGGCCAGGTTTCGAAGGTGGTCAAATGCCTTTGCAAATCCGTTTACCAAAATACGGTTTCACTTCTCGTATTGGTTTGGTAACTGCCGAGATTCGTTTGTCGGAATTGAATGCTGTAGAAGGCTCAGTTGTTGATATCGAAACTTTAAAACAAGCTGGTTTGATTAGTTCTGTTATCAAGCGCGCTAAAATCTTCGCTTCTGGCGAAGTTAAAAAGGCAGTAACAGTGAAGGGTTTGTCTGTTACTAAAGGCGCTAAAGCTGCTATTGAAGCTGCTGGCGGAAAAGTAGAAGAGTAACGAGGCGCGAATGGCAACTCCTAGTAATCTGCCATTAGCAAATCAAAGAGGCTTGGGTGAGCTTTGGGCTCGCCTTCGCTTTCTGTTTTTGGCAATTGTGATTTATCGTATTGGTACTCACATCCCTGTTCCAGGGCTTGATCCAGAGCGTATTGCGAATCTGTTTAATCAGAATCAAGGTACAATCTTAGGCATGTTCAATATGTTCTCAGGTGGAGCCCTGGAGCGTATGAGTATCCTTGCGTTAGGTATAATGCCTTACATATCTGCATCAATTATTATGCAGTTATTGACAGCAGTGACCCCTTCCCTTGAGCAGTTAAAGAAAGAAGGTGATGCTGGTCGTCGAAAAATTAACCAGTACACTCGCTATTTCACAGTTGTGCTCGCAACTGTACAAGCCTTAGCTATGGCTGTGAGCTTTTCAAGTTACGCCTTTGGCGGTGAGCCGACTTTTTCCTACTATTTTGTAGCAATTGTTTCGCTCGTCACTGGTGCAGTGTTCATGATGTGGTTGGGCGAGCAGGTTACTGAGCGCGGCATTGGAAACGGCATATCGATGCTCATTTTCGCTGGTATCGTTGCAGGTATGCCCAGTGCAATTGGTCAAGCATTTGAAAGTGCTCGCCAAGGCGACTTGCATATCCTTGCTTTGCTTGTAATTGCTGTTCTTGCGTTGGCTGTTATCTGGTTGGTAGTGCGTATCGAGCGTGGCCAACGCCGTATAACTGTAAATTATGCAAAGCGTCAACAAGGTAGACAAGGTGGCTATGCCGCTCAAAGTAGCCATCTGCCATTAAAAATTAATATGGCGGGTGTTATACCAGCGATATTTGCGAGCAGTATTTTATTGTTTCCAGCATCTATTGCTCAGTGGTTTGGTCAAGGCGGGGAAGGATTTTTTAATGAATTCCTTCAAGATATGGCATTAGCTTTAAGTCCTGGACAGCCTTTGTACATTTTGTTGTTGGCCGGTTTTATTACCTTCTTCTGCTTCTTCTATACGGCCTTGATGTTTAACCCGAAAGAGGTAGCCGATAATTTAAAAAAATCTGGTGCTTATATCCCAGGGATTCGTCCTGGTGAGCACTCAGCAAAATATATCGATAGTGTGCTTACTCGCCTAACCGTGATTGGCGCTATCTATATGTCAGCAGTGTGTTTACTGCCTGAATTCCTTGTAGTGGCCACAGGTGTGCCATTCTACTTGGGCGGAACCTCTCTACTCATCGTGGTGGTTGTGGTTATGGACTTTATGTCTCAGGTACAGGCTCACTTGATGTCTCATCAATATGAATCATTGATGAAGAAGTCAAACTTAAAAGGATATGGCAGCGGTAACGCGCGCTAGTCCACGTTTTTGAGGTTGGATCATGAAAGTTCGTGCTTCTGTTAAAAAGATTTGTCGTAATTGCAAAATGGTTCGTCGTAACGGTGTATTGCGTGTAATTTGCAACGTTGAGCCGCGCCATAAGCAGCGTCAAGGTTAATGCATAAGTAAATCTTTGCATTAAGAACAGGCAGGCATTCCACGAAGTGGTTTTCCTGCCTGTTCTTTTTATTGTTTAAAGATTTGCTGAATACATTGCCACTGGGGGCGTTGACTGTCGTCTAGTGAGAAATTACTAGGCTATTGATTTCTGGTGTATTAGCAGCTATCCTGCGCGCCTTTTGTTCAGGGGCGGGGTGGCGCATATGCTGTCAACGCTACATTTTGAGTGTTACTGGAGTAATTTGAATGGCTCGTATTGCTGGTGTAAACATACCAGATAACAAACACGCCGTTATCTCGTTGACTTATGTATACGGGATAGGCCGTACCACAGCTAAGCAGATTTGTGCTGCCACTGGTATTTCAGAAGAAACCAAAATTGGTACTCTTTCTGAAGAGCAGATGGATGCCATCCGCGCTGAGGTTGCCAAGCACACCGTTGAGGGTGACTTGCGTCGTGTAATATCTATGAATATTAAGCGCTTGATGGATTTGGGTTGCTACCGTGGCTTACGTCACCGTCGTAGTCTACCGCTTCGCGGACAGCGTACTAAAACGAACGCTCGTACCCGTAAAGGCCCTCGTAAGCCAATTAAGAAGTAATTGCTTACATCTATCATTCACTTACGGTAACAAATTAGTAGGAAGAAATTGCTATGGCTAAGCCAAGTAATAAAACCACCGCGAAAAAGAAAGTTAAAAAGGTAGTCGTTGATGGCGTTGCGCACATCCATGCTTCTTTTAACAATACCATTGTAACCATCACTGATCGCCAAGGTAACGCGCTTGCTTGGGCTACTTCAGGTGGTTCTGGTTTCCGTGGTTCACGTAAAAGTACACCTTTTGCTGCTCAGGTCGCTGCAGAGCGCGCCGGCGAGGCTGCAAAAGAATACGGTTTAAAGAACCTCGACGTTGAAGTTAAGGGTCCAGGCCCAGGTCGCGAATCAGCTGTTCGTGCACTTAACAATGTTGGTTACAAAATTACCAATATTACCGACGTAACGCCGATTCCTCATAACGGCTGCCGTCCGCCGAAAAAACGTCGTGTGTAAGGGGGAATAAAGAATGGCACGTTATATTGGACCAACTTGTAAACTGTCTCGCCGCGAAGGTACTGATCTCTTTTTAAAGAGTGGTGCACGCGCGTTAGATTCAAAATGTAAAATTGAAACTGCACCCGGCCAACATGGTCAACGTCGTGGTCGCTTGTCTGACTACGGTGTGCAGTTGCGTGAAAAGCAAAAAGTTCGTCGTATTTATGGAATTCTTGAAAAGCAATTCCGTGGTTACTACAAAGAAGCTGCTCGTCGTAAAGGCGCTAGCGGTGAGAACTTGTTGAAGTTGCTTGAATCTCGTTTAGATAACGTTGTTTATCGTATGGGCTTCGGATCAACTCGCGCAGAATCACGTCAATTGGTATCACATAAAGCAATTAGTGTTAATGGTAAAACCGTAAACATTGCTTCATACCAAGTGGCTGCCGGTGATGTTGTTGCTGTTCGTGAAAAAGCTAAAAAACAATTGCGCATTCAAAACGCAATGAATTTGGCGGGTCAACGTAGCAATGTTGAGTGGGTAGATGTAAATAGCGAGAAAAAAGAAGGCGTGTTCAAGCGCGTTCCTGATCGTGTTGATTTACCTGCAGACATTAACGAGAACCTCATCGTAGAGCTTTACTCTAAGTAAGGCCTGAGACTTGTCGATAACCTAAACGGAACCGCTAACGGGTGTGGCTATGCAGACAGCAGTAAACGAATTTTTGACTCCGCGTCATATCGATGTTTCAGAAAGCAGCCCAACTCACGCTCGCGTGGTGTTGGAGCCTCTGGAGCGTGGCTTTGGACATACTCTTGGCAACGCATTGCGTCGTATTTTGCTTTCTTCAATGGCGGGCTGCGCTATTACAGAAGCAGAAATCGAAGGCGTGTTGCACGAGTACAGCGCAATTGAAGGTGTGCGTGAGGATGTTATTGAAATCCTGCTTAACCTCAAGGGCGTTGCGGTAATTATGCACGGTAAAGACCATGCGGTTCTTACCTTAAGCAAGAAAGGCCCTGGTGTTGTTACAGCAGCAGACATTCAGCTCGATCATGATGTGGAAATCAAAAATCCAGATCACGTCATTGCCAACATTACTGGCAATACCGAATTGAAAATGCGCTTAACAATCGCTCGCGGTCGTGGTTATCAGCCAGCTGATAGCCGTCGTAGAGATGACGATGAAAGTCGTGCGATTGGTCGTTTGCAGCTAGATGCTTCTTTCAGCCCCGTTAAGCGTTTGGCTTACAGTGTTGAAAATGCGCGTGTTGAACAACGTACCGACCTCGACAAACTTGTTTTGGATTTAGAGACCAACGGTACTATTGATCCAGAAGAAGCTATACGTCGTGCGGCGACTATTCTTCAGCAGCAACTTGCAGTGTTTGTTGATTTGGAAGGTGAAAAACAATCAGCTCCAGAACAAAAAGAAGAGGCTATTGATCCTGTTCTCTTGCGTCCAGTAGATGATTTGGAATTGACCGTTCGTTCGGCTAACTGCTTGAAAGCAGAAAATATTTACTACATTGGCGATTTGATTCAGCGCACTGAAGTTGAGTTGTTGAAGACGCCAAACTTAGGTAAGAAATCTCTTACCGAGATTAAAGACGTTCTGGCTTCACGCGGCTTGTCGCTCGGTATGCGTTTAGAGAACTGGCCACCCGCTAGTTTGAGAAACGATTAAGAAAATTGAAGTCGTGAATCATGCGTAAATATGAATAATATTTACGCATGATTTTATTATTAGTTCGCCCGTGAACTCACTTCGGTGCGGGTGATTAACGAGATTGCTTATAGCATCCATTTTGAAGGAAATTTGTTATGCGTCATCGTCTTAGTGGTCGTCAACTGGGTCGTAATGCTTCTCATCGTAAAGCAATGTTCCGTAACATGGTTACGTCATTGGTTGAGCATGAGTTGATTAAAACTACCCTGCCAAAAGCGAAAGAATTGCGTCGTTTTGCTGAGCCTTTGATTACATTGGCAAAAGTGGACAGCGTTGCTAACCGTCGTCTTGCATTTGCTCGTTTGAACAGCAAAGAAGCCGTAGGCAAGTTATTCAGCCAATTAGGTCCTCGTTATAACACCCGTCCAGGTGGTTATGTACGTATCCTAAAATGTGGTTTCCGTTCAGGCGATAAAGCACCAATGGCTTATGTTGAGTTGGTTGATCGCCCAGTAAAAGCGCTTGAAACTGCTGTAGAAGCTGAATAAGTTTTTGCGAGTTTAAATAAAAAAGCCAGGCAGATGCTTGGCTTTTTTATTTGTGTGTCGAGTTGGTTTCGGGAGTTGTTCTTGACGCGTGGATAAGGTTGCTCGGGTTGCTTTAAACGCCTAATGAAGAGAGTAATCGCGTTAAATCCTCAATTAATATGAAAAATCATGTAAGATGCCGCCTTTGCAAATTGGGGCGGCATGCGACTGGAACCCCGGATTGACTGCAAATTGCTAGTGAGTTTATCTCAACCCCAATTTTACAAATTTCACAACAGCTTATAGAGAGCACCATGACTGACTTATCCCTTTACAGAAACATTGGTATCTTCGCTCACGTTGATGCCGGTAAAACCACAACCACTGAGCGTATTCTTAAGCTCACCGGTAAAATCCACAAGATTGGTGAGGTTCACGAAGGTGAATCAACGACCGACTTCATGGTTCAGGAAGCTGAACGTGGTATTACCATTCAGTCAGCGGCAGTTACCTGCTTCTGGAAAGGTACCCGCTTTAACGTAATCGATACTCCCGGACACGTTGATTTCACCGTAGAAGTTTACCGTTCATTGAAAGTTCTCGATGGTGGTATCGGTGTGTTCTGTGGATCTGGTGGTGTTGAGCCACAATCTGAAACTAACTGGCGTTATGCGAACGACTCTAAAGTAGCTCGTTTGATCTTTGTAAACAAACTTGACCGTATTGGTGCAGATTTCTTGCGCGTTACTGATCAAGTGAAAAAAGTATTGGGCGCTAAGCCATTGATCATGACCTTGCCAATTGGTCGCGAAGACACCTTCGTTGGTGTGGTTGATCTGTTGAGTAAAAAGGCCTACATCTGGGATGAAACTGGCCAACCAGAAAATTACAAAATCACTGACGTTCCAGCTGATATGGTTGATGATGTTGACATGTATCGCGATCAATTAATTGAAAACGCGGTAGAAGTCGATGACGACCTGATGATGGCGTATATGGAAGGTGAAGAAATTTCCGTAGAAGACATTAAGCGTTGTATCCGTAAAGGTACTCGTGATCTCGTGTTCTTCCCAACTTACTGCGGTTCAGCCTTTAAAAACAAAGGTATGCAATTGTTGTTGGATGCGGTTGTTGATTACTTGCCTAACCCAACTGAGGTTAATCCACAGCCATTGACTGACGAAGAAGGTAATGAAACTGGGCAATACGCTATCGTTTCTGCCGACGAGCCATTCCGCGCTTTGGCATTCAAAATTATGGATGACCGTTTCGGTGCATTAACCTTCTGCCGTATTTATTCTGGTGTATTGAATAAGGGCGACACCATTCTTAACTCGTTCACCGGTAAAACCGAGCGTATCGGTCGTATGGTGGAGATGAATGCTAACGATCGTACCGATTTAACCACTGCGCAAGCGGGTGACATTGTTGCTCTGGTAGGTTTGAAAAACGTACAAACTGGTCACACACTTTGTGATCCAAAATCACCTTGTACACTTGAGCCGATGGTTTTCCCTGAGCCAGTAATTTCTATCGCGGTCACACCAAAAGACAAGAGTATGATCGAGAAGATGGCAATTGCTATCGGTAAGCTGGTGTCTGAAGATCCAACCTTCCGCGTTGAAACAGATCAAGACTCAGGTGAAACCATTCTGAAAGGTATGGGTGAATTGCACTTGGATATTAAAGTCGACATCATGAAGCGTACTTATGGTGTTGAGTTGAACGTAGGTCAACCACAGGTTGCTTACCGTGAAACCATTACTCGTGAAATCGAAGACAGCTATACCCACAAGAAGCAATCAGGTGGTTCTGGTCAATACGGTAAAATCGACTATCGCATCAGACCAGGTGAGGCTAACACTGGCTTCGTGTTCAAGACGTCAGTAGTCGGTGGTAGCGTTCCAAAAGAATTCTACCCAGCTATTGAAAAAGGTTTTGCTTCCATGATGGGTACGGGTCCATTGGCCGGCTTCCCTGTATTGGACGTTGAAATTGATTTGTTTGACGGTGCATTCCACGCCGTTGACTCTTCGGCTATCGCGTTCGAAATCGCTGCAAAAGGCGCTTTCCGTCAATCTATGCCGAAAGCCGGTCCACAGTTGCTTGAGCCAATCATGAAGGTAGATGTGTTCACTCCAGAAGATCACGTAGGTGATGTGATCGGTGATTTGAACCGTCGTCGCGGCATGATCAACGGTCAAGAAGCTGGCGTAACAGGCGTACGTATTAAGGCTGAAGTTCCGCTGTCAGAAATGTTCGGTTACATCAGTACTCTGCGTACCATGACTTCTGGTCGCGGTCAGTTCTCTATGGAATTTGCTCATTACTCTCCTTGCCCAGCAAACGTGGCTGAGACGGTAATTGCTAAAGAGAAAGAAAAGAAAGCCGCTGCTGCTAAAAACTAATTAGCAAGTTGGTTTAAAAACCTCGCCAGCGAAAGTTGGCGAGGTTTTTTTATGTCTGTAATTTATGCGAAGAGGTAAATGTGTTGATGGTGATGATGAAATGTTTATTTCACATCTGCGATGCCAGTTCTTGCGTAAGCAATGCAATTTTGCGTTCAACACCCCAGCGATAGCCACTGAATAAACCGGTTTGTTGAATTACTCTATGGCAGGGAATCAAAATGGCGATGGAGTTTGACCCAATGGCAGTGCCTACGGCGCGCGCCGCAGTGGGCTGTTGAATGCGTGTGGCTATATCGCCATAGGTTGACAACATTCCCGCTTCTAAATGCAGTAATGCTTCCCAGACTTTATGTTGAAACGGCGATCCCCATAGGTGCAGTGATAAGGGTTGGGTGCGTGTGTGCGCAGGGAATAATTCCGCGTGAAGTAAATCAATCCGTGGTTGCTGGTGATGAAACTCCGCCTGCGGAAAACGCCGGTGTAATTCGGCTAATGCGATTTCTTTGGCGGTCTTGTCGTGATTGCAAAAATGTAAATGGCAAATGCCTTTTTCTGTGGTTGCAATAAGTGCTTCACCATAGCATGTTGATAAAAAACCATAATCGATGCGTATTCCTTTTCCGCCGTGTTTTGCTTGGCCTGGCGTGATGGCTTCCCAATGCAAGATTAAATCGTGCAGGCGCCCAGGGCTGGATAAGCCGGATGCGAAGCTGGCTTCAAGAATGCTGGATGATTTTTGTAATTGTTGCAGCGCATAATCTTTGCGAAGAAATTGTTGAAATTGTTTTGGTGTAATACCTGCCCAGCGGTGAAATAATTTGTGGCAATGGCTTTCGCTCAAGCGGAGATGTTGTGCTAAATCGTAGAGTGTATTGGTTGCGTGTTCCGATTGATTGCGTGCGATTAAAAAGCGAATCGCCTCGGTGATTCGCTCATAATCTTTGTGTGCTTGTGGTGTGTCATCGAGAGTTGTCATGCGGTGATTGTCGCTAATAACTTTTGCATGCGCCACCCGATTCTTGTGGTTAGGCTTTTGCCTTAGCTTTTGTCGCCTTAGTTTTGGTTGCGTTGGGCCTCTCATCTGCGGTTATTTTCAGCATCGGTTTTAGGAAACGCCCTGTGTGTGAATGTTCCATGAGGGCTACGTCTTCGGGTGTTCCGGTTGCGATAATGTGCCCGCCACCACTGCCACCTTCGGGTCCCAAGTCCACAATCCAGTCAGCCGTTTTTATCACATCTAAATTGTGTTCGATAACCACCACGGTGTTGCCGTGATCACGCAGGCGATGCAATACATTCAACAGTTGTTGAATATCGTAAAAATGTAATCCGGTGGTGGGTTCATCAAGAATGTAGAGTGTTTTTCCTGTGTCGCGTTTAGAGAGTTCTTTGGCGAGTTTGACGCGTTGTGCTTCACCGCCTGAGAGTGTTGTCGCTGCTTGGCCAAGGCGAATATAGGATAAACCCACATCCATGAGTGTTTGTAATTTGTTGGCGATGGATGTGATGGGGTCGAAAAACGCGCGCGCGTCTTCCACGGTCATATCCAATACTTCGTGAATATTTTTACCTTTGTATTTTACGTCTAAAGTTTCGCGGTTGTAGCGTTTACCTTTGCAGATGTCGCAAGGCACGTAAACATCGGGCAAGAAATGCATTTCCACTTTAGTGACGCCATCGCCTTCACAGGCTTCGCAACGTCCACCCTTTACGTTAAAACTAAAACGACCGGGTTGATAACCGCGTGAGCGTGCTTCTTGAGTTCCCGCAAACAATTCACGCACAGGAGTAAAAATGCCGGTATAGGTTGCGGGGTTGGAGCGCGGCGTGCGGCCGATAGGGCTTTGATCGATATCCACACACTTATCAAATAAATCCATGCCTTCAATTTTTTCGTGCGCGGCAGGCGTGAGTGTGCTGGCGCCATTCAGTGCGGTGGCAGCGAGTGGGTGTAGTGTTGCATTGATCAGCGTTGATTTTCCCGAACCAGATACACCGGTAATACAGGTCATTAACCCGACAGGAATTTCGAGCGTTACGTTTTGTAAGTTGTTGCCTTTAGCTCCAATCAAACGCAAAACTTCGTTGGAATTAAATGGGTGGCGCTTACTGGGAATGGCAATGGACTTTGTTCCACTTAAATATTGGCCCGTGATGGATTCTTTATTGGCCATAATATCTTTCACGGTTCCTTGCGCGATAATTTGGCCACCGTGAACACCGGCGCCGGGGCCGATATCAATCACATGATCAGCAAGGCGAATCGCATCTTCATCGTGTTCTACCACAATGACGGTGTTGCCGATATCGCGCAAATGGCGGAGTGTTTTTAGCAGACGTTCGTTGTCGCGCTGATGTAAACCAATAGAGGGTTCATCGAGAATATACATAACGCCGACTAAACCTGCGCCGATTTGGCTGGCAAGGCGAATACGTTGTGCTTCGCCACCGGAAAGTGTTTCGGCACTGCGACTTAAGGTTAAATAATTTAAACCAACGTCTACCAAAAAACGGAAACGATCACGCAATTCTTTTAATACTTTATCGGCAATGCCTGCTTTGCGCCCTGTGAATTGCAGTTGCATGTAGTAAGCGTAAGCATCGGCGACGGGCATGTCGGTAATGCTGTGGAGTGGTCGCTCATCGATAAACACATTGCGCGCTTCTAGGCGTAAGCGTGAGCCGTCGCAATCAGGGCAGCGCTGTGTGGAAATAAATTTGGTGAGATCTTCACGTACGGAATTGGATTCGGTATCGCGATAGCGGCGTTCCATATTGGGTAACACGCCTTCAAAGGTGTGGCTGCGTTTGTACACATCACCGCGATCATTGATGTAATTAAATTCAATCACATCCTCGCCGGAACCATAGAGCACGGCTTCGCGTTGTTTGGCTTTTAATTTTTTCCAAGGAGTATCTACATCAAAGCCGTAATGTTTGGCGAGTGAAGCGAGCATGTGAAAATAATACACATTGCGTTTGTCCCAGCCGCGAATAGCGCCTTCCGACAAACTTAATGCGGTGTCTTGAATCACTTTATCTTCATCAAAAAATTGTTTTACGCCTAAACCATCGCAACAAGGGCAAGCGCCAGCTGGATTGTTAAATGAAAATAAACGCGGCTCTAATTCCGTCAAACTGTAATCGCAGATGGGGCAGGCGTGTTTGGAGGAAAATAAACGGTCGGGAGCTTCGCCATCCATATAGCTAACGCAGACGATGCCTTCCGATAAATTCAGTGCAGTTTCAAACGATTCTGATAGGCGCAGCTTAATATCGTCACGCACTTTAAAGCGATCAATCACCACTTCAACGGTGTGTTTCTTTTTCTTATCGAGTGAGGGGGTGTCGTCGAGATCGCACAAAATGCCGTCGATGCGTGCGCGGATAAAACCATCGCGTTTGAGTTGTTCAAACACATGCAGGTGTTCGCCTTTGCGATCGCGAATCACCGGCGCTAACAGCATGAGCTTGGTGCCTTCCGGTAGTGCTAAAACGGTATCAACCATTTCGCTGATGGTTTGTGCAGCAAGGGGGACGCCGTGCTCAGGGCAGCGTGGTTCGCCAACGCGTGCGTAGAGCAAACGCAGGTAATCGTAAATTTCGGTGATGGTGCCTACGGTGGAGCGCGGGTTATGCGATGTCGATTTTTGTTCGATAGAAATAGCGGGGCTTAAGCCTTCGACATGATCCACATCGGGCTTTTCCATCATGGATAAAAATTGGCGTGCGTAGGTTGAGAGTGATTCTACATAGCGGCGCTGGCCTTCGGCGTAGAGCGTGTCGAAGGCCAAGGACGATTTGCCCGAGCCGGAGGGTCCAGTAATTACCACTAATTTGTCGCGGGGAATATCCAGATCGATATTTTTAAGATTGTGGGTGCGCGCACCCCGAACAATAATTTTATCCATGAACAGCGACCCACCAAAAATTCATCAAAGGGGTCGATTATACGTGAATGCGTTGCCAGAAGATGTCAGCAGCGCTGATTCTTGCTGTATCTGTGTAATAAGTGGCGATAGCTCGTTTAATTCCTAGCTGCTGGGGGCTGTGTATTGTTAAAATCGCCCACTTTTCCAACGGTGTGTTTGTCTGACGTTATGCCTTCATCTGTTTCCTCAAGCCCAGCTCCCTTTGAGCGCAAAGTGGTCATGTCACTCGCGGCGCTTTATACCTTTCGCATGTTTGGGTTGTTTATGCTGCTGCCGGTGTTGGCGCTTTATGGCACGGAATACGAGGGGCATAGTCCATTTTTGTTGGGCGTGGCCTTGGGTGCTTATGGTATTAGTCAGGCATTGTTGCAGATTCCGTTTGGTATTTTGTCCGATCGTATTGGGCGCAAACCGCTGATCCTGTTTGGCTTGATTGTGTTTGTGCTTGGCAGTGTGGTGGCCGCGTTGGCGGAAAGTGTGTACGGCTTGATTCTAGGGCGGTTCTTGCAAGGCGGCGGGGCGATTTCGGCGGTGGTGATGGCGCTGCTAACGGATTTAACCTCGGAAGAAAATCGTACCAAGGCGATGGCGACTATAGGCGCATCGATTGGCGTGTCTTTTTCGGTCGCCATGACGGTAGGCCCTTTGTTAGCCACTTGGGGTGGTGTGAGCGCGATTTTTTGGTTAACGGCGATCTTGGGTGTGGTGGGAATTTATATCTTGCTGGCCTTGGTGCCCTCGGTAGCGCAGGTGTCGTCACCGAAGCGTGAGTCGGTTGCTGTCCCGCATCTCCTCTGGCAAACGCTTAAGCATTCTGAACTCATGCGTTTAAATCTTGGCATTTTTGTGCTGCATTTTGTGTTGATGGCTAACTTTGTGGTGCTGCCAGTCATCCTGCAGGATCAGTTGCATATTGCTCGCGATTACCACGGTCTGATTTATTTTCCATTACTCGCCTTTGCTTTTGTATTGATGCTGCCCTTTGTGATTGTTGCGGAAAAACGGCGCAAAATTAAGCCTGTCTTTTTAGGCGCGGTTGCTTTGTTGTTGCTCGCTGAATTGGCGTTTATGGTGGCACCACCCAGTCGGGTGCTAACGCTCTTGGTGTTGTTTGGATTTTTTATCGCATTCAATGTGCTGGAAGCGACTCAGCCCTCGATGGTGAGCAAAATCGCTCCAGCCGGAGCCAAAGGTACGGCAACGGGAATTTATTCTACCTGCCAAGTCTTGGGGGTGTTTGGTGGTGGCGCCTTGGGTGGTTGGTTGTCGCAGTACTACGGCATGACGGGCGTATTGATGCTCTCGGCAGCCTTGGTGGTAGTGTGGCTCGCGGTTGCGTGGTCAATGAAACCGCCGCGCTTTTTGGCGAGCGTGCTAATACCCTTAGGGCAGCATGATCATCATTGGATTGCCGAGAAACTGCGCGCGGTTGAAGGTGTTGCTGAAGTAGTGATAGTCACCTCAGAAAACACCGCGTACCTCAAGGTGGATCAGCAGCTGGTCGATCGTAAAGCCCTAGCGGCGATTGTGGACAGCGTGTAAAGTGTGTCGGCCTTTAACAGGCTCCCAATTCGGAAACTTGAATGCCGCCCAAGTTTATTAATAGCAGGGCGGATACACGGTAAATAAAGAGGAAATTCATATGGCTCGCGGTGTAAATAAAGTAATTTTAATTGGCAATGTGGGACAAGATCCAGAAGTGAAGTACATGCCATCAGGCGGCGCGGTAACTAACATCAGCGTAGCAACTTCAGAAACTTGGAAGGATAAAAACACTGGCCAACCGCAAGAGCGTACTGAATGGCACCGTGTGGTTTTTTTCAATCGCTTGGGTGAAATCGCGGGCGAATATTTAAAGAAGGGCTCTAAAGTTTATGTGGAGGGCGCACTGCGTACCCGTAAATGGCAAGCGCAGGATGGTACTGATCGCTACACCACAGAAATCGTGGGAAGTGAAATGCAAATGCTGGATGGTCGCGGAGAAGGCGCGGGTATGAGTGGCGGTGCCGGTGCTGGCATGGGCGCTGCGGCCATGGGTGGCGGTTTTGAGCAGCCACAACCTTATGCACCTTATGCGAATGCGCCCGCGGCGAATCGCTCTGCGCACCAATCGCCACAGCAAGCACCACAACAGCCGCCGCAACAACCGGCTGGATTCGATAGTTTTGATGATGACATTCCATTTTGATATGACATGTTTTATCGCATAAAAAGCGATGCTGTTTCAGCCTCGCTTTTTTTATGCGCGCAACACGCTTAGTGGCAGTGTGCAAATAATGCGTGCAGATTACAAAAACAAAATATCTTTAGGGCGATAGCGTGAATAACAAAGATCAACTTTTATCTCAATTGCACATAGATCGCAACCAAGCGCCAGCCAGTCATAGTGCGCTGCGCTGGTTATTTATTCTTGCGGCGATTGTCGTGTTTATATTTATTCTGGTTAAGATTTTTTACAAACCGGCGCCGATTAAAGTGCAGTTAGAAATGGCGCGCATGGCAGTAGCCGATTCGTCGGAAGCGACGGTATTGGATGCAACGGGTTATGTGGTTGCGCGCCGCACAGCGACTGTCTCATCAAAAGTAACCGGCAAAGTCGTTGAAATTTTAGTGGAAGAAGGTCAGCCCGTTGAGAAGGATCAAATAGTGGCGCGGTTGGATGACTCCAATAGCGTAAAAACTTTGGAGTTAGTGCGTGCAGAATTGCGCTCTGCCAAAACCTTAGTGGTAGAAACGCAAGCGCGGTTAACGGAAGCTAAATTGACATTGGAGCGCAATACCGAATTAGCTCGTCGTCAGTTAGTCAGTACGGCAGCGTTGGATAAAGCCCGCGCGGATTTTGAATCGCTGCGCGCACAATTAGCGGCGCGCGAAGCCGATGTGGTCGTAGGAGAAAAACGTTTAGCGGTGCAACAACAAAATGTGGATGACTTAGTGTTACGCGCTCCTTTTGCGGGTGTGGTCATCAGTAAAGATTCACAGCCCGGCGAAATGATTTCGCCAATCTCGGCGGGCGGTGGTTTTACCCGCACAGGTATTTGTACGATTGTGGATATGGCATCACTTGAGATTGAAGTGGATGTTAACGAGGCCTACATTCAACGCGTGCGTGTTGATCAATATGTGCAAGTTATTTTAGAGGCCTATCCTGAGTGGAAAATTCCTGCGCGAGTCATAGCGATTATTCCCACTGCCGATCGTCAAAAGGCCACCGTAAAAGTGCGCATTGCTTTTCAGGTAACAGATCCACGCATTTTGCCTGATATGGGCGTTAAAGTGGGGTTCTTAAACGCCGAGCCGCAAGCGGAAGAAAAACCGAAAGAGCCATTGGGGGTGCGAGTGCCTATCAGTGCCGTGCGTTTTAGTGGCGAAGATAAATTTATCTTTGTGGTACGTGACAATGTAATAGCTGAACAGCGCAAAGTGACTATCAGTGCAAGTTACGGGAATGATATTTATATCTCCGAAGGCTTAAAGCCCGGCGAGGATTTTGTGGTTGATATTCCCATTAAATTAAAAGATGGTTCTTTGATTGAGCGATAATGTGTTGTTGGAGGATGTATGTCTGCTGTTGGATCACTGCCAATCACCGATGAATTGTTAGGGGGTTCTGAAAACTTCAAAAAATGTAAAAAGCCCGTGCACTACTCATCATTATTGCTTTGTATATTGTTTGGATTGTTGCGCAGTTTGGCGGTTGCACTTGAGAAGGGGGCGAATATATTGGCGGTGAAGATCGGCTAGTGTCGATCAATAAATTCCCCCTTGCTCTATCGCTATTTGAAAAAGTGAAAGCGCTAGACTGTGTTGATAAAGCTGCCTTGGTGAATTGGTTTTGCGGTTATTATCAAGGCTCCAAAAAATCAGTTTGCATAATTTCCGATTGGTACTGATATTTATTTTGTTAGGCAGTAATGGACAAAAATATGAGTGATGATATTTACAAAACCCCAGCATCCAATCTGGAAGCCAATATTGGCTTGGAAGAAACTTTTAAATTAGAGAGTAATTTGAAGTTCAAAAAAACTATAATTATGAATATTATTGGTGGCGTATGTTTTTTGATGAATGGCATAGCACTTTGTTTTGATAAAAAAAATTCAGAAGATGTTATGTCATTATTGTTTTTGACCATTATCTACTCCGTATTGTGTGGAAGCGCATTCGGTTCCGCTTATGCGTTAAGAGCTCAGGCTGGATCTAGGCTTCAATTAGTCATGCTTAGTATAAATTGGCTATATGTAGGCATATTTATTTTTGGTATCTTGATAATTATTTTTCCACAACGCTCTGATATGCACCCACTAGCAATTGTTTTAATACTAGCAGTTTTTATATTTATAATCCCGCATTTACTTAATATCAATGCATTAAAGAAAATTAGAAAAAATCGGCAAAAAAACTAACAAGCTCTACATCATAGTCGGATGAACTTGCGCAATATTCCCCAGCGTTGGGGCACCGCGTGTGTGGCGATATTTGGTGTTGCTTGTGTGGTTGGGGTTTTTATCGGCGTATTGTCTATGGCGAGTGGTTTCCAGCGCACCATGGTGAATGCTGGCGCGGATGATACTGTGGTTGTTATGCGTGCGGGCGCTAATTCTGAAATGAGCAGTGGTTTGAGTTACGAGCAAACCCAGCTCATCGCCAATTTACCCGGCATTGCTAAAGTGGATGGCAAACCCATCAGTTCACCAGAGTTATTTGTGGTGGTGGATGTGCCGAAACGTACTACCAACTCCTCTGCCAATGTGCCTTTGCGCGGTGTTGAACCTATGGCGTTTCAAGTGCGCGGCATGTTTAAGATTATCGAAGGGCGTCATTTTGAGCCGGGTAAACATGAGTTAATTGTAGGGCGCGGCGCACAAGCACAATTTGCCAATCTTGCGGTAGGTTCGACTATTAAATTTGGTCAAACTGAGTGGCGCGTGGTGGGTGTTTTTGAAGCGGGCGGCGGCCTGTCAGAATCCGAATTGTGGTGCGATGCCAAAATATTGCAGACGGCTTATCGCCGTGGCAATAGTTATCAAACCATTCGTGTGAAGCTGTCGGATAAAAATAATCTTGATGCGTTTAAAGCAGCCGTAGCCGCTGATCCTAAATTTACGATGGATGTAAAGCGCGAGACAGATTACCTCGCAGCGCAATCTGAACCTTTGAGTAAATTTATCAGAATGGTGGGTTACCCATTGGCATACCTCATGGCCTTGGGTGCTATTTTTGGTGCGATAAATACCATGTACACCTCGGTTGCCAGTCGCACCCGTGAAATAGCAACGCTCCGTGCCTTGGGTTTCGGTTCGCTGCCGGTGGCGATTTCCACCTTGGTGGAGTCCTTGGTGTTGGCTTTTATCGGTGGGCTTTTAGGTTCATTCATTGTCTATCTGGCCTTTAATGGCTATACCGTGTCTACACTCAACTTTGCCAGTTTTAGTCAGGTGGTGTTTGATTTTGCGGTGACGCCGGATTTACTGCTGCAGGGCATTTTATTTGCGGTAGTGATTGGTGTGCTGGGTGGATTTTTTCCGGCAATTCGCGCGGCGCGTTTGCCAGTAGCCACAGCCTTGCGTGATATGTAGTTTACATACCTTGTTTTAATTCTTACGAATTTGTCTGTAACGCCCCAGTTGCCTCGCTATATTTTATGGTGGCTGGGGTGTAATATCGCCGACACATAATAATAAGCGTAATGCAATGCCATTACTTTTTGTCGAGACGTGTTAGCCATGAAAGAGAGCAAGCCTACCTCTATTGATATTGCCTACCTTGCCGGTGTGTCGCAGTCCACGGTGTCGCGTGCGCTGCGCAATAGCCCTTTGGTAAATGAAGAAACGCGCTTGAAAGTGCAGCAAATCGCCAAAGAATTAAATTACAAAGTGGATAAAAATGCGCGCAATTTGCGCTCGCAAGAAACCCGCACTATCGCGCTTTTATTGTGCGAGGAGCAGTGCTCGGGCGACTCGCTGATTAATCCGTTTTTTCTCTCGATGATGGGCAGCATTACTCACGCGACGGCCAACCATGGTTACGATTTATTAGTATCGTTTCAACAATCCAGCAATGATTGGAGTGGCGATTTTGAAGATACGCATCGCGCGGATGGCATTATTTTTCTAGGGTATGGCGACTACGAGGTTTTCAATAAAAAACTTCAGCATTTAACCGATGAAGGTGCGCATTTCATTACCTGGGGTCCTGTGTTCGATGGTCAGCCTGGGGTGTCTATTGGTTGTGACAACGAGCAGAGCGCCATTATGGCGACAGAGTATTTATTGGGCTTGGGCCACCAACATATAGCGTTTTTTGGAGATATCTCAGAACACAGCCCTGAGTTCGCCGGTCGTTATCGTGGCTATCGTCAAGCGCATAAAAAAGCGGGCATCGCTGTTGATCCGCGTTTGCAAATCGATGCCTCCACCTCAGAAGAGGAGGGTTACAAAGCTGTGCTTACCTTGTTGCAACGTCGCTTACCTTTTGATGCGGTCTTTGCCGCGAGTGATTTGATTGCCATAGGGGCAATGAAGGCGCTGGAGGAGGCGGGTATTCATGTGCCGAATGATGTGTCCGTCATGGGCTTTGATGATATTCCGATTGCTGCTTACACCTATCCCACACTCACTACCGTCCAGCAGAACACGCTATTAGCCGGTGAGCTATTGGTGGGTAATTTATTGAAGTTGATTGCCGGTGAAGAGGTAGAATCCATGCTCTTGCCTGCCACCTTAAAAGTGCGCGGTTCCTGTCGTCAAAACGGTTAAGGTGTTTAGTGCATCAACAAAAAGCCCTGCTCATTGTGATGAGCAGGGCTTTTTGTTGGGCGTCGTTTCTCTCGAGGGTATGTTTCTGGAGGGCATTTCTTTTAAGGGCAGAGACTAACCATCATATTGCCGCCATTCAGGGTTCCGTTGATTTCAAAGCTGAATACATAAGTACCTGCTTTAGGAATGCTAATAAGCGATTCCGTACCTGCTCCAGAGGCAACGGCCATGGGTTGTGTTGATGCTATGTTGACGGGGGCTGAGCCTGCAACCGCAAATTCTGATGACCAATTACTGGATGCGAATTTAAAGCTGTAACTGGTTGCACTGGGTTCATCCACTTTGACTTGGTAGATGTTGTTGCCGGTGTACACAAATTTGCGATTGGCAGGCGTGGCGCCAAAGTTATTTCCACCGGTATAGTTACCGCGAATAAACATATCTTTGCCCAGTGGGCCGGTTCCCGCCACTATAGGACGGGCGCAATCCGCTAGTGAGCCTTCACCTATCAGTGCGGCATCACCAACAGGCTCGTCATCGGGAATGTCCACTATTGCGCCATCCATGTACAAGAATAAAGATTCAAAGGGCGCGAGTTGAATAGTGAAGTTACCACCGCTGTTGATATACACATCATTGGTTAAGGGGTTTACCAGATCTGCTTGGCTGCCAATAGCATTGCCCGCCAGTGTAATAACGGCTGGTGCTGCTTTGGTGTTAGCGATGTAAAGCATATTGCCGCTCGCGTGATCTTTACGATCGATGTAGATATTGGTATCCGAGAAGATGTGAGTGCGGCGCCCTTTGGATAGTGCGGGGCTGGCAGCGCGTAGCTTCATCATCTCTGTGACATAGGCTTTCAGGTCTGCCTGTCTTGAATTCAGAACTGTTGCCGAGGCTCCAACGGTTGGAGGCAGGCCTTCAATCTTGGCCGACGTGCGCGATACGTGATCGTCGCACAATCCTTTTGCTGATCCAGCTCCTCCATCGCTTTCACAAGGAACTCTGGCAGCATAATTTGGCAGCTCATCACCTATTTCATCGCCGTAGTAAATAGTGATGGGGCCTGAAAATGCGGTCATAAATCCGAATGCCGCTTTGTGGCGCAACCAATATTCATCATCGCTGGGGTTGGCAATACCACCGCGTTGCAATAAATCACCAAAGCGAACCAAGTCGTGGTTGGTGATCATGAGATTAGGTTGAGCGTGTGCAGGGTAAGTCAAATGCGTATTGAAGCCGGCGTTCAGGTTAGTCGCTCCGGTTTTACCAACGCCACTTTCCTCTATCGCTAAGGTTTGCACGAGTTTGTAACGCATAGGGAAGTCAAACGCTGACTTCAAGCCGGGCGCATTCGCAGGGCCATAGCCTTGAGACGCGATTTCACCTTCGCCTCTCCATATTTCTGCCACCATGTAACCGAGAGGATTAACGCTTTGGCCATCTTTGTTGATGTAAGTGGTCTCAGCGCTCGCCGCTTCTACGCTTGCGCGTATATCGTCCCAGTAACCGATAGGTACTTGATAAGCCTGATCTAACCGCCAGCCATCGATTTTGTATTCTTTGATCCAATAAGTGGCAACTTCCTTAAAGAACTCCAAATCTTGCGGGTAAACGGCTGAACCATTCGTTTGGGTTACACGGCGATTGCTAGGGGATGCAAAATCCCGCGCGTTGCCTTTGAAATGACCAAAGACCCCGTCGAGCAACACATAAAGGCCTTTCGCATGTGCTTTGCTGACAAGCTCATGTAACTGCGCACTGGTGCCGAATTTGGGATCGACCGCAAAATAGTTGCTCGCAAAATAGCCTGTGCCATCAAGGCGGGTTGCCCAATCGTCTTGATTAGGATTGGGTTGCGAAAGAAAGATAGGGGTCAACCAAATGGTATTTACACCCAGCGACTCAATGTAATCGAGGCTGTTGATGATGCCTTGTAAATCGCCTTTGTGATGGCTATTGCCATAGGCCAGATTGTAGTTGGCATTCGCATCGGCATCGATAAATGCCTCCACCATAATTTGGTACATACGCAAATCGCAACTGGCAGGCGCATTGGCTTGATTGCACGCTAACCCCGTGCTGGGTGAATTCTGTGCGTTGTTGATAGTGACTAGGTGAGCGTTTGCGGGAACTGAACGACTACTTGCGCTGCTTTTACTGCTTGAACTGCTGCTGGAACGGCTAGAGCTGACTAGGCTGCTAATCGAACTTGAGCTCATCGAGGTGGCAGTGCTGCTGGATCGACTAGAACTACTGAGTGAACTTGAACTGCTATTACTCGAACTGCTGGAACTGATGGTATTGCTTGAAGAGCTGGAGCTGCTTGATGGAGCTGAGCTACTAGAGCTGGATACCTGACTGAATGCACTGGAGGTTGTTGCGCTACTGCTGGAAATATTCACAACGGATGAGCTGCTGGAGCTACTTTCCGGAATAACAATGATGATCTGACTGCTGGATGAACTACTCTCGCTACTCAGGCTACTGCTCACAGCACTACTGCTGATGCCAATGGCATTTTTACTGGATGACGAGCTGCTAGGAATTGGATTGCTAGCGGGATCATTGCTGCTATTGCTTGATTTTGATGAGTTAGATATTGAAACCGAGCTAGCGCTAACAGATTGGGTACTAGAAAAAGACGACGAACTTGAATTGTCATCACCACTACCACCGCCGCAGGCGGTGAGCGTGAGTGCAAGTGTCAGATGTAGGACCAGTACGGACGAACGGATTGTGAGTGTCATGGCAAGACCGATAGCAATGAGATAAATGTTATGAATTATTAGAAAGTTCTGCGGCCAGTAGTGACCAAGAGGCGGGGATGATAAACGCTGCGGGCTATTTTGCCGCAGCGTTTAGTTTGTTTTGTGATCTGTTACTGAATATTTACTTATCTTTATCGTCCACCAGCATGGTAGTAGCAGCAGAGATGAACAACGAAACGCCGCCAACGATAAGAGCATAAATCGCGTGACCACCAAAGAAATCACTGACTAACATGCCCAACAGAGTGGCAGCCAAAATTTGCGGCACGGTTATGAACAGGTTGAAAATGCCCATGTAAATCCCTGCTTTGCCGGCTGGTAATGAGTTACCGAGAATGGCGTAGGGAAGAGACAAAATAGACGCCCACGCGAAACCAACGCCAATCATGGAGATCAATAACATGTGTGGGTCTTTCACAAAATAGAAGGAGATAAAGCTCAAGCCGCCCAAGCAGAGGTTAAAGGCATGGGCAAATTTACGGCTGGTTTTGCGCGCGAGTATTGGAATCACGAAAGCGGCTAATGCAGCAAATCCATTGTAGGCGCCAAACAAAATACCTACCCAATCTGCACCGTCGTTATAGAGCTTCGACGTGGTGTCAGATGTGCCATAGTGGTATGACGTTACAGCCGCTGTGGTGTAAATCCACAAAGCAAAGAGACCGAACCAAGAAAAGAATTGCACAATCGAGAGCTGCACCATTTGCTTGGGCATGTCGCGTACATCGCGCATAACTTCACACATAGCATTGTTTGGATTCTTGTTGTTCAGTGCGGCGGTAAGCAATTGCAGTAAACCGAAAGCAGTCAAGCCAACGGTTAATACATAAATTTCTGCATGGTGGTCAAAGTAGTACACACAAAAGCTGGTAATAGCTCCAATAGTTGCCCAGCGAACCCCTTCTCTAATGAGTTTGTGTTGATCCAGCGGCGCTGCGGGTTCGGGCAGTGTTTCACCTGCCGCTTCACGCTCATTGTTCTCAAACACTGTCAGTTGTTCTGGTGAGTATTCTTTGGTGGTCAGTACAGTCACTAGAACCGCCAAGAAGAAGGCGCCACCGCCGACGTAGAAAGAATAGATGACTGAATCGGGAATCGTGCCTTCAGGTGCGGTATTGCTCACGCCAAACCAGTTAGTAAATACATAAGGCAAGACAGAGGCGATTACGGAACCTACGCCGATAAAAAAGGCCTGCATGGCAAAACCGGTAGTACGCTGTTCTTTGGGTAGCATGTCTACCACGAATGAGCGGAAGGGTTCCATGGCCACATTGATGGCGCTGTTCAGTACCCACAGGGCAACAACTGCCATCCACAGCATGGTTGAGTGTGGCAGCAAGAATAAAGATGCCGTTGCTAATACCGCACCCCAAAAGAAGTAAGGGCGACGACGACCCCAGCGACCCCAAGTTTTATCCGAGAAGTGGCCAATGAGTGGCTGCATGATGAGGCCAGTAACCGGCGCAGCCAAGAATAAGAATGCCAAGCTACCAATATCCGCACCCATGGTTTGGAATATGCGGCCTATGTTGGCGTTTTGCAGAGCAAAACCAAATTGAATACCTAAGAAACCAAAGCACATGTTCCAGATTTGCCACAAGGTAAAATTTGGCTTGTGCAACATTAAATTATTCATTGAAACACCAGATGAAAAAGAGTGGATGACTGTACTCGAAAAGAGTTTGTTATTAGGTTGTTTTTAGCGCGTAGCAATATAACGATTGCGAAAAAACAATGCCACCTATAATTGCGCTTTCATGTCGGTATAAAAAAACACCGCCGATGCCAGGAGTGCCTGATTGGCAACCCGTAGCATCGGCGGTGATCTTGTGAGGTCAGGCTGTTATTTTTTAGGGGTGCCGTAGCGAGCTTCGGTGCTGCTATTTCTATCCCACACTTTTCCATCGCTGTAGCTGCGTAACAGCTTGATGTACTCGGCATGTGTCCACGCTAGGGGGGTTGCCGCGTTGGTTCCCTCTCCGAGTTTGTAGTCATAAGCGCCGTTGTTGCCCACGCCATCCCATACTTGTTCAGGCAGCATCATGCCTTCGTTAGCGAACATTTCCATCGCTTTGACATAGCTGTGGCGCAATTTGGGCAGATTTAAGGTGTTGTCCAGTTGCCCTCTAGCCAGCTCATAGTGTCCACGTTCGCCGGTGAAGAATGGCCAGACACGACCGCGTTGATCCGGTGTGCTTTGCCCATTAAATGCGGCATAACCATAGCCGGTGGAGGTATCTTCACCATAGCCATCAATACCGTAGCGACGCCAGCCCGGCATTCCTTCCTCGGCAGCGGGGAAGGTAAATTGGTATTTAACTCGCAGTTGATCCGGTAATTGCGTGTTGTCATATTCAGGCAAGGTTTCCAACACTTCGGGGTGATTCGCAGGGCGCACGCCATAACGCACCAGTTCAAGGAATCCGCCATCAATAATTAGACTTTCATCGTCAATGGTTTGGCCGTTGCGTTTCAGTAGCGGGCCGCGATCGTTGGGATCTTCGTTGGCGTTAATGCGCAGATAGTATTTTCCGTTGCCCTGAGGTTCTTTGATGGAGCCGTCGGTTGTAAAGGTGACGCTTTCCAGCTGTGCGGAGTATTTATCTGCCGCCGCAAGATAGCGCTCCGCGCTGGCGGCGTCGCCCGCTTGAGCGGCTATGTCTGCTGCCGATACCAAGCCCGTAATAACGGCGGCTGTCGTCGAAGGAGAGTGACCAGCCTGTTCTTCCCAGCGTTCTTGTTCGGTGGCTGGTGGTTTGATGAGGCTGTTATTACCGCGCAAATTCACTTGGCCGCCATCAACCAAGAAGTCTGCTGCGGGTTTCAGCATTTTCTGATACCAGCTGGCAATATCGGCATCGCTTAACACCCCTTCCTTCCACAGGCGCCAGCCAAGCATGATCGGCATCGCGGTTTGATCCAGCTGTACGCCAACCCATTCAATGGTGCCATCGACAACGGTTTTTTGCAGGAACCAGCCAGTAGCGCCGGTATTGCCGGGGGTCTTATCGGTGACCTGTACTTTTTGCAGGTACTCAAACGCAACTTTGGGGGATTCTTTATCGCCCAGCGCTAGCAGAGCCATGGCGACTTGGTAGAAATCCCGTGGCCATACGGCTTTGTAACCGGTTGCTGCTTCATCTGCAGATTTAATATCACCCCATGGATTCGACAAAGACGCAATAAAAGCACCTGCGTGCATTTTATCTTCTTGCGCTTTCAGTACCATGGCGCTGGTATAGAGTAATTTGCCACCGTCTGTTGCCGTGGTGGATAGTTTTTCCAACGCAGGCAGGGACGCTAAGTAATCCTGCCAACCAACCGCATCGCCTTCACCGTTGTAGCTAGCCAGAACAGCGGCATAGCCGGTTTTAAGGGTTTGTTTTGCTGCCTTGGCGCTTTCTTCTTTACTGTTACCAAAGCCCAGCACGAACTGCCATTCTGCGCTGGTGCTGTTTTTGACCATGGGCAATTGCAAGGTAAAGGCAACATTCCCTTTTGTATCGCCCGTGGTGTTGTAGGTTTTGGTAATGCTGCCGGTTTCTTTTAATTCCAGAATGCCGTCTGAAACACCTTCAAAGCCCACGGTGCTGACTTCCACATTAGCATCGGTAAGCAGCGTCATACTGGCGGCGCCTTCGCTGGCCGTCCAGCTCTTGCCGTCGCTCACGGCACTGTCTTCGCTGCCGGTATTGGCAATCGCAGGGTTTACATAAAGGTAGGGGGTGATTCCGTCGGAGAATGAATGGAAGTACACCTTCATCATCAGCGATTGAGTATTAGGGTCGGTAAAGACGTGTTTTTCAATCTCGTAGCGACCTTCTTTATCCTTGTTGATGATTTTATAGGCAAGTGACAAAGGGCGGCCTTGTTCGTCTTTGCTCAAGTAATCAATAGTGGTGATGGTGTCTTTTTTCTCTTGATGTAAAAAGTCTGGGCCTTTGATGTAGAGCTGCATTTCTTGAAGCTGTGCTTCGTGAATCATGCCAAACATAGTTTCAGTCACAATACCCTGCGCTAACGAAAACCATACTTTGGAGATAGGGCCTGTTGCGCTGCCTTCTTTATAGGCACCATCGGTGTATTGTTCGTAGGATGTTCCTATGCCTGTTTTTCCCGCATAAGCCCACATCGAAGGGTTCCCCGGGGCGCCATGGGCGGGGAGGGACTCAGAGTTTGTCGTTGAGTTATCTGAACAGCCACCAAGCAAAAAGGCACTGCTGATAACTAGGCTTAATAATTTTATTTTCATCACAACATCCTCGGATAATTCAATTAACGTGTTAATGGTTACGCGTGGGGTGCGTCAAACTGGTGCACCCTCCTGCAAATTGCAAATTTAATGAAACAAGACTAGTCGATCATTGCGCAGAGTGCGACAAATTTGACGCTATAAACCGACTAGCGTGGTTGACCAATCCTACCTAGGCCAATAAGAAAATAGGTTTATTGTGCTCTCAGGTTTTACACACCCAGCGGTAAACGCTATAGTGCGCCGTTTTCTATTTTTGTCGTCAGTTGCTAAAGTCTGTCGCACCCGCATACAGAGCCTTGGGATATTCGTATCGAGTGTTCAGCCTAGGTAGATGGGGTGGGGTTTTATGGAAGAATTCCACCCAGTTACCTTGAAGGCGTGTCGATTGATACCATGCGGCCTTTGTATAGCATTCTGGATGGCACATGCCACTTAAATTTTCATATATTTACGGTTAATTATTACTATGGTCAGTTGCTGCATATTTGATTTGGACGGCGTTATCGTTGATACCGCCAAACACCATTACACGGCGTGGAAGCGTTTGGCCAATGAATTAGGCTTCGATTTTACCGAGCATGACAATGAGCGATTAAAGGGTGTTAGCCGTGTAGAGTCACTTAAAATCATTCTCAGCATTGGTGGTGTGACGTTAGACGAAGCGACTTTTAATGCATCACTGATCAAAAAGAACGATTGGTATCTCGATCAAATCAACAAAATTGATGACTCTGAAATTCTTCCTGGCGTAAAACCCTTCCTAACGGCATTGCGTGCCAGCGGCATCAAAACCGCGTTGGGTTCGGCGAGTAAAAATGCCGTGTTGATTTTGGAGCGTATTGGTCTGATTGATTACTTCGATGCGATTGTCGATGGCAACAAAGTGACCAATGCCAAGCCAGATCCTGAAGTGTTTTTAATTGCCGCCAAAGAAACTGGCTGCACGCCTGAACAATGTGTGGTGTTTGAAGATGCGGTTGCCGGTGTGCAAGCTGCACTGAATGCACACATGAAAGTCGTTGGTATCGGTGAGGCCGATGTTCTGGGTCACGCCAATTTTGTGATGCCCGGTTTTGCTAATGTCACACCGGACAGCATTCTCGCTAAATTACAATAATCGTTTTTTCTACCCTCAATCTGGATCTTTGCACCCATGAGAAACTACATCAAACAAGACCCTTGGAACATCATCGAAGAAGGTTTCGATCCCAAGCTGAACCGCGTATCAGAAAGTATCTGCTCTATCGGTAACGGCAAAATGGGCCAACGCGCCAACTTTGAAGAAAAATACTCTGGCGACACTTTGCGCGGCAGCTATGTTGCTGGCGTTTACTATCCCGATAAGACCCGTGTAGGTTGGTGGAAAAACGGCTACCCAAAATACTTCGCAAAAGTATTGAACTCCACTAACTGGATTGGCATTGGTGTACAAATCGATGGTGAAGAATTAGACCTTGCCACTGCAACGGTTGAATCTTTCACGCGTACTTTGAACATGAAAGAAGGTTTGCTTGAGCGTAAATTTGTTGCCAAGTTAGCCTCAGGTAAAAAAGTAGAAGTTCGCTCTGTGCGCTTCACCAGCATTGTTGATACCGACAACGCGGCGATTAACTACAGCGTAAAAGCGCTCAACTTCAGCGGCAAAATTACCTTCACACCGCACATTGATTTAAACGTATTTAACCAAGACTCTAACTACGACGAACAATTCTGGATCGAAGTATCACGCGCAGCGGCCAACGGCACTGCAGTGATTACTGGCGAAACCAAAAAGACAGAATTCCACGTTGCTGCTGCAATGAAAATTGCGTTGGAGTTGGATGGTGCTGCGGTTGCTGTAAACGCACAAGCATTCTCTCAAGAAAAATTGGTTGGCAATACGGTTGCCGTTGACGTGAAAGAAGGCCAAGTCGCTAGCTTGATCAAATACGTTGCGGTGCTCTCTTCATTGAACGTAAGCAAAGCAACCATTCAAGCAGAAGCGGAAAAAAGCGCAGCAGCGGCAGCCACCAAAGGCTTCGCCAAAATGTTGCAAGAGCAATCTGCTGCGTGGGGTCAAAAGTGGGCTGAGTGTGATATCACCATCGAAGGTGATGTTGCTGCACAACAAGCCATTCGCTTCAACATTCTGCAAATGAACCAAACCTACACCGGTGAAGATGAGCGTTTGAACATTGGTCCAAAAGGTTTCACTGGCGAAAAATACGGCGGTGTAACCTACTGGGATACCGAAGCCTACTGCTTGCCTTTCTACCTGAAAACCTCAGATCCAAAAGTGGCTCGCCAATTGTTGGTCTATCGCTACAAGCATTTGGATCGCGCGATTGAAAACGCCGCGAAATTAGGTTTCACCAACGGTGCTGCACTTTACCCAATGGTAACTATCAACGGCGAAGAGTGTCACAACGAGTGGGAAATCACCTTCGAAGAAATTCACCGTAACGGTGCAATGACCTTCGCGATTTACAACTACATCAACCACACCGGTGATGAAGGCTACTTGGCTGAATACGGTTTGGAAGTATTGATTGGTGTGTCCCGTTTCTGGCGTCAACGCGTGCAATGGTCTGACCGTCGCAACGCTTACATCATGATTGGTGTAACTGGCCCGAACGAATACGAAAACAACATCAACAACAACTGGTACACCAGCTTGTTGGCACAGTGGACATTGAATTACACCCGCGAATCACTCGCGAAAGTAAAAGCCAGCAATCCACAACGCTACGCTGAAATCGTTGCCAAAACAAAACTCGGTGGCCACGAAGATGAAGAGACCATCTGGAAAGATGTAGCCGACAAAATTCTTTTGGCGGTAGATGAAAAAACGGGCGTATTCGTTCAACAAGATGGTTTCATGGATAAAGAAATGATTCCAATGGTGGATATTCCCAAAGGCGAATACCCCATTCACAAACACTGGTCATGGGATCGTATTCTGCGTTCATGCTTCATCAAACAAGCAGACGTATTGCAAGGTATCTACACCTTCGAAAGCAATTACGACAAAGAAACCATCAAGAAAAACTTTGATTTCTATGAACCCATCACTGTTCATGAATCATCATTGTCACCTTGTATTCACTCCATTCTTGCATCATCAATCGGCTACGAAGAACAAGCTTACAAATTCTATTTGCGCACCGCGCGTTTAGATTTGGATGACTACAACCACGACACCGACGATGGTTTACACATTACATCAATGGCCGGTACTTGGATGTCAGTCGTAGAAGGTTTCGGTGGTGTGCGTGTACAAAACGGAAAATTGGTCATGAACCCAGCCTTGCCAAAACAATGGCAATCTTACTCGTTCAAAATTACTTTCCGTGGTGCATGGTTCAAGGTCAATGTAAAAACCAACGAAATCGTTATCAGCAATGAATCCGATGTTGGTTTGGAAGTGAACTTGTACGGCAAAGTACAAACTGTTGCTGCAAAATCAACGGTGACTGTTGCACGTTAATTTTTTCGTTTCGTGTTACTAAAAAACCGCTGCAGGAAACTGCGGCGGTTTTTTTATGGTTTTTTGAGACAACTAATATCGTCTGATTGCCGAAAAGTAGGTTTTCACTTTTATGATTAACGCTGATGATCGCAAGCTAAAAACAGACGCGCAACTTAGATTAAAATACTGGTAAAATCTCCAAGTCTTAGGTAGTCAGAGGTTAATAGTTGTATCGGTACCCAAGATTGAATGCGTTTAGTGACTCGTCGAGATTGTCGAACCATCCTTCTCCCAATCCTAGCTCTTCACGTTTCTTCTTTTTTTGATCGCTTCCCATCCTCTTCGTAAAGGTTAAATCTAACCCGTGACGACGCGACTTGCCGAAGTTAAAGCTTTGTCCTATCTCAAGTGCAAATCCTTTAAAGAAATAAGTTTTCTGATAGTAAGATCTACTGTCTTCGCTAACCGGAAGCGAAACATCCAGTGAGTCAACAATTCCGTAGTGAAGCCCAAGTCGTGGTTGCCAGCGCTTATTTTGTGGGCGTATGTGAACTTGCGTACCCACAACTGGCACTTGATTATCAAATCCTGCGCCTATGTTCACAGAGGCTTGCTCTGTGAATCGATAATCCGCCCTCAGTCCTTGATCAAAACCATAGAGCATGCCACCACCCAAGCCTATGGATCCACGATACAGGTTGTGTTGGTTTTCGTCTGCGTGAAGTGGAAGGCTAGTAAGCGATAAAAAAATAAATGTAAGTGCCGTTTTCATCAAAATTCCTTTCGAAGTGTGGGAGTGTTGAAAAGTAGTGGTGCTCAATAAAAGATTGTCATCCGGTTGCCATCTTTCATGGCTGCATGGGATTTGCTCGGGTTGCTTATCAATCCTTCGTTCAGTTTATTTTGCTGGCGCACAAAGCGCAATTCAATAACCTAGAGGAACCGGTTGTGAATATCGTTCATCTTGGTGTTGTCGGGGTGAGTAGTTCACTAACGTGGCCATTGGTTTGAGGGCGCATTACCCTTTATACCAATCGTATGCATTTCATCATACGTATTCATTCACTTGGCGAATATGCGCCGCTCGCGTATGTTGTCGCTATCATTTTGCAGTGCATCGACTGGCTGCCTTTTTATTCGTGTGCTTATTGGCGGGAGATGTACCTATGACAGCACCTTGGTGGCGTGGCGCGCTGATTTATCAAGTCTATCCGCGCAGTTTGATGGATTCTAATAATGATGGTATCGGCGATATTCCCGGTATTATCAGTAAACTCGATTACATCGCGAGCCTTGGGGTGGATGCTATTTGGGTGTCGCCTTTCTTTAAATCACCTATGAAGGACTTTGGCTATGATATTAGTGATTACCGCCAAATTGATCCTATGTTCGGTACGCTCGAGGATTTTGATGAGTTAATCGCGCGCGCGCATGCGCTTGGCATCAAAATTATTATTGATCAAGTGCTGAGCCATACATCCGATCAGCACGCGTGGTTTGAAGAAAGTCGCGAATCTAAAACTAATCCCAAAGCCGATTGGTATGTGTGGGCAGATCCACAACCCGATGGCACTCCTCCCAATAATTGGCTTTCGATTTTTGGTGGCTCTGCGTGGGAATGGGAGCCGCGTCGCTGCCAGTATTACATGCACAACTTCTTAAAAAGCCAGCCAGATTTAAATTTCCATTGCGATGCAGTGCGCGCACAAGTCTTGGAAGAGGTGGAGTTCTGGTTAAAACGCGGTGTGGATGGTTTACGTTTGGATGCGATTAATTTTTGCTTCCACGATAAAGAGCTGCGCTCTAACCCCGTGAAAGCGTTGGAGGATCGTAAAGGACGAGGCTTTAGTCCCGATAATCCTTACGCGTTTCAGTGGCATTATTACGACAATACGCGCCCAGAGAATCTGCAATTTTTAGAATCCTTGCGCGCCTTAATGGATCGCTATCCCGGTACTGTCACTTTGGGGGAAATTGGTTCGGAGGATTCGCTCAAAACCATGGCGGAATACACGGCAGACAATCGCCGTTTGCACATGGCCTACAGCTTTGAATTGTTAGTCGATAAGCTTTCTGGCGCCTATATCCGCAATACGCTTGAAACGCTAGAGGCTGGGTTGGGCGAAGGCTGGCCTTGCTGGTCGATGGGTAATCACGATGTTCCGAGAGTAATGACGCGATGGGGCGGCGCAGAGCAATCGCCAGAGTTAGCGAAAACACTCAATACATTATTGTTATCTCTGCGTGGCAGTGTGTGTAGTTATCAGGGCGAAGAACTGGGGTTAACAGAAGCGGCAATTCAGCAACATGAACTGCAAGATCCTTACGGCATCGCCTTTTGGCCACGCTTTAAAGGCCGCGATGGTTGTCGAACGCCTATGCCTTGGTTGGCGAATGTGAATGGCGCAGGTTTCTCTCAGGTTAAACCCTGGTTGCCAATACCGCCTGAGCATCAACAAAAAGCGGTTGCGTTACAACATGAAGATGCTGCATCCATTCTTAATGCATACCGTCAATTTGCTGCGTGGCGCAAACAACAACCTGCGCTTTTGGCGGGTTCGATTGAATTTATCGCCTCTGCCGATGAGTACTTAGTATTTATTCGTCGCAGCCAAGAGCAATCTTTGTTGTGCGCTTTTAATCTGTCACCGCATGCACAAAAAATTAAATTGGAAGGCTCTTACCGTTCTGCTGCAACATCGAGTGATTTTCATTCGTTAGCTGTGAATGGTGATTGTGTTGAGTTGCGTGCCTATCAATCCGGGTTTTGTGTACTTTTGTAATTCCGCATACATTTTTTACGTTATTTTTATAGTGTTAATTTTTTCATTTTCAGGGGAAGGCAGAATCAATTTAGCGATTGATTCTGCCTTTTTATTGTGTGGCGCATCGCAAAAAATTACATTGTTTTGCTTATAAACGTTAATTCTTAAATGATTCCGCTATCAAATTGATTGCATTCTGTACCGCTAAGTAATCATGCTCACCGCAAAAAATTATTTTGTTGTTTCTTGCGACATTATTTTAAATATTTTTTTGCTTTTTTCTATTTATAAACTACGTGCTTGCATCAAAAATGACTTATTAAAATAGTTCACTTGCATGCGTATTCAAATGACTGAATACGTATGCATAGTGTTTTCACCCAGAATTAATAGGCCTACTATCAACGCCACAACAGATCTGACTCTGTTTACGCACGTCGTGCGTTGCGTGATAGTGGCGCACGATAATTTTAAAAATAAAAGCACCATCTCCCCGGAGAGAGAAAACTATGACAAAGCTCAAGTTTAATCACATGCTGGCATTGGCCTCTACCATGGCTCTGATGTCAGGTTCACAAACTGTTTACGCACAAACACAGCCTGCTGCTAGCGAAGTGGAAGAAGTTGTTGTAACTGGCTTCCGTGCTAGCTTGCAAAACTCTATTGCCGCTAAGCAAAGCGCAACAACAGTTGTTGAGGCTGTATACGCGGAAGATATAGGTAAGCTTCCTGATACCAGTATCGCTGAAACATTAGCGCGCTTACCTGGTTTGGCTGGAGAGCGTCGCGACGGTCGCACAAGCGGTCTATCTGTACGTGGTTTTAACGAAAACTACGTTGCATCGACAATGAATGGCCGTGAGTTGCTGGGTATTGGTGATAACCGTGGTGTTGAATATGATCTCTATCCATCAGAAATTATTTCTGGTGCAATGATTTATAAAACTGCTCAGGCTGATCGTGTTAATCAGGGTTTGGGTGGTAATGTTGATTTACAAACTCTTCGTCCTTTGGATAGCGATCGTATTATTGGGATAAACGCAAACTTAGAACAAAACGGTATGAAGTCTGCTAACCCTGATATGGATGATCAAGGTCATCGTGCGTCTTTTACTTATTCAGATAAGTTTGCGGATGACACTGTGGGGTTTGCTGTAACTGTTGCATCAATGGAGTCTCCCAGCCAAGAGGAGCAATTCCGTGGGTGGGGTTATGCTGATGCTGGCGGTGGAAACGTTGTGCTTGGTGGTCAAGACTCCTTGGTGCGTTCTGCTGAAATGAAACGTGACACTGTTGCTGTTATTGGCCAGTTTGAGCCTAACGATGCGTTAAGCGTTACTGTAGATGGCCTATTTATTGATTTTGAAGAGACAAAAATTAAGAGAGGTTTGGAGGAAGGTTTTAGCTGGGGAGGTGGAACCACTAATACTTCTTTGGAGACGAGCAATGGTTTGGTAACCCGTGCACGCTCTACCGGTTTTGCTTCAGTTATTCGCAACGACGCTGAAGTAAAAGAGGGTGAATTAACTGCCTTCGGAGCCAATGCGAAGTACCAAATTACAGATGATTGGTCTGCGTCAATTGATCTGTCTGTGAGTGAATCAGAGAAAGACCTGATAGATATTGAAAGTTATTCTGGTAGAGGTCGTGCGGATACTGGTGCTGTTGGCTCTGCGGATGTTGAGTGGGTAATGACCTCGAAAGGGGCGAAGTTTACAGAGTTAGGCAGTCATCCAGATTATTCAAATGAGGCTTTCATTCGTTTAGCTGGCCCTCAAGCATGGGGTGGAGCAATTGGACCGTTCTTCAAAGATGAAGATGGTAACAACCGCACAAATATGCAAGACGGTTTTGTTAATAACCCCTCATTCAACGAGGAGTTAAATAGTATCAAGCTCGGAGTTGAGGGAGATGTTGAGTTTGGTATTGTAAAAGGAGTCTCGTCAGGTCTGAATTATTCTGAGCGCAGCAAAGACAAAGTGAACTACGGTGCCTTCTTGATCGCGCCAAGTTACTTTACTGAAGAAGGACTGAATTGGGATTTTGCCGATGGTCCGATTCCGTTTGATCAAACAACTGAAGGCGATGCCGCGATTCCCTCTGATTATATTGTAGGTACTGCTGATCTGAGTTTCCTTGGTCGTGGTCCTATAGTGGCTTATGACGGAGTGGGTTTGTACCGCGATGGATATTACAAAGTATTTGATGCTGATTTGGTGCAAGCGGATCGTTTAGGCGATACCTATACAGTTGATGAGGATGTATTGACTCTCTATGCGATGGCTGAATTGGAAACCGGTATTATGACCGGTAATGTTGGCATACAGGTTATTGAATCGGATCAATCTTCTACTGGTTTTGATACAGTGGTGGGGGATGTTGACGGGCTTGTCGATGCACTTGTTACTACCGATGGTGCTAAGTACACACATGTGCTTCCTTCATTGAATCTAAACTTCCAGTTGGCAGATGATCAAGTTTTGCGTTTTGCTACTGGCAAGGCTATATCTCGTGCTCGTGTGGATGATCTGCGTGCTAATCGGGCAATAAATTTTGATTTCGACACCGGTAGAAGAACAAGTGATGATCGTGACAATAGTGCTTGGAGTCAGAATCAGGGTAATCCAACTCTGAAGCCATATGAAACTATTAACTATGATCTGTCTTATGAGTACTATTTCGCTGCTGATGGTTTTGTGTCTGCGACATTCTTCTATAAAGAATTGTTAAACTGGCACACAGATCGTATTTCATATACTGATTTTACGGAATATTTTATTCCTGGTTACCACGACGCGGGACTCGATGATCCTGATGACTTTGCATCATTTGAAGGAAGGTCTACTAGGGTTGTTGAATCTGGTAAAGGGCATGTTCAGGGAACTGAAATTCAGGCTAGCATACCTTTCCATTTGCTAGCAGATGAGCTTGATGGCTTTGGGGTAATTGCCAGCGGCACATTTATGAATGGTGAGATTAACAGTGTCGTGGTTCAAGATGGTGTAGCTGTGGATATTGCAGAGCGCGTTCCTGGGCTCTCCAAAGAGGCGTTACAGTTGACTGCATACTACGAGCGTTCTGGCTTTGAGTTCCGTGTTGCTGCGCGCAAACGCAGCAGCTTCTTGACCGAAGAGCGTGGTTTGAGTTTGTCGTTGGTTCCTGCAACGGATTTGGGAGCGACACTAGTGGACGCTCAAATTGGTTATAACTTTGATGAGTCGGGTATCTCCGCTCTTGAAGGTCTCTCTGTTCGTTTGCAGGCGCAAAACCTGACAGATGAAGATACAGTGCTGACCAATGGCGCAGATTCTCGTCAAATCGTACGTTACCAGTCATTCGGCACCAACTACTTGTTGGGTGTTAACTATAAGTTCTAGTAGTTAAGTAACCGATTGATGGTGAATTTAACCCTGCTAGTCTCTGCTAGCGGGGTTTTTTTTAGCGAGTAAATTCATGAGTAAAAAAATAAAAAAAGTAGTTATTGTTGGTGGTGGTACTGCAGGATGGATATCTGCTGCGCTCTTAAAAAAAATGTTGGGGCCCTTAGTTGATATCGAATTGGTTGAGTCTGAAGAAATTGGTCGTATTGGCGTTGGTGAGGCGACTATTCCACCAATTCGGTTGCTTAATAATGTGTTGAATATTGAAGAGTCTGATTTTATTCGAGAGACCAATGCAACCATAAAGTTGGCTATCAAATTCGAAAACTGGCGGGTTCCTGGTGAGAGTTATTTCCATACTTTCGGTGCGGCAGGCAAGCCCATGGCATTTTGCGCTTTCTATCATTACTGGTTGCGAGCCAAACAAGAAGGTGATGACTCCAGTTTGTGGGACTATGATCTGAATTACCTATGTGCGCAGGAAAATAAATTTTCACCACTGGTTGTTCAGGATTCTGCTTTGGAATTGCATTATGCCTATCATTTCGATGCTTCACTCTATGCATCTTTTTTACGGCGTTACTGTGAGAATCTAGGTGTCAAGCGCACAGAGGGCTATATAGATCAGGTTGATATTGATCCTGATACCGGATATGTCACCGGTTTAAAACTAAAACACCAGCAGTTGGTGACGGGTGATTTTTTTATTGATTGCTCCGGTTTGCGCGGATTACTGATCCAAGAGAAGTTGGGTACTGGATTTGAGGATTGGGGGCATTGGTTGCCTTGTGATCGAGCTCTCGCTGTCCCATCAGACCGCTTGCCGGCTACGTTACCTTATACACGATCCATAGCCCATTCTGCCGGTTGGCAGTGGCGCATACCTTTGCAGCACCGCAATGGTAATGGTTTAGTTTTTAGTAGTCGTCATTATTCAGAAGATGAGGCTACAAATATTCTTTTATCAAATCTCGATACCCAAGCTCTGGCTGAACCTAAACTTATCAAGTTTAAAACTGGGCGTTGTTTGCAGCAATGGAATCGGAACGTGGTCTCTGTTGGCTTGGCGAGTGGATTTCTTGAACCCTTGGAGTCAACCAGTATCCATTTAATTCAGTCGGCTATTATTCGGTTGCTTAAGTTTTTCCCTCACCAAGGTATTCAGACTGCGGATGTTGCTGAATATAACCGCCAATCCAAACTAGAATATGAACAGATTCGGGACTTCATCATTTTGCACTATCATGTCAATGAGCGAAATGACAGTCAGTTTTGGCGTGATCTGCGCCATATCTCATTGCCAGATTCTTTGCAGCGAAAAATAGAATTATTTAAAGGGTGTGGTCGTATTTTTCGTGAGCAAGATGATCTTTTCACAGAGTCTTCTTGGTTGCAAGTGATGCTTGGGCAGGGACTTATGCCGCGGGATTATCATCCCTTAGCGCACTCTTTGTCAGTAGCTAGGTTGCAAGAAATGTTGGCGAGTATGAAAAAGTTCAAGCAATCTCCCCTGTCTAAAATACTGGATCACGATGAGTTTTTGGCAAAGGTAAAAGGCGGCGTGCGTGGATTATAAGCGGCGGATTATTATTTTAGGTGGTGGAACAGCAGGTTGGATGGCTGCTAATTTGTTCATTAAAAAGTGGTCGTCTGAACAAACGGAAATTACGCTAATTGAATCGCCGGATATAGGCATTATCGGCGTGGGTGAGGGCTCTACTCCAACCCTAAAACGTTTTTTTGAAATGATAGAGGTGCCAGAGCATGAGTGGATGCCAAAATGCAATGCCACTTACAAAGTAAATATTCGTTTTTCGGAGTGGAGCCCTGCATCCGGCATTAAAAGCTATAGCCATCCTTTTATTTCCCAATTAGATACGTTTACACAGCGGCCATTTTTTGTAAACTGTTTAACGCGCCGAATGCATCTTGATGTGAATACCTCGCCGGAAAATTTTTTAATTAATGGTGTATTAGCTTCACAAGCAAAAGGCCCGAAAACACCTGATAATTTCCCATTTAGAATGGAGTATGGTTATCACTTTGATTCTCATTTGTTGGGTGCTTTTTTGTCTGACGTGGCTGTGAGTCGCGGTGTTATTCATCGTCAAGAAAAAATAATAAATGTGCTTCGAACCGATAGTGGTGATGTGAGATCGCTGCAAACGGATAAAGGGGAAATGATAGAAGGCGATTTTTTTATTGATTGTACCGGCTTTGCCTCCGTGTTGATGCAAAAAACATTAGGCGTTTCATTCAATAGTTTTAAAGAAAATTTATTCAATGACAGTGCGGTGGTAATGCCTACACCGATATCCGAGGTTATTCCTGTTGAAACGGAAGCTACCGCATTAACGGCGGGTTGGTGTTGGAAAATTCCTCTCTCTAATCGTTATGGGAATGGCTATGTCTATAGCTCTGATTTTATATCGAGCGATCAAGCCGAAACGGAATTTCGGAACCATCTAGGTATGGAGGGCAGCGATCAATCATGCCGCCATCTAAAAATGCGTGTTGGCCAGTTGGAGCATCACTGGGCTTATAATTGCTTGGGCTTAGGTTTGTCGCAAGGCTTTATTGAGCCTCTGGAAGCTACTGCCTTGCATTTGGTGCAGATTTGTATTGAGTTATTCGCTTCAACATTTGAAGAAGGTAATTTCACCAGTAAGTATCGCGATGAGTTTAATCAAAAAATAAAAGAGCGTTTTGATCGTGTGAGGGACTATATTGTTGCCCACTATAAATTAAATACTCGAAACGATAGCGACTATTGGCGAGCTAATCGCGAGAACATGCATTTGTCTGAATCTCTGCGTCACATTTTAGATGTGTGGTACCGCCAAGGCGATTTGACAGCAGAAATAGAGCGTCAAAAATTGCAATCTCATTTTGGAACACTCTCTTGGCATTGCTTATTCGCAGGGTATGGTGTGTTTCCGCCACTGGCTCCCAACCAGCCTGGTAAAGGCGATAGATATAAAGAGGAGCGGGTTGCTGAGTTTTTACAAGGCTGCGCATTGAATTTTCGTTCACATGCAGAAAACTTGGCAGAACTTAAGCGCCCTCAATAGGGCTACCGAGTAAACCTAATACTAAACAAAACTAAACAAGAAAAAACACAAAAATAAGTATTATTCCATCACTATTGTTGAGTAAATCACCAGCAGCTTTATCAATATTGCATTGTTGGTCGTCTGCTTAAAAGTCTACATAAAGGAACCAAGATGAAAAACCTTGCATTCATTCTGGCGAGTCTGTTGTTATCGAAAATTGCGATTGCTGCTGATTACCACATCAAACACTTGGATCCTGCCAATTGGTGGGTGGGGATGAAATACAATCAGGTGCAGCTTATGGTGCATGGTGATCGTATGGGGGAGTTAACCCCACGCGTTAGTTATAAAGGCGTTGATATTGTCGATGTAAAAAAAGTTGATAATAAAAATTACTTGTTCGTAACCATACAGATAAGCGCTGATGCCAAACCCGGTAAATTCCCCATTGAGTTTTTGGCTGATGCGAATGTAAAAGCGTCCTATGATTATGAGTTGATGGAGCGTACTAAAAATTCAGCAGCTCGCAAAGGGTTTGATGCATCTGATGCAATCTATTTGATTACCCCTGATCGTTTTGCCAATGGCGATGAAAAAAATGATTCGATAGAGTCTATGCCTGATAAATACAATCGTGCTTTTTCCGGTGGGCGTCATGGTGGTGATATAGCGGGAATGATTAAGCACCTTGATTATATAAAAGATATGGGTTTTACACAGATTTGGCCCAATCCGTTGATTGAAAATAATCAGCCCGGTTATTCGTACCACGGTTATGCAGCAACCAATAACTATTTAATTGATGCGCGTTACGGCACTAACGAAGATTTTAAAAATTTTGTTGCTAAGGCTAATCAAAAAGGTATTGGTGTCATTCAGGATATTATTTTAAATCACATAGGCAGCAAGCATTGGTGGATGGACGATTTACCAACCAAAGATTGGCTAAATTATCCCAACGATTACGTGCAAACCAATCATAAAAGAACAACTATTCAAGATCCTTATGCGGCGGCAGATGATCGTGAGAAATTTGTAGGCGGTTGGTTTTCTCAGTCAATGCCTGATTTGAATCAGCGCAATCCTTTAATGGCTACTTATTTAATTCAGAATACTCTTTGGTGGATTGAGTATGCAGGCCTTTCTGGTGTGCGTGAAGATACCTATGGATATTCAGATCAAAAATTCTTGTCAGACTGGGCTCGTGTTGTGATGGAAGAATATCCGAACTTTAATATTGTGGGTGAAGAATGGAGTAACAATCCTAATGTTGTTGCGCACTGGCAACGCGGAAAAGTCAATGCCAGCGGTCATGTGCCATACATGCCGAGTGTCTTTGATTTCCCTATTTATGATGCGTTGCGTTTGGCTTTGTTAGAAGAGGAAACCTGGGATAAGGGGCTTATTCGCTTGTACGAAACACTGGCTAATGATTTTGTGTATGCAGATCCTTTCAATTTAGTGATCTTCCCTGAAAACCATGATACTTCACGTTTGTATAGCTATCTCCATGAAGATGTAGATTTATTTAAGACGGCGATGGTTTATATGGCAACTATGCGCGGCATACCGCAGTTTTTTTATGGCTCTGAAGTGTTAATGACGAGCCCCCGCGAGCGCGATGATGGCGCGGTAAGGGCTGATATGCCTGGTGGTTGGATTGGTGATAAGAAAAATGCCTTTAATGGAAAAGGTTTAACACAAAAAGAAAAAGATGTTCAGCTTTTTATAAAGAAGCTATTGAATTGGCGTAAAAATAGTACGGCTGTACACAATGGAAAGTTGGTGCATTTTGCGCCTGAAAATGGTGTATACGTTTATTTTCGTTACGATGATAAAGATACCGTCATGGTAATCATTAACAAAAATAAACAAGATAAAACACTGGAGCTGACGCGCTTCGAGTCAATATTGTCGGGTAAAAAAACCGCGAAATCTGTTTTCACGGCGCAGGCGATTGATTTAACAAAGCCGCTGGAATTGCCTGCGGGATCGTCTAGCATTATAGAGTTGCGTTAGTCACAATGTTGATTGATTTTGTATCAATGGCGCAGTTTAACTGCGCCATTTTTTTAGAGGTGTTTTATGCAAGTAATAACAAAAAATCTTCTGCGGTGTGTAGCGTCGTTCATGACGATTGCTGCTTCCTGCGTATATGCAGCAACTGAATCGGTAAAATCGCCTGACGGTCATCTGGTGGTAAATCTAAGTGATGATGGCGGTATGCCACATTATCAAGCCTCGTATAAAGGACAAGAGATTATTAAAAAGTCGGCATTAGGTTTGGAGTTTAAGAATGTCGATGGTTTTGTTTATGATTTGAAGATGGTAGACGCTAAAAAAACGTCTGCGGATACCTCTTGGGAACAACCTTGGGGTGAGCAAAGAATTATTCGAGATAAGCACAATGAACTACTCGTAACTATTACAGGTGTAAAAAACACTAAAAAATCCGTAGCGATTCGTGTACGTGTTTTTGATGATGGCTTTGGTTTTCGTTATGAAGTGCCACAGCAAAAAGGGTTGTCGAGCGATAAGCGGGGCGTTATAGAAATTATTGATGAAAAAACCCAATTTGTGATTCCTGAGGCCGATAAAGTGACGGCTTGGTGGATCCCGGGGCGCGCACCGGTCGTGGATGAGTATTTGTATAACACGACTAAACTTACGGATGTTGTGCGTGCGCAAACGCCATTTACCCTGAAGTTAGCCACGGGTGTGCATTTATCCATTCATGAAGCGGCATTAATTGATTATGCGGCCTTCAGTATTGATCGTCGTCGCGATGGTGTTTTAAAGGCGGAATTAACGCCTTGGTCAGATGGCGTGAGAGTGAAGTTAAAAGGCGCATTTAAAACGCCTTGGCGTACGGTGCAAGTATCCCCCGATGCTGTAGGTTTGCTCAATTCACACATCATTTTGAACTTGAATGAACCTAATGTATTGGGTGATGTTTCTTGGGTGAATCCCGGCAAATATGTTGGTATCTGGTGGGGAATGCATGTAGGTAAAAATACCTGGGGCTCTGGGCCGAAGCATGGTGCGACAACGGCAGAGACAAAGCGTCATATGGATTTTGCGGCGCAATATGGTTTTAGTGGTGTATTGGTAGAAGGTTGGAATTACGGTTGGGATGATGATTGGTATAGTAACGGTGATGTGTTTAATTTTACCAAGCCCTATCCTGATTTTGATTTGGCGGAAATTTCTCGTTACGGTAAAGAAAAGGGTGTGACCTTAATTGGGCATCATGAAACCTCTGGATCTGTAACAAATTATAAAAATCAAATGGGTGATGCGTTTGATTTGTATGAAAAGTATGGTGTTGAGCAAGTCAAAACAGGTTATGTTGCCGACCATGAAAAAATTAAACGCATTGACGAAAATGGCATAGTGCGAAATGAATGGCACGACGGTCAATTTATGGTGGGGGAATATTTACGTTCAGTCACTGAAGCGGCAAAACGTAAGATCAGTATTAACACTCACGAGCCAATCAAAGACACTGGTCTTCGCCGTACTTACCCAAGTTGGATTTCGCGTGAAGGTGCTCGCGGTCAGGAATTTAATGCTTGGGGTACTCCGCCCAACTCCGCCGAGCATACCGTCATGTTGCCTTTCACCCGTATGCTGGCAGGCCCTATGGACTATACGCCAGGTATTTTTAATTTGGCACCCTATGGTCTTGAAGCAGAAAACCGTGTGCGTTCCACATTAGCAAAAGAAATTGCGCTCTATGTTGTGATTTATAGCCCCATTCAAATGGCTGCCGATTTGATTGAAAACTACCTAGAGTCCGATGGCAAAACCATTAAGCCTGCATTCCAATTTATTGTAGATGTGCCAACCGACTGGGAAGAAAGTAAAGCGTTATCCGGTGAAGTGGGTGATTATGTTGTGATAGCACGCAAGCAACGCGGCGCACAAGATTGGTACCTAGGCGCTATTACCGATGAGCATCCACGAGAGGTTACAGTGACGCTGGATTTCCTAGCGGCCGATAAAAAATACGAAGCGCAGATTTATCGCGATGGTGATAAGGCGGAGTGGAAATTAAATCCCTATGATATGGTTATCGAGAAAAAATCAGTCACTGCCAAAGATACCTTGAAATTCAAGTTGGGTGCGAGTGGTGGTGTGGCGATTCGGTTTAAAGCCTTATAAAAGTTTGACTAAAAGTATCATCTTCAGCGCCATACTGATTGATCAGTATGGCGTTTTTCTATGTGTACGTGGTAATTCTATGGCGATCGAAATAGAGCGAAAATTTTTAGTCTGTGGTGATGCATGGCGTGCGGCGGCCGGCGTTTATTACTGCCAGGGATATTTGAATCGAGATAAAGTAAGAACCGTGCGAGTGCGTATAGCTGGTGAGCAGGCTTTTTTGACTGTCAAAGGCCTAAGTGAAGGCGCATCTCGTCTCGAGTTTGAATATGCAATACCAGTAGCTGACGCTCGTAATTTGTTAATGCTCTGCGAACAGCCTTTGATTGAAAAATATCGCCGCAACATTCCTTACGAGGGATTTGTGTGGGAAGTGGATGAGTTTTTGGGGGAAAATGCGGGCTTGGTGATCGCCGAGATTGAATTACCCGCCGAGGATACCCCCTTTGCGCTGCCAGATTGGGTGGGGCAGGAGGTTACGCAGGATCCCCGTTATTTCAATTCCGCATTGTCACAGTTGCCTTATAGTCGTTGGTAGTATTTTTATAGTAATTTACTATTGAGGCTTTAGAATCAATTTTCTTTAAATATGGCGAGGGTGCTCTACTATGAAGTCATGAGCCGATGGATGTTTGTCGGTGATCGAAATGATTTCTTTATGAGGGGGGTGCATCATGGCTAAAACAGCAACCTTTGCCGCCGTACACTTTACAGTAGCTTTCTCTGTGGGCTATGCCTTAACGGGTAGTGTGATTGTGGGGGGGACCTTGGCTTTAGTGGAGCCTGCCATTAATACGGTCGCGTTTTATTTCCACGAATTGGGCTGGAAAAAATACGAAGAAAACAAGGTGATTATTGAGCAAGTCTTTGCTAATAGTGTGTAGCCGATTGCGACACAAAAGGCAGCAATCACTCCCATAAACCCTACAGCAATACTCTTGTAGGGTTTATGGTTGATCCGGCTCTGCAGGCTCTTCAGCTTTGCGTTTTTGAATCAATCTGCCGCAAAGTAAACCTGCTTCAAAGAGCATCCACATGGGAATTGCAAGCATAAGTTGTGACATGACATCCGGTGGCGTGAGTAGCATGCCAATCACAAAGCAACCGACGATAATGTAGGGGCGCTTGGCGGCCAATCCTTCTGGCGTGACGGCGCCAGCGTGAATCAAGAGTACGGTAGCGACAGGGATTTCAAACGCAAAACCAAATGCAAAAAACATGTGCAGGACAAAATCCAAATACTTGGTGATGTCTGTCATGGTTGTTACGCCTTCCAAACCAATGCCTGTCATAAATCGAAAAATGGTAGGGAATACCAGAAAATAAGCGAAGGCCATGCCGGCGAAAAATAGCAGAACACTGGAAACGAGTATGGGTAATGCAAGGCGCTTTTCGTGTTTATAGAGACCTGGGGCAATAAATGCCCAAATCTGGTAAAGAATAAACGGAACCGTAATTAATAACGCCACAAAAAAGGTGAGCTTCATCGGCGTTAAAAAGGGAGAGGCTACGTCTGTGGCGATCATGCTGGCGCCAGCAGGCAATACTGCTATTAAGGGTTTTGATACCAGCGAGTAAATATCTGTCGCGAAGGGAAAAAGTACAAAAAAGGTGCCTATCAAGCAATAAATGATATGCATCAGGCGGGTGCGTAATTCCAACAGGTGTTGAACCAGCGGGAGTTCTTTGTCATTCGCTTCAATAGTCATGGGGCTAGGGTGCAACCTTATTGCTGGGAGCCGCGTTTGCTGCTGTATTAGCAGTATCAACCGAGGCATTGGGTAATGCGGGTGTTGTCTCATGAATGTGAGCGTGGTCTGGCAATTCTTCGTGCTCGTAAATTCGTTGCTTCAATCGTTCTTGCGCTTCTGGTCCTAATTCTTTTGCCATTTCTTGAATGGAGTTTTCCAGCGCTTGGCGATTTTTTTCGATATTGCGTAGGATTTCTTCATTGTAGAGTTGACGACGAATATCATCTGCACCGATTTGCCGCTCAATCTCGGTGCGAGTATCGCGCAGGCTGCGTTTGAGGCGACCAATCCACAGCGCAATGGTGCGCACCGTCTCAGGTAGTCGCTCTGGCCCTATGACCACAAGAGCAACCACCAAGCAGACTAATAATTCACTAAAGCCAATATCAAACACGGTGATGCCTTATTGTTTATGTTCAGTTTTATCGGCGGTGACATTCGTGGTTTGTGTTGTATGGGTTGGGTTTTGCTCCAGCACTTTTTGCGCCTCTTGTTTAGCCTCTTCCTCTTTTTCGGCTTCGGTTTTGCTCATGGAGTCTTTGAAGCCTTTGATGGCATTGCCAAGATCGCTGCCGAGTGAGCGTAAACGTTTGCCACCAAATAAAATCAACACGATTATCAACACGATAATCAGTTGGGTTGGGCTGCCAAAATTGCCTGCAAAAGCGCTGCTGGTTACTTGATCGATAGTCATAATCTTTATCTCTTGTTCGTTAGCTACAAGGTTATCAGTGTGGATTGATATTGCGCGAGGCTTTTTCATCGTGTCCAGAGACGTTGAAGCGACGCGCTAGTTCATTAAGTACCGCATCGGCGTTTTCGCCTAAATGCGAGAGCATGACCAAGCTGTGAAACCATAAATCAGCTGTTTCATAGATAAGGTCATGGGTGTCGCCGCTGGTTTGTGCGTCCTTTGCGGCTAAAATCGTTTCGGTGCATTCTTCTCCGACTTTCTCCAGAATTTTGTTGAGTCCTTTTTTATGTAAGCTAGCAACGTAGGACGTATCGGCTTCCCCACCGTTTTTGCGCGCTTCTAGGATATTGGTGAGTTCTTTCAAAATATCGTTATTCATCTGCACTTACTCAATAAATCTCACGTGGATCTTTTAATACGGGCTCAACGACTTGCCATTCACCATCCTTTAAGACGCGATAAAAACAGGACTCCCGCCCAGTATGACAGGCAATGCCGCCAATTTGTTCGACTTGCAGCACAATCACATCTTCATCGCAGTCTAAACGAATTTCATGCAAGGTTTGCACATGGCCAGAAGTTTCGCCTTTGTGCCAGAGTTTGTTGCGTGAACGCGACCAATAAACCGCGTGACCCAGCTGGGCGGAAAGCTGAAGCGCTTCGCGATTCATCCAGGCCATCATCAAAATACGGCCAGTGTTTGCATCCTGCGCAATGGCAGGAACTAAGCCATCATTGTTCCAATTTACGCTGTCGAGCCAATCTGTCATGTCAATTCCACTATGGGTTAACGGATCTGTGCGCACACGCTTTGAGCAGAGAGTGCTTTGAGTATATTACTGCGCAGATGTTGCACATTTAGGGTGCCGAGAATAGCACTGGTGACGCCACTGTTGGCGTAGACAAAATCCAAAATGGCTTGAATGGGATCTTGCTTGGCGTCGTTATTAGGGGCTTGCTCGCGTGAGCTTGTGCCATCTGAATGGGCTACATCATGGCAGATATGGCCGCTGGCGAGAACTTTTTTTAACAACACACCTTTGCCTAAACGTGAGCATTCGTTGATGACGACTTCTTCGTCTGTGTAGCTAGGGTTGTGCATCACCATCACCAGATCACAATGCTGAGCGGCCAGCATACCTCCCTCCGGCGTTTTGCTGGAGATGCCGATGGCGCGAATCCAGCCTTCTTGCTTGAGCTGTTGGAGGCAGTGTAATGCGCCGGTGTTTTGGAGTATGTCTAGGTCATTACCATCAGAGTGGATGAGCACCATGTCCAAATAATCGGTTTGCAGACGGCGCAGGCTGCGCTCAACGCTCATGCGCGTGTGCTTGGGGGTGAAATCAAACCAAGATTTTCCTTCATGAGAGAACTGGTTCGCTTCGAACTCTTCGCCGACTTTGGTGGAGATAACCCACTCCTTGCGCTCTTTGCGTAGCAGGTCGCCCAACCGCTCTTCGCTGTAGCCGTAAGCGGGAGCGGTATCGATCAGGTTTACGCCCATATCGCGTGCGGTGTTGAGTAGTTCGCGCAGTAATTCATCGCTAGGCAACGCAAATGCCTGTGGGTATTTCACGCTTTGGTTGCGGCCAAATTTGACGGTGCCTAGGCCTAGGGTGCTGATATGAATATCGGTTTGACCGAGTTGTTTGCGCGGCAACATCACAGATTACCCTCTTCATGATGGTCTGATTCATTGTCGTAATGATGACGAATGTGAAGCTCTAATTTTTCTTCCGGACTCATGGCGGGAGGAAAGGCGATCTCCCATGGCGGTTTGGCTAGCGCAGCGTAGGGTAGATACTGGTGCAGCAGCTCTGATGCAGGGTGATGCGGTTGAATCCCCTCCTGCGCCAGCCTATTTAAGGCTTCGTTGGCGAGGTTGGGGCAAAGGGTTAGCTTAGTCGGCCAGCCAACCATCAGGTTACTGGCACCTTCGGCTTTGGCAATAAAAGCATTGTCTGGACGCATCATCTGCGGTTGACGTGGCTCAGCGCGCATGACGGGTAAGGTTGCCCATTCTGCGCCTTCCAAATCCACCCAAGGGATTAGCTCGGCCAACTCTTGTTTTGCCAGCTCGATAAGTGCATCTGCCTCCATACTTGCTCCCTTTTCAGCGAGGCTGCCGCCTAGATACCAAATGTGAGTGCCATCGGGTAGGCGATGGCTCGATATGGTTAAGCGTGGCGTAGTCTCTGCACCCAAGCAGTGGCCATAAAAATCAAATGGGTATTGGTGTTTTACCATGACTTGTTGCAAGGGACGTAATTGCATTGCGGGTTCGCTGAGACCGAGTTGCTCTAGCAAATCAGCATTGCCCTTGCCGGCGGTGAAAATAAATTGCTGTGCTTGAACCGCGATTGCTTGCTCTGGTGCGTGTATGTGCAGACTGATCTTTCCTGTGGGATCTTTGTGCAATTGCGCCTGTGACCAGTCGATGCTGAAACAATGTCCTTCGATATTGTGAGCAAGGTTGGTGATGAGGCTCGGGGTATCCACCACTATATCTTCAAGGCGGTAGAGGTTACCGGTGAAATCATGTCGACGCAGCAACGGCGGGCGGCGATCAGGGTGGACGGGCTCCACACGTCCACGGGTAATTTTGCTGGCGAGAAAGCTGGTGACTTTAGACGCGAGGCTGTCGTTCGACCAGAGATAAAAATGGTCGCTCATAATGCGGGTATGGCGCAGATCCACATCGCCCTCGCCACACAGGCAGGCGCGCCAGTGTTTGGGCATATCGGCAATAGCTTCGGAGGCGCCCGTTAGCGCGCCTGCCAAGGTGTACTTCATTCCCCCGTGAATCATGCCTTGGGATGCAAGGGTTTGTTCACTGCCGAGCGCGCGCTGTTCAAACACGGCAACACTGTAGCCTGCGTTGCGGACACGATTGGCGAGCCATAGGCCTGCTACTCCACCGCCGATGATCGCGATATCGATGTTTATCGTTAATAGCTGTTGATTCATACCATCACTCAGCCCCCGCAAGGGCATGTATTGGATTGACGAGGCTCTGGAAAAAGGAGCGCAGTATAAGGCTTTCATCAATGAAATACCCTTGTTGCCGCAGGGGATTCTGCTGGTAAACTGCTTACCTGTTTCTTGGAAATTGGCTCCTTATGTCCTTCAAAATTCTTGTATCTGCGGTTGATTCACCCTTAGGTAAAGCACTTGAGCATGAGCTGGAGCGCGAGCCTTTTAAGTTGCTCATGCCTGCACCACACGAGGTGGATTGGACAGATGCTAATGCCGTAAGCGCATACCTACATTTACATCAGCCGAATGTGGTGGTGAATTGCTGCGGTTGGGATGCCGTACACCACGCGGAACATGGTGGTTCACCCTCTTATCATCAGAGTTGTGAGTTTTTGGTTGCCGCCGCTACACACCTAGCAGATGTATGTGGAGCGCTGAATATACCCTTGCTGCAATTTTCCAGTTATCGGGTATTTGGTGGTGATAACAAAGGCACTCACAGCGAAAAAGATGTGGTTTCGCCCATGAGTGACGCAGGGCGCGCGTTTGTAGCCGCAGAGCAGGTGGTCATTGAGCGTGTAGTTCAGCATATTATCCTTCGCTTGAGCTGGGTCATTGGGGCCTATGGCGAGAATTTGTTAACGCGGCTGCTTGCCGCCTTTTTTGCGGGCTCTGTTGTTACGGCCAATCGTCGTTTGCGCGGTGCACCTACAGTGCTTTCCGATGCCGCCCGTGTGCTGGTGGCGATTGTTAAGCAGTTGAGTTGTGGTGCCGAAAACTGGGGGGTAATGCACTATTGCTCCAGTGATGTGTGTACCGAAGAAGAGTTTGCCGAAAACCTCTTGCAGCTATTAATTCAGCAGCAGTTATTAACAGCGGAGCCGAGTTTGCAGGTGGTTGAAACAGAACCCTTAGAGGAGCCCTTGGGGGCGATAATTGTTTGTCGCCGTTTGCGTGATGGTTTTGGCGTGCAGCCTCGTTCATGGCGTCCCAGCTTATTGCCGTTAGTGAAACAATGGTTGCATCACCGAGGGTGATTTATTGCTCGCAGAATTCTAGCGTGTTCCCATAAAAAAACCGCGAACTGTTGAGGTTCGCGGTTTTTTATGGGTGTCGCTTGGATCAGATGGGCTTAAATCTTTTGAAACACCAGTGTTGCATTGGTGCCGCCAAAGCCAAAACTGTTGGACATTACCCGATTTAGCTTCACATTGTCCTGACGCTTCAGTGCGATCGGCATACCAACGGCTTCCTCATCAAGCGTTTCGATATTGGCGGAGGCGCAGATGAAGTCATTCTTCATCATCAGCAAGCTGTAAATCGCTTCTTGCACGCCGGTCGCACCCAAGCTGTGGCCGGTGAGTGATTTGGTGGAGCTGATGGTGGGAATCTTATCGCCAAAGGTGGCTTTGATCGCTTTCAGCTCGGCCAAATCACCTACTGGTGTCGATGTGCCGTGGGAGTTGATGTAATCGATCTCGCCATCTACCGTTGCCAAGGCTTGTTTCATGCAGCGGATTGCGCCCTCGCCAGACGGAGCCACCATGTCGTAGCCATCTGAGGTGGCGCCATAGCCGACGATTTCAGCATAAATTTTTGCGCCGCGTGCTTTGGCGTGTTCATACTCTTCAATCACCAAACAGCCGCCGCCGCCAGCGATTACAAAGCCATCGCGGTTAGCATCGTAAGCACGTGAAGCTTGGCCGGGTGTTTCGTTGTATTTGGTAGACAGCGCGCCCATGGCATCAAACAGAGCGGTTAAGGTCCAGTGCTCTTCTTCTCCACCACCGGCAAATACAACATCTTGTTTGCCGAGTTGGATTTGTTCAACCGCTACACCAATGCAATGGGCGCTGGTTGCGCAGGCGGAAGAAATGGAATAATTAACGCCTTTAATTTTGAAGGGCGTTGCCAAACAAGCCGAGGTAGTGCTGCCCATGGTTTGGGTTACACGGTAAGGGCCAACACGCTTAAGGCCTTTCTCACGCAGAATATCGGCTGCTTCTACCAAATTCATCGATGAGGCGCCGCCGGAACCCATAATAATACCGGTACGTTCGTTGGAAACTTGTTCTTCCGTCAAGCCTGCGTCGGTAATAGCTTGCTGCATGGAGATATAGGCAAAGGCCGCCGCGTCGCCCATAAAGCGCAACACCTTACGATCGATCAGCTCGGAAAGGTTGATGTCAATAGAGCCGGCTACATGGCTGCGAAAACCCATCTCTTTATAGGTTTCTTGGAATTTGATACCTGAACGGCCAGCGCGCAGAGCGTCTAACACGGCGTCTTGATCATTGCCCAGGCAGGAGACGATTCCCATACCAGTAACAACAACGCGTTTCATAGGCTACCTCTTACTTATTAGGTGACTTGCTTTTCTTTTCCGTTGGCCAGAGCCTGAAAAACAAGCGTGAAAAGATTAGTCGAGATTTACAGGGCTAGGATTATGCCACACAACACTCGCACTGAAGGATCAGAAACTTAAAAGCTATCGGTGTTTTGGAATAAGCCAACGCGTAAATCGCTTGCGAAGTAAATATCTTTGCCATCACAAGAAACGCGTCCATCGGCAATACCCATAATAAGCTTGCGTTCAATAACACGCTTCAAATTAATGTGATAAGTAATTTTTTTCGCAGTCGGCAGAATTTGACCGGTAAATTTCACCTCGCCACAGCCAAGTGCACGGCCACGACCGGGATTGCCCTTCCAGCCTAAAAAGAAGCCCACTAATTGCCACATGGCATCTAACCCCAAACAGCCGGGCATCACGGGGTCACCAGGGAAGTGGCAAGCAAAAAACCACAAATCGGGATGAATATCCAACTCCGCTACGATCTCACCCTTGCCGAACTCGCCGCCGGTCTGGCTGATATGGGTAACGCGATCCAGCATCAGCATATTAGGGACGGGCAATTGAGCGTTGCCGGGACCAAACAAACGGCCATTGCCGCACTCGATTAAGTCTTCGCGGCTGTAGGAGCTTTTGGGTTCATAGGGGATCATGATTTTTACTCATAGTTATTGGATGAAAAGCCCCCAAGCGGGCGCGCAAAGGGCGCCATTCTACCCGCTGTAGCTGACTTGTCCAGCGCGCAGGCTGGGCAAGCCTCTTGCAAAAGTGAGGCTTAGGTTGCTTAGGAAGTGCGCGCCAATGAAAACTCGGCCAGTTCACGCATGGCATTAGCGTAGGGGGTGTTGGGCAAAAACGCTAATTGCTGGATGGCTGCATCGACGTGCTTTCTTGCGCTATTTAACGTGTATTCCATGCCCCCTGTGGCTTGCACTATCGCCAAAATAGCGGGGAGCTGGCTCGCGTCACCTTGGCGAATCGCTGAGGCAATAATGTCTACCTGCTCTGGGGCTCCATTGCGCATGCCGTGTATCAAGGGCAGTGTGGGCTTTCCTTCGGCAAGATCATCCCCGACATTTTTGCCGAGGCTCGCGGCATCGCCTGTGTAATCTAATGCATCATCTACCAATTGAAAGGCGATACCCAGATGCATGCCGTAACGGCGCAACGCGGCTCGCTGCTCTGGGGTGGCACCACTGATAACGGCGGCGACTTCACAGGCTGCGGCAAATAGAATGGCTGTTTTTTTCTCGATCACGCGAAAGTAGTTGTCTTCGGTGACTTCAGGGTTTTTCGCATTCACCAGCTGTTGTACTTCACCTTCAGCAATGATGTTGGTGGTTTCACTGAGAATTGCCATGACATCCATGCTGCCGATGCTCACCATCATTTGAAAGGCGCGCGAATAAAGAAAGTCGCCCACCAGCACGCTAGGTGCGTTCCCCCATTGGGCGTTGGCGGTAGGGCGACCACGGCGGAGGTTGGACATATCCACGACGTCATCGTGCAGCAGTGTAGCGGTATGAATGAATTCTATAATCGCCGCAAGGGATAGGTGTTCTTTACGTGCGGCATGTTGGTAGCCGAGTGCATTCGCGGTAAGCAATACCAGTAATGGTCGTAAGCGCTTACCACCAGCTTCTACGAGATAGTGGCCAATGTTCTCAACCAGTTCTACATCGGAGTGTAATTTCTCAATGATGAGTTGGTTGACGGCAGCAAAGTCGTCTTTAACAATCTGGTGAAATGGCAGCATGAAAAAATTCTTATTGATGATTAAGGTGGGCAGTGTGAATCATATAGGCGGCGGCAATGCTAGCAGTGAGGTTTTGATAGTCAAGTAAAAGCCTGTGAAATTAAAGTGCATCTGCGTAAACTCCTGTAAACTGCACAGCAATAAGGAAGGTGCCGCACAGAGTGGGATGATTTATGACCCCTGCGGTGGATGAAGTTTTGAATGTGAGGTTGTCGTCGCTCATGCTGAGAATGTTTGGCGCATGTGATGTGCTGATCAAAGTGCTTCAGGGACTTTGGTGCCAGTGGTTGATTGCTGCGTGTATTCTTGTGACTACGCCTGCTGTTGCGGTGGAGCCAGTTTCCTATATTACAGTTCCTCGGACGAGTGAAACCCTTCCCACGGGTCAAAATAAATATTTTGTCGATTTACTGCAGTTAGCGCTGGATAAAACGGCTAACACCGACGGTGAAGCACGAATTCGTTTTTATGATTATTCATTAACCAGTTCGCGGCTTATGTCAGATTTGGAACATGCCAAAACGATTGATGTGGTTTGGAATGGAACTAATCCAGAGCGCGAAAAAGCCTTACTCCCCATCAAAATATCCTTGTTAAAGCGCTTGAATGGCTATCGTGTGTTGTTGATTCGCCAAGAGGATCAGGCCGCATTTTCTCGCATACACACACTGGCGGATTTGCGACGATTTCGTGCGGGTTCAGGCACTGATTGGCCATCCACGGAGCTGTTACGTAATAATGATTTGCCACTCTTAACCGCGACCAAAAAAACACTCTTATTTTCAATGTTAAAAGCGCATCGTTTCGATTATATGACGCGTAATTTGTGTGAGGTGTGGGAAGAGTTTGATCAACTGAAAGACGATGGCATTGTTATAGAGCAAGAGTTGTTGTTGCACAGCGGAATTCCTTTTTATTTTTTTGTCAGTCGCGATAAGCCTGCCTTGGCTGATCGTATCCAACGTGGATTGGACATGGCTGCGAAAGATGGCAGTTTTGATCAATTGTTTAATGAAACTTCCTGTTTCCAGCAAGGCATGAAAGAGTTGGAACCGCAAAAGCGCCGTGTATTGCATTTAGATCATTTCTGAGTTGCAGCCTGCCGTATTAAAAAAACGGTGCCGCATTAAACAGATCCGGTGAAAGGGGTTGCGATTGCTTTGCGGCAATGCTCAAGAAAATATCGGCTGTCAGTTGCGTTTGATAAAACTGCCAAAGATTGACAGGGAGGCGCTCGTGATCCTCACTCTGAGCCTCAATCATATTCCCCACAACACGAAACGTTGTTTTGTCCAAGCCGGTGGCTAAGCCGGTGCCCAGTCCTTTGTAGAACGCTTCTTTTAACGTCCACACACTAAAAAAATAACGGGTTTGATCTTCTGAATTCAGAGATTGCAGTTGTGCAATTTCATCGGCATGAAAAAAGCGTGCGCTAATATCCATTAGGCTTGCTCTATAGCGAATTATTTCGACATCTACCCCTAACGGAATATCACGGCTTACGCCAAGCACAGCATAGGAACCGCTGTGGCTCAAGTTGAAATGCAGGGCACCATTCACTAAAAAGGGCTTGCCTGAAGGTTGTGTAGAAAACTGCAGCGCGGCAGGTGTCAGATCGCCATATGACGCCAGCACATTACGCATGAGAACGCGTGTGGCGAGAAACGCGTGTTCGCGAACAGGCGATGCCATTTTTTTGGATTGTTCCTCGGTGCTAAGAATGTGCAGGTGCGGTTGTAGCGTTGCTGGTGTGAGTGTGGATAAATCCAGCACCCAAACATGCACTCGTCCTGATGGTAGCCGCGGTGGGATCGTGGGTGTAATGAGTCTTGTCATGCTAAAGATGCAACCTGTGGCACAGCGTAAGGGATGGATGAGTGCAATGTTGCTATGGTAGCAAAACATAACAAAGGCTTTTATTGTAATTGCAAAACGGCGACAATCCGCGCCCTGTATAACATCCTCGTTTGCTATTCATGCTATTGGAGTCACTTATGTCTATCACTGCTGATAAAGTTGTCAGTTTTCACTACCGCCTCAGCGACGTTGGCGGCGAATTATTGGAAGATTCGCACGATGCTGAACCAACGCTCTATCTGCATGGGCACAGTAATTTATTGGCAGCATTGGAGTCTGCGTTGGAAGGTAAGAGTGCAGGTGATAATGTCTCCATTACATTGACTCCTGAGCAGGGTTATGGTGTTCGTCAGGAAGGTGCCACGCAACGTATTCCTATCAAGCATCTACACAACTTTCAGCAGATTAAAAACAAACTCAAGCCCGGCATGAAAGTCGCCGTCAATACCCAGCATGGCCCATGGGATGCCATTGTGCTCAAGGTGGGTAAATTCAACGTGGACATTGATAGCAATCACCCGCTTGCAGGTAAAACGCTTGAGTTCGATATAACGATTGTTGACGTGCGCGATGCAACCCCAGAAGAACTGGCTCATGGCCATGCTCATGGTGTAGGCGGCCATCACCACGATTAATACGCTTTTTGAGACGAGAAAACCTGGCATTGAAAAACCCGCTATTGCGGGTTTTTTTGTGCGCCTTATTCGGTGCGCACCATTCGGGTGCTACACTCCTGCTTTATTTCTATGTTCACCAGCCTAAGAGTGATAACAATGACAAACAATAAAACCTTGCTAGCTCAACTCATTGGTCTTGCCGTATCGGGAGTGGTATTAGTGGGATGCGGGCAAAAGTCATCAGCACCAGAATTGACTGCCACAGGGGCATCTTCATCCGCCATCCATTTATTACCTTACTCGATTTATATGTCCGGTACTTTTACTGATTGGACGCAGACCGCAAAAAATCAATTTGTGTTGGATGAAAAAACAGGTGTTTATCATCTCAATAATATCAAAGCGGGTTTAACCGCCGATGGTAATTTGCGTCGATTTAAAATCACCGGTGAAAATTGGAATAACCAATTTGGTATGGGGCTAGCGGGTGAAGCAACACCACAATCTCAAACCACCATTCAGTTTGAAAAAGGTTACGCAAAAACAACTTTAACCGCACTGCCTGCCATCAAAGATATTTATTTGCCCTTAGCGGGCGATCAGGATGGTTCTTCAGCCGAACAATTAGTCGATTTCCGTTTGACGCCATTAGATGCAACCGCAACACAACTCGCGTTAGAGGTTGAATTGGATAACCCGCCGCTCACATCCACCTTAACATTGCGAACCACCACGAATGAACTTATTGAATTACCTTATTTAGGCGATGGAATTTATCGTGCAGGAATCGTTTTGGCGCAAGGTAAAAATACATTTACTGTGCAAACGGCCAAACAAGAATATTTAGGGGCGGCAGATATTTCGTCAGCAAATGCCAGCGAGCTGAGTGTCTGTGCGGAGTCTTGCACGATTACCGCGGATATTTCTACCGCTAATGCCTATGAATTATTAATTGTGGCGGATCAAAAAAATGCAGATGCCAAACCACGTATAAGCTTAAGAGAATTAACGCCAGAAGAGGCGGTATCAGCCACACCGCATTTTGGTGCGGATGGTGACATCGTGAGCACAGATTTTGCCCCATATCCACTCGATAAATCGGGTCGTACCGAAACGGTAAAAGTCTCTGTTAAAAATCGCAGTGCAGAATTGCGCAGCTTTGCGCTCACCTCTACCCAATTTCAACGCGATGAAAAACCCAAAACGCGCACCTTCAGTGAAGTGGAAGGTATGCCACGTGTTGTAACAGGGAATTTGTTATTCGACGCACTGTTTGCGCAAGCGATTGATGACATGAAACAAGCCAGCGTTAGCGAAATTCGCGATGGTAATTACAATGTGGGTGCAGCCATTCCTTGCGACTGTTTTGAGACAGGCGAAAAATGGAATTATGTATGGACGCGGGATTTATCTTATGCCGCGAACTTATCGCTCGCCTATTTAGATCCACAGCGCGTTGTCAATTCCATGTTATTTAAAACCAGCGGTTTTCGCGACGGCGTGACGGTACCAGCGGCATTGCCGGAAAATACGACACAAATTATTCAAGACACCGGCTCCGGCGGCAGCTGGCCTGTGAGTACAGATCGTGTCAGTTGGTCTGCAGCCGCAGAAACCGTCTTAAATAGTTTGAGCGGCGAAGCGCGTGCGGATTTTGCAAAAAAAGCCTATGCCGCTTTGCGCGGGACTATAGAGGCGGATCGTTTAGTGGCTTTTGATCCGAGCATGGGGTTGTATGGCGGTGAGCAATCGTATTTGGATTGGCGCACGCAAACTTACGCGCCGTGGATTATTAATAATCTCGCGCGAATGGCATCGAGCAAAGCTTTATCAACTAACGTTATGCATTACCAAGCCATTCGCTTAACGGCGCGTTTAGCGCGAGAAAATGGTGAACAAAAACTCGCACAAGAATACGAGGGTTGGGCAGACAATTTAAAACAGCAGATCAATAAAAAATTATGGTTAAGCGATAAAGGTTTGTACGCCAGTTTAACCACCGCAGCGGAAGATCAAGCGCCTATGTACAAGTACGATATGCTGGGCAGTGCCTTGGCAATTTTGTACGGCGTTGCATCGCCAGAGCAAGCGGCGCAAGTCATGGCCAATTACCCACATGCACCTTATGGTGTGCCGGTGTATTACCCGCAGCAACCTAATGTCTATGTGTACCATAATCGTTCCATTTGGCCCTTTGTCACCGCCTATTCATTGCGAGCTGCAAAACAGGTTAAAAATACGCAAGCGGCCAATAATGCAATTCATTCGTTAATGCGCGGCGCCGCTTTGAATTTATCCAACATGGAAAATTTTGAATGGCTGACCATGAAGCCTTGGTACGACAATGGCCCGGCCATTAGTTCGCGTCGTCAATTATGGTCAGTGGGTGCTTATTTGGGGATGACACTGGAAACCTTGTTTGGTTATCAAGTGACGGCGGATGGTTTTTCAATTGAGCCATTTTTAACAACAGAATTGCGCAATCAATTAGGCGATAGCTCCAGTGCAGTACTAAAAGACTTAACCTATCAAGGCAAAGTGCTTGCGATTGAACTGCAGTTGCCAGAAAAAACTACCCATAATGGTTATTATCAAGCGACGGCCGTTACACTCAACGGAAATCCGGTAAAGGGTAAGATTACCGCTGAGATGTTGGCGGAAACCAATAATCGCATTGAAGTAAAGTTTGGTGAGCTGATTCGTGATGCTCAAAAAATTACCCTGGTTGCCGATGTTGATCCACTGAGTCACACAGCTCCCAGCATTTATGCACCGGAAGTCCCTGTATTAAATAACATTCAGTTATCCGATGGAAAGTTTACGCTGCAATTCAGTGATGCAATAAATCCTGCTGTAGGTGAGGTTAATTACAACATTTATCACAACGGTAAATTAATTACTGAAAAGCATAAGGGTTTCGTGTGGCAAGACACTCGTACGCCGCAATTAGCGATACGTAATTGTTTTGCGGTGCAAGCTGTTTTTACCGCGTCGGGAAATGCATCGCATCATTCAGAACCGCAATGTTATGAACAAGGTGTTGCGCAAATTATTCCAGTTACCGATGAGAGAGTCGTGTCTAATATTGCAGTAACGCCTGCATCCGCCACGCTAGAAAAACCCAGTTTAATTGAGTGGGGTAAAACCGGTGATGAGTTGCAGGTTAATCGTGTTGCTATAGATGAAAATGGCGTTTATGCCGTACAACTTATTTACAATAATCGACAAAGCACAATTGATTCCGGTGTGACGGCGGCGGTAAAAATGCTGAGTGTAAAAACGAGCGACGGCGCTGAAGTTGGTAGCGGCGCTATTGTGATGCCGAATGTGGAAGATAGGGGTGGTATCTATCCGTTACGTAGTTCCACGGAAGTGACCTTATCTCTCAAAAAAGGTCTGTACCAATTTAGTCTGCATGATTTCTTCAATATGAGTTACTTAACATCCAATCAAACCTATGCCGGTAAAGGTGGAAAAACGGGTGCTGTTAACACGGCAACAATTGCTGAGATTAAAATAGTTCGTATTCAGTAATTCTGCTTCACTACTCATGGTGAGCTTCATGGTGAGTAAATGCGATTAGGCAAGGCCACTGATCTGGCCTTGCCTTTTTTAATCCAGCATTGGCTCTATCTGCTGCTCTTTTTTATATTGCAGGCGATATTCTTTCGGCGTTAAGTTGGTCCACTTTTTAAATGTTTTATTGAATGTTGAAACATTCATATAACCGCATTGTTCGGTAATACACTCCATGGTTAGTGACGTACTGGTGAGTAATTTCTGAGCATGTTCAATACGAATTTTTTGCATGTATTGGATAGGGCTCATCTGCACAATTTCTTGAAATCGCCTTAGCAGTGTTCGCTGGCTGATGTGGCAATATTGTGCCAACTCATCAATTGTCCATTCGATGGTAATATGGTTGCGCAACCATTTTTTGGCCTTTTTTATAAGCTCATCTTTTTCGCAAGGAGAGTCCTCTGTGGAAGCAAGGTGCGTTCGATTATATTTAGGAAAATCAGCATAAATAATGTTTTCGGTTAAATGATGTAATTTTTTTCCACCATATTTTTCAATCAGCCACAGTGTTAGCTCGATGTAGGATGTTCCTCCGCCAGTTGTGATTATGTTGCCGTTCTCATGTATGAGCGAGTCTTGGCAAATAACAATGTTTGGATACCACGCCTCAAAATGTTCAACCCACCACCAGCTAGTGGTAATGCTTTTACAATCAATCATTCCTGTTTCTGCCAATAGAAAGCATCCGGAATCACTGGCAACTACCGTTTTATTTTTTCTTAAACATTCTGCAATAAAACGAATTTCTTCTTGGGAATTTTCCAAGAAAAAATGTCGCTCCAGTGGCGGTTTCAAATTGCTGCCAGGAATATAAAGCACATCAATTTTTTCACAACAGGCCTGCTCGCTAGGAAAAATTAATTTGCTCGCGTGCGTGGTTGTTGTGTGCTTAGCATGAATCCAGATGATATTAAAAAAAATATTGTGTTCATTGAGTAGGCGAAGTTGATTGGCAATCGTGAAAATATCATAAGGTATTGTTGCTCCACTGGCGGTGCAGTAGGGGTAAACCAGAATTCCTATTCGAATATTATTAGTGTTTTTCATTTGGCTAATTTGACCATAAAGTTGTCTTTTTAGGTGATGGTGAACCATTGTTTCAGCTCGCATACTGAAAAAGGCTTCCCAGAGAGTTCCGTAACTAATCTGTAGATTTTATAAATTATTGGGTAGCTGGACGAGTTACATTTGTCAGATTTTGTTAATCAAATCGCATTTATTATGTTGATTAGTGCGAATAGCTATCATTGTTTGGTGCGTTAAAACCAGTGAAAAACCCCGTAAAAAATCCATAACAATAAATAATAATGCGATGGCATGAGATCTTTGACTTGACTGATTACAACATTAAACAATCAAAAAGGACATAGTATGTACAAAAAAATATTATTATCGAGTGTGGCGCTATTGTGCGCTAGCCAAAGCTTTGCTGGCTGGGAATTTCGCGGTGAGCCCAATAACTGGGGCATTACTCCGCTGTTGCCGGTAGGGGGAGATCGCCATTTTATTCGTCAAGCGTTCAGCGCGTCACAAGATGAATTTAAAATTGCAAAAGATGGTAGTTGGGCAATTAGTTTTCCTGTGCAAAACGTTGTTGTAGTGCCGGGAAAAACCTATGACATTACTTTTTTTGAAGGTAATAAAACGATTCAGGCAGATCCCGTGCCCGCCACAGAAAATTGGGTGTTTCGTGGTACCCCGAATGCGTGGGGCAAAACCGTTATGGTTAAAAGCGGCAGCAATTATGTGACCTGCCAAAACTTTGGTGCGGCAGCAACCGATCCGCGTTTTAGAATTATGAATGGAAATAAAGCGGATTGGGTTGAAGCCTATCCTGTAGGTGATCAGCGTGTTACCGCGAATACCAGTTTTGATATTACGTTTAATCCGGCCACCCGTGCAATTACCACTACCGCGAGAACCAGCACTTGTGCTGCTCCATTTGTGGTTAACATTGATCGTTCTCTCTATGTTCGCGATGAGGCCATGTTAAATATTAGCAACTCTTCTGGCCCTGTTTTTTCTTTGGACAAAGTACTTGCTCAATTCGCTGTGCAATTTAATACCCTAAACCCCACCCGCCCTACCAGTGGTGGAGAGTTATTTGCTCGCATGTGGGATACACAAAACCCACCGCCTGGAATGATTGCTGGGGGACCAAAATGTACAGGTATTCTGAATGGCTTTGAGCATCGCTGCCGCCCCGTTGAAGGTGTTCAAGCAGGCCAAGCATTTGAATTTATGAGCAAGTACAAGCCGGTTTCTATCGTTAATCGTTTCGATTTGCGCGATAAAGTTAATTTTAGTAACTGTGGAGAAGCGCGTATTATTTATGCGCTAAATAATGCAAACTCAGATCGTAATTTCATTATTTTTGAAGCGCAGTTGCCAAATCCACAAGCAGGCGTTGCCAGTGGTTGTAAGCCTATTGCTGATTTCTGGAAAGATCTTACTCTAGATAATGACGATACATCGCGCGCAAGAAAACTGCGTGATTTCTACTTCACCGGTATTCCTGCTCAAAACGTGAGAGCGGTATTTGATATTCGCAATTACACATTTGGAACAGGACAAATTCGTACCAACCAATTTATGTCGTTTGATCCATGGGTGCTAAAAGAATTCAAATTTACGGTAGAGAATGGTCTTAGTATTGTGAAACCAGTCAGTGTTAAATCTAACCCTACAGGATTCCAATTTAATGAAGCTAGAACAGATGCGCTTTCAGTGCAATTCCGCACACAGTTCTTGAATAACATGGCGTCACTGGTCAATCCGGATATTAATAAGTTTTTCTTGACGGTACAGGATGATCTTAATAATAACGGCCAGAGCCATTCGAATTCGGTTTTTTCTATCGAAAACGATTTTTCAACAGCATCGGCTGGCTTTAAAACCTCCATTCAATCACGCGCCGTTCAATTAGGCAGTACCTTGACGACAGCACAAATATTAAATCGCGCAACGGCGATGACCTGTGGTGGTTGCCATAACCCTGATACCTTTAGGTTGACCAATGCGGATAGTATCGGCGCAGGTCAAACATGGCCAAACTCCTTAGGGTTTACCCATGTTGACGAACGCTCGGTTGTTAATGGAAAGTTCACCATTTCTCCCGCATTGCTGAATGTGTTCCTTCCTGCACGTAAGGCAGATTTTGAAGCGTTTATTAATTCCACTTCAGGTGCTGCGGCGGCTGCTCCCAGTATAAACACGCAATCTGTACCGGTTGAGACAACCACCGTAACCGGTAAACGTTCGGGCTAATTCTCCAACGCAATCCCCTGATACGCATTAGGGGATTGCTTTCTCTCTTTCATTTTTCAATGAGCCTTTTAACGATTCAATTTATTGAATTGTTTAGAGGCGCTCGTCCATGCGTTATTAATTCACTACGAAAGGAATTTTTTATGAAAATAGTTATGTCGAAAATTGCATTGGCTGTTATGGCAGCTGGCTTAAGTCTTGCCGCGCAAGCCAATAATTGTGGCACCACAAAAATGTATGAGCGTGGTACCAATAATAATTGGACTAATCAAAATCCCATGACCTGTAATTTCTGGGGACAATGGCAAACCTCGGTAAATTTTCCCGCACCGGGAAGTTTAAAGTTTGAATTAACGGGTAATAGTGTTTGGGGTGAACATTATGGCGATAGTAATTTAGCCGACGCATTTGTAAATTCACCGGGCAACAACATTCCAGTGCCACAGGCAGGTAGTACCGGTGTGTATTTTGATTATGTGAAAAAAACCTACAAAATTAGTCATTGCAACGGCAGCCCACTGTTTTTGGATGCCGGTGGTTTTCCTGCTACACCGCGCAGCATGCTGTGTGGCCCAGATGGTCGCTGGTCGCAAGATTTATTATTTGGTCCAAGTACTCTGGTGAATCCAGATACCAGCAGCCCATGGCCAAACGCATTGACCAGTGTGAAAGTCATCAGCGACACCTTCCAAAACATTAAAACGGTAACGCCTCCCGTGAGTGGTCGTTATCGTTTGGCGGTAGCAAGTGGTACTTTTGCGCATGAGCTTATTGCCCAAGATTGTGGTGGGTTGGGATTAAAGGTGACTTATCCAAACTCGACAGGTCATGAGCAAGCGGTGGCTATGACATGTAATAGCAATACCATGACCTACGCGATTGATTTTGATCCCGCGATTGCTGGTGGTTCATCCAATACCACGCGCGTGCGTTTTATTGATGGAACTAATCTTACTTATGGCGATAACCAACTCGATGGTACTTTAGATGCCGCTGGAAATCTTATCGAGATTCAAGGTCGTACACGTATTACTGTTGACTTGCATACTAAAAAGTATCAATTAAGAATGTTGGATTTCCCTTGCGGCACACCCTCGCTGTCGTTGTTAGCACCTAACGCGACCGGCAAAGAACAATCGAATTCTATGACCTGTAGTAGCGACGGTAAATGGCATTACACTTTCACCAGTCAAAACGCACTCTTCCGTTTGCAAGATGTTAACGGCGTATTTTGGGCAGATAATCAACCTGATGGCGTATTGGATATGGGTGGCAATTTGATTCAATCAAATGGCAGCATTGAAGTCATTGTGGATTATCCGGCACGGACTTATGTGTTGCGTCGTTAATAGTACAATCGCTCGGTAAAGATCCTTATTAAACAAAAGGCGAAATGAAATTTCCGCCTTTTGTTTTGTAGCGCGACGACTATTTCTTCGCTAATGTGATTGAGTCAACATTTCAGTAAATTATCGTCGTCAGATTCTTTTCTTCGCTAGTCACTTTTAACGCGCTGGGTATGATGCGCGCTCCTAAGAATAATCAATAATAATAACGATACTGATGTTGCTCAAACTTCATCTGCCACACATGAAGCAGCTTCGTGATTAAACGAAGCTGCTTTTTAGCATGGTTATTTACTTATCAAAGTTTTTAACCATAGTGATGATTGAGTCGCAGCTAACTTCTTCAAATTTCAATGATATTTTTTCATTGCTGTTTTTCTCGGAAACAGTTTCATTCGTCCCACATTGTTGATTAACTTTCTCCATTGCTGTTTTTAAAGGCAGTTCGCTGAATTGAAGGCTGATTTGTTGTTCTTTGGGTGTGTCTGTAAAAGATTTGATCAGGTCTATCACTTTGGAGCACTGTATATCTTCAACGTGTAGTGTGACTTTATCGTCGCCAGTAACTGGAGATGTGGTTTCGTTTGTGCCACATTTTTTGTTGACTTCGTTCATGGCCTCTTGTGCAGGCATCTGATCAATATCAATAGATATTATTTTATCCGTAATATTGTTTGATTGTGCATTAACAAATGTAGTGACCACTAAACTGCTAATAATGATTAACAGGGCTGCAAAAAACTTGCTTCTAGTGCGGGTGTCTGTTTCATGTTGAGAAAAAAGACGAGTAATGCGCGTTAACAATAATTTCTTGCCAGTAATGCTCATGGCGTTTTTTTGTTGAATATTCATTTCTGCAAATTCCTTCAGTGTGTTGGCAAATAAAAGTGGGTTTTGGCTAATCGTTACGGCAATATCATCACACGCATGCTCACGCTCCTTATCAAGTTGGTTGGAAATCCATTGTAAAAACGGGTTAAAAAAGAAAAGAGTTTTAAGAATGGATTGTATTAGCCCTAGCAGATAATCATGGCGGCGCACATGTGCAAGCTCATGCAGCAAAATCACTTCAATTTGTGCTTGGGTCATCCCCAGTAATATTCCTATCGGCAGTAACACCACCGGTTTCAAGTGGCCAATCACGCAGGGCACTATTGATTGCGTTGAAATGCGGAGCTCAATAGCGGAAGTGATTCCTACTTTGTTGGCAAGTTCGGTGAATATGGATTGCCATTTTTCCGGTGTGGGGGCGATGTGTTGATTTTTAAGATGTTGGCAGTAGCGATAATCTAAGAAGATTTTTAGGCTGTAGATGAGGAATCCAAGTAGCCATGCAACCACGAGGCTAGTCATAGCATTGTCTATAATATTCACTAGATTAAAGTTATTGTTGTCGGTAAAAAATGCGACAGCAGTGTTTTGCTGTGAAGGCTTATAGGTGATTATTGCGCTGGCTTGCTGGTATTTATAAAAGGTGATTGCGTTTATCAGCGTGCCTATTGTTAAGCTGCCCAGTGCCATCAAATAACGAAAATTGGCAGAAAAGGATTTTGCATAAAACAATAACAATGCACAAACCCCTGCAATCAAGGCGTATTGCCAGAGAGAATGTAATAGCATCCATCCTAACGAATTAACCCAGTTTTGTTGCAGGATATTTATCATGGTTTGCATGATTATTTCTCCATGCTGTCGAGAAACGTTTTAATTTCATTTAATTCTTTTTTAGATATTTTTTTATTGCCGAGCAATTGCATTACCAGTTGCGACTTTGATCCGCCAAATGCACTTTGCAGGAGTCTATCCAGCATGGAACTTTGTGTGTCAGCTTGCGCAATTAATGGAAAGTAGATGTGGCTTTTCCCGTCTTTTTTTCGACCTAACAACCCCTTTTGTTCCATGATCTGCATAGTTTTTAGCGTGGTGGTGTAACCGACAGGTTTTGTTTCGCTGAGTTTGTCGTTAACGGTTTGTACTTTGGCTTCACTGAGCTGCCACAAGACTTGCAATATTTCCAGTTCGGCGGGTGTTGGATTGGTCATAAGTTTTTCTCATTATGGGGTATTAGATAACCTACGTAGGTATTCGTAATAACTATATACGAAGATTTACGTAGATGCAAGCAATAGGGTTGAAATACCTGATAATGTTTCGGTGTTCAGTTCGGCTGGCGTTGTTTCTACTGACAATAGTTGGCGTGGAGTAGCTTATACTGACGATTTTATCGTTCTGGAAAATAATGATGACTGAACAGCCCCTCATGAAAGACGGTTTAAATCCGGCGGCGATTAAGCGTATAGCCAATAGCCTCGCGCAGGTTATTCCGAATTTTAATGCGCGCGCTTTTCAAAGAGATGCAGTGCGTGGTATTGAGGAATTAGAGCTTAAAGCGCGAGTGCATCATCTGATTGATGTGTTACATACACATTACGATGCTCCGTTTAAAAAACTCGCAAAACACTTAATGCAGTTACCTGACGTGTGGGATGCGGGGCGTGATGATGATTCAAAGGCGGCATTTGCGGCTTGGCCAGTGATTGACTATGTGGCTGTGCATGGATTGGCTCATCCACAGGAATCATTAAACCTATTGGAAAAGCTGACGTCTTTATTTACAGCAGAATTTGCTGTGAGGCCCTTTATTCAGCAACACACAGAGGTCACTTATGCGCAACTACTCAAGTGGTGTGAGCATGAGAGTGAGCATGTGCGGCGTTTGGCATCCGAAGGTTCTCGCCCGCGTTTGCCATGGGGTATGCGCTTGCCGCAATACATTCAGGACCCATCGCCGCTGGAAGCTATTTTGAATCGGTTAAGGGCTGATGAAAGTTTGTATGTGCGGCGTTCGGTTGCCAATAATTTAAATGATATCAGTAAGGATAATAGTGACTTTATGCTGCGCTTGTGCGCCCAGTGGCGAGCTGAAGGCAATGAAAAAACGGATTGGATTGTTAACCATGCGTTGCGCAGTTTGATTAAAGCGGGTGATGCGCGGGTATTTTCGTTGTTGGGGTTTTCCGAAAAACCCAAGGTTAAGGTAAATAATTTTGTGCTGGATAAATCGCGCGTCGCATTGGGCGACGATTTACATTTTTCCTTTGATGTGAAAGCAGGGAGTGTATCGGAGCAGTTGATTGTTGATTACGTCATTTATTTTATGAAAGCCAACGGCAAACTATCACCTAAAGTATTTAAGTTAAAGAATATCAATCTGGCCGCAAAACAATCGGTGAATATCAACAAAAAACAATCATTCAAACCCATTAGTACGCGGACTTTTTATGCGGGTGCCCATCAAATTGCTATTCAGATCAATGGCAAAGAAATGGCGCGGCAAGATTTTGAAGTGGTTGTGTAGCAGTCGCAAATATAAAAAAGCCCGCAGGGTTGGCTGCGGGCTTTAAGGAGAATCGAAGAAACTATTACAAGGTCGTAATGGTAACCGGATTGCTTTGACCACGTTTGAAAACGTTTAATTTTCCGCACTGCGCGAAGTGGTTTCCAGAAGCGTATGGTGCCCCTGGCTGGCTGACATTGCCTTCCCAGCCTGGGCCGTTAGAAATGAACGATTTTAATTCAAACCATCCATTCACGGTTTTTGAACAATCCATTTCTACTTCCAGCATCCAATAATGTGCGCCCCATTTGTTGAGTGGCGTTTCGCCATAACCGTCTACTGCCACGGTGCGTTTTGTACCCCAGCTGCTTGGCCAAAGGTTGATGGTCCAATCGAGTGGTGAGCCTTGCGCAGCGCTTGATTGGAATTGTTCTGCACCGTGCCAATCCAGGAAGCTGTCATTGTTTTTCCAAGGTGCTGTCGTGGCATTGCGTAAATTGAGATGGCGAATTGGCATGGCGCATTTGAATTTATCCACATCACAATTTAAACCGAGATTGTTGCGTGCAAAGGTGTGATCTATGCCGCCGCGAATAAACATATCTTGTCCGCTTTGGGTAATACCTTCGATAAAGACAATAGTGCGTTTCCATGTGGTTTGTTGCGTACTATTCACCACCCAAATGCGCTCGCTGGTCATAAATTGTTGACGAGCATTTTCATCTCTTACCCAAGGGGTGTTATCCACCACGCGCACAGCCACTGTGTTGGTGCCTGCGTTTAAGGGTAAGGTGCTTGTATCTAAGGTTTCACCCGTTGCATTCGCAATTTTAGTGCCGTTTAACCACCAGCTAATCGTGAGGTTGTGGGTCGTTGGTTTCATGGGTTTTACAAATAATACCGCCCCAGCTTGTTGTTCGACGGCGGGAGAGGCGTCATCAATTGGGCTCACTTTTTTGTAAGCGCTCAACACAATTTGCTCACGATTAACGGCATCAAATGGTTGGAAGAGAGCACGCATTTTTGAGTTGAATGTTGGGCGAAAAATGCCTCTCAATGAGTAATGCGCGCCTTCAAAGGCATCCACACCTTCGCTGCCAATCCAGCGCCACCATTTTTGTTGTTGATTGAGCAGGTTGCCAGTATTCAACACAGATATGTTGGGCTGGCTTGGTTCGCCGCCGGGATAAAATTCTGGGCCACCAGAATCGTATTCGTCGGCTAGGCCTGCAAATGAATGGCCAAACTCATGCAGGGCAACATCCACGCTCGCGCTATTGGCGCCAGCAAACGTACCTATATTCGCACCGGTATAACCAGCGCCACCGTATTTACTGCTGTTGGCGATAACTAATATTTGATCCCAGCCGGAAAAATTATTCGCGGCTTGAATAGCTTTGCTGGTATCAACACACAATAAACGGTCAATATTGTTGCAGTTATATGTCATATCCAGCGCAGTGTTTCTAAAGGTGCCAATAGGGTCGTTATCGACGCCCGATTCCGGTGAAACCACATCCACTGCCCACACATTAAAAAAGGATTGGTATGCAGCAAATACTGGATCAATAAAAAAATCATTAATGGATGTTTGGGCGTGGTTAGTGAAAATACTTTGCTCATTGCTGGTGTAGCCGTCACCTAATAACACTATATCCACACGATTATCTGGGCGGCCATTGTTGCGCAGCGCGCGAATCGCCATGGGTGTGACTAAAGTGGCGCTAGGATTTGATACGGCAGCGGGCATAGGTGTGGTGATGTTCTGCCACTGATTGTTGCTGTTGATAAATTCGGGGCGCGGATTTTCTTTAATCGGTTGACGCACTTGTGCTGCACTGGGCGAGGAACGCAATTGCATTAAGGCATTTACGGATGATGTTGTAGGAGCTGTTTCTGCGTAGCTATTACTGACCACTGAGAGTAAACAGAGGGCTATCAAAGATAATTTACATTGCATGATGATATCTCGAGTTAATAAACATAAGGATCGGAAGCAAAAAACCTCAACTGAGGAACTGTTGAGGTTTTTGCTGATGTTGCTTAGAGCGTTCTGATAACCACGGGGTTGCTTTGTCCGCGTTTAAAGACGCTGAGTTTTCCACACTGCGCAAAATGGTTGCCGGATGCGTAAGGCGCATTAGGTTGACTCACGTTGCCTTCCCAGCCCGGACCGTTAGAAATAAAAGATTTCAATTCAAACCAACCACTGATAGTTTTTGAGCAATCCATTTCCACTTCAAACATCCAGTAATGTGCACCCCATACATTCAAGGGGGTTTCGCCGTAACCATCGATAGCCACGGTACGTTTGGTGCCCCAGTTGCTTGGCCATAGATTGATGGTCCAATCCAAAGGTGAGCCTTGAGCGGCAGTGCTTTGGCCCGCTTGCGCGCCATGCCAATCGAGCATGGTGTCGTTAGTCTTCCACGGCGCGGTAGTGGCGTTACGCAAATTTAAATGGCGAATGGGGATGGCACAGAGCATGCGATCTTGATCGCAATTCAGGCCGAGATTGTTGCGCGCGAAGGTGTGGTCTATGCCGCCGCGAATAAACATATCCTGACCTGATTGGGTTTGGCCTTCGATAAACACAACAGTACGTTGCCAGTTGCTTTGTTCAGCGCTGTCTAACGCAGAGTGCAGGAGCAAATTAGGAGAGCCAGCACCTTGGTTTAGCACGATATTTTTGGTGGCTTTTGTGGTGATAGCGGCAGCGACTTGAGCCGGGGACGCCAGTGGATTTTTTTCTAAGTAGAGTGCAGCCACACCAGCCACATGGGGCGAAGCCATGGAGGTTCCGCTCATGGTGGTGGTGTCTTGTGCGGTTGGAATAAAGGCCGAGGTAATGCCGACACCGGGAGCAAATAGATCAACACAGCTACCCGTGTTTGAAAAGTTAGCGCGATTGTCGTTGATATCGGTTGCGCCCACGGTGATCGCATTGGCGGTACTCGAAGGCGAAAACGCACAAGCATCGCTACTGTTGTTGCCGGCGGCAACCACCACGGTAATTCCAGCGGCTACGGCATTATTCACTGCTATATCCACGGGCTGAAAAAAGCCGCCGCCGATGCTCATATTAATCACGGCTGGAGTCTGGCGATTGGCAATTACCCAATCAATACCCGCAATAATGCCACTCCATGAACCAAAGTTATCGCAGCCGAGTACCCGGACAGGGTGAACAATTGCATTTTTGGCCACGCCAAAACGGCTGCCGGCAATAGTACCGGCTACATGAGTACCGTGTCCGACGCAGTCATTGGTGCCATTTCCATCGTTAATAAAATCGGCGCCATTGCCAACGCGTCCCGCAAACTCCTGATGAGCTCCATTTAAACCACTATCAAGAACATAGGCGTGAACACCTTGGCCGGTTGCTGTCCACGAGTAGCTGTTGTTGAGTGGTAAGCTGCGTTGATCGATGCGATCCAGCCCCCACTCTTCGATGAAAATCGGTGCTTGTACACCCTCCAAGCGCACGCGGCGATCCGCTTCAATAAAAGCCACCTGAGGATCGTTAGCCAGAGTGTTCAACATATCGTCGGCAGTTGCTTGCGCGGCTACGGCTGGAGCGCTCAGGGTGAAGCCTTTGATGGCTCGGTTGAATTGGCGATTCACTCTGAAGCCTTTGTTTCTGGCTTTTGCTTGAGTGCTGACTTGAGCATTGGTTTGAGTGGTGGCGGATGCGGCTTGGGTGCCGGGAAGATCGGATTTCAATACCACTATGTATTGTCCGGGAATCCGATCGGGGTGATGTAGCCCTTTGATGGGGGCTGGCGCTGCGGTGACTAAACCGCTGGCTAGGAGTAGTCCTAAGGGAGCTATAGCGGCGCAAAACTGTGACAGCTTGTTTGCGCTAGCATCTAAAAATGAACGTTGCATGACGAAGATCCTGCAGTGTGTTGAGTGAAATAGTCGGCACTGGTAAAGCGAGAAATCGCCTGAACGCCGCAAAGAATTAACGGGTGTAACTTTTGGTAACAGGATATATTAGAAAAGGAAATTAATATTTAAGCAAGTGAATTTTTTGTAATAAAAATGATTATCTGTTGCACAGATTGCTCGTTTAGTAAAAGCCAGTGATGATTGCAGGGGGATTGGATGGAAATCAATGCTGCCGCCCGCGAGGAGGGTGGCAGCGTTAAAGCGGGGAGATCACAAGTCGCGAATGGTCACAGGGTTGTTTTGACCGCGTTTGAAAACATTCATTTTTCCACATTGCGCAAAATGATTGCCTGAGACATAAGGTGCCCCTGGTTGACTGATATTGCCTTCCCAACCGGGGCCGTTAGCGATAAATGATTTGAGCTCAAACCAACCATTGAAGGTTTTAGTGCAATCCATTTCCACGTCAAACATCCAATAATGGGCGCCCCACAGATTCAGTGGTGTTTCACCAAAGCCATCAATCGCCACTGTGCGCTTGGTTCCCCAGGTGGCTGGCCACAGGTTGATGGTCCAATCCAAGGGAGAGCCTTGAGCGATAGTTGATTGCCCAGTTTCCGCGCCGTGCCAATCCAATAGGGTGTCGTTGTTCTTCCAAGGAGCCGTAGTCGCATTGCGTAGGTTCAGGTGACGGATAGGAATGGCGCATAACTTGTTGGCTTGGGTGCAGTTTATACCGAGGGTGTTTTGCGCAAAGGCGTGGTCGAGCCCGCCTCGAATGAACATATCCTGTCCAGCTTGAGTCTGACCTTCTACAAAGACGAGCGTGCGTCTCCAATCGCTTGTACCGGTTTGTTGTTTTGTAATGGTGTAAGCCAGCGTTTGATCGTTGAAGGTGATTTTATAAGTGCCCGCCCCACCGGTAATGGGAATATTTCCACCATTAGCGGCAGCTTGGTTGGGGGTGTTGCTGACGCCAAAATTAATTGACCAATCGGGAGATGGCGCATATCTGTCTCTCTCAAAAACGCCGCCAGCATCAAATTTAAATGATTCTGCGCCCACGCCATCAAAGGTGATCGTGCCTTCCCATTGATTGTTACCAACCAGTGTCATGGGCGCGAAGGGTTTAAAACCAGTATCGGTGTTAGGCATGTCAACGAATTGATAGGTGCGACTAAAACCCGTGCGGTCAAATACGTGGTAATTCCCCTCGGATAAGCTGCGCACTGTCGTTCCTGAAATGATGTTGGCGCTGCTGGTGGATAGCTCCAACATCCTGCCATCGTCAGAAAGAATGGTGGACATGTTAATAATGGGGCGTGCTATGGATGACTGGCTCAGCCCCGCAAGGATAATGCCGCCGGTATGGCTTCTGCTCATATTGAATACCGTGTCGGTTTGGAAGTCGGCGCGGAAAATGCGTGGATAGCCCTCGCCCTCAACAATTTCATTATCGAACTCTCGAGTTTGTTCCCATTCCGGATGCCCTACTTGAATATCCCCACGGAAACTTACAAAACGGCCATCCGCCGAAATGGATAGGCCCGTGTTGGGATGCGCCACGATATTTTTTGAGGGTAAATCTATCTGTTTTACGACTTGCGACGCTTGGCTGAGATCCAGTTGGAAAATCGCGGTGCCATTGGTGTTGTTATCGAAAATGGCCACAAATTTTCCGCTGGAGGCCAAATCAATCGCGCTGATGAAGACAGGAACGCCACCGTTTCTGGTGGGGGCTAGCAGCCTTATGTCTTGCGTGGTGGCGTTATAAAGTTGATAAGAAGCGCCTGATTTGAACAAGGCTATATTGCCATCCGCGCTGAGCGGATTGCGTTGTTGGCTGGGGCCTAAATTCAGATCGCCCGTGGCAATAAGGGTTTCGCTTTTATCGTTCAGATTGAGTCGGATGAGTTGGTTATCAGTGCCCACCGATTTCACATAGAGCACGTAACCGTTGTTGCTGAGGCCGATATTGGATTCACTTTTAGAGGGAATGATGGTTTCGATATTGGTGACCCGATCCAGCACCACACGCAGGCTGGCAAGGGGGGCGGCTTGTTGACGAACGAATGCGGCATAGCGCCCGTTGGGGCTCAGGGCGAATTCCGGTGCGCTTGAATTGCTAATGAGAATTCCCGTTTGTGTTTTGACATCGCGCAGGTATAACTCGTTGTTATTGGTATACAAAATAAATCGGCCACTGCGCGACATACCCTGAAAGGTATTGGCACCATCTTGGAGTTTTTCATTGGCTCTGCCCATGCCTTGATTGAGCGTTTGTGCTGTGAGCGTTTGTGCGGTGAGCATTGGTGATGCCGTGAGCACCGACATTACGCTACCCAAAACCACATTTTTTATTGTGTTATGCATATTGGCAACCCATGTTATTCACCCACTTCGCGATTTAGTGGGTGTGGTCAGTGAGGTGTTTTCATCGCGCACCTGAAAGCCATCGAGCTTATTTAGCCCATCAGTCCTGTTGTCAGAGCGACTGACGGAAGGTTGTTAAGGAATATTTTGAATGGTGACTGGGTTACTTTGACTGCGCCTAAACACATTGAGTTTGCCGCATTGCGCAAAGTGATTGCCGGAGATGTAAGGGGCGCCCGGCTGACGTACGTCCCCCTCCCAACCTGGCCCATTGGAGATAAAGGATTTTAATTCAAACCAACCGCCTCTCACGGTTTGAGAACAGTCCATTTCTATATCCAGCATCCAGTAGTGCGCACCCCAGCGATTGAGTGGCGTTTCGCCGAAACCATCCACGGCGACGGTACGTTTTGGTCCCCAGTGGTTAGGCCAGAAGTTGATCGTCCAATCCAAGGGAGAGCCTTGCGCTGCACGCGATTGAAATAACTCGGGGCCATGCCAGTCCAAGAAGTTGTCGTTGTTTTTCCACGGAGCGGTGGTGCCATTACGGAAGTTGAGATGGCGAATAGGCATGGCGCATTTAAATTTATCCAGATCGCAATTCAAGCCGAGATTGTTGCGCGCAAAGGTGTGATCTATGCCACCGCGTATAAACATATCCTGACCCGTTTGGGTTTGGCCCTCGATGAATACCAGCGTGCGGCGCCAATCGCTGGCGGGTACCACATTCACGTTGAGTAAACGATTGGGTGAGCCTAGAGGATCAATGACGGCATCTTTCGTGGAAGCGGCGATTAAGGCATCGGCAACTACCGCTGGCGCAGCGGAGGGGTTGCGCTCCAGAAATATAGCGGCAACACCGGCGACATGGGGAGCAGCCATGGAGGTACCGCTCAGGGTACTGGTATCGCTGGCGGTGGGTATCCATGCAGAGGTGATGGCTGAGCCGGGGGCAAAGAGGTCGTTACAGAGCCCTACGTTAGTGAAAAAAGAGCGCGTGTCATCGCTGTTGGTTGAGCCAACGGTGATGGCTTCCGGCACGCGTCCGGGCGTAATTGCACAGGTATCGACCGAGCTGTTGCCTGCCGAGGCGACAACCGTAACCCCTTTGTTGATCAGATTTTTGATGGCCAGATCCACGGAAGCCACTTCGCCACGAAATCCAAGGCTCATGTTGGTGACGGCGGGTTTAAGGTGGTTATTTGCAATCCAATCAAGCCCCGCAATGATTTGCTCTGAGCTGCCTGAGCCAGCGCAGTCCAATACCCGAACAGGGTGCAAGGTCACCTCTTTGGCAACACCGAAGCGTTTACCGCCAATGGTACCGGCTACGTGAGTGCCGTGGCCGTGGCAATCATTAATGCCGCGACCATCGGTCTGGAAGTTTTCCCCAAGGCCCAAGCGGCCGCTGAACTCGACATGGGCAACATTAATGCCGGTATCCACAATATAGGCATGAACACCTAGCCCAGTAGCATTCGATGCATAGCTGTTGTTGAGCGGTAAGCTGGGTTGATCAATACGATCCAAACCCCATTCAGAAAAACTCAAGGGCGACTGTACGGCGTCCAATCGGGCATTAGGGGGTGTTTGGTGAAGGCTGACCTGTTGATTGGCTTCAATGAAGGCAATCTGTGGGTTATTGGCCATCGCGTTCAGCATGGCATCGGTCGCGGCTTGGGATACCGCAGCAGGGTTGGCGCCTACAGCAAAACCATTAAAAGCGCCCTGAAATTGGCGTTTGATACCATAACCATTTGCGGTGGCGATTTTTTGGGCGTTGGCAGAGGCATTTTTAGCATCGGCCAGGTCGCTTTTTAGCACCACAATATATTCGCCTTGAATACGATCTTGGCTCTGTAAACCCAGAATAGGAGCCGGCGCCGCCAGTGTGACCATAGAACACCCCAACATCATGCTACCCAAGACGAGGCCACCCCATAATCGCCCCGTGCACGAGAGTGTTGTTGGAACGGCTGTGGAAATTTGTGGGATGTGATGATGGTGCATGATGGATGTTTCCTTGTGATGCTATTGAAGTGATTAACTCTTGTTGGCTGTTATTGATAGGTTGTCTTTACGGTAAAAACGTTCTTATAAAAAAGCCCGAGCGACAGCGTCGATCGGGCTTCAGTGGGCTCAGTGCTTACAGTGTACTAATGGTGACCGGATTACTTTGGCCTCGCTTAAACACATTCAGCTTGCCGCATTGTGCGAAGTGGTTGCCTGATACATAGGGTGCACCCGGTTGTGTGACATTTGCCTCCCAGCCGGGGCCGTTGGAGATAAACGATTTCAGCTCAAACCAGCTATTCACCGTTTTGGAGCAATCCATTTCCACTTCCAACATCCAGTAATGGTCGCCCCACAGATTGATGGGTGTTTTACCAAAGCCATTCACGGCGTAGGTGGCGGTTTGGCCGCTGCTCATCCACGTCGTCCAGTCTAGTGGTGAACCCCAAGCGGCTGTGCTTTGGCCAGCTTCGGCTCCGTGCCAATCCAGTTTGGTATCGTTAATTTTCCAGGGTGCAGTGGTGGCATTGCGCATATTCAAATGACGGATCGGGATGGCGCACAGGTCTTTGTTGGTGTCGCAATCTAAACCTAAATTGGCTCTGGCAAAGGCGTGATCTATGCCCCCGCGAATAAACATATCCTGACCCGTTTGTGTGGTGCCCTCAATAAAGACGATGGTGCGTTTGAAATCGCTGGTACCGCAATTCACCGTGCAACCTCCCGTTCCAAGGCTGACACTGATAGATTTGGGTTGAGTCACCGCCATCACGCCGGTACGAATAAATAAGCGATCGCCTTCTTTGAGCCAGCCCTGAGCGGTTGAGGCATTAAAAGCGGTGCGGCTAATGTTAGGTAGATCAACGCCATTCAGTTGAACACTATTGATGTTGCTGCTGCCCGCCACATAACGAACTTCGTTATTGCGTTGAGCTGCTGCTCCTGTGAATGTCCCTTGAGCCGCTTCAATCTGAATGCTCACGCTATTCACCGCAGGGGTTTGGGTAATGCGGGTAGTGCGCACTTGATATTGTGGGATCCCTTGTGAGGTGTAACCCGCCACATTGGTACCATCATCTTCGTAAAGCGTAAACTCAGTCGCTTCGTCGCCGGGGAATACATTCAGGATGAGTTCGTTGCGCACCGAGCCATCGCGGCGATTACCAAATACATCCTTGGTTTGTGCATCCACAAACATCAGCGGAATAATCGCACCTGCACGGGCATAAGCCGGTAGGCGATTTTGGTTATCGGTTGCATTCCACAGGGATACATTCGTCAGCGTCTGACCGGTACTCACATGTTTTTGTAAGGTGTGATAGTTGTACCAAGTACCCGTCGGTAAATACACGTTGCGGCTGCCTTGGAATTGTTTGTTGATGGTGGCAACCATCAGGGATTTACCCAACATTTTTTGGTCTGCCATGCCGCGCACAGCCGCATCGTTTTGGAAGTAAAACGCCATAGGCGCAACGATCGGCTCGCCAAACTGATAGGCGCGGTGTGCCAGTGAATAGTAGTAGGGCGATAATTCATAACGCTGACGCAAATTCATGCGGTTACCGGCCACGTTACCGATGAGTGCGGGTGAGGTTTCAGTGAAAATACAATCGCCGCCCGTAGCGCCAGGCATACCGCAGTTGTTGCCGTGTGGACGCAGAGGAATATCAAACCACGCCGCATTCGCAAACCAGAGGCTAAACATCTCGCCTTCGGAATAGCTGCTGCCGGGCATAATGGCGGTATCGCGACGACCTATTTCATCGGTTTTACGCCAGAAACCGCCAATATCGGAACTGTAATAATCTACTCCCGCCATCGACATGTGCATTTGGGTGTTGTAGTGCAGGTTCATGTGATCCAAGCGACCACCAATATCGCCCGACCAGAGGCCAGCACCAAAACGTTGTGAACCTACAGTGCCCGCTCGCGCCAAGGAGAAAGGGCGACGCTGAACGCTGCTGAAGTTGCGGCGATAGCCTTCAAAAATGGATTTGCTCCACAGCAAATTGTGGACGTTATGATAATCCTTCACGTGCTGGCCAGCGTTGTAGCAGGCGCCTGCATCAAAGGCTTCGGGCTCGCCCAAATCGGTCCAGTGACCCATGACACCTAAATCGATCAGGTTAGGTTTACGCACGTTGTCATGCCACCAATTCGCGGCATTGGTGTTAGACCAATCGATCATGCCGGAAATACCGAACCACTTGTTGAATTCAATCGGTTGACCGTTATCGCAACGACGCGATAATCCATTGCGGCTCAATAAGCCTTGGTAATTGGCCCCACCCAAATTGCCGAACTTGGATACATAAGACTCTTCAATTGCCATTAATCCGATATTGTCATTACGCAATGCTGCGACTTTGCTCGCCGCATTGGGAAAGGCAGCACCATCAAACACTAAATCACCCATGGGGGAGTTGGCGCTGTTGAGTTGCCACGCTTGCTTGAAGCCAAACCACGCCACATCCAGCATGGCGCCATCAACCGGGAAACCGTTGTTGCGCAGGGTGCCGATAGTGTCATCTACCTCTCCCCAGTTGTCATAGGAGAACTCAGACATCCACAAACCCAAGGCTTTTTTAGGCGGTACGGGTGGGCGACCTACCAGTTCCATAAAATCGCTGCGCAAATTAGGAAGGTCTGCACCACTCATGTAGTAGAAGTTGGTTTCGCTGGCTTGGCGATTGCGAATTTGCCACCAAGCGGATGATAAGTTGAAATCCATTTTCAATTTGGAATCTACAAACAGCGCGTAATTCATACCGCTATCGCCTACGGCATAAAACACCGGGAATTGCAGGTTGGGAGCCGTGCCGCCGGCATACTTACCGTCGGTGTAGGTCACGTTGCTAAAGCTGGTGCCAAATTCGCCGCTGGTACCGAAACCGCCATCGGCCAAGCGCTCACCATTGATTTTACCGCTGTTATTCGGATCAATCGGCTTCCAGTTTTGACCCAGGCCGTAGACTCCACTAATGCCGCGATTTTCAAGCGATATACCGCGCCAAGTCGCATCAAAAATACTGGGGCAGAGCGTTGCTGATTGGCGATTGGCGAGTTTGATCTCAACGATATTCAGGCAGCCATTGCTCGTTGTTACCCGTAAATCAGCGGTTTCAAAGCCGCTGCCGATCAATTGATAGAATTGAGGTCCTGCGTAATCTTGCTTAAACACCATCTCACTGGTCGCAATGGCGGCGTTACCCGTATTGCTGTTGCGATCATGACGGAAGGAAATATGGAGTAAATCATCATCTAAAACCCGCACAACCGCACTGGTGCTGCCGTTGTTTAGTATGAAGGGTTCGGGGATAACGGCTTGTGCACCAGCGGATAGCGCTAGCATGCCGAGGGTAAATGTGAGCTGTAACTTGGGGAGCATTTTTAGGTGTCTCTGTGAAAAAGTGTTAAGAAAAGTAACATTATATATAGCGATTTACTTCACTTTTATGTTTTTAATTCAAAATCGAAATTTATTTGTGACGCAGTTATCATTTTATGGCGTGTTATTTAATGCTCAGAATGGGCAACAAAAAACCATAACGATGAAAATGCGCGCGCTATCATTTTTTTGTTTTTACTGGTTTTGGGAATTGAACGAAGTGGAGCCGGTTTGCTGTAACCCCTTAAAGTTTGCGACACTGGGAGAAAGGGCTTGCCGCGCTCGGTTGGCAGGTTGAATATCCTGGACATTGACCCGTAACGAGAACTCTCATGACGCACAGCACCAGTGAATTGATCCCCGTCGCTATAGCGGTACTTACCGTCTCAGATACCCGCACGCTGGCAAACGACACCTCCGGTGATGCACTGGTCGAGCGCTTGCAGACTGCAGGTCATCATCTAAGCGCGCGCGCCATTGTGAAAGACGATATTTATCAGATGCGCGCGATCGTCTCCCAATGGATTGCTGACGATAATGTGCAGGCCATTATTATCACGGGCGGCACTGGCTTTACTGATCGTGATTCCACCCCTGAAGCTATAGCGCCTTTATTCGATAAAAAGGTCGAAGGCTTCGGTGAATTATTTCGGCAGATCTCCTACCAACAAATCGGCACCTCTACGATTCAGTCGCGGGCGCTGGCGGGGCTTGCTAATCACACCATCATTTTCTGTTTGCCGGGTTCCACTAACGCCTGCAAAACAGCGTGGGATGAGATTATTAAGTTCCAACTGGATTCCACTTATAAGCCCTGCAATTTTGTGGCTCATTTAAAGCGCAGTAGCTGCGCCCCGCGAGGTTAGGATGAGTCAGTTAACTCACGTAGATACCAATGGCGCTGCGCAGATGGTGGATGTGGGAGCGAAAGGCATTACCCATCGCACCGCGCGTGCGCAAGCGATCGTTTACACCCGCCCTGACGTGATTGCACTGATTGAAAACGCGCAATTAAAAAAAGGTGATGTGATTGCGGTGGCGCGCGTAGCGGGCATTATGGCCGCGAAAAAAACCGCTGATTTAATTCCGCTTTGCCACCCTTTGGCGCTTACCAAAATCAGTATCGATATTCATTGTGATGTCGCAAAAGGCGAAATCTCCATCGTCAGTGAGTGTCGCCTGCAAGGTCAAACCGGCGTGGAGATGGAAGCACTCACCGCCGCGAGTATTGCTGCGCTCACTGTGTACGATATGTGCAAAGCGGTAGACGCTGAAATGGTCATTGGCGATATAAAGCTGCTGACCAAAACAGGCGGCAAACACGGGCACTGGCAACGTGGAATGACCACAGGAGTTGCCCCATGATTCGTGTCTGTTTTTTTGCAGAATTACGCGAGCGTTTGAATTGCTCCCAGCTTGAGATGGATAGCGTTAATGGTCGTGACGTTAATTCCTTGCTGACTGAATTGCTAAGTTTGTACCCGCATTGGCAATCAATTTTGTTGGAAAAGAAATGGCTTGTCGCCGTGAATCAAACCATGGGCAATTTACACACGCCAGTCAACGACAATGACGAAGTTGCTTTTTTCCCCCCCGTCACCGGAGGCTAAATGATTCGAGTTCAAGAGCCGGATTTTGATGTGGAGCACGAATACCAACAACTGCGTAACACCAGCCAAGGTGCTGGCGCGATTGTGTTTTTTGTGGGATTGGTGCGCGATAGCGTACAGGGAAATGCTTTGGTGGAATTAATACTTGAACACTATCCTGCGATGACACAGAGTTACTTGGTTCAGTTAGCTGAGCAAGCAAAGCAGCGCTGGCCTTTACAGCAAGTTCGTATTATTCATCGCATAGGCTCGTTAAGTGCCAACGATCAAATTGTATTTGTTGGTGTTAGCAGTGCGCATCGCAGTGCGGCGTTTGAAGGTGCAGAATTTATTATGGATACGCTCAAAACCAACGCCCCTTTTTGGAAAAAAGAAACCTTAATCAATGCGGCTACGGGTGAGCATCAAAGTGCGTGGGTTGAGGCAAAAGAAAGCGATAGTGAAAAAGTAAATCGCTGGGATAAATAAAAAAGCCCAGCAATGCTGGGCAGTGGGGGCGTATCTTTTTGTGGTGCTTAAGGCACGAGTGTATTACCTAGCCCCTCATTAATTGCATTCAATAAATGACCATTATCTGCATCAATTTCCCACGAAAGTACACCGCCAAGATTATAGGTATTTACAAAGTCGGTTTTGGCTTTGATCGAGCGTGGTGATTCATAGCTAATAAATTCTCCTGTGGTGGCATTCCACAAGTAAGGCGCTTCGGCGACGGCATCATAGTGCACGGTAAAACCATTGATACCCGTGTTGTTTGGGCCGATAAAACGATTGTATAAATCGCGATAATCGTAAACGCCTGCTTCCCAAGTTCCGGTAGCTGGACCAGTTGCTGTGCCATAGATGGGAAAGAGTTCAGGTGCATGGCTTGTGCCTCGTTGTGTGCCTTTCCACGCGCGACCATAAAACGCAGCGCCCAATACGATTTTTTGTGAGGGTACGCCTGCTGCCAGTAAATTTTCAACAGCGTCAGCTCCGTTAAAGCCAGCATGGGTGCCTTTGTTATCGTAGAGTGCAGCGTGGTGGCCGGTCGTCATATCCCATGCGCCCATAAAGTCGTAAGTCATCGCAAAAATATAATCCATGTGTTTGGATGCTTCGATGTAATCCACGGCTTGGATTTTTTCTGGCGCTGCACCCACTGCCGATGTTAGTTGATAGGTGCGGCCTGTTTGTGTTGAAAGTTCATTGAGTTTTGCGCGCAGGTCACGCATCAACAAGCTGTAGCCTTGGCGATCTGCACCGCTTGATAATTCTGGATCTGTGCCGCCGTATACAGGGTATTCCCAATCGATATCGATACCATCAAAGAAATCGTATTTTTTGATGAAAGCAATCGCAGAATTTACAAAAACCGCACGGTTTGCATCGTTTTTTGCCATGGCATAAAACGGGGTAGACATGGTCCAGCCGCCGATAGAGGGCAGTATCTTCAGGTGCGGGTATTGTTGTTTCAGTTTACGTAATTGATTGAAGTTGCCGTTGTAGTGTTGACCGTTGACATCATCGCTCCACGTATCGCCTGGGTAGGTTTTTTCTAAATTGGCAAAACGATCCACCATGGTGACTTCAAACGGTTTTTTGTTGGCGCATTCGCTAGCGATGGCGGCGCGTGCACCGGCGGATGCATGAGGGTTATCGCCGCAAATGGCTAAGAAACCAAACAACAGATGGGTAAGGTTGCTCGCCGGTATATCTTGTACATGGTAATCGCGGCCATAAATTCCCCATTCAACAAAATAGCTCACCACGACTTTTCCAGATGTTTGTTGGAAGTGTTTATTGTGTTCGCCATAAACGGTTGCGCCGGCTGACGATTTATTGCTGCTGGTTGTCGATGACGCTGCACTTGAGGTGCTCGACATAGCAAGGCTAGAGGCCGCACTAGACGATGAACTATTTGTATTGCCGTTGCCGAGTGTGATGTTCATGCTGGCATAGCTACAGGCGCTGACATCGCCCGCTTGGTTGCAAAGCGCAACTTTAAGTTGATGCACGCCTGCACCGCTAATCGTTACTGGTGTGGTGCCCGATTGTGCGCTATTGCCATTAGGTGTGAGCGCGGCGGTGTGAACTTGTTGGTTGTCCACATACACTTTCCAGTTATTGCCATTAACGCCCCACCACATATTCCATTGCACAGTTAAGGTGACGGATGAACTGGCATAGCTGTTAGCCAGCCAACTGATGCTGACATCGCCCGGTGTGCTCAAGCTGGTATTGTTGGATGACGAAGACGATACCGTGCTGCTGGTCGATGATACGGCAGCAGATGACGAGCTTTTGATGGATGCGGCACTACTAGAAGTACTGGATGTAGAGCTGCTGGATGAGCTAGCCACGCTAGCAAGGCTTCCGGCACTAGACATGTTCATGGCGCTTGATGATGTGTTGATTTGCGTGTTGCCATTCACCAGCGTCACTCCAAAGTGATGCGCAACACACTTGGCATAGTCGCCCTCATGGAATGCAGAGAATGGGGTTTGGTAACCCACTAATTTACAGGCGTAACTGCGGTTGTCGGGTGTGTTGGGGTTGTAAGACCAATCTTGTTCCCAATAAATGTTGAGCGCGCCAGCACCACTTTCATCAAATTGTTTCATGCCTTTACAGCCAAGCACTTCATTCGCTGCAATCGGAACATCTAAATATTCAGCAAAAGAGCGGTAGTAGCTGATGCGGTTTACCGATTGTTGAACTTCCACGCTGCCGCCGCACTCAACGCCACCGTTAATAATTTGGGTGGTGACACCAAAACCGGGAGTGAGCCCATTAGCAATATCCTTGGCATTAGGCACCCAAGTGCCATCCACGACATGCAACATGCTGGGTTTAGGTGGTTGAGGGTACACGTAGAAGAAAATCGCACTAGCAAGGTTCAACCAAGTGTCGGCTACTAACTCAGGGTTGTTCATCAGCACACTCACATCGCCAAACATGGCTTCTGAAAATGGGCCGTAGTTATAGTTGTAGCTCAATTGTTTGGCGCCACGGCCAAAGTAAGATTTGAATTCGCCATTCGCGAATTTACCGCAAGGCCAGGTCTGCCCCTGCCAAATACTAGGATCACATTCACTGTTGTAGCCGCCCAGCATGGTTTCATTCCAGCCCATTTCGCGTACATGCACTAAACCTTGGCGCCATTCGGCCTCAGCCCAGTGTGCGGTGTGGCCACCCGTTTCTTGGGTAAAGTGGGCAAACATAGTGGCAAGTGTTTTACGGCAAATGGCATCGGCATTGCGGCCATCGGTGTAGTTGCCACAAAGGGCGGGAAATTTTGCTACGGCTTTAAGAAAATTATCGTAAGTGTATTCGGGCGCGCGACGAGGAAAGATGTATTCCCAAGAAGCTGCATTAATAATCGCTTCAACGCGCTTCACGTTTTCAGGGTTGAGTGAGCTGCCGGCAGTTACGACTTCTACAATGCTGTTATCGCGAGTAGCAATGGTTGCTTTAACAGAAGCCATCAAATCGGTGTTGGTCAACGCAAATTCTTGAGCCTTTAAATAACCCTCATCGATGGTGTTGCCATTCAATGCGGTTTCTAGGCTTAAGTTGCTGGTGATAGTTGAGGAAGATGCGTTGCTAGGCAGCCCTTGGCTAGACGATGATTTTGCCATGCTGCTGGTCGCACTGGACATGACTGAGCTTTTTGTCTGGTTGGATGCTGCTGAACTGCTAGTCGCTGAGCTTTTAGCCATTGAGCTAACAGAGCTTATAGCGGCTGAACTGAATGAGCTTATGGCTGTAGCGCTAGAGGGATTTGCACTAGAGCGATTAGCGCTAGAAAGCCCCATGCTGCTCGGTGTGCTTGAAGCAACTGAGCGGTTAATTAAGCTGCTCATTGAAGAGCTGCCGAGGGTTGATGCTTTACTGGAGCTGCTAATCATTGTTGGTGTACTGCTAAGCGCGCTGGACTTGCTACTAAGTGCGTTGGAGTTGCTGCTAGCGGCTTTACTGCTCGCCTTACTGCTAGTGGCAGGGGGGGATGGTTCTGTGGTGGGGTCGCTGCCGCCGCCGCCACCGCCTCCGCCGCCACAGGCAGATAGAATGGATGCTGTCACTATGGATAAACACAAGCGTTGCAAGGTGTTCATGATGTAGCCCTGTTGATGAGTGTTGAGAATGTAAAGTCATCTTAGGGATTGGATAGGGATGCCGGTATTCAACCAACGGCCATGAAATGGCCTAAGCCATGTGGCTAGAGCTAGGGCTAGGTATGAAGTATCACTGTTGTTTTCACAGGGAAATTGGGTAAGCGCGCCATGAGCGTCTAGGCTAATAGGTGAATGAGATACTGGCTGGTGTAAATACGAGCGTTTACACGAGTTTTTAGCAGAACGAAGAATCGGGTATTTATGAAAGTATTACTGGTTGAAGATCACGCGCTGTTTCGCGATGGCGTTACCTTAATTCTGCAGCAATTGGCGGGTGATGTTCAGGTGCTCAGCGCTGCCACTGCCGCGCAAGCGCTGTCCACCGCACAGGCATCGCCCGACACAGGCTTGGTATTGTTGGATTACAACTTGCCTGATGTGACGGGCTTTGAATGTTTGCTGCGTATAACACAATTGCTACCCACTACGCCGATCATCATGTTATCGGCTGAGCAAGATAGTGCGCTGATACAGCAAGCGCTGGCATCGGGCGCGCGGGGGTTCATCACAAAGGCCTCCTCAGCAAAAGTTATGTTGAGTGCGATTCAATTAGTCTTGGCGGGTGGTATTTATGTTCCGGTTGAAATGCTAACGCCCTCCGTAGTCAAAACATCGCAAATAATCGCACAGGCTGATGAGCCAAGTGCCGCAGTGCGTGAGGAAAAAACCACCACGGGTAAGCATGCACTGACGGAGCGCCAATTGGACGTGTTGCGTGAAATGATTCAAGGTCGATCCAATAAAGAAATTGCCCGACTGTTAAATATGTCGCCTAGCACGGCTAAAGTCCATGTGGCAGCCATTCTGCGTGAGTTTGATGTAAAAAATCGTACACAAGCAGTGAATTATGCGCAGCAGCATCTAAAGCTTGATTAAAAGAGACCTTTGCACGAAGTAGCGAGCGATGACAGAACAAGGCAAAAATCACTAAAAAAGCGGAGTTTACACGGAGTAAATGAGCATTTTTTAGTGATTTTTAACGCTGTTATGTCGAGCGCAGTATTCGTGCAAAGGCCTCTAAAAATTACTGTGAAATTTGCTCCAAGATAGCATTTTTTAAGCGGGCGACGCTGAGCGGTTTGGAGAAAAAGCTATAACCTTTCGCAACAATTTCAGCTTCAATGTCTGGCGATGTATTGCCGGTGACTATAAATGCGGTAATGTCGACGCCGATGGTTTCGCGGATCATTTGAATGACTTGATCGCCAGTGATGTTATTGTCTAATTGGTAATCCGAAATAATAATGTCGGGGTCTGTGTAATCACCTTCTTCAAAATAAGCGTGGCAATCGTCAATGCCTGCAAATGCGCTAACCTGTAAGCCTAGGCTTTCCAAAAAGGACTGCATGTCGGCGCGTATAGCATGGTTGTCATCGATTAATATTAAATGCGTGGCTTGTAATAATTCTTGAGTGCTGGGTGTGGGGTCGTCATTGCTTTTGTTTGATGCGATGACTTCTGCAGGGGGCGGTGTTACTGGCGCACTTTCGATCTGTGTTAATGCAAAGTTAGATTTTTTGACAATAGCACTAGCGGGTATGTGAATGCGGAAACAACTGCCCCTGCCCAGTTTCGAATTAAGGGTAATGCTAAAGCCCAAGCGCTCAATAAAATTCTTCACGATGGCGAGGCCGAGGCCGTAACCTTTATGTTGGTTGTTGATGGTTGCTGGTAAATTATCGGGCGTGGTGTAGTGATAATCGTCCTGCACAAACTTTTCAAAAATTCGCGCGCGATTTTTTTCGCTAATGCCTTGGCCTGTATCCCATATTTCTAAGTAAATACCTTGTTTTCTTGTTCTGACTGCAATCAGTACACCACCTTTCACGGTGTAGTTCAGTGCGTTACTCACCAAATTGCGGATAACTCGCTCCAAAATGCTGGTTTCCGTTAGCAGTTGTACATCGGTGATGTGAGTGCGTAAAGACAAACCCTTTGATAGGGCCACAGCACTAAACTCTAATTGCAATTTTTTAATCAGTTGGCTCAGTGATAGCGTTTGTTTTTCGCTGGTTTGTAATTGGTGTTCGAGTTTTGATACATCCAATATTTCCGCAAACATGGTGCGTAAATTAAGCATGGATTGATCCATTTTATCCATGAGATTTTTTTGTGCGGTTGATGCCTCTTGCAGTTGCAGCATTTCCAAAAAAATACTCATCGCTTGCAGAGGTTGACGTAAATCGTGAGCAGCGCTACTTAATAAATCTTTAATTTTTTGATTGCGGGTTTCTAGCTCGGCGGCGGTTTCTTCAGCGCGTGTGCTTTTATCGACGAGAGCGTTATAAACGGTGGCAATATCTTTGTTGCTGGTTTCTATGATGTTCAGCATGTCATTAAAGGTGTCAGTTAATTGCCCAAGCTCGTCTTTGCCGTGACGAGGTACGCGTAAGGTTAAGTCATGGTTGTGTTTTACATGATCCATAACGGTGGTGAGTTTTTTGATGGGCGTTAAAATGGATGTCTGCAAACGACGCGACATAATAATCACCACAATCGTGGCGATGAGTAGCATGTAACCACTCAGCATCAACCAATTAGCCATGCGTTTTTCGATGGGGCTTAAATCCGAGGTTACTAAAATATAGCCGAGCGTTAATTTTTTGTTATAAATCTTTTCTAAAATTTGCAGTTGATTGTCTTGGTTAAGTGGTTTGCTTGGTTGCAGATTGGTAGGGCAGTTGAGCGACGATTCTGAATGACGATGAAAAAATGCAAAAAGCTGATTAAGGTTGTTGTAAATGCAGGCCGATTGAATGCTGTCGTGTATGGCAAGTTGTTCGAGGTTCTCAGTGGCTTTGCGTACATCCAAAAAGGCAAGGGCAGCGTTGCTGCGCGCGGCAGTAATGCGCGATAAAATCAACAGTTCATCGTGCATGGAATTTTTAATGGCGGTGCGATCAAACAAAATAAAATTTGCCAGCGCAACGAGTAATGCACTGCTGATCCCCAACCAAACGATGGTGATTACTTTGGTTTTTATGGAGAGATCATTAAACCTAAACATAGAATAGGGTGCACACTTAAGGTGCTTCGGCCTCCGTGTGAGATTTTATGACGCGAGCCAGAGCTAATAAATCCGAATCTAAAAATAAGCCATTGACGATAGCGTTGTTAATATTGACATCAAACTGTAATTGGTCGCGGGTACGCAGTATTTTGATGATGCCACCTTTATCCGCAAATCCTTGTTTTTCACCAATGCTCAGTACATAAAGGTATTGAATGTTAGACCAAAAGGTTGGCAGCTCAACTTGCCGATCTTCGCCCACAAATAATAAATGGCAACCACTGCGAATATCATCGAGGTTGGTGGTGCTAATGGTGACTAATTCGCGTTCGCCAATCATCACCCCCGCAAACGCATTGAGGTAAGGTGAAAAATCTACCTCGCCAAATAAACAGGCTTTTATCGGTGACTGTTCGTTAGCAAAGGCATCAAAGGGCCATTCCACATAATTGGCGAAGTTATAAATAAATTGCGCTTTCACTTGTAGTGCGGCTTCTTCGTTGTTGGCGTCATCGGCATAAGCGGTGGGCGGCAATAACATTGTGCAGAGTACACACACAAGGCTAAAACAATGCGTTAAATATTTAGCGTGCACGAGGCTGCTCCGTTCTGGGCGGAAGCTCACCACCCAGCGTCCATTTTGATAAAAACCCTTTGAGTGCATTATCCAGTGCGCAACGCGCGTGCTGATTTTTTTCTGCGTTAGTGCATAACCCAAAGAGCGCAGAAAAGGTTTTGTTCACCGTGGCTGCGGGCGAGGTATTTATGTTGCTAGTGGCTATTGTTGTTATTTGGCTTAACTGCGATTGTTGATCGCTGATCAATGCATTCAGGTTTATGCTGGGCGGTGTAAGCGGCGGTTCAACCGGTGGCTCAACTGGAGGTTCAACAGGCGGTGTAAAACTATAGGGGCGTAAACCAATGGCGCGACCACTGCCGACGACAATATTACTGATGCTGGTTGTTACATCATCTTCTAAAAATAAATTACCGCTATTGGCATCCGCAAGTTGATTTTTACTGCTGATGGTGAGGTTGTTGCTTCTTACCAAACTCGTATCGCTTGGCGCTGTGAGTAAATTATTGCCTAGTGCATCAATCAAAATATCACCACCTATGGCAGAGATTGTGGTGTTTGTCGTATTGCTACCTAATTCTATTCGGCGCGTTAATGCTGAGTTGTCGCCTAAGTGAAAATAAAGCGCGGTTTGTGAAGGTGCACCAGTCAATGTATTGCCTAAGCCGCCAGTTGCCGTTTGATCGAGGGTGTTGTTGCTGGCGATAGTGGTATTCGCTGTTGCACCTATGATGAGGTTGCCATTTAACGCCGCCAATTCAATCATGCCGGTGCGCACAGCATCGCCACTGGCATCTGTTGCGGTGATGTTGTTATCCACCGATAAATCGCCAGTGGTCGTGGTGATGGATAAATTACCGTTGCTGACTTGCGCTGAAAAACTGTCGTTATTTAAATCGCGCAACTGCAAATTGTTATTGCTGATAATGGTGAAATTAGCAGCGCCTGTGAGTGAGGCATCCAGTTGATTGCTGGTTGTTGTTAGCGTGACTGAATTGGTTGCGGCGGTGATGTCGATGATTACATTATTGGCATCAATCGTTAAATGGCGAGACGTTTGCGAACTTATATCGTTAGCAGTGAGTTGCAATAAAGCTCCGCTGTAACTAATGCCCGTATCCGGCAGTGTCAGGTTGCCGAGCGTGTTGAGTGCTAGATTACTCGTGCCTGCTAATGATGATAATTGCAGATTTCCCGTGTTGTTAATGGTGAGTGCGTTGCTACCATTGCTGACGAGATTGAGTGAATTAAATTGGCTATCTATTTGCGTGTCAGTGGTTACTTGCGTGAGTTGCAGGTTGGCGTTGTTTGCGCTTAGCGAAACCATTCTGTCGCTGTCGCGCAGGCCACCCGCATTTATGGTGAGGTTGCCCGCAACTGCCAAGCCCGTATCGCTGAGTTGTAGTTCTGCATCATTCACGGTTGATAAACTGACATCGCCACCGAGCGATAAAGTGGCGTCGCTCAGTGACAATAATGTGCCCACACCATCCACTAAAAAATGGCTGCCAACGCTGAGATTGTTAATCTCCAAAGCGGCATTGTTTTGTTGATGGATAGTGGCTGTGCCGTTGGTGGTTAGATCGAGAAAAGCGATTTCAGTATCCAAATCTACATTGCCAACAGCGTTAATCCGAACACCGCCGCTGGTGTTGATGATGTCTGTTTGAATATCACCGGCATCGGCCAATTGACCACCGACAGAAACACTAATGGCATTGAGCGCGTTGTTATTAGTTCTTAAACCGCTGAGTAGTGCGTTGCCGCCGGCAGTGAGGCTGATGGTGCCGGTACCAGCATCCACAATGCTGGTATTCAGCAGTGTGATATTGCCGCCCGCCGTTAATGAGAGCTGTAAATTTTCGGCGCTGTTCAAATCGGAATCGATAATGCCGCCGTTGGTTAAAAATACGATATTGCCATCGGCTACAAATTGTAATGAAGCGCCGTTGGTAATGTTGTTGTAATCCAAGGTATCAACAAAGGTGATATCGCCTGTGCCGCCGATGCCTGTATCGGTGGCAATAGTTACCGAACTGCCGGTAGCCAGAGTGGCAACAATACTGTTGGGATCAATGATGGCTGTGCCGGTGGTGCCGTTGGGATCCCACGTAAAGGTGGGGGCAAGGCTGCCGTCGAAGGTGTTATCGGTGCCGAGGTTTTGAATCAGAATATCAATCGGGTCTATATAAACTTCGCCTGCATGGCCATGGGTTGCACTGGCATCGGCTAAACCTTGGAACTCCACGCGCTCTACGCCGGATACTTCGATAAAACCGCCATCGCCCTCCAGCATTCCGCCGCGCGCCTGCAGTAATGCGCCTTGGCGAAACAGTGTGGTCTTGGGTGAATAGGTGATGATGGTGCCGCCTGCGCCAACATTGCCTGCATTGGCGCTGATGAGGCTGCCGCTGTGCAAGACCAGTGTTTCTTCCGCCTGTAACTGAACTTGCCCGCCAGAGTCATTCTGGGCAGTGTCAGCAGATCCGGTATAGCCATCCGCCCTTAGGGTGCCCGTTTGGACAATACGATTGGCATTGATGGCAATGCTGCCTGCTGGTGTATCGGCATTGGTGGCGGATACGTCCATGACTCCCTGTTCATAAACATCGCCCTCACCACCGGTGATAATAATCTCGCCCGCTTGATTCTCCACGCCAGTGGCGCGCAGAGTGCCGGTGTTGTCGATCACCTTAGTGTGTAGGGCATTGGCCGCCGCTGCTGACAGCCTGATTTGCGATGCCGTAATCGTGCCCGCATTAGTGATGCTACCGGTGATCACTTCATCCTCAATTAACAGGGCGATACTGCTGTCCTGCGGTTGATAAAGCACCCCAGAAGCGCTGATAAGATCGGCGCGGCCTTGCACAATCTGGATGTCACCATCATTAATAATCACGGGAGCAATCAGCGCCAGCTTAGCGTTCCCTGAGGTGTTGCTGACATTGAGTGTGCCGTGGTTTTCAATGCTGCTGGTGGATTGCGCATCGCCGCTGAAACGCAATTCGCCATCCATAAAACTCTGGCTGTGAATATCGAGCGTGGATACCACCAAGCCGCCTGTTTGAATCTGGCTGCCAGCACCCAATACCACACCGTTTTGATTGACTAAAAATACGTGCCCGTTGGCGTTGATTTGACCATCAATGCGCGACAAATCACTGCCTACGACCTTGTTGAGCAAAATGGCCTGGTCATTAATCTGTTGAATATTGATTTGCTCATTGGCTGCTACCGAAAAGCTATCGTACTCAATCACCGCACGCGCGGATTGCTGCTCAATATCAAGGCTGGTATCCGTGCGGGTAATGGTGGCATCACCATGGGTGAGCTGCTCACCTTGCGGTAATGCCTGTGCGGGCAGCCCTATCCCCCAGCTTGCAATGAGGCTCGCCTGTAGCAGCGCTCGCCATAAAGCACTGCGCTTATGGGTTGGGTGCGCCATAGGTCTACTGCCAGCGCAGTTCAAATAGCCATTGCGCATCACTGTTGAACTCCTCGACAAAGGTTGAGCCCTTTAATTTTTCAGTCACGGGTTGTGCATAGGTTAGGTTGGCCGACACTGACTTCCAGCGAAGCTGAAGGCCGGTACCCCAGCCCGATAGTTGGGTGCGGGTTTTATTCGTGTTGATTTCTGCAAGGCTGTCGCCCTTTGCGGTATCAAAAAACAGGTAGGGCGTCAGCTTAACCTGTGGGGCGCGGGCGACTTGCAGTAGCTGCGGAAAGCGCCACTCTAGCGTGGTCAGCAACCCGCTATCGGCACTGTACTTGTTGGGTTCAATGGCACGAACGCCGGAGATGCCCCCTAAATTAACCGATTCAATACTGGGGAGTTGTTCGCGGCTGTGCTGTCCGCGCAGGTTCAAAAACACATCATTCGCAAGGCGTTTGTTGCTGGAAAAATGCTGTAGGTAGCCAATGCTGTAGTTCGTTTTGTCGAGGGATTGTGATTCCCCGTTGGCAATGCGTTCGGATTCAAAGTCGCCATGCTGTGCGGTGATGTTATAAAACAAGCGCCAGGTCTGGGGTTCGTGGTTGCCGCTGTAGCCAAGGCTAAACCCAGTACTGGTTTCGTGATTAGTGAGGCTGACATCAAAACCGCTGAGTGTTTCGCTCTCTAGTTGATAAGCGCCGACTTGCAGTGATTTGCGCTTGACTGAGTGATGGTCAAAAGTGTGATTCCACTCCGCCCTTAGACTGCGTGAGCTGCCGCTCATATCCAATGCGGCATATTGGTTGCCAAGGGTGAATTCACTGTTGCCCGCCGACAGGCTGAGTGAATCATCCAATTCCGTAAACTGATGGCGATAATGAATGTAGCCAAAGACTGTGTCGGCACCATCCACACTTTGCAGTGCAGCCACTGATAGTTGATCAAAGCCGCTGAGTAATTGATAGAGCTGTGCTTCTGCAATCGCACGGTACTTGCCCGCTGCATCGCTGCCGTAATTTTCGGCGCGCAGGGTGATGTGGGTAAGTGGGTAAGTGGTTACACGCAGATTTAAACGAATACTGTTGGGTGCACCTGCGCGTGAATAAAAGGCAAAGATCTTGAGACCTGTTTGCGCTTTTAGGGCGTGGACTTTGTTGTCCAATGCTGGGCCATACAAGGGCTTATTCACCAATGACCGAAATGCGTTTTTAAATCGTGCATCACTGAGTGATGAGTGATTAATGACGTGAATATCCCGCAATTCCGCCTGCTGATAGGAAAAATACACAATGCCTTGTTGGATTTTTTGCGGTGGCAAAAACACCGTATGAAATACATAGCCTTGTGCGCGAACGTAAAGTGTAAGGGCATCCCCAATCTGATGCAGTTCATCAAGTGTCATCTGCGGCGGGTACTTAAGCCGCTCCTGCTGGGCAATGCTAAACAAGGTTTTCAGATCAATGTCTGGTTGTGTGTCATCGGAGTAGCTGCGTATTTGTAATTGCTGTACAGGAAAGCGCAGGTTGGTCGTGGGTTGCTCGGTATTGATGGTCGGGCTTGCTGCCATGGCGAAGTCATGCAATCCCCACAGTAAAATGCTCAGGATAAGCCAGAAATGTAGCCCGTCAGTAAAGGGCTTTTTAATGAATGGTGGAGCGCCGTTGCACAGCATAAACCGAAAAATCCTTCAGCTTTGTATCCGCATAGAAATATTTGAAGCCTAGCTACTGTGACGATAAGTGCCTACAGCGACGATAAGTACCTACAGCAAAGATAAGTATCTACAGCGAAGATAGGTATCTACAGCAAAGCTACGAACTAGGAATGAGGCGCGTGGTGGTGCCTTAGGGAAATCTCAAAAAATTATAGTTCAACCTGAATAAGTCGCTTCAATAGATCAAGATCAGCCTACATCAAAGAGAAAATAGTGCCATTAGCCATATGGCCTAAGCCTTTTTCTGGTCGTTAGGTGAATGTGAACAGTTCACGGCAATCGCTACTCTACACCCACTGCTTTTCATGACGTCAGAGGTTGTTTATCAAAGCTGGCTGATTCCCGTAAACATTATTGAGATGCTTTCCATGTTTGTACCCAAGAACCACGATTTAATTTGGCGTTTAGCAGGCTTTACTTACCCAGAGAAAGTGTTTGAATTTTTAAAACGTTTTGAAGATTCTTTTTGTGTGTTTTCCAATTCGCTGCGGCAGCTCTACTCCAATTATGAATTGGTGCATTCGAGTTCTACCGAAAAAACCGTCATCACTCTGCCAAATTTCAGAGCCTATCACGATACCTTTTTTAATATTCCAGAGGGTGCGGTGGTGCCAACCGGTTTAATTATTTCCCCGGGGGAATGTAAAGGTACGAGTGGTTGGCTGCTGTGTAAAAAATTGCGTATAACAGGTAGTTGGACTGGAGTGCCATTTATGCGGGGGTTGGATACTTTGCGTAAGCAATACGGCGATGACAATCCATTTTTGCCGGTACTTATTCATAGCGATTTACGCAGGTCGGCACAAAAAGATATCCCGTTAATGCATTTGCATCGCATTGATATCAGCAAGCTGCATTCATTATCTGAATTACAAAGCAAAGATATTTCACGCACGATTCACGGAAAAATAGGCGTTAAATCCGTGTGGTAAAGTCGTTGTTAGTCAAAGTCGTTCTGAACAACAGTCGTTGTGAGTCAGGGTTACTGAATGAATTTGTCGAAAGGAATAACGGCAACGCTTTCTCCTTCAGCCACATTACCCTGTGCTAGCGCGAGTTGAATATAACAATTTGCCTGTGCCATCGCGCTTAACACCCCGGAGCTTTGTAAGCCTGCGCTTATTACCTGATTTTTTTCTGTGTCAGCACTTAATAAGCCGCGTTGAAAATCCATGCGCCCTGGTTGTTTTTTTAATCCCTGCATGGCTGTGGCGATGAGTGGCGTGGGAGCATCAAACACCTCGCCACTTAACCAGCGTAAGCCGGGTACGACTAATTGATGATAGGTGACGGCGGTGGATACAGGGTTGCCTGGTAAACCAAAAAACCAACAGGGATGAGTGGAATACTTGGCGTTATCCAGTCGCCCAAACGCAAAAGGTTTGCCGGGTTTTATCGCAATTTTCCATAAATCAATGTCGCCCAGCTCTGCCAAAATATCTTTGGTGTAATCTGCATCGCCAACAGACACGCCACCGCTCGAAATAACAGCGTCGGCTTCATTGCGTGCGTGAATAAATGCCGCGCGCAGGGCATCGGGTTGATCGGGAATTAAACCTAAATCCAATACCTCCACATTCAAACGCTGCAATAACGCGAGTAATAAAGGGCGATTGCTATCGTAAATTTTTCCACCCTGAGCGGTGGCGCCTAAAGGCAATAATTCATCACCCGTCGAGAGTACCGCTACACGCACGCGCCGCCGCACGGTGACTTGCGCTACCCCAATAGACGCGAGCAAACCAATATCCAATGCGCTTAAGCGTCGGCCTTCTGGCAGCACTAAACTTCCCAGCGCAATATCTTCACCGGCGCGACGAATATTTTCGCCTGTATGTGGCGTGGCATTGATGCGCACACAATTGCCTTCACGCACCACACGCTCTTGCATCACCACGGCGTCGGCACCGGCGGGAATTAATCCACCGGTCATAATGCGCACGGCTTGCCCGGCTTTTAGGTCGCCATCAAAGGGGTGGCCTGCAAGGGTTTGCCCAATCAGCGCCAATTCCGCACCCGCAACTCCACAATCCTGCGTGCGCACGGCATAACCATCCATCGCTGAATTGTCGCCCGCAGGCACGGCGACAGGAGCATAAATTGGCATTGCCACTACGCGGTCGAGCGAACTCAGCAAGGGCAGGGTTTCTGTTGCTGTCACTGGAATCAACGAATCTGCAATACGTGCAAGGGCGTCATCCAAGGGTAATAAATCAGGTAGGCTGCAAGCGTCGCGCATAGTTTCTGCCATATTGCGGTGGTGAATGAGATAAAAGAGGTATGAAGTTTACCTGTAAGTGTTTGATATTCTATGAAAGGACAAAAATTTTTATAGTTTTGCGTTAATTATTGATATTCTCAGCGAGTCTTTTCTATCAATCTACTCATAAATCTAACAATCAGCCTATTAGGATGTTGCGCATGAACATGAAAAAAGACGAATTTAAAGATCGCGAACTTTTTGAAAGTGCGATCAGAGCACTAGAGGCTGAGATTGCCAATGCCGGCGCACATTTAACCATCGACTCTGCGGCGCGACAGGCGTACACCAAACAAATTTTGGTGATGTCGAATGAATTACGCTCAATGGCATTCACGGGGCAAATCACTTGGGCGAAAGCGGCGGAACAAGCGAACGAAGCGCGCAACACTATTATGAGTATTATCCGCTCGCGCAGCACGCCAGTGGGTTTGGCCATTGCGGAAAGTATTAAGCAAGAAGGCAAAACACTGAACGAATTGGTGGCCAGAAAAACAGTGCAATTATTTGGCAGTGGTGCTGTTTTTGATAAATTGCCCGTAGAAAAACAAAATAAAGTCTTTGCCGAAATTGTAACGGCAGCGGGTAAATCCAGACCGGAAGTTACCGCAACCATGATGAAATTATCTTACGCAGGGCGTGGGTTAATTTTTCTTTCCATCGCCATGTCTGTGTATACCATCGCCACTGCAGAAAATAAGGTGGACGCCGCCGGAAAAGAAGTTGCAGTCACCAGTGCAAGCATTGCGGGCGGCATGGCAGGTGGTGCACTCGCTGGGCTTGCGTGCGGTCCTGGTGCGCCGGTCTGCGTTACCGTGGGTGCATTTATTGGCGGTGGTTTAGCTGCTTTTGGAGTGAGCGTACTTTGGTAACCTATGATGAAACTGCTCACACCATCTGAATTTTCCACACAATTATTTGCGGTGGCAACCGAAACTCAATCACCAATAAGTCAGTTGCTGATTAATGGTTCGCTAATAGATGTGTTTATTCACGGAGCCATATTGGAAGCGGCTGTGGCGCTGGAAAATTATTATCTGGTGTTTATGACCGATGATATTCCCTACGAAGATACTCTGCGCATCACTCTCTTAAGCAAAGAATTCCAAATTATGGATGTCGCTTACTTAGGCGCTGCTTATTCCACAGGTTCTTTTAAACTGATCGACATGAAAGGCGATAATCATATCGCCTTCACCTTTTTTGGTGGCACCACATGGACCATCACTGTGTTCAATAAAAAACAATGGCTCATGCCTTTTTTCTCTGAACCGAAAGGCGTTTCTCGCCCACTGGGTTTTCATCATTATTTTAAAATCAGTGGTAAACCATTAGCTGCAGCCTAACGCATTAATTTTTATTCTGCTGGCACCCCTCAAGAATTACGCCCAGCTCAAGTGGATTTATATCTGCTTTTAGCACATGAAGAATTTGTAAGAGCAGGGCAGCACCAAAATTTCCTTTTAAAACATAATTATTCCTCCGAAGTCTGGTACTGGGTTAGTTGTTAAAGTGTAGCCTGTGAAATTTTTTCACAAAATCAAAGCGTCGCTAACTAAAATCTGTGCATTATTACCCAAAACAGCATCTTAAAGAACTAAACATATTTTAAGGCCGTTGCAAGCGCCTAAATGCAGCTTGGTCGCCACTATTCAGATGGGGCACAGTTGCTTTCCATGGCTGGATTGCATTTTTTAATTTGAGTGTTGGCTTTGCTGATGTTGCGTTCTGCCAAAAGTTGCATATAAGCGGCGGTCTCTGTGGATGACATAAGGTTGTCGCGGTGGCGCAGCAGACCTTTTTGAAGTGGGTCCCAAATAAAACTCATGGCTGCATCGGCAGGGAGTGGTTTGGTGTCTTGCATTAAATTGAGGGTGTTACGTAAATATTCTTTTCCCGTTTGTTGTGCGCTAGCAAAGGCGTTGGCTTCCACCGGAATTGCGCCGACCTCATCCCAAATTCTTTTTTGAATGGTGGTGCTTTGTAAATAATCGGTGAGTTGCACCAGAATGGATTTTTTATTGCCGTTAAGGCTATTGTTGGGGTATGCAATAACGTAAGTGGAGAATGCCGAAATCATTTTTTTATCGCCAGCAGCGGGAATGGCACTTACACCGAGATTAGCGCCGAGCTTATTGTAAAATTCGACCCCTTCCCATTCACCGCTAATGATGTAGGCCACTTTTCCGCTGGTGAAGTTATCGCGAATACATTGATGGCTACAGAGTGGAGATACCAATTTTTTTCGAAAACACTTTCGTACAAATCGAGCGCGCGAATCATGGCGGCGGTATTTAATTCGATTTTTCCATCGTGCAATGGCCATCCCCCAAAAGCTCCTAAAAATGGTAAAAACCAAAATGCTTCATCGTAACTCCATGCAATAGTGGCAATCCCTTTCGTGGTTAGCTCGGCCTGTTGTTTGCTCAGAGCATCCCAATTAATTGCTGGTTGCGCGACTAGGCTTTTGTTGTAGTACATCATTAAATGATTGCCCTGAACGAGAGGTGCGCCGTAAATAAGGCCATCGCTCATTCCGCTGCTCCAAATGCGTTCTGGGATCTTTGCTTGAAACCATGTTGGGTCTACTTTGCTGTAACGAATAAAACTATGGAGCCCCAGATGATCGGCGGGAAGAATAATCGCATCTGGCAGCGTGTTTAATTCTTTCATTCGCAAAATGCTTGTCTTTAGATCGCCTTGATCCAAAAATTCAGCGTGGATTTTAAGTGAATGATGCTGACCAAATTCCTCGAGTATATTACCTAATACCGCTTTTTTATGTTCGTGACCGTAAGCGTAAACAATCCGAAGTTCATCTTGTGCGATAGCAGCTTGGCAGTAGAAAAAATGTAATGCGATCACAATCAGTAGAAGGGCGCGGCGGTTCATGTAGTGCTTTTTCCCAAAAAAAGATAATCAAACTGTGGTTTCTATTACAGTGTATGGCGTATTTTTCAACTGTACTTCCTTGTTTGCAGTATAGTGACCAACCATCACTTGTGCAGATTGACACCTAAATTATTAAATATTTTTCAGTTCTGTTTTTTATAAAAAATTAGATAGCGTTATCAGTAAGTTGAAATGGTTGGCGCGTAAAATTTTTTATTGTGTTTTTAATCAAACAAATGATTAGTGTTATTACTGCAGAGAATTCAATCTAATCAATGCAAAGAGTAGCACTGGTTTATAAAATCGTGATACATGTTTTTAAAATTGATTCCGCTATCATTTTTTATTTGAGTGTACGAAGTGTGGCGTGTAAATATTTGTTTGCATGAATTCTGTGCAAACTATAAAAAATGGGTTGATACAGAGATGAATTCAAAACAGGTGCGTCATGGCTCATGACCTTAACCTCAAACACACTATAAACTCTGACTACGAAAGGAGTTGCTTGTGGTGGTGTAGGGTGTTATTGGCGTACTAGAAAAATGGTGGGCCCAACTGGACTTGAACCAGTGACCTGCCGATTATGAGTCGGATGCTCTAACCAACTGAGCTATAGGCCCCAATGGAGGTGCAAGCGGTGCTTGCGAGTCGCGCATTATAGAGACAAGTTTTGTGTGTGGCTATAGCCCTTAACTTGTTGATTTGGATTAAAAAATAAAACCCGCCGAGGCGGGTTTTATTTTGTCGATTATTTGCGCAATTTATCGATTTTTACAGCGATTGATGATTAGTCATCAAGGAAGCTGCGTAAATGGTCAGAGCGTGATGGATGGCGCAGTTTACGCAAGGCTTTGGCTTCAATTTGACGAATACGTTCACGGGTTACGTCGAATTGTTTGCCCACTTCTTCCAAGGTGTGGTCGGTGTTCATGTCGATACCAAAACGCATGCGCAGTACTTTAGCTTCGCGAGCGGTGAGGCCTGCAAGTACTTCACGGGTTGCTTCCATCAAGCCTTCAGCGGTCGCTGAGTCGATGGGCGATACGATGGTGGTATCTTCAATAAAGTCGCCCAGATGCGAATCTTCATCGTCGCCGATAGGCGTTTCCATGGAGATAGGTTCTTTGGCGATTTTGAGCACTTTGCGCACTTTATCTTCAGGCATATCCATGCGCAGGCCGAGTTCTTCTGGCGTGGGTTCGCGCCCCATTTCTTGCAACATTTGACGCGATACACGATTGAGTTTGTTGATGGTTTCAATCATGTGTACAGGGATACGAATGGTGCGTGCTTGGTCGGCGATAGAGCGCGTGATTGCCTGACGAATCCACCAGGTGGCATAGGTTGAGAATTTGTAACCGCGACGGTATTCGAATTTATCCACTGCTTTCATCAGACCGATATTGCCTTCTTGAATCAAGTCGAGGAATTGCAAGCCGCGGTTGGTGTATTTTTTGGCGATAGAAATCACGAGGCGCAAGTTGGCTTCAACCATTTCTTTCTTCGCGCGACGGGCACGTGCTTCACCAATCGACATGCGACGGTTGATGTCTTTAATACTGGCGAGGCTCAAACCACTTTCAGTTTCAATTTGCGTAAGCATTTGTTGACCGGCAATCACATCGCTCAGCACTGCTTGTAGTTTGTCGGCATTTTCCACTTTACCTTTGAGTAAATCAGGTAACCATTCTTCATTGGTTTCGTTGCCGGGGAATTCTTTGATAAACGTCTTGCGTTGCATTTGGGCTTTGCGGGTACACAAATCCATAATGGCGCGTTCGTTTTTGCGCACGTTTTCGAGCGTCTCGCGTGCTTTGTTGTATATAGGGTCAAATTGACGTGTTGGCAGTTTGAAGAATTTGAATAGATCGCCGAGTGCTGCTAATTCTTTCTCGGCTTGTTTGCTGCCATAGCCATGCTTTGCGAGTGCTTTTACGGTTTTCTCGTGTTGTTTTTGGAGTTCTTCAAAGCGCACGCGCGCTTCTTCAGGGTCTACGCCCGAGACAGCTTCCTCTTCCTCTTCGGTGGCTTCCTCGTCCTCGTCATCACCTGCTGCTTTGGTGCCAGCAACGACAGGTATTTCTTCCACTTCTGCGAGTGCGGCGGGAATATCTTCTACAGGATCGAGCCAGCCAATGATCACATCGGCAAGGCGGCGCTCTTCTTTGGCCACCATGGCGTATTCGTTGAGTACATGCTGAACCGCACCAGGCCAGTAGGCGAGAGCGTGCATGAGTTCGCGCACACCTTCTTCAATACGTTTGGCGATAACAATTTCGCCTTCGCGGGTAAGGAGTTCAACGGTGCCCATTTCGCGCATGTACATACGCACCGGGTCGGTGGTGCGACCGGCTTCGGTTTCTACGGCGGCCAAAGCGGCGGCGGCTTCAGCAGCGGCGATTTCATCGGCAGCGGCGTCGCCATCAGTCATCAAGAGGGTATCTGCATCGGGTGCGGTTTCGTACACGCGAATACCCATGTCGTTGATCATCTGAATGATGTCTTCAACCTGATCCGGATCAGAGATGTCTTCGGGTAAGTGATCGTTTACCTCGGCGTAAGTGAGATAGCCCTGTTCTTTACCGCGGGCAATCAGTTCTTTAATGCGAGATTGTTGTTGCTGGACGTCTTCAGACATTCGAAACCCTATCAAAAACTTGAGTGAGAGAAATGCAAAGCGCGGGATTATACTCCAGTTGGCCGTGCGTATTCTAGGCGCGATCTCGTGTGCAATGTGCTTTCGTACCGGTTTGGACAAACTTTTGGGACTAATGTTGCAGTTTGTTGGCCAGTGCTTCACGCACGAGGCGTTCGCGCTCTTCTTTAGAGAGTTGAGTAAAGTCGCTATTTTTTAAAGTTGCCAAGGAAGCTGCACTTTTTTTATGGTTTTGTTGCAGGCGTAATTTCTCAATGGCGTCGCGAAACGCCACTTGGGTGTCGTAATCGGCTTTGGCGGGCTTGTCATTACGGGTTTGGGTGAGCGCTTGGGTGGCTTGCAGTAGGTCGTGACCGGCAACCAACGCTAGTCGCTCGGTGTTTTCGGCGCCATAGGTGCCACGCCAATAGCCAATGAGGTGCGATAGGTTGTAGTGGGGGCGTTCGTGTAGCACTTTGAGCAGTCGCCCTAACATCAGTAAGTCGGTATCGCCCTCTATGGCTAACCAAAAATCGTGATCTGGCTCGTCGTTAGCGAGGCTCGGGTGAGTGAGCAGTAGTGCTAAAGCTTTGCGCGCTGGCGGCATGAGGTATTTGCTGGCGGCCGACGGCTGCAGTTCGGGTTGCAGCGGGTGGCGATGTTGGCGCGGTTTTTCCTCGTGATAATACTGGTCGTAATCCGCCGGTGGAATTTCCTGTTCGAGGTAGGCGTCATCGTAATCGAAGGTCACAGCCATTGCAGGTGCGAGATCTTTCGGCAAATCCCGCTTGCGCGGAAAGGGGATGTCTTGCGGTGCTTGTTCGTCGGCGTGGGTGTTAGGTGCGGCGGGCCGCGTGTTTGAAACAGTGGCTTCTTGCGCGCTGGCGAGGTGTTCGTTGATGAGTTCTTGCAGTACATTGCGGTTTAGGCCGGTACGGGTGGCGAGGCTTTCAAACATTAATTCACGGAATACCCCTTTGGGGAGGCGATCCAGTAAGGGGGCGGCGCGTTTGCTAAAGGTGGCACGGCCTTCCATTGTGCGAATATTTAGGCCTTCGGCGACGGCATCAAATAAGAAATCTTCCAGCGGCACAGCCAAGCTAATCATGGTTTCAAATTTTTCGGCACCGATCTGGCGAACCAAGGTGTCGGGGTCTTCGCCTTCGGGCAAGAATAAAAATTTCACCGTGCGGCCATCGGTCATGGCTTCGAGTGAGGCTTCGAGTGCGCGGTGAGCGGCGTTGCGGCCTGCTTTGTCACCATCAAAACAGAACACGACTTCATTGACGTATTTGAAAGCGCGGTCGAGATGATCGGGCCCGCAGGCGGTACCGAGTGTGGCGACGCCGTAACGAATGCCGAATTGTGCGAGGCTCACCACATCCATGTAACCTTCAACCACAAGCAGGCGCGGTAGGTCGCGATAGGCAAGGCGAGCTTCGTACAGGCCGTAGAGTTCTTGGCCTTTGTGGAATACCGGCGTTTCGGGTGAATTGAGATACTTGGGTTTGTCGTCGCCAAGTACGCGGCCACCAAAGCCAATGACGCGCCCGCGCGTGTCGCGAATTGGGAACATAATGCGATGACGAAAGCGGTCGTAGAGTTTCTTTTCTTGCTCTTGGTGGATCAGCATGCCGCCTTCGATGAGCAGGTGTTTGTCTTCATCGTTTTGTGCGAGTGCTTTAAGTAGGTTGTCCCAGCCGGGCGGCGCGAATCCTACGCCGTATTCTTTGGCGGTTTTTCCATCCAAGCCGCGGCCTTTTAAGTAAGTGACGGCCATGTGTTTACTGGGGTGATGGCGCAGTTGCTGTTGGTAAAACTCGTCTGCTTTTTCCAGCAAGCTGTAAATACTTTTACGCTCTTGCTCGCGTTTGACTTGCGCTTCGGTTTGCACCTCGCGCGGCACATCCAAACCGGCGTTGCGCGCGAGCATTTCGGTGGCTTCGGGGAAGCTGAGGCGCTCGTAATCCATGATAAATCCCAGCGCGTTACCGCTAGCGCCACAACCGAAGCAGTAATAAAACTGTTTGTCGGGGCTGACGGTGAAAGAGGGGGATTTTTCGTCGTGAAAGGGGCAGCAAGCACTGTAGTTTTTGCCGGTTTTTTTCAGCTTAACGCGACTGTCCACCACATCGACGATATCGATGCGGTCGAGCAAATCATCAATAAAGCTTTGGGGAATCAGACCGGCCATAGGGTGATGCCAAACGTCAGAGCAGGGAATGGGGTGGTATTTTGCCTCAGTCGACTAGCCAGCGGCTAGCCGCTAGTTGTTAACCACCTATTTTGCTTTTCAGTAATTTACTGACTTCAGCGAGGTCGGCACGGCCTTGTACTTGGGGTTTGATCAGCGCCATGGCTTTACCCATATCGCGCATGTCAGTCACACCTGTATCGCTCAGCGCTTTGGTGATGATGCTGTCCAGTTCCTCGGCGCTTAATGCTGCCGGGAGGAAGGCTTGGATTTCGGCAATTTCGTAGGCTTCTTGGGCGGCCAATTCAGGGCGATTGGCATTGGTGTACTGAGTGTGAGAGTCGCGGCGTTGCTTGACCATTTTGTCGAGTACAACGAGCGCGCGTGCATCATCAACGTCGATGCGTTCATCAACTTCAATGCGTTTGAATTCAGACATCACCAGACGCAAAACCGCAACGCGCGCTTTATCTTTAGCGCGCATCGCGGTTTTCAAGGCATCATTTATGTGGTCTTTCAGCGTTGTGTTACTCATGCTTCACCATAAGTGGAAACGCATGCTCACCTGTTGAGTGTGAGCGGAGCCGACCAGACGTTAACTCGGCCGGAAATTAATACAGACGGGTAAACTTTTTAGATTCGCGTTGAACCTTTTTCGCGTGACGCTTAACAGCGGCAGCGGCATCACGTTTACGAATAGTGGTTGGCTTCTCGTAGCATTCACGAGCGCGAACGTCAGCCAAAATGCCCGCTTTTTCACAAGCGCGCTTGAAACGACGCAAAGCTACGTCAAAGGGTTCGTTTTCTTTAAGTTTTACTGAAGGCATGTCGTTACCTTTAAAAGTCCTGAAAAAGTTCTGAAAAATGATGTCTTGAGGATAACCGTTAAGGTCAACGCCACAGGCTTTTAAAAGCAGCTGCGGCAAAGTATCCAAGGGGTGCGGATTCTATACACTTATTTTTACTGCTGCAACCTTGAGCTGAGTTTAGTGCTAGTGCAATTTGAGGTCGCGCGTGGTTTATCTGAAAGGGCGGTAGTTAGGCTGTGGCACCAAGCGTGCTTGCGCGGCGAAGAACTCGGCGGGTCTTGGTTTTTCAAAATGGTAGCCTTGATAGAACTCAAACCCCATAACGCGGCAGGTATTGTACTCTTCGGTGCTGCATACACATTCTGCCAGAGTAGCAATTTTCAGTTCTTTGGCGAAGTTGAGCAGGGTTCTGACCAAATGGATGCGCGTAGTGCCGCCAAGGTGGATTTCTTCGATAAGTTTCTTGTTGAACTTGATGAGATCAGGCTTGGCCTCAATCATCTCCATCAAACGCGATTGCCCCACGCCAAAATCATCAAAGGCTAATTTGATCGTGAGTTTGCGCAGTTCTTTTTTGAGTTGCTTGAGTAAATGACTGTCCTCGGTGATGGATTGTTCGTGGATTTCCAGCGTCATTCGACTGTGGGGGTATTGTTGATGAAGTTGCGTGAGATGCTGAATTAATCGGTCTGGGTTTGCTATTTCGGCGGGGTGGGTGTTAATCAGCATCTCGCCGCCCAGCTGATAGCGATGCGCCTGTGCCAGTGATTGGTTGCGCAGCATCTCAGAGAGTTGCACCTCCAAATTGAAGCTTTCGGCGATTTTAAATAAATCGAGCGGGCTCATGGGTAAATGAGGATCAGCGCCCCGACACAAGGCTTCGTAGCCAACGCATTGCAAATCCTTCGCGCGAATAATGGGTTGATAAACAATATTCACGCTGTGTAATTCGATGAGTTGCTGCAACTCCTTGATGCCCGCAGGGAATTTATCGCTCAGTGTAGGCGTACCAAGAATGCGGGTGACATCATCGGGTTGGCGTACCTGTAAGGTTTCGGCAGCGCGATTGATTAGGCGTAGTTCGCTGGTGCCCAAGTGAATGATATCGCCATGATCAATCAATGTCGGGGTGTTAATTCGCTGCCGATTGACGTAAGTGCCGTTGCTGCTATTGAGATCCGTGAGTAAAAGTTGTTGCTCATAGGTTTCGACGCGCGCATGTTGGCGCGATACGGTTGGGTTTTGAATGACACACACCAAATGGGCATCGCGACCCAATACTTGCGGTAATGGATTTAGCGGTATTTCCTGAAGTGTTGTGGCATTGCTAAATGCGCCCTGTAAAAACCACCGCCCCATAGGCTGCTCGCGTAATAAACAAAGAATAGCGTCAATTAAGCTGTGTTTTGCCTTGCAGTATTGACGTCTTAAGCAAAAAGTATGGGTCGAAAACTCCCGTTTACCAGTATTTATCCATATTTTAGGCGATAAACCCTGCGACATGTCCCTCGTATTTTGATATGTCCGTGAAGTTCTGGCTCTGGTTGCGGCAAGTCTTTATCATGCGCCCTTGGTTTAGAGCACCTGGGTTCTAGTGACACTGTTTTCATGAGTTTGATGGTGGGTGAAAGCAGCTTTTGTGAAGATGATTGTGAGGCTGTGATGCGTGTATTAGGTTTGGAAACATCCTGCGATGAAACCGGCGTTGCGGTTTACGATAGCGAACGCGGTTTGCTGGCGCACACGCTATACAGTCAAATTGAATTGCATGCCGAATACGGCGGTGTGGTTCCGGAATTGGCGTCGCGCGATCATGTGCGCAAAATTCTTCCGCTCATTAATGAGGTCTTGGATGCTAGTGGTTCAACCGCGCAAGATATCGATGCAATCGCCTATACCTCCGGCCCTGGTTTAGTGGGCGCGCTCATGGTGGGTGCATCCTTTGGTCGCTCATTGGCTTATGCGTGGAATGTACCTGCAATAGGTGTGCATCATATGGAAGGGCATTTGCTCGCCCCCATGCTGGAGGCAACGCCTCCCCTATTTCCGTTTGTAGCGCTCTTGGTTTCAGGTGGCCACACCCAATTAGTCAAAGTGGATGCGATAGGTGAATACGAGTTACTTGGTGAGTCACTCGATGATGCTGCGGGTGAAGCCTTTGATAAAGCGGCCAAAATGCTCGACTTGGATTACCCCGGTGGCCCTCATGTTGCGAGGCTTGCTGAGCAGGGTACGCAAGGGCGATTTACCTTCCCGCGCCCGATGGTGGATCGCCCTGGTTTGGATTTCAGTTTTAGTGGTTTAAAAACCGCGACCTTAACCGCCGTGAATGCCCACAAACAAGCCAATGGTTTGCCCGATGATCAAACCTGTGCCGATATTGCCTGCGCATTTCAATCCGCGGTGGTGGATACTCTCGTCATTAAATGCAAGCGTGCGCTGGAACAAACAGGGATGAAAACCTTGGTGATTGCCGGTGGTGTATCTGCCAATAAAAAACTGCGCGCTGATTTAGAGACAGAACTTGCAAAAATTGGCGCAAAAGTGTTTTACGCGCGCCACGAATTTTGTACCGACAATGGCGCCATGATTGCCTACGCCGGTTGCCAGCGTTTAATGGCGGGGCAGCACGAAGGTTTGGCGATTAATGTGAAAGCGCGCTGGCCGCTGAATACACTGACAGCGCTGTAATTTTTTATCCGTTTTATTTTTTCATCAACAGTGAGATTTCCATGGATATTGTTTACATCCGCGATTTGCGCATCGACACCATTATCGGTATTTACGATTGGGAGCGCCAAGTCAAGCAAACCGTGAGTATCGATTTGGAAATGGCGAGCGATATTCGCAAGGCCGCGGCGACGGATGACATTCAATACGCACTCAATTACAAAGCGGTTTCCAAACGGTTGATTGCTTATGTGGAAAATCGTAATGCGCTTTTGGTGGAAACACTGGCTGAAGAAATTACCCAATTAATTCGCGATGAATTTAATGTGCCGTGGTTGCGTTTGCGTTTAAGTAAGCCCGGTGCGGTGCGTGGTGCGCGCGATGTAGGCTTGATTATTGAACGCGGGACTAAAGCGACTAGCGGCGCTGAAACGGTTCATATTCCCCCGCTTGAGGCATAGCTAATGACAGCTATTTATTTAAGCCTTGGTAGTAATGTTGATAGGCACAAACATATCGCCGCCGCACTGGATGCGTTAACGGAATTATTTGGCGAGCTACACATTTCATCGGTCTATGAAAGCAAATCCGTTGGATTTAATGGCAGTAATTTTTTTAATCTAGTCGTGGGTGCTAATACGGAGCTGTCGATAGCGGAGTTATCTGAGCGATTGAAAAAAATTGAAGATGATAATGGTCGTCTGCGCGATGGCCCCAAGTTTAGCCCGCGCACTTTGGATATTGATATTTTGACTTATGGCGATTTTGTGGGTGTTGAAGCGGGCGTGGAGTTGCCGCGCGCGGAAATCATCCACAACGCTTTTGTGTTGTTACCCCTGTCTGAAATTGCCCCTACTGCGCTGCACCCTCAACTGGGGGTGAGTTACGCTAGTTTGTGGGCAGAGTACGATAAAACCTTACAGTTTTTATGGGCAATAGTGTTCGAGTGGCGTGGCAAGCTGATCTCATCGCCGCACTGACATAACAAGAATGCATTCCTCTGCTTTTGGTGGCAGCTTTCGAATTTGTCATCTAGTCTGAGACGGAACTACCTCGATAGAATTTATAAAAAAGGGAGAACCACTGTGCTAAGTGCAAATCAACAGCGTGGTTATTATCGTTGAATAGGTCAGATGTTTTCAGCAACCTAGGAGCGAGAGAGGCGCGCATGCCGTCAAACGGATTGTCGCCTCACAAGCCATTGTTAAGTGTCGCGCCAGAAGTCATTGGCAATTCCCCTGTAATCCAGCGCATGTTGCGCATGATCGATCGCCTTGCGCCTACGGACCGTCCTGTGTTGATTTCCGGTGCAACCGGTGCGGGAAAAGAAGTGGCTGCTAATTTATTGCATTACCGTAGCCCCCGCGCGGACCAACCTTTTGTGGATGTTAACTGCGGTGCAATTGCCGAAAATCTCGTTGAGGCCGAATTATTTGGTCATATAAAAGGCGCCTTCACCGGTGCGGTCAGTGATCGCCCCGGTTATTTTCAAATGGCCGGTAAAGGCACTTTGTTTCTGGATGAAATTGGTGAGTTGCCGTTGTTTTTGCAACCTAAATTGCTGCGCGTACTGGAGACCCGTAGTTATCGCCCTGTGGGTGCCACCGAGAATATGTATTTCGATGGCCGAGTGGTGGCGGCAACCCACCGCGATCTTTCGGAAATGGTGCGCGAAGGCACATTTCGTGAGGATCTTTACTACCGCTTGGCTGTTTTTATCGTGGAATTGCCAAGCCTCGACCAACGCCGCGAAGACATTCCCGAGTTGGTCGCTTATTTTGCGGCGCGACAACCGCGCCCGCTGACGTTTTCTGTGGAAGCGATTAAACACCTAACGCGGCAATCTTGGCCGGGTAATGTTCGCCAGTTACGCAACCTTATCGATCAGTTGGGTGTATTGGCGGAAACCACCGATATTGGTGTTGATGCCTTGGAACCTTTCCTCAAGCCTTTCACAACAGTTCCCCCCTCCTTAAGTGGTCTGGCTGATTCGCTATTGCAACTCACCGGCGAAGACAAGTTGGCTGCTGCCGAACATCTGATGATTACCCGCGCGCTCGAGCGTTCAGGCGGCAACAAAACCGTTGCGGCTGAAATATTGGGAACGAATCGTAAAGTGATAGAGCGTCGCCTCAAATCCCGTGTGGGTTGTTTTGAGGATGTGTTGCGCAGTTTGGAACAAGGACGTCGTTTGGTGGATGAGTCGCAATTCAGTCAAGCCATCCCCTTATTGCGCCGCAGTGTGGAGGCTTTATCCCTGCAGGCCGATAAAGAAGAGCTTTGCCGTTTGTTGTTTGATGCTCATCGTTTGTTGGGGGTGAGTTTGCGCAGTGTGCATGGTTGGTTAAGCCCTGATGCTTGTGCCAGTTATGAAGCGGCCGTGCAGGTTGGTCAGGCTTTTTGTGATCCTGTTGAATTGGCGTCTCTGCAATTTGGGATTTGGACAACGCAGCTGATGACACTGGAGTTAGGCAAAGCCCGAGCGACCGCGCAGGATATGCTGCAGCGTGCACAGCGAATTGCCAATCCCATGCTTCAGGATGAAGCTCATTTGGCCATGGCGAATACGCTGTTCTGGTTAGGTGATAGCGAAGAATCTTTGGCGTGTTTAGAGCGTGGCGCACTTACCTATTCTGCGCATATGCCGGAGCGTGTTGGTGCCCAAGGTTTCGATCTGGTGGGGATGACGCTGACATTTGAAGGCTTGGCTGCATTTCAAGTGGGCGAGTTTGGTCGCGCACGACAAGCCTTGGATGCGCTCATTCTACGAGGTGTGGAAAATCGAGAGCATCCCTTTAACTGCGCGATTATTTTGCAAGGCGCATCATGGCTGGCGTGTTTGTTTGAGGACTGGATTAGCCTGAATGCCTTGGCGACTGAATTGGAAAGTGTCTCTCGCATTCATGGATTTACGTTTTATCAAGGGATAGGCCAATTTTTCCGTGGCTGTTATTTCGCCCATCAAGGAGATCTTGAATCGGCGGAGCATGCCATGATCGATGGCTATGAAAATTACATGTTGTGTCATGGAGGTAAATTATTTCACTCGTTCCAAGCCTTGCAGCGCGGCAAGTTATTGCTGCAGGCAGGACGTCCGCAGGATTGTATGTTGTTAGTCTCCCTCGCCTTGGATATGGCAATAGAGCAGCAGGATCGCGCCTATATGGCGGAGTTATTGGTCATCAAAGCGCGTGCATTATCCGCGTTAGGCAATGAAAGCGAGGCGGAGCAAACGCTACGCAATGCGATGTCTACCGCGATGGTGCTGGGCTCTGTACCGGCCCGCATGATCGCCGCCACAGATTTAGCGCAGATGTTGATACAGGTATCCCAAAGGGAGCAGGCCAAAGAGGTGTTAGAGCGCGGCCTGCGCAATGTGTCTCGCGCTACCACAACCCCCGATCTGACACGTGCTTTGTGTCTGTTGGGACAACTGCAAAAATCGGACAGTCCGGTTGCACACGAGGAGAAGTGAAATATGTCATTTGAACTCAACCGTAAGGATTTAGAACCGTTGCTTTTGGGTGGAGGCTTTTTTGGTAGTGGTGGTGGCGGAACCATTGAATCGGCGCGACATTTAGTCAGTCACTTCAAGGTGGGGGATTATTACTCCACGGATAAAGTGCGTGTTGTCAGTGTGGCAGAGGCTATTGATGGCGAAGCGGTGATGGTGGCCTATATGGGGGCCCCCGATGCCATCAATAAAGTGATGTATCCCGATGGCCCCGTGCGCGCTGCCTTACAAGTCCAGCAGCGATTGACCAGCGAAGGGCGAAAACTCGCTTATGTAGTGTCGCCCGAAAGCGGCGCATTAGGGTTCATTGTCGCTTGTTTGGTGGCGGCCAAGTTGGGCTTAACGGTGATCGATGCAGATGGTGCAGGTAGAGCGGTTCCCTCATTGCCCATGCTTACCTACGCACAGGCTGAAATAAGCCCACGTCCCGCGTTTTTAGTGAGTCAATCGGGTCTTTGTGTAGAGTTGGATGTAACGCCGCGTAATGGTGTCGATGGTGGAGCAGGGCATCAACAAGATGTCTCTGAAATTGCCGAAGAGATGATGCGGCCTATAGTGGCAGATCCTAGTTTTGGTCAATTTGGCGGTTTGGCCATGTGGGTTATGACACCAAAACAAATCCCCATTGCATTACCAATTACCGACACCCTCTCCCGTGCACTTACCGTTGGGCGTGCGTTGCAAAATGGTGATATCACCAGTGCCAATTCCATGATGGCGTTTTTGCAGAAAAATTTTGGTATTACTGCCTATGCCATTACTCAACCGGGAATGTTTACATCGGTATCCATTGATACCTCCGGTGGTTTTGATTTGGGTAAGGTCAATATCAAATCGGGCAAACATACCTACACGGTTTTGTTTGAAAACGAATCCCTCATCGCATGGGACAGCGAAAAACCTTATCCCATCACCATAGCACCCGATAGCATCGCTTATTTTGTGGAAGGTGATGGTCAATCGGTATTTAGTAATGGTGATCTCACCATGGCCGATGGTTCGCTGAACCCCGCTGTAAAAGATCGTGTTGTGACTGTATTGGGTTGGCAAGCAGCTTCTGAATTACGTGAAGCGGGCGCGCTAATTTTGGATAGTTTTTTAACGGAGTTGCAGGTGTTGGGTTACCTTGGTCCTTATGTACCTGTACAGAACTTACAGGACTTTCGGGGGGTGGGTAATGTCTAAGCCATTGCGAATTTGTGTGTTGGTTCCAGCGGCAACCACACAATTTAATGACCTCATCATGGAAGCGATAAAGCCTGTCATACCCGCCGATGTGGAAGTGTCTATTCGCGCCATTACTCAGGGTAGCCCCAGTATTCAAAATCGCACCAATTGGTTAGAAAACGGAATGCCCGTTGTCGCCTTAGCAAAGGCGTTGGAGCAAGAAGGTTTCGACGGCATTTGGCTCACCGATTTTGATATGTGCGGTGTAGAAGCCGCGCGCGAGGTGATTGATATTCCGATCATTGGCGGTTTCCCTCCCTGCGCATTTACGGCTATGGCGCTGAGTCAGCGTTTCTCGATCATTACGGTGCTGCAAAGTACCTTGGCCATGCAGCGTGAACACATATACACCTATGGTCTGGAGGATTCTTTTGCTTCTATTCATGCGATTGAATGCCCCGTCGATCAGCTCGCGAATGTTGATGTAGTGGTCACTAAAACCTTTGTGGCGGCCATGCAAGCAATTCAAGAAGAGGGCGCGCAATCGATATTGCTAGGCTGCACTGGGTTTGTTGGTGTGGCCGCCAAGGTATCGGCGTTGTTGCAAGAATCGTTGGGAGTTTATGTGCCTGTTATAGACCCCAATCAAGCGGGCTTCAGTTTTTTAGTGTCTCTGGTGCGAATGAATTTGCGTCCGAGTCGATTAACCTACAGCAAGGTAACGCAGTTTTAATCCGTTATTCTCTGTAAATGGTCGTGTAGTGTTAAAAACATCCTTGTAAAGTTTTACTATCAAGGTAGTTGTGCTCTATAAGTGTGCGACTACCTTTTTTTATTCTGAGCCCGAGTTCGACGTGGGTGCTGTCGGTGGCCTTTTGATATTCCCTCTTGAATTCATTTGTTATTTCATAAAGCGGACGAATTCGTCCGGCGCAATCAATTCAGTGTGGACGAATTCGTCCGTATATTGTCCGTAAAATACGATATTTTTTATTAACTCTTTTGAAAACAAAGAGTTGTGTTTATTGGCGTGGCACTTGCAATCACCGAGATACGTGACGTCATGGTCGATGTTGCGTAAAACCACTCATCATAAGTGCCATGGTGTTTGCGCGCATCAGCAATGGAGCAATGGAGCATGGCGGCATGGATGCAACATAGGATGATAAGTAGGGCGCTCATCTGGGTTAGATGTTGGGCTTCAATCGCGGGTTGGCTGCTTGTATGAAACTACGAATAATACCTACAGGTTTTGCATTTCACTCTTTATGCGTATCCCTCGTGTTGCTATTAGTCTCTAATCTTTGCATCTTAGGGTTCGTGCTGGGCTACATCCATTTTTTATAAGCAAATGTGCCAAACCCTACCGCAACCACAAACATGCCACCCAGCGCATAAAAATAACCATATTCAAAATGTAGTTCGGGCATGTTGTCGAAATTCATGCCATAAATGCCTACAATAAATGTTAACGGCACAAATATTCCCGTAATAAATGTTAATGCACGCATGGTGTTGTTTAACATGTGCGATGTAATCGATAAGTAACCATTAATTAAATCAGCACAGATTTCATAATACATGGTGGTTAAACTGTGCAAACGTTCGCAGCGTTCATATAAATCTTGCAAGGCGTGTTCAATATCCCCATCTTCATCAATCAAGCGCTGCGGAATATCTTGCAATAAATTTGTGACAAGGCGTTCGTGATAATTAAAAATGCGTTTTAATTTTCGCAGACGTGATTGATAAGAAATAAGCTCACGCATAGTGTCATCGTCTGGTTTTTCTTGCATGGCGTCTTCCAGCTCATTTAAGCGCGGTTCAAACGCTAGAATACCTTCAAGGCAGCGACCTACTGAAAATCGCATGATGCAGGACGACAATAATCCAGGGCTTACTAACAGGTTTTCCGCGTGCGCTTTTTCCCAATAGTAATTAATACCCTTGGATGCCCGCGGGTGGCAGCTAATAAGAATGCGATCGCCTGCAAAGAGTGCAATAGTCATTTGCTCGATGGTTAGGTCGCTATTAAATTCAGTGAGTCCGCGATAAAGAATGAGCGTGTAATTATCAAAGGTTTCAGTTTTAGGCGGGTGACGAAAACGCTGCACATCTTCAATGGCTAATGCGTGACAATTCAATGAAAGCAATAACGTGTTTTCTTTTTTTGGGTCTTCGCCTTCTAAATCAATCCAAATATAACAGTTGTTATTATCGCGCCAGCGCTGAATCAATTCTTCGCCGCCAATAATCAATTCGTGTTGATCTGTAAGTAATTGTGCGTGGATCATAAAAATACCAACAATAACGGTGAATGTAGTAGACCATATTACAGGGTTATAGATCGTCCGCCATCGACGGTTAGAATGTGGCCGGTAATATAGGGAGCCTCTTTCACTAAAAATAATACGGCAGAGGCAATATCATGGGCTTGGCCGCGCTGCTGTAAAGGAATTTTTTTGAGCAATTCTTGTTTATCATTATCAGAAAGTTTATCACTTTGTTCTGGCCACAAAATAGCCCCGGGAGCAATGCCATTTACGCGAATAAGCGGAGCTAATTCCTGCGCAAGACTTTTGGTTAGCATGACATTACCCGCTTTAGCGATGCAATAAATGCTGTGTTGTTTGAGCGGTTTTTCAGCATAAATATCCGCAATATTAATAATGCAGCCTTGTTGTTTTTGTAAATCGTCAAGCAGTGCTTGGCTGAGAAAAAAAGGCGCTTTTACGTTGCTCCCCATTAAATTATTCCAATCTGCTTCACTGCTGGTGTTCACAGGGGTGGGGTAAAACCACGAAGCGTTGTTGATTAGCACATCCAGTCGTTGCCATTGCGCTGTCGCTGTTTTAGCTAATGCCTTTATATCGTCTAATTGATCAAGGTCGGCATGAATAGCCTGTGCTGAATGAGCGCGCGTTGCATTCAACTCCTCGGTTAATTTTTCGGCTGCGGCACGAGAGTGTCGATAATGAATAATCACATTAAAATCATGTGCATGTAAGTGGCGGACTATTTCCGCTCCAATGCGTTTGGCTCCGCCGGTAATAAGCGCAACTTTATAGTCGGTATTGCTGTGCTTATTGTCTATGTTGCTGGTGTCAGTCATGATGGATCCTGTGTGATTGGAGCGAGTTGCTGTTTAACTTCAGTGATCTTTAATAGGCGCTGATGACTCACTTCCTCCCCAAAGGCTTTGCCCGTTAAGCCTTTGGCTTGAATGGCTTGGATATCAATTGTCTGTACCGCTCTTAAGACGGTACGAAAAAAATTAGCTTGCGGGTAATCACGTGTTTCAAAACCGGTTCGGCCACGTGCATCGGCTTCGCAACATAATAAAAATTGTTCAAAACGCTCAGGACGACGAAAAGCATCGGTAAGCTGCAATGTTTTTAACAGTGTATTCGGGCGCAATTCCAATGCGCGATGGCAGTGTGTATGCCATTCGGCCACAATCAGCGCTAATTCTTTATATTCTTTTGGGGCAGAAATTCTGTCACAGAGTTTTTTTACCAACGGTAAACTGCGTGCCTCATGTGCAATATGTCGTGGCCATTCTTCTGTGGGCGTGGTGCCTTTACCCAAATCGTGCATGAGTGTTGCAAATCTCACGCAAGTATTGGTTGTCAATTTGCATGCTTGCTGCAAACTCATGAGTGTATGAATACCAGTATCAATTTCTGGATGATGAAGCGCTGTTTGCGGTACACCAAACAGCGCTTCGATTTCTGGGAACAGACGTGCGAGCGCATCGCAATCGCGCAGCACTTGAATAAAGATCTCTGGGTGCGGTTCACTGAGTGCTCGTTCAGTTTCTTTCCATACACGCTCAGCGACTAAATGATCCACTTCGCCATTAACCACCATGGATTTCATGAGTGTATTGGTTTCATCTGCCACGCGAAAACCTAATGCATGATAACGCGCTGCAAAACGGGCAATTCGTAAAATTCGCACGGGGTCTTCTGCAAAGGCCGCCGATACATGACGTAGTTGTCGCGCGGCTAAATCCTTTTTTCCGCCATAAGGGTCGATGATGTTGCCGTTTTCATCTTCTGCCATGGCGTTGATGGTGAGGTCGCGACGAATTAAATCCTCTTCAAGAGTAACGTTGGTGCCGCAATAAAAACTAAAACCCGCATAACCCTTGCCTGTTTTACGTTCCGTGCGTGCGAGTGCATATTCTTCTTTTGTAGTTGGATGCAGAAATACAGGGAAATCTTTACCAACTGGCGTAAAACCCTGTGATTCCATGATGGCGGGGGTACTGCCAACCACAACCCAATCCAACTCGTTAACAGGGCGGCCTAATAATTTGTCACGTACGGCGCCACCTACAAGGTAAGTTTTCATTCTATTGGTTCTGCTCAGCAAAGAATTTTCATGAATAAGTGAATGAGCTCAGTATAGGTGATTCACTTATATAAAAAAATAATATGCAAATAACTTGTCGTTCTGAATAATTTCATTTAGAGTCAACCACTATTGGAATTTAGTTCCTGTTCAGAATTTTTTTGTTAATCACCTAGAAAGACTATTTATCATGTACGCCATTTTATCCGTCAAACATCACATGTCCGCCCAAGTCGGTTGCACACTGCGACCAATTTGGTTTGCGGCCTATGCGCGTTTGTTTGCGGAGTTTGGTGATTAATAGGGTTAAATCTCTTTTTACACAAAAGCCGCAGCGTAAAAACTGCGGCTTTTTCGTTTCTTGAGTCGCTATTTTTTCGTTGTGGCAATTACATCCACTAAGGAGTTTTTGTCATGGCGACGTTTTTTGCCTATTTTTCTGTAGTTCTCATTTGGGCTACTACGCCCTTGGCTATTCAATGGAGCAGCGATAGTCTCAGTGCTATTGCTGCTGTTGTCTCCCGTATGGGTATTGCTCTCGCACTGGCATTAGTGATCAACGCATTTTTGCGTCGGCAGTTATTTACGCAACCGCAACAATGGAAAATTTATTTGGCGGCATCCATTGGCATATTTCCCAATATGCCCGTGGTGTATTGGGCAGCACAATTTATTCCGTCCGGTTTGGTCGCCGTAATTTTTTCACTCTCGCCCTTTGCCACAGGGTTGATGACATTTTTATTGTTAAAAGAAAACCCTTTTAGTCTAAAACGTGTAGCGGCATTGGTGATTGCCTCTATGGGATTGGCCATTATTTTTTATCACCAAATGCAATTCGATAAGCAATCGGTATTTGGTATTGCGGGTATTTTGTTGTCGTGTTTTATGTTTAGCTTCAGCAGTGTGTGGGTGAAAAAATTATCAGCACAATATCCAGAGGCCCGCACGGATGCATTTAATCAAGCGGTTGGTTCTTTATTATTTTCCTTGCCCGGATTATTAATCGCTTGGGTATTGCTGGATGGTGATTTGCCGGAAGCGGTCTCAACGGTTTCCGCAACATCCGTATTGTATTTGGCGGTTATGGGTTCCTTGGTCGGTGCGGCATTGTTTTTTTATATTTTGCAGCGCTTATCGGCAACGGTCGTTTCCTTAATCACGCTGATGACACCGGTGCTCGCTATTTTAATTGGTAAATGGGCAGCAAATGAGGAGCTAGCGTTTCACACGGAAGTGGGGATTGGCATAGTGCTAGTTGCTTTGTTGATGTACATGCCATGGAGCCGGGCGGCAATCAGCAATCAACTCTCGCTCTGGGGTCAGCGGATCTTGAGTGCTCGCGAGCTTGATGTGAGTGAAAATCCCGAAGCGGCACTGCAAGATGCTAAAGATAATTTTATTCGCTACAAATGATCTATTTTGGTGCGCATTGCATGGCGGTGCCTTGGTGTTATGCTACATTTTTGTGCGACAACGCTTTTTTTTGATCGTATGCAATCTTGTATTCAACTTTTAATACATTGATTTCTAATGATTTTTTAAAATTGGCGTGGTAACTGCAATGTTGGAGTCAAGCTAATGTGATTACTCAGTAGCTGCCTAAAAACATTAACTTAAGTAGCAAAACCATTAAAAATCTAGAGGAAGAAACTCATGAAGATGAAACAAAAATTAGTTGCTGGTGCTATCGCTCTTTCTGCAATGGCTGGCTTCACTGTTCCTGCTGCACATGCTGAAGTTTCTGCTTCTATCGGTGCTGGCAACATGTACTACTGGCGTGGTTTGGATTTGGGTGCGGGTGATGCTTCTGTTTGGGGTGATTTGAAATTTAGTGAAAGCGGTTTCTACACCGGAATTTGGGGCGGTTCTGGCGATGCTACTAATGGTCAGGAATATGACCTGTATGCTGGCTATGGTGGTGCGGCTGGTGATTTCAAATACGACCTTAGCGTGTGGACATATTCTTACCCAAGCGTTGAAGTGAGTGCTGGTGATCTTGTTGAAGTTGTGGGAATGATCGGCTACGGCCCAATTGCTTTCACATATTATGAAGGTCTGGAAGATCTTGAAGATTACAATTATATGACTTTGGCTGCTACTTTCGGCTCGTTCACTGTGAAATATGGTGTGCATGAATTTGATTTGGCGCACGTTGATTTGACTTATGCCTTTAACGACAAGGTTAGCTTCACCTTGGGTAAGGTAGTTGATGATGTTGATGGCGAATTCAATGACGAAGCTAAATTCGTAGTTGGTTTCTCTCTGCCAATCAAATAAGTCTTACTTAACTGAAACTTGTTTCCAAAAGGCAAGCTTTGGCTTGCCTTTTGTTTTTCGTCTCTCCCATCATCAAAGATTCTTAAATAGCCGTTATACTGCTGCGCTGTGTTTAATGGTTTGAACTTTATAAGGAATCTTGCATGTCGCGTTCTCCTATTCTTGTCACGGGTGGTGCTGGTTTTATTGGTAGCCATGTGTGCGTTGAGTTGATCAATAGTGGTTATTTGCCGGTAGTGGTGGATAATCTGTGCAATAGCAAAGAAGAATCTCTCAAGCGAGTTGCAAAAATTACGGGTGTTGAGCCTGTTTTTTATGCGGTTGATATCAACGATAAAGATGCAATGCGTAAAGTATTTGCGGCACATTCCTTTGCAGCAGTTATGCATTTTGCGGGTTTGAAAGCCGTGGGTGAGTCTAATCAAATTCCCATGAAATATTATCGCTATAACGTGGCAGGCACTTTGTCGCTAACGGAAGTGATGGAAGAGTTTCAGGTGTGGAAGTTGATTTTTAGTTCATCGGCGACGGTGTATGGCGATCCTGTATCTGTGCCAATTGACGAGTCTTTTGCGACAGCAGCGACTAACCCTTATGGTCGCAGCAAGCTCATTGTTGAAGATATTTTGCGCGATATTGCCAAAGCGCCAAACAGCCAATGGAATATTTCCTTGTTGCGCTACTTTAATCCGGTGGGCGCCCATGAAAGCGGAATGATCGGCGAAGACCCAGCGGGTATTCCCAATAATTTGTTGCCTTATGTGGCACAAGTGGCAATTGGTAAATTAAAAGAGTTGTCGGTTTTTGGTGATGATTACAACACAATAGATGGTACGGGCGTGCGTGATTACATCCATGTGGTTGATTTGGCGCGTGGCCATGTGGCTGCTTTGCAAGGTTTGCAAAAGGTGGGTGCAGGTTGCCGCGCTTACAATTTGGGAACGGGTTGTGGTTATTCGGTGCTACAAATTGTGCAAGCCTTTGAGGCGGCGAGTGGGCATAAAGTGCCTTACAAAATATCGCCGCGTCGCGCGGGTGATATTGCAAGTTGTTATGCCAATGCGGATAAAGCCAAAAGTGAATTGGGTTGGACGGCACAGCTTGGGCTGGAGCGCATGATGCAAGATGCTTGGCGTTGGCAGTCGCAGAATCCTAATGGTTACGATAGTTAAGGTTATTCAACCGCTGATTAGAAAAAAGGCCGATTTTGTTTTTAGAATCGGCCTTTTTTGTTTAGAAGGAGAAAGTGTTAAACGAGGTCTTTATCCGTTGCAAACGAGAGAGCAAAGGATTTTGGCCCTACGTTAATGGCGCCGGTCATGCTCATCATTGACAACATGGTTTTCACATTGTGTTGTTTGCAGAATTCACGGAACTCTACCATGATGGGTTCATCCTTAATTTCTTCCAACAATCCGCCGTAACTCATGGCGACGACTTCGCTGGTTAAACCTTGTTTGATTTGTTTTTTCACGTGTTCAAACAGTTTTTCCATGGCACCTAAAAAACCTTTGCCTGTATCGATTTTATCGGTGGCGCCGCGATGTAATTGTACAATTGGGCGTAAATTCAGCGCGCTCGCCAATTTAAAATTAATCCACGAAATATTATTGTCGCCTTTGCGTAAATGACGACGATCGCGCATGTAAGAAAGATCATTGGGAATTAAGTACCCGTAAACTTGATCGCGCATGTTGTCGATTTCGCGAATCGATTTATTCAAAGGCATATTGTCTACATGGATGCGTTTGACCAATTCATAAACGAGTAAGGCATGGCCGGTAAACATAGACATGCTGTCATACAAACGGATGCGAAAAGGCGCACGACCGGGTTCATTTTTTTCCATTTCACGGAATTTGGGTTCGTTGACGAGTGCTGCTTCAGATACGCGTTTGAATACATCACTTTTTTTGCTGTTGATAGTGACGACTTGCACCAAATCGTATTTGGGTAGCAAACGTTTTTTCAGAATATCCGTCATGTCGTTAACAGAAAGTGGATCTGACTGTGCCAAGCCAAATTGTTGTTTGGAATGGTTTTTGTAAAAATTTTGCATGATTTGCGGATCGCGATAATCCATCGCTTGACCGCCATCATAGTTGATGTAAATCGGCAGCACTTCGATATTGTGCTGTTGGATAAATTTTGCAGGTAGGTCACAGGTTGAATCGACGGCGATACAGGTTCTGGCTGACATTTTTTATCTCCACAGGTAATCGAAAGTTTGGTCTCACTGAATGACCAGTCATTCCTTGTCGAAAATGCTCAACGCAACTGTTGGCTAAAAGCAACTTTCGGCTAGATGTTGTCAGTATTGATGAAAGGGGGCAAATTGCGTAGTCGTTCACATCACTAGATTGTGTGAGGCAGATGATGCAGATTTTGTGAGACATGTCGCACACTGTGGTCGCTTTTGGCGTGTCGTTTATCTTTCTGGAGTGCAATGCGTGGGGGGAGGTTATTGTTCTGCAGCAACAAAAAGCCCCAGACCTTGCGGGCTGGGGCGTAATGTTTAAACGGAGCAGGTGTGAGTGGCTAATAAAAGCTAGCCACTCAGGGGTTAGAGATTACAAGTTAACGAAGGTGGCGCTGGAGCTGCCGCGTTGGAACACGTTGACTTTACCGCACTGACCCATGTGGTTGGTTGATGGGTAAGGCGTTCCAGCTTGGCTAACGTTGGCTTCCCAACCTGGACCGTTGCTGATAAAGGTTTTCAGCTCGAACCAACCATTCACCGTTTTGCTGCAATCCATTTGGACATCCAGCATCCAGTAGTGTTGGCCATAAACGTTGAGTGGGTCTTCGCCGTAACCATCAACCGCGGTGGTGCGTTTGGTGCCCCAAGAGGTTGGCCAAATGTTTGCGGTCCAGTCAGCGGCGCTACCTTGAGCGGTGGTGCTTTGGCTAGCTTCTACACCATACCAGTCGAGGTAATTGTCGTTCGCTTTCCAAGGCGCAGTGGTTGCGTTGCGCAAGTTGTTGTGAATGATTGGTATGGCGCACAAGTAGTTAGTCGTAGTACATGATTTACCTAAATTAGCGCTGGCATAAGCGTGATCAATACCACCGCGAATAAACATATCCTGACCGCTAGCGGTGGTGCCGTATACGAAAATCACGGTGCGTTTCCAGTTGGTGGTTTCGGGTGCTTTTGTCCACACCGCATAGTTGGTGCCGCTGGCAGCCAGTGTCCAACCTGTACCGGTGGGTGACCATGCATTAGGGCCAATCTTCATCGCTACTTTGCCGTCAATGGTTGCTGCATAAAGACCCGTCGTTGCAGCAGCGATAGTAACGGTAGAGCCAGAGGTGATGCCTTGTGCCTTACGAATATCGACGAGTGCTTTGATGTTGTTGTACAAGCCCATGTCGTAAGCGTGTGACCAGTAAATAGAAGGAATACCTGGGTGAGTTAACACGTAAGCGTAACCTTGCATAATCTTATCGCAGGGTACTGGCCAGTGATTTTGACCTTGGGTACAGGTAATACTGGGGCCAGTGTCATGGTTATCCACAAAGGTCACCATTTTTTGTGCCCACCAACCAATACCACCGGCGGGTGCATTGCTAATGCTCAAACGGCCATAGTCGTTTTCAGCCAAGGCTTTATTTAACAGACCTTTGGTGGTGAAGTCGAACACACCGCAAGAACCGGCCGTGCCATTCACGTAATCCATGAGTTTCTGACGATGGGCGTTGACGTTGTTGTAGTCCAAATCGGTCCAAACTTCACCCACGCAGAAGTCAGGGTTGACGGCGCGGGAATAGTTGCCTGCGTACAAAGCGCCATAGCCTTTTGAATAGTCAAAACGAATACCGGTAAAACCTACGCCTTTTAGACGCACATTAATCCAGTTGGTGATGTCAGTTTGGACGGTGGTGTTGACATGGTTAATATCCCGAGCGGCACCATAAGCATCTCCGGTGTCAACATCGCCAGTCGCGCCGGTCCACTCATCACCGGTAGATACAGCCCAAGATCCCCAAGTTGGATTGGTGAAGTCAGCCCAATTGGTGGTTCCTACACGATGGTTAATCACAATATCAGCAACTGAATTAACGCCTTGCGCTTGAAGAGCAGCAATAGCAGATGTCAGTTGTGCTTCGGTACCGTATTTAGAATTCAATACATTCAATTGGCGAGGTAAATAGCCTTCGTTGGATGCAGAATCTGATGGTGGCGGGAACCATACATGCGTTGCACCCAGTGTTTTAACGCTGGCGGCGTTACTTTGGATGGTGCTGTACCACGAGGTAGATTCGGTGGATTTCCAGTGGAAACCTTGCAGTAAAACTGCGCTACTGGCTTTGTCTTGTTCTGTTGCTGCTTGGGTAGATGCAGCCATACCGGCGCCAATAATGGACACCATAAGCATTTTTTTAATCATTCTGTTCACCGTTCAAACATTTATTGTGAGTTATCCATGATCGGCTTCCTGTGCCATCAAATAGGGCATTTGTTTAATTCGCTGCCATTTTTGATTGCGTGAACAGAGTGTAGATGCAATTTATTGCGCCATCCATGGCTTATGTGTCTTTTATTAGGCTAGTTTTTTATGGATCTAATGTGAACTCCATCACGGAGTTATAAGCGGTTGCTAAAGGCTATAGAGCAGTAGCTAATGCAGATAAAAATGAATAAGGCGCCTCAATGTGCGCCAAGTTGAGGCAGGGCAATGCGGAATTGTGCCCCGCCCAGAGGGGAATCATGAATGGTGATTGAGCCTTGGTAGCTGCGTACTATTTCGGCGGCGACGGATAAGCCTATGCCTTGGCCGGGTTTGTTGGTATCGAGTCGTTGGCCTCGCTCCAGAATGCGGGTGCGCTCTTCAAGAGGCACTCCGGGGCCATCATCATCTATGTTTAAAAACAAATACTTATCGTCTTCTGAACTGCTGAGTTCGACACGGGAATGACCATACTTGAAAGCGTTTTCGAGCAGGTTGCCGAGTAGCTCCATCATGTCCTGTTCATCGCCAAGGGCGATAGCGTTGGGTGCCAGATTGCACTTATGGCTTATCTGTTTGTTGGCATAGACTTTTTGCAGGGCGCCAAATAATCGCTGCGCGACGGGTTCTAAGCGCGTGCGGCGAATGGTGCCAGACTGTTGGCTGGAGACGGCGCGCTGTAATTGGTAAGTCACTACTTGGTTCATGCGCGCTACTTGTTCGGCCGCTATCTGACGTAAGTCACCATCGGAGGCGGCGTTATTCAAGTTGCTTTGAATGACGGCGAGGGGGGTTTTTAAGCTGTGCGCCAAATCCGCCAAACTGTTGCGGTAGCGCTGTCGCAGCGATTGTTCACGCTCCAATACCTGATTGAGATTGTCGACGATTTTTTGCAGTTCTTGGGGATGCTGGCCGGCGATGTTACTGGTGTCCCCACTTTGCATTGCCTTGAGTGCAACCGCCAATTTACTGAGTGGCCTCAAACCCCAGCGTAAAATGGCGGTTTGGGCGATGAATAAAAAGATCCCTACGGTCCCTAACCAGCGCCAAAGCTCATTGCGATAAGCCTTTAGTTCTGCGCGGTATTCGGCACCGCTATGAACCACAACAAATCGGAAAGGATGTGAGTTGCCCTTTGCATCCTCCCAGAGCACATCGTAATGGGCGACGAAATAGGATTTTCCCTCCAACACCAGCTGATCCATCACCATTTTGCCCGGTTGATTGGTGTGTGAAACACTGGCGTAACTGGGGGCGTCTTTGAGTGCCGCAGAATTTGAATGCCATACTAATTCTTGTTGATCGTTAAAGATGTAAGCATAAAGGCCGGAGTTAGGGCGTTCAAAATCGGCCTCTATCAAGGTGAGTGGCATGCGTAGGCTGTTGCGCTTAGGGTTTTTGGCCTCCGGTAATTCCGCCACGCTGAACAACAAATTGATGTGACCGCGCAAGCGCGAGTGCTCGGCTACTTGAAGGCTGTTATTGAACGCTCGGTCGAGAAAAAACCCCGTTAAGCCCAGAAACGATGGCAGGAGTAGTGCGGATGCAAACAGCAGCCGCGAAGAAATGGAGCTAAAGCGAGAGCTCATGTTTACTGGGTGTCGATATTAAAGCGATAGCCCAAACCGCGTTGCGTACTGATGACATTCAGGCTGCCATCCGGGTCGAGCTTCTTCCGCAAACGTCCGACAAACACTTCGATCACATTGCTATCACGGTCATAATCCTGTGCATAAAGGTGCTCCGTCAGTTCAGTTTTGGAGATGTTCTTACCCGCATGCAGTGCCAAATAGGTGAGCGTGTTGTACTCGAAACTGGTGAGATCTACTTCGATATCATTGCGAAAAACCCGTTTTGCGCTGGTATCAATCTGAATAGGGCCATAGCGTAAAATGGATGAGGCATGGCCGCTTGCTCGACGCAACAATGCGTGTATGCGAGCGCGTAATTCTTCCGGGTGAAAAGGTTTGGTCAGGTAATCATCGGCGCCTGCTTCCAATCCCTCAACTTTATCTTGCCAATTGCCGCGCGCAGTCAAAATCAGAATGGGGAAATTGCGCGATTTTGCACGCAGTTGTTTGATCACTTGGCTGCCGTCGAGCAGTGGTAGCCCTAAATCGATAATTGCCAAGTCATAATCGTATTCGGTGCCAAGGAATAAACCTTCGCGGCCATCAGCGGCGCTATCGCAGGCGTACTTCTCGTTCGCCATCAACGCAATGATTTGTTCGCGCAGGGATTTTTCGTCTTCAATAACCAGAATACGCATACATCTACCTATTAAGTATTTTATTCGCCGTTGTTATTCGTTATTTAATAATTGGCCGGTTTGACCATCCACATGGATGATTTTCATGCGCCCCGAGTTGAGAACTTTGACGTTATAGATAACGCCGCTGTCGCCCTGTTGGGTGCTGACATTCATAATTTGCCCACCTACTCTGGCGCGGACTTTATCGGCAGCATCGGCGGGCGAGTAATTGGGTGCGGGTGGAATGCTTTCTGAGGTCTCGATTTCGGAAGTATTTATTAGAGAATTGTTCTCTTGAGCTTCCGGCAACCCCATATCTCCATCGATAAAATCCGGCTCTGCCAAGGCTGCTGGCATTACCAGCAGCAGAGTGAGCAGGGTAAAAAAACGGAAATACTTAGAATGTTTCATGAAGGTCTTCATGGCAGTGTCCTGCAAAGTCAACAATGCTAATGCGTACCTTCACTATCGCGCTTGTTGGGCCAAAGGTCAATTTTGCTTCCGGATTTTTAGCCTTAATAGCGAGATCTAACAGCAACATCAACCGGAATTCTATCGCCTGGGTGACGACGGGTTTCGGTGTGATAAATTCGGCCATCGTAGCTGTAGCTAACATCGTAACCCACTAATTCCCGTTCATACTCAGTGCGATAGTGATGACTGCACACTTCGCGGTCTTCATAGCGAGTCACGCGGTGACCGCCGCCCGCAATATCATTCCCGATAGCGGCACCAATCAAGCCGCCCGCCGCAGTGGCATGACCACTGTGACCTATTTCTTTCCCGATGGCGGCACCTATTAAGCCACCCATGACCGTACCGCCAAAAGAGTCACCACCGCGACGCTCACGGTAGGCGACGGTTTCTACGCGGCAGCTCTCTACCGGAACTTCCACCGCAACACGGCGGTAGATGGGGCGGGCATCAATCACGCGGGCATAACCGCTATATTCATAAGCTCCATATTGATGTTTGTGTTTACTGTGATGCTTGTGGTGATCGCGGTCAGCAAGCGCATTGTTGGCGAGCACAAGGCTCAAGCTGGCAACTGCACTCATCAAAAATAAGGATTTCATAAACTGTTCTCCGTTGGCGATGGGTTATTAATCATCGCAACACCAGATTAGGCCTTTTAAGCTGAATAAAAACTGAAAATAAAACGGCTTTTTTAAACCTAGATCACAGGTTAAAAACCTGAAATAAACCCGTGTGCAGCACCAAAAGAGGGTGCGACTCAGGTTATAATCGCGCCCATTTTTCTCGCATAACCCTTTTTATGGAGTTGTAGGTTGTTACATGTCTGAATTACACGTTAAAGATTATATGGCTGAGGTGGGGCGCAAAGCGCGGGCGGCGGCGCGAGTCATTGCCTCTGCGCCTACCGCGTTAAAAAATAAGGCGCTCTTGGCGATAGCGACTGAGCTGGATAAATCACGCATTACCTTGGTTGCTGAAAACCAAAAAGATGTGGCAGCGGGTAAGGCGAACGGTTTGGATGCCGCCATGTTGGATCGCTTGGCGGTTAAGCCTGCCACTATCGATAGCATGATTGAAGGTTTGCGCCAAGTGGCTGCTTTACCCGATCCTTGTGGTGAAATTACCGATATGAGTTATCGCCCCAGTGGTATACAAGTGGGAAAAATGCGCGTGCCTCTTGGTGTGGTCGGCATTATTTATGAATCGCGTCCGAATGTGACGATTGATGCGGCGAGCTTGTGTTTGAAATCCGGTAATGCGGCCATTTTGCGTGGCGGAAGTGAGGCAATTCATTCCAATCGTGCGATCGCCTCTTGTCTGCAAGCGGGATTAAAAGCGGTTGGGCTACCGAACGATGTCGTGCAGGTCGTTGAAACCACCGACCGCGCTGCCGTGGGCGAATTGATTGCCATGCCACAATTTGTGGATGTGATTGTGCCACGGGGCGGCAAAGGGTTGATTGAGCGCATCAGCAACGACGCAAAAGTGCCGGTCATTAAACATCTCGATGGGATTTGCCATGTGTATATCGATGGCAAAGCCGATTTGGACAAGGCGTTTGCGATTGCGCTGAATGCCAAAACTCACCGCTATGGTGTGTGTAACGCCATGGAAACCCTGTTGGTAGATGAACACATTGCTGCGGAAATTTTACCGCGTCTTGCTGCTGCCTTTACTGAAAAAGGCGTTGAGTTGCGTGGCTGCGAAAAAACGCGCGCATTCATTTCTGCGAATGTAGCGACCGATGAAGATTGGGCAACGGAATATCTCGCTGCAGTCTTGGCAATTAAAGTGGTTGCTGGTTTGGATGATGCTATGGATCACATTGCTCGCTACAGTTCGCAACACACGGAAGCGATCGTGACAGAAGATTACACCCGTGCACGGCGCTTTATTGCTGAGGTGGATTCGAGTTCGGTGATGGTGAATGCATCTACCCGTTTTGCGGATGGCTTTGAATACGGTTTGGGTGCGGAAATCGGCATTTCTACCGACAAAATTCACGCGCGCGGACCTGTGGGACTTGAAGGTTTAACGTCGCAAAAATGGATCGTCTTTGGCGACGGCCATATTCGTCAATAAATGCTCGTAAAGAATGGGATTTTCCATGCGCAACACCATCGGCATTTTTGGCGGTACTTTTGACCCAGTGCATGTTGGTCATTTGCGGTTAGCGCTGGAATTAAAATACCACTTGGGTTTGGATGAAATGCGGTTGCTGCCGTGCCATCAGCCGCCGCATCGTGCATCGCCGTCAGTGACCAGCGATAGGCGAGTGATGATGTTGCAATTGGCTCTGCGCGATTGTGCTGAATTGCAACTGGATACCCGCGAATTAGCGCGCGATAAACCCTCGTATACCTACGATACTTTGTGTGAGTTGCGCGCTGAATTGGGTGCGGAAACAAGCCTTAGTTTTTGTATGGGGGTCGATAGTTTTGCTCAGTTAGCAACATGGCATCGCTGGCAGGACTTAATTCGTTTGGCTCACATAGTAGTTGTGGGGCGGCCTGGTTGTGATGTGCCGGAAGTAGGAGCGGTGGCAGAATTGTTGAATCGCCATCAAAGTGATGCATCGATTCTATCGCAACAAGCGGCGGGCGCCGTGGTGGTTTTATCGCCGCGGTTGTTGCCGATTTCTTCCACAGAAATTCGTGGGTTAGTGAAGGCAGGTCTTTCACCACAATTTTTAGTGCCAGACTCTGTGTGGCAATTTATTCGCGATAACAAGTTGTATATGTGATTTTTCTTTTTGTTTTATTTCTTTTTAATTTTATAGGTAACTGAATGTCTGATTTAAACCACGCCATCATCACCGCTCTTGAAAATCTTAAGGGTCAGAATATTGTCACACTGGATGTGCACGAGTTGAGTGATGTGATGGACACTCTGATTATTGCGAGTGGTACTTCTAATCGCCATTCACGTTCCTTGGCTGAAAATTTGGTGGAAGAAACCAAAGCTGCTGGTTTTCGCGCGTTAGGTATTGAAGGCTTGGATACTGGTGATTGGGTGTTAGTCGATTTTGGCGATACTGTTGTGCATGTGATGCAACAAGAAACCCGCGATTACTATGAGTTGGAAAAACTGTGGTCAATGAAGCCGGCGGGTCGCGCTTAATTTCGGCGCGCTTCACTGGGAGTCATTGCTGTGCGTATTCGTATCATCGCCGTAGGTAGCAAAATGCCCGACTGGGTTGAGCAGGGCTACGCGGAATACGCCAAACGTATGCCGCGCGATTGTGTGGTGGAGATGGTGGAATTGCCACTCGCGCAACGCGGTAAAAATACCGATATTGCCAAGGCGATGGAAAAAGAAGGTGAAGCCATGCTCGCTGTGATTGGCAAAGGCGAACAAGTGATTGCGTTGGATGTCAAAGGCAAACCTTGGAGCACCGAACAGCTTGCCGACAATATGGCTAGCTGGAAAATGAGTGGTTCAAATTACTGTTTGTTAATTGGTGGCCCCGATGGTTTGGCGCCCGCGTGTTTGGCGTTGGCATCGGCAAAGTGGTCGCTCTCACCGCTGACTTTGCCGCATCCATTGGTGCGTATTGTGGTGATTGAACAGCTCTATCGTGCATGTACTATTTTACAAAACCATCCCTACCATAAATAACAACAATCGATAACAACCACAGACAACCATTACCGACAACAAGAAGATTTTCTAGCCAATGCAAGAAACCCAGCACTTTAAAGACCATCAGCGTGAAGCGAAATTATTTCGCAACCGCATACTCGTGATGGCGTTTCTTATGCTGTGCTTATTCAGCATATTGGTTTATCGCTATTATGATTTGCAAGTAATTAATCATGAAGAGTATGCCACTCAATCTGATCGCAATCGTGTTCACGTTCAGCCTATCCCGCCTACGCGTGGTTTGATCTTTGATCGCAATGGTGAGTTGTTAGCAGATAACAAAGCCAGTTTTACCTTGTCAGTAGTCAGTGTTAATGCGACTGAGTTGAACAACACCATTGAGCTACTTAAAACGATTATTGATATTAGCCCTTCTGACCTTGGTAAATTTTACAAAGCACAGAATCAGCGTCGTCATAAACTCGATCCGGTACCCCTTCGTTATCGTCTGACAGAAGATGAAATTGCCCGTCTCGCCGTTAACCAGCATTTATTGGAGGGTGTAGAGGTGAATGCCGAGTTGGTACGCAATTATCCCCGTGCCGATATGTTTTCTCACGTGATTGGTTATACCGGCCGCATCAGTGAAAAAGAGGTGAATGCTTTTACGCCAGAACAAGTGCAGCGCTATTCGGGTACTCACGCGATTGGTAAAAGTGGCATTGAGAGCCAATACGAAGATGTATTGTTAGGGGAAGTGGGAAGTCAAAACGTAGAAACCAATGCCCGTGGTCGTGTCATGCGGGTATTGGATCGTATCGATCCCAAACAGGGCGGTGATTTGACCTTGCACTTGGATGCGCGCTTGCAAGAAACGGCGATAGCCGCCATGCAGGGGCGTCGCGGTGCTGCGGTGGCAATCGATGTAAAAACCGGCGGCGTATTGGCCGCGGTCAGCAACCCGGGTTTTGATCCGAATCTGTTTGTCACCGGCATTAGTTATCGCGATTACAAAAACTTGAGTGAAGATATAGATACGCCATTGTTCAACCGCTTTTTGCAAGCGCAGTACCCGCCCGGTTCAACGATAAAACCGGTGGTAGGCTTGGCGGGCCTGCATAATGGTTTTACGGATGTCAATCGTGCTATTGCTGATCGCGGATTTTTTACCTTGCCAGGTAGCTCACGTATTTATCGTGATTGGGTCTTGGCTAAAACAGGTGGTGGTCACGGTCGTGTTGATTTAAAGGTGGCCATCTCCGAATCTTGCGATACCTATTTCTGGGAATTGGGTACGCGTATGGGCATAGATCGCCTCAGTGATTTTGGTGCGCATTTTGGTTTGGGACGAATAACCGGTATCGATATTCCTAGTGAGCGAAAAGGCATATGGCCATCACGGGATTGGAAACGTGCGGCTAAGGGGCAAGCATGGTATCCGGGCGATACGGTGAATATGTCGATTGGGCAAGGCTTCGTGTTGGCAACTCCCATGCAGTTAGCTGTCATGACAAGCACTATTGCCAATCGTGGTACTCGTTATCGTCCACAATTTATTCGGCAGATAGGAAGCCACATTCAGGAACCGATCATCGAAGAAGTAACGCAGGTAAAACCCGAGTACTGGGATGCCGTGTTCGAGGGTATGGCTGAAGTTGTACACGGTCAGCGCGGAACTGCACGCAAGTATATGAGCCCCGGTGCTGAGTACCGTATGGCCGGTAAATCGGGTACCGCGCAAGTGGTGGGTATTGCGCAAAATGCCAAATATAATTCGGCATTACTGAAAGAGCGTCATCGCGATCATGCGCTGTTTATTGCTTTTGCGCCCTTGGAGAATCCCCAAATCGCAGTGGCCGTGATGGTTGAGAATGCTGAGGGCGGCTCTAGTAAAGCAGCACCAGTGGCGCGCTGGTTGATGGATGCTTATTTGCTGGGCTATTACCTCAAGCCTGATGAGCCTGTGCCACCACTAGGCTATCACCCCGCGGCCATTATCAAACGAGCGAACCATTATATTGCCGAGCGTAAGGCGGCAGAGGAGGCTAAGGCTGCCGCTGCAGCAAGCTCATCCAGTGTTGCTGTGCCTGCGGCGCCTGGCGTCCCCTCTGAAGGCATCATTCATGAATAGACAAGATTTCCTTCGTCGTATGCCAGAAGCCGGCCGTGCGCTTAGTCGCCGTGCCCGTTTAGCGGAACGCCTGCATATCGACTTTTTTTTGCTGCTGTTATTACTGAGCCTAACGGTTATTGGGTTGACAGTGCTGTACAGCGCAAGTGGTCACAACCTTGCCAGTGTTGAAAAACAAGGGTCTTTCTTTTTTATCGCTTATGTCACCATGTTTGTGGTGGCGCAAATTCCCGTGGATTTTATGCGGCGTATGGCGCCTTTTGCCTATGTTGGCGGCGTATTTTTACTCTTGGCGGTTACCATCTTCGGCGATATTTCCATGGGGGCACAGCGCTGGCTACAAATTGGTAGTTTCCGCTTTCAGCCATCAGAAATTATGAAGTTAGCTATGCCTATCTGTATTGCTGCGTATTTAGGGCAAGGATTTTTGCCGCCCAAGTTCAAGCAGGTGATGGTGGTATTAGTCTTAATTGGTTTGCCGACGGCATTAATCATTGAGCAACCGGATTTAGGCACTTCCATTTTGGTAGCCACTTCTGGATTGATGGTGTTATTTTTTGGTGGATTGCTTTGGCGTTATATTGCAGCGGCGGTAGTGATTTTTCTCGCCAGTCTTTGGCCGATTTGGCATTTTATGTTGCATGACTATCAGCGTCGCCGTGTGCTGACCATGTTGGATCCAACCCAAGATCGTCTCGGCGCAGGGTGGAATATTATTCAATCCAAAACGGCAATTGGTTCTGGTGGTTTGTCCGGTAAAGGGTGGATGGAAGGTACGCAATCGCGCTTGGATTTCCTGCCTGAAGGGCATACGGATTTTATCATCGCGGTGTTGTCAGAAGAGTTTGGGTTGATTGGCGTGCTTTTGCTGCTGTTCATCTACATCATGCTAATTATGCGCGGTCTAATTATTGCGATGAATTCGCAAAATAGTTTTGGCCGATTGTTGGCGGCCAGTATAAGCGCGACGTTTTTTGTGTATGTCTTTGTCAATATGGGCATGGTATCTGGAATTGTGCCTGTGGTAGGTGTGCCCTTGCCCTTAATCAGTCAAGGCGGCACGGCGATTGTCGCGTTGTTTGCAGGCTTCGGTATTTTGATGGCGATATCCACCGAGAAAAAACGTGTCATGATGCCGCAGTCCTAATGGCTGCTGATGCAAAAATTTAACAAGAGGTTTTATGTTTTCTATTCGATCTATTTTGCCGACATTTTCTTTTCGAGCCTCTTGTGCCTCGCTATTGGTGAGTGGAGTGCTAGGCGCGTTTGCCTCGGTTGCTCAGGCTGATTACAGCAATCATCCTGAAGCGATTCGTTTTACCAACGACATGGTGCAAAAGCACGGTTTTACCGCGACAGAAGTGACGGCGTGGTTGCGAAAAGCTGAAAAGAAACAAGCTATTTTAGATGCAATTGCCCGCCCTGCGGAAAAGTCCAAAATTTGGAAAGATTATCGTCCTATTTTTATTGTGCCGATGCGCATTACTAATGGCGTTGCTTTTATGCGTGAACATCAAGATGCTCTCGCAAAAGCTGAAAAAGAATACGGTGTTCCTGCAGAGATCATCGTGGCAATTATTGGCGTCGAAACCAATTACGGTAAGAACATGGGTAGCTATCGTGTTATTGACGCGCTGACTACCTTGGCGTTTGACTATCCACCCCGCGCACCGTTTTTCCGTTCAGAATTAGAAAATTATTTGTTGCTAACCCGCGAACAAAAACACAATCCTTTGGAATTTAAAGGTTCCTATGCTGGGGCTATGGGTTATGGTCAGTTCATGCCATCCAGCTATCGCAACTTTGCAGTTGATTTTACAGGGGATGGTTTTACCGATATATGGAATAACCCAACCGACGCTATTGGTAGTGTGGCCAACTATTTCAAAAAACATGGTTGGCAAACGGGTAAAAAAGTCGTGGTACCTGCCTCGCTTTCTGCGCCGCGCACGGCGATTGCCTTTAACAATATTGTTCCTCCCGCAGTCAGTGTTGCTGAATGGAAAAAGTTGGGTGTGGCACCTTCAGTACGCATCGCAAAAAATCTGCCCGCTATTGCCATTGAGTTTGATGGTGCAAATGGTTTGGAGTATTGGCTCGGTTTGCAAAATTTCTACACCATAACGCGTTACAACCGCAGCCCTATGTATGCCATGGCGGTTTATCAATTGAGTGAGGAGATTAAGTTAGCAGCGGAGGCGCAACCTTAATGCAGCGTTCGGGATTGTTGATGGTGTTGCGCGTGCTGTTGATAGCGGGCGTGAGCTTGCTGTTTACGGCTTGCGTCAATAAGCAGACAAAAACGGATGACGCTAAACCACCCTACAATCCTAATGATGGTCGTTATTCACAAGATAAAGACAGCGGCCCCACGGAAGATATTGATTTGTCGCACATTCCCGATGCGGTGCCGCGCCATGAAGTTCGCACCCGTGCGGGAAATAAAAATCCTTACACGGTGTTAGGGAAAACTTATCATTTAATTGATGATGAAACATCTTACCGTGAGCGCGGTTATGCCTCTTGGTACGGTAATAAATTTAATGGATTTCATACATCTAATGGCGAGCTTTACGATATGTACGCCATGACCGGCGCGCACAAAACCTTACCCATTCCGTCCTACGTGCGGGTAACCAATGTCAACAACGGCAAAAGTGTCGTGGTGCGTGTGAATGATCGTGGCCCCTTTCACAAAGGACGAATCATTGATTTAAGTTATGCGGCGGCTCAGCGTATTGGTATCCATAAAACGGGTACAGGTTTGGTGGATGTAGAAATTGTATTGCCGAATGATGCAGCTCCAATTCCACGTCGCCCAGAACAAAAAAATGCGGTACCTATAGAGGCCGCATTGCCCGTGGGTACTTATTTGCAAATCGGGGCTTTTGCACAGTCAGATGCCGCCAAACAATTAGCAGGAAGTCTGGGGGGGAAGTTGACTTTTCCCGTGGTGATTCATTCAGCCTCTTCTCCTAAAGAAGTTTATCGCGTACGCGTGGGGCCGTTCAAAGATGCAAAAAGCTTACAAGATGCGCGTGATCAATTGGCACGTTTAAAAATTTATCAAGCCCATGTGGTCTATCAACAATAACCACAAATGTCGGCAACTCTTTTTTAATTTTGTTTTTTAAGGTTGTGTTTAGTCATGATGAAATCATTAATTGCTACGAGTTTATTTCTTTCTGCATCGCTAAGTGTTGCGCAGCAACCTACTTTACCAACGCCTGTGCCGGGAGCAGTGGTAGAGCAAAAGCCAGTGGTGATTCCTGCACCGCCGGCACTCGCGGCGACAGGTTTTATTTTGGTGGATGCCACAACCGGCAGTATCGTTGCCGAAAATAATTCTGATCAACGTTTACCCCCAGCAAGCCTTACCAAAATGATGTCCAGTTATTTGGTAGTTGATGAATTGGAAAAAGGTCGCATCAACGAGGACAGCTTGGTCACGATTAGTGTCAAGGCTTGGAAAATGGGCGGCTCGCGCATGTATGTGAAAGAAGGTACACAAGTGCCGGTTATAGATTTATTGCGCGGCGTCATTATTCAATCGGGTAACGATGCAACGGTGGCACTTGCAGAGTATGTATCAGGCAATGAAGATGCCTTTGTCGATCAAATGAATCAAAAAGCAGCACAGCTCGGCATGGCCAATACCCACTATGAAAATTCAACGGGCTGGCCAGCAGAAGGGCATTTGACAACGGCGAAAGATTTGGCGGTATTGGCTCGTGCAATCATCAACGATCACCCAACACACTATCCGCTTCATGCCGAAAAATATTTTACCTACAACAATATTCGTCAGCCTAATCGCAACCTGTTGTTGTTCCGCGACGAAACGGTTGATGGCTTGAAAACAGGACACACGGAAGAAGCAGGTTATTGTTTAGTGGCTTCATCTAAACGTGAAAATACGCGCTTCATCGCAGTCGTGATGGGAACGCAAAGTGAAAGCGCTCGTGCGGCAGAAACAGAAAAGTTATTGGCCTATGGTTTCCGTTATTTCCAAACAACGCCACTCTATCAAGCGGGGCAGCAAGTTGGTGAGTCGCGTGTATGGGCGGGTAAAACGGATAATGTCACCATTGGTATTCCCAATAACATTACGCTCACCCTACCTAAAGGCCGTGAGCAAGCACTGCAAGCCAAAATGCACATTAACGAAATTATCAAAGCGCCGATTACTGTGGGGCAAGAGCTAGGCAATCTTACGGTTGAGTTGGATGGTCAGCTTATTGTAAATACCCCTCTTGTTGCTTTGCAGCCTGTTGAAGAGGCTGGTTTTTTTGCACGACTACTCGACAATTTAAAACTATTCTTTCGCAATTTGTTTAGCTGATCGTTAGTATTTCACCGCGCTGGTGTTGTGTAACTTTCGTGTTTACAAATACCAGCGCGGGTTGGTATTCCCGCCGCCCGTTGTATTACCCCTAAATAAATAAAAAACACAAAGGAGACTCTTGTGACTAATCCCTATCAAACCCCAGAAGGTCAATTAACTGATGATGATCAAGCCTACGGCGAGATCAAATTTTTCTCGCCAAGTTCCCGCATAAACCGTTTGCGTTATTGGGCGCACGGAATGTTGTTCCTACTTGCTTTTTATGCAGTTGCGGGAATAGGTGCAGCACTAATACCACTGGTTTCTATGTATGTGGGTGGCGCTGTTATAGGTGTTGCTTATGTAGGGTTAATCGTGTTCAGTGTTATCGTGATGATTCAACGCTTACATGACTTGAATAAATCTGGTTGGATGTCATTACTGGCATTAATACCTCTGGTGAATATTTATCTGATCGTGTTGCTTATATTTTTCAAAGGTACGCCTGGTCGTAATGACTATGGCTTGCAAACTCCTCCTAACAAAACATGGCATTGGGTTTTGGCGTTAGTGATGCCCATCGTTATGGCGATAGGTATTATTGCTGCAATTGCTATTCCTGCTTACAAAAATTTTCAGGATCGTGCCGAGGCCGCTCAGTCATCGCAGTCAGATGATCAATATCCCTCTGAGTACACAGATGAATCTGCTTACCCAGCAGAAGCGTCGGATTATGCAGAAGACACTAGTACAGTAAATGATGGCATTGCAGAGGAAATTATGCCGGATGAAAATGCAGAAGTGATTGATGAAGAGTCTGCAATTATGGATGAGGCAGAATCAGAGACGCTAGAGTAACGAGTAATCGGTGTTGGAAAAATAAGGGCAGCTTCGGCTGCCTTTGTTTTTTGAAAGGGGGAGTTTTTAGTTAGAGTACCCCCGTACTTTTAATATCTAAGTAGGCGTTGGCGACTTTTACTGCTAATTCATTTGCCGTGCAATCCAGGGTGTAAACACCTGAGTTGGCGAGTTTTTTATGGGACTCATGACGCTCGTGCAAAAAATGTTTTACTCCGGTGTAATTCAGCGCATCGTCGAGCGTGCGCACGGGGTTATCTGCTAACTGGTCGAGTACCACTTCCCGAATATTGGCAACCATGACGAGATGGCGTTTTTTCAGCAAATTAACCGCTATCATCAACTCGTGATTGTCTTCATCGCGTGAATTGGTCACCAATACAATCAATGAGCGTTTTGGTTGCAGCAGCGATATTTTTTGTGCGGCGCTAATATAATCGGCAGTGGATTGGCTGGCGTGTAAATCGTAAATGCCATTCAATAATACTTTGACTCGCTCTACCCCTTTTTGTGGGGGAATCCAGCGGTGATGATTACCAAAGCTCATTAAACTGACATTATCGCCTTGGCGTAGCGCAATATAGCTGACCAAAAGCATGGCATTGAGCGCATGATCAAAATGACTCAAGTCATCATCTTTTGCGCGCATGCGGCGGCCACTGTCAATCATTAATACAATTTGTTGGTCGCGTTCATCTTGATAATCGCGTGCAATTAATTTTTGTCGCCGTGAAGTGGCTTTCCAATCCAATTGCCGCATGCTGTCACCTTGACGATATTCACGCAGCTGATGAAACTCCATGCCTTCGCCGCGCCGCTGTTTTTTGCGGATGCCGATCTGACTGGTGTGATTTTCGGTGGCGAGAATCGCGTAATTTGCAATCGCCACAAAATCGGGGTAAACCTTCACCTGCGTTTCATCGCCGCGCCAATAGCGAATATTCCACAACCCCCATGGGCTTTTAAATTCAAGATGGGCTTTGCCGAGGGTTAACGCGCCGCGTACTAAAGGGCGCAAATGATATTCCGCACTGCTTGTTTGGTGCGGCTGTAATTCAATTCGCAAAGGTAAATTTTCTGTTTCTACCGATGCGTCTACACCATCAAAAATAACGATCTGTGTAGGCACAGTGAAGTTGTGGCTAATGCGTAGTTTTACCGGCGTCCATTTATCGACGGCAAGATTTCCCGGCAATTGTCGTTCAATGGATACTGGTGGAAGTTGGCGCGATAATAAAAAATCCAGTCCGGCCACTATAAAGCTAATACCTAGCAGCCATTGCCCAATAGACGTAGGCAATGACCAGTAAAAATAATGTGCACTAAAGGCGTTAATAAAAATCAGTAGGGCTAATAGTGCGATACTGCTTATTAAGCGTTTGGTTGGAATCCACAATCTGCGCATAGGCTATTAGTGTCTCGGTGCTTCAACCTGCATCAAAATGGCGTGCAATATCCGCTCCGCTGCGACACCTTCAATGGCCAGTTCTGGTGATAATAAAATGCGATGGCGCAACGCAGGAATAAACATTTTTTTCACGTCATCGGGTGTTACAAACGAATTGCTGTTGATGAGCGCGTAGGCACGTGCGGCAGATAAGAGTGCAATACACGCGCGCGGACCTGCACCACGGCTGATGCCAGACCAATTCCGTGTTGCTCGTACCAGTTTTACCACGTACTGCACAATTTGTTCATCAACGGTGATTTGCTCGGCAATTTTTTGCAAGCTCAATACATGCGCAGGCTTTAATAAGGTGCGAATATTTTCTAAACCAAAACCGCCCTGTGCTTGCGAACACACTTGGCGCAACATAATTTGTTCGTCGTGCTCGCTGGGGTAGTCGATAATCACTTTTAACATAAAGCGATCCAGTTCAGCTTCGGGTAATGGATAGGTGCCTTCTTGTTCAATAGGGTTTTGTGTGGCAAGCACCATAAAGGGTTCACCTGTTTTAAAGGATTCGCCTTCAATGGTGATTTGCCCTTCTTGCATGACTTCCAATAATGCTGCTTGGGTTTTTGCGGGTGCGCGGTTAATTTCATCCGCTAATAATAAATTGGTAAAGACGGGTCCTCGGCGAATTTCAAATTCTTGTTTTGCCATATTAAACATGGCATGGCCGGTGACATCGCTGGGCATTAAATCGGGCGTGAATTGCACGCGTGAAAATTGTCCGCCAAAGCATTTGGAAAGGCTGCGCACTAACAGCGTTTTACCTAAGCCGGGAACGCCTTCAATTAAAACATGGCCCCGTGCGATCAGTGCAATAAGCACTTGCTCAACGATGGCGTCCTGACCAATAAGTACCTTTTTAATTTCATTCAATAAATTGTTCGCAATTACACTGGCTTGCTGCAGGCGTGTTTGCGTGGTGTCATCAATACTTGATGTTTCGGTGTGTTGTGTTTCGTCGTTCATAGAGCCTTCCTAATGGTTTGCAAAGCGGCAACAGCTGTTGTAAATAGTTGTGGATGACGTAAGTCTTCAGCAAATAATGCGTGCTGAATATCGCGAGTAGAAATGTGTGTAAGTTGCTGCAAATAAACAAGCTGTTCATGTTGTGATGCATGCGCAATGTGCGGATGATATTGATTGATTCGTTCGCTAATATCGTTGCGCAGGAGTTTGATTAACTGAGGGTGTTGTTGTTTACGCCATAACAGCATGGCACTGGCATAGATATGTTCAGCAAGGCTGCGACGGGCGAGTTGCTCGTTCACCAATATTGGCCCAAAGCGTTGCGATTTTGCCCACAGCCATAAAAACAATCCGATCAGTGCTGCAATAGCGCCGTAAGCTGCGTTACGCCACACAATGATCCAGAGTGAGGGCGCATCCTGATTCATTAAAATCCACACGCGTCCTTCGGGATTGATTAATCGCCATAAACCATAAGCATGATCGTGACAGTCGATGCGTCGGTTTTCCCAGATGCTATTGTCACTGGTGATCGTAATCGAGCCTTCACCATGATCGAAATAGACCAAGTGCATAAGTTCGCCATCACTAGCATCCTCGTTATTTTCATAATAGGTAAATGCAGATGCTTGGCTGAAATCGAAGGCTAAAGGTTTGTCTTCACCATAAAAAGCGATGTTAGTTACTGGTTCCTGGTGGTGGCAGCGATAGTGCTTGTCGGATGTTGGCTTCTTAGTCTTAGCGGATGATTCTTTTGCCTCATTTTTTTCAGCAGGGTCATTTTTTTTATCGGCACGAACGTCGTCGTTTAAGGTTTCGTTCTCTGGCTCTGCCTCTTTGTCTGTCTCATCTTCATTGTGTTGGTCTCCTTTGCTTATTTTTTTCAATTCATCCGTCAATTTATCCATAGCACTACGGTTATCGGTGTCTTCTACTTCGGGCGTAATTTCAATACCAAAATTTTCTAGTAGTAAATCTTGTGCATCGGTGTGATCGCCAATAAAGGGGTTTTGGGTAGATGCTATTAATGTGCCGCCATTTTCAACCCATTTCATTAGGTTGTCATAACGGGTTTGTGAAAGAGTTTTGTGACCATTGATGAGAATGATGGTGTCTTTATCGCCCAAAGGAGTATTGCGCCATGAAAACTTATCTAACAGGATAAAATTTTTAGCATGAGTGACGGCAACGCCTTGCTTCTTTAAAAATAATTCAGCGGCCAGAAAATCATTTTTAAGGGCTTCTTTGGAATAGCCTCGGTCTATTTCTACTTCTTCCCAGGTAATATTTTTGTAAATCCACATGGCGAATAGAGTGAGTAGTACCAGTAGCGCGGCGATCAATAGATTTTTTTTATGTTGAATCAAGAAACTGTTCATGTGGCTCCTCGCATATGAGAGGAGTTTTCAGTGAGCCAGCAACTATTCCATTCTGAACAGAGTGTGTGTGCGATCTTTTGATCGGGGGCTAAATGCCCATAAGCCAACCGTTGCCAGAGAATACTTAATTGCGAAAAATAATCGATTTGTGCAGTTGCCTGTTGTTGGTCGCCAAAATGCTCGCGCATTATTGCCACACATTCATTTTCGGTATGACCATCTTCAATATCAACACCCAGATAAATCAACCGATACAAACAGGCGCGGTACAAGAGTGCAATGGCGGCACGCGCGTTTTGTTGTTGTAATAAGGTTAATGCGGCACTACTGATATCAGCGGGTAATGATTCACGCGTGACGGCCATTCCAAATAAAGTGGTCGGTTTAGGGCGAGCTGCAGGTGCTTTCTTAACGCGAACAAATTGTGCGGCCAGCCAATGGCGATAGCGTAAAACCACCCAAAAAATCAGGGCAATCACCGCGAGCCATAGCAACACCTCTAAAACGCTGGCAATGCCACTGGCGCCTTCTCTACTTTTCAGAAAATCGACTAACCAATCAATAAAGGGGTGATCTTCATCGGGATCAGGTTCAAAGAATTTGGGGAGGCGTTTAATTTCTTTATGACTGAACTCATCTTGTTGCATGAGATCATGAATGATTTTTTGGGCATCCTTACGATCGATATCCGTGTACTCATTGGCCGGCATTTCAGCGGCGCTGAGAGTTGCGGCGCTGTCATCACTGGCTGTCGTTGTATTGGATACTTCGGGTAATTCATCTTGCGCATATACTGGCGTGTTTACATCAACAATCAACAGGCCGACACACAAAGCCAGTGCAAAGAGTAGCGCATGATTCTGGTTGGTTTTTGTGGTGAGTGCATCCGGATTCTTTATGCGTTTATTGACAATTCGCCGAAAGGCAATGTCTACATCCCATGCTTCTAATTTAATACGGCGATTTAAATAGAGCGCAAAACCGCAGGCGATATAAAACGGCGCTACCAGCGTCATGGTGATGTACCAAATGATTGCTTTGGTGTATTGCAGGTAAGCAGAATCTTGATCGAGAAAAATATTTGCCCAATCAATCTCAATTTCAGTGGGAATCATCGCCCAGATAATTCCAATAATGCCCAGCCCTAAAAAGCCTTCAAGATTGGCACCAATAAATGTTAACCAACCGGCGGGGGCTGAATCTTCACGATGCAATAACCGCAGTCGCTCTTGTCGGCGTGCGCCGCTCAATCCTTCAAGTTGTAATACGGCTAAATCCATAGAGCGACTTGGGCTGAGCCGCCGCCAGATTAAGCTTGCAAAAATTTGTTGTATCGCCAGTGAAGGAAATGCTTTTATCGTGCTGCGAACACTCGGTAGCTCATTAAAAACGGCGTGGCTGAGGATGTGCAAGAGCGGTCGCTCAAAGAGTGGTTTTAACCACCAGAGTAAAACTGTGCTTAACCATAAGTAATCAACAGGAATGAATAAACTCAAGACTAAAAAAGGCAGGCTTACTAACAGCCATGCTTGCATCATGGGAAGCCACCAGCGTTTCGCCATCAGTATGCCCAGATCAACGGCTTCCCACGCTTGGCGCGGGCGAATTTCAATGGTGACTTGATCAAGATTCATGGTGCGCCTCGCCTGTCGTTATCGCGGCAAGCTGTTTTACATTGCGACCACTCAGTGTGAGGTAGCTAATCACCACCGCCCATAAGCCTGCTCCTACCAGATATTTTTGCCAGGGCATAAGCACATTGTTGGATGACCAGAAGGCTTCGATGAAGGCCGCAATCGTCAGCATAATAATGACGCCGTACATTAAACGAATCGCTATCAAGCTCGCTTGTTTGAGCGACGCTTTGCGGCTGAGGTTGCCGGGGCTTAACAAGCTGTAGCCGAGCTTTAATCCCGCCGCGCCAGCGATGACAATCGCCGTGAGTTCAAAACTGCCGTGGCCTATCACAAAGGTGAAAAATGTCTCCGTGAAATTGGCACTGGTGAGGTGCCCTGCAACGGCGCCGAACAGCAGGCCGTTGTAGACAAGAAAGAAAATCGAACCCACACCTAACATAATGCCGGAGGCAAAGGTGCGAAAGGACACGCTGATGTTGTTATTAATATAAAACCCAAACATCGCCCAATTAGTGTCTGATTCACGCGCACTGCCCAACACTCGATTATCGGGGTTGTACATGTCCTCAAAGTTGCCCACCTGATCAGGCGCCATGATGGTGTACACCAAATCCGGCTGCCAGAGTATTGCTAAGTAGAGCAAAAATGCAGGGAGATAGAGGAGGGCGGTCGCCCACCAAAAGTAGCTCTGCTCCTGCCGTACCAAGCGCGGAAAACCGGATACCACAAAGCTGATGAACTGTTGGGCAAGAGGTTGTTTGCGGCGATAAAGTTGTTGGTGGCCGCGCACGACCAAATCGCCCAGTTTATCAACCAAGTAACTGGAGTAGTGGCGATCTTGCGCCAGCGCATGTAAGTGGCATAAGCAACGATAGCGGCTGGCAAAGCTTGCCAAATCATTAGCCTTTAAATAGCCGCTTTTTTTCTCTAATTCGACAATATTCGCTTCCAACCCTTGCCATAGGGTTTGGTACAGCTGTTCAAATTGTCCTTGTTTCATTGTTTTCCCACCATGGTATTGGCGATTTGTTTGATGGTTATGACGGGATCTTTTGTCCCTAACAGGGGGCTGAGAATGGCAGCGAGTTCGCTTTGGCGCTCACCGGATAAATGTTTACTGCGCTCAGCAAATGCGAGCAGGGCACGTTGTTCATTGGTGGAAAAATCGGTGGGCACCGGTTGTTGGCCGCGACAATCGAAACTGGGTTCTTGTAGCGGAGGCGCATCGTAAATAACTAGGCTGCCTGCGGCCAGATCGCCCAAGCGTTTGAATTGATGATTACACAGGCTGGTAATGATGCCGGCGAGATAAAACAAGGGCAAAAAATCCACAATACGCAGCAGGTTGCGCAACAGCGATGCCCCAAAACCTATAGGTGTGCCGTCGTCATTCACAACCCGTATGCCCATGATTTTTTTGCCGGGGGTGCGGCCTTGACGGGCTACTTCAAAAATTACGGGGTAAAACCACTCCAGACAGAATGCAATAATCAATGCTATGCCTGTACCCATTTCTCCCAAAAGTCCAAGCACGATAAATGCTACTAAGATGATGCCTGTGCGGATCATCAAGTCGATTATCTGTGCGAGTATACGTACACCAACCCCTGCTGGTGTTAGAGGTAGATTCGCACCTTCAGGCGTTTCGAGGAATTGGCGGGTATCGAGTAGCAAAATCGAAATAGTCCTTGTGCAGTAAGTAGAGCGACCGATGGAGTTTCTGTGTTGGCTGTCGCTTAAATTATTCTTTATCTTCTTAATGGCTGTGAAAAGGATAGCAGATATCAATTGTTTAATAGGAGGTGGTCCTTGTCGTGGGGTCTATTATGATCAGTCAAATGATATATCCGAAAGCTATTTCTCTTACTCAGTAGGACTCATGTATCATCTTGCGCCATTTTGTGTGATCAGCGTATCAGTAAAATTAACTTAATATTGAGGTAAGTGAGATGTCGTGGACAGTAATTAAAAAGGATAAATCTCGGATGATATTAAACGGAGTTCTGATTTTTATTTCATTGATCCTCTGTGTGTCATGCGGCGGTGGAGGCGGTGGCGGAACTTCCTCTGAGGGAGGTACTAAATTAACTGCTAATGCTGGTGCCGATTTGATCGTGGATATGTTCACGCGTGTCGACCTTAACCCAAAAGTATTAATACCCAATGTTTCATCGGGTAAGCTCAATGCGCAGGGTTTTGAATTAATCGGTTCATCTGAAAATAAAGAAGCAATAGTGGCGCTTACTTGGACAAAAATAGAAGGTCCAGACTTGGTTATTTCTTCAAGCGGTTTTAATGACGGCGTCATCTACTTTTCTGTTCCCAGCACTAACGGTGCCAGTTCCTACCGCATCACTTTTAAACTCAAAATTACAAATGCGGCTGGGGAGAGCGCTGAAGATACAATTACCATTACGGTTAACCGTGTTAATCAGGCACCGATCGCCAATGCTGGTAGTGATTTAGCGGTTGAAGATAATGATGCGGTTAGTTTGAGTGGTGGTTTGTCTACTGATATAGATGGCAGTGTTTCTAAGTACCAATGGCGTCAGCTTAGTGGCCAAACAGTAGAGATTGCCAATCCTTTGAGTATGGACACCTCTTTTGTAGCCCCAGTAGTAGATACTGAAAGTGCTTTAGAGTTTGAGCTAACCGTTGAGGATAACGAGGGCAAGACGGCTAAAGATAATGTCACAATCGTAGTACGCCAGAGTTATGCTCCTCGGGTAGAGGTCTATTTCCCCACGAAAAACGCTATTTATTCGGAAAGTACATTATCAATATTCGGTGGTGTAACTGCACAGGATGCAGTAATTTCAAGCGTTACGGTCGATCTGGGAAGCGGCCCCCTGCCTGCTGAAGTGGAGTCTGACGGCGCTTGGCGTTTAGATAACCTTGCCATTCCTCAGGGGGTTGCCGAGTTTACTGTCAATGTTGAAGCTATTGATAGTCTTGGACGGAAAGGTAATGTGACCTCGCGGTTGAAAACATCAACGAAAAATATCGTAGGTGAAGGACAGGATTGGGATGAGGTTGTTGGCATATCAGTAGATTCTGAAACGAATAAGCTCTGGGTGATGAGTTATTCAGCTGGAACTAAGCCGACACGGCTTTTCTCTATTGATTTAAGTAATGGCAATCGCAGTCCGACCGTCTCTGATTTTAGCAATGGGGCCCAAGGTGTCAGTAATCGCGCATTGGTGCAGATGACTTTCGATGCTCAAACCAAGAGCGTATATGTCAGTGCTGCTCCAGCTTCTGACAGTGTATTAGATCAAATATTGCGAGTTGATACCCAAACTGGCAATCGCTCATTAGTATCTGATAGCACTCGTGGTACTGGGCCAGAGCTCCAACTTCCTTACGGCATAAGTATGGCGAAGTCAGGTGAGTTGTTTTTGGTGGATAATTTGAGTAGTAACATTTTGTCTGTTGATGTTAGTACTGGTAATCGCAAAATAATTGCTGATGAGAACACCAGCCCATATGCAATAGATGCGCCTTTGTATGTGGTTGCAGACAACAAACCTTCACCTGAGCGATTGTTTTTTATGCCCAACTCCCTAGAAAACGATGTACTAGAGTTGGACCTCACTCAAAACCCAGCTGTTAGCCGTTTGGTGACAGTAAGAGCTTTGGGGAATGGCTACTTATTTGGCAAAATGGTTGGAATGGCGATAGACAATAAAGCTAACAAGTTGTTTTTGGGGGCGGGTTTTGGTGAGTTGTATGACCTCGACATTGCTACGGGCGCGGTTACTACAGTCGCAGACTTAAAGTATTCAGTTGAGCAAATGGCATTTGATGAGAAACGAGGCTTGCTTTACGTTATTGGTAGCTTACCTGAAACGCTTTATGCGGTAGATCCAGTGTCAGGAAAATCAGCAATAGTAAGTAAAGTTACCGATCGCTGAGTTGTTTATCTATCGATGGTCGCTCTTGTCATTGAAGGGAACGTTTAATTAACCTTGCATCATGAGCGCGACCATTTTATTTCTTCCTGATTGTGTATTTGCTGCACTATTTCTGAGATGACCCATGACCCAACAAAAACCGCCAAAAATCGAATTCCCTTGTGAAAATTACCCTATCAAAGTCTTGGGTGATGCGGATCCTGAAATGCATACCTTGGTTGTCGAAGTGATGGAGCGCCATGCTCCAGGATTTGATCAAACTCGTATTACGATCAACGAAAGCAGTAAGGGGCGCTTTCAATCCTTAACGGTATGGATTACCGCCACAGGCGTTGAGCAATTAACGGCGATTCATGAAGATTTGCGAGTCAGCAAAAAAATTAAAATGGTGATGTAAGTTGGCTACCAATTCACCAATGCACCAATTGGATGTTATTGATCTTGGTATCCAGGATTACGCCACCAGTTGGCAAGCCATGACCGATTTCACCAATCAGCGCTCTCCCGAGACTCGCGACCAACTCTGGCTGGTGCAGCATCCACCGGTGTTTACCCAAGGGCAGGCGGGCAAAGCGGAACATCTGTTATTTCCGGGTGATATTCCGGTGGTGCAAACAGATCGCGGTGGGCAGGTGACTTATCACGGCCTCGGCCAGCTGGTCGCTTATCCTTTATTGGATTTGCGTCGCCTTAAAATCGGTGTGCGCGATCTGGTGACAGCGATTGAACAAACGATTGTGGCGACGCTGGATCATTACGGTATTGAATCCGCAGCAAAGCCCGATGCTCCGGGGGTGTATGTGAATGGCGATAAGATCGCCTCTCTCGGTTTGCGCGTGCGTCGTGGCTGTAGTTTTCACGGTTTAAGTTTGAATGTGGCGATGGACTTATCGCCTTTCTTGCGGATCAACCCTTGTGGTTATCAAGGGTTGGCGATGACCCAGATGCAAAACTTACTGACATCGCCGATAGATTTCGCCGATGTCCAAGCACAACTTGTTATGCAATTTGCGCGGAAATTGGGCTATGAAACCTGTACAATGCGCGCCACGTAATTAGTCGGGAGCCGGGCAAGGGCTTGCGAGACACGCCGTGAACCCATCCTTGGGGGCTTGTCGTCGACATCCTTGTCTCCGACAGTCTCACAATTCCTTGCCCGACTCACTCCGTGCCTCATTTGAGGTCGAAAAAACGCAAAGAGCTTCTTATGTCAGATATTCCACCTGTATCCACCTTTGTTCCTGAGCTGCAACCCGTTAAACGCACTGAGCGTTACAAGCAAGGCGAAAAGCTGCGCAATGCCGATAAAGTGGAGCGTATTCCGGTAAAAGTGATTGCCTCGGATCGCGAAGAAATCCAACGCAAGCCCGATTGGATTCGCGTGCGTATTCCTGCATCGCCAGACGTGGAGCGCATTAAAAGTATTCTGCGTAAAAACAAATTATCGTCGGTGTGCGAAGAGGCTAATTGCCCAAATCTCGGTGAGTGTTTTAGCGGCGGCACAGCGACTTTTATGATTATGGGTGACATCTGTACCCGTCGCTGCCCCTTCTGCGATGTAGGCCATGGTAAGCCTAATCCACTCGATGAAAACGAACCACGTAAACTCGCCGAAGCCATTGCAGAAATGCGTTTGAAATACGTGGTAATTACCTCAGTAGATCGCGATGACTTACGCGATGGCGGCGCGCAACATTTTGCCGATTGTATTCGTGAAGCGCGTGCGCTCAGTCCGAATTTACAGGTTGAAGTACTGGTGCCGGATTTCCGTGGTCGTATGGATATTGCGTTGGATATTCTTGAGCAGGAAGCCCCCGATGTGTTCAATCACAATATGGAAACCGTATCGCGGTTATATCGCCAAGCGCGTCCCGGTGCTAACTACGAATGGTCGCTCCAATTGCTTAAAGAATACAAAGCGCGCCGCCCGGATGTATTGACGAAATCCGGTTTGATGGTTGGACTTGGTGAAACGAAAGAAGAAATTATCGAGGTCATGAAGCATATGCGTGAGCACGATATTGATATGCTCACCATTGGCCAATATTTACAGCCATCTAAAGATCACTTACCCGTTGAACGTTACGTGCATCCCGATGAGTTTGCGGAGTACACACTGCTCGCTGAAGAAATGGGTTTCAAGCATGCTGCTTGCGGTCCATTAGTTAGATCTTCCTATCACGCCGATAAACAAGCGCATGGTGAAGATGTGAAATGGTTTGGCGATGTGAAAAAAGGTTAATTTTTTTGCATCCACTCATCACCCAAGCGCTGGTTTTCTGTGAATTCACTGCAACAAAAAGTTCAAACCCTTATTGATGTGCGGCTCCTGCAAACGGAGCCGCAACATTTTGCTGCGGTCGCGCAATGGCATCACCAAGAATGCGAGCGCCAAGGTTTAACATCTACTCTCCCACTACGTCAGCAGCGTTTACTGCTGCATGTACAACAAGATCATATCCCCAAAACATTTATCGCTATGCGCGAAGGGCATCTGCTGGGTTGTGTCAGTTTAGTCAATTACACCTATCGTAGCAGTGAGCGCATGCCCAAGGTGTCCAGCCCAAGCCCTGTGTGGCTTACCAATTTATTTGTATTGTCACACCTGCGTGAGCAAGGCATAGGTAACACACTGATTGATGCCGCAAAAAATTACGCTACCGAGTTGGGTTTGACAGAGTTATGGTTATCCGCAACAGATTTTACGGATTACTATCAAAAACGCGGCTGGGAAATTGTTCGTCGTACTCGATTAGGCGGTAGGCAGGTGAATGTGATGCGAGTGGGGCTCTAAAAACAATAATTTCAGCGGAGTGCTTTCTGCACTCCGCTGAAATTACAAGTCAATCAATGCAATTTCAAGCGTGGCCGCAACCACTTATTTAATCTTCCGCCCAGCATTATCAACCCCGTGCGAATTACTCCATGAATGGCCAGCTGATGCATGCGATACAGGGAAATATAAACCACACGTGCGAGGCGTCCTTCGATAAAGACACTGCCAGAACTAAGGTTACCCATTAGATTGCCGACGGTTGAATAACTGGCGAGTGAAACCAGCGAGCCGTAGTCGGTGTATTTGTAAGCCTTGAGGGGTTTATTGTTAAGCAAAGCAAGAATATTTTTATAGCAAGCGCTGGCCATTTGATGTGCGGATTGTGCGCGAGGTGGAACACGAGTGCCGTCTGCATTGGTGAATTGCGCGCAGTCGCCGATTGCAAAAATACTGGGGTCACGCGTTGTTTGCAAAAACGCATTGACGTGCAGTTGATTGATACGATTCGTTTCAAGGCCCGCGAGATTCGCCATAAAATCAGGTACTTTAATGCCTGCAGCCCACACCATTAAATCCGCAGCGATGAGCTGGCCATCTTTAGTGTGCAGCCCTTCTTTCGTGGCAGAGGTAATCATGGTGTTGAGTTTTATATCAACACCAATGTTTATTAATTCACGGTGCGCGGCACCAGAAATTCGCTCGGGTAGGGCTGGCAAAATGCGTGGGCCGGCTTCAACAAGCGTGACCTTTAAGTGTTCGTTAGAAATTGCATTAAAACCATAGTTATGGATTTCATGTACGGCGTGATGTAATTCAGCCGAAAGTTCCACGCCTGTTGCGCCTGCACCGACGATGGCAATGCGCACGTAATCTTCAGCGCCAGTTAATCGCTGGATGCGCAAAAAACGGTTGAGTAATTTCGTGTGGAACTTATGTGCTTGGCCTGGGTTGTCGAGAAAAATACAATTTTCTTTGATGCCTGGCGTATTAAAGTCGTTCGAGATTGAACCTAGAGCAATAACGAGATAATCGTAAGGAATCCGTGTCGAGGGTAAAAATTCCACACCATCCTCATCTTGCATGGGTGCTAATACCACTTCGCATTTTTCGCGATCTAAATCAATCATGCTGCCGACACGAAAGAAAAAATGATGCGCATTAGCATGGCCTCGATAACTAACGGCATCCACGTCTTCATCCATAGTTCCTACAGCAATTTCATGGAGTAGCGGTTTCCAGAGGTGTGTAGTGTTGTGATCGATTAGGGTGATTTCGGCTTTATTTTTACGGCCTAATTTATCACCTAGTCGTGTGGCAAGCTCAAGTCCTCCTGCGCCACCACCAACAATGACAATACGTTTTTTGTTCATGAGTTGCCTTTTAAAAAGTATCCATTAATTCAAGGTTAAAAAATAACGTGCCAGTGGTCGCTCGATAAAACGATAGGTTTTCTGTTGCATGACCGATGAAAATTGTTGCTTTGCAACATCTTTATTGCCAGCTTGATAGTCGCGATAGCCGGAATAGAAAAAATATTCAGTGCGCTGACAGCTATTAATCGCGTTTTTTTTCAGTTGGTTGCTGCTGATTTTATGAGTCCAGAAAGCATATACCGCAGCTTCCCATTCACTGTTGAAGTGAATTTTTTTGTTTTTTGTTAAGGAGGAGAATTCTATATCTGCTTGCTGGCCAATAATGTCAGCTTTCATGAAGTCGTATACGCTGATATTTTTTTGTGCGTGCAAATACTCAGTGAAGCTCAATGCTGCTTTGTTCCATTGGCCTGAATTCATGTAAATTTCATGAAAGGCAGAATCGCTGCGGGCTAAGCCAGCTCTGTTGGCGCGGTCTAAGAGCTCGTTGGCTTTTTGTTGGTTGCCAATGATGGAGTAATTTTGTGCTGCAAACGCAAGATTTTCTGCGGATGGATCTAACTCGGTTGTTATAGCTGTTTCGTGTAGTGCGAGTTGGTAGAGATTATGGTCCATATAGAGTTGCGCCAAGCTGTAGTGAAGGCGCACGTCATCAGCTGCCAAGGGTATTGCTCGTTTGTAATACTCTATAGCAGCATTCAAGTGAGGTGTTTTTTCGTAGCTACAGCCACTGGTTTCTGCTCTCTCTTCATAAGTAGTTGCTATTGCGCGGTAAAGTTCGGGCGAGTCCTTAATGTTCTCTTCACCGAGTTTTAGTGTTGCCAATGCCAGTGGGTAGTAATTTTTTTCACGGTACATTCTTGCCAGTTGCAAGTAAGACTTATCGTTATTGGGTTGTTCAATGCTGGCTTTTAGTAATGCGTTATAAACATCAGCGTTATGCTGTCCTTGAGAATTTTTATTGACGATATAAAGGTGCACAAATTTTGCGAGTGAAGGAGGATTTAGGTTGTCGCGTTGTGCTGGAGGTATTTGTTGAAAAATACGGCGCGCTTCTTTGAGTGCGTTTTTCTCGCCATTCACGGTATTGTCGTAGTGAATGTTGTAGATCGCTTTTAAAGTCGCCACATTGCCTGGCGCAAGTGTTAGCACCTTATTTAAGGTCGCGAGTGCAATAGGCTGATTGCGGGTGGTTTTACCTACGTCATCTTCATGCAAATAAGTCATCGCAAGATTGAATAGGAGTTCGGGATTATTAGGTTGCTCAGCGGCTTTTTTCTCCATCTCGAGAATAGCTGGTGATGATGCATTGCCTGCGTGGGGTTTAATAGCCTGATGTGTTGGAGGTGTTGCGGTTATGGATGGATTTGCAGGGGGATGTTGTGTGCTGCAGCTCGCCAGACCAACCGTTATCAATAAGGCTATTAATCGTTTCATCATGTGGCGCCTTCTATGATTAAAGTTTGTAGCCAAGTGCTTCAGCTTTCTTAAAGGATGCGTCTGATTCTACGAGCATGTTGTTATAGCCTTGTGCTAATCCAAGCATGTAATGAGCCTCGGCTTTTTGCGGGGAATTCTTAACGGCGCTTTGTGCTACTTCTAAGGCTTTGGTGTAGGCACCATTTTTAATATGGTGTTTTGCTATTGCAATAAGGTTATTCACGTCAGACTGATCTGTTTTTTTAAGTGCAACCAGTTCGGCATTGGTTTTGTTGTATTCATAAGTCACAGACCAATCTGCGGTATTCAGTAGAGATTGGGTTTTTTCATAAAAATCGGCATAGTCGTTAAGTGCAACTGTGGCTGGTTTAATGACTAACGCTTGTTCAACGATATAATTTTTATTGCCCTCAGTGCCCTGTTGTTTTAATGAATAATAAGGATTTTCTATACTTTCACCTTGCGATTTTAATAACAGTTGGTGTTCACTGCTGGGGCTGATAAACACAATTCGTGAACGCAGAGTAAATCCCGGATCATTAACAAAAGGTTGTTTTCGGTCATCCGGCTTATGAAGGCTACGCAAATCGGTAAACAAATTGATTAATTGATTAATACTGAAGCCATAGTTGATCGGTTCTTGTCCTCCACCCCAAACATTTTTAAATCGATAACGGCCTGTGATCGTGAAGCCATTCCATAGGTCATCTGCATGTTGAGTCTCCAGTGAAATGATTTCGCCGGAAGAATAAATTTGTCCAATCAGCTCGCGGAAGTATTTTTCACGCTCTGTTGAGTATTGCCACATGCTGCGTAGGCGCTGCTCAAATAATCCGTTGAGTTTTATGCTGAACTTTGCTTCAGTATGTTGATCTTCAAATTTATCAAAAATTAATTCGAGTTCGGCAGTATGTTGTGCGGCACTTAGTGTTGGCAGGAAAGTAATGTTGTCGCTGGAGTCTTTTACAATTAATGCCGGTTGCCCTTCAATACCGATTGAAAACCCAGGGTATAGGCTGGTCTCACCGGTGGTGTCCATCCATATGGCATCCATTCCTTGCTGTGCGGGAATGTGAACTATCATGTGATCGAAATTAACGCTGGGAATACTGTTATCAGGAATGCCGCGCGAGCGCGTTACAATCAGTGAAGGGTAGGCTTCTATTCCTAATTTACGCAGCAGGGTTACCGCAAGAATAGATTGATCTTTACAGTCGCCATAACCATTGGTTAATACTTCCGTGGCATCATGCGGTTCATAACCGCCACGCCCCACATGCGCAAATACATAGCGCACTCGATCTTGAATGGTGCGGTAAACAGCCTTTACTTTTTCATCGGTAGTGGGGGCAGTCTTTTTAATGTCGGCGACAAGTTTTTCGATATTCGCATCTGTCGTTAAGTGCGGGGTTGCCAGTGCATTGGCCCAGCGTGCGACAGTTTGCCATGAGCTCATGGTGGCTATGCGTAGAGATGGCGCATAGTTATGTTCGCGCGGCATGGCGTTTTGCAATTCGATCATGGGGATTTTTTTGCCCGACCATGAAAGCGTTTGGGTGTCGCCATTCGTCGTGCGTTTTGCTTCGATGTTAAACGCACTCGTATCATTTTGGGTAAATTGAAGCTGAGCAGGAGCGGTAATGCTAATTTCGCTCACAGCAACTGCATCGGCACGCGATCCTTGTCCAGCCGCTCGATCTTCCCACCAGTGGAAACTGAAATTATCAAACCATTCGTTGGGAATAATTTTTTGGGTATCGGTATAGCGATACTGAAACTCGATCACCGAGCCTTTGCGTACATTGGGTAATGAAAAGAGAAGCTCTTTGCGATCGTGATAAAAGTTTTCGTCCGTTGGGCTTTGAATTTGAGTAGCGTCAGGTTTGATGCTATCGATATGCCCATCCGGCGTGCGCACGTTGGCAAACTCCAGTGAAATATCCTCGTAAAAACTATTAAAGCTGACGCTGATTTGACTGTAATCGCGCACGGCGGCATCGCTGTTAATGTATACGGCGACGTATGAGGTGGAGTGGCTCATTAATTTTTCGTCGATGCTCACATGGGTGCGGCGCAAAATAATTTCTGCTTCCGCCGTGGGGTTATGTTTAAACGACGAGGCTAATTTTTTGAGGGGAGGCGCTATCCGTGTTGCTGGAGACATCGTTGTCGATGTGTCGGCAGCATGGGTGAGTCCGGAGCTCAATAATCCATAGCTAAGCATTAAGCTACAGCTGAGTAAAAAGCGTCTTGCAGAAAAAAAGGACACGGTAAATCTCCGGCAAACCATACAGATGTTAATAATAGTCAACAAAACGCGAATTGTGATTGCGTCCCTCTTTATTCGATCACACCTTACTGGATCGATTACCACGGTAGGATTTCACCGTTGGAGTGCCAAAAGCTACCACTGTTGTTGAGGTTCAATTCGTTAATGCGTTGATGCAAACGTTGGGCAGCTTCATGCGCACTGATGTCGCCGCCAAAATTTACCATGGCCGTTTGCACATAGCCTGGGTGCAAAATAGCAACGGCAATGCCGCGCGGTTTTAAATCCTGTGTCAATGACATGGCGGCGGCGTTGAGTGCTGCTTTGGACATGCGATAGCCGTAGTATCCACCAGAGCCATTATCAGCAATTGAGCCCATACGGCTGGTAATAAATGCGATCTTGGCGTTTGCAGCCAGATTTTTTAATAAGGTTTCTGTCACTCGTAAAGGTGCCACGGCGTTGACCAAAAATTGATGTTGTATCGATTCATAATCAATATCGCTAAGCCTTTCATGTGCCAAGACGCCCGCATTATTGATAAGCAGATCAATCGATTGATCTCCTAGCTGGTTAGCTAAGCTCGTAAGCGCTGTTGGATGGGTTACATCAATATTGGCTATCACGCGAGCACCGGATTCTATCAGCGCTGGCGATGCTGTTCTGCACACGCCAATCACTTGCCAGCCATGCTTTAGATAGATGTCACACAGCGCCGAGCCAATGCCGCGATTGGCACCGGTGATCAAAACGGTTTTCATGGAGATAGCTCCTAAAGGGTGAGAGGGGGAATCAAATCAAGTGACAACGATGCGGATCTTTACCATGCCTAATGATAGGTGCGGCCATTGATATCATTCAATGACTCTAAAAATGGTAATCGTTTCATCCAATCTAGGTCGTTGATAACGTAAATCGGTTGAGTTGCGCTACACAGTTATTGGCCTTGTCGAGATTGACGAATGTAAAAGCGGGCATCTTTCGCGTTGTTGTAGCACGCGTCAAAATTTTCCACAGTTTGCATGGTGCGTGCAGCGGTGATCAAACTAAACGCCTTGGTGTAACTGATAGTGCCGCTGAAACCATCCGCCTTGGCGATGGAAAGTTCACTCCAAGCCGCTTCAATTTCTTTGTCGCAAGCGCTGCGAAATTGTGTTTTGCCCGCGCAGGCGGTGATGCTCAGTAATACGATGATTGAAAGAGTGGTAGTCAATAATTTTTGTACAGGCATGAGTGGCTCCAGAGTGCTTACACCATGGGGACATGGTGTCCCCGTATTGGAAGCCCTAGATTGTGCCACGCTTTTGAAGGGAGCGGAATGTGTGAATCTTGCTCTGGTTGTTATGTCGAATCAGGTGAAATTCGCTGTGTGGGTTTTTTAGCTGAGCTCTTACAGAGACCGTCTCATCAAGGACAGCAGGCAGAAACTTCCGCTAAAAGGTGCTCATCGACAATGCTGATAGACTCTGAAATGAGAACATCAAGTGGCGGTGATACATCGATTCTGAATACATCATTTTCCAGCGCTGGGGTTTCAAGCGTTGCGAATTGGCTGTCCAACAGTTTTGGAGCCATGAAATGACCGGTGCGCCTTTCGATGCGCTGTTGAATCACATCTTTGTTACTGTGCAGGAAGAGAAAGACGGTTTTTAAGCCGGCGGCGCGTAACATGTCGCGGTGCGCCTGGCGCAAGCCCGAGAATGCAAGTACGGAATGTTCTTGACGTTGATCAGCTGCTTGCAAATGTTCTGCGATGCGCGCGACCCATGGGTAACGCATTTCATCGGTGAGCGGTAAGCCACTTGCCATGCGAGCAAGTGCTTCGGTACTGTGAAAATCATCAGCATCCAAAAAGGTATAGCCGTAGTGCGTCGCCAAGGCTTTCGCGATGGATGATTTACCACTGCCAGACACGCCCATAATGACAATCAAATTGGTTGTCGCGAGCGGGTTTGATATACCAATTGCTGTAGTCATGATATTTTCTAAATGTTTGCAGTTCATGTAGTAAGCTTCAATGATAACAACTACATGCTAACATGGGCTCAAATGTTAGCCTAATCACATTATGCTTCATACGTATGCATAAACATTGGATTATTGTTTGGATTCTTTAGGTAGCAATCATTATGGTAAAGAAAAGCGAAGCGAGTAAAAACGTAACCTTGGCTGACGTAGCGGCTGCTTCAGGTGTTAGCCCTATCACTGTATCACGTGTGATTAACTATCCTGAAAAAGTATCAGAAAACTTGCGTCAAGTTGTTCAAAAGGCGATTGATTCGCTGGGATACATCCCCAATCAGTACGCCAGTTCGCTGGCTTCTGCCAAATCCAATGTTATAGGCGTCGTTATACCATCGTTAACGAATATTGTGTTTACCGATGTGCTACGTGGCATCTACGATGTTATGGGAGCCACTAATTATCGCGTACTCTTGGTAGATACCAATTACTCTCCCATGGAAGAAGAGAAAATGATACGCACGCTCCTAAGTCAATCCCCAGAGGCGATGATTATTACCGGTGGCGATCAAACTCGCTCCTGTCAGCACTTGCTACAACGCTCGCGCATACCGATTATGCAAATCATGGAATTGTTGGATGAGCCTATCGACATGAATATCGGTTTTTCTCATTGGCAAGCAGGTTTTGATGTAGCAACTTATTTTTTAGAGAAGGGCTTTGAGCGCATTGGTTTTATCGGTGCGCGCATGGACCCGCGTGTACAGCAGCGGTTACAAGGTTTCAAAGCGGCTCTAGAGGGGGCGGGTAAATTTATTCCCAAATTTATGTCCACATCACCAGAGCCAAGCTCGATTTGTTTGGGGGGAGAGTTATTTAGAAGCCTGATGTCTGCTAGCCAAGGCTCCCTTGAGGCGGTGTTCTGTGCGAACGATGACTTAGCCTTAGGTGCTTTGTTTGAAGCGCAGCGGATGAATATCAGTATCCCCAGTGATTTGGCCATTTGTGGTTTTAACGATATTGAAGCATCCAGTTTCGTTAATCCTTCGCTGACCAGTGTCAGTGTGGGTCGCTATGCCATGGGTGAAACGGCTGCGCGAATGATCGTCAGTGCGCTAAGTGGTAATCCGGTGGAGAATAAAAAAATAGATTTGGGTTATGAGATTCGTAAGCGCGAATCTACGGGTGGGTAGTGCGGGCGGCTAGTGGAATGTGAACGGAACAGCCAAGAATGCTTGGCTGTTCTGCCTGTCATAACCTTATTTCTTGGTTGTTGTTTTTGGTTTTTTTGCGGGTTCTTTTGCCGGTGCTTTTTTGGCAGTCGTTTTCTCGGTTTTGGTTGCAGTTTTAGCGGGCGCTTTTACTGGTTTGCTCGCCTCTTTTGCGACGACTTTGGGTTTCGCGGCACTCACTTTTTCCTTCACTGGCTCCGCTTTTGTGGCCACTTTTTTGGTGGCGACCGCTTTGGTGCTTTCTGGTTTTTTCGGTGCCTCTTTTGAGCTAGCCGTTTTTTGTGCCGCTGCTTTCGGAGCGGTTTCTTTTTTCGCTGGTTCAGCCTTGGTAGTGGCTTTTTTGACGGGCTCTTTTTTAGCCGTTGCTTCCGCTTTTTTTGCGACTTCTTTAGTCACTTCCTTTGTTGCTGCCGTTTTTGTGGTTTCTTTTTTCGCGGGCGCTACGGCTTTCGTGGATGGGGCTGCTTTAACCGGTGCTGCTGCCTTTTTGGTGGCTGATTTTGCGGCCTTATTTTCGGTCGGTATTTGTACGGGAGCTGGGGTAACCGTTGCCTCAGGTGCTATTGGTGTTGGCTCGACGACCACGGCTGGCTCTGGTGTCGCTTTCGTTGCTTTGGGGGGTTTAGCTTTGCTGCTTTTGGTGGGCGCTGAACTTTGTTTTGTTTTTAGAATGCTTAAATACTTGATCCACGCTTGTTCAATCGGGCTTTTGGGGGCGCTCTGGTTGGCTATTACTTTTAGAATGTGAAGGTCATCTGATGTTGGATCTGATACTTCATCGGCAGTGAGTGCGTTGATCAGTACGCCTTGTTTGCGGATAAGGCGTGCCTGAATATCGGATAGCCCACCTTTTTCGAAACCATCAGGAAAATTAACAGCATCTTGAAATGTCTGCTTAAGGTAGTGTTCACGCGGCAGCATCTAGTTATCTCCATTATTAGTATGACTATTCAGTAACCCTAAATCGTTTAATGCTTTGTTATTGATATGCGCAGCAACAAAGGCAACGGCTAATGGTGACTGTTTGTGTTTTCTAGAGTTTATTCTTGATCAACCAAATGGCAATGTTATTACTACAAGCCCTTTTGAGGTTGTAAATTGGTGTCGAAGATAATCTGTTTTTGAGGCAGTGTATAGATGCCAAAACCAGCATTGCATGGAAATCGCAGGTTTATTTGGCTTATTTTGGATATAAAAAAACCGGCATATGCCGGTTTTTTGGGGCCTTTCCTGTGAGGTAAGGCAAGCAGTTAGCAATTAAGCGGTTGCCAATGCTTTGATTTTTGCGTTCAAACGGCTCTTATGACGGGCAGCTTTATTCTTGTGAATAAGGCCTTTATCAGCAATGCGGTCAATAACCGCGACAGCTGAAACATAAGCGGCTTGTGCAGCAGCTTTGTCGCCAGTTTGAATAGCGCTCAACACTTTCTTGAGGTAAGTACGCCCCATAGAGCGCATGCTTGCGTTGTGCTTGCGAGCTTTTTCATTTTGACGCGCGCGTTTTTTTGCTTGGGGTGTATTTGCCACCGTAGTGCTCCTATATAGTAATTCTGTATAAATCTGAAAAAGGGTCAAAATCAAGGACGCGACATTATGCCGTTTTAGCGCTGGTTGTCAACCATTAGTCCTAGATTGTAAGCTGATTTTTAAGTCCTATAGTACTTCTACCTTCTCAGGGAGTTAATAGGTTGGTGTTGGTTTTTACCGGTGGAATTTGTGCACAAAGCGAGTTTTGGATGCCACTATGGGGACGGCTAACATGCTAGTATCCCATAGCATATAACATATCAATAATCAGCAAATCGAATCAGCAAATAGGGAGTCATTGCGTGTCCGGCTCAGATGAATCAAATACTCCTCAGCAACCCAGTGTGACACCATTGGTTAAGCCAGCCGCCGTCGATGATAGGACGGTTGTGGTCAATACCAAAGAAAAGCGCCACCTAGAGGCTGCGGCGGCTGCCGTTAAAGAACCGGTTGATGGGGCCGCTATCAATCCGCCCGAGAAGAAAATTCCTGTTAAAGATTCAGCGGCAACCCAATTTACCCAGTACAACGCCCCCAGTAACTATTCGGCAGGTTTTGCGCAGGCGCGAGAACTGGTGAAGCGATCCCAAAGTGGTCAGGGCACCTTGCTGAAAAAGCGGTTTTTGCTTGAGGACGTACTCGGTCATGGCGGCATGGGCACGGTTTATAAAGCGAAAGATTTACGTAAAGTCGAGGCGGAAGACCCCAATCCTTATATCGCAACCAAGGTCTTAAATCAGGATTTTCGCGATCATCCCGATGCGTTTGTCACGCTACAGCAAGAGGCGGCTAAGTCCCAGACCTTGGCGCATCCAAATATCGTGACTGTGCATGATTTCGACCGCGATGGCGATACCTTGTTTATGACCATGGAGTTGCTTCAAGGTCAGCCTCTGGATCGCATGATCAAAGAGCGGCGTAACCAAGGGCTACCCAAGGAGCAGGTCTGGACAATTACACGTGACCTGTGTGCGGCATTGGCTTATGCCCATCAACGGCAATTGATTCACGCGGATTTTAAACCCGGTAATGTTTTTGTCAGTAGTGATGGCAGTGCGAAGGTGCTGGATTTTGGTATTGCGCGCGCGGCGTCCAAAGAATCGCAAAAACATAAATTTGATGCGGGGCAGCTTGGCGCACTCACGCCTGCCTATGCAACCGTTGAAATGGTGCAAGACGAACCGCTTAGTTTTAGTGATGATGTATATGCCTTGGCATGTGTTGTTTATGAGATGTTGTCAGGGCGTCACCCCTACAATAATTGTTCAGCACTTGATGCTATAAAACAGCACTTAGTACCTAAACCCTTACCCGGTTTGACTAAGAATGAATGGCGAGCTTTGAGTCACGGCTTGGCATTGAAAAAAAGTGACCGCACAGAAACAGTTTTGAAATTTGCGGATGAATTATTTCCCAAGCGTAATGCGCCTTTTATTCGTGTCGTATTGGTAGTTGCCGTCTTGTCGGTGGTGGGCGCTAGTTGGTTTGGTTGGAAGCAATATCAGGTGCGTGAACAAGTAAAGCAAACGGTTGCGGAAAAAATTGCAGCGGCGCAGTTATGTTTTGCTAAGAGCGATTTTACATGCGCAGTAGAGCAGAGCCTTATAGCGGTCAATATGGATACTGGTAATCAGGTTGCGGCGCAATTATTGGAAGCATCGCAGTTGGCAAAAGCTGATCGTGTTAACGAAGAAAAAATAGTGCAATTAATGGCGGATGCTGAAAAGTGTTTGCTTGATCAGGATATTGCTTGTGTAAAGGTAAAGGCTAGAGAAGCACTAAGTCTATCGCCGGACAATCATCGTGCAGAGCAATTGTTCGCTGAAGCGGATGCCCTTGAGCAAAACCGCATTCTCCAAGGCTATTCTCAGCAGGTTGATACTTGTTTGGCGCAACAGGATATGGGGTGCGTGCAAATGTTTACTAATAAAGCGCAAGAGCTAAATCCAGAACATGAGCTGAGTAAGCAGCTCGCTAAAAACTGGCTGGCCTTGCAGCAGCAATCGCAAACGAATGCTGAACAGCAGCAACAAAAATTACAAGCTGCACTTGCTCAAGCGAAAACATGTATGAATCAAAAAGGTTATACCTGCGCGATTGCGAACGCCGTGGATGCGTTGGCTGTTGATCCCAGTAATGTGCAAGCCATTGAAATTAAACAGGCAGCTCAATTGGCACAACAACAAAGTGCAGAGAGTTCTCGCAAAATCGAGAAATTACTGGCAGAAGCTAATGAATGTATGAGCAAGAAAAACTATTCATGTACGATTGCGAAAGCGGAGTCAGCTCTGGATTTGGATGCTAGCAACGCTAACGCATTAGCACTGAAACTGAAGGCGCAAGAAACGCAGCGTAAGCTGAAAGAAACCGGTTTAATCATAAAATAACATTTTTCTCTAAAAGGATATCATGATGAAATACAAAGTATGGGTGCTGATTTTTTCTATGTTGGTGGCGGGTGGAGCACAGGCTTTTGATCTTAAAGATCTTCAGCAAAATGTCGATCGATCCTATAAGTGTAAAAAGGGTGATCAGGGGTGTAAAAATCGTGAGCACTTAAAGGCGGCTGCGAGAGTTGCAGTGGTCGCTGTAGCGGTAAAACTGATTGCAGATATGGTTGTGGAGTATCGCACTAAAAAAATTAGTGAAGCGGCGGAGGTATCCGCTGAGTATCAGAAGCAAAACAAAAACCTACCACCGCAGCCTGTCGCTACGGAATATGTGACTAATACCTTGCCTGGTAATGTTGTCGCTCCGGGTAAACCGGTATTAATTCAGTCAGACATTGTGGTTGTTCCCGGCACCTTAAAGAAGACGGCCTTAATCGAAGAGCGCTTGTCAATTTATGATAATGAAGATAACACCAAGCAATTGAAAAATTTAACTAAGGCGGTGAACGAAAAAACACCCACCGGTGGTCGTTATCAAAATGAATTTTCCTTCACCTTACCTGAAGGTTTGCCACAAGGCGTGTATCCCATTCGCAATGAATTGTTATTGAACGGTAAAGTGGTAGAAACAGCCAATAACGATATCCAATTAGTCTTACAGGTTAATGAGGTCGGTACTTATCAGTTGGTTGCATTAAAGTAGAGTTTGTTATGAGATGAAGAAGGCGCGTTTATCGCGCCTTTTTTTATGGTCTTTTTTTATGGGTTATGGGAGTTACTTTTTTTGATTGATTGCGTAAACATCGATGCGAGTGATTTCTGTCGATAAAGCTTACAATCTCTGTGCTATTTCTCGTGTGTTAATTTTCATTATGACGATTAGTAATTTAAAAAAATAATGACGTTACTTTAGTTCCCGCCTACATTCATTTTTGATGCTTAACACGCAGTTTTAATCGATTTTGTGGCTGCTATAGGAATTTTGGTAGCAGTTATTTCGCGAACAAGTGTTAATAAATGTTAATTCTAGAACATCTCTGCGAACACAACCGCAACCGATTTTTGCTATGTCATGATGGTGCTCATGGAGTCGTGCGTGAAGGGATCAACATAATAAAGATAATGAAATAGCATTCAAAAGGTAAGATTTATGAAAACGTTACTAGCCTCGTTATGTGCTTTATTGTGCATAACATCCTTCTCTGTATCTGCACAAACTGTCCCTCGTACTGTATTTGTTCATTTGTTTGAATGGCAATGGAATGATATTGCCAGTGAGTGTGAAAATTATTTGGGACCGAATGGTTTTTCGGCAGTTCAGGTTTCTCCACCACAAAAATCGGTGAGTGGATCTCAATGGTGGACACGCTATCAACCGGTTAGTTATTCAATCGAGGGGCGTTCAGGAACCCGCGCACAATTCGCTGACATGGTGCGCCGTTGTAAAGCGGTTGGTGTTGATATTTATGTTGATGCAGTGATTAATCACATGGCGGCATGGAATCGCAATTTTCCAGAGGTGCCTTATGGTACTAATGATTTCCACACCTGCACCACCGATATTAATTACAGCAACGCCTGGTCTATTCAAAACTGTGATTTATCTGGATTGAATGATTTGAAAACAGAATCAGAGTATGTGCGCGGAAAGCTTGCTGCTTATTTAAATGATTTATCGAGCATGGGCGTTGCAGGTTTTCGTATTGATGCTGCCAAGCATATGCCACCGGCCGATGTTTCCAACATCGTTGGTCGTTTAACGGGAAGTCCTTACATTTATCAAGAAGTAATTCGTGGTGCGGGTGAGCCTGTTCAGCCAGAGCAATACACCTATATTTCTGATGTGATGGAATTTAATTATTCCAATGCGCTGGGCACTTATTTTAAAGGCCGTGCGCCCATTAAAGATTTAAAAAATATAGGTACGCCCGCTTGGAGTGGTTGGTTGGCGAGTTCAGATGCGCAAGTGTTTGTCGCTAACCACGATAATCAACGTCAAAACACCGCGAATATTATTACTCACAAAGATGGGGGTAATTTGAACGTGCTAGCACATGTGTTCATGATGGCGTGGCCTTATGGTTACCCGCAAATTATGTCTAGCTATGAGTGGAGTAATCACGATCAAGGGCCGCCAACAACCGGTGCAAGTAGTTGTGCAAATGGCTGGTTATGTGAGCATCGTATTCGTGCCATTAAAAATATGGTGGCTTTTAGAAATAACACCAACTCGGCGTTTGTGACGAGCAATGTGTGGGATAACGGCAACAATCAATTAGCCTTCGGTCGCGGTGGTCGTGGCTATGTGGTGATCAACCGTGAAGACAGCGGCACCTTGACTCGCACTTTTGCAACGGGCATGCCTGCCGGTACTTACTGCGACATTATTCATGCTGATTTTAATTACAAGACGGGTGTGTGTAGTGGTGCAACAATCACCGTTAATACGAGCGGTAATGCGAGTTTCTCTGTGAATAGCCGCGATGCAGTGGCATTCCATGTGGGCGCTAAAGTGGGGGTTCCTTGTCCTTCCTGCGGTGGTGCTGGGGCAACAACGTCTAGCTCATCAAGTGCGGCGAGCAGTTCAGCCAGTGCAGATGTGTGGTATTACCGTGGTACATCCAATAATTGGGGCTCAACGGCGATGACATTGCAAAGTGGTTTGTATTGCACACAACAAACCTTCGGCGCTGCAAGTACCAGTCCGCGTTTCAAAATTGATCATTATGCAAACTGGGCTGAAAGTTATCCAACGGCGGATTACACGGTATCTGCGAATACCACTTACAAAATTTGTTTTAACGCGGTTTCCAAAGCGATTACGGCAACAGTGATATCGGCAGCCAGTAGCTCTTCTGCAGCGACTAGTAGTACTGCTACTAACACGGTGAATGTTCGGTTTGTTTGCAACAATGGCACTACCGTTACAGGTCAAAGTGTGTATGTATCGGGTAATCATGCGGCGCTGGGTAATTGGGTAGTGGCTCAAGCCAAAAAATTAAATCCAACCGCTTACCCGCAATGGGAAGCGACGCTTCAACTGCCTGCAAACACAGCCATACAATGGAAGTGTGTGAAGCGCCAAGAAACCAATGCCACTGCAGGAATTGTGTGGCAGGGTGGGAGCAATATCAGCGTGAATACTGGCACTGGCGGTGTGACTACAACGGGCAGTTTTTAGTGTTATAAAATCTAACACTCGAGTAGAAAGTTATTTTTAAACGCTCACAGCCCAACCGATTCATCGGTTGGGCTTTTTTATTGATGGTTGATACTTGTTGCAGCAAAATAATGTTCAAGATCCGTCAATCGCCCGGGTGTGCCTACATCACTCCAGTAACCCTTGTGAATTTCTGCGGTGAGCTGATGCTGATGAATTGCTCTACGTAACACTTCGCCGAGAGGAAATTTAGTGCGTATATCAGGGTAGTTGAGGATGAGGCTTGGCTTGAGCAAGCTGATACCTGCGAAGGTAAAACGGTGCGGGTGAGTTTTGTTGATGTCATCAACCAATAAGCCATTAATATTCAATGCAAAATCACCCTGCGGATGAAAATCGGGATTGGGCACCAATAACAAATGGCCAAGTTGCTCTGCTGTTAGTTGATGCTGAACAAAATCCTGCAGTTCAATATCGCACCACACATCGCCATTCACTAATAAAAAAGGCTCATCGCCCAGCAGTGCTTGTGCGTGCCATATGGCGCCACCCGTTTCAAGTGGTTCTGGCTCGAGCGAGTAGCAAACGTTTAATCCATATTGGCGGCCATCACCCACGTGCGCTTTAATTTTTTCACCCAAGTAAGCGAGGTTGATGATCACATCGCTAATCCCAGCACGTGAAATATTCTCTAGGTGGTAATCAATCAGCGGTTTACCGCCTGCAGACAAGAGTGGCTTGGGAAGATGATCGGTGAGTGGGCGCATCCGTTGTCCTAAACCAGCGGCGAGAATCATCGCTTTCATTGCGTTACTCCTGCGTCCTGCTCGCCTGTACACAACTCACCTATGCCTAACTCACCTATGCCTAACTCGCCTGCGCGCGCGTAATCGCTATACCACGGTTGCTGTTGAGCCAAGGGCAATAGAGTGGCGATAAACCATTCTGCAAAGGGTAGTAATTCCTCATACTGGTTAGCGACTTCCAGCGTGTAGCGTATGACCAGTGGCAAGTCTTTTAAATAACCAGATTTGCCATCGCGTAAATTCAGGCGAGCAAAAATGCCCAGCACTTTAATGTGGCGTTGCAGCCCCATCCAGTCGAACCAGTGCAAAAATTGCCTCTCATCAACCGGTGGGATGATGGCGTTCTGGATTGCCAGCGTTCGATAATTCAGCGCCAGTGATTTCACCTGCGCGGCAGGCCAGCGCAAATAACAATCGCGAAGGAGTGAGACCAGATCGTAAGTGACGGCTCCCCATAAAGCGCCTTGAAAATCGATAACACCTAAATCGCCATTGTTACAGACGATAAGGTTGCGGGAGTGGTAGTCGCGGTGCACTAACGTTTGTGGCTGTGCTAGGGCGCTGTCTTCGAGTAGCGTAAAAGTTCGGTCGAGCAATACGCGATCAGTGGTGGTGAGTGAATAATTCAGCATCTGACCGACAAACCACTCGGTGAAAATCTCCAGCTCACGCCGCAATAAAGCCCGATCGTAGCGAGGGATAAGGCTGGGGTTGTCCTGACACCGCTGTAAGCTTATGAGTGTCTTGAGTGCGCTGTTATAGCCTGTATCCAGATGCGCCGCATCAAGTTCTCGAAACAGCAGGCGATCGCCAAAATCTTCCACCAATAAAAAGCCTTGGGCTTCATCCACTGCCAGTATTTTGGGTGTTCGCACGCCTTGCTCGCGGAGATAGCGAGCCAGAGCGACAAACTGGCGGGTATCTTCGGTTTCTGGAGGCGCATCCACGGCCAGCAAAGGCGTGTGGGAAGCAAAGCGAAAATAGCGGCGAAAGCCCGCATCACTGGCGATGCTTTTGAGTTGGATTTGATCGACAGCTATTTGATATTCGTGGCTAAGCCAGTTTGCAAGCGCTAACTCTCTGGTAGGGTGGGACATAAAAATGATCGTCGCTGTCAATGAACGGGTGGATGTGCTGATATGGCTGAGTGGTCGAGAATCTATACCGCTCTATGATCCTTGCCACCTTTTATAAAGGCTCGATTCTACCTCAGGAGAATCATTTCCCCCAATTCATTCCCTGTATGGGTTGATTGCAGTAGAATCGCCGCAATTTTTCCGGTGGGCACTTTGTTAAGCCCCGTCCGATGAGACACCTCTTAATGGCTCCAACCCGACACACTATCTCCAACCACTCTACAGGGCTTTTTGCTTCCGCAAGGCTAGCGCACCTAGTGGCGCGCTTTTTTACGGGCAGTTTGCTTATGAGCCTAGCATTTATGGTGCAGGCAGAAACCCTGAGCGTTACAAAAGCCAGGCAGTTGGATTGGGTTCCCGTGGAAGAAATGACGGAAGAGCAAAAAGCGACTGTGCCTGTCGCTTGTTGTGGTGCTTATATTGCTCCCGTGCGCGATGATGCTGAAGCAGACCTTGATCCCGATAAGGCCAAATTGTTTGGCTCCGCGGATGAATCCGAAGCAGAGCAGCAAAATAAAATCACTCTGAGCAACAATGTGCATTTGACTCAAGGCCGACGTTCGATTCGCACCGATAAATTTTATTTGGATAAACAAACGCGCGAGGCTGAACTCACAGGCAATATTCAAGTGCGTGAACCCGGAATGTTGCTCCGCGCCGAGAAGGCGTACATCAACATAGATTCGGGTGATGCGCGGTTGGATGATGCGCAGTTTGTGATTTATGAAAACCGTGTTCACGGCAGCGCAGAGAGCCTGGAAAAATTTGGCGATCGCATCATTAGTCTCGATCAAGGCACCTTCACGAGTTGTGAGCCCGGCGATAATACTTGGTCGGTAGAAGGTTCTAACATCACCCTTCATAACGATAAGCACTACGGCACCGCAAAAAATATGCGCTTGCATGTAAAAGATGTGCCCGTGATTTATGTTCCTTACTTTCGTTTTCCTATTGGCCCGGATCGGTTAACCGGTTTTTTATTTCCTTCCGTAGGATTTGATACTGACGATGGTGTGAGTGAATTCTCCGCGCCTTTTTATTGGAATATTGCGCCCAATTACGATGCTACCTTTACGCCACGCTATCTTGCCAATCATGGTTATTTGTTAGGTAGTGAATTTCGCCATCTTTCGCCATCCTTTGAAACCATGCTAAGCGGTAGTTTGCTGGATAACGATCGCGGTGGCGCAAGTGCACGCATGGATAGTCAAGATGAAAATGCGAATCCCTATCGTGGTGATGACCGCTGGCAGTATACGTTGGATCAATCCGGTGGCCGCAATCAACTCTGGAGCACGCGTATTGATTATACCGATGTCAGCGATATTGATTATCTTCGCGATGTTGATCGCGGTGCGGTGGATTTAAATCGTCAAGCCTATATACGGCAAATGGCTGCGGCAGATTACAATTTTGAGAATTGGAATCTAGGTGCTAAATTCGAAGAATTCCGCTCATTAACCGATCGTCAAACACTGCGCTATCGCGAATTACCAAGGTTACATACGGATGGACGTTATTGGGTAGATGATTGGCTTGTTGAATTAAATAATGAATACACACACTTTGCATTGAATCGTTACTTCAACAGTGATCCTGCAAATCAAAACGAGCTTGCCCACATTATTACCGGTGAGCGGCTTAGAACCGATTATAGTGTGACGTGGAATAAAGAATACCTGAGTGGTTTTATACGGCCAGGCGTGGGAGTTAAGGCCTTAGGGTATCAGCTCGAATCTCGCACACTGCTTGATGAAGTGGATGCCTCTCCTGATGTAGTTACTCCCCAAGGCTCGTTGGATATGGGGTTGATTTTTGAGAGAGAAAAAGTTTTTTTTGATAACCATTTCACTCAAACCTTAGAGCCACGTGCTTTTTATTTGTATCGCGATTATGAAAATCAGGACAGTTTTTATCATCTTACCGGCAATGATGGTTACGTTAATTTTGACACGGCTGATTTAACACTCTCTTACCCACAGCTGTATCGCGATTCGCGTTTTTCTGGCGGCGATCGACTCGATGATGCTAATCAAATCACCCTAGGAGTCACCAGTCGTTTTATTGAAAACACCTCAGGCATTGAGCGTTTACGCTTAGGCGTTGGGCAAATTATTTATTTTGAAGATCGCAATATCACCATACTGCCAACGGAAGTTGACTCGCGCAACACCACCACAACCTCTAACATTGCGGCGCAGTTGAGTGGACAATTGACTGATCACCTGCGTATGGATAACGACATTACCTATGATCATCATAACGATCGATTAGACACCGCCAGCATGAGCATTCATTACATGGATGATCGCTATCGAATTTTGAATGTTGGTTATCGCTATGGGCGCAACCCTGTTGCTCAAAGCCCCTCCCCGCTGCCGGTTATAGCCGGGGAATTAAATCAAATCGATGTGACGGCGCTCTGGCCGATAACGACACAGTGGGCGTTGATTGCACGCTCTAATTATGATTTTAAATACCAAGCGGAACTTGATACCTTCGCTGGGCTCGAATATACCGATTGCTGCTATCGTGTCAGTATTCTTGCGCGGCAATGGGTTGATTTCGATTTAAGTTATGACTTCCTGCAAAATATCAGTCAGGATGATTACGATCGCGGTATCTTTTTGGAAGTACAACTAAAAGGTTTTGCCAGCCTGAGTCAACGTATTAGTAACCTGCTCGATAAAGCCATGCTCGGCTACAGCGAGCGCGAAGCCTCTTTACAATAAAACAGTGATTTTTTTATGAGTATGAAAAGCCATCGTCCACAGCAATTCTTTATCCATGCACTTTTAGGCAGTTTGTTACTGTGGAGCAGCCAAATATTACATGCGCAAAATAATGCGGTAGCGCTGGATAAAGTGGTGGCTATTGTGGATGAAGATGTGGTTTTGCAAAGCGAGCTTAATGAGCGCAAAGCCGCCATCATGGAGCGTCTTCGTGGTCAGTATCAACAGTTGCCTGCGGAAGATGTGATTAATAAACAAATTCTTGAACAATTGATTCTGGAGCGTATACAGCTATCACTGGCCAAACGTTACGAGGTCACCATAGATGAAAAAGAGATTGATCAAGCCGTCAATAATATTTTGCAAAAAAATCAAATTACACTGGCGCAACTCGAACAAGATCTCAAAAAGCAGGGTCTTAATATGGCTGGCCTGCGCAACCAAATGCGCGATGAGCTGATGATCAATAATTTACAAGGCGGTATTGTTAACAACCGCATCAAAATTTCTCCGCAAGATATTGATAACTTCTTGGCCTCCAGTGATGGTAAATACACCACCTCACCGGATTTCCATATCGGGCACATCTTAATTGCGGTTTCTAGTTCGGCAGATGCTGAGACTATCGCAGCGGCAGAGAAGCAGGCAAATGACGTGTATGAAAAGTTGCAAGCTGGTGCTGATTTTGCGCAAATGGCAATTAGTTATTCAAACGATCAAGCTGCCCTACAAGGTGGTGATATAGGCTGGCGTAAACTGGCACAGTTACCGGAATTATTCGGTAACCAAATGGTGACTCTGCCCGTAGGGCAGGTTACAAAACCATTTCGCAGTGGAGCAGGCTTTCACCTGTTGAAAAATATAGAGCAGCGCGGAGGTGGCGCAAAACTGGTTGAGCAAACACATGCGCGTCATATTTTGGTCAAAACTTCTGAAATTATGGACGACAATCAAGCCGCACAAAAATTAGCAAGTTTGAAACAGCGCATTGAAAAGGGTGAAGATTTTGCCAAATTAGCACGGGAACATTCCGAGGATCCTGGCTCAATGCTGAGTGGTGGCGATTTGGGGTGGTCAACCCCAGGCTCTTTTGTTCCTGAATTCGAAAAAGCCATGGCAGCAACCCCCATTAATGGAATTACTCAGCCTTTTAAAAGTCAATTCGGTTGGCACATTTTGCAAGTGCTTGAGCGTCGCCAAGAAGATATGAGTGAAAAAATGAAACGCAATCAAGCGGCGAATGTTCTGCGCTCGCGTCGTTTCGAGGAAGAATTACGGTTATGGATGTCACAAATTCGCGAAGAGGCTTACGTCGAAATTAAGCCTTAATGACATTGCAAATTCAATTTCTCGGCACGGCTAAAACAGAAAAGTTCATCGGAACTTGGAATGTTTTAGCCGCTGTGTTTTTGGGTAATTAAAAATTCGGTAAATACGCATGAGCAAAGCTTGTTATCGCATAGCGCTAACTCCTGGTGAGCCAGCCGGTATAGGCCCTGATTTAGTGATTACATTGGCGCAACAGGCTCAGCAACATGAAATTGTTGCTATCGCCGACCCCGAGTTGCTACGGTCGAGGGCGCAAGAGTTGGGTATGACAATTCACTTACGCCACGTGAATCTAGCGGATGCTCCGCGCCCATTGGCGGCGGGTGAGTTGGCCTTCTATCCAGTTACTCTGGCAGCGCCAGCGCAGGCGGGTGTGTTGAATGTCGATAATGCACACTACATTTTGCGCACGCTAGATGTTGCCATCGAGGGTTGCCTTGCGGGTGATTTTGCTGCGCTCGTCACCGGCCCAGTTCACAAAAGTGTGATAAATGATGCGGGCATCGCTTTTAGTGGTCACACAGAATATCTTGCGGAAAAGACAGCAACCGACAAAGTGGTGATGATGCTCGCCACTGAAGGGTTGAGAGTTGCTTTGGCGACAACACATTTGCCGTTAAAAGATGTCGCCGCTGCGATTAATGCGGAAGAGTTATCGCAAGTTATTCGTATTTTGCATCGCGATATGCAAGTGCAGTTTGGTATACGTCAGCCGCGTATTGTAGTGTGTGGGTTGAATCCCCATGCCGGTGAAGGCGGCCATCTTGGTCGTGAAGAAATTGATGTCATTGAACCTGTGCTACAGCAGCTGCGTGCAGATGGTATGAATTTAATCGGGCCTTTGCCTGCAGATACTTTATTTACACCGAAATATTTAGATCGTGCGGATGCTGTGCTCGCCATGTATCACGATCAAGGTTTGCCCGTTTTAAAATACAAAGGTTTCGGGCAAGCGGTGAATGTGACCTTGGGGCTGCCGATTATTCGCACGTCGGTTGATCACGGCACAGCCTTGGATTTGGCCGCCACCGGCAAATCGGATTTGGGTAGCCTGCGCACCGCACTCGCTTATGCATTAGCGATGGTGCATGCAAAAAATGCGCGCAATGATTAATACACTGTTCGTAGTAAGCAATAGGATTTATCGGTAGAGGTGCGTAACAATACGCGGAAAGCATGGCTAAAAAATTTTTAAACGACGAATCACAACACAAAGCGCGTAAACGTTTCGGTCAAAACTTTTTGATTGATCACGGTATTATCCGCGATATCGTTCGCGCCGTGCACCCGCACAAAGACGATCAAATTGTAGAAATTGGGCCCGGTAAAGGGGCGATCACTCAATTACTGGTGGATAGTTGCGATAATATCAGTGTGATTGAATTGGATCGCGATTTGGTGCCTTGGTTAAAAGTGAAATTTGAAAAGCATCCCAACTTTCAATTATTTCAAGCCGACGCCTTACAGTTCGATTTTGCACAGTTGATCAAAAATGATTGCCCACTGCGAATCGTGGGTAACTTACCCTATAACATTTCCACTCCTCTTATATTTCACTTATTAACCTACAGTACGCAAGTGCGCGATATGCACTTTATGCTGCAAAAAGAAGTGGTGAAACGTATGGCGGCACAGCCGGGCGATAGTGCTTACGGTCGCTTGGGAATTATGGTGCAATACTATTGTGCAGTAGAAAATTTATTTGAAGTTCCACCAACAGCATTTGATCCGGCGCCCAAGGTGGATTCGGCGATTGTGCGTCTGGTGCCACATACGCAATTACCCTTTGTGGCAAACAACATTAAAACCTTAGAAACTTTAGTAAACGTTGCATTCCAGCAACGTCGTAAAACCTTGCGTAATTCGTTGAAACAATTACTTACGCTCGAACAATTGGAAAGCTTGCCGGTGGATATGACTTTGCGCCCAGAGGATATCAGCTTGCAAGAATATGTCGCCATCAGTAATTTATTGGGCGACCTGTCACCCAACGTGCTGACAGCAGAAGATGGGGAATAATATGCCTAGTATCAACGTACAGGTACAAACTACCTATATTGCAGCGCAATCCATACCGCAACAACAGCGCTTTGTCTATTCATACACCATTACTATCTCCAACTGGGGCGAGGTTCCCGCGCAATTAATTAGCCGTCACTGGCGCATCAGTGATGCCAACGATAATTTACAAGAAGTAAAAGGGATGGGTGTTGTTGGTGAGCAGCCGTTAATTGCCCCCGGAAAAAGTTATACCTATACCAGTGGCGTTGTGCTTGAAACAGAAACGGGCATTATGGAAGGCAGCTATCAAATGCGTGATGATAATGGTGAATGTTTTGATGCGCCTATTCCCGCTTTTGCACTTGTTCCTCCACACGCGATTCATTAATCATGAGCACCTACGCCATAGGTGATATTCAAGGTTGTCTCGAGCCTCTGCAATGTCTGTTAAAAAAAATTGCGTTTGATCCCGCGAAAGATACCTTGTGGCTAGCCGGTGATTTAATTAATCGCGGCCCAGACACTTTAGCGACCTTGCGGTTTCTATATCGCATGCGTGATTCCCTTAGGATTGTATTGGGCAATCACGATTTACATTTTTTGGCGGTTGCTTACGGTCTGCGTAAAAAAGGAAAGCAAGATACGCTGGATGAATTATTGCAAGCGCCCGATTGCGCAGAATTAATCGCCTGGCTGCGCCGACAAAAATTATTGCACCACGATCCTGCGTTAGGTTTTACCATGGTACATGCGGGTATTCCACCGCAGTGGGATTTAACGCAAGCACAGACATATGCGCGCGAAGTTGAAGCTGCATTACAGGGTGACACTATCGTTCAGTATCTTGGTGCTATGTACGGCAATCAACCGAATCATTGGAAAAATTCCCTGAAAGGTCAAGAGCGTCTGCGCCTCATCACCAATTATTTTACGCGCATGCGTTTTTGTAATGCAAAAGGTGACCTTGAACTGGAAACAAAAGAGAGTGCCTCCGCTGCACCCGTTGGTTACGCCCCTTGGTTTTCTTTTGCGGAGCGAAAAACAAAACACGAAAAAATACTCTTTGGTCATTGGGCGGCGCTAGAAGGACAAACCAATACACCCAATGTCTACGCACTGGATACAGGTTGTGTGTGGGGCGGGGCACTAACAGCAATGCGCTTAGATGACTTGCGAATATTTTCTTGTGATTGCATCGCCTAGAACAGCATGAAATTTTCTTTTTATAACTTGTCAAGGCGCACAGAAGCCGTTGCTTGCTTGTGGCACTATGGCGTTTTAGGCAGATTGATTTAGCATCATATTTATCATGGAGTTTGTATGTCATTCTCAAAAATTGCTTTGGTAAGCGCACTGACGCTCAGTGCGAGTGCTGTTTTTGCGGAAACCTATTCATCAGAAATTAATTTTGGGTTGGAAAAAATTGATAGAGAAGATAATGCTCCATCACAAGAGCGAATTGCGCTTTATGGAGAGCATCATTTAAAGCCAGTGGATACCCATGAATATCCTTACGAGGAAGCTGCTTTTTTAGCAAAATCAAACTATGTATTTGGTGGGTTTGATGTTTACAACCCCGGTGAAAAAGATAACCAATGGCTCGGTATTGCACATTACGTCCCCAACAGTGTGTTTTATGTGGAGGGCACACTGAAACGCTATCACGATGAATTAGGTGAAAAAGGCAACGATTTTGGTGCGGCAGGTGGCTTGCGTTTATTTGATGGTATGTTGTTAACAACCCGTTATTGGGACGAGGCGGGTTATGATCCCAATGCCTACATAAAAATAGTGCATCAACTAGCGGGCGGCAATTTTATTAATTTTGAAATCGGTTATGCAGATACGGATATAGATTCTACGTTTGAAACCGCTTTTGATGCTTATTTTGATCGCACGTTTAGTGTTGGAATTAAATACGTTGATAACATGGGGCTGGATGAAGTCACCATACGCACTATGAAGTATGTCACCAACGTATTTCACATAGGTGCTTCGGTGAACAAGCGTGAAGAAGAAAAATCTTTGGCCATGGAAGCCGGTGTGCGTTTCTAAGTGATAGTCTATCCCTTCTGATGCCCCATAAAAAAACCAGCTTGCGAGCTGGTTTTTTTATGGGGATGATTCAAGAATCAAAGAAAACGTTTTCTGGCTACTAGCGCTAAACCAAAGAATAACAGCGCAATAGAGCTTGGCTCTGGTACTTCTACAGGGTCAGGAATATCAATCGTTGTTTCAATGCCTTCAAATAAAAATACGTTATCGTTGAAGTCGTTATCGCCACCGCCCCAAATATCTTCAAAACCAACCAAATATTTGTTGCCACCTAAGTTCAATGCTTTGGTGTGAACACGGCTGTCATTCCAACCACGTGGATCGCTATTGTTTGCGGCTTCACCACTGAAAAAATAGTTGGTATTGGGGTAGTGAACATTGTCGGCGTTGTAATGCAGGACTAAGGCTTGTAAACCAAATATCAGATTATCGCCCACATTTAAGCCAGAAATTTCACGGGATTGGCCAAGGTTAGTGGGTACGCACGTATTACCCGCTTTGGCTTCTGCGTAGGTGCAACCGCCGCGAGTTTCAAACAAGCTATTGCCAGCGTTGACAGGATTGTATGCACCTAAATTGTTAGTGCCGCCCGCATTGTATATAGGGTTCCAAAAACTGTTTACATCGAAAGTTGCTGAACCGGCTTGCGCCAAAAACAAAAAAGAATCCCTTGCGGCGCCAGTACCTAGAAAGGTGACACGCACTGTTGAGGATGCTGCCTTTAAGCCCGCACCATTTTGATTTTGCATTGGGGCATTTTTAAATTCAGAAAGAATACTGGAATCGATATTAAATTCTTCTTCACCATTGTTAATGGTGTAGCGCGAGAACCACTCGTTGGTACCAGGGGTGGCGCCGGGTGTTGCGATAATCTGTGAATCGGCGGTTGCGCCGTCCCAGCCTGTGCCATTGGTGCTGGCATCGAACAAACCACTGATGGTGAAAGCCTGAGAAGCTGAGGATGCCAGCAATAAACAGCTAGCAAGCAATTTGAATGTCATGGTGAATACCCTGTGATGTCGATAGTGAGTTATGTGTATTCTGCACTTTTACCGACTTACCCAACTGGCATCTTGCTGATGCTGGTGGTATGTCTACCCGCTTCCTTTAAGTGCTATTTTTTGCCTTTTGATGCCCAAGGCGGCAAAAATAGTGTCCGCCGCTCATTAAATGTGCGACTTGCGTCACATTATCATGTTGGCGCGTAAAAACACAATGGTTTGTATTTATCAGAATGGGGAGGTGTGGCGGTTAATAACAAAAAAGAGGATATGGGAATATTTTACCCAGAAACGATGGGCACTAATTGCCCATCTTCGACAGTGAAATGGTTGTCCGTTAAGTAATCCAGCTCGCTCTGGGCGTGAGTCACATAAATCATAGGGATCTTACAGTCAGCGTAGATGCGTAAAAAAAACGGCAGGATTTGTTTTTTTAAGCGTTCATCCAGTGCAGAGAGTGGTTCATCCAGTAGTAATAACTCCGGCGAATAGAGTACCGCTCTCCCCAAGGCAACACGTTGTTTTTCGCCACCGGATAGGGTGGTGGGGCGACGATCCAGCAAAGGCCCTATCTCTAATAACTCTACGATCGAATCCAGGGAGAAGCGTCGCTGCTCAGGTGGAATATTGTTGTACCCGTATAACAAATTATGCCGCACGGATAAGTGTGGCAATAATTGCCCATCTTGAAATACCAACCCTATGTGCCGCTTGTGTGGCGGTATCCAGATAGCTGAATGGGTATTACACAGCGTTTTTTGGTTGAGAGTGATGGTCCCCTGTTTAGGTGTTAATAAGCCGGCGATCAGTGCCAACAATGTACTTTTACCGCTGCCAGATGCACCTAATATCCCCGTAATAGGCGCGCTCAGCGTTTGAGTTGCGGTTAAAGAAAAATCGGCGCGTTGAAAATAAAAATCCAACTCAAGCATGGCGCACTCCCAGCCAACGCTCGGTACGGCGTGTGAGTAGATTGCTGAGCAACAGCGATAAAAAGGCGAGAGAAAGGCAAATAACAATTAATCGAACGGCGGTCGCATCGCCATCCATTTGATGGGTTGCCGAATAGATAGCTAAAGGCAAGGTGCGCGTTTCTCCGGCGATGTTGCCAACAAAGGTAATCGTTGCTCCGAACTCTCCGAGTGAGCGACTAAACACCATAATAGCGCCGATTAAAATACCTGGTAGCATGAGTGGCAAGGTGATGCTGCGCCACACTTTAAATGGGCTGGCACCAAGGGTACTGGCGGCTAATTCAAGCCGACGGTCGATCATCTGCACGGATAATTTTGCGGCTTGCACCATCAACGGAAATGCAATAACCGCCGATGCCAGCACGGCGCCTTTCCAGTTGAAAGCCAATTCAATATTAAAATGTGAAGACAACCATTTACCCACAGTACCTTGGCTGCCAAAAGTAACCAGCAATAAATAACCCGGAACCGTTGGCGGTAATACCATCGGCATAAATAAAATAGCTTCCAGTGCGGGCTTGGCAAAAAATTCTTTGCGTGCGAGTAACCAGCCAAAAAAAATGCCGGGTACTAGACATAAGAGGGTGGCACAAACACCCACTTGTGCGGAGAGGGTCAGTACTTGCCATTCTGCATCGGTCAACATGGGGGGAGTTCGTCTCAATTATTTGGCAATATAAAACCATATCGCAAAAATACCTCAGCGGCTGCGCTCGTTTGTAAAAATTGCCAGAATACCACCGCATCACTATTCGCTTTTTTTGTTAATGCACCTGGGTACACAATAGGCTGATGGCTCTCTGCGGGGAAGCTGGCAACTATGCTGACTTTCTTGCTCATGAGCGCATCAGTCTTGTACACAATCCCCAGTGCGCATTCGCCACGTTCAACAAACGCTAAGGCTGTGCGAACATCTTCCGTTCCCACTAGGCGAGGTGCTATTGCTGTCCACCACCCATAATACTCAAGCGCTTGTTTTGCGTACTTTCCTACCGGAACATAAGCAGGTTCACCTGTGCAAAGCTTTCCTTGGAAGTGAGCGGTGATATCACTATTTTTTTCTAAGGGAATTGTGTAGTTACGATTCACTGGCGAGATGATGACTACATCGTTACTGAGTAAATCTTTACGACTCTCACTCTTTAATAATCCGCGTTTTTCCAGATAATCTACCCAATCTTTATCCGCTGAAATAAAAATATCAGCGGGGGCGCCATTTTCGATTTGTTTGGCAAGAGTTGCAGATCCAGCAAACGATGTTTTGATCGTTGTTTGTGGATGGGATGATGCGTATAGATTAACGAGTCCTGTGATGGCATCGGTAAGGCTAGCGGCAGCTGACACTCTGATATCGCTTGCATAAACAGCCGGTGAAATAACAACACTTAATGCCAATAAGATGAGTTTAAATGCCTTAGCACTCTGCCATAAATAAAGTGGCACAAGAGTGAATGTTGTTTTTGAGATGGACACGAATATCTCTCCTGCTGCTGTTTTCGCTCTTAATGTCTATACATATTCGGAGAAAAAACACCTGAAATCACAGCGTTCAGGTGTTTTAGGAAGATTAAGAGTGATTACAGTGTTGCAAACACTTCAGCAGCTATCGCAAGGGTGTTTTTGATGTCCTCATCCGTGTGCGCACCCGACATAAATCCTGCTTCATAAGAAGCGGGCGCTAAGTAGACGCCGCGCGTCAGCATGCCGTGGAAAAATTTATTGAAGCGCGGAATATCGCACGCCATGACTTGTTTGAAGTTGGTGACTTTTTTCTCGCTGGTAAAGAAAAATCCAAACATGCTACCGACGTGATTAGTGGTGAAAGGAATGCCCGCTTCATCCGCCAATTGTTGTAAACCTTCGACTAATTGTGTGGTGCGCGCACAGAGGTTTTTGTAAAAATCTGGCTGCTCTAATAATTCCAGCGTTTTTAATCCTGCTGCCATAGCAACAGGGTTTCCTGACAAAGTGCCAGCCTGATACACGGGGCCTGAAGGTGCAATCATCTGCATAATATCGCGACGGCCACCAAAAGCGCCGACCGGCATGCCGCCGCCGATAACTTTGCCGAGGGTAATAATATCGGCATTCACACCGTAATGTCCTTGCGCACCTTTGTGAGCAACGCGGAAACCGGTCATGACTTCATCAAAAATCAATACGCTGCCGTATTGATCACAAACCTCGCGCAGGGTTTCTAAAAAGCCGGGTACGGGTGGTACACAATTCATATTGCCGACCACTGGCTCCACAATAATGCAGGCAATTTGATCGCCCAATGTTGCAAAGCATTCGCGCACTTGTGCGGCGTTGTTGTAATCGAGGGTGAGGGTGTGGTCGGCTAATACCGCAGGCACACCGGGTGAGCTAGGTACACCGAGAGTGAGTGCGCCTGAGCCAGCTTTGATTAAGAGTGAATCGGAATGGCCGTGATAACAGCCTTCAAATTTAATAATTTTATCGCGCTTGGTAAATGCACGCGCTAAACGAATGGCACTCATGGTGGCTTCGGTGCCGGAGCTAACAAAACGCACCATGTCCATATTGGGAATTAAGTTGCAGAGTTTTTCTGCCAAGGTGGTTTCACGTTCAGTGGGGGCGCCAAAACTTAAACCGAATTTTGCGGTATCAATAACAGTTTGAATGACTTCAGGGTGTGCGTGGCCAAGCACCATTGGTCCCCAACTTTGTACGTAATCTATGTAGCGAATCTTATCCGCATCCCACACATAAGCACCGAGTGCTTTTTCAAAAAATATCGGCGTGCCGCCCACGGCTTTAAAGGCGCGTACGGGTGAGTTGACGCCACCGGGGATGGTTTTTTGGGCTTGTGCAAATAATTCTTCTGAGCGACTCATGGAGGTTCCTTAAATAAAAGATAATTCGATAAATTTTTTGGCTTGGGTGGTAATGTCATCCGCCGCAAATAAGCTGTGGCAGACGGCGAGCATATCCGCACCTGCAGCGAGTAATTGTTTGCCATTGTCCAGCGTGATGCCGCCAATAACAACAATGGGGGTATGGCTAAATTTTTCGCGTGCTTCGTTAATCAATGAAATCGGCGCGTGGCGCGCATTGGGTTTTGTCGATGACGGAAAAAATCGACCAAAGGCGATGTAATTGGCACTGTCTTTAATCGCTTGCTGTGCAAACTCCAGTGAGTCATGACATGTCACACCAATAATTGCTCGGCTACCCAAAATAATTCGCGCGGCAACGGGGTTAGCATCGCCTTGACCGAGATGCACACCATCGGCGCCCACTTCTTTTGCGAGTGCCACATCATCATTAATAATCAGTTGCGCGTGATGCTCATGGCAAAGTGCCAAGAGTGTTTTCGCTTCGGATAAACGACGTTCGCTGTCGGTTGATTTATCCCGATATTGCACGAGTTTGCATCCGCCCGCTAAGGCTGCTGCAACACCGCTAAACAGTTTTTCACCGGCGAGTAGTTGCGAATCGGTAATGGCGTAGAGTGTGTTTTTCATCTTAAAAAGGTTTCACTACGACCAGAATCACAATACCGAATAGCAACAACACGGGGAACTCATTAAAAATGCGAAAAAATTTATGGCTTTTTGTGCATTTATCATCGCGTAACTGTTTGAAATAGAAAACACAAGCGTGATGGTAACCGGCGAGCATGCTGACTAAAACAATTTTTGCCCAGAACCACATTTGCGTTGAGTAATAAGCCCAGCCGAGCCATGCCATCCAAATGCCAAACGTAAATACGGCGATCATGGATGGATTGGCTATACCGCGCAGTAATTTTCGCTCCATGATTTTAAAGCGTTCGCGGCTGATCTCATCTTCGCTCATCGCGTGATAGACAAATAAGCGCGGCAGATAAAATAGCGCGGCCATCCAGGTGATCACTGAAATAATGTGAAAGGCTTTTATCCAGAGCATGAGTGTTAAATCCGATAATAGTGGTTGATCTTATCGCGGCTAATAATGCCAAGCGGTTGCTGTGAGTTGCTGAGTGATTCCACCCAGAGTGCATCGGTTTGTGTGGTGTTCATCTGTTGTAAGGCTTCAAATAAATTGGCATCGGCGGTGATGCGTGCTAAATCAAAACGCCGTGCCGGAATGTCTTGCAAATTAATCGGCGCTGTTTCGGCTGCATCTGTTACACGTGTTTGCAAATGGGCTTGTAAGTCGGCTGGCTGTAATAATTGATTGGCCTCGTGCAATAAAATCCAATGTGGGTGATGACTTAATAATTGTTGCGCACCCTCAACACTGATGGTGTTAGCCGATACCACCACATGACGATCCATTAACCCACGTACGCCGGTTCGACAGAGTAATTGTTCCAGTTCTTCGGTGCTGCGAAATTTACCCTGAATACGTAATACGTTTTGAAATAAACCATCACACCCAAAAACCCAGCGCGTGGTGAGGCACGCGATTATCACGACGAGCATACTGGGGAAAATGATATTCGGGTTATAGGTCAGTTCTAAGATAGTCATCATTGCAGCGAGCGGTGCGTTGAGTGTTGCGCCCATCATGGCGCCCATGCCTAGAATTACGTAAAAACCAATCGCACTGGCGGAGTCTGGCATCAGTATCTGTGCCGCAGTCCCTACAGCCCCTCCGACAGAGGCGCCGATAAATAGCAGTGGCCCCACAACGCCGCCGGGCATGCCTACGCCGAGGCTAACGGATGATGTGAGTAGTTTTGTGATGGCGATGAGCACTAGCAATCCTAAACCGAGCTGACCCGCGAGTGCGCTGCTAATGGTGTCATAACCCACACCCATAATCTGTGGGAAGAGAATCGCACAACTGCCGGTTAATAATCCCGCTAAGGCAAAGCGCAGGGCGATAGGACGATTCAGCGACCAGCGGCAACTCGCGGAGTGTAAGCGAATATAAACGGCTGCGAATACGGCGACGACTAAGCCCACCAATCCCATGATAGGTAGCTCGCGCCAATCACCCATCACCGCTTGTGCATTCATAAAAGCGATTTCGAGGCCAAAGGCCAAGCGGGTCATGGTTGCTCCCGCCACCGCCGCGAGGGTGACAGGAATAAAGCCAATAATGCTGTACTCCAGCACCACGACTTCCATCGCAAAAATAACGCCTGCCATAGGGGTGTTAAAACAGGCGGCGATGGCGGCTGCTACTCCGCACCCCGCGAGTGGGCGCAAACTGTTCGAGGGTAGTTTTAACCATTGTCCAAGCAAGCTGCCGCTACCTGCACCCAAGTGGACGGCAGGGCCTTCGCGGCCAACCGATTGTCCGGTGAGTAGGCAGGTTGCACCGCCAAAAAATTGAGTGACGACATTGCCGAGCGGCATGCGGCCTTGATGGTTTTGTAAACGATCCATGACATGGCCTATGCCCGTCGCATGGTGGTGCTTATCAACCGCTTGCAGAATCAACCCCAACACACAGGCTCCCATGACCGGCAACAGAAAGTGGGTGGCGGTGCTGACGGCTTCAAAATTTTCAAAATCGCGCGGTAAAAAATAGCCCAGCGGTAACTCTACCGCCCAGCGAAATAGCACAATCACGCCACCGGCGATGATTCCGGTTAGCAACCCTAACAAGGTGAGGTAAGGCAGTGAATCTCGCTGCGCCAGCTGGTCGCGCAAGCGTTCGGTGCGGCGATCAAGCCCTTGGCGAAGGGGGTTTTTACTGGCGTCTGTGGACACTCGGCGCACCTGTTTTGAGGCTGCTCAGTTGTGATTGGGCAGCTTTTGCTTTCGATTTATGGATAAGGCTTTTATGATAGCCGTCTTTTGCTGAGCCTCGGGAGCATACCCAGAGTCTCCAGCCGACGCAAACACGCATTTATGAAAGGGGGTCAAGGTGATTAAAGCAGGCATAGTGGGCGGAACTGGTTACACCGGTGTGGAGTTATTGCGCTTGTTATCCAAGCACCCAAACGTGACGGTGACTGTGATTACCTCGCGTGCAGAAGCGGGTGTGAAGGTGGCGGATATGTATCCCAGCCTGCGCGGCCATGTTGATTTGGCGTTCACCGAGCCCGATGTTGCGGTGCTCGGCGAATTAGATGTGGTGTTCTTTGCCACTCCCCACGGCGTTGCTCAAAATATGATGCCAGCGCTCATGAAAACCAAAGCCCGCATTATCGATTTGTCCGCTGATTTCCGTATCCGCGATGTACCTCTGTGGGAAAAATGGTACAACCAAGCTCACGGTGCTCCCGAGTTGGTGCCAGAAGCGGTTTACGGCTTACCTGAGGTTAATCGCGCGGCGATTCGCACGGCCAAGTTAATCGCTTGCCCAGGCTGTTACCCCACGGCGACCCAGCTCGGCTTTTTGCCTTTGATCGAAAACAACTTGGTTGATCCAACCCGTCTCATTTCAAATGCAGCGAGTGGAGCGAGTGGCGCTGGTCGTCAAGGCAAAATCGATAATTTACTGATGGAGATCAGCGATAGTTTCAAGGCGTATGGCGTTGCGGGTCATCGCCATCTGCCTGAGATTGAGCAGGGTTTGCGCGATGTTCAGCCTCAGGGAGTCGCACCGGCATCACTCACTTTTGTTCCCCATTTGTTGCCGATTATTCGCGGTATACACGCGACTTTGTACGCAACATTGCTGGATGTGAACCAAGAGGTAGATTTGCAGTCTCTCTACGAACAGCGTTATGCCCATGAGCCCTTTGTGGATGTATTGCCCGCGGGCGATATGCCGCAAACGCGCACGGTAAAAGGTTCTAATCTTTGCCGCATCTCCGTTTTCCGTCCTCAGAATCGCGATACCGTGGTGGTTTTGTCGGTGATCGATAACCTCACCAAGGGTGCTTCCGGTCAAGCGATTCAAAACATGAACATCATGTTTGGATTTGAAGAAACGGCAGCTTTGGATGTGGTGGCACTCTTGCCATAAAGAGTATTTTTCAGGCAGGCATACACAAGAGTGTATTTCTGCTGCTTCGTACAATAACGACTAACCTGACAAGAATTGTGTTATGGCCAAAGTAAAAGGCTCGCCCCTATACCGTTTAAAAGTGGTTCCTCATCGCCCATTGCGCAATGCATCGATCACTCTTTTATTGGTGATTGTTGTTATTGCGTCACTCGTGGCGACTTATTGGTATGCAGAACAGCGTACCGCTTCGGTATTGATCTCTGAGGATCAGGCTAAACAGTTGCGTGCGGAGTTGGAAGCTATCACCGCCGAAGCCCAAGACTTACGTCAGCAAGTGACTAAGCATCAACTCACTGCAGAGGTGGATCGTCAAGCCACGGCGGATATTCAGCGCCAAGTCGTTGCCCAGCGCGAACAAATTGCAGCTCTGGAGCGCGATATTGCTGTTTATCGCATCATGGCATCACCTAACAATACCAACCCTAAGGGCATTAGTTTTGGTGTGCTCTCTGTTACGCCTATTCTTGTGGAAAACACGCCTACCGACCTACAGCGCATTAAATTAGCGGTACAAAAATTGGCTGAAGGTGAAGATGAATTTCAGGGCGAGCTGGAGTTTACGGTGGTGGGGCAGCGCGATGGTAAAGAGGAAAAAATTCCCCTGTATCAATTGGAGCAAGTAAAACCTGATGTGGCTCCCCTAGTGGAAAGAATCCCATTGGACTTTAAGTTCTTCCAGAATATTGAAGCCGATATCCGTTTACCGGACGGCTTTGTGCCTAATCGCGTAGAGTTGAGCGTCAAATCTAACGCAAAACGTAATCCTGTGGTGATAGAGGGTCAATTGGAGTGGCCTTTAGCAAAATAACAGCTACATTCCTTTTACCGTTTTAATCTGTAGGAGCACAAGATGGCTTTTTCAAATAATCACACGTTGATTTCTCGCGCCACCAAAGTAGTGGGTGATCTGCATTTCACGGGCGAATTGCAAGTAGAGGGCAAGGTGGTAGGTAATGTCGTGGCGGAAGATGCCAAAGATGCCAAAGTAGTGATTGCCGATACCGGTTTGATCGAAGGTGAGATTCGCGCGCCCCTGGTTATCGTGAATGGAAAAGTGATTGGCAATATTTACTCCACCAAACACTTGGAGCTAGCTGCCAAAGGTGTGGTAACCGGCACGGTTAATTATCACTCCATTGAGATAGTCAAAGGTGCGCAGGTGAACGGTAGTATGGTCAGTGCACAAGTACCTGAAGCGGTTGCTGCAGTGGCGGATATTGCTTCTGCCAAAAAAGCCGGTTAATTCCCAGATTGAGGGGGCATGCCTCACTGAATAGTTGACTGTTTTGCTCAGGTAAAGGGATAATAAATTCTGCCTCGTGTGAGGTGGTCAATGTTGTACGGAGTTTTCCATGTCAGCCCCTGAAATCTATGTGCCTCAAGTCGTTAATGTCAGTGATAGCGCGCTCGCCAAAGTGAAAAGTTTGGTGGAGGAAGAGGGCAATCCAGATCTAAAGCTACGTGTCTATGTGACCGGCGGCGGTTGCTCCGGCTTTCAGTATGGTTTCACTTTTGATGAGGCTGTTGCCGAGGATGACTCCATCGTTGAGCGGGATGGTATCAAGGTTGTCGTTGATGCAATGAGCTATCCCTATCTCGTCGGCGCCAAAGTGGATTATGAGGAGGGTTTGCAAGGCTCGAAATTCGTTATTCAAAACCCCAATGCAGCTAGCACGTGCGGCTGCGGCTCTTCGTTTTCTATTTAATTTTTGCTCTTCTAACCGTTTGGGAACCAAGATCGCTGCATGTTTAGGCGATATAGACGCCACCCAAAATCACATCTCTGCGCGCCCCGGTTACAGCACGCAAGTTTCCGGGTTTATGTTGAAGAGTTTGCTGTGCTAGCCACGCGAATGCCATGGCTTCAATCCACTCCGGTGCTATTCCCAGTGTTTCCGTTGAGGCTAGCTCGCCATTATTTATCAGCGCGCTCAATCGCAGCATCAACTGGCTGTTGTAAGCGCCGCCACCACAGATATAAACCTCTTTGTACCCATCGCTCATCCCATTAAGACACTGCGCAATACTTCTCGCGGTTAACTCCAACAATGTGGCTTGTATATCCGCGGGATCAAAGGTTTTGCCTAATTTTTCCAGCGTGGTTTCGAGCCAGGTGTGATTGAAACTCTCACGACCAGTGCTTTTGGGTGGTTGTTGCGCAAAAAAGGGGTGTAATAATAATTCATCAAGCAGCGCCGCTATGGGGGTGCCCGATGCAGCCCAAGCGCCGTTCTGATCGTAGGGTTGCTGACAATGTGCCAGTATCCACCCGTCCATTAACACATTGCCGGGGCCGGTATCAAAACCTATGACGGCGTCTGAAAGGTCTTTAGGTAACCAAGTAATATTGGCCATGCCTCCAATATTGACGATTGCGCGGTCAGCTTTATGGCTTTGAAATATGGCCCGATGAAATGCCGGAACCAGAGGTGCTCCTTGGCCTGCTGCAGCCATATCGCGACGGCGAAAATCTGCCACAGTGGTAATTCCTGTCAGCTCAGCGATGGTGTTGGGGTCGCCAATTTGTAATGTGAAGGCCTGGCTACAGCTACTGGGAGGGCGATGGCGAATGGTCTGGCCGTGACTGCCAATTGCAACAATATCTGAAGCGGCTAGATTCGTTTTTTGCAGTAATTGCAGGGTGGTTTGCGCAAAATGTTGCCCAAGTTCAACATCAAGCATACCCATCTGATCAATCTCGTCATCACCCGGTGTGCAAAGCTTATGTATGCGTTGCCGTAGTTCTGGTGTGAGTTTTTGAGAGTGATGTGCAATAAGCGTGGCGGAATCGGATAAATCAACAAGTGCAGCATCTATGGCATCGGCGCTGGTGCCAGACATCAGGCCGATGTAGAGCTGCTCAGACGGCATGTCTTTAGTTGGTTTTATTGCTAGGTTTGCTGGCTTTTAGCATTGCTAAACGGGACGATGTTTTGTATTGATCCAGTTGTGCAATGAGCGGCCTTGTTTCCGCTTCAAACTTCGCCAATTCCGACTTATCCACTCCCATAGCTTTTGGGAGAGGTACAGTCACCGGGTTGCGAACCTGACCATTGATGTGAAATTCATAGTGTAAATGGGGGCCAGAGGCCAATCCAGTCATGCCGACATAGCCAATAACATCGCCTTGGCTAACGCGAGCACCACTACGCATACCTTTTGCGAAGTTATTCATATGGCCATACAGAGTTTGATAGCCTTGACCATGTTCAAGAATGATGACGTTACCGTAACCACTTTTCACACCTGCAAAAGCGACTTTGCCATCGCCAGTAGCGCGTATTGGGGTGCCACGTGCTGCGGCATAATCCGTACCCTTGTGTGCGCGAATGATATGCAGTACGGGATGTTTACGGTTAAGGCTAAAATGTGAGCTGATGCGGGCAAACTCAATTGGGGTGCGCAAGAATGCCTTGTGCATACCGCGGCCATCGGGGGTGTAGTAACGTCCTACACCATCCTTATCAACGTACCGTACGGCCCGAAAGGTTTTTCCGGCATTGGTGAATTCAGCGGCCATTATTTTTCCGGTACCAATCCGCTTGCCAGAGAGGAATTGCTCTTCATACATGACTTTGAAGTTATCCCCTTTCTGTATATCCAACGCAAAGTCAATATCCCACCCAAAAATATTCGCAAGCTCCATGGTGAGCGCATTGGGGAGTCCTGCGCGTTTCCCCGCCATAAACAGAGAGCTATCGATGGATGCTTGACGGAATGCGTACTTAACATCTGGCTTGAGCGAGGTTTGTTGGCTGATGAAGCCCTTTTTTGTGCGTTGGAACTTGAGGCTGTCAAGCTCGCTGATGATGTAATTCAGCTCCTGAAGTTGGTTGTTATCAACCAAAAAGGCGACTTTTTGACCGGGCTTTATGTTGCGTAAATCCTTAGCGTCTTTGCTGTCACCAAACAGCTCATAAATATCTCTATCATTTAACCCTGCACGCTTGAAAATGATGGACAAGCTATCTCCCGTTTGTACCGTAAATTCCTTCCACTGGGGTTTTGGGGGTTCGGCTGCCGCAGGGGCGCTCTTTGCTGAAGGTTTTGTGTCGAGGTTAATCAGTGTGGAGAGATCTGGAACGCTTATTGGTGTGGCTGGAGTGATAGTGCCTACAACGTTGAGACCCGGAATAATCGTCGGCTGGTATGCTGTATCGGTGGTAGAACTTGTCGGGTCAGAAGCGGGCGTCATCGAGAGTGCAAAAATACCTAACGACAATAACCCCGCCGCAAAAAAATGGCCGCGAGGTATGTATTTGAACATAAACGATCGTGCGCGCACGAATTGATTAACAACTAGCCCCATAGGGTATTAACCGATTTTTATAGAAAATTGTGATCCAAAGAGAGGCATTTATAGCAGAAAAAAAGCCTATTAACACCTCGAAATTTCATCATGCTGTGATACGCATCCAGTTTGGCCTTGTAATTGGAGTAATTTGCGGTATCTTTGCGGCCTTTTTGTTCCCTATAGACACATTTTTCGATACACACGCTACTAGGTGCTTTTATGACGGCTATCGACACAAACTTCCTGCAAGAGTTGCAGGCGCGTGGATTAATTGCGCAGATGACGGGTGGTGAAGCGCTCGCGGAGCACCTGAACTCCGGTAGTCGCACGCTCTACTGTGGTTTTGACCCTACCGCCGATAGTCTTCATATAGGTAGTCTTGTTCCTTTATTAATGTTGAAGCGATTTCAGTTGGCCGGGCATAAGCCTATAGCCTTGGTGGGTGGTGCTACTGGGCTGATTGGCGATCCCAGCTTCAAGGCGCAGGAGCGTAAGCTCAATACCCCGGACGTGGTGGCAAGCTGGGTGGAAAAGCTTCGGGCGCAAGTGAGCCAGTTTATCGATTTTGAGTGCGGCGCGCTTTCGGCTGAAGTGGTCAACAACCTCGACTGGGTTGGTGGTATGGATGTGCTGACCTTCTTGCGTGATGTAGGTAAGCACTTCTCAATCAACAACATGATCAATAAAGAATCGGTTAAGCAGCGTATTGAGCGTGAAGGAGAAGGTATTTCTTTTACCGAATTCACTTATATGTTGCTGCAATCCTATGATTTCGCTGAGCTCTACAAGCGTCATGCCTGTACGCTACAAATTGGCGGCAGTGATCAGTGGGGAAACATTACTGGTGGTATCGATCTCACGCGGCGTACACATGCGGCACAGGTCTTTGGTTTGACCATGCCGTTGGTTACGAAATCTGACGGCACTAAGTTTGGCAAAACTGAAACGGGCACTGTGTGGCTTAATCCATCTAAAACATCGCCTTACGCCTTTTATCAGTTTTGGCTGAATACGGCCGATGCGGATGTTTATAAGTTCCTGCGTTACTTTACTTTCCTGAGTGTTGAGCGAATTGCGGAAATTGAGGCTGAGGATATTGCCCGCGGCGCCAAGCCTGAGGCGCAGCGGATCTTGGCGGAAGAGGTGACACGCTTGGTGCATGGCGAACATGGCTTGTTGGGGGCGCAGCGAATCACGGCAGCTCTCTTCAGTGATGAGCTGACATCTTTAAGTGAGTCAGATTTGCTTCAGTTGCAGCAGGATGGCTTGCCTTCGTCACGACTGGTTGCGGCGGAAATTGTTGAAACTCCGCTAACGCAGCTATTTACAGATGCTGAGCTGGCGGCATCTGGCAAGCAGGTGAAGGATGCGCTGGTGCGTAGTGCGGTATTTGTTAATGGCGCTGCCGTTTCTATAGATGACAATATGCAGGCTGCAAAAGTTTTTGCGGTCGGGAATGCATTATATAATCGCTTTTTTATCGCAAAATTAGGCAAGAAAAAGTATCACCTCTTTGAGATTGTGTAATTTGTGCGCGTATTGGTTGGCGTAAAGGCAAATTAGCAACTAAATTTAATTTCCTGCTAAAAAATGCTTGCGCCACTTGGGATGCGACCGTATAGTTCGCGCCCTCGCCAAGGCGAGCTGATTGACACTGAAGAGTGAAATCTTTTGGGTTGATTGAGTAGCAAAAAATAAAACATTTTTCTTGCGAAGTTGGATGATGTGCGTATAATGCGCCTCCCACGGTTGAGCCGAAGCGCTAACCGGTTTTTTAAAAGATAGATCAAGCAATGCGTGTGGGCACTTGCGGAAGGTAGTTGGCAAACCAATTATCAGATGTAAGTGACCCGACAATTCAATATGAAATGAAGGTAGCAAGCGTCTGAGCAAAGTTTTAGTTGTCCTTATGGATAACAAATGATTTTAAACTGAAGAGTTTGATCATGGCTCAGATTGAACGCTGGCGGCAGGCCTAACACATGCAAGTCGAGCGCGAAAGTCTTCGGATGAGTAAAGCGGCGAACGGGTGAGTAATGCATGGGAATCTGCCTGGTAGTGGGGGACAACGTCTCGAAAGGGACGCTAATACCGCATACGCCCTACGGGGGAAAGGGGGGGATCTTCGGACCTCTCGCTATCAGATGAGCCCATGTCAGATTAGCTAGTTGGTGAGGTAAAGGCTCACCAAGGCGACGATCTGTAACTGGTCTGAGAGGATGATCAGTCACACTGGAACTGAGACACGGTCCAGACTCCTACGGGAGGCAGCAGTGGGGAATATTGGACAATGGGGGCAACCCTGATCCAGCCATGCCGCGTGTGTGAAGAAGGCCCTAGGGTTGTAAAGCACTTTCAGTGGGGAGAAAAGTTATTCACCTAATACGTGAGTAGATTGATGTTACCCACAGAAGAAGCACCGGCTAACTCCGTGCCAGCAGCCGCGGTAATACGGAGGGTGCAAGCGTTAATCGGAATTACTGGGCGTAAAGCGCACGTAGGTGGTTTGTTAAGCTAGCTGTGAAATCCCCGGGCTCAACCTGGGCACTGCAGTTAGAACTGGCAAGCTAGAGTAGGGTAGAGGGGTGTGGAATTCCAGGTGTAGCGGTGAAATGCGTAGATATCTGGAGGAACATCAGTGGCGAAGGCGACACCCTGGACTCATACTGACACTGAGGTACGAAAGCGTGGGGAGCAAACAGGATTAGATACACTGGAAGTCCACGCCGTAAACGATGTGTGCTGGATGTTGGGTGACATAGTCACTCAGTGTCGAAGCTAACGCGATAAGTGATCCACCTGGGGACTACGGTCGCAAGATTAAAACTCAAAGGAATTGACGGGGACCCGCACAAGCAGTGGATCATGTGGTTTAATTCGATGCTACGCGAAAAACCTTACCATCCCTTGAATCCCATTGACCGGTACAGAGATGTACTTTTGGAGCAATCCACAGTGGAGACAGGTGTTGCATGGCTGTCGTCAGCTCGTGTCGTGAGATGTTAGGTTAAGTCCTTCAACGAGCGCAACCCTCATCCTTATTTGCCATCGGGTTAAGCCGGGAACTTTAAGGAAACTGCCTGCGATAAGCAGGAGGAAGGTGGGGACGATGTCAAGTCATCATGGCCCTTATGGGTTGGGCTACACACATGATACAATGGTGGTTACAACGGGAAGCCAAAGAGCAATCTGGAGCAAATCCTTTAAAAACAATCTCAGTTCAGATTGAGGGCTGCAACTCGCCCTCATGAAGTTGGAATTGCTAGTAATCGTGGATCAGCATGCCACGGTGAATACGTTCTCGGGTCTTGTACACACTGCCCGTCAAGCCATGGAAGCTGTTTCTACCCGAATCAGATGAGCTAACCGCAAGGAGGCAGTCTGACACGGTAGGAGGAGTGACTGGGGTTAAGTCGTAACAAGGTAGCAGTAGGGGAACCTGCGGCTGGATTACCTCCTTAGAGAAAATAAGATGTAAAAATCTTAAATTCGGCATTTTGCTGAATACTCAAAATATATAAACGTAGGTGAGCTATCGTCTTTACTTTTTTTGTTTAAAATTTTCTAAAAACACCGCATTAAAACTCAAAATCTAAATCGCAGTCTCGACTCTAGACTAACCTTCTAGCCCCTCTTATCATTTAGATTACCCCTCCTTTCTTTCTCCTTCATTAAGTTTTATCCAAGTGCTCTTTCTGGCTCCGAGGCCTATTTTGCCCGACTCCATAAATATCTAAAAAATAACGGAATAGCAAAAATAAGCTTAGATGCGGCTTACGTTTTTATCGTCTAAATCGACGATGATAAAAGAGCAAAATACTTAGATCTTAGAGCCCGCCTTCAAGCTCATCGCCTTGATTCGCGGGCTATTTTCTCAGATTTTTGGCAAAAATTTCTAAAAAATATGTAACTAATTTTGCGGAAATTTTGCGAAGAAAAGCGGGAAAAAGAGTTGCGCTGGAGGCTTTAATTCGCCCATGCCCCACCCTCTTTTAAGCAAACAACTCGATTCGCGCAGATCTTAGGCTGTTGAACTTAAGTATTTAAGCAGACGGAGATAATAAAATTGACGAAGGAATTAATTTTCGATCGATTTTTGCGTGAACAAGGCGTTGAAAATCTTTTATATGCCAAGCGAGACTCGGGTTAATTTGAACTGTACCCATTTTCTAAACAACTTATCCCTCTCAAATTGATGTCGTAATCATTCATAGTTTTGAATTTCTGAACGATCAATTGGTGGATTTGTTTTTGGTGATATTTGGTTGTTTTGCACCCCTCTTTGCAAAGAGGGGTGCAAAGGCGCGCGAATTTTTTTAAAATTATTTTCTGACTCTGCGTCGGAATTTTCTGCCGCTTTAAATCTCTGATAGAAGATGGTTGGTGGCATCTTTAAGGCGGAGTGGATGCGCCTGTGGTTGTAATAGTGAATCTGAATTGCAATTGCTTCAATCAACTCACCTTGGCTTTGATAGCTGTTTAGCTCCTCGAGTTCGAACTTAAACTTTTGATAAAAAGATTCCTGTTTGCCGTTCTGCCAGGGAGAGCTTTTAGCGCTCATCGAGGCTTTGATATTTTTTGACCTTAGAATTTCACCTACATGATTGCTGCAATATTCACTGCCTTGATCTGAGTGAAAGATTTGCGGTGATTTGTCTCTTTTGTTTAAAGCAGAAATCAGAGCTTCACAAATCAGATCGGCATTGTGCCTGACGCTGATATTCCAAGAAATCACCTCTCTAGTAAAGGCATCAAGAATAGTTGCTAGATACATGAACTTATTTTGATAAGACAGGTAGGTGAAGTCAGAAACCCAAGCTTGATCTGGCTTGTTGATTACCGTTCCCGTAAACAGATTCTGCCTTTGCTTTAGGGTGGATTTTCTGTTTTTGATCTTTGGCTTTTTCCTGAGTTTCTTCGCCTTAAGATTAAAGAGTTTCATTACCCTTTTTACCCGCTTTTTGTTAACTCCGAGTGCAAGAGCAATGCGACGATGTCCGTAGGCTCTATGCTCAAGCAAAACAGCTTCGATCTGCTGTTTTAACAAAAGATCTTTAGCTGGAAGTTTGGGCTGATAATAAAGGCTTTGGCGCGAGACTGACATTTTTTCCGCAACAGCAGATTTGCTTATTACAGAAGTATCATCACCAGCGACAGCTGGTGATGAATCTGACGAGAAATAATCCACAATTACCTCGTGTTTATTTCTTTTTTTTTCCTAAGCGGGAATCAGCTACAAGCGAGCCGATAATCTTTAAAAGAGCCTCGTTCTCACGCTTAACCTTAGCTAACTCAATTAAAGCTCCGGCTTTGTTAGCCTGACGCCCAAGAAGATTGTAGATAGTTTTAGGAATCACTCCAAACTCCTTGGCTAAACTAGGAACGCGTTCGCCATTTTCCGAAACACGGCGAACAATTTCTTTTTTCTGATCTTCGTTTAATGACGGATAACCTCTTGGCATAATTTCTCCTTAAGTTTGATGTTAAAATTACATCAACTTTTGAAGGGAGAAAGTGTCAAAAAATTGGGGTACATTGCCAATCCTACTGGTAATAAAAAAGACCAAAAAGGGGTCGAGAGTGCACAAATAGTCACTCGCGAATCCGATAATGGCGAAGAAAAAGAAGAAGAAACAAAAGGAGCTGATCCGGTAATAGTCAGTCGCCAATCCGATAATGGCGAAGAAAAAGAAGGAAGAGATGCAGTAAGCCCTAAAGAAAAACAAAAAAAACCTACAGCAGCTAAATCTTTATTAGATGTCGCTGGAGCGCTTGCTGATACGGCAAATAATAATGGTAATGGCAGAGGAGGATTTGATAGTGTTGATATTACTGCGGATAACCAGAACCCTAATGCTTCTGTCCAAGCTATTGAATGTATGACTGCGGTAACCTTATGTGTTGTAAACTGCATTAGTTCTTAAGGATTTTTGCCTGAAAACTTCGGGCGTAACTATTTCACGACAAAAAGTTGTGAAATAGTTACTGAAGGTCACTGAGGTTGTCTGGATTGATGTTTCTGAAAGCGCTCAGAGCCAGTCTTCAAACTCAAATTTAAGAAGTGCCTATTTACCTTGTTTCACGAATCTTTTTTGCTTCCTAGCGAAG
>JACCDR011446170.1_pt1 | contig 200685 bp, 321 predicted proteins | sample 7446431 | NCBI WGS metagenome assembly JACCDR01 (sample SAMN15323443, study PRJNA562643) | freshwater metagenome | isolation source: river surface water | place: USA:Blue River Watershed | collected 2017-08-17
AACGAACGAGAGCACCATCCTTCTGACCGATCCCGACAACCTCGTTTGGGGTGTCGAGCGCGAGATGAAGATGCGCAAGACGACCGAGGGTAAGAACGCTCTCGACTTCGACGAGCGGTACTACGCTCTGCACATCCGGTGCGACTTCCTCATCCAGAACACGGAAGCATGTGTTCTCGGTAAGGAGATTGGGCCGCGCGTCGTCTGATCTATCTTGATCTGGTGGGGGTCGGCTAGTTCGACCCCCACCACTCAAGTCAGACTACAACCACCAGAACAGGAGTAGCCAACATGGCTCTTTTCGATCTACGCAACCTCCGTGCTGGCGGCGGAACCCATCTTCACGGTGATGACGTTGTCAAGATGGCTCGCGCCATCGGTGAGCTTCAGAACCTCAAGGTGAACGTCGTTACGGGCAACCAGCTCGCTAACGTCAGCCTTACCCTGACGGGTATCACGGCAGTGGACACGGTCATCGCGGTACTTGAGCAGGACAGCACCTCTGGTGTTCTCGCTGCACACGCAGGTACCGTGACGATCCACGCTGCTGACACTCTCAGGAGCACCGCAGCCACTACGGGCAAGAACCTCATCGTCGTTTGGGCTGACCGGCCTGCCTGATGATGTACACTAGAGGGGGTAGGGTAGTTTCGGCTGCCTTGCCCCCTTTGGTCACCCTAACCCCTTGTTGAAGGAGCAATCAACACTATGCCGCTAGTTCTACAGAACTCCCACTCGCACGAGTTTTCCTACTACGATGACAATGGCGTCGAGCGCCGTGTCTCGCTAGCACGAGGACAGGCCGTGCCGGAAGGCGTCCCGCTGGATGTCCTCACCAACCTTGCGAGCGAGACTGTCGTCTCGTTCAATGGGGAAACCCTCCTGCCGCGCTACGTCAATGTTGCAGCCGTCGCAGGTGAGCGCACACACCGCACCGGTTCGGTATCCATGGGTCGTCAGGACCGGGATTTCGCCAATCAGCCCGGTGCCGCAGGAGCCAAGACCTCCGACGAGATCGCCGAGGCACTCGCCAAGGCAGAGGCGGAGCTTGAGGCTGAGGCCCAGAGGGCCATCGACGCTGACGCAGCCGCGCAGGCCGCTGCGGAGCAGCTTGCCCGTGAGGCCGATGAGGAAGTCGCCCGAGCCGACGAGGCTGCCGCACAGGCCGCCGCAGGACCGGTTGACGTGAAGGCCGAGCTACGTGCAGAGCTGGAGGCTCTCGGCGTGCAGGTTCACCCTGCCACCGGAGAGGCAAAGCTGCGCGAGAAGCTGGCTGAGGCCAAGGCCGCTGGTAGCGAGGACTGACCTCCTCGCAACAAATCGAGCTAGTCTAGTGCGGGAGCCGCTATCCTATTGGTAGCGGCTTTCGTGCGGAAGGACACCATGTACGCAACACTTCAGGAGATTCGCGACAACTGCGCCAACATCGCAAATGTCGCGAACGGTACCGACGAGCAGATCACCATGTGGGGGACGGAGGCGTTTGTCCGCATCAACCTGTGGTGCGGCATGGACTTTACGTTCGAGGATCAGGTTACCAAGACCACCTACGGGTCGTACCACCCGACAATCCACCTCCCAAAGGTGGTATCTGGCGATGTGGCCGTGATGGTCACGCCACCGGGCGGGACACCGGAAGTAGTTCCGGACACGGACCTAGAGATTGAGCCCAACACCTACTCCTTCCGGTACCTTCCCCTCAACACGGCGTACCCACAGACTGGCCAGATCAAGTTTGAGATCACGGCCGACTGGGGCTACGAGACCCTGCCGACGGAGATCAAGATCGCGTTCTACAAGATCACGGGCCGCATTGCGCTCCGAGACAACGAGGATGATCTGCGCTACCACAACAGCGGGTTCACCTCCGAGTCGTGGGGCGACGGGTACTCGTACAACATCTCAAACGCCGAGCTGCGGTCGCTCATCCACCCCAATGACGTTGTTCTCCTTTGGAAGCACCAGCACCACGGACGGGTGGTGTCCTGATGGCTCGGGAGCACTTCTGGAAGGACCGCGCGCAGGTGATGCGCGTAGCCAAGAAGATTGTGCGTGGAGAGGTGCAGCCAGAGACGGCGGTTGCGGTAGGTGCCGAAATCGCCTGCCTCCTCACTAACATCTCAGGTCGTGAGGCTCCTGCTGACGCACGGACGTACCTTCCGGAGAACGCACTTCTCCAACTGTCCGTCAAGGACACGGAGGGTGCTGATGTGTCGGTGCGACAGGGTGACACGCTACTGGTCACGTACAGCGGTGGCAGCCGGGGCAAGTTCAAGATCGTCGGGGACATCCGCCCAAACCGGCGCGGGCAGCAGATCGTCTCGTACACTCTTGAGGTCAAGAAGGATACCGAGCATTGAGCCCAATCAAGGGATCTTTCAGCGACGACAAGTCGCTTGACCCGGCCAACATCGAGGCAATGTGCCACGAGACGGTACGGGACTCCGTCGAGGAGCTAAAGGACGAGGTTGCCAAGCGCACCCCGGTTGATACGAGCCTGCTCAAGAACTCGTGGGAAACGACCCCCACGACCAAGCCGTACCCGAACCACTACAAGGCGAAAGTCGAGAACGAGACCGAGTACGCCCGCGTTGTGGAGTACGGGTCTGCTCCGCATGAGATTGCAGCACGGGAGGGGCACGCCCTCGCATTCGGCGGCAAGGTGGTGGACAGGGTGATGCACCCCGGCTACGAGGGGGCCCACATGGCCGCCCGTGGAGCAGTCCACTTTGAGCAGTCCGGGGCTGAGCGCATCGCCAAGCGAAACCTCCGGAAGTATCTCCGATGACCAAGGTTTGCACCAACCCGGTCTGCCCTATTGGTGGGGAGCAGCCCCTAGAGAACTTCTGGGGGCACAAGCAAGGAAAGCCACGCCCACGGTGTTCCACGTGTTCTCGCGCAGCCAAGAATGCGTACAACGCGGCCAACCCCGACCACCTCGCCCGTCAGCGGACGCGCACTGCGAAGTGGCGCGAGGAAAACTTGGACCACGCAAAGGCCCGTGAACTTGCGTGGCGGGCTGTCTACCCCGTCGGCGTTGCTGCTGATAGGCTAAACTACTAGTACATGGGAATCGAGCAGACATCAGTGGCCTCCGAGGTGTGGGGCGACCTTTATGGGGTCTTCCGCGCGCTGTTCGACGACCCGCGCCTTCCTGCTCGCCGCGTCTACTTCGACGGAATCGAGGGGGACAACTTCGAGCGGCCTAGCTACCAGATCAAGTTCATCACCCTGCGGAATCGCCCGGGCAACTTCGTGCACAAGACCATGGCGCAAGACATCATGGTCAAGTACTTCGCGGAGACTGAGTTTGAGGCCATCGCGGCTGCTGAGGTCATCATGGACATCCTATCGGGGTGGCCTATCAAGACACTTCCGAAGTACGACTTCTCTGTCTCCCCCCCGCGAAAGATCAGCTACACAGGGCGGGACCAGTACGGCCGCGTCGTCTCTTGGGCGGTGGGCAACACCATCGAGTCAGACTCGATCAAGGCGGACCCCTTTCAGACGGAAGACGACAGGTGGGAGGTTCCTGTGACCTTCACCATGCTGTCCCCGAGAATCCGAAATATCAACCCTACAACCGTTACAGCCATCACGTACGACCTTCTCGTTGGGGCGTTGACCGCACCAGAGGAGCTAGTGGTGGTAACACAGGCGTCTGCGTCTGTTGAACTGCTCTGAGGAGGGCACCATGTCAAGCAAGTCAAACAAGCCAAACAAGCCCAAGGATGAGACCGTGGAGCCCATTGTGTCTCCTGCCCCTGACAAGGTTGCTGACGCCCCTGTCGAGGAGATTCTAGAGGGCGCACCCGCGCAGCCCGTCATCACTGAGAAGCCCTTTACTGTCGAGGTTCCGGCTGTTGAGGCCGCATGGGGCGTTGACACGTGGGTGGAGGTCTCCAAGGCACGAATCGGCGTCGAAAAGTACGTCATGCGTGCGGCCCTCCGCAATGAGGACCAGAGCGCAACCTTCACTGAGCGGCAGGTCCGGGCACTTGTCGAAAAGATGCTGAATACACCTAGTCGCTGATTTGGTGCAGGGGTCAACTCCTGCGCGGAAACCAAACAGGGTCGTCTATACTAACCGTAGCTGCCCAGCTAAGAATGTCTCTTTGGGAGGACACACGTAAATGTCTGGAGAATGGTCAATCGACTCTCCGACTCCGATTCGCCCGGGGTTCTACATCTCGTTCCAGACCGTCGGCACCCCGGGTGCCGCAGGCGGTCGGTTCGGTGTTGTGGGTCTCCCTATCACGGCTGACTGGGGTCCAATCAATGAGTTCGTCACGATTCGATCTGTTGACGAGCTTCACAATACCTACGGCGTTGACAACGGCGATGGTACGGTCACTTCTCACCTAGTGCGAGAGGCGCTGCTTGGCGGCGCTTCCGAGGTGAAGGTTCTCCGTCTCGCTGACGGTGACGAGGCTTCGGCTACGAAGATCCTCGTGGACGCCACCCCCACTACGCCCAAGAGCATCACGCTCACGGCAAAGTACAAGGGTGCTCGCGGAAACAACTTCAAGGTGACGGTCGCTGAGAATCCTCTGGATTCGTCCAAGAACGACGTTATCATCTACGAGGGCAACGTACGCAAGGAAATCTTCACGCACACGAAGACTGACTGCGACCAGCTTCTAGCTCTTATCAACGACACCGCTCGCGGCTCCAAGCTCGTGACGGCGGCCCGTACCGTTGGTACGGGCGCGTTCACCACGGGCCTCGTCTCCGTGTCTGCTGTTGCCTTCACAGGTGGAGACAGCGGAGAGGATACGCTCCTCACGGCGGACTACACCACGGCGCTTGACCTGTTCGAGCGCGAGGGCGGGTTCGACGTGTTTGCTCTCGACGGTGTTGACACCGCTGAGGTTGTCGAGGGCGTCGTGGCTTGGACTGACGAGATGAACGCACAGGGTAACTACCTTGTGGCGGTTGTCGGTGGTCCCGCTGCAGAGATCGTGTCCGCCTCTATCAGCCGAACGGTTGCCTACGACAACGAGTTCGTGGTTTCCATCGGTGGCGGCGACCACATCCTCACGCTGGCTGACGGAACCGAGAACGAGCGAAGCTCCGCGATGCTCTCTCCTCGTGTGGCAGGCATGATCGCAGCGGTCGGCATCACTGGCTCCATCACACGAGCCGAGCTGCCGGGCGTCAAGGTCAAGACTCCTCTCACCAAGTCGGAGGCAGAGAGCCTCATCGGCGCGGGAGTTGTCAGCCTGTTCAAGCGTGGCGACACAACGGTCATCGAAGACGGCCTCACGTCCTTCACCACGTTCACGGACGACAAGGACGAGACCTTCGCGACCATCAGCAACATCCGCGTGATGCAGCAGATGGGTACGGACCTCAACCGGATCTTTGAGACCGAGTTCCTCGGCAAGATCCGGAACACGGAGACCGCACGGCAGGCTGTCAAGACCCGCATCGAGCAGTACCTCAAGCTCCTTGAGGCACAGAGCGTTCTCGTCAACGGATCTACCGTTGAGATCGACACTCGCGCTTCGAACGCCGGGCACGCAATCCACTACTCTGTCGCAGTCCAGTTCGCGCCGGAGCTGAAGAAGATCCTCGTGGGCGTACGCGCCCCGGCAATGGCCTGAACAGGAGACCTAGACTACAATGGCTGACATTCTAAATCCATACGCAGCAGGTCGTAACATCCATGGCCGCTGGGGACGAGTGTTCCGCAGCGGTGTGTGGATTGCGAACGCGACCGAAATCAGCTACAGCATCGAGATCGACCGCATTGAGGTGCGTCGAGCCGGTACGCGCTGGGTTGACTACAAGGAAGGCGAGCTGACTGGCTCTGGTACGCTCACGGTTGACTACGTCAACAGCGCGTACACCGCCGAGTTCATTGACTACGTCAATGGTGGCGGAGTCAGCGGAACCAAGACGCTCCCGGTCTGGTCTCTCCAGATCAACCTTGAGGACGACCAGATCCCGAACATCGTGAAGGACGTGAACGGAGAGGCCGTCTCTGGCCACGAATCCGTCGAGCTGACCGGTGTCAAGTTCTGGAATCTAGGCGGCGGCTACGGCACCGACATGATTACTCGTGACTACGAGTTCACCTTCAGCGGCATCAAGCTGACCCACTCCATCGAAGACCCGGTCGATCTAGACACCGGGGCCTGACCCTTCCGCGAGACATCGCTACCTAGAGAGGCCGCTCCCATCGTGCAGGGGGCGGCCTTTCGTCTTGTCTGGGTCAATATGGCTCTTGATGAGGTATACTAGAAGAGCACATCAAACCAGCCCAACAAGGAGCAGACTGTGGCTGAGGATCTTACCCCCGAAGGCGTTGAGCCGGAGGTTGTTGAAGACATCGTGACCGACACTGGCGTCGAGATTGCAGTGGAGGACATGACGGACGACGACGCGCTTCGTATGCTCATCAGTGCGAAGCCCGTACGAGCCACCCGCAAGGTTGCGGTCCCGATGGGCGAGGAGGCCCGTGAGGTACCACTCACGCTGCGCTCGCTCAACGACCCGGAGATCAAGGAGATCAGGAAGGCTGCAGAGAAGCCCCTGAACCGTGAGCAGCGGCGTCGTGGTGAAGAGCCGGAGCTGGACGACGACCTGTACCGCCGACTCATCATCGTGAACGGTGTGCAGTCTCCCAAGCTCAACAACCCGGAGCTTCTAGCGGCCCACGGGTGCGCGCGAGGAGAGCAGCTTGTTGAGAAGCTCTTCTTGTCGGGTCAGAAGACCATCCTGTTCGCCAAGATCATGGAAGTCTCCGGCTACAGCGAGGAAGCGGTACGAGAGCTGGGGGAAGGCTGAGCCGTAGCGATACGGCTCGTGAACTCCAGATGCTCTTTCGCGTCCAGCAGTACACAGAGTGGGAGCTGTATCGCTACTTCAACCTTGACCACCCTGACTACCCGAACTTGCCGCCGCCGCCAGACCCCTCGAAGCTCAAGACCTTCATTGTATGGTGCCTCAACGAGACCATCAGGCAGAAGAACGAGGAGAACGACCCTGACGCGGCGCAACAGCAGGCACAAGGGCGTAGGCAGATGAGACCGTGATTGGCGGCTCCTTCGGGGCCGCCTTTCCGTACGTGGGACAACAACGAATCTTGTCACCAGTATGCGATAATATACACATGGGGTTTGAGAGTCTTGGAGGGGGTGCAGCATGAGCCAGAAGGTTACCGTCGAATACGTGCTCATCGACAGGGTGAGCACGAAGGCTGCGGCCATCCAGAAGAAGGTGGCCAAGCTAGAAGCTACACTCGCCTCGATTGACAAGCACACGTCGAACCTAGGCAAGAACAAGGGCCTACAGACGTTCGCGTCAAACTCTGGTCGAAGCGTTGAGGCCCTGAACAAGAAGCTCGCCACGACCGAGAAGAACCTCAAGGGCATCAACCGCACCCTTGATGCACACGACAAGCGGTCCACCACGTTTGCCAAGAATCTCGACAAGACTAACGGCCTCATCAAGGACCAGAACAAGGCCCTGCAGGACTACAACTCTTGGCACAAGCAGGGCGCGTCCAACGTGGCTGTCCACGCAAAGCAGCAGCGGGATCTAGGCAGCGCCCTTACGCCCACCACGAGGCGTATGAACGCCCAGACGGCATCGTTGGACCGCCTTGACAAGGCCGCCAGCATGGTGCACGACAGCATGGACAAGCTGATCCTCAAGGAGCACAAGCTCGGGGACGCGATGGCACGAAAGAACATCCATGCGCGCGAGCAGGTTGGCCATCTACGGAACATTGACCAGCAGGCTAACCGGGCAGCAAAGAGCCAAAACAGGCTCAACCGAGAGCTGACTGTCGGGGAGAAGCTTTCTCGACGGATGCACGATACGTGGAGTTCAGACGGGGCCTTCTTTGAGGGCTTCGACATGGGTGTCACACAGTACGGGCTCCTCAAGAAGCTAACGGCCCTGCTCCCGCTCATCGGGACAGGGTTCGGCGGCGTAGCTGGCATGCTCGGTGGAGCCACGGCGGGTGTAGCTGGCCTGACAGGCTCCGTGATTAAGCTGTCTGGAGCCTTGGCGCTGCTCCCGGGCGCGTACGCAGCTATCGGCGTAACGGCTGCCTCCATGAAGTCCATCAACAGCACCATCTTCAAGCCGATTCTTGAGAGCAAGGACGCCCTCGCTGGTATCGACAAGCAGATTGCTGCCGCCCAGCGAACCCTAGCTGCCGCCCAGCAGCGCAACGCAGCGGCCACTACGCCCGCAGGGAGCGCAAGCTCCGCTGCCGCCATGGACAGCGCCGGGGCCCGCCTTGGGGAGCTTGAAGCGGAGCGCGCCAAGGTTCTGAAGACCATCCCGAAGGATGCCGACAAGTTCCTGAAGAAGGTTGAGGCCATCAAGGACGCTTGGCGCGGGATGTGGTTTGAGCACGCCCCAGAGATCATCAAGGACGCGAATCGCGGTCTGGACGTAGGTCTTAGCCTCATCAAGAGGTTCGGTGTCTTCGCCGAGCGCGGCGCGGACATGTTTGGCTACATGGTTGACGCGGCCGAGCGGCTTTCCAAGAACAACAAGTTCCTCAAGCCGATGGAGTCGTTCATCCTCAACTCCTTTGACAACGCCAAGAAGATGCTTGACGTTGCTGAGGACCTAGCTCCGGTGGTAGCCGTAATCGCTGATAACGCCTCCCAAGTAACGGGCGAGGTGCTTGACAGCTTCAAGGGCTGGAGCAAGACGCTCACCACAGCGGAGAAGCTGGAGGAGATCCAGCGAACCACCCTCAAGTGGATGCGTGACGGTGTTGACAACGCAAAGCTCTGGGGAACGGCCCTCTGGGACGCGTTCTCAGCTATCAACACGTTGACAGGGGACTCGGCAACGATGTTCAACGACCGCCTGTCCAAGCAGACGGAGCGCTTTAACGCGTGGGCTACCAAGGTCAAGAAGAGCGGTGCCCTGAAGGATTTCAACGAAAACAGCTTCAAGGTTCTCGACGGGATGGGGCGGGTGCTCCTCTCCCTCGGCGGCGTGCTCGGGAAGGTCAGCACTGACAAGGCTGGCGCAGAGGCGACGGTAGCGTTCCTCGACCAACTCTCACGTGGAATCACGGCCTTTGGTGACTTCTCGCTCAAGGCCATGAAGGAAGTAGGCCCTGAGCTTACAAAGTTCTTTGAGGCGTTCGGCGAGGCCCACAAGGGCTCTGGCGACATGATTATCGAGTTCATTGACAAGCTCGTTATCGGGATGACCCAGTTCACAAAGATTGTAGACAAGGTCACCCCAAACAAGCTGCTCGCTATTGTTGCGGGCATCACAGCCATGCTGACTGCGCTCGGGGCGGCTGCAGGTACACTGACGGTGGCAGGTAAGCCCGCCAAGTCTCTTCTGAACCTACTCGGTGTCACCAAGACGAAGCCCATGCCTGTTTGGGTCGTCAACCAGACGGGTATCGGTGGCGGTCCCACTGGCGCGCTCGGCGGCAAGGGAAAGCTCATCCGGGGCCTCAAGGTCGTCGGTGGGCTCACGGTGGTTGGCGGAATCACCCTCGGTGCCGTTGAGGTGGCAAACTGGGCTGCTGAGAACGCTGACGAGGAGACGGCCAAGAACAAGAAGCACTACAAGAACAAGCAGAAGAAGGAAGACGCCAAGGCTGCCTCCCTAGGTATCAGCAGCGAGAAGTACGCTGACATTCGCCGAGGGATCATGAAGGAGCGCAATCCGTGGCACGCAGTTATCACGGGGATGGACGACCGCCCCGTCACCCACAAGGACATTGCTGCTGAAGCTCAGCGCCAGAAGAGCGCAGCCTCCGGGTGGCAGAAGAACGGGTTCGCGAATGGAGCACTGTCTCCTTTCGGAACGTCCATGCCGGGCGTCAAGAAGAAGGGCACCGCCAACTACTTCGCACAGCTCCCGAAGGATGTAGAAAAGGGGTATACCAAGGGCACGAAGGCCGCCACTACGGGCGGAAAGAAGCTCGCCACTGCGGCTGACAAGGCCGGTAGGGACGCATGGATCCCCCTCAATAAGTGGGCCGGAGAAGTCCAGAAGACAATGGCCTCGTTGGGTGTTCCAGCCTCCACCGCAACGGGCGGAGGAACCACTGGAACAGCCGCCCGACTCCCCGGTGGCGCGCAGGGGCCCGTCCTTCCGCGCGCGGGTGACTCCAACAAGCCCGCTGCCGGAGGTGGACCTACCTCCGGGCTCTCCCCCGCGATGGGACCGGCCATCTCCCTGTCCAACCGAATGGGCGGAACCATCACGTCCGGTTTTCGTCCGGGTGCCATCACTTCGTCCGGTCTTCCGTCTGACCACTCGACAGGAAACGCCATCGACGTTGGAGGCTCCCCAGCCCTCATGTCCAAGATCGCCATGGCGGCCAACGCCCTGCCGGGTGTCAAGCAGGTCATCTACAGCCCGGTCGGGTGGAGCCGCAACGGCGGTCCCTTCAGCCCGGTAACGGACGCTGCTGTCAAGGCAGACCACTATGACCACGTCCACATCGCCATGGGCGGGTCTGGCAAGGGCGGCGGGGCTGGGTCAGCAGGGATGCCAGCTCTCCCGGGATTCCCCGGCACCGTCATGGGTCAGGCCGTCGGTGGGTTGGCTCAGAACGCCTACGCCTACTTGAGCGCACAGATGGGTGCTGGCGGGGACCCCTCCTCCATGGGTATGGCTGGCGGGGACATGTCCTCGATCATTCAGGCCGCTGCCGCTGCCTACGGGGCAAATCCCGCAGGCTTGCTGGCAGTTGCCAAGGCCGAGTCCAGCCTCAACCCCAACGCCGCGAACAACTGGGACATCAACGCCAAGAACGGAACCCCGTCCAAGGGCCTGTTCCAGTTCATCGAGCCCACGTACAACTCCATGTCGGCGCAGGCAATGGCTGCCAACCCGTCGGCGTGGGCGGGTGTCAACAACTCATGGCTTGACCCGAAGGCGCAGGCCCTTACGGCCTCGTGGGCCTTCACGCACGGGCAGGGTAGCCACTGGGCCACCGCAAGCCACTACGGTACCGGAGACGGCAATGGTGGCGGAGGCGGCATGCGCGTGGGCACTAAGCGCCCGAAGGTCGGGAAGCTAAACGGCCGCCGCAGCGGGTCTGCCGCCCGAACATCCGGTGGTGGCGGAGGCGGCAACGTGTTCCAGACCACCGTCGTGGTTCAGGGAGCGCTCTTCCTCGACGAGAACGGGCGAGAGCAGCTTGGTGACATGGTTGGCGAGCACGTGGCAAAGCACGTCATCCGGGCCGCCCCCAACGCCTCTACTAACAAGGACATCTGATGGCTATCATCCAGCCCGGAAGCAACCGACGCACTCCGACACCGTCTGGACCAACGCGCGTGGACTACATCATCGCGGCGTACAACAACGGTCAGATTTCGTCCCGGCAGGCGCAGCGTCTCCTCGCAAACCCGACTCTGTCCATCGCCTCCCTGATCGCCACAAACGAGGCAAACGTAAGCCAGAATGCTCCGCAGCAGCTTGACGTTCCGTACGTCTTCACGTTCAACAACTACAGGGAGTTCTACGCTCCGATCTTCTTCGGAGATCCCAAGAACCCGAAGGCTCGCCCGACTGTCCTGCCCGTAACTCCAGAGGAGATCCAGATCGGGCTCGGAAACACCGCTACGACAATCTCGACCGTTGGTGGACGAACCTACAGCCACGCGGTTGGTATCGACCTTGAGAAGATCAGCTTCTCCGGGTACCTACCTAACGTAGACTGGGACAACCCGCCCAGCACCATCACCCCGACGTTCAACCGGTCCATCATGGGTGGACCCGGTGAGCTGGCAAACAAGTTCCGGGAAGCGATGAAGGCTAACCAGCCTCTCATCTTTGCGGTCCACCCCCTTGTCGCTGGGTCTCTCCTTGACCCGGTGGTCGTTCCGGTTGAGGTTACCATCACGAACTTCACACGAACGGTCAAGCACGGACATGGTGCAGACATCTTCTACGAGATGGAGCTTCAGAGGTGGTACCCGCAACAGCTTGCCGTTGGTCCCGCACGCGCGAGCAATAGCTCTCCTCCGTCCAACGATGGAACCAAGCCCCAGCGGCGGAAGTACACTGTCAAGAACGGTGACACTCTCGCGTCTATCGCACACGCGCAGCTCGACAACATCCACCGCTGGCGAGAAATCTACATGCTCAACAAGAAGCGACTTGACCCGCCCCGACCGGGCGTCATGTCAACCCTGTACGCCCCGGGCACACCTGACAACGGATACCGCCTGTCAAAGCTTCGTGCCGGTGTTGTCCTTCTGATCCCGAAGAGGTAACGTGGCCCTTCGCATCCTCAATCCGCCCTCCATGGGCGTTCTGCTCCCCGGCACTTACTCCGCGCCGTTCAAGGTGCTGTCCAGTGTGTCTCCGGGGGCGCAGTCACTCTTCCTTGCCCAGTCTAGTTCCGGGGCGTACGCCCTTGCCCCTCTGTTCCTCAAGAAGACCGCCTCCGTGGACATCACGGGGTTCGTTACCAGCATGTCGTGGGAGGCTGGTGATGACCAGCTCTACACCACCCTCAGCCTGACTCTGGACAACTACCGGGGCGTGTTCAACCAGCTCCCGCACGGGACCAAGTTCAGGGTTCAGGTACGACGACCGTTCTACGACTTCTCTGGGGCACAGCAGGGAAAGTTCTACGACTACGTCACGGCATTCATGTTCGAGAAGTCTCGTAGTGCTGACGGTACCTCCCAGAACATGACACTCACCTGCTACGACAAGACGTACTGGTTGGCCCAGAACGACTTCCACAAGGTCTACAAGGCTGACCGAAAGAAGCCGAACGGGTGGACTGCCTCCCAGATCATCCGCGACATCGCCGCGAGCCTGAAGATCCCCGTCGGGACAATCACGCAGACCAAGAAGACCTTCAAGCGTCTTGAGCTGAAGGGTAACGCCCTTGAGTGCATGCAGAAGGCCCTTCATGAGGACAAGAAGGCGACAAAGCGTAAGCACTCCTTCCACATTGACATGCGTGATGGAAAGCTCAACGTGCGGGTCGAGAACACGGCACCGAAGACGGCATACCACTTTGACGAGCTGAACAGCATCGAGGACGGAAGCCTCTCCGAGCGTCTCACGGACAAGTTTGCCACCCGTGTCACCGTGACGGGCAACACAAAGTCCACCCGCAAGACGAATGGAGGAAGTCAGGCCAAGATCATCAAGGAGACGAAGGTCACACTCAGCCCGACTAACCCAGCGTACCAGCAGGCATTCGGGATCATCCACAAGAACGTCAAGCTGAAGGGCAACCACTCCCCTGCAGAGCTGCGAACGCTCGCCAAGAACCAGATGGACGCGGCCTTGCGACCTGAGCGGGAGTTCACCATGACGACCCGAGGGGTGCCGCACCTTTGGCCCAACAGTCGAGTCCTTGTCACATCGGGGTACTTCGGAGTCAATGGGCTTGTCAAGGTCAAGAACATTAGCTACCGGGTAGACGGCGGGGAGTTCAGCATGACGATGGGCCTTGCTGTAGACAACAAGGTTGTGATGGGCCCAGACGACCTCAAGGTATACTATCGTAAGCAGCCGGTCAGGTACTAACGGTGCAGAAGCGTAACAACAAGCGTTGGGCAACCGAACTCGCGGCGCACCTCAAGGGTACGGTCGAGCAGGCCAGCCAGAAGGCCCTTCCCACTGTAGATGTGGCAGAGGTCCTCAAGCGGAAGCCTCAGATCGTCGTCAAGCCCATCCACGATGAGGTGACGTACGACGAGGACGATCTTCTTTGGGCTATCGACAAGCGGCAGCTCGTCGTTGGCGACATCGTGCTGCTCCAGCGCGAGCCTAGCGACCAGCCCATCGTCGTGGCTGTTCTCGACGGCAACGACCCTGACCCGACAAAGCACCCCAAGGGGAAGGCACTCAAGGCGCAAGTCTCTGAGATCGGGTCTCAGTCGCGCTTCTGGAAGGCCCCGGTCGCACTCACGGCGGACCTCAACGCCATCACCACGGACGCTGACGGAACCATCAGGCTCCTCAAGGACTCTGACGAGCTGTACCGCTGGAGCGCCTCAACGGCCACGTGGGTAGCTGTTTCAGGAGGCGGCGGTGGCGGCGCGACTAACCTCGACGCCCTGACCGACGTAACACTCACGACCCCGGCAACGGGAAACTTCCTTCGCTACAACGGGGCCCAGTGGGTCAACGCGCCCATTGCGCAGTCAGACGTAACAAGCCTTGTAGCTGACCTTGCGCTCAAGGCTCCACTAGCATCTCCCGCCTTGACGGGTACTCCTACCGCTCCGACAATCGCCATCGGGGCCGGTACAAACATCGCCACCATTGGGGCTGTCAACACGGCCCTTGGATCGTACCTTCCACTAGCCGGTGGAACGATGACTGGTAACCTGCTCTTGACGCGGGCAACCTACGGAGAGCCGCTACAGGTCTTCGATACGGACGGCACCACTAAGCGGTTCTCCGTTGACACTGACGGCTCCTTCATCTCCATCCTCCAGTCCTCCTCTTACTACGTTTGGACCTCACGCGTTACTGGTGACACACACGACCGACTCACCGTGTTGGCCGACGGTCGGATGGAGTGGGGCAGCGGGTCTGGAGCTGCGGACACCGTTTTGTACCGAAGCGCCGCAAACATCCTGTCCATGGGAGCAAGTGACAAGCTCCAGCAGTACGTTTCCCCCACAGTTGGTGACGACCTCACGAACAAGACGTACGTTGACGAGGGCAGCTATCTGTTCGGAATGGACGCCAGCATCTCCCTGTTGGCCTTCAACACGGTGAAGGTCCTCGGCTCTGCCGGTAACTTTACGGAGCAGGAAGGTGTAGACTTCTACGTTGAAAGCCCTACGAACAAGGCTTCGTACAACGCGAACGGAATCAACTACGGGGACAACACAGCATTTGACTGGACAATGAGCCGCGTGTCTGCCGGAGTGATGGCCCTTGACACAGGCGACAAGCTCCAGCAGAACGCTGCGCCAACGGTTGGTGACGACCTGACCAACAAGACATACGTCGATAGTACCCTCGACCAGCTCCGACGACGTGCCTTCATGGGCCTCTAACTTCTGGTATACTTAGGAAGGACAATAGGATAGGGCATGGCTGACGTTTACAAGAGACTCAACACGACCAGAGAGTTCAGTGCTGCCTCCGCGACCACCATCTACACGGTCCCGGCGCTGACGACCGCGCTCATCCGCAAGGTTCAGGTGTCGAACAACGGCTCCGGCACGTGCACTGCCAAGCTGCACCATGTACAGTCTGGCGGCTCGGCTGACGCCACCAACGTGATCCTGCCGACCACCACGATGGCCGTGAACGAGCACGGAGCGGACGATGCCCCTTTCGCCATGGCAGCAGGCGACAGCATCGTTGCATACGGAGACGGAAGCAACGCCGTGACAATCAACATCTACGGCATCGAGGCGACCTGATGGCGTGGCAGTTCTACGACCAGTATGGCTCGATCAAGAGGGCCACTGTCTCGGACATGCAGTCGCTCGGGGGAGTGGCGGCAGAGGAGTTCGTGCAGTACGACGACTTCCAGCGCGAGCTTTCGATGAAGGCCGACTACGACCACAGCCACAGTGATCTTTATGGAATGGTCGTTCCGTGGACCGAGGTATCCTATGGGACTGCTTGGTCGGATTACGGCGTGACGTATGGTCCTCCCCAGTACGCAAAGATTGGAAACACGGTCATGCTGCGCGGCCTCGCCAAGAAGGCTGCAGGAAGTGGTGACGGGACAATCTGCACGCTTCCGGCTGGGTGCAGGCCGCCAACCCACGAACTGATCTTCCCTACATACTGCAGCTACGGCGGCCTCGACCGCCCTGCCAACCTGTACGTCAACCCGGACGGTCGAGTTCGACTGCTTTCGATGTTGACTGGCGGAGGAACGACGAACACCAACCCGGCGTCCGGCGACGTGATTCTGTGGGCGACCCTCGCTCCGGTTTCATTCTCGACCGTATAGTTTGAAGTAAATGGAAAAGGAGCAGACACATGCCACAGCAGCGAGATAGGGTCGTCCTGCAGAGCGACGTCGTCACGGCGGCGTCCACCAACTATGCGCCAGTGACGGGCGTCAACTTCGTTGCTCAGGTAGGCCGCCGATATGCCGTCCGTGGAATGATGATGACGAGCGCAGCCGCAGCGACCACAGGCGTACGCTGGGGATTCTCAGCCAGCCCCACGACGGCCGCCACCCGAATCGCCGTCATGGGCATCACGGCCGACGGAATCGGCACCATCGACGGAGGCGGCAATGATGACTACGTCACGACCGCATCGACGACAGGCGGGTACACCGCCCCGCTCAACGTCGCCGACGCGCCGGGCTTCACCTTGTCGCTGATTCACGCTATCATCGTGCCATCGGTGACGCAGGTCCTGCAGCTTGAGGTCGGCCCGGAGGCTGCTGCCGCCGTCACCGTCGGGGCTGGCTCCTACATCGAGTGGGAACTGCTGTAGCATGGCTTGGCAGTTCTTCGATAGCACGGGCGCGCTGCGCACGACCGATCCGTTCGGCCGTGGCGTGGTGTACTCTGACACGCCTCCGTCGAGGACTGACGTCATCTGGATCGACACAAGCGATGCAGGCTACATCGAGACGGTGTCTGCGCTCCCGTCCTCTCCCTACGACGGGCAGATCATCGACCTGCAGACGTCGGCCATGGCAGACGACGGCATCGTCTGGCGGTTCAAGTACAGGGCCGCAAGCGCGAGCGCGTACAAGTGGGAGTTCATCGGAGGTCCACCGTGGCACAAGGAGGTGGCCACCGCCGAGACGACCACCTCCGGCACCTTTGCTGACCTCGCCACAGTCGGCCCGGCGGTCGAGATCCCGGTCGCCGGATCATACATGGTCACGGCCCATGCTTGGATCACGAACACGACCGCCGTCGCGGGGGCGGGGCTGATGTCCTACAGCGGCGGCGGCGTGACCGCTGCAGACCAGCAGGGTCCGCGCGTCGGCACGCCGTCTGCGGTCACGGCAGCATCTGACGCGGCAGCCTCGACCCCGCGCCGCATCACGCTGACGGCGGGCACGCTCACCGCCAAGTATCGTGCCAGTGCCGGGACGTTCTCCTTCGGCCAGCGTTCGTTGGCCCTGCTTCCTGTGAGGGTCGGCTGATGGCTGTTGCGCGCATCTACCAAGATGGACAGTGGGTCCCTGTCAATCAAGGCAGCCCCGAGATGGTCAGCCACGGCTACCTAGAGCAGGAGCTTGCTGGCAAGGCAGACTTCGACCACTTTCACGACGAGCGATACCTGCGGCGACAGCGATTCTCGCTCGGCGCATCGCCTGTGCCCGTGGCTGCGGGCGACTATGTGCTTGCCTTCACCAGCAGTGGCCATACGGCGTCGGTGAACTTCGCATCCCTGACCGGCAACTACCCTGCAACAGGCATGCTTCCGCTGTCCTCCATCGACCTGATGATGGGCACGAAGAACTGGCGAGCAAGAGGGTTCTACAACATCTCTGCCGGTGACACGAGAAACATGTACTTCGGGATCGTCGGCGCAAACATCTCTGGCACGTATGGCCTTACCTCAAGCGGGGTAGTTTCCCCGACCGGGGGGTCCTATCCTGCCGGTACGGATGATGGAGCACTTGCGCAGCCGCGCTCGGTTGGCGGATCAGGCCACAAGCTGTATTCGTACAGGACACCTTGGGCGCGTCGTGATCAGCTTGCGGCAGATGCCAAGGATGTCTATGGGGCCTACATGGGTACGGTCGATACCATCGTCACCATCGGATGGTATGCCGAGACAGGCATTGAGATCGAGCCGTACTAGTGGCTTGCGGCTCGTGCTTTCAGGGTACAAGTCCCGTGAATCAGAGGGCATGTGGAGGACGACAACCTGATCGAAGCAGAAGGCTCCATTCCCTTCGGCAACACCTCGATGTTCGGAGACGCCGAGGAGCTGAGCCGGTAAGCTCGTGTTCGTTGGACAGTAGTACTGTATTCGGACCCTCTGACAACTCTTGAGTAGTTTAGTACGAATCGGCGCTATCATATTCGTACAGGGGATGTCTGATGTCTGATCTACGAATGCGCCTACGAACACGAGCTTACCTCGGGCTAACCGGGATTTTCTACCTGCTCAACGGAGTGGCCTACAGCAGTTCCACGTTCCTCATGGCGGCGCATTTCCAGCCCGGACCGGTCTGGCCGTGCGCCTTCATTCTTGCCGGGATCCTTTCCCTCTTTGGCTGGGTCGGCGCTGGGTACAAGACGGGCCGACACGCTCTGTACGTCGCGGCGTCTGTGGCCGCTGGCTTCTCGACGCTGTTCATCACAAAGATCGCAGGTGGCGAAATCGTCTACCTTGCAGGAGCAGCCGTCTGGGCCTATATCGCCTCGGCCCACATCACTATCGCGCGTCTTCCCGACCCATTTGTCTTGGCCCTGTTTGAGTCCGAGGTGAAGAAGCTAGAACAACGACTTGCAAGGACAAGCCATGAGTGAGACCTTTCCGCTTCTGGTCGAGAACTTCGCCCCGTGGCTGACTGCTATTGGCGCATTTGCGTTTGGCATTCTGTCCCACAAGCGAAGCAAGACAACTGCCGAAAACGACAAGTTCCAGAAGACCATCGAGGAGCTTCACGGGCTGTACCACAACCTCGTGTCGGACCTAGCTGAGCAGGTGGAGCGCGTCACCAGCGCGAACGAGACGTTCGTCGAGACGAACAAGCAGCTCGCCAACACGGTGGACGAGCTGACTACCGAGAACGCAGACCTCAAGAAGGCGATCAAGGATCTCACGAAGCAGATCCGGAGCCTCAAGGCGCAGGTTGCCGAGATGTCTGAGGCCCACGAGGCCGAATAGCTTTCACTACCACCTGTGCTGTGCTATACTCGGCTCATGCCGATCTATGAGTACAAGTGCAACCGGTGTGAGGACCTACACTCTGTGGAGCAGAGCATCCTTCAGGATGTTCCGGAGTCCATCCCGTGCGGCCTGTGCGGGGGAACTCTCAAGCGCGTCTTCGGGTTCACAGCCAAGCGATCTGGGCAGGAAATGCCCCCGGGGTCTCGTTGAGGTACTGGCTCAACAGGCTGCGCGTCAAACTCGGGGCAAAGCGCATCCTCGTTGTGGACATTGACTCCACCCTGTACCCGTTCATCCCCATGTTTGTTGTGGCGGCGCGGGAAGCCGTCGGGGTGGACATCAGCCCCGAGCCCCGCACGTTCCACCAGCCTTTTGACGAGCTGACCCGAGAGCAGATCCAAGCCAGCCTTGAGTACTGCAACGGCGAGGACTTCATGGACCAGCACCACATCCCGTTTGAGGGTGCTGCCGAGGCTCTACGGGATCTGGCAGAGAAGTTTGAGGTTCGGTACTACACGGACCGACCAGACCGCGCCTTCGCCCTGACACGGCGGTGGCTCCGAAAGCACGGTTTCCCTAACCCTAACCGATTGTACACCTGCAATGGTGACAAGAGGGCGGCTGTGGTGGCTCTTCGTGGCCGCGCGTGGGGGATTCTCGACGACAAGCCGTACACGACGGTCTGGGCCCACTACGAGGCCCGGATCCCCCACATCTTCACGATTCGCAACTCGACGAACTGGAATCTGGATGATCTCCCGTTCGTTCACCTGTCTGATACGTGGAACGAACTTGAGCTGGAACTGCTGAAGCGTCTTGGTTAGGCCATTTGCAGGTATACTATCAGTATGGCTGCGGACTTTTTCCCCTCATTTGACGACGATGCTCTAGAGGAGTACGTCCCTGACGAGGACATCGACCTCGATGAGGAGGTCCAGCCGCCGACACCGTACGGTGTGACGTGGCGGTTTGACTTTGACGCTGGTGACATCTACATCAGCGACTCCGGAGAGAACCAGCTTCTCTCCGACATAGAGACGGTCAAGGAGTGGATCAAGCACACGCTATCCATCCGCCGTTTCGAGTCCCCTGTGTACGGTACCGACATTGGTACCGACCTGCAGGACCTCGTGGGGACAAAGGACAGTGAGTTCGTACTAGCCCGTATTGCTCAGGAGATTCGTGAGGCCGTGTCTGCCCACGACAGGATCGTCTCGTGTGAGGTTCTCCGGGTGTTCCATATCGGGGATGCGGCCTACGCCTTCGTCTCCTTTGAAACCGACGACTCAGCGCGCGAGGAACTCGTTCTTTCGCTCGGTTGACGCCTGATCTACGGTATACTATTGAGTAGCCAAACAGGTGGGAAAGAACGGCATGGCAGACGAAATCCAGCTAGCAGCATCCAGCCCCTTTGAGGACCCGTTCACAGACTCGGTGGATGAGATTCGCGGGCGGCTCTTCGACGCAGTCGTAGACCAGTACCCGGATGAGTCAACGCGTCCTGATACACGGGAGGGTAGTCTGCTGTGGACCGCGATGGGCGCTACGTCAATCGTCGCTGCTGAGCAGTACGTCAAGCTCAACGAGGTACTAGAGCTGTCGTTTGTGCAGACCTCCCGAGACCCCTATCTTGACTACCGTGGCGCTGAGCTTGGCGTGACCCGCCTCGCAGCTACCGGAAGCTCTGGTAGCGCCCGCTTCATGGGTGAAGACGGCACGGTGGTTCCCCTTGGCACCACCGTCTCGACCGCAACGGACGACGAGGACGAAGAGACCTACGTCTTCACCACGACCGAGGCTGGGTCCGTCGTGGCCCTTCCCGATCCTACTGACGAGTGCGTAGCGGCCACTGATGGAGCTGGAAACCTCACCGGTCACGCCGTGTACAAGTTCATCTACGTCACGTATCTAAACGAGTTCATTAGCTCGCGCGGGTACACAGGTCCGAGCCCTGCTATGGCCAGCGCGCTTGCAGTGTCGGCTAACAAGGTTGACGTGACTATCCCAGACCTCACCACGATGCTGGGCGGCGCGTGGGCCCCCGACAGCCCCGCGCTAGAGGTGAAGGAAGTCAGGGTCTACCGCTCGTACAAGCTTCCCGGTGTCGATACGGAGTACAGTGAGTACAAGCTGATCGGCAAGATCGAGACCAACCCGGAACTCGGAGGCGTCGTAGAGGACAACGTCAGTGACGCCGACTTCGCGCTGATCGACGACACCCAGACAGGTGACGGCGGGCTTCCTGACACTAACTCCACCGGAATGGTTGACCTGAACGTGGTCTCCGAGGCCACTGGGTCCGGCACAAACGGCATTGTCGGAGCTATCCAGCTCCTCGACGCCGAGATCCCCGGTATCGAGGCAGTTTCCAACGCCGAGACCCTCACGGGTGGCTCGGATGCCGAGTCAAACGAGGACTACTCTGTCAGGATTCTAGAAGAGGCGAGGAAGTCTGCCGGTGCTGGGAATGTTGATGACTACATCGGCTGGGCCAAGAGCATCAGTGGTGTCAAGGGTGTCAACGTAGTCCCCGAGTGGTCTGGCCCCGGCACCGTACGGGTTGTCATTGCTGGCGAGGACAACGGTGTCATCTCGGACGCAGACAAGATCGAGGAGGTGCGCCGCTTCATCGCTGGCGACATCGCCATCGACGACCCCACTGTCGCCATCCCCACGGCCACACCGGCTGCCTCCGGGGGCTTTATGGCTGCCGGAACGTACACCTACGTGTACTCGTACGTCAACTCAGGTGGTGGAGAAACGCTCCCGTCCCCTATCAAGACGGCCGTCACAACAACTGGTGTGTCTACTGTCACCCTGACAGGGATCCCTTACGGACCGGCCACGGGCGGCCCGGCTGGTGTAGCAACCGTCCGTGTGTACCGGAAGCTAGGGTCTGGAGCGTACGGACTTGTTGACGAGGTTCCGAACGTAGAGAGCACGCCTGCGTCAGGCGTGCTCCCGGACATCGTTGACGACACGGTTCAGTCCGGTCTCGCTGACGAGCAGCCGAGGAACGGTAACTCTACGTCGCTTTACAACGGCGTGGCACCTATCGGGGCGCACGTGACTGTAGAGACCATCACCACCTGCGCCACCGACGTGGACGCCACGATCTGGCCTGCCGATGGGTACACACTCTCCGGAGAAGTCGGGAAGACCGACCTTGTCGAGAAGCTCAACACCTCCCTCGATGACTACTTTAAGTCTCTGCAGCCGGGCGACGTTGTCAAGTACGTTGACGTACTCAACGCCATCCACGACACGGCCGGAGTGCAGGACTTCACCGATGTCGTTGTCACTATCGTGGATGTCGGAAACTCACCTGTTGGCTCCATCAACCTCACCCTCCCGGACTCGCGCACGGCAGTGTACGATCCCATCAACAGCACGTTCACTGAGGGTGCAGCATGACAATCCTAGAGCTTAGCGGCTCAAGCGAGTCTGCTGCAGAATCCTCGGGAGCAATCTACGCCTACTACCGAAACGGTATGCAGGTGTTGATCGAGGAGGGCGAGGATTGGCTTCGGTACTGGCCTTCGTACGCACACAACGGCAAGTTTGTCCGAGCGATGGCTGAGTCCATCGGACTTGAGTTTGGGCGCATTCGAAGGGCACGAGAGGCCGTCGCGGCGCAGCTTCATGTCAACACAGCTACGTGGGGACTCAAGTACTGGGAGGTCATGCTGGGGCTCCCGCTCCGGACCGACACCGCGTGGTCCGAGCGGCGCACCGTAGTCTTGACCGCCTTGGCTGCAGACGGACGAGGAGCAGAGTTTGATCGTCTTGATGCAGTGCTCGCCGATCTTCCGCTGTGGGCCGGTAGGTTCCTGCTCGGCCTTGACGCGCTGACTGGAACAACGAGCACCATCACTCTGGGGCACCCAGATGTCGCCCCGTACACAATGAACGTTGAGGTCGGGGTCCAGTACAACGAGGACGCCCCAAGCACGGCTCCGACTGCCGCTGTCTCTGCCGCCCCCGGCTCTGTCCCTATTGACACGTACACGTACAAGGTTGCGTTCCAGTACACGTCGGGCGTCACGCTGACTTCGGCTGCTTCTGGTGCTGTTGTGCTTGGCACAATCGGGGCTGTTCAGCTCTCCAACATTCCGTCTGGTGTTCCCGGGTGTACAGCCCGCCTCATCTACAGGAAGGGCGTAGCTGGAACCTACCAGCTCGTCGGCACCCTAGCTGGCAACGACGATACGCTGTTCACCGACACGGCTGCAGCCGGGGGAGACCCGGAGCCCGGAGTGGCAACCGCCATCACACCACTGGGGCAGAAGATTGACGACTACATTGCGCGAGCTAAGCCAGCGCACATTAGCGTAGAGGTGACGGCCAGCTCGTTCCGAGCCGGTATCAACGTCGCTGGAGACCCGGTCTAAGGAGCAGTATGGGAACGTCCGAGAGCAGGAAGATCGAGGAGCACACTAAAGCTCTCAGCAAGGCAGAGACTCCGCAAGACAGAGCTGAGCTTGCTACCCGCCTCCTCAAGGTGGAAAAGTCTGAGCCAGTCCGCCGAGTCTTGGCACATGTGCTAAAGTATAGTGAGCAGGAGGTGCGCGACGGAGAGTTCAGTGACTTCATCGCGAAGAGGCAGAAGCGCCGAAAGACACCCCTCTCACCGCAGGAAGTAAGCCGCCTCCGGGCGGAGTTTGACGACACCCCAAGGAGCAAGAGTGTCCGACGCAAGTAACATCACGTCAGCTTACACGCATATCCACCCAGAGGCACTTGCGGCGGCCACGCGTGAAGCAATCGCCCGGCTTGAGCTGGACGACCACACAGTTCGTATGCAGGCCATCATCGCTAACAGCCCTGATGCCCAGCTTGCGAGTGGCGAGACCATCACTGCTGCGCTCGCGCGTATCGCAGAGGCCAAGTCTCGCCTTGAGGAGACCTACTCCCACCTGCTCAACACCATCGAAGAGGAAGCAGAATGAACAAGAAGCAGAAGGTTGTGCTCATGCGCGGCCTACGATCACTCGGGGCCGTTCTAGTAGCAGCCCTCGCAGGCTGGCTTGCAGGACCGCAGGCCGCTGACATCGTCGGAGAGCAGGGTCAGGCCATCGTGTCTGGTGTTCTGATCCCGGCGCTGCTCATGCTCGACAAGTACCTGCGCTTTGGCTCCGTGGTCGAAGACGCCTGAGTCAAGTAGCAAGCTCTACAAGAAAGGCCCCGCAGTGCGGGGCCTTTCGAGTCTCTACCTCTTGTAGGTCTTGGTGCCTACTGGCAGGAACTCCCTGCACCCGGCGCACATGGCTCGCTTCTGCTTGCCCTTGCCGCCGACGAGGAGCGCGAGGAGAACCCGCTGTTCCTTGCCTCCGCACTTGTCGGTACATACGAAGTACCATTCCTTGTGCAGCTTCTTGGCGTCGTTCTTGACGCTCTTCTTAGGGGCCACGGTGTCCTCCTCTCAGGGGGAAAAGAAAGGCGAGAGAACCGGGAGCATCCTCAGAACGAGGCGGTTCTCTACGCCTTGGAGTTACACCTATAGCTTAGCATGGCTACTTGGTACTGAGCTTCTTTAGCGTACCTTCGACAACTTCCTTGGGGGCAAACCCCTTGGTAACCAGCACCCTGACGCTGTTGGCAAGGATGACCCCCGCCCATACCTGCACGTACGTGAGGGTCGGGCCTCCAAGTTCGGCGATGGAGTAGTTCCACGCGATCCACATGACAAAGGCCATGGGCGCAGCTAGGGCGGCTCCGAGAACAGCGGCACCGAGAACAGCGGCGGCAACCACTACCACCACGATGGCCGAGATCGCCACCACCCCGATGGCCAGCGCAAGACCGCGAACAAGCAACTCTAGAACCTTCATCAGTCTACCTTCACCCGGATGCGGTTTGGAGACACTACGGCCTGAATAGCTGTGTCGTACGTTCGTGGCGTGTCGAACTCGCCGAAGAACAGCATGTTCCCTGCGGTAGAGGCGTCAAACAGCCCCCAGTGCGTGACTGTGCCCCAGTCGGTAGACGGGGCGGGGAACGTAATGGTGCTGCTGTTCGTCGTCTCTCCGTCCTCTGGGATCTCGAACGCGATGGACTGGCGAGCGTAACTGCCCCCGGTGACCTCCGTCCCCACCATCGCCTCGACGGCGGGGTTGGGGTCTTCCGTGATGGTCGTGGTGAACAGTGCTAGGTACACCGTCGCTGGCGGCGTGTACGATTCGTTACGAAGAACCTGTCGAACAAGCTTGTTCTCTAGGTACCGTGCAATCTTTCCGTGGTTAGACATCAGTGCTCCCGTAGGATTTGTAGGTCGTTGTTGGCGCGTAGCTTCTCAAGGATCTCCCGCTCGATCTGGCTGATGCGCTGGTAGGTCAGCTCGAACATCTTTCCGATGTCTGTCTTGGAGAACTTCTCCTCACCGTTCAGCCCGTACAGGAAGTTGAGGATCTTCTTCTCTCGCCACGTGAGGGTCGTGTCCAGCGCTGTGTGGAGCACAGCGCTGGACATCTCGGACACCACGATGTCGTGTGCTGACGCTACCGTCTCGTCCGTCAGGTTTGCCCCTACCTCGCTCGACTCGTCTTCGTTGTCAAAGACAGGTCGGTCGAGGCTGATGGGCACCTGCGTGTGCCGGAGAATGTCTGCAACCTTCTCCATGTCGAGGCCGAGCTTCACAGCGATCTCGTCCATGGTGGGCTCTCTACCAAGCTCGGTCTGAAGGGCGTCCGTAGCTCGGTTGATCTTGTTGAGCTTCTCAATCACGTGGATCGGTACTCGAATCGTTCGAGACTTCTCCGCGATTGCTCGGGTGACGGCCTGTCGGATCCACCACATAGCGTACGTCGAGAACTTGTACCCCTTGGTGTGGTCGAACTTCTCGACCGCCCGGATCAACCCGAACATCCCCTCCTGAATCAGGTCGAGGTAGCTGATCCCCTGCACTCCGCGCGCGTGGTGGTACTTGTTGGCCACCGCGATGACCATGCGGAGGTTGTGGTTGATGAGGAGCATCTTGGCGTGGTCACGCTCGCGCTCATCCCCGTGCAGGTACTTCTTGGCAAGCTCAACTTCCTCTCGGGCGTTGAGCACCTGATACTTCCCAACGTCCCGGAGAAGGAGCTGGAGTGTGTCGGTGGATACGTCAGTTGGTGTAGCGGTTGTCTCGATGATGTCCCCCGTGTCTAGATCGTCTGTCTGGTCGTCCTCGAAAGAGAGGTCGAAATCGTCCCTGTCTGTCATGCACCGCGCCTCGTGTTCAAGTAGAAGAACGCGTCAAACAGCACCGTATCCATCGTCATCCCGGTAAACTCCCTGCCGTGCTTCTCACCACTGCTAACTAGGTCTGCGCGCCACAACACGTCACGTCGTGGTGCCCAGAGAACAAGGGAGAACCCAGACTCCTTGGCGAGAAGAGCGGTCGTCTTGACCTTGCTCCTCTCGGTGCTGTCATCAACTAGATGGTCCTTACTTGTGTAGTCCCACGCCTGCGACACCCTGTGGAGGGCGGCGCTTAGGGCCTCGGCGTGTGTGAGGCCCTCCTTGCCATCAGGAGTGGTTGGTCCCACTAGCCAGTACTTCTCTGTCCCTTCCGGGGCGTCGATTACCAGACCGTAGTACTCCCGCTCCTTGGACAGCTCCTCCGTGAGAAACTGGACTAGGTCGTCAACGGGTACGCCGTTCATGGCTGCCCCTTTGATCGTAGGGTTGTTTGGATTACGGGAAGCGCGCCTCGACCACAAGGCCAAGGCGGCCAACCGCGATGTCAATCAGATCCGCCGCTTCAGCAGCGGGGTCTTGATCGTCCTCGGCCATGAGTTCAAGACGTGTCCTGATGGCCGTGAGCTGCCCCACCATGTGCATGAGGGCCTGTACGTCCTCGAAAGAGAGGATCGGCGGCTCATAGTCAAGTGCCTCTGGTGTCAGGTGACCACCAACCACGGGGAAGACCCCGGGTTCTACATCTGGTTCTGCCAGAGGCTCGCGGGAGCGAATCCATTGACCCAGCCCTCTGGCCGCGTCTGTCAGCTCCTCGTCGGTGTAGGCGGGCTTCGGGGACGGAAGGTCTACTCCATCTCGCCCAAGGACGTACGATAGTGCGTTCTGCAGCGACTCCCGATCCCCGGGCTGGACACAGATGCACTGATCGGCACCCTTGTCGCAGTCGTCACAGATGTCGAGCGGGTTCCACTCCGAAAATCGGTCTGCGAAGTCTGCTGGGTTCGTGCTGGCCTTCGGCTGGCACGATCCTGCACACGGGCAGTTTGGTCCACACCCCATCTGGTCCCTCCGTCGATAGACAACGGAGAGTATAGCACAGATTCGAAGAGATCGTTAGGAGAGGCCCATGGCCTTCCGGGCCGTTTCCTCCGTGATGACCTCTACCCCATGCTTCTTGGCCGCATCCGTCTTGTTCTTGCCGACGTTAGCGCCCACCACGAGGTAGTCCGTCTTGCTCGACACACTCTTGGCGATGATCGCACCACCGTGTGTCTGGAGCAGCTTGTGGAAGTCCTCGCGACCGCACGAGAGCGAGCCAGTCACGCAGACCTTCTTGCCCGAGAACGCTGCGTCCTCGGAGAGCTTGAGTGGTGCGTCCTCAGCACGGCGGGAGAGGTCCACGCCGTGCGTCGAGAGGCCCATGAGCGTGTCCAGTGTGGACGGCCGGGAGAAGAACTCCTTCACCTTGGTAGCGGACACAGGTCCGAGGTCGGCCGCCATGAGGTCCACGAGCTTCGCCTCCACGACGTGCTGGAGGTTCTCGAACTTCTTGCAAAGCCTTTCAGCAGTGCCCTCGCCCGCGCCCGGCACCGACAGGCCAATGAAGGCGCGGCGCATCCCGAGCTGCTTTGAGTTCTCGATTGAGGCGAGCAGCTTGGTCGCGAGGGTATCCCCCATGCCCTCAAGGCGCATGAGCTGGAGCCTGTTGAGCCGGTACAGGTCCGTGACACTCGTCACGAGCCCCGCGTCTACGAGCTTCTCGATCCACTTGGGCCCGAGCGCCTCAATGTTGGCCGCTGGCTTGCTAGCCCAGTGCGAGATACGACGGGTCAGGTTTCCGCTGCACTCTTCCCCGGTGCACCGGAGCTGCATCTTGGTCCCGAACTCCTCCACGGCACTACCGCAAGACGGGCACTGGGTTGGAGCCTCGAAGACCTCCTCCTCACCGGTACGCTGTGAGGGATCCGTTACGCACACGATTCCCGGGATGACCTCGCCCATGAGGCGCATCGTCACCCTGTCCCCTCGGCGCACGTCCAGACGGCGCACCTCAGACATGTTGTGTGCGGTAGCGCGGGTGACCTTGGAGAGGCCGCTGTCCACCTCGTCAACGACGTACCGGAGTCCGAGTTGTCCGCTCTTGCCGACAGCCACCTCAAGATCACGAACGACCGAGTAGAACGGCGGGGCAGGAACCTTGACAGCAAAAGCCCACTTGGGGGAGTTTGAGCGAGTACCGAGTCGGTCGCGCGCCTCGTACTCGTCCGCCTTGACCACGATTCCGTCAGTCAGGTACGGGAGGGACGACCGGTGCGCAAGCACCTCGTTGATCCTATTGGCGTAGACCACTCGCCCCGTGTCGCGCGGAAGCATGATGGTGGGCGCGAGGGTGAACCCTAGCTGCTTGAGGTGGGCGAGTGCCGTAGACGTGCGGTCATAGTCCCCGCCCAGCACGTCGAAGGCGTAGAAGCGGCAGTTTCGCTGCGCTGCCACCTTCGGGTCCTTGTGGTTGATAGACCCGGCTGCGCCATTGCGGGCGTTGGCCAAACCCTCCGGAAGCTCGTCCTTGTGGATCACCACCTCACCGCGCACAAAGCCGGTGAAGTTGTTGTCGAGGTACTCCGGTACCGAGGGGAGGAGCCGCATCGTCTCCGTAACGGGCTCACCGGCTTCGCCGTCACCCCGGGTGAGGGCCTGTACTAGCTCTCCGTCGCGGTACTCAAGGCTCATGGAGACACCGTCGAGCTTCATCTGGACCAGCACGTTCGCCTGCAGGTCCTTGGCCATCTCCACGGCCTTGTCGAGGTCCGTCTCCTTGTGGAGCGACAGCATGGGGTGGTCATGCCGCGTAGACCCTGCTGCGCCCCCTACGACCTGCGTAGGGGACAAGGGAGAGATGATGCTGGGGTACATCGCCTCGATCTTGGCGATGTCATCCACGAGCGCGTCGAACTGGTCGTCCGGCAGGACAGAGTTCTCCGGGTCGTTGTAGTAGGCATCGGAGGCTGCGCGGGCGTCCTCTACGAGGGCGGTGTATGTCCGCTGCAAGGCTTCAGGAATCATCATGGGTACCACTCTAGCAGAGATTTCCCGTGGGGTCAAGCCCCGTTGCCAAGATTCGTTACGGTTCAGCAAACGAATGGAGTCCGTCTCAGGAGGCACTATACTATATGAGCAGGCAATCTACTTTGGAGGACGACATGAAGCGAAAGACGACATACGGAATCCGCGTCCGAAAGCGCGCCGGAGATCGCTGGAAGCGTGGAGTCCAGTACCGCCGAGTTGGAAAGGGCTGGAAGCTCTGGCGGCGGGAGTGGCCAACCAAGGCTGCGGCCGAGCTGACGCTGGCCAAGTACAGGAAGGCCGGGTACGCCGGTCACACGTACAAGATCGTGCGCAAGGTGAAGCCCGTCACCCTTCAGGACAAGGCGTGGCGACAGGCACAGGCACTCGTTGGTGTCATGGAGCACGGCGGCAACAACAGCGGCACAAAGGTCATGGAGATCATCCGGGCGAATGGTGGCACAGGACCAGAGCCTTGGTGTGGCAACTTTGTCGCCTACTGCTACCGCGCAGCAGGGTCCACCGCTGTGATGCGGGAGTGGGCCGCCGTCCGCCTTCTGGGCCGAATCACGGGGCAGAGGTTCATCACGACCCCGGTCAAGGGCGACATCGTGACCTTCGTCTTTGACCACACGGGCCTGTTTGGTTGGTGGTCCGACGCGGCAGGGAACAAGGTACCGCGATCCAAGGCGACCCACATCGTTACCATCGAGGGCAACACGGGCGCGTCTGGAGCCGTGAGCGACAGCTCGACAGGCGGAGACGGCGTGTACCAGAAGGTGCGAGAGATTGGTCTGGTTGATCGCTTCGTACGCGTCACGCGCTGACACAAACAACAAGCTATTCAACAAGGGCCTCCTGCTTTCTGCGGGAGGCCCTTGTCGTCGAGCGCCATGTGTCGCTTGGCGATTCTCAGGGACGGATCGACTGCGCCTCGTCGGTCGAGTCCACGAAGTGCGCCTCGCCATACTGCATGGCGAGATTCTCCCGCAGCGCCTCGGTGCTGATCGTCCCAACACCTGCAGAGACCCAGTTGTCCAGAGCTGCTGTACTGGTGTCCTTGGACAGACCCGCGATAGCGTCAACCACGACGACCACGTTGTGCCCACGCTCGATGAGCCCCTTGACCGCAGCATCGACGCACACGTCAGTCGCGACACCGTACACGTAGATCGTGTCGGGAGCGACGAGCTTGAGCACCTCTTCCGCGCGGGTGTTGGTGAACACGTCGAAGTTCTGCTTGAGGATCAAGAACTCAGGAACCTGTGCTCCCTTCACGGCCTGTCGCACGTCGGACATACCCGACTCCGGGTCCACGACCACGGCCTTCGAGCTGAGTGCGGCCTCCTGCACCAGCATTGCCCCGAGGGTCCCCCGCATGCAGTGGGGGTTGAAGAGGCCATTTGCAGGGTCAGCGTCCCCGAGCACGATTTCGTCATCACCGTACGTGTGGTCATCTGCGCTCATCACACGAGTGATTCCATGCTTGGCTGCGAGGCCACTCACCTTGCGAACGTTGGGGAGGATCTCGTGTGCGCCGGGCACGTACAGCTTGCCCGTCTCGACACAGAAGTCGTTCTGTAGGTCTACGCCCCAGATGAGGTCGGTCATGTTGGTCCTTTCGATCTTGATAGCCTGCTTTGGTTCTGGAAGAACGTTGCCGTGGCAGGCGCATTCGCACGGCTCGTTGCAATGTTCGTGCATGCGTTTTCGGCACGCAGTTGAGAAGGTTGGGTTAGCCACGGTACACTTCTCGTGGAGGACCACCTGTAACGATCAGGTCTCCCAGCGGGGGACCATCGAACGCAGCTCCGTCAGGATTCTGGTACTGGGCGTGATAGTTCTCGCCCTTGGTCTCCACGGGGAGCACCGTGATGTTGACGCCCCGCTTGAGGGTCGAGACCGACTGGGCCCGCGCGTACGCCACGGCTGCCTCGTCTGATGTCTCGGCCTCTACCACCTCGCTGCGGACGTACTCTTTCTGGTCCTTGCTACCGAAGGTGACGGGGGCAATCTCTCGCCCAACAACGACCCACTGCTTCATCGTCGCCTCTCCATCTTCGGGTTGGGGTTGTCCTGTCGTCCGACCTTGGCGCACGGCTTCCCATCCACCTCTACGATGTCGGCGGTGAAATCCTGACCATTCTTGATGAGGCTGGACCCAACACCGTAGACATCAACCGGCACGCCAGCTCGCTCGAAGTCTGCGATCTTGTCAGGTGTGAACCCACCCGACACGATGATCTTGACGTGCTGGAACCCCTCGTCGTCCAGCGCGCGGCGAACGAGACGCACACCCAGAGGATTGACGCCTCGGTGCCCTGCGAGCAAAGCGTCGAGTGGTAGGTTGTTGGTAGTCCCCTCGTGCACCTTGGTGACGTGCGCCTTGACGCCTTCGTCTACCATGTTCCCGCTGGTGTCGAGACGGACCGCCCCTAGCTTGCTACCAAGCTCACGAGCAACCGCGAGGCTTGTGCCCACGCAGTCGTTGTCGAAATCTACCAGCACCGTCGCGGGCTCGCCGGGGAAGTACTCGACGTACTTCTTGGCCGCCAGCACCGTGTCACCGCCGTACGCAGCGATGAGGGCGTGCGGCATGGTTCCCTTCGCCTCAACTTCGGGGAAGTGTCCCATGGCCTGCGTGCAGATACCCGCAGCCCCTCCGAGCATGGCTGCCTCGCCGTCGTAGACCTGCGCCTCGTACACGTCGAAGCGATCTGCCATGAACAGGACAGGCTTTCCATTGGCGGCGTTCACGACCTTGCGAACGTTGGTTGCCACTCGCGTCTGCCGCGCAAGCAGGCCGAGGTAGACCGATTCGAGGTGAGCGAACTCAGAGAACCGGCCCCGGATAGTCATCACCGTCTCATTGGGCGAGATGGCGGCTCCCTCTTGAAGGCTCCAAACCTCCGCGTCATCGACGCACGTATGCGCGAACAGGTCGAGCACTGCCTCAACGCCGCACAGGATGCCCTCGCCCCTTTGAAATATCTGCATCTTGACCACAGGGTCGTGGCCGTCTTCCTTCATGATGTGCCGCAGCTTGTTGAAGTACGCGGCGGAGAAAAACCCCGAGCGGAGAAGACGCCCTTCAGCCACATGGATCTGGGAAATGTTTCTGTCGATGTCGTTCATCATGTACATGGTAGCACGGCCATGGCTGAATGTCAAGGAGGAATAGGGAGAACATCGAGTACACTATTCTTATGGACCTCAAGACCTGCACCCACTGCCCAGAGAACGGCCCGCAGCCCTTGGACGCGTTTCGGCCGGGCCACAACCGTTGTCGAGAGTGTACCAAGGCGTACCAGCGAGCATATTACAAAGCAAATCGCGAGCGTATCAGGACGAGTCAGGCGCGATACGCCGCCGAGAACAGAGACGGTGTGCAGGCACAGCAGCGGCGCTGGCGTGACTCGAACGTAGAACACCGTAAGGAATACCGGAGGGCACACTACGAAGCCAACAGGGAGGACTACCTTGAGCAGGCGAAGCAGTGGGCCTCTGAGAACCCAGAGCGCATCCGCGAGCACAAGGCGAAGTGGACATCCCGCAACGCCGACGCCGTCAACGAAAAGTCACGCAGGTACCAAGCCCGCAAGCGCGGAGCCACTGTTGAGAAGCTCGACTACTCTTTGATCCGAGGAAGGGACGAGGCATGTTACCTGTGTGAAGTCAGTTTCTCCGAGGCCGAGCGATTCGACACTAAGCTCACACACGTTGACCACGTCGTGCCCATCGCCAAGAACGGTCCTCACTCTTACGCGAATACCGCGCTCACACATGCCAGATGCAATCTAGCAAAGGGAGACCGCTTGAGTGACCGGAGGCCGCAGCAGGGCGGCTAGACGCGGACGGTTGCCTTCGGGTGCGCCTCGCAGGCTTCAAGGAGCTTCTCGAAAGTTTCGACTGCATTCTCGTACCGCCCCCAGCCGTTCGGCGGGTTCAGCTTTTCGTACTCAGCTCTCCGGTCCCGCATGTCCTTGAGACCGTTAGCGAGTACGGGGATCGCGTCCGCCGCGAGCATGCCTGAAAGGGATGGCTTGGTATGCCCCTGCATTGAGGAGATGCCACTTACCGCTAGGGCCATCCTGAACATCGGGCCGAGGTTGTACGTTGGGCTCCCGATGTCCGCGACGACGGCCATATACCTTCCGCCTGTGTCAATGGCGAGGTCAATGTCGTAACTCACGCGAGCGTCCCGTCGTCATGGGTGTAGAACACGTGGAAGCCTTCGAACTCGTCGGGCATACCACGAAGCTGGGTTCCGTGCTCGATGCGGGCGTAGATCGCCCCGTCTCGGGCTTCTGCGCTGAGCACGTTTGGTCGGGCGGCGAACGCCGCTGCTGCTTCTTCTTCAGTCATGCTGACAGCGTAGCACAGGGGAACCGTAGAGTCAAGTGTCTCGGTTCAACACACGACCGATCAAGGTCTGAGCCCGCTTGGAAGGGGCCTTAGTGAGGAAGCCGGTACGAACACCCTTGTTGTACGGGACAGGAGTCTCGAACTGGGCGGCCGTGATGTCAAGGTCGATGCCCTGATACCGCACCCACCAGTGGGTCGCTCCCTCGTGCTTGACCCGCATCGCCACCGCGCCAGCCTCCTTTCCGCCGAGCAGGTGGAACAGCGACTCAGACGCGACATAGCAGTGCCCACGCAGTCGGTTCGGGTGGCCTTGGTACTGTGGCAGCCGCAGGTCATCCGTGAGGCACAGCGAGATGTACGTGGCCACGTCCCGAGCTGTCCAGTCCTTGACCCGTGGCACACTCACGTGAGAGCCTCCCGTACTTGGTCGAGCGTGAAGCAGCCGTACAGGATGGTTCCTTCGTCCTCGTGTCCTTCGATGTAGACAAGCCATGGCCAGTCGGTGCGCGGCTTGCCGTTGAACCCCACGTCACGACGGATCAGGTAGGTGGTACCTTCATCGTCAGTGTAGCGCCAGCCAATGCCTGTTTCCCGTGTGAGGCGGATTGCGCTCACGGTGTCAACTCCCCCAGCATCGGGCGCAGGGCATTGAGGGTGTCCTTCAGCCGCCTCTCCCGCGAGCCACTGACTTCGATGAACGGCTTCTGCCTCTTGATTAGCTCTTCACGGAAGCGCTCGTACATTGCTTCTCGGTGAGGTCCTTCCTCGCGGAATCCGTCCTGCTCAAACGGGATGTCCAGACCCGTGAGGACGTAGAGCGTGTACTGCCGACCGGCAGACTGGCTGCCGACGAGGCTCGACGCCTTCCCCATGTACCTTTCGTGCCACAGCTCTGTAGCAAAAGAGTCGGTGTCGCACACCACGATGGGGCTCTCTAGCGCAGCCCTGTCCTCGTCTTCATTCTGGACACTCGCGATGTGCACGAAGTCGCTCTCCGTCCACTCGTGCTCGATGCCCCGCTCCTCGTGGTAGTCACGCCCGTACTCGGGGACGTACGCCGCCTTGAGTTCCTCCGCGAGGGCTAGCGCAAGGGTGGTTGTGCCGGTACTCTCCGGGCCCACGATGCAGATCCGCTTGACCAGCGGGCGATAGTACTTCCTCGTCTCCAGCGGGAGGAAGTCCCAGTACTTGAGAGGGTTGCTACGAATCAGGGTGCCGCTGATCGGCACCTTCATACGAGCCTTGTCAACAGTGACGCAGGCCGCCCCCATAGCCTTGGCAAACGGCTCGCCGTAGTCCTCGGCCGTGACAACTACATCCGGCTCGAAGTGAATACCGGCGCTGGGGGAGCCGAACACCTTGCGGCAGTTGGCGGCCCAGACCTCCGGGTCAACGCTTCCGTCGTCCGGGAACTCGCGTACGGAGACGTGCCCATCGCCCCGGTAGTGCTCTCTGATCGCGTTGGTGCGTCGTATACCGCTAGGGGCCTGCCCGTGCTCGGTCGCCACCACTACGAATACGTGTGTCGCGATGCGCGCAGCAGTGTCGATCAGGAGTTGGTGTCCGTTATGGAACGGATGGAAGCGGCCTACTACCAGAGCTTGTCTAAAGGGAGGGTTGGTCACTCTGGAGCCTCAAGTGCGGCTTCGACCTCATCCATGACGTAGTCGAAGTAGTTACGGATCTCCGCCACCTCCTCCATCGTGAGGCGCGGCTTGAGTGTCATCTCTCGCCGCTGCCAGTTGGACTCTGGCGTGAAGAGAATGCGCGTGACGGTGTCAGCCATGCTCATCGTCATGTTGACATCGAAGTGGTCCCAGCTCTCCTTGTTAGGAAACTGGTGCGGAAGCCACTCACGGCGGGGGCTGGCCGACCGGCGAAGCTGCGTCGGGAACGTTACCCGAACGGTTCCGTCCTCTGTCGCGTGGTCGCTCAACGGACAGCCTTGTACTTCTTGAGGTTGTCACCAACCGCCTGCATCACCGTGACGATGTCGTCCTTTCCTGACGTGTGGAGTCCGAACGAGCCGACCGGAATGCGGAGCTTGCCCAGCTTGGCCACGGACGTGGCTAGCTTGTTACCAGCCTCGGCCTTGCGCACGAGCGTCTGGAGGTCCTTGCGAGAGAGGACGTGTACGATCCCGTTGGAGAACGAGTGGGCGACCTCCTCCTCGTCGATGGCGTCAATGTATCGCTGTACTCGCTTGGCTGCGCTCATGCGGGCTTCACCTGTCCGTCTACGGATGTCTTGGTTGTGAGGTCACTGGTTGCGGTTGGCGGTGCGAGCGGGGTGCCACGCATGCGGCGCTTCCACTCCGCCAGACCAGCGATGCACATGGCAAGGAAGATTCCGTACAGGATGCCCGTGAGCGGGAGGTCGCGAGAGAAGTAGAGCGGGATGTAGATGAGGTCCGCCGCGATCCACAGGTACCAGCTCTCAAGTAGCTTTCGGCACTGCCCCCAGAAAGCAGCGAGGCTGAGCCCGGTCGTGAGGCTGTCCCACACGGGAGACGTGCCCTCGATGCCGCTCAGGCGCTCGTACATCCAGTACGTCGCTGCACCTGCGAGTGCCAACACAATCAGTGCTTCCCGCAGGCTCACCTTGGTGATGGGCTTGGGAGCACGCTTGTTTCGGGACTTCTTGATGGTTCCCGATACGGAGTAACCGATGCCGGGCGTCACGACCTGCTTGCTGAGGTCCACCTCCTCGATCACCTTGATGCGGCGACCGTACATCCAGACCACGATACCAAACAGGCTGACCAAGATGTACCAGACCTGCAGCCCCGCGTCTGCGTATAGCTGCGCACCCACGAACAGGTAGATGAACAGGACGTTGTTGATGATTCCGATGGGGAAGTTCCAGACGGACTCCTTGACGACGAGCCACACACAAATGGCTCCAGAGATGAATGCGAACGCCTCCACCTTGCTAAAAGGGAGCCACCCCAGCATTGTGCCGACTCCGAGGATCAGTGACCCCAGCGTGAGCAGGATCGTGTCCTTTCGCTTGATGAAGTCCTTCATCACGAGACCGCCTCGCTGAGGATACCGAGCAGTGTCACCACGGCCCAGATCACGAAGATGGTAGAGGCCACGCCGAGCACGGCGCAGAAGAGGAACCAGACCTTGAAGAATCCGGGGATGTCGTCCATGTTGTTCAGTCCTTACTCGTTGTTGTCGTGTCCATCGTACCAGACTTCTCTCGCGGTGTCAAGCCTCGAACCTCTGCGAGGATCTGTGCCAGCACACGGTCGCGGCTCTCGCTACCCTTGCGCAGCGTGTCCATGTCATCCTCGATGCCGTCAACGTCCTCGGCAATCTCCCGCACGAGCCGCTCTGTGCCGTCGGAGAACCCCTCTGAGAACTCCTTGTCGAACAGCGGCAGGATGCCTGCGACGAAGATGGCCGCAATCACGAGCCCGCTGATCTGCGTCACCATCGCCAAGACCATGCCGGGGTTGGTGTGCGGCAGCACGTCACCGTACCCCACGGTACTCACGGTCGTGCTGGCCCAGTAGATCGACTGGATGAATGTGAGGTTCTGTGCGTGCTCGACCGTGTGGAACGCCATGCCCGCCCCAAATATCGTCAACGCCAACAGAATGAACGAGAAGTTCAACACAGTGACCCTGAAGAAGTGCTTGTGCACGATGGGCAGGAGGTCGAGGATGCGGAGCAACCACAGGACTTGGAACACAGCAAACGAGGGTGGCAGGAACGTCGCGATTGGAATCGTCACCACCAGCAGCGCCACGTCCAGCACGTTGTGCTTGGCCCAGTTGAGGTTGTTAGGAGCGAGCTTGAGCATCGCCACAGCCTCAACGAGGAAGAAACTCCAGAGGATCGTCTGCAGGACGTTCGCCACTACCTCGTACTTGCCATCGAAGATGAAGGCAATGAGGAGGTACGGGATGACGAGCAGGGCGGCGAACATGGAGGGCTTCTCCCACCGTGCCGCCTTGCGCGCCTGTTCGGGTGTCATGTCTGGTGTAGCGTGGGTTCCGATGAGGTGGTAGATGGCTCAGTCCTCCTAGTAGGAGAGTGGGGCCGCCCCGAAGGACGGCCCCATCTGCTCAGTCGTTGTGGTCTTCGTTCGACATGCAGGTGAGTTCTGCATTCTGCGAGTACTTGTTCACGTCATCGTCGTCAGCGACGAGTGCGCCCACGTAGAACCACACGAACGGAGACGAGAACAGGTTGTTCCCATAGTGCGAGTAGTAGGTACCGTAGGCACCGTTGCGCGCGTAGTAGCTACCCGGCTTGTGCTTGCTGCTGCTCTTGCTGTACTTGCTGTACGTCTTGCCACTCTGGGTCTTGACGGCTGGGCGCGAGCTGCTACTCGAACCACGTGACGAACTTGAGCTGCTGCGTGAGCCGGACGAGCGCCCGCCCCCACCACCGCCACCGCCACGTGCGTTAGCACTCGGTACGAGGAAGTTATCCAGCGCGATAAACGCTGACGTTGCGCCTCCATCTGAGGAGACCTCGACACCGTCTGCTTCGAGCACACGCGCTACTTCGTCCTCGGTCATCCCCTCCGGGATACATGCGGCACCCGGCTCGACGGCCGGTACAGCGACTTCGTCTGACCCGCACGCGGCAAGTGCGAGCGCGGACGCTGCCAGCATGGCCAGCAGCGTGAGGAGCTTGATCTTCATGGGTGGTGTGTCCTTTCGTAGTGTCCCTTGACTAGAACCACTCTAGCACAGGTTCCGTCAAGAGTCAACCCTTCTCAGCGCGCAGTCTCTCGCAAACACGAACGGAGGTTCTTGCACACCCAGCCGTCACCCTGCTTGTTCATGACCGTGCGCCACCTACGTCGGCTGCAGAACGCGCACGTCCTCCGGCCGTCCCGTGTTCTCTTGCTCAAGGGTTCGCATCCCGCCAGTCGAGAGCTTCCCTGATTCGACGTTCCAGTTCTTTGCGGAGGGAGTTCTTGGTGTAGTCGAGTGTTTCCTCTAGCAACGCCCACGGGTCGGGTGTGAGTGCGGCATCAAGCGCGTCGATGGCTTCGGCCATCGCCTCGAAGGACTGATCGTTAGCTGCGTGACGGTGCCACCGTGCTGCGTTGATGACGTTCTCCCGCAAGTCCTCAATGTCAGTCATCGGTTCGCTCCCCAAGTCAGCTTGCAGGGGAGGCACGGTTCATGAGAGTCTCCTACGAAGCGGTCGCCACATCGAAGCGCGCCGTCTTGGTATCCGGCCTCAGCCCAATCCTCGCAGGGGTCTCCCCACTCATACCAACGCAGCAATGCGGCGCGTAATCGCTCGACCTCACTCATGTCTGCGAATCGCGTTTCCTGCCCCTCACTCATCCCTTGTCTCCGATCATGCGTAGCTTCTCAGCTACCTTCCTCATGTTCTTGAATATCTCGACGATGTTGCCGTCCCACTCGTCGTCTGGAAGGTCTTCGTTGTGATCCCACGCCAATATCGCCGCCGCCATATCGGGTGCAAGAGCGACGAGATGTGCGTCGATGGCCCCCTGCCCCATTCGTGGGGCAAGCTGCGCGATGTATGTTCCCTGCGCGTCTGCCGAGACCACGTCAACGCGCGGGAGGTACTCGTTACGCTCTACTACCCACGGCCCTTCGGTCCATGCTGTGCTACTCATCCACTCCACCGATCCTGCGTAGCTTCTCTGCTAGTTCTACAAACCGCTCCCACTCGGGGTCATAGTCGTACGAATAACCGGACTTTCCGGGGTTGCCGTACACGAACTCCAGCACCGCAACAGCCATCTCCCCAACCAACCTGTCACTCTGGTGAATGATTGAGTTAGCCCAGTCGTCCTCTGTCCATGGACGCTCGCATGGACGCTCAGCCATTCTTTCGCGCCTTGCTGCGCTTGTTGGCAAGGAACTTGGTGAGGTCATCAAGTGCCCGGTGAACTTGGTCCGTGAAAGCCACCACGATACGAGCATCCTCAATCGTGGAGTCTTCGTCCATCGTGGCGGCGGTCACGGCCTTTACGTGCAGCGTGTTTACCTTGTTACGAACCTCTGCTGCCGTGTCAAGCGCAGACTGGTAGTGGGCGTCCTTACTCACCGGATCCCTCCAGATACGCATGTACGGACTCTTCCAGCTCTCGGTTCAGGCGGCCATACTCATCCTGCGTTGGGTCGTCTTCCTCGCTCCACCCAACCAGAGCAACGGCTGCGTCAACAACCGGCTTCATCTTGAACATCTTGTCAACATGTCGGTCGCGTGCACCCTTCATGATCTGGTGGGCCGTGCGCCAGTTGTCGGCTTGGATCCGTAGCGCGGCGATCAGGTGGCACGCCGGGGTGTGGTCATCCGGGCGGAGCAGGCTTGGGGCTGTGAAGCACTTCGTTCCACAGAGGAAGTTCTGCTTGTGCTCGACCAGCCCAGACGCACAGCCGGGGCAGACACGCGGCTCAGGCGGAGGGGCGAAGGATGGGAGGGATTCGTTCACTTGTCCAACTCCGCGATGCTGGCCGGGGTTTCTCCGCGCTCGACACGGTTGAGGTAGATCGTCGAGATGCGGTACTTGCGAGCGCGTGCCAAGTCCTTCTCCCCGATGTCTCGGTGGAGGGGCATTCGTCGCAGGTCACTGTTGTGCTTGAGGTCAGCCAGCTTGATCTTGCGACCGCCCGGGTTCTTCGCACAGCGCATGATGAACTGCCCGTAGGTTTCACCCGGAGCCTTCGTGACGGACTTGACCATCTCGATCACGCTCGGGTCGAACACGCTGAAGTCGTAGCCGAAGTCGTTGAACTTGATCTCGGCGTCCCAGTAGTCGCTCTGGACATTCTTGAGGTCCAACTTGTCCTCGAACACATCGTGCATCGCGGCAGCAGCCATCACGAGGTGTCCGTGGTGGCGCACATCGTGCATCACCTTGATCCAGTGGAGAGAGTATGTCTCACCGGCCAGACAAGTGTCGTCTTTGTGAGCATCCGCTGCGATAGCGATAGCTAGGCCGAGCTGGTGTTGTGGGTATGTTGCCATGACCACATCATAGCAAACCAAGTCGGTTCTGTCAACCCCTAGTCGGTGAGGTCATCCTCGGCGGCGTCTAGGCACCCGTCGGACAGGTCGCAGTGCTTGTCACACTTGCCGCACATGGTGCACCACCACGGATCCTCCGGGATCCCGTACTTGCAGGAGGCGCAGTTGTCCGGGTGGCAGTGACACCCGCAGGGCACCTTGCCGCTGCGTAGGTGGAAGCCACTACAGGTCTCGTGCTGGCCTGTGCGGCACCAGCCTGTGTGCGTCCCCGCCTTGCTCACTTGCGCTTCCTGTTGAGCAGGATCCTCTCCGGACCCTCAAGGATGCCCTCGGCTTCCTTGATGAGCTTGGATGCCTCTGCGTACTTCTCCATCGCGCGCCGGATGTCCTTGCACAGCTCGACGTTCGAACCCTTTGGGTTGCCCGTCATCTCTGTGGCGGTGGTTCGTGCTCGCTGAAGAATGCCGCGCACTCTCTCGCCGTCGGTGCGGATCTTACGAATCTTGGGTTCAGTTGGGTAAGCCATGCCCACAGTCTACCACAGGTTGAACCGATTGTCAACTACCACTCGTCTGAGAGGCGGCGCTCGAATCCAGCCATGAGGGCGTGGAGGTCGTGTCGGAAGTCCATCCGCTGTTCGAGCGTGACGGAGGAGACGCCACCGAGCGAGTCCTCCTCCAGAAGGTTGATGCGCTCGCTGAGGTTACCCACGATGGCGAACATCTCTCGCATCATTGATAGCATGAAGTCTGACTGAGACATGATGGCCTAGTTTGGTGTCGAGACGAGCAGGATGGTCCCCACAGGGAGCATCAGAGGCCGTCCGTAGTTGTCAGTGACACGGATGAACGGGCTCGTGCTCTCGTACGCGGCCTCGATCAGACCAGACACCGAGTCGAAGTCCTCCGTGACGTGCAGCTCCCCTCCAAACGAGGTGCTGATTGCTGTCTTGTAGGGTGGCTCTGGTACGCTCATGATCGCCTCATCTGGTTGTGGTGTTCAAGAAACTCGTGCCCCCACTGGAACACGGCCTCTGGGTCGGCGCTTACCGACTTGACAGCCTTGTTAAGTTCTGGGTCGCGCGGTGACTTGCAGGAGTTCTTGAGGAACACCAAAGCCCCAGCACACAGCGGGGCGGAGGGAAACTGGGTGCTCTTCCAGTCTGGGTCCGTGTAGTCGATGGCGCAGTGACATGGCATCGGAGCTTCAGAGTTCGTGGTGAACAGGAACTCCTCCGGGGACGAGGACCCAAGCCACCCCGGGGCGCTCTCGCGCCGCCACGGGCACTGGCCGCACGGACGTGTGTGGCGAAGTTCAGGCACGGGTGTCCTCCATGAACTCATACGGGCTTGCGTTGTCCAGCCAACGTAACAGGCTTGTGTACTCCTCGGCCGTAAGGGAAGACCCCTTCACCACAAGGCGGCCAAAGACCTCCTTGTCAATCCCCACCTGCTCGTACACTTCGGCCCACGTGAGGCCCTGCGAGAGGCGGTAGTCCTCTACTGCTGACCATAGCGCCCGCTGGTTGAGGGTGTAGCTCATCAGGACAGATCCTCGGGCTCTTCTAGCCACGCGTTTGGAACCGTCACCGTCGATCCGTCCACAGTCACGATGGTGGTGTCAGGAAACGAGTCCACTTCCTCGTACATCTTGCCGTCGAGCGCGCTGTGGAGGATGTGGTCGTGCGGGACGTGCAGGACCCTTGGAGCGGGTTCCGGAACGTACACCGGCATTTCGATGCTTTTCGGCCGTGCCGGGGCGTCCCAAGGCTCAGGTCGGTGCGTCTCGATCTCTCCGTTGACGTAGAACTTCCTCCACAGGTCTCCGGCTTCCTCACCCTCGCCGTCGAGGATGAAAACAACCGTCGGGTACTTCTTGGAGAGAGCCACCATGTCATGGTCGTGGCTGTACCACTTCATGCCCTCACCGTGGTTGACACGACCGTCGTAGCAACCACAGTACTCGACCGTCTCGTTGAAAAGCTCGTCTACATCCACGCTCCGGGGGAGCGCGGAAAGCTGGAAATGTGTGTAGTACCCCATGCTAGTTCTTGGGCCCCTTGTCTCGTACGTCCCAGTCCACCATCTCGGCGGTGCTGGTCGTCACGTCCTCGTATTCAAGGACGCCCTCGATGTCATTCCCGTCCAGACGCGGGGCGTCAGCAGGAATCTCGATGCTATGGGTCGAGCGCCACGTGACCTCGACCTCGATGGTTCGGATGTCGTTCATAGCCCTACTGTAACACAGCCGGTGCGCCGTGTCAATAGTTCTTGTCCGAGATGCGTGCCTCGTGGCCGGGGTCGATGTCCCACGACTGGAACACCTTGAGCCAGTCCCCATACGGGTCGAACTTCGCGTGCTCTCGCTGTGGCTCGTAGCTCGATGGGGCGAGCGTCATGGACACGGCGTCGATGTACGCGCTGAACGCCCCTTCCTCCGTGTGGTACATGCGCGGGTTCACGTCGGCCAGCTCCACGCTGCTCTGCTTTGCCAGTGTCGTGTCGATGCTGATGTCGGGGACCAGCCGGATGTGCTCCATCTTGTAGCCCCCACGCCAGCCTCCGGCCGCGTCGAACTTCCGACGCTCTTCTGCGTTGTGGGCCTTCTCCTTCTCGACCAAGCCCTCGATGTACTGGAACCACCCGTCGTACTTGTGTGGGATGTACTCGGCACCACGCTCGGTCGTCTTGTACCCCAGCAGTGTGACGCGGTCTCCAATCCAGACATCCGCGACGGCTTTGAGGAACGCTCCCATCTCCTCCAACGGGCGGATCCCCATGATGTAGTGGAAGTTGAAGTTCATGAGACCAGCGGCCTTGGCAAGCTCCTTTACTTCCGCCACGTCTTCCGGGTTCTCCGCCGAGAAGGCGAACGCGCAGCCGATCTCCTTGACTAGCTCGGCAAGTTCGTTCCCCTCCTTCATCCAACCCTTATTGCGAGTGGTGAAGTTCGGCGTGATGCCCTGCTGGTGGAACGTCTTGAGGATCGCTGGGAAGTCCGGGTGTAGCGTCGGCTCTCCCCCACCGATGGCGACCTCGAATACCTCCGCCGTACTGAGAGCGTACGCGATGGACTGCACATCACGAAGCTGCGCGTGCTCGCCCTTGAGTGTGCTGCCCTGATAGCAGAAGGTACACCCGAACGGACAGTAGTCGGTGATCTTGATGTCCACCAGCTCTGGGGCGTCCGCACGAGCTGGTGCCTCCTGTGTCTTGGAGATGCGTACCTTGGCTCCCGTGCGCGGGGTGTAGAGCGTCCAGAAGTTCGTCTGCTCTCGCGCGATCATCCCGCCCCAGTCAGGAGTGATGTTCTTGTCCGCCTCGGAGAGGAGCGGGTGCCCGTCCGAGTTGTCGTTGCCCCCAAGGACAACAATGTCGTCGTCCTTCATTCGCTCCCCGAGGAACGCGGCGAAGTTGAGGTTGACACCAGTCCCGCCGTTCCCCTTATGGTACCCCGGCAGGGACCAGATAGACTGGTGGTCGATGTACACGTAGAAGTCGTTGTGGTAGTCCGTCCCGGGAATCTCCTCTGCCGGAATACCCACCAGCTCACCAATGATGCGCCGCACGCCGTCCCCTGCCCCGAGGTTGTGCTGGAGCTGGAGAGCAAGGTAGCGCATCTTGGAGTCCGCGTCCGTCAGGGTGAAGTCCTCCCACCCGAACTCCCACGACCCGGCAGGGTACGAGGACCCAACTGGTCGAGACATGACGACGAGACTGTGGCTCGACGATGAGTTGGTCGCATGGCCAAGACGTACGTTAGTGATGAACATGATGGGCTCCTTAGCTTTTGTCCAGCTCACCGGTGAACCAAGCACCGTCCGGCTGGTACCGCTCGTTCACGTACGCGACGTTGGCGGTCAATGGTGTCCCTAGGAATCCTCCGTGGGTTCCTCGGGCGTGGTGGATGTGCCCCACAAAGTGTGCCTGTGGGCTCTCAATCTGCTCAAGTCGAGCACTGAGGCTCTCGCTTCCGACGTGCTCTCCCCCGACGGTGCGATCACACACACCCTTAGCAGGTCCGTGTGTGAGCAGCACGTCGAGTCCATTGCTCGGTATCTGGTTCCAGAAGGGCATCAGCTCCCAGTCTGGGCGCATGAACGCCCAGTCAAAGAAGGTTGGTGTCCACGGCGACCCATGGATCTTGATTCCCTCGATAGCTACCGTCTCGTCACAGAGGTAGGTCCACGGGAGCAGGTTGAGAATCTCTACCCCCTCGGCCTCTTGGCCGATGAAGTCGTGGTTTCCGCATACCCCGATCACGTGGTCAACGTGCCCAAGTGCTCGGGAGATCCACGCGTCGAGGTGGTCCTCCGCCCACATGTACTGAAATGCCAGCGTGTGGTTGTATGCAGGCCAGATGTCTCCAACCATGAAGAGGAACTTCACGTCAGGTATCGTGTCTGGGAGGAATCCGTGAAAGTCGGACCCAGCCGCGTATGAAGTCTTGGTCACCATGTCCCTCATACTAGCACAACGTGTCGGCAAAGTCAACGGGTTGAGCCAGCTCCGTCGAAGTCCTCTCGCTCCGGACGTGGGCGTGTGAACTCCCGGATGACTGGAACGCTGTCGGTCAGGGAGAACTCATCCACGAGGTCGGTCGAGATCCCCCACGACTCCTTCCGGTCCACGCGAAGGACCAGCTTGGGCCCACCCTTGTGCTCACGAAGGGAGAAGAGGTTGGCCTCAGCTCGCTCCTTGCTGTAGAGGTAGCTGTCCTTGCGCACAGCCACCTTGCGGACGGTGTACCCCGCGTCGTCGTCATCCCAACGACAGCGTTCTGTCCAGAGGGAGTTGGACAGCGTGTGACGCAGAGCAGACTCGAACTCGCTCTTTGTGTACCCACCACTGTGCTCCTCGTCGAGCACGGAGTTGACGTGATGACCGTCTCCGATGATCGCAGCGGGCCTCGTGTCGCGGACATCCTGAACCGTCATCCACTCGACGTTCTCGTACTGCTCTCGAAGCCACTTTGTCGTGGCCTTGTCAAATAGCGCGTCGAGCCGCTGGCTCTCCTCTCGCTCGTCGAGTTCGGCCTGTGCCGCAGCCGGGGAAGCCTTGACGAACTTGTCAAGCTCCTTACGAACGTCTTGGAGCGTGTTGAACCTCTTGTTGGAAGAGATGACCAGATCGCCCGGGCCATGCAGGCTGGTGTTGATCTGCCACTTGTTTCCAGTCTTGGTTGGAAGGATTGATACAGTCTCGGACTTCCGCACCACACCACCTCCTGCACCGTACCAGTTGTTGAAGTCGGTGTAGGTGATCTTACAGACGTACCCGCGCGGCTTGAATCCCTTTGGGATCTTGCTGGTAGTGGTGCTCATGCCTTCTCACCCTTCTTGACAGCAACCTTGACCGTGTCTACGAACATGCGCCCGTAGCGTGTGGTCACGAGCTGACGAAGCTCGAAGTCGCCCGGGTACTTCCCGTGCCTCTCCTTGTACTGCTTGCGGATTTCCTTCCGCATTGACTTGACACGCTTCGCGATGGCCTTCTCTGCTTCCTCCCGCGTGTCGTAGTCAGCGTCCGTGAGGGAGTAGACGCTGCTCCGCGCTCCGTAGTACGCGGCTTCCTGCTTGACCTTGATCCGGAACACCGTCTTGTACTGACGGTTGGCCTTCTTGCCCTTGCGCTCGAACCGGAACTTGTCGTGGTTCTGCCCATGGACGAGCATGACCCGTCCTTCAAACTCCTGCCGGGCGCACTCGACCATCTCTGTCGTTGTGCCCCACGTTCGCTCGACCCACTCGGAGCCTTCGCGAACCGTGAGGACGCACACCGGGTACCGACCGTACCCGACGTACTGCGGGAGGAGCAGGACATCTCCCTCGGTGGGCTCCACGCCCTCCCGGTCCATGAAGTCGGCAGCCGTTCTCTGGATGCTGACGTGCCGTCGCGCACTCTCTTCGCGCTCGCTCTGGCGGTCCTTGACTGCCTTCTCCACTGCCTCCTCAGCACGAAGCTGAACCTCTCCCGGCTCGTTGAGGACGGCCTGCATGCTCTCGATGAGGGCTGCCGCCTTCTCACGGGTGTGCACGGGACCCACGTGTCCGGCAGCGACCTTGACGATGAAGGCTCGGCTGTCGTACTCCTCGACGCGGAAGTCGAACATCGCGTCGTGTACGAAGTTCTCGGGAGGACGGCCCACGATGGGGTCGTCGTACGGGTAGTTGGTCAGGCGCATTGTGGTATCTCCTTCGTCGATGTACCCATACTGTAGCACAGGGCATCGGCTGTGTCAACACTTTTGGGGCAGGACCCGAAGGACCCGCCCCAAAAAGTACCGACTTGCAGGAACTTTACGCCTTCTCTGGCGTATCCGTCTTGGGAGCCTCCAGCTCCCCGGCCGCGACCATCTCTGCCTCGATGGCTGCGAGGGCCCCCGACTGCTGCTCAGACAGGATCGCGTCCTTGAGCTGTCGCTGGCGTCCGGCGAGAGAGTCCTCACTCATCTCGACGCTGGCGAGGGCCTTGGCCATGCGAGCATCCGCACCATCGTTGAGCGACTCCAGCGTGTCGGTGAAGTCCTCGGTCGGCATGTCGAGCTGCTTGAGGATGTCGCCCGATGCCTCCATGGCGGCGGCGTACGCGTGCTTGTCCAGCACGTGCTTCTTCTCCTCGATGGCATCTTCGAGCGCCTGAGCGTTCTGGTTCGTCTTGACCTTGAGGTCCTCCGCCGTGGACGAGAGCGTCGTCACGCGTGCCTTGATCGTTTCGAGCGTGGTTGTGGCCCGCTGCACCTTTCGGGCAGCAGCCTCGGCCAGCATGTTCCACTCGGCTACCTTGGAGTCGTCGCCCTCCGCCTTGGCCTTCTCACGGAGCTTGATCGCCTGCATCGCCTCGATCTTGGCCTCCTCGTGCTTCTTGAGCGCGTCGGCAAGCTCCATCTCGGCCTTCGTGCGGTCGGCCACGATCTTCTCCGTGCTCTCTGCAAGCTGGAGATGGGCCTTCCGGCGCTGCGCGATGACTTCCTCCAGCCGCACCTCTGCGGAGAAGCTGGACTGGACCTTCATCCCGAGCATTCGGCGGAACAGTCGTGCGAACATCTTGAACATGTAGATCAGCTCCTTAGCTGTGTAGTCCTACTCGGACTGGTCGTTGTTGAGGTTGAGACGCTTAGCCGCGTTGTCGGCCTTGTGCTGTGCGCGGTAGAGAGCGTCCTCACTCTCCGCGATGATGTCTGGATCCAGCTCTTCTAGTGGCATGCGCTGTGCCCCGGACCCAATACCACGCCTGATGCCTACCTCGATCAGCTCTTCGCCGCCTCGGTGGATCATTCGGTGGTACGTCTGCCAGCGAGTCAGCCGCCGCGCCCTCTGGTGGTGGGCGGCCCTCATCAAGAGGACCGCGCCACCCACCAGCAAGACAGGAACCACTACCCAAGCCAGCATCGTGAGGAAGCTGAGGAGGGCAATCGTCATGGTCAGCCCGCCTCGATGATGCTGCCATCCGAGCCGACGTGCACCCGGGCGTTACCGTTCGCCCAAATCTTCGCCAGTGCGAGGTGGTACCGCTGCTCTACCGTAAACAGCTCGCTACGCTGCTCCGCCAGCTTGGCCTTCTCCAGCTCAGCTCGTTCGGTCGCAATGTCCGCCTTTGCTGTCTGGGCCTTCTGGATGCTCTCCTTGAGCTTGCTCGGGAGGTTCACACGCTGGATGTCAATCTTCGTGACCGTGAGGTACTGCTCGCCCATGCTCTCCTTGAGCTGTGCGTTCAGCGCTTCCACCATCTCTCGCTCGACCCGGTCCTGCGTGGAGGCCACCCGCTTTCCATCCTCTGCGGTCGCAAGGGCCTGCCCACTGCGCTGGCTGGCCTCCAGTGCTGCACACTCAGTACTGATCTGCGCGCAGGTCAGGTCCTCGATGAAGTCCTTCACCACCGGGTTGAGCGCCTTCTGTCGGAACTCCACGTCGAGGAATGCGCCCCAACCGTCTGCGCCCTTCTGCCACACGGCTGCGGACGGTCCGGAGTCCGTTCCCTCCCCAGCGCCGAGGATTGGGAACTTGCGCGATCCGAGCGCCTCGTTGAACTCCAAGAGGAGGGCCTTGCCCTTGCCCTTGCAGTCGAAGTTGGTGTGGAAAGACAGGATCAGCTCGATGCCTGCCGTCACACCGTCTGCTGTCGGGACGCGAATCTGGTCTGGTCCGGGCACGTCCCCACGACCTTCGTCCGTCGTGACACTGTAGTACCGCTTCGAGTCCTTCATGTGGTACGGACGAGCGATGCGATCCACGCCGATGTCTCGCGCACCACCACCGGGGCAGAGGACACCCTGCACGTTGGTGTCACGAACGTCATCTCCGACGATGACTAGCGCCTGCTGCGGCTTCGGGTTGACGTAGTTCGTGCCACACCCGGCCGCGACGAGCGCCGCAATCGGAATGAGCACAACGGCCATGATTCGCTTGTACACTCTGGTATCTCCTTGTGAATGGACTTGATGGTTGAACTGTAGCACGCGTGGTCCCCACTGTCAAGTGTTGACTAGGGAATCTCACGCATGAGTGCATCGAAGTCGAGATCCTCATCTTCGAGCAGGTACTCGTCGTCGAGGTCGTCCATGGCGTTGCCAAGGGCGTCCCACCCCGCGCTCGTCTCCATGAACGCGGCGGCTGACTGCCTTGCGTTGTGTGGTGGAGACCATTCGTCTCGGTCGATGCTGCCGTAGCGGTGGGAGTTCTTGTACATGCGCCCGCCCTGAAGTCGTGTGAGCAGCATGCTCCACACACCCATGTAGGCGTTCGAGTGCTTCTTGGACTTGACCGCGTTTTTGAAGTTCGTGTAGTCCACGTCCATCGCGAGGTACATCATGGCCGTGTGCCACTCGTCACGGGTGCACGTGATACGCCACTGGTAGTCCGTGCCCGCCCACTCCACCGGGTCAGTGGCGGTAGGGACGATGTCGTGGAGGGCACGGATGTCCTCCTCGCACCTCGCTCGAACCACGATGAGGTCAGGGTGCTGCTTGTGCTGTACGGCGCTGTAGAATCCGCGCGTGGTGAAGATCCACATTGTTGGTATCTCCTTTCGTACCCGTACACTAGCACACGAGATGGCGGCTGTCAATCCTCAGCCAGCGCCAACAAAGCGACGAGCAGTAGGAACACGACGAGCATGACCCAGATTCCGGTCTCCATCAGTCGCACAGCTCGCAGGGACCGCGCCACGCGTCGTAGCTCGTGACACGCTGGAACCGACCGTCTCGCCCATGCTCGATCAGGCTAACGCCCTCGCAGCGCGCGTGTGTGATTCCTGCGCCCAGAGCCTCTGCCTTGGTGAGGTAGGTCCCCCACGCAAACTTTTCGGACTCCTTGCGGAGCGTCCAGTACTTTCCGTCCGGCGCTACGTGCCAGTCGAGTCGTGGTCCTGACGGTCGGCAAACCGTCTCAAGTGGTGTGATGTGCATTCGTTCCCCTCTAGTAGTGAACGAGGATCATAGCACAGTCACTCCTTCGAGTCAAGCTCCTTCCGGAGACGCTGCACCTCTTCGATCAGCCGAGAGATAGTGAAGCTCGCGGGGTCCGACCCAAACAGGTAGTGCCTGCGCAAGTGGTTCAGGCCATCATCTGTCAGGTAGCAGTCCCACCACTCTTTTGCTGCGCCACACTTATGCAGCCCGTAGCAGACGGGGCACTGAGCAAACTGGGGGAAGATCGCGAAGGCTCCGCTGTACGCTGTGTGCGGGACACCCTCTACCTCTTCGACCTCGTTTCGACAGATCAGCTCGTCTGTTTTCTCATCCCCACGGACAATCGTGTCGAGAGTCCGCAGACAGATCGGGCAGTCCGGGTTCATGGGCGTATGTTCTCCGCCATTGGGGTGTTAGGCCGCTCACCCGCGCTGCGCGCCATGGCCAGCGGGTCGCTCTGGTGACCTAGTTCATCTAGGTCAAGAGGGTTTCGGTCATCCATCCAGCCAAGGTTGTCAGGGTGGTCGTCCTCAAGAAAGAGCGCAGTGTCATCGTGCATCTGGGTACTTCCTGAGAAGCTCTTCTAGTTGGGCGCGCTCTTCGCGCTCCACTTTCTCCGCTGCCTCTCGGACTGCTCGATCCTTCTGTGCTCGGACCAGCTTGACAGCGTGCACGTACGACTCGATTTTCTTCTCGGCCCAACCGTACGGGTCGATGAGCATCTCGTACGGCACTACTGCGTACTCGTCCTCGTTGAACCTGCTTGCGCACTGCAACACAAACTCACCCGGAAGCTCTCCGTCGCCCGCCACGTTGTTGAACTCGCTGGCGTACAAAGTGCTGGGGAAGTCGTAGTGGAATGCCCCCGGAAGCTCTCCGACACGCTCGATGACACGGGTGGAGATGTACTTGTGGAATGACTCCCACTCCTTCATGAACTCCTTCGACAGGAGCCTTTCAAGAACGACGGAGAAACCAGCAAGCTCGTCTGGTTCGAACTTTCTCATGAGGACAAGCCTGCCTTCTTAGCAGCGAGGAGCTTCGGGATCACTTCGACCAGCGCCATGGCTCGCTCTTCGTTCAGGTGGATCACCCTATCACCAATCGAAATCTCGATACAGTCGTTCAGGGTTCCGACCTTGGTGTTCATTGTGCGGGCCCAGTCATTAGCGCAATGAAGGACCAGTCCTGAGAGCGTGCTGTAGTTCGGGATAATCCCGGGGTCAGTGCTGCTGAGGTAGCTCATGGTTCTCCTTGAATACGTTGGCCCCGTTTCCACTGAGCGCCTACGGCAAGCATCTTGTGGCGGTTCAACCGGGCTGGTGACACGGGGCCTGTACATCACCAACGTAGCATGTTGACGGGTGCCTTCCCGTGTGGGCCTTTGCCCAACGCTCTAGCGGGACAGGTTGTCCAGCTTCTCCGAGGGGATTTGGACCCCGCAGAGGTCCATGCCGTCGAAAGCCACGACCAGCTCGGTGCGGTTCCACGACGCATTGGCGAACTCCAGCTTGGAGATCCCGACCACAACGCCGTCGTCCCCTTCGAAGAAGTACTCGCTCTCGCTCTCGTCACCGTCGGAGATGGCCACGACGCGGTCGCCCACGTGGAAGCCATCGAAGGCTTCAAGGCCCGGGGTGATCTGGTTGTCCTCGGGGGTGCCCCACGAGGGGTCCCACTCAAACTTCTGGTTCGGCATGTCTGTCTCCTTGGAGGTGGTTACAGCACTACGATAGCACGGTCACTCGCCCGTGTCAAGGGCCTTGTTGATGCGGTTGAGGAGGACCTTTGCTTCTCGGTACCCGGTGTCGCCGCCCGCGTCGAGTGGGTCGATGTACTGCTTGGCCTCTGCCAGCAGAGACCGCAGCTCATCCGCCTCGTACCCGGCCTCCTTGCGGGTCACGACGTTGTCCGTGACCACGAGGGTCCAACGGTCACCCATATCCTCGCCCTGCGCCTCCATCGCTCCGTTCACGACGGAACCAGTCGGCTCGATGAAGTCACGGATGAGGATGGGGAGCCACTTGTCCATCATGTAGGACTTCTCGGTTCCGTTCCACCCGATGCTCGCGCCATCCGGCTGCACCTCCCAGTCGCACCAGATCGAAGGCTGCTCCTCGGTGTAGCCGGGGTCGTGACGGGTCGTGCAGAACTCGTTGATCGCAGCTACCGTCTCGGCAGGAAGTGGCGGCTCGATGTCCAGCTCGCCGGAGTACTCAGTCGTGTATCCCATGTTGATCCCCTTTTCAGGAAGTGACGTAGCCGCTGCGCTTGAGGTTAGCCTTGGCTGTGCTGACATCGACCTTCTGGTTCACGCAGTGCCAGCGGCCCTTGATCCGCTTGACCTCACCGATCACCACGCCCGGGAAGTCTGACCCGTCGTTCCACGCGGAGCGGGTCGTGAGGTAGACGGGCTGCCCCTCCTCGGGTTTGCCCACGGTGACGAGGATCACCCCATCCTGTGAAAGCCGCCCGAACCTGTCCTCTGCGTTGTTGAGCAGGCGATCCGTGTAGCTCTCGCCAAGCCAGTACGACTGCTTGTACGCAAACTCGAACCGGTAGACCGGCTGGAAGGTCCCGTCCACGTTGATGTCCGACTTGGTCGTTCGGAGTGTGTAGATGTAGATTCCCATGCTGATCTTCTCCTAGATCCCTAGGTACTTGTGTAGGTCCCAAGGGAACACTACAGGACCGTGGGGATCGTCGGCGCACTCAGTTGGGTAGTACGCCCGATCCTCGTGGCTGTAGCGCTTCCCGTCGCACACGGACATGGTCTGACCGCTCATCCACTGGTTGAAGTGGTCGAGTCGCTCTCCCAAGATTCCCGCGAGGTCTACCTCCGTGTACCCGTGCGGGCAGGTTGGCGCAGGAACGGTCATGCTTCGAGCTTTGCGATTGCCCGATCCAGCACCCGCAGGATGTCCGCGTGCTTGCGGGTGGAGGCGTCGTTGTAGGTGTAGATCATGTCGAGAGCCTCGCCCTCCTCAATCGAGACGTAGAGGTCCGTGAGGCTCTGCTTCGTCTGCTTGAGGTACTTCCGGAACTCCGCGAGGCTCGGATCGTCAGGCTTCGGGAAGGCCGCGTGCGTCCAGCGGGTCCTCTGGTATTCCCCGTACTCGGCTTCGTAGGTGCGCGTGAACTTGGTCTCCATGACCAGAGAGCCCGCCTGCATGGCGTAGATCCAGTCTCGGTGCAGGTCGCGCTCCTTGAGGCCCCAGCTCTTCGGGAGAGACTCGATCAGGATAGAGGCCAGTGAGCACCGGACCATGTCCTGCGCGGAGTCCGTGGGGTCGCCATCGAACCCTGCCGAGAAAGCCACAGCACCCATGACGCACATGGCGGCATTCTCTGCCTCTGACGGAACGTAGACCAGCTTCCCGTCCTTGACCGCGAGGTCGTCGGTGTTCACTCCGTCGGTGTAGGTGTTGCGTGAACCGTAGTCCGGGTCCACCACGTTCTTCACCTCAACGAAGGCACCCTTCGTCCAGTTCTTTCGATTGGACAGCAGCTCGCGGGTGTCCTTGAGGACGCGGAGCTTTTGCGCCTTCGTCATCTTGGTTCCGCTGTTCATTCGCTGCTTGATGGCCTTGGTCGCCATGATGATACCTCCGTCGTTGTCTGGTCTAACCGTACCAGACATTCTGTGCCGTGTCAAGCCCCGAGCGCATCTAAGTACTTCGCTGCGGCCCGGGCGATCTGCCAGCCAAACTCCGTCGGGACAAACCGGGCGACCGGTACGTGCCCGCACGTGTCGCGCTGGCCTGCTCGGAAGTGCGGATCGAGCTTGGGGTCCTTGACAATCCTGTCTAGTGTCACGCCCCAGTGGAACATGAGGAGCTTTCGTCCCTCGAAGTTGGTGGCGTTCGGGTACAGGACCTCTGCAAGCAGGACCTTTCCGACCTGCTCGCTCTTGATGATGTGCCACCGCTCGGGGTCAGGGTTCTTGTTGTCCTTGGTGTATCGGCCTGCGCTACGCCGCGAGCTACTGTACAGTCCCACCGTGGTCCTCCTGTGTGGGCTTTGATGTCAGGTGGAATCCGTCACAGTGTGGGCACTCGTACACACGCTGGGGCTTCTTCCTACCGTCACGCTTCTTCTTGATGGCCTTCATACGTCTCTTCGCACCGTCGCGAGTTTCGAACCTACGCTTGGACCCGCAAGCAAGCCACTGCAGGTATCCGGGAGCCAGCTCACTTTCCACGGCGTCCTGTCCCTTCGCAAGCTGTACACGACTGCTGTCGGTCGTGGCCGTAGTCGCAGTCTCCGTAGTCACAGTTTCCGCAGGTTGGATCGACGTACGAAACCAGCTCGTAACCCTTGCCGTCGCACCATGTGCAAGGCTGGGAGTCCTTGAGCAGCCTGAGAGCCTCGTCTGCGTAGTCACGTATCCACGAGAACGCGGTGTCGTCCAAGACCTTCTCGTGTGCGAGGTCGCGTATTTTGTGAAGCTGATGTTGTAGTTGGTCTGCCAGCATGGTGTCACCTGTGCCTGATGATGACCTCGTCCGAGACCTTGTAGCAGAACACCGCCTGCTGATCGTAGTACTCGATGGTCATGTCGATGATCTTGTTGACCTCGTTACGTGTGGCGGCCACCATCACGGGTATCATCTTCTCGCTGAAGAGTTCACCTGATGGGCTGAGCCACTGCCCCTTGGTCGGGGGAAGGATCGTAAGGCCCCCGGTGATGTCCCGCACCTTCTGATCCCAGACACGGTGGTAGCGCGTGCGAAAGAACGGGTGCCCGTCGTGGTGCGCGGGCCGCTCGGAGGGAACGAGGATTGTCCAGAGCGACTTGGCCACGTCAGTCCTCGCGCCGGGTGTGCTGTGCGACGGCGGCAAACATGCACAGGACGAGCCAGATCGGGATGTACAGGAGGAGCGGAAGCACGGAGCCACTCTCCACGGCCCAGATGAAGGGCCACGTCCCAGCCAGCATCAAGACCCACGCGAAGAAGATGAAGGCCGCAACCTTGGGGACCGAGGAGAGGGCGTATACAAGAGCCCGCAGTGGAAGGAGGGCTAGGTCCTTGAATGTGGAGGGCGCGGCTGGCCCGGACGGGACAGACTCGTACAGCCCTAGCTCTCTCTCGGCGCGCAGGGTTTCCCGACGGCCGACGTTCCTGCCGTGGGCCCACGCTGCGATTGTGACTACGATACCCATGAATCCCCTTCCTAGACACAACAAAGGTGCCGTGCCCACTACAATAGCGGACTACGGCACCTTTGTCAAGGGCTCAGCGTGGGAGTATGATGCCGGACGAGCCGCCACCGCACTCCTCTGGTGCTGAAGGCTTCGCCTGCACGACCTCTGATCCGAGGGCGATTGCAAGCGAGCCGATCTGGTTCATTCCGTGCTGGAGCTGCGCGATGATCCGCTGGTGCTCGATGCTGTGGGGGTCCACCTGCATCGGCACGAGCGCGAGCATCGACTGTAGCACCCCGAGGATCGCCTCGGTGAGGACCAGCGTGGCATCAACCTCGATTGTCTCGGGCTGTGTCGTGTCCTCAGTCATCAGGCCGTCGCACGTCCGATGGCGAACCCGATGGCAAGACCGACGATGAGCGTAAGCATTGAGTCTCCAATGAAGTCTGGGGAATGCCCTGTGCAGACCCACTGGCTACAGCGTAGCATACTTGGGCAAGAATGTCAACTCCCCCGGTTCGCGGTGTGGGGGACGGTGCGAACCGGGGGAGGACTGGGGACGGCACGGGACGATGTGCCGGATATGCGTGACGAAATCTCTGGCCTGTCGCTCCAGACGAGGCCGGGAAGAACTAGGCTTTGTAAGCTCCAAGGCAGTAGAGTGAGAACTAGCGAGCCTGTGTCTTCGTTTCCAGTATAGCACAGTCCGTGGTATCCTGAAAGAGCGATCAAGAAGTGTTGGAGGACACGAATGGACGACGTAACGAACGAACGCCTTGCAGAGGAGTACCTAGACGCCAAGGTGCGGGCAAAGGCTGCTGCCGAGGAAGTCAAGGTTCTAGAGAAGGCGCTGGACGAACGGCTCGGGGATGGTGACGAGGTAGTTGTGAACGGTGTCCGACACCGCTGGTCAGTGAGTGTAGGAAAGTCCGTCTCGTACAAGAAGGTGCTCGACTGGCTACACGGGCTCGTGACCCCCGACGTGCAGGTACTTGTCGAGGAAGGTCAGGCGATGCCGGAGCACGTCGGCTCCCGCACCACCAAGAGCCTCAAGCCTGTTGCAGAGTAGAGTCCTGACCACATGAGCTAGAAAAGCCCTGCAAACGCGGGGCTTTTCTGTTGCTATCTAGCCTAGTAGGTGGCGAGGTTGGCCTTCTTCTTGAAGCTGTTCCAAGACGACCGTGACGCGATGGTCATCACGCTTGGCAGCCCGAGGTGGGGATTTTCATCCCGGTACGTCGTGTAGTCCTCGATAGTCGGGGACTTACCCAGAGCCTCCGCGACACTCCTGAGAGCCTCGATTAGTTTGGCCTCTGGAATCGCCTTCCTACGCCCCGGGTTCTGGAGTCCAGCAAACTTCGCTGCCGCTCCCCACGAGCCAAACCGCTGCCAGATCATGATGTGGGTCGGCACCTTCTTGCGCATGTGCGCCCGGTACTTCTCCCACGTGTTGATGGACAGCGTCTCAGGGCTCCCGCTCCACTCAGCAGCCTCACGAAGCATCCGAGCGATGTCGTCGTTGCTGTACTGCCTGCGCTCGTAGTCCCAAGCCACCCTCGTGTCTACCTTCTCAAGAGTCAGCGCATCCCGGACAGCCCCGGGGCTCTTGTCCATGATGGAGACAATCTGCTTGAGGGTGTGCCCAGACCTGTACAGGTCTGCCGCATCACCGGACCACGTCGAGATGCCGTCAAGGCGTAGCTGCCGACGCTTCTGGTGCCCTCGATTGGACGCACCAGCCATGTCCACACCGCGCTCCTTGAGAATCTGGTGTATGCGCTGGTACGTGACACCGAACTCCTCCGACAGCTCGCCGAGAGACTTACCCGACTTCCAACCGGCTTCGATGCGGGCGTTCCTCTCCAAGGTCCTGTGCCCCAGTGACCGTCTGGTTGGTACCTCAGTCGGCGTGGCCTCCACGAGAGGGCGATCAGGCAGCGCGTCCGGGTTAGCCCGAAGCAGCTCGCCATACAGGGCGTTGAACTTTCTCTTGTCGATTCGGTTCATGCCCACACACTAGCACACGTAGAGTTCGCTGTCAACCCTACAGGTTGCTCCACTTGCCGCAGTGGTCACAGGGGCTCATGCAGCCCTGCACCCGCGTTGTCTTCTTGCACGACGGGCACCTAGCGCCAAGCCGGATTCGACACTCGACGCAGTGCACGTACCAGTCCCCACCGTCTTCGGTGTGTTCGGTGCAGGTTTCCCGAGCTTTCTTGTACAGGCGGTTTGCAGCCGCCACTAGCCCGTCGCCCTCGGCCATCATCTGCTGGACCGGGGTCATCTCAGGCTTGACACGGCTGGGGGCTTCCATCAGCCCAAGCTCGATCAGGTGCTCGTGGTACACCTCGACGGCCTGCTCTCGTGTGCGGTAGGTCGGAAGCCCCACCCCGGCTCGCAGCTCCCCACAGGAGCAGTACAGACACCAGCGGTCCGAGCCCGGGTATCCGTCCTCACCCAGTCGCACCACGTGTTCTGGATGGGCCGTGACATCGCCGCCGTCCCAGTGGTCGCTCACTGCGGGAGCCCGGGAGCGTTGACGCCAGCGACGTAGGCCGCTACCGCACCGACCGTCAGCAGCACTGGTGGAAGGACGCGCACCTTGCCGAGATCGTGGTACCCGACGGCCGTGGTGACTACTGAAATCCAGAGGGACAAGAAGAAGATGCCCATCAGTTTTCTCCTCGGAACTCGATGCTCTTTCCCCGGTGCTGCTCGAAGGTGATGGACCAGCTCAGCAGCCGGGCGAAGTGCTCCTTGAACTCCTTACTGAGAGGAGCCGCGTCGAGCGTCTGAAGCATCTGCTTTGTGTAGGGGTTATCAGGATCCCCGCTCTCCGGTCCTTGGGCCACGTGCCAGTAGGACAGAGACAGTTGGGTCTCGTACGCGATGGGTGTCTGAGGAAACTTCACGACGGATCGCCTCCTTCGATCATGAGGATCTGGGGAGTGTTCCGCTCGTTGAGGGAGAGCCCAGAAGCCTGTGCTTCCAGCACCATGCCTTCAATGTCAACGCGGGCCTTGGTAACGACGTTCTCAACATGCTCCGTCAGGCTCTTGGCTGCGAACTCCATGTTGGACGGCATGTTGTCCATGCGAATCTCCAGCGCACGGAGCTTCTCCCGCATGATCTTCTTGCCCGCGCCTGCCTCGAAGGACTCCTTGATGTCGGCGAACGCGGCCTCCAGCTCGGTCAGCGCCTCGCTAGCAGCGTTGCTGACCTCCTTGTGTGACTCGTGGAGCCGAGAGTCGAGAGGAGACTGCGGGACGTGTCCACGCGGAAGGTCATCCCCGTTGAAGAAGGAAAGGGTGGCTGCCACGCCGGTACCCATCCCGAAGCTGGAGACGAACGCGCCCCACTGCACCATGGACATGTCCATCTCCAAGATGGTCTTGACCTCGCCCTTTCGGTCTCGGTTCAGCTCTCGGTTACGTCGTGCTCGACTGATCGTTACGCGCACGAAGTGCTCGTGGGACATCTCGCTGTCGAACAGGCGTCGTCCTCCACCAGAGATTCGACTTGCCCGGATGAGCAGCCATGACTCGTGGGTCTCTGTCCCACCCTCGTCTACCTTGATCTCTGTGATGTCGTCGCGCTTCATTCTGATACCTCTACTCGACAGGTGTGCAGGACATGGCGTGGCTGCTGATCCCGTAGGCACCAGCCTCTCCCTCGCGGTGGAGGCACAGAACGGTTTCCCCGTTCAGCTTGTGCTCCTGCTCGTAGTACGTCGCTCCGTCCTCAATGCGGGCGACGGTTTCGTCGGAGGGAGCTGGCGCAGGGGCGGGGTCCTCTCCACAGCCGGTAAGCACGACGGTGGCGAGGGCAACAACGAAGATGATTCGTGAGTGCTTCATGGCTCTACTGTAGCACACAGACTACTCGGAGTCAACACCGGAGTCAGACGCGCGCGGGTGGACAACGTAGCCCAGACCCATCGAGTCCCACCGGCACGGAACCGAGGACGCGGCCAGCACGTCGGCCAGCTCGTCCATGCTCTCCACCGTGACGCTCGGCCCTTGGTAGTACACACGCCCGTGGTAGTGCTCGATGTCGTAGTAGCCAGCGTCCTCCAAGTCCTCGATGAACTGGAGCACGGACTTTCGAGTGTAGGTCTTCATCGTGGCATCTCCTTGGTCGGTGTACCAACACCGTAGCACACCACGACCAGAGAGTCAACCGTGTTCTCTACGCCTCGACGACCGAGTTGACCTTGTGCGCCGCCAGCCAGAACGCGGCAGGGCTAGAGAGGGACACGATGCTGATCCCCCCAAGCTCAACTGTCTCGGGCTCCTGCGCCGGTACGTGAATGAACCCGCTCTGGTACAGGATCTCGCGGGCCGAAAAGCCGGGCATGTCAACCCGGTACAGCCCCTCGTCTGTCCCAATGTAGCACTTCATCCCGTTCTCCCCATCAGGTAGATCGTGCGAACAACAAAAAACAGCACAGCGTACAGGAGATAGAGAGCTAACCACCCGGGCTGTGCCGTGGTGTGCCCGAGCCATGTCGTCCCTCCGCTCTCTGGGAACGACAGCCCCAGCGGGATGATTCCAAGCCCGGCCATCACGGCGAAGAGCAGGATCACCGACACGATACCCAGAAGTATCTTGAAGAACCACAGCAGCTCTCCAGCTACTATCTTGGCTGCAGTGACAACGTTCATCCTATCTCGATTCCGAAGTGATTTCGCGCGTTGGCCCGCACCTGTTCCCGACCGCTCGGGGGTGTCAGCTCCATGATGCGCTGGAGGAGACCCACGACCTTCTCCGTAACGTCTTCGTCTCGCTCCCCGGCTCTGGACAACGTGATGGCGTAGTCACGATACTTGTGGCTCAAGGGAGGGGACAACCTACCACTCGGTGAGGCTGTCTCCAGTCCGAAGGACATCTCGCTCATCCCTCGTCCCCCAAACTCAACTGCTTGCCGGGCTCGATGTTGTCCACGCCTCGTATCACGACAGCCTCCTTAGTGCCCAGCCTAGTGGCTCAGCGACCAACTCCCCCGCGTGAATGACGACAAAGATGCCGGTCAGTACTACGAGCATGATGATGTTCCAGTTTCGCAGGTTGTACAGGAACGTCTCGTGTTCACCTGTGATGCGCTCCTGCCACGTAGCGTACGCGCAGATGCACAGCACCAGCTCTGCCGGTACCAGCAGGATCAGGACAGCTAGCAGATCCAGCAGCACGTCAGCCCTCGTCCCCGAGGTCGCGCATCCACTGCGGAACAGGAGGCCAGCCGAACTTGTCGTCACTGCCAACCATGAGGGCTGACCCGAGCCCGAACCCCAGCAGCAACAGAACTACCGACACGAATGCCAGCGCCACGGTGTCCTCGTTGATCCACCTCGGGAGGATCCGGTCACGGTACCGAGATCCAGTTTTCCGGTACCGCCGCGCCCTGATGGCGTCCCGGCACTTGATCGTGATGAAGATGGGTACTGACACGACAGCTAGCAAGGCTGCGAAAGCCAGAGCAATAGCGACGATACCAGTGACCATCGCAGCGATCACCCACATGATGTTGACAAGTGTGTCCATCCTACAGACCCATGTCCTTCTCAAGCTCGTCCAGCAAGCTCATCTTGGCGCTGATGGCACTAAATGCCTGTGCGTGTGATCCGAAGTGTGTGCTCTGCCGGAACGCGCGACTCTCAGCCGCCTCTCGGTCGGCAAGCTCGGTGCGCTTTTTCTCTACCCACTTGGCGAGTTCTGAAGTTTCCATACCCCAACTGTAGCACACTGCTACAGTGGAGTCAACTGGTTGTTCACTGAGGATCGTTCTGCTCCCGCCACTCCAGTGCTGCCTTGGTCTGGGTGTACAGGTCGGGGAATGCGCTCGGGGTATGCGGCAGATGCTTTGCCAGCAGCGCCCATGGGTCAGGCTTCTCAGCCTTGTCAAGAGCGGCAACCGCGTCGTGGAGGGCGAACAGTGTGTCCTCCGGGATCTCGCGGCTCTGCCTCCGTGCGGCCTCGATTACGGCATTCCGCAATGCTTCGATGTCACTCATCGTCGGATCCTTCCAGTGCTTCGATTGCAATCTCCATCTCACTGCGACAGTGTGGATCCGAGATACGCTCTAACGCTTCTCGGTACCTCTGTGCTTCCTTCTCGGCCCTGATACACCGGACTCGGTCCTCGTCCGCTTGCGTTCTCGCGGCCTCGGTAACTCTCTCTGCGTATCCGCAAGACGCCTTCCACGCATCTCGCTCCGCCTCAGCGCGCTGGATCTCTTGGTTGGCCGACGTTGCTCGGAGGTACCACTCGTCACGCTCAGCTCTGAGGTTCGAGATTATCTCATCAGCAGCCTCAGCGTGGCCCAGTAGCCGATACATACTCGCCCTCGACCCAAACTGGAACGCCCCCTGCCGCTCTCCCTCTGTCATCCACCGAGTGTCCCTCATCGTGGGCCCCTCACCATGATTGCAGTGTGCCACGGGATCGAGAGTGCCCCAACAGCAAACGTTGGCTGCACTGCACCGAACCCACCCACGTGTATCTGCCGGTACAGAGGTACCGTCGCAAGCGTTGATCCGTTGCCGACGAGCACTTCCCGAATCGACCACGGATGCTCCTCGTCCACCTCGTGGAACAGGATCACGTCCACGTTGTAGCCCATCTGGGTACGCTCGTCGAGCTTGAAGGTGGCCGTCCGAATATCAAACGGGGTTCCGTCCTCGCGCATAATCATCACGCACAGGTCAAGCGTGTCGGTGTACCACTGGTTCAACCGGTCCTCGGTTGTGCTGCTCGTGGTCCCACGGAGCGACCCGGTCACCCGTCGAAGAATCTGTCGGAGGTTCATTCGGTCCCCTCAAGCATTGTCTGCAGCACAGACTCAAGAGCCGTTACGTCGAGCACAACGTCTCCATCATCGCCGCACTCAGACAGCCTCGTTACCTCCATCTGTACCCGGAGGATCGCGGAACGCTCACCATCGGCAAGCCCCTTCCAGTATCCGTCCTCGAACGCATCATCGGGCTGCCAGCCGTCGAAGTCGCTTGGGTACTGCTCGCGCATCCGACTGATTCGACTGTATCGCGCTCGGTTCGCCGTGGTGTCACTGCTCATCATCTGCTCCCGGACCGTTGAAGTACTCGTTCCACTCGGCTGCCTTCGCGTTCATTGCTTCGATCTCTTCCTTCGTCCACACGTCCGCTTCCTTCGCGTTGCGGTAGTCATCAACGGCGGCCTGCTCCGCCGATAGCAACGATTCCCATACGGGGAATGAGCCGTGCTCGTCGGCGTCATCCGGCTCGTCTGTCAGCGCGTAGTCCATGATTGCGCCTGCCGCCTCCACAACTGGGCGCATCAGGTCCACCTCGGCCTCGGCATGCTCGGCGCGTAAACGCTGCCCAACGCATCGCTGCTGCCAGTGGTCTCGCTCGGCACGCAAGTCGGCAATGACACGATCCCGCTCCATCAGGTTTTCTACAGCCCGCTCGTACTTGAACTGGAGCGGCACGGGCTTGGTTCCGTGCGTCGGGCAGGACCCACGCCACGCGTACGTTCCCGGAGGGCACTGCTCGCACGTAACGTACTCTGGTGTTGAGTCACTTCCACTCATCTCGTCGCCCGTCCACTCCCACTCGTGCGGTCCTTCGTGTCCGTTCTGGTAGTCGCACGAGTGGCCCATGACGGGCTCAACCTTGGTGCACACCTCTGGTGTTACATCGCGCTCACTCGATGCGGTGTCTGGATACACGTGAAAACCACACTCACACGGGTTGGATTTGCACATATCGCATGGCTGTACCTGCTTACTCATCATCCGCTCCCATCTTTGACAAGCACCACGCGGATACTCCGACGCCAAGGGCGAACGAGACAAGCACGACGAGGTTGAATATCGTATCGCTACTCATCACCCACCTCACCGGAGAGGTAGGAGTCGAAGTCCTCAAGCGCACGGATCGCCGCTACCCACTTCTCGGAATCCGTCTCCGCATCTGCGAACTCTCGGAACCCATCCACCACTGGGCGCATCCGATCCACCTCGGTCTGTAACATCTCCGCCTTGGACAACACTGTGTCGTTATCGCTGTACGCCATGACCAGTAGTTTCTTACAGACATCGTGGTCTGCTTGTAGCTGTTCGGCGCGCTCGTTTGCATGACCGAGCAACACTCCGGCCTTTCGGAACTTGCGCTCCCACTGGCCGCTCTCGGCCTGAAGCCGCTCGATCTCCACGTCAGCCTTCGCAAGCTGGTCCTGCAGGTACTTGCACTCACCGCAATGCTCAGACATGTTCGCCCTCGCGGTTCCATGATTCTCGGGTGTCGTGGTTCATGCCTCCTACCATAGCACACCCTACGACTGTGGTCAACCCTGCGGTAACTGATTGTCCCCCGCGTTCCTGCTCCGCCTGATGATCTCGTTCCACTCCGCGTTACTCTGGACCCCGATACCTGTGCGCCTGTAGTACTCACGTGGCGTCTCGTTGTCCTTCATCGGGACGAAAGGTCGCTCAGAGCTGCTCACGTGTACCCGCCTTCCGTGTCTTCCGACAGGCGCGCGATTCCGTCAAGCGCGGACCCCGTCTCGTTGAGAGCATCGACCCGCGCGAGAGCTTTACGACGTGCTGTCGATTCCGCGCATGGAACTTCCCCATGTCCACGGCACCCGCAGTCCACTGCCCGCAGTGCATCAGCTAGTTCTTCGATCACCGAATCCGCAACGGCGTGGGAATCGAGCAGGCGCACAACGTCGTCGGGCATCATTCGTGGCTGGATTCGTAGCCTCGCCCAATCGCGAATGTTCTTCATCTCGCTAGGCTTGATGTATGCGTCGTCACTTGACATGGCGCTTCCTTCTTCCCATCTTGATCTGTGGTCTGAGGGGCCAGTGACACCACATGTCCTCCCACCACGCGTTACAGAACCTTCGATCCCTCATGGTTCGGCCCGCACTCCCGTGTCCGCCAGTTGGTCAGCTAACAAGGAGGCTTCGGATGCCGCGTCCTGCTCGCGAATCACTGCGTCGTCGTACAAGGAGAGTAGGCGTTCTACTTCCTCAAGGTCTACGTCGCTGGGAAGTCCTGCCAGTCGGCTGTCACTCATACCTGCTCCATCCCGTGCATCTTGTTCAGCTTCTTTGCAGCACGTGCAGCCCTGTGCAGAGCGAATGGACCTCGGTACACCTTGACGACACAGCGGTGCTTCATGTTGAATAGCGCGGGACGATGGACAACGCGCGTAGGGTTGCCGCGCTCGTCATGATAGGTCGTCTCGAACCCTCGTACCTCGAAGATCATGCTCCCTCTCCTTTCTCCCGAAACTCATCACGGTGGTACCTTCGTACGTGCCGCATCCGCCACTCATCCCGTGCCCACTTGCGCGTCGGGAAGTTGTGGTCCTCGTCACCGCAGGAGCAGAACCACGAGAACGACACGCAAAACTGCCGCTGCCGACGCTTGATCGTGACTGAGTGCTGCTCGCTCATGCGTTTCCCCAGATGATCCAAGCCCATCCGACCGCGAGGGTAACGACTCCTGACCACATGAACACCAACCACGCGACCCTTGGGCTGTTCATACGTCCTCCCGGTGCTCGATAGCTGATAGTGCATGGTCAAGGTTGAACTGGTCGCCCATGATGTGTCCCGCCTTCTTCACGGCACTCACGATGCGCCCCGTCGCGATGTGTTCTCCCAACGCTACACACTCATCGAACTGCTTGAGCTTTCCAAGCAGCGAGGACATCAGCTCGGCCTTCTGGTCTTTGAGCTTCGAGATTATCTCATCAGCAGCCTCGGCATGGTCAAGTAGCTGCCGCTCAGTGTCCGTCAGGGACATCTCTTGCAGCTCGACCCGCTCGTCCTTGCTAATCCACCGGGGATCATCCATGCTCAGTGTCCTTGTTGAGCGCATCGACGCGCGCTATAGCGGCATCGCAAGCCTTCACCATCTCGTAGGCTTCGTAGTCGGTTTCCGTGCCCTGCAGACAGTCGAGGTCGCTTTGCGCGTACTCGCGAGCCTTGACCACGATCCTGTAGAGGTCGTTCATCACCGCGTCAGCCACGGCATGGGAGCGACGAGTGCGGGCAAGTTCCGCAAGCGCGCCCTGCCAGTCGTATGGAAGGCTGCCTGCCTCGCGCTCTGCTGGCTTGATGTATGCGTCGTCATTCATGACAGCACCGCCACCCATACAGCAGATGCCAATGCCACCCCGAACGCGAATCCCGCGATGATTCCCTCTATGTAGTCACTCATGTGTTGCCTCCTCTAGCGGTGCGTCCAATCCCGTCACGTGCTCCAACGCATACGACTTGATGCCCGTCTCGTAGCCGCATGAGCAGATGTAGTAGATACAAACCTCTGACGCCCACTTGTGTTCGTGCAACCGCGATTCACGTCTGACGATCCGGTGTTCACTCATGTTGTTGCCTCCTTGTGCTCGCCACGCTCGATGCAATCCGCTCGATAGCGCATTACCGCTGCTGCCTGCACGCTGTTGTATGTGTCCACGTCCTCGGCGTTCTCGGCTTCCTCACGCAGCCACTTCACGATGCGTTCTGTTGCGGCACGCTCACCCTCGGCGTACTTGCGTTCGTATATACAAAGCTGGCAGTCGCGCTTCCAATGTCCATGCCTGCACTGTTCACTCATGCTGGCCCTCACGAATCTGGTTGATGATGACCGTGCGGAACGACTCGACGATCTGCTGCTCGCGCGGACTACTCAGCACGTTTGGCGCGTCCTTGATGATCCCGATGATGCGTTCGCGCTCTGCCAGTGCTTTCGGATGCAACGCGCCACCCTCCCACTCGGTAAAGCACTTGTGGCATTCCATCCATCCCGGCTCGTCGGATTCGTACACGCGGGCCGATTCGCCACACTCAGGGCACGCCTCGGGTTCACTGGTCGGCACTACCTGCATGCGCTCCAACGCTGCAGCCTGCTCCGGTGTCCAGATGTTGCTCTCGGGCTCGCTGTTCGTCACGGGTGGCTGGCACCGGGCACACGACGCCGAGTGCTTCCCGTACCACGCAAAGTAGACGCACCTGCACGCCCCGGGTTCACCGGTCGTCACGACACCTTCTCCTCGACATTGTTCGCACTCGTTACCCGCGATACCGGGATCGTTCTCCGGGTATCCTTTACCACCGCACGCATCACACTTCTCGGGCTTCACGTTGGCTAGGGTGCAGTCTGCCTTGTGAAGTTCTCCGTAGTTTCGGTCACAGTAGAAACAGTAGCCGTCCTGTACTGTGCCTGCACCGGTAGCTACATGACACGCGGGGCACGGAGACGGCGGGCAGGTGTGGCACGCATCCGACGGGTCGCCGGAACGCCCAATGCCGCTGTTATGGCAGTCGGGGCACCACCCATCGTTACAGGTAGCGCAGGGCTCGGGCGCAGCAGGCATCGCCTTTCGGAAGTCGTCAAGGCGCTCGATGTACTTGCGGGCCTCGTCATCAGAGACCTCGACAGCACGCCGCGCGCGTCGATTCCCCCATGATACAAGCGCCTTCCCACTATCGTGCACATGATCCCCCGCGTGATCTGCAGGAAGTGTGCAGCGATACTGGTTGTCCCACAGCGCCCCGCATGCAATCATGATGGCCCTTTCTGCATCATGCTGGACCCGTAGCCCGGGTGTTCCCCCAGATCCAACCGATTGTTCCTCATGAGAAGGGCTGGTCGATGTCCAGCACGGTGGATCCGTCAAGCCGCAGCTCGACACCGTAGCAGTAGTAGCCCGAACCCTCGGACCCGACAACCTTGAACAGGTCAGAACCACCCGATCCCTCGACCAGCGCGTAGATACGCAGCTCGTCGCTCTCCGGGATGAGCTGGACGGACGTGATGACGTTGGTCTGCTGTGCCACATCCTGTACCTCGGCGTAGGCGCAGCACTCACCGTATGGATGGAAGTCCAGCACGGTCCCATTATCGAGGATCAAGCTGGTCTCGTCCCCCTTCTCGATCCGTCGCCCTACCAGTAGGCTGTTGAGCTGTTCAGTGAGGTCCATGTCGTTTCTCCTGTGTCAACCGATTGTTACGGGCCACGACTTCCCGGCCCCGCTTGGTCAAGGCGAACCGGTTTTGGCACACGAGACCAGCGGCCCGAAGGTGCGTGATGGTGCGGCTGGACGAGACGGTAGCGGGACCCCACTTCTGTATGTCCAGTAGGCTGGAGTGCATCGTGTCGGTGAGGTCCATGTCGTTTCTCCACGGGTAACTGATTGTTACAGTAACAATCGGTTGGTCCTATAGCATACAGAATGAACCTGCAAAGCTACAGTATGTTTTGCATTACGGCTGACGAGTACCTCTGCGCCCCAAGAGGTCGGCAGCAGGCTGTACCCACAGGATGATGGGGAGCAGCACCATGGCGGCGAGGGTCCAGACATCGGGATCCTGTGCCTTGTAACAGGCAAGCATCAGCAGGATGAACAGGACAGTCCAGATACGACGAGCGATGGACCGGGTACGTGGGTGGAGTGGAGTTTGGTTCATGTGGGTAATGGTAGCGCAGTACGGGCTAGTTGTCAAGTCTCCCGATACAGTAGGCCCAGTAGAGCGCCAAGAGAGCGTTGAGCATCGTGACTACAGGGCTCACATTCCCCAAGATACCGGCCAGAACCCCAATGAGGGCTAGGGAGAGGAAGAAGAGGTAGTAGGAAAAGCTCATGAGAGGATCCTGTCGAGCGGTGCTGCTGCCGGGCCCTCAATCAGGAACCAGAAGTAGAAGCGGATCCCGAGCGGGACGAGCAGCAGGGACACGAGGCCCCATGGGTAGAAGTGTGCGGATGTCACGAGGATCGCGGCAAGCGGCATGATCGACACGGCAAAGAGGCTCAGGCAGGTCAGGATGGCCCCGATGCCCTTGAAAGCGCTGCGGTATGTCTCGACGATGTTCATGTGGCTCCTCGTGTGGGTGCAGGTGTCGTGGGTGTAGTGACCGAAGGATCATAACACGGTGGTGCTGCGTCGTCAAGCCTGTACGGGGCCAAAAGTGCTCCCTGCGCCTGCGACTCTCCCGCCTCCGTGAGCAAACATCCGAAATCTCGGAAATGTGACTAGCCCATCAAGGCGCAACCACAAATCCGAAATCTCGGGCCTCACAGGCGTTTCGTGGTCTTTCTGTGGCCAAAGATCCAGAAGAGCGCGTTAGGCCAGTGGTCCTGCACAATCCGCGTGCTGTAGTCCATCCGGGTGCTCCCGCACTTCACACACGGGTACGAGACCTCCGTAGAGTACTTTGACTTGTGCCCGCACTTCCCGCATCCGTACTGCTTGTACCACTCTGACGTGATTCCGCCTCGTGGTAACAGGTACAGGACCAGCAGGGGAGTCGCCACCGTCACGAACAACACAATCATGGGCGTTCCACCACCACGATACACACTACCTTCTTACGAATGATGAGGTTGCTGACCGAGGCGATCCTGTACCCCTTCTCGGCCGCGAGGTTCAGGTCATGTTCCAGCTCGTCAAGTGAGCTGCGGAGGACATGGTACTTGAGGGCTGGATCCATCATGCCTCTATGATAGCGGATTGTGCCGTGGTTGTCAAGTGCAATCGGTTGCCTCTGGGAGTAACTGATTGTTTGGTAAGGAGGTTGAGAACAATCGGTTGGCCCTGAGTAGAAAAAACCTAGCGGCCCTTGTTTATCCTATTAGTGTGAAGCACTACTTGTCATTCCACGACCCCGAGACCCGAACAGGTGTATGCCGAGCCTGTGGGCCAACGACCCTGCGCAAGAAGGGAGAAGGCAAGTGGCGCTGCACTAACAGTGGTCGCAGAGAAACCCCCGAGGCCAAGAAGAGGGCCGCCGCGTGGTACCGGTCGTACTACGCCGAGAACCGAGAGCAGGAGATTGCTAGAAGCAAAAGGTGGGCCGCGAACAACCCCGACAGGGTGAACGAGTACGCCGCGAGGAAGAGAGGCGCACGAAAGGGCAACGCTGACTATTCGCTCATCCACGAACTCGACAAGGGCATCTGCTACCTGTGTGGGTCTACTGACCGACCCACGGTTGACCACCTCATCCCGGTAGACGGTGGTGGAGACCACGACAACCACAACCTAGCCATCGCGTGCCTCCCTTGTAACAGCAGCAAGGGCAGGAAGATGCCTCATGAGCTGGACGAGAATATCCGGGAGTTGGTAGAAAAGAAGCTGGAGCAGAGAAAGAGCCTCCACCCCGGAGGATGAAGGCTCTTAGCCCGCTAGGCAGGACTCTACTATACCTGCAAGTGCTGTAGTTGTAGCATCGTATTTGAAAACGAGTTTGACAACACCGCTTCCCTTACGCCCGTTCTCGGCTTACGCAACGCTATCAGGGACACTACTCCCATCACCTTCACCACACTCTCCCGCTCACCGATTGGCTCTGCTTGGGATCTAGGCATCTCAGCCCGTCACCAGTAGTTCCAGCATACGTTACTAGGAACCCCACTACCCCGACGCGCAGACCAACTAACAGTCCGCCGCCCGACAAGCGTTATGGGTACTAGCTTGAAGGTCCGGGCCGCTAAACCCTCGCCAACCTATGTAGGACTCGCGTCTATGCGCGGCGTCCAAATCAATCCTTCCCCAAGTAGGTAGATACCGGGTCGTCCACGTTTGCGGGTGGCTGGTTCGGCGGTGGAGGCTTGGCCGGTACCGAAGTACGGGCTACCTACATCTCCTAGTCAGCTCCCTTGCTCAACGCTTCAACCTTGCCGGTCGCCTTGCTTGGGGCATGTTCGAGAACCTTAGCAGATCCGAAGAGCTGTGTCAAGTCCTCTATGTGGTGGCTTGTTATAGCGACACGAGACACCACCGACCTCTATGCCCGTTTACTTCGCTGTACCTGCCCGTGCTCGGGTCGCGGGACTAGGGGTCTCTCCCTCTGTCCTGCTAAGCCTATGACCTTGCGGTCATGCTCAGTACAGCGCGTTCGAGTAGGTCTTGCGACTTCCTCGGTCAGTAGTAAGGCGGTGAAGCCGTCCTGCTGACAAGGAGAACTATGACACACCCCGGGCCGTTGCGCAAGTGAAGGCCACACGTTTGGCCTCTTTTCTGGTCTCTATGCGACAATCAGTTACCCTGTGGGGAATGGCCCTTCTATACACGCGTAGGCGCACCGGGCCCGCTACGGAACAATCAGTTGACGCCAGAGGAACGGGTGTGCTAGTGTGGCGGTATGGCCACTACAACCGCAGCACTCAAGCAGCTCCGCAAGCGCATGCCCAAGACGTACGGTCTAGCGACCCAGTCTGGATGCAGCATCGAGCAGACCAAGTCGAACCACTTCACGATTCTCACCCCGGATGGTGCGGGGCGGTTCGTGGTGGCGGTGAGCGCGAACTCACAGCGCGCCGACCAGCAGAACCTCTCACGCCTCCGTCGCCACCTCAAGAGCGTCGAGGCAGCCCAGATGGGTGGTTGAGCCTCTATGTAGGTCCGAGGGCCGCAGAGAGCCGCACAGGGGCTCCAGAGGTGTGCTATCATAGAGGTGCTGGTATCGCTCCAGCTCTCTCAGGTTGGGGACTTCGGTCCCGGAGGCGAAGCGCAATGGGATGGCGCAACCTACATCCCGCCCCAGAGATCCGGTGAGGTAGGGGCTAGCGTGGAGACGGCGACGACATGGGTTCCTATGTAGGGGCCTTTTTTCTGGCTCATCGTGGGGCGGGGAGAAGGCTCAGACATAGGAAAGGAAAGACAAGTAAGAACCCCTTCTATAGGGCGCTAGCCCTTCGTGCGCGCGTGATAGCACAGATCAGGCCGGAGCACAAGTAGATTTCGAGATTACGTTACCGGGGCAAGTAAACAGGGCAAGCAGCAACAGGTGGCTCTATGCTATGCCTAGTACACCGCTGCACCCCACGAGCTGACTTGGCCGTGGTGTTCCTCCAAAGGCCCCGGTCGATCTGCCGCATTCCACGGATCCCGGGGCCGCTCTATTGGGGCTTGCATAGAGCGCGATTCTGTGCTAGGATCAGGGCATGCACATCTCGAAGGACAGCAAGCTGGAGAAGGTACTGGCCAAGGAGGGCGTCGAGCCGATCCTGCTGCACCCCTTCCTGCGCATCGAGGAGCCGGGCCGGGGAACGCTTCTGGCATCGGACAAGTTCAGCGCCGTCATCATCCCGGTCGAGACAGGCCCGCAGGATACGAGCGGTCCGGTCCACATAGAGGCCGTGAAGATCAGCCGCAAGCATGGCGGCGTGATCCGCTGCGAGCCCGGCTACTGCATCATCCCGGGTGGTGTGGCGTACCCGCGTGACGACGACAAACACACCGACTTCCCGCCTGTGGACCAGCTCAAGGCCGCCGACGAGGACATCGTGCACGAGGTTTCGCTGAATGCGAAGCAGCTCCTCGCGCTCGCGCAGGCCATGGGGACCGAAACCGTCACGCTCCGCTTGCGCGCCGACACGACCTCTATGCCGGTCGAAGTGTCGCCCCACCTGTCCCAGCCGCACGTCGAGGGTTCGTGGGGGTTCCTCATGCCCTACCGAATCCCGGGCTCCGTCTGATTCCCAAACTGGGGTTGCGTATCAGGCAGGATTGGGTATACTCTTGGGTGTTCTGCGGGAAGCCGCACTCAAGGTGGGACTTGGGGCTGCCGATGCAGTTGGGACAAGGTTGCCGACCATAGAGGGGACTCCTGTGGAGATTGTACGCGTTGCTGATTGGCTGATGAACGTAGCGGATGAGAGTGGCTTCGCTGTCTCCCCAGTGTTGGGTGAGGCAGAAGGGGAGCTGCTCTTCTATGCGCTCAAGGGGGCGGCCATCGAGAACGCGCCTGTGTTCACCCTGTCGTTCGAGTGGGAGACCGCGTACTACAGCACGAGTTTCTTCGCCACCCTGCTCGCCATGATGGTGGACGACCCGGACTTCCCGTACTTCGCCAGCCTCCTGCGCGCCAGCGACCTCTATGCGTGCCCCGAGGTGACGCGGCTCGTGGAGCAGGCGTTCGACCGGATTGGGCTTGAGCCCGAGGTACTGGCGTAGACAATCGGTTGCCCCCAGAGTAATGGCTTGGCCCACCCGACTGACCGCGCCCATGTCGGCGCACCTCTATGACGTGCTGGTGCAGTACCGGGACTGGACGACCAACCTGCCTGTACGGGCGAACGTCGCGGTCATCGTCTCTATGATGGAGCGGGGCATCACTCTTGACAAGCCCGAGATGTTGCTCCTGCAGGCCGTCTTGGAGGACTGGCTCGACAACCTCCGGCCGGAGCGGGACTCCCTGCTGGAACGCGTCTACTTCAAGCTCTATGATGCGTGGCCCATCGACCCTCCCTACTTCGTGGAAGAATCCGGCCTGCCGAACCCCCATTCTGAATGATTTTCACGAGGTAGTCAAAAAGCGGCTGCTCAACGAAAAATCGTCAGCGTAGAGGCACTTCTGTGCTATACTTGGGGTACCAGATTGGGGACCCATGACTACCGCTGAAGCAACCAAGCCCGCCGCCCAGAAGTTCGAGCCGCACCCGCTGCTTGACCGGTACAGCCCGCTCCTCGGTACCATCGAGGTCTATGCGCCTGCCCACCCGCACGCGGAGTGGATGCAGCACCCATGGTGTATCAAGACGGAGAACGGGTTCGAGGGCAAGGACTCCCCCGGCCTGCTCTATGTCGTGAAGGCGGAGCACTGGCGCGAGGCGTTCGACCACATCGCGCTCGTGCAGTACAACGCGGCATGGCACGCATAGAGGCCAAACAGACGGCCGCATCTATTTTCCAACCCGGGGTTGACATGACCTAACAGGGCTGGTAAGGTTCTCTTCGACAAGGCCAATCCGGCCCAACGACACGAGGAGATACCACCATGAGCCATCTCACCCCGGCACAGCGCGACAAGATCAGCGCGAATGCCATCGAGCAGGGTCTCACGCCGTTCTACTGGAAGACGGGCGTGACCATCGACCGCAAGGACCGCAAGGGCATGACGATCCAGCAGGCCCTCGCAGCGGCCGATCTGGACTTCACCGTCAGCAAGGCGGAGGGCGGCATGTTCGTCAAGCCGGACGCCAGCGCACCGCCGCGCTTCATCAAGTCGGGCCAGCACTACTACACGTACCGTGATGACACGCTCGACATCTTCGGCGCGGTCAAGTCGCGGTACCAGATCCTCCAGAACCGCGAGGCGTTCACCTTCGCATCCGACATCGTCGATTCGGGCGAGGCCCCCATCAGCGCTGTCGGCTCGGAGAAGGGCGGGGCCCGGACCTTCGTGGTCTGTGACCTGCTCGGTACCGGCATGACGGTCGAGGGCATCGAGGAGGGCGTCACGCCCAAGCTGGTCCTCATCAACGACCATCGTGGTAACGAGGCCGTCACGGGCTTCATCACGATGGAGCGCATCTGGTGCCACAACCTGCTCAACTACGCTCTCAAGAACGCGGTCTCGACGTTCAAGGTGCGCCACACCGCCACCATGCACGACAAGCTCGCGATCCAGACGGGTCGAGAAGCCCTCGGCCTCGTGGTCGAGTACAGCGCCGAGTTCGAGAAGGCGATGGCCAAGCTCCTGAAGGCCAAGATGGGCGTCAAGGCCATCGAGAACTTCGTCGAGACGCTGGTGCCGTACCCGGTGGACGCCGACGGCGAGATCCGGTTCGAGGACAAGTCGGGCAAGTCGAACCGTGCCATCACGGTGGCGGACAAGGTGCGCGAGGGCATCATCGAGGTGTACAACACCGCCGACAACCTCAACAACATCCGGGGCACTGCGTACGGCATGCTCAACGCCGTGAGCGAGTACTACCAGCACCACACCGAGGGCCGCAACACGCGCGCCGACGGGGCGGACGCTGAGGCCGTCGAGAAGGTCAAGGCGGAGAACCGCTTCAACCGCCTCATGTCCGGTCAGGGTCTCGACCACAAGGCGTGGGCCCTGCTGGAAGAGCAGTTCCTCACCCCGGCGTGATCCTGAGTAGCCCCGGCCTGACGTGGGTTGGGCCGGGGCTATACTGGGAAATCAGGAGCACACGCTATAATATTGTATGAAGCGATGTGCAAACCCAGCCTGTCAGGACCGTCCCTTCGAGGACTTCAACAAGTTCGCGAGGAGCAAGGACGGGTATGCTCCGCGTTGCCGGGACTGCACCAATGAGGACCGCAGGCGGCGACACGCTAAGAACCCGGAGCCTCATCGGGCAGAGGTCAAGGCGTACCAACGGGCGAACCCCGACAAGCGGGCGGTGTGGTCTAAGAGATGGCGCGAGAAGAATCCTGACTACGGGAAGCGCCACTACACAAACAACAGAGCGGCGTATCTACAGAAGGCCGCCGAGTACAAGGCCCGTCTGTACAGCGCCACGGTTGAAACGGTCTCGTACATCGAGGTCTGCAAACGAGACCGTTTCACCTGCTACATGTGCGGGGTTGAGCGACCGACCAGCTTCCACATCGACCACCTGATTCCCCTCTCGCGAGACGGAGAGCACAGCTACAAGAACGTCGGCTTCGCATGCGCTCCTTGTAATCTTCGGAAGTCGTGGAGGCTCCCGAACGAACTACCAGACAGCATGGCCAAGGCCGTTCGAGACATGATTAGCGCCCTTGACGACAAGTAGGCAGCCTGCTATAGTGGAGGCACAACCTACCAAGGGAGTTAACAATGAACATCGAAGGTTTTGAGCCGTGGGAAATCGAAGCGCTGATCGGGGCGCTCGACTAGGAGGGGCCATGCGCCTCACGCGACGACGGAGCCGGGAGTACACCACCCCGGTTCGGAAGTACGAGGACGGCTGGGGATTTGAGATGTCTCCCGGGGTCATCGTGCTGGTACAGCCACAGACACACGACACCGACGAGTTTGCTAAGAAGCTCGCGGAGACCATCCAACGAGTAGCCCACACCACGTGGGTGTGAGGAGCGACATGACCACCAAGCAGGACATCACTTCCCTGTCGGATGCTGACCTCGACACAGCCATCGACTCGGGTCTCCCGGTTCCCTATGGGACGGGCGGGGACGCCGACTCGTTCGACCTTCTCGCCAAGCTCTTCGCGGAGAAGGCCCGGCGCTGGCGTCTCGACAAGGTCTGGGACGTTCCGGTCATCTTCAGTGTCGAGGCCGCCACGTACGGGGAGGCAATGGCCCTCGCGCACGAGGTCATCGAGGGGCTCGACTACGACGAGTACACGAAGCCGTTCTCGGTGGAGGTGGGGCAGACGTTCAGCGAGGACACCTACGGCCATCGACTGCTCCGGCTTCACCCGATGGCCAACCCGTTCCTCGTGAAGGGCAGCTCGTTCTCCTGAAGCCAACCGATTGTGAGGGCCCTGCCTCGGCGGGGCCTTCGCTTTTCCCGCAGGATGCAACTCGCGGCCTTCAGGGCAAGAAGAAGGGCCGCCCAGCGCTCCAAGGAGATACCACCTCTACCACGGAGACGAGCCGGGCGGCCCGTGCCTGTAGGGTACCACAGAGGCCAAACTGTGTCAACCTCCGACCACTAGGTCCGGTCCCGGTTTCGCCGTTCCACGATATGGGATACACTCGGCACAGGGGGACACACCATGGATGAACTCAAGCACAAGCAGCGCACCATTGCGCAGATCATGGCGGACGCCGACCTACTGGACCGCGCCCGCATCGAGCACGAGCAGAACGCCCTACCTTCAGCAGGGCGGCGGGAGCGACTGTTCTACTTCCGGAACCTGTTGGAGCCTCGGGCACAGGACACTTGACAAGCTCTACATGATGCGCTATAGTGGGGGCACACCGCTACCCCGGAGGCATCATGCTTGCTGACACACTTTACGAGACCACGTACCGGAACCGCATGCGGGACGTGATGATGGAGCTGCGCGAGGCCATCGAGGCGTACGCGCCCGACCTTGACCTCCCGCCCAAGGTCGAGGACATGTCCGGCGACGACTACGAGTGGGCGTTCTGGCTCAAGCCGACGGCCGACTCCCCGCGTGAGCACACGCTCTATGTGGGCTTCCACCTGCACGAGCAGGCCGCCTTCGAGGGCGAGGGTGACGGGATCACCTTCGCGATGGACCTCAACTGGGACGGCGGCCTCATCGCTGGCGGCATGGCACCGGGTAACTACACGGACGCGTGCTGGCTGACGGACCCGGCTGAGATCGAGGACCGCTTCCAGCTCTTCGAGACTCCGCAGTTCTTCGATGAGACCGCCCGGTTCGTCGTGGGCCTGATGGAGAACCCGCCCGAGTGACTTGACAAGCTAGACTGCTCTATGCTACAGTCTGGTTACACACTACCCGGAGGATCCAATGACCACCACCGCACAGCTCACAAAGAAGTTCGGCCGCCCGCTCCCCGACGATAACGGCGAGCGCGGCTACTACATCGCCAAGGTCGAGGCACCCGGCGCACGGGGGAACGGCAGCGACACGTGGAGCTTCACGGGCGAGTGCCACTACGGGCTGGCATCGTACCGGGCGAACATGGAGGGCTACAGCTACGGTCAGAACACCGACGCGGCCCGCCGCGCCTTCCCGGAGATTGCCGAACTATGGGACCTCATGCACATGGCAGACGGCGAGACGGGAGAGCCCTCGAACGCCGTGGCAAACGCGTGGTACCACCTGACCGGGGCGTCGTTGAAGTCCACCTATGGCGGCGACTTCAACAAGCTCAGCTCGACAGAGCGTGCGGCGCGCACCCTCAACATCAAGGCTTCCGACATCCCGGACATGCTCGTGCGCGCAGCAGCACGTGCCTACGCGCTCGTCCCAAAGGACACCGACGCCACCTACGGAACGCCGGAGTACGAGGCATACCGTGAGGAGGTAAAGGCCGCCGAGACCTCGGACGAGTACATGTCCCTCTATGGTCTGTATACCGACTGGATCGACGGGTTCTGCCGACCTCGCTGGCTGGGTAACGCGCAGCGTGTGCGGGCGTGGTTCGACAGCGCCATCCCGGGGCTGGAACCCGACACGAACCCGGAGCACCCGGACGCTGCGCACATCATGGCGTACCTGCGGGCCAAGCTCGGGACTCTCAGCGGCCCGGAGCGCGAGTGGGCCGACCACATCATCGACGAGATCGACATGAACGCCGAGGGCGCGCAGGACGCCTATGCGATCTGTGAGGCCATCACGGGCAGCCACGAGGCAGCCGAGTCGGTGAACTGCTCGATCCCCGCCGAGGAGTTCGAGAACGCGTGCGAGGAAGCCCTGTCCGAGTTCGGGTGGGAGGCGTGCGGGGAGACCTTCGCGGGCATGCGCGACATGGCCCGCTACCTCTACAATCGACAGGGCATCTATGAGGCGTCAGAAACCGTGCAGGGGTGGGTCCACGACTGCGTCGAGGACTGGGAAGCGGAGCACTCTTGACAACGCGGGTAGGTGTCTGCTAACATAGAGGCACCTACCCGCTACCGAGGAGTTCATAATGGAGTCTCAGCCCGACACCTGCCCCAACTGCCACGCCACCGAGTACGATACGATCCACACGTTCCTCGGGTCGTATAACGTCGAGTGCGGCGAGTGCGAGCACGTCTGGAACCTGCGCGAGCAGCTTGGTCTCTCCAAGGACCGGTGTGAGTGCTGCGGTAACACCCTGACGTGGGGCTGCGGGCACACGTATGAGCAGGAGGCCGCGACGGTGCAGCATAGACTCACCACCGACCACCTGCTCGGGGACTGCGACTGTTACGTCTCCCGGTCTGGGTACATCGCATACTTCACGCGCGAGCAGCGCCGAGACAACATCGCGGCCGTGCTGCGCGCCCTCACTCACCCCGACGGCACGGGCAGCGTCGAGGAGCTGGAAGAAATGCTCTTCGCCCGCCCTTGACACGGTCACCACGTACGTGGTAAGCTAGACACGTTACTACCACTCACCCACCAAGGAGAACCACCATGCAGACCCACGCACAGCAGGCCGTCAACGCTCTCGGCCTCGCCGCCCTCGACCTTCCCGTCATCGTGCTCGCCGCGATCCAGAAGGATGCGATGGAGGCACGCCTGACGCGAGCCGTCCTGACCGAGACCCGGGCCATCACGCCGTCGAGCCGCACGAAGCGACTCCTCGACGAGCGCATCCCGGCACTCGACTCGCTGCACGCGGAGCAGTCGGACCTCACGGTGCCGAACTTCGCCAACTGATTGGGGCAGGACACCCCGACAGCGGCTAGGCAACGGCGTTCCGTGATGAAGTTCGCCACGGGCCGGTCTCAATAGAAACGCTCGTCTAGTCGCGGGCACATAGGGCGGCATGGGTAAACGATACGGGTAGCTCCCGGTGAACCCATGCCGCCCTTAGCCTTTCCCATACCAATGCAACTCATTGCCTGAAGACCAACCGATTGTTGACTGGGCCTTCACCTTGTGCTACAGTCTAGCTACACCACCTACCGGGAGACACCATGGGAATCCTTTGGTCCACCGATCCAGAAACGCAGGCGTGCTTCGAGGACCTGCTCGCGAACGGGTACACGGAAGCCGAACTCAAGACCACCTACACCGACCAAGACGGCGGTGTGTGGTTCATGGAAGGGGCTACCTGCCCACGATGCCCGGAGCCGTCCAAGCTGTCCCACCGTGAGAAGGTGTCGGGGTACTTCAACTGTCCCCGGTGTGGTGTCATGTACGACGAGCCAAACTTCGATCCGGACAGCCTCATCGCGGTTGTCGGGGAGGAGTGACATGCCCAAGTTCCCCGGCGAAATCTACGTCTATGACATGGACAACCTGCGCCCGGCGAGCAGGCCCGTCTATACCTGCGACACGACCGAGCAGGCGTCCGACTGGATCGAGGACTATGGCCTTGACGGCGTGGAGTACACCATAGACGGCACCCCACGTGCGTGGTACGAGCAGACAGGGGAGTGTGGTTGTCTCAAGGGAGAGACGTGCGAAGGTTGCCGACCGGACTTGACAGCCTAGACAGCAACCTGCTACCATAGAGGCACACCACCTACCACGGAGAGACACCATGGCCGAGTACCAGACCATCGAGTACCGAGGACACCAGATCGTCACAGGGTTCGAGGACCACGACCTGTCCATCTTCAATCCCCGCGACCACGACGGGAACGTCGGCACCATGTTGTGCTGGCATAGGAACTACATTCTCGGTGACGAGCAGCCGGACGCATCCCCGTCCGACTACTTCAGCGTCGAGTGCCCCGAGTGCGAGGGCAACGGCTGGTTCGACGAGGACGGCAATCCGGAGTCCGGGTACAACACGGCCGCCACGGTCGAGTGCAAGCGTTGTCAGGCCGAGGGCGAAATCCACGACATAGAGGCGTGGAAGGCCAAGCACGGGGTACGGGTGATCCTGCCCCTGTACCTGTACGACCACGGCGGCATCACCATGTCGGTCGGTGGGTTCTCGTGCCCGTGGGACAGCGGTCAGGTGGGCTGGATCCACGACACCCCCGAAGGCGTGCAGGGCGCGATGGGCAAGCACACGTCCGTCGAGGACGGGTACAAGTTCACGGGCGAGTACCACACCGAGGACGGCAAGCCGCCGACCGACGAGTGGATCGAGTCCGCGCTCAAGTCCGAGGTCCGCGTCTACGCCGACTACCTCGAAGGCGACATCATGTGGTACCGGACCGAGGGGCCGACCGACGGCGACTCGTGTGGCGGGTTCTTCCCCGACGAGAAGGGAAGCCACGACTACATGGTGGACGAGGCCAAGGCGTCCATCGACAGTTCGATCCGGTACGCGTGGGAGAAGGGCATCGACGAGGTGCTGGAGCAGCGGGCCATCGCTCGCATCATGGCGTTGTGATCCATCGAGAGGCCGTCTCCCCGGAGACGGTTTTTCTCGTACAGCGTCAATGCAACTCAATGGTTGACAAGAAGACCTTCAGTGTGCTATGCTATGCACGAGAAATCTTACGGAGGAACACATGATCGGACCCATCACCATCCTGCCCATGCCCGTCCCGGGTGGAAATACCGGCATCGTGCCGCCTTGGATGCGGCAGCCCCGCAACGGTGGTATCGTGCCGCCGTGGCTCGAACGAGACCTTGGGTACGAGGCAGCCGAAACCCTACGCGGGTGGGAGAACTTGACACGCTAGTCAAGATGCGCTATAGTGGGGGCATCCACTACCACGAAGGAGCCACCATGTACGCTGCAGGAACCAAGCTGTCCGTCCCCCACCCCACCGAGGGGAAGCCCTACGGTACCATGACGTTCGAGGTCATCGAGCTGGCCGAGGGTGACTTCCACAGGATCCTCACGTCAGACGTGCTCCCGGCGCTCAGTTCCGTGGTGGGCTGGGGAGAGGACGTGACGGTCAAGCGCCGCCGAACCGAGGGTAAGGCCACGTACTACGCCCATACAGGCGGCGAGGCCGAGGAAGGCTACGGCGACACGCCCGAGGAAGCCTTGCGCTACCTGCTGGCCGCTGCGCTCACGTCGTGGGATCAGTACGAGGGTTTCGAGGACTACTGACACAGGGCTTGACAACCCCGTCAGGATTCGCTACCATAGAGGCAAGCTACCTAGGAGGTACCACCGTGAGTGCTGTCGAGAACGACCGACTTTTCATCACGCAGGACATTCGTGACTCAGACACCGAGGTTTTCTGGCGAGCGGCGGATAGAGGTATCGGCTGGCCCGACGACCACATGTCCCACGGCTCGATCCTCATCAGTAACACGACGGGCGATGCGTGGGTTCAGACCGCCGTAGGCGGGGAACCGGTGACCATTCACTTGAGTGGATCCGGAGCACGGTTCTACCACACCGACGACTACACCGACCCCGATCCTTCAGCGGAGGTCAAGCTCAACCTTCCGGTGCAGGTATGAGTAGCTGCGGAACATCGCACGACTACGGCCGAACCTGCACACCGACGACCCCGTGCGTTACCTGCCAAGCAATCGACTGGAACGCCAACTACGCGGCGCAGCAGGCGATCAAGGCAAAGGCCGAGCGGGAGAAGGAAATGCGCGACCTGCGCGAGGTCGTCCGGAAGCAGGGCGAGGAGATCGAAAACCTGAAGAGGGGCTTGACAACCTAGCCAAGATGCGCTACCATAGAGTCATCATCCCGCTACCACCGGAGCACCGCATGAACGCAAACGACATCATGGCAGCCCTGCACACCTATGACGAGGCGCAGGACATCATCGAGCAGGCAGCCCGCGAGCACGCGGCAGCGGCGATGGACATCGTCACGGCGCACCCAAACTGGGAAGCCCTGTCCAAGCACCGTCTATGGGGCGACCTCAAGGCTACGAGGAAGTACCCGCTTTCCCGCTGGGATACGTTCCAGTACGCCGAGCTGTCGAATGGGAAGATCGACTGTCAGTTCGAGGATAGGGACGGCGACACGTTCTATATCCGTCTTCCCGTCACGGTTCTGCACGCGTTCTGCGAGGACGATAAGGACACGCTCGCGCACGCGGCTCAGGAGGTCGCGCAGGAGTACATCACCGTGCTGACGGTGCGGCAGGTTCAGGCCGACGCGGACAGGGAGAGCAAGGAGCGCGCCGAGTACGAGCGACTTGCGGCCAAGTACCGGAGTTGACAACCCGGGCAAGATGCGCTACCATAGAGACACACCCGCTACCAACGGAGTCCATCATGCAGTTCGAACCACTCACCCGAGTCCTGATCCAGCGAAGCAACGGCGTCGTCGAGTCATGGGCCGTGATCCGCTACTTCAAGGGAGACGTTCTCGTCGGTGCCGCGTACACCGGACACGACGGGGTAAAGGATCGGCAGCGGTACAAGCGGATCAACCCGTCCCTGCTCACGAAGTGGCAGGCTACGCTCCCCGACACGGACGTGTATCGCCCGCTGTCCGACGAGCAGCTCGACCACGCCGTGAACGCGCTCGAAGCGGCATGAACGCCACCCTGTTCAACGTCACGACGCTGGCCCACATAGAGGCGGCGATGCAGGCGAACCGAGACGAGGCAGCCGACATCGTGCCCGACGTGCTGCGCGGGGACGAGGACGCGGGCAAGCGGATGAACCAGCTCAATGAGGCTTACGTCGCGCTTCAGTGGGCACACATAGAGGCAGGCGGCCCCGATCCGGCCCCGTACAGGATGCGACGATGAAACCTTCCCGGCGCAAGCTGGGGACTCCGAAAGGGCGCAAGCCCACGCCGAGTTGGTAGCCCGGCACAGGAGCGAAGGGGGCTGGCTTTCGAGCTGGCCCCCTTCCACTACCCCGGAGATGCAACTCACTGGCCCGGAGGCAGCTCACACCCCCTTCCAAGTCAAGTCGAGCTGGCGTCGGAGCCACATCACAGCAGCCGTCGCGTTGAGCAGAGCGGTCGTGTCGTGGCCGACCGACACAGCCGTGGCGTGGGCAGCGGTGATCCAGAGGTTCAGCCGCCGTGCGCGCTCAAGGCCCGAGGTGCCGTCGAGGTCTCGTGCGAAGCGGATCGCGTTGATCGTTCCATCGGGGTTCATGTCGTGTCCTTTCGTCGTTGTCCCTACAGGTATCGGCAGCTCGTGTCGTTCCCTTGAGGCCAACTGATTGTCCTTGACCCGGGGCACCAAATGGGGTACTTTGGACTCACACCACCAACCCCCGCAGGAGATATGGACGATGGACAAGTACTCGTGACGATGAGAGACGCCATCATCGCGTCCCTCGAAGAGCTGATCCCACTTGAGGAGGTGATCGAGGACATGTAGGAGGTGCAGGCCCGTCTCATCATCGAGGCGGGTCTTCCTCGTGCAGCTCAATGCAACTCGTTGGCCTGATCGAGAGCCCGGAGCTGAAGCGCCGCAGCTCGACTTCCTCACGCGGCCACCTCCCGGAGCTTCCTCATCCACGCGGGCACCGAGGTGAAGCACGTCTCGACCGCGATGCCGAGGTGTCCGAGGTCGTCGTGACCGAGGCAGAACGAACGGCCAGAGCCGAGGTGGTCGCGGAACCCTGTCTCGCGCGAGAGGGGCTGTCCGCAGCAGGAGCAGCGCGGCTGGATGGGCGGCATGTCGAACCTCCGTGGTAGTGGTGATTGCCTGTCACTAGGTACATCCGATGACCAGTCGAAAAGTGTTCGTGACTCGTTCAGAAAAAGAGGCCAAGCAAACGGCCTTCACACATCTGAACGCTTTGGGCGGCACCACCGGATGTCCTAAGCATGAACACCAAGCATCGCCACGGGACGGCTCCCTACATCACTGTCAGCCACGCTGGCTTCACCTACCACTACACGCCGCAGGGCGACGATTGGTACGCGCTTGAGGAGTGCGCTATCGCTGCGCTCCACCACGCCAGTCGCCTCGCCGGGGGCCAGTTGGAGTACGTCACGTCCGAAATGGCGGGCGACCTCATGGTGGCGGGCACACAGTGGCTCGACACCGAGTGGTTCATCAACCGACCGAGCTGCAGGCTCGACATCCCCGGAGACGTGGAGGTGAAGGTCGTCTGAAGGGCGGGGCCGTCTTCCTTCGGGGAGGCGGCCCACAGCTCCGGGCGTGGATGCAACTCATTGGTCTCATCGAGAGGGGGAGCTGCAGTTCATCCCATCACGAACCCGAACTTGACAGGATCGTTGGGACGTGCTAAGATGGAGTCATCTTAGCTAGACCCGGCCCTTGACAACTTAGGCACACCCATCCACCTACCACGGGAGAACTCATGTTCTTTATCGAGGCACCCGCCAAGCGGGACAACGACAACGCCGACGCCTTCGAGGTGACGGTACCGACGAGCCGAGCGCAGGAGTACCGCATCGGTGAACGCATCGCGATCATCGAGGCAGGCATGGCGGCAATCACACTCGGGACGGTCAAGGGCTGTAAGGTCAGTGACACGCCGAGCGAGTACCCCGACGAGCTGCGTGGCGTCGAGGACGGCTACGCATACGTCGAGGGCAAGTACGGGGATCGTGTGTCGGTCGAGCTGGAAGGGCACGACGGCACTCACGACATCCTGCCGCACTTCGTCATGGCGGTATCGACCACCTACTAGCGGCACGGGGCCGTCCTTCGGGGCGGCCCTTTGTCGTGGGCCAAACGGTTGGCCGCATTTTCTTTGCAACGGGGGTTGACTTCAACCCGATATGTGGGTACAGTGTGTGTAACACACCGTACCAACTACCACGGAGAACCGACATGACGACACTTCCCATTATCTCCACTGCCGAGCTGCACGCCGTGACCGATCTGGTCGAGAGCAACAAGAAGACGGCAGCCGAGGCTATCGCGCTCGACTGGCTCGTGGCGAAGGACATCGAGAACGCCGGCAAGCTGGCCGAGAGTGCCCGCAAGAACGCGGGCAGGCTGCTCATGTCCCTGATCGGTCACGGTGGCCGCGTCACGGTCAACAAGGGCGGGTTCAAGACCTACGTGCTCAACGTGTCCAACTGCACGGGGCAGCCGCGCCCGCTCGACGCCATGGCAAAGCTCATCGAGGACGGGGTCATCACCAAGGCGCAGGCCGACGCGGCAATCGAGGCCACGCGGGGCGACGACTTCCGCCGAATCGGGCTCAAGGCCGACAAGACCTGAGCAGACAGGGGCCACTCATCCTCCGGGGTGGGTGGCCCTGCTCTTCCCGAGCCAATGCAACTCACATGCCGCAGGTGTCCGGGTTCCTCACGACACAACCGATTGTTCCCGAGCCCCTTGACAAGCTCATCTGCTATCTGCTACCATGCGGGTACATCATCTACCACGGGAGAACCATGAGTCACTTCGTCCTGCTCACCATCATCGACCCTGCTGATGTCCTGCCACGCGAGATCGGTACCGGCAGCGATGTCGCCACCGCGTCTGCGCTCACGCTGGACACCATCAAGGAACACAAGACATCCATCCTCTCGCACGTTGACGAGGTACTTCACCCCTTCGACGAGAACATGGAGGTGGACGAGTACACCCGCGACTGCTACTGCGTCGGCTGGCAGGCTCGCAACGATGCGGGCAAGGTGGGCGTCGAGGCAGCGGTCAAGATGTTCAACATGACCGTCGATGACCTTCGCGACCAACTCAATCGCAGGATGAAGGAGGAGTCGCTGGATCCCGAGTCCGAGGAGTACTGGACGCGCCGTCAGGAGCTTTGGAAGGGGCTCACATTCGAGTACTTCGCTTTTCAGGATAAGGCGCACGAACGCGCTCTCGCGGAGCACCCGGAGAACGGCAAGCCCGATCCGACGTGCGAGGACTGCAGCGGCACGGGTCGCGAGGTCTCGTGCTACAACCCCAACAGCAAGTGGGACTGGTATCAGGTCGGGGGCCGATGGGAAGGCTGGCTCGCTGACATCGACCCGGCCAAGGATCCCCGCAACACCGAGACCTGCTGGGTCTGCAAGGGTACGGGCAAGCGCGACGACGAGATCGGTCGGGAGGCGCGAGCCAAGAATCCCAAGTACACCTGCAACGGCTGTAAGGGCGAGGGCACATCGCTCAAGTGGCCGACCCAATGGGCAGACAGCGGGGGCAACATCGGCACTACCGACCTCGCAGCAGCAGCCGGGAAGGCACCGTTCGCGTTCCTCACCCCGGAGGGGGAGTGGATCGAGCGCGGGAGCATGGGCTGGTGGGGCGTCGTGTCCGACGGCAAGGAACAGGCGGACTGGGAAGCGCAGGTGCAGACCATCTACGCTCGCTACCCGCAGCACATCGTCGTAACGGTTGACTGCCACATCTAGCTTCCCGTGGTAGGAGCGCAAGGGGTCGTCTCTTCGGAGGCGGCCCTTTGTCGTTCCCGGACATCCCCGCTTCAGCTCCCGGCCAATGCAACTCACTGACCAATCTTGACATCCGGGCTATCCACTCTTGACAAGGCAGACAACATCGTGTTACAGTCTTTCCACAAGCCGGGGCACCACCGCCCCATCCTGACCAGATCACTAGGAGACACGACATGACCAGCAACACCCCCACCAAGCTCAACAAGTACCAGCGCGAGATGCTGGAAGGCGCGATGAACGTCGTCGAGTCGCTCAAGACACAGCGACAGGCACTCGCGCTCGAAATCACCGAGCGCATGGACTCCCTCGCGGAGACCTTCGGCACCGATGCCGTGGAGTACGAGACCGACGAGGGACGCACCATCAAGTTCCGACTCGTCACGTCCAAGCGCACGGCGTACAAGGCGGTCGTCGAGGAGGTCAAGGCTGCATCGAGCAAGCCGATGGTTCAGTTCATCGACCGCACCATCGAGGCGAACACGACCGAGGCCACCCGCAAGGTTCTCACGGCGGGCAAGGCCAAGAAGGGACATGCAAACCACAACGGGGCGAAGGCGGCCCTCACCTCGGCGCAGGTTCTCGCGATCCGCGCTGACCGCAAGAAGGGCGCGTCGTTCGGCTCGCTCGCCAAGCGATACGGGGTCTCGCATCCCACGGTCAAGAACGCTGCCGAGCGCAAGGGGGCGTACGCCACGGTTTGATCCGGTCAGGGTCAACAGCACAGGGGGAGGGCTTCGGCTCTCCCCCTTTGTGTTTCCCGGACTAGACATCCGGGCTGAAGCATGCTATAGTGATGCAACTCACGGGCTAATCTCGACATCCGGGACATCGAGACTTGACTGCCCCGTTACGAGCTGCTACCATAAGGCTACATCCACTACCACGGAGTATCGACATGACTGCACTGGAAGCGCAGGCCCCCACCCTCACCACGCTGGCCGTCGAGATCGAGCAGTTCCACAACAAAGCAAATGACGCCATGATGTCGTTGGTCGAGTACATGGTGCTATGCGGTGAACGCCTGCTCGAAGCGCGAAAGCAGGTGGAGCAGGGTGGGTGGAACGCATGGGTCGAACGGAACCTCACGATGCACCCGAAGACTGCGCGTGACTACATGAAGTTCGCAATCCACGCCGACGTGCTGCGAGAGCACCGGCCCGATTCCCGTGTGGCGGCCAAGCGACTCTTGCAGCGACTCGACCTGCCGAGGCTCAACGCCTCAGACGAGCACCGGGCCGAGGCCGCCCGCATGAAGAAGGACGGGATGACGCAGCACCAGATCGCGGAGCACTTCCACGTCACCCCGGCCCGTGTGTCACAGTGGCTCAACCCCGAGCGGGCCAAGATGCTCGACCGCAGGCGGCAGGCGCAGGCAGCCGTGGCGAAGCGACTGCTGGAGCAGAAGCAGAAGGCAGCCGCAGTCAAGAAGGGGCCGAAAGACCTGTCACTGGCGTACGGGCACTTGCGGAAGGCAATCGAGGCGATGGATCGAACCGAGGGCGCGAACACGGAGGCCCGCCGCGCCATCACACGAGCGCAGGACGCACTCTACCGCGCCGAGGACGCCATCGTGGAGGCGAGCAAGGCGTCCTGAAGGTACTTGACTGCCCCGTCAAGACCTGCTACCATTAGGGTACACCCACTACCACGGAGGACAGCATGTCCGAGGAGAGCAAGTTCACCGAGAGCGATCCATTCGACCAGCGCATCATGGGTCCGCTGCACACCTTCGACCTGCCGCCGCAGGCAGCGTACGAGCGCATCCGGGCGTACTTCACAGCTCCGGGGGCAGAGCTGGGCCGGTCTACGGACAGCCGGGACGGCGCGTGTTCGTACCGTGGCGTCAATGAAGGGCGTCCGGTCAAGTGCGCCGTGGGGTGTCTCATCCCTGACAGCGAGTACGACCCCATCATGGACACGGGGTCGTACGTCATGCAGGAGTTCGAGAACAGCCACGACGAGGGGTTGGACTACGTCGCCACGACAATCGACACGACCTTCGATGACCTGCACGCAGCGGGCGTGTTCTCGGTGAACGGCAACAGCCAGCTTGCAGACCTGCTTTCCGCAGTGCAGACCGCCCATGACTCCAGCGACAGCACCGAGGAGTTCATCGACACGCTGGATCGGACGGCCGTGGCGTACGGGCTGAAGGTGCTGGCGTAGCACGACATCCGAGTTCGAGCTGAAGGCCGTCTCATCACGAGGCGGCCTTTCTCGTGCAGCTCAATGCAACTCATGGGCCAATCTGCGCCGCAGGGCTAAAGGTCTGACCTGCGGATGCCGACATACATCATGTATGAACACCTCCCCCAACACCTCCCTCCTGCTGCTCAACTTCATCGTCGCCCCGGCGCGTGTGTTCTGGCAGCCGATCCACGACGCTGAGAGGGCCACGCGGTTGGCCTTTAGCATGGTTTGAGTGCGTCCGATAAGGGTAGTATGCTCCCAAGCACATCGCTACCACGGAGTTCACCATGCAACACGCAACCACCGCCATGTTCACCATCGTCGCCTGCGCCCTGATCGTGCAGTTCGGCGCATGGGCGATCATCCCGGCAGCACTCATCACGTACGGGCGTATCCTGCGCGCCGAGAAGGTGCAGCGGGACATGATCCGCGCCGCCCGTGTTTGAACCTTGACACAGCGGGTAAGAGTTCACTACCACACCACGAACGGAAGGGGATACCACCGTGGACGACAACAACGAAAGCACCAGCGAGTCCGAGTACGTCGATGCCCTGCTGGCCGAGTTCGGCTACACGGACGACATCGAGGTCGAGGAAGTCGTGTTCGACGAGGCGTGGGACTGATGGGTGCCGTCGAGACATACCGGGTCTACGCCGTCCGCGAGAGCGGTGGAGAGCGGAGCCACTTCATGTCCGGCCTGAGCGGGCGCGACCTCATCGTCGCCGCGTTCCGTCTGCGACGTGACGGCCTGCACCCCGTGGCGTACGTCGAGAGCGGCGCAAGGGACGGCGCACGCATCTGGGTCTAGGCGTTCTGCCCAACGGCCCCACCACACGAAGCCTTCGGACACGGAAGTCCGGGGGCTTCAGCTCATCACGGCCAATGCAACTCACAGGTCCGCAGCTCCGACATCACTCATCCCGGTTCCCCACAGGTCAACCGATTGTTGAAACAGGACTTGACTACCTAACGATGACCTGCTACCATTAGGGTACATCCACTACCACTTGGAGAACTACCGTGAAGCGAACCATCATCGCAGCTACAGCCATCGTGCTCACTGGCTGGGCCATCATCTTCGCAACGGACGCCGATGCCGCTACAGGCGTCGTTAGCGTCGTTCCTCCCCGGGCCACCGCGTTTCAGACCTGCGCTACCGTCAACAACATCACGAACAGCGCCTCGTGGCGTACCGGCAACGGCCCGGTGCAGTTCGCTGAGTACCGAGGTGACGATCCGGCAGTCTGGAATCGCCGCGTGCCGCGTGCGGTCCTCGTGGCGTACGGGAAGCTGAGCGTCGGAGCCGCTGGGCCCAAGACCAAGTACGCCTGCACCACCGTGTATGTCAAGACCACCGGGCGTGGCATGGCACTCAACCCGCAGGATGCCGCGTTCCGTATGGCAGCATCGAGGGATGAACAGGCGATCAACCAGCTCGTGCAGCTCATCGTGCGGCTGGCGGCTCGACTGCCCGAGCGCGAGCAGGCAGCCGTGGCCAACCAGCTCGGCAACATCCTTCCGATCCGATGACGTGGATCACCATCGTATGCGCCGACTGTCGTAAGGACAGCCGACTCATCAAGACGCTGACGCAGATCAAGCTAGGGGTTTGGGTGTGCGAGGTATGCGCCCCCAAGTACCCGCCCCGGTAAGCCTTCATCGCAGCACCCGGACTGAGGGGTGGTAGCTTCAGTCCCGAGTTTGGCCCTCGCTTCGGCGGGGGCCTTTCTCGTGCGCCGACTTCAGCCGGTCTTCCTCGTGCAGCTCAATGCAACTCACACGACATCGGACATCCGGCCACACGATTGGCCTTTAGCACAGGACTACACCTGCCGATCAAGGGTATAGTTAGGGCACACCGCTACCACGGAGCACACCATGACCTTCACCATCTGGGACCCACAGCTCGGCCCAAAGACCCACGTGACTGCTGGCCTTCGCGCCATGCGGCAGCGCGTCTGGGAGCTTGCGGCATCGGGCGTCCTCATCATCATCGAGGAGGAGCGAGATTGGGGTTGACAACACTTGACCGCCCCGTTACGATATACAGGTACACCACTACCACGGAGATCCACATGCTGAACCTCACCACTCTCGACCTGACTCTCATCGCTGAGGCCCTGACCCTCGCTGAAGATAAGCTTCGGTACAGCGGCGAGACGTTTGGCCCCGAGTACTACCGCTCGCTCGAAATGGCACGACTGCGCGAGCGACTCATCGCCCCCGCGCCCGTGACCGTTGGTCACGCAATCCCGCACAACGACGGCAACGCCTGAAAGGCACCAACATGGACACTCTCTCCACACTCATCGGGTTCAGCATCGGCGTCTGCGCCATGCTGCTCGCCGCGCTCGGGATCATGCTTCCTTCGGAGGATCCCGGAGCCGGGCGGCACTGGGACTGCACGGGCAACGGCAAGGCCGCCGTGCACCTTCCGGGCTACACCGACAAGTTCATCACGTACGGCGACGTGTGTGTCGCCAAGAAGGACGAGGGCTGACCGCCCACATCCGCCACCACAGGAGGAACCGAAATGCAGTTCATCGTCAAGGCAGTCGCGCTCGACATCGACACGGGGGAGCCGTTGGTTCCCGCGCGCGAGGAGACCATCGACACCACCACCAACGCGCTCTTCGAGGGCCTGACGCACGAGGCCGAGATCGAGGACCGGTACGAGGAGTTCTGGAACCGTCTCAACGGGTTCACGAACGACCTGCCCGACGGCAAGGTCAAGGTGCTGACGGTCACGAGGGCTGAAGGCTGAAGGCAGGCGGTCCCATCCGGGGCCGTCTTCCTCGTGCAGCTCAATGCAACTCACGTGTCTGATCGAGAGCTGAACACCACGACAGCCATTCCTCACAGGTCAACCGATTGTTGTAACGGGACTTGACAACCTAACGAAGACACGGTATAGTTAGGACATCCACTACCACAGGAGTTCAATCATGCTGCTGACCATCCTTGCATACGCAATCCTCGTCCTCGTGGCTGAGGCGATCCTCTTCATCACGTGCGTCCTGATGGGGGACGGGGACCTTACTGGGTCCGCATGGGTGTGGGCCTTTGTCAATGTGCTCATGGGCATCGTCCTGTCCGTTGTGTGGGCACTGAACTACCTTGGAATCGAGGGCTGACCCATGCACCTGTTCACGACATTCCTTATCAACGTCACGGGAGAGGTGCACCAGAGTGTGGATCTCAGCTCCCTGCAGGCCAAGATGGAGGATCGCCTAGGACACGAGGTGGAGGTGTGCACCGACCGCCTCGAACTCATCCCGCACGAGCCGGTGCTGATCCGGAGCCTACACGCGACAGGTGGTCGAAGCGTCAACTCATCCGTACCGGGTGAGAGCGGCAGCTACACCCGCCTCGCGTGGACCATCCTGCTCAAGACCCGGCAGGACTATCAGCCGGGGTCCAACATCGCCCCGGTCCTTTCAATGGACAAGGCGTCGGTACACAGCATCGTGGAGCACGTCGATCTCCCGAGTCTCGGCAAGGGCCGGGACACGAAGGTCGCGGTCGAGAACGCCTACATCATCGTGCAGAACACGAGCGGACGAAGGGTGGTGAACTAGCATGGAGCGACAGGTCGAGACACGAGGAGGCCAGATCATCCTTCTCAACGAGAACGACGACTGGATCGGATGCCCCGGAGTGTTCGGGGAGGACGATCTGCTTGACATCGTCGAGGCGATCCGAGGGGACTACACCGAGGATGACGAGGAGGAGTGAGGCTGGGGATCGAGGGCCGTCCGGGAGGGCGGCCTTCCCCTTCCCGGGTCAATGCAACTCACTTGACATCCGCCCCGGATCTCCTCATCACCGAGAGGACAACCCACGGTAGGCCAACACAATGGCCTCAACAAGTAGGTGACACGGGTCGATACATTGGGTAGAGTGGTACTACCACCCGCTACCACGGAGGAACACGATGAACCAGACCGAGACATTCACCTGCCCCATGTGCGAGGACCACGTCCTGCTGGTGGAGGGCAAGGACCAGACGCAGTACGGCCCGCTGGATCACGAGCCTGAGTGCGACGTGGACGGCGTGTACTACCCGGGGCTGCCGTGGCCCGAGTACACGGTCTACTGCCCCGACTGCGGCGAGGTGTCGGCAGACGAACTGCTGGACTTCCTCATCAAGGCTTGACAGGCCAATCAAGACCCGGTACACTAGGGCTACACCCGCTACCACGGAGGAACACCATGAAGACCAAGCTCTACAGCCGAGACGACCTCTGCTTCATCCTGTACGCCATGCTCCAAGGCTGCCGCGAGCATTGCCCGTGGGCGGGCATCGAGAACGTCAACTGGACCGAGGTTGACGGCATCGAGCTTCCCAAGAGCGTCACGCTCCACAACTGGTGGGACGAGGACGACACCAAGACGTACATCGTGACGCTCAACGATGTCGAGGCCACCATCGCGCGTGTCGCCAGCGGAGAGTTCGAGCTGAACTCCGAGATCCGAGAGTGGATCGCCAGCGGGGACGCCGGGATGATCGACGCCGAGGCGGGCGATTGCCTCATGCAGTTCGTCTGCTTTGGCGAGCTGGTATTCGCCCCCTGACCGTTCCACCAAACCCAACCGATTGTTGCGGAGGCCGTCTCATCACGAGGCGGCCTTTGCTATTGCGGCCTTCAGGTCTCCGGTACTGGATGCAACTCACATGCCGCGTCTTCCTCAGCAGCTCATCTGCAACATCCGACTTGACAGGTCCGAGGTACAGGTGCTACACTGAGGACATCCACTACCACGGAGGCACGACATGCTCAACCCCTACACCACACGCCGGATCAAGGTCACCCCGGCAGGAACCATCGTCGAGACCGACGAGCAGATCATCGAGCAGCGAGAGGCACACACACGAGGCATCAAGGCAGAGGCGACCGTATCGGAGACGTACGCAGCCCTCAAGGAGGCCGGGGTGGCGCAGAGGCCCGCACTGCACAGGAAGCTCGCACAGGCGGCTCAGGACGCAGCGCAGGCGTGGGACGACCTCATGAAGGCGAGCGCACTGTGAGGGAGCGGATCGGGACAATCAAGGCGCACTACTGGTCAGGCCAGATCGAGGAGGTGGACGGACGAGAGGTGCTGGAGAGCGAGGCAGAGCAGGTCATCGAGGCCCTGCCGCCGCTGCCCGCTGGTTCGTTCTACGACTTCCACGCCCTGCGGCTGGTGCCACGCCCCACGAAGGCGGTGAGCCGTTGGCACGTGTGAGGGCCGCGACACGCTTCAGCCACGAGCCGTCCGGGAGGGCGGCCGTTGGCGTTTGGGAACAAACCCGATTGGTTCGGGCCGTTGAAAGCGCGGGGTTGACAGCTCTCTCTAATCTGAAGGTCCATCAGAAAACACGGAAAGGGTCCTCGACTCACCCGGTCTAGTCACGAGCGTCCCATGGGTACTCAAGACCCAAGGCTTCCTCCGCAATACAGCCGGGGCAGTCTTGACCGAACGTCTCTAGGTCGTCCGAGGTGCACCGTCCACTCACGCGGGCAACCTGAACCAGCGCGTCACGATAGCGCTGTACCAACTCCGGCACGCACTCCCATTGCCAACACGCTGTCTGCTCACCCGACAACTCCGCCCAGCAGAACTGGCACTTCCCCGCTTCAGGCTTGTGTGATCGTTCCTCGTCGCTTGTGTGATCGTTAGCGCTCATTCTGGTTCTCCAAGTAGCGCTGCACCCCATCCGGAATAGACCAGCTTCTTTGCGGCATGAGGTCCCCGGGTGCCGCAAGCGCATCGTGGAACAGCACGCGCTCACCCTGCTGTTCAAACCTATCTGGGTACGCAAGGCCCGGGTTGAGAGTGTCGAGCAGAACACTCCCGAACGCCCGGCCATTGCCCAAGTGCTTCTCGGGAGGCAGCCCAACCTCACCCCGCACCTCGTTACAGAACGACAACACCACGTCTGGGCCGCTCATGACGCCCCGTACAGATCACGGGCCTTACGCAGCTCTTCCTCGTGCGCAAGGCGGGTGTGGTGCTTCTCGTCCCATGTTCGCTCCGCCTCTTCCCACTCGTCACGACGACGTAGTTGGGCGAGCTGGTCAAGCCATAGCTCAACGTGCTGGTCGAACTCCTCCACCCACGGACCTAGCTCTCTCGACACATCTGCCTGCACCGTCAGGCCGTCAACCGTGAGCTTCACGTCGAAGTTGTTCAGGTCAGTTGTAACGACACGGAGATTACCGGCCCGGAAAGTTACGTGCCTAACCACGCGGTTGTTCCGGTCTCGCTCTACGCAGTAGTTCTCAACCCACGGTGTGTCCAGAGAGGAGAGCCTCCGCACCTCTGCACGACGCACCACCTCGGCAACGACCGCCACGAGCTTCTTGTGTCGGCGGCAACCATCCTCGTTGAACCCAAGCCAGTGGCTATTCGGCCGTCGGGGTGCCGAGGGCTCTGGTGTCGAGGCTGCCTTCTTCTGCCAAGGCCATCTCATGCCGTCGCTCCTATCTCGTTCGAGCCCTGCGGGTGTCGCGGGCACTGGTATGGGCAGTAGCAGTTTGTCGCTGCTACCCACACCCGGTTCTCTACGCTCAGCCGATTACCGCACACCGTACAACTGGTAGGGCTCATGACTGTAGTGCTGGTAACGTGGCGCTCGCAGCAACGAGGCAATGGGGCCGGGCGGCTGCTCCAGTATCTTCGTGCCGCATCGCACGTATCGCACTGCCTACCTGAATCTTTACAGTGCTCGCAGTGGTGCCAGAAGCGGGTTCGCATCGGGTCAAAGTCGTCGTTCATCCTGCGTCCTCGCATTCCTCTGACCTACGGTACACGTTCCCGAAACTCCCTTTGGATCCGCACGCGTGGTACTCCACCGCTTCGCCTGCCCCAACCGTCCCGGGCTTACCGCAGGCAGGGCAGGCATCAAACACGGTCAGGGGGTACCGACACTCAGGGTTTGTGCATCCACCAAGCCCGTCACAGTAGCCACACGGCACGTTCATCCTGCGTCCACGTTCAAGGCCGCATGGGCCGTTTCAAGGGCCGAGAGCCACGAGCTGTGGCCCGTTGCCATCGCGGCGATACGTTCCAGCGCCTCTCGGTACCTGTCGCGCTCGGACTCGGCCTTGTCTGCCCGTAGTCGCGCCCTCGCAGCGAAAGTCTGGGCTTCGATTCGTGCGCTGGCCTCTCGCCCGCAGTGCGCCAACAGCTCTGCCTCTGCCTCTTTGTAGCGAGCTTCAAGGGCCAGCTTCTCGTCAGCACTCACGTGCAGTTGTTCTGCCAGCAGGTTCGCCAAGCGGTGCTCGTTGTCCAGCTTGCTGCGCAGGGCGGCTATCTCGGCCGCCATGTCCGCGTGCTTGTCTTCCGTACCGCCGTCCATCCTCTACCCCTGTCTTGGCACCTCTTGGTGGCCAAGATACCACGGAACGGAATAGAAGTCAAGCTGCAAACGACTCGCGCTCTGGTTGACACTGGTGAGGAAACGTGCTACCATGAAGGCATGATCCTTTCTGAACTACTCGCTCCCTACGGGGAACCCCAGCGCGGGTACCACAACTTCCAGCACATCACGGAGATGCTGGCTCACCTAGAGACCTACCGCTCGTTGCGGAGGCAGCCGGGTCTCCTGACGTTGGCGATCCTGTTCCACGACGTTGTGTACGACACGTCTCAGACGGGCGGGGCGAACGAGAGGGCAAGCGCCGATGTGGCTCTCACGTACATGCAGGCGCAGGGCTATGGGCTTCGTGACCAGAGCTACGTCCACGAACTCATCATGGACACGACCCACACCGCCCGGGCCGAGACGAGCGACGGTCGCCTGATGCAGGACTTCGACCTGCTGAGCTTCGCCCTCGCCCCCGACTTCAAGGTAACGGCTTATGGCATCCGGCGCGAGTACAGGCACCTGACCGAGCTGGAGTTCTGGACAGGACGACTAACCGTGCTGGAGTGGTTCCTTGACCGGCCTGCCCTGTACCACACGCCCATGATCCACGACCAGTACGAATCGCGGGCGCGCAAGAACATCGAGGCAGAGCTTCGTTGGGTCGAGCAGCACATCGAGGGGGAGTTCACGTGAGCGAAGACGAGAAGAACCGACTGATCGGGTCACTGCTGTACGCCAGAGCGCGTGCTGAGGACACCCTCGCGGGTATCGACTACATACTGGACCAGTTGGGCCACCCTGTAACGGCCCGCGAGCCTAATCGTGTTCGGCCGAAGTACGTGATGGCGGAGAAGGTATGAGGGCCTCCAAGGTAGCTGTCGCGATGGCTGTCCTCGCTGTCCTGCTCTTCGCGGGATGTGGAACCGACGGGGCGGGCGTGGACGAGGGCAAGAGCTACGAGACGACGTACCCGATGGCGGACCTCGACGAGTGTGTCACGTTGGCCCCGGACGACACCGAGTGGCTCTGTTCGTACAACTTCGACGGGCAGCGGTGTATCGTGCTGCGGCAACACAACGGTGGCGGGGTTACCTGTAGACCTAGTGACGGGGGCGAGATGGAAGTTCCTGACACGGAATCGAGCGATTCTCTTGTCTGACCTACCGCCGTGGAGCGAGGATGAGATCGACATGCCCGCCTGCCCGTCTGCATGGCCGGGCCGTGGGTGCGCTCCTGACTGGTCTGGTGAGTGCTGCAACTGCGCCCGCATCGTGTGCCAACCTCGTGAGCTTGACCGCTCGTTCAACCCGGTCGAGCAGACGACACCACCTCTCGGCAAAACAGTCCGGCGACGTGTGAGGAAGAAGCCATGATTGATGCAATCCAGTTTACCCAGTTTGTAGCAGAGGCGACGAAGCTGAAGATCGAGTCTGGCAGCACGCACGAAGACGCGATGTGCGCAGCGCAGGACATGACGGAGGCGTGGGTCGCGGTGTTCGTAGACGGTGGGTACAACCGATTGTTCGGGCTCCCCGCCACGCCAAGCTATTGCCAGAGCTGCGGTGCGTCCGGCCGGGTCTGCGTTCTGGAGTCAAGCGGGCAGTGTTGTACCGGCTGCACACATGGAGCGGACGCCTTATGACAACCGATTGTGACGCCTGCCAGAAGCCCCGTGGCGCGTACTTGCACAAGCCGCACACGTGTGTTGAGCGGATGCCCCGTCACGCGACGATAGAGAAGCGCGAGGGGATCGTGTGCCCTTCCTGCGACACCTTCGACGGTGGATGGGGCTCGACAGTGATTGACGGTACGCTCTACCACCGCTGCCACGTGTGCTACGACCTGTTCCTGCCGCCGAAGGAGTGCCCGCACTACCTGTTTCACGAGGATGGCGGGCACGCGTACTGCAACGACTGCGGGGTGCACCTTGGAGATCCGTGCGAGGCGTGCGGACACCTCAAGGGATGGTTCGGCCAGACATGTGAGGCGTGTGGGCAGTTCTAGGGGTTGACATCTTGTCCGGAACGTGCTACAGTAACGGTATGACGATTCCTGCGAAGCCCGCACCAGTACTCTGGCGAGACAACTATCCGCGCTGCTACCTTCGACAGGTGCAGGGAGAGTATGTAGTTGGCCCGATGTCGGACCCATACGTCTGCCGAGGGTGCATCGACTGCACACCTGAGAAGTTCGACAGGCCACGGGCATGGAGCGCTGGCTTCCGAGGCACCACATGACCGCCGAACGTCTCAACGCACTCATCCTGAAGTTGGTCGTCGTGCTCATGCCGACGCTGCTGGTCGCCAAGTGGATGCTGACCAAGGCTGACGAGATGGCAGACCGGGGCCTGTTCGCCTTGGAGATGCTACTCGGGCCCGGAAGCGTCCTTGTGGGTGTGGTGGGCGGAGCCCTGTGCATACTGCTCTGGGTGTACCTCGCAGTGGCGGTTCTCTCGTGACGATTGCGCCGATGAACCACTGCCCGGCCTGCGGAGCCCCGAGCGGGATGCACTACGGGGCGTGTCAGGGTCCTGTCAGCTTCAACCCACGAGGCTGCTGCAAGCACTGCGAGCACGAGGAGCCGATTCAGCACTCGTTCTCCTGTACGGATTGTGATTTCGAGGACGCTGCTGCGTTCATCGACTCTCTTGAGGAACCAAAGGTGGTGAAGGCTGTGAGCGAGTGGACCCCAGAGGAGCGCCTCAGCCACATCTACGAGGTGCTGGCGCACGCGGTGTGGGACTTCGCAGCGTTCGAGGCCGCTACGACCCTCCCGGAGCAGGCCAGTAGGTACAACTCTCTCGCGAACTCCATGAGCGATCTCGCGACATGGCACCCCGATTACAACCCCAACACGGGCGAGATCGACGAGGGCGCAGAGTGAGCCAGCTCCCCTTCTACCTGCGGCCCGACTACACACCGCGCTCTCAGCCCAAGACTGAGCTGGAGAAGCCCGAGTGGTTGCAGCAGGCCGAGAGCATCGAGAATCGCCGAGTAGCTGCCGAGCGTGCGGACAAGATGCTTGGGTTCGTTCTGCTCTGCCTTCTCGGGCTCGTTTCGGTGGGCACTCCTGTGGTGATCTACAAAATCGTCACGTACGTTCCCGAGACCATCACGTTGGGCTACGCTGACAGCGCCGTTCACGTGTGTCGAGACCATGGCGGCGTGTCTGGCACGGGCATCGGCGGGTCTCGCTCCACCTTCAACGCGGTCGCGACGTGCAAGGACGGGTCAGCCTTCGATGTCCCCGTGACAGTCCCGAACCCGGAGTACTCTGAGCTGGAGAAGTCGCGTGACTAGCAAGCCCTCACACGAGCTGAACGACCAAAACGAGCTAGTGGTATACCCCGGACGCTTCCTGACGCACTTTGCCGGGTTTCACTCCATCACACTTGTTGACTGCGGGGATACGTCCGTGGCACGTGGTGAGGAGCGAGACGCTGTGGTCGCGTTCCACAAGAAGGAAGCAGACAGGCTGTTCAAGGTAGAGAACGGAACCAACGTGAAGGCCAGAGCCAAGGCACGCTGGCACGTAGAGATGGTCAAGGTGCTGGAGGCTGGTATCCATGTACTTGAGCCCTGAAGAGGTTGAGAAGCTACGCCCGTTCGCTACGCGCGAGGTGCTCGCTAAGGCTACTTCGCTGGGGCTTGGGAACGTCCTGATGGAGCAGCTACACGACCTGTGCGACTACGCCGCCACGATGGAGCAGCTTTACAGCGAACTCGATGACGAGGTTCGAGAGCTGCTCGACCTCCTGCACCACGTTGAGCACAAGTCCACTGACCCACGCATCGTGTCGGCTGTGAAACTCCGGCTGCACGTGTCGAACATCTTGCTTTCCCAGCATGCGTACGAACGTAGGCGTGGACCAATCTGTGGCCAGTGTGGGTCTATGTTTGCCTCACACGCGGGGACGTTCAAGCGCCTGCTACCAGAGTACGACTCAACCAAGAGTGCCTCGGAGAACTACGAACTGCATTGTCCCGCGTGCAAGGAGCCCGGCGATGAAGAGAACTAAGAAGATACGCACGATCCTCCGGAGCGTCATCACTGCGCCCTTCCGCGCTCTCGCGCTGATGTGGAACGAGATGCTAGACACATGAGCAAGGAGAGTGGTGGGGTGGACAGGCCAGATTGCAGTCTCCCGGGCTGCAGTAAGCCCGTGGCTCTGAAGCCAGAGTGGGTGAGCGGATCTAGGTTCAAGAAGTACTGCGGGCTCAAGCACGCCGCGTACCATGAGCGAGACCAGCAGACAGCCGCATGGCTGCGAGAGCAGTATGAGAAGCGTATTGGTACCATGCCGGACGGTGACAGGTACCTTGACACCCAACACATTGGAGCTGAGGCGTACGCCGAAGCAATCGAAGCAGGAGAGCACCACCGATGAACCCACTGGCCGCGCACGACTACCCGTATGACCCTGACAACCCATTCCGCACCGAGACCCAGCGCATCAACGCCATGGGGCCCGAAGAGCGCGCCGCCTACGAGGCCAAGGCTGCTCGGCGTGACGCCGTCTCTCTCGGCATCCTGCTACCGTTCGGACTGCTCCTCGCTGCTCTCATCATCTACCTCGGGGTGCAGGGCTGATGGGTCTTGACTTCCGCATCGACGAAGAGCCCGTCTACTACATCAACGGGGAGCTGTCAGACCGCCGCGAGGCCATGGGTCTCGTGGAGGATCCGTACGACGTGACGGAGCGAACCACCATCGAGCTGGTTCCGCAGGATCCCCTCCCAGAAAATCGTGACGGTCTGGACGATTGGCCCCATTGGAGCTACGGAGGCTTCATGCGCTTCCGAGTGAAGCTCGCGGCGGAACTTGGTATCAACCTCCGCATGATGTGGGGATTCATGCCAGAGCCTTTCCAGATTGCTGCGCACAGGGGCGTTCCGGACATGAAGGTTACTGCTATCGCGCAGGGCTTTTACGACTCGTGGTGTGAAAGTCAGAATCAGTGGTGGCGCGACAACGCCCTCCAGTGGGAGGACCTCGAACCGAATCCGATCTACGACCTCCTGAGTCACTCCGACTGTGATGGAGACCTGTCAGCCGAGCAGTGTGCGGCCATCGCTCCGGTCCTGCGTGAGTCCGTGAAGGGTTGGCCACAGGACGACTACGACCGAAAGATGGCAGAGGCGCTGGCCAACGCCATGGAGCTGTGTGCCAGTGTTGACCGACGCCTCATCTTCTGCTAGGAGCTACTATGGACCCGATTCGAGACGACCTACCCGAGCGATTCCCAGATAATGTCTTTGCCGTGCTAGTCGATCTGGACCTTCAGTTCGACGATTTCTGGCCCGGGTACTCGCGCGAGCATGGTGTTTACCTACTCATCAACTGCAACGACTACTTCTACTACGCCTCGGCTGACGCTGAGGTGCTAGCCGCCGAGGATTTTCCGCTGTTCCTCCAGACGGCGAGGGAGCTAGGGCAGCTTGATAGTACTGAGCAAGACGAGGGGGCCATCCACTATCTCGCCCATCTTTACGCCGCCAGACGGAGGAACCTCCAACCACTCAGGCCCCGCATGTACGGACACACGTACGCAAGCGGTGGTAAGATCGAGCCTATGAGCCCCGGAGTGCTGGCCCTCTTTGAGGCTTTGTCGCCAGAATAGGCTTGACTCTCATCAGGTTTTGTGCTAGACTGGTACCCATGATCCAGCACAGCATTCGCACAGCGCCACTCGGAGTAGACCTTTACCGACGGCGGTCAGGGTACGCGGCTCGTACGAGCGGAGAGTTTCAGTTGATTGGCCGTGCGCTAGACCGAGAGCTTACGAGCTTTGGGGCGCGCATGACAATCCAGACCCCAGACGGGGCGCGCGTCCAGAGAGCCTTCGGACATGCCACCAAGCTGTACATGCTTGAGAGCCTTGTCCCGAAAGAGGTGACAGAGGCGGACCGCATCGCTGCGTGGATGGAAGATCAGGCCCAGCGAATCTCGCAGCAGGCCGAGGCGTACCATGCCGGAACAGACGACGAGGCGTTCTACGAGGATCTTGCCAAGCACGTCAACAAGATGGCTGGGGCACTGCGTACAGGCGACTGGAAGCTGGAGACAGTATGAAGCTGACCATGGGCGGCATGAGTGACGACCTCCCGTTTATCAACGGCGAGGAGTACGGCGGGTCTGAGGCCACGGCCAAGGTGACGCACCCTGACGGGACCACGGCCGAGTACACGGTCGAGTACGGGTACAGCGGGTGGCAGGTCACCATCGAGATTCCGGACGGGTCTACCATCGAGGTCTGGCAGGACGGGGATGTCCCGTGCCCGGGTGGCTGTGGAAAGCCTCGCAACGAAGACGACATCGAGAACAACTGGGACGAGCATGAGTGTGATGCGTAACTACGAGGTCTACTTGCCGCTCGAAGCTGTCTTTGTCGTCCCGGCTCGCTCCGAGCAGGAGGCGAAGCAGGCTGTGCAGCACCAGATCACCAAGCTGCGCGAGGCGTTGAACGAGCACAGTGTCTCGTATGACGCCCAAGGTGTGTACTTCGCTGACCGTGACATCGAGGTCGTGGACCCAGACGGGGACGCAGAGTGGCGTTGACAGAGCGTCCCGAATGTGCTAGTCTGTGTGCATGAAGATCGACACAGGAATCCCCCAGCTCGGTCCGCTTAAGGCCGGTGAGGTCACGTTGTCAGAAGCGGACACCAAGCAGGGAAAGAGCTTCGTTGATGCGGCTCTTGCAGAACGTCTGTTGCGGCAAGGCACCATCAGCTACTACAACGGGCGCAAGGTCAGCACCATGGACGACGTGCGAGCGATACGAGAGGGGCGATTCGGATGAAGGACCACCAGAACATTGGGCCGTGGAGTTCCTCCGAGGGACGGCGCATGCCTCTCCCCAGTGGGGTTGACCCGGATGAGTTCCGCAGTCGCAAGACCGCAGGAGAGCTTCGTGACATTGCGCACTCGGAGCGGTCGATCCGGTCGTTCAAGGCCCGTGTCCTGATCCGGAAGCTCTTGCTGCGCGGAGACCACGGTGGCTGAGCGGTCTTGCCCCCACGGGACAGTACTCGGGTACGAGTGCCGCGCGTGCATCAACATCTCGGAGATGAAGACCTGCCCCGGGTGTGGCGCGACCGACTGCGACCCGGAGACTGGCGAGGAGTGGGCCTACCTCCACGACCTCGGCTGTCCAGTGGACTATGAGCCGCCGATCCCTCGCCTACCCGACGGCACCGCCGTGATGTATGGGCACGAGACGGAGGTCTGGCACAACGGCGCGAAGTGGGCCCAGAAGCAGATTGCTGACGACCTTCGCAAGAAGGCCGGGCAGCTCGTCACACAGGGACACGACATGCCCGCCTTGGGGATGTACGCGGCAGCCTACATCGTGGAAGAGGGTATGTGGTGAGCCACGAGCACAACCGCCACGCGATTCGGGCCATCCAGCCGTGGGCGGTCCAGAAGCCGCGCCTGCGAGTCAACGGGATGCTGCGCCACGGAGGGCAGTGGAGTCCACTCAGCGAGTACCTCCCGCACCCGGCAACGGGCAACGTGGTGGACCAGATCCTCGTGGATCGAGCGTCCGTTGACTACCGCCTGCCCGCAGGGGAGTGGGAGTTCCACGACCGGATGTATCCGTCGGGAGAGCTGAACCCCTTCTACGTTTACTGGAAGGCTCACGAACACTACTTCGAGTCCCATGGGGCGAGGTCGGCAGACTACCCCGCCCCTGTCTGGTATGGAGAGATGCGTGTCACGGACCTCATGTACGGGGTGATGAACGACATCGCCCGCACGCAGGGGTACCGGAACTTCGACCACTACCACACGTGGTTCATGGAGAACGTCATGGCGGCAGAGCCCCACCGAGGAGTGCCAGCGGGGTCGAAAGAGGTCTGGCCCGTCATCCTGTCCACCTTCGCAGACGAGGGCTTGCAGGACGGCAACCATAGGTTTCATCAATACGTCGAGCTAGGGCTTGAGACAATCCCGGTATTGGCGTACGCGACAGAGCTACAAACGATCAAGAAGATCGCACGAGATTGGCAGCAGGGCTGACACCCACTCCTGCTTCCTAGGAACGACAACCAACTAGACAAGGACGACAACAATGAGTATCTTCGAAACCCTTCGGGGCCTCGTTAGCAGTATCCCGTTCATTGGGGAGGGCCTTACCGAGGCTATCGACAGCGCCGAGAGCACGGTGCAGGAGAGTACTGACACGGCCATCAGCACCGCCGAGTCTGGGGTTGAGCAGGCGCAGTCCGACTACCTCGGCTGACGGAAAGGGAAGCACCGGAAACCCGGATTTTTCGTGGTCGTCGCGCTGCGCGCGAACAGGGAGAAGCGGAGTGGTCGAGCCTACCCCGAGCATCAGTAAGGTAACGGACTCGTTGTTCGCCGGTAGGCTCGTCCGCTGTAACCCCGCGCACTACGGGGAGGTACGGGCGTGGCTTCTCACACTTCTCCCTGTACTGGCCTCGTACGGGGAATACGAAACCGCCCTTTTTGTAGTCGTGGAGCTGCGGCGCATGGACTACGAGATGGGCTGGCCCGGGCCTAGCGAATAACCCCAATCTGTGCTATGATGGCCCATGCCTAGAGACCCACGGACAACTAAGTTCCTCCACTCCAAGTGTGACTTCTCCGAGGACGGTCACCAGATGGGGTACATCGACTCATGGCCCGACCGAGAGTACGGGACAGGGCGTGACATACGCAAGTACAAGTACCACTGCGTGTTCTGCCTTGACATCCTCGTCGTGACGGAGAAGAAGTGATCTGGCTTCGAAGGTATACTGAGCTGGGTCTGCTGATCGACGCGCTGGAAAGCTACGAGGGTGCTACGCACCACACAGCTTACGCCACGGCGCGGGACGTGTGGGGACAGTCTGAGCCGCTCTCGGTTCATCCAAGTCTCTCTGCTGAGGACCGTGCCGCCTTTCTCCCTCTCCTGCACGAGGTGGAGGAGAAGGTGGGAATCCCCTTCACGCACGAAGAGCTGTGGTTTGTGCACGGCGTCTCAGACTGGTACGGGACAGAGGTTCGTCCGGGCTGCTGGATCACACGGGGGATGGTCCAGAGCGTCATGTTTGGTGTCGCTGAGCTTGATTGCCCTCCGTATTGACAGAAGCAACCAACTGTGCTAGGGTGGGGACATGGACATTCGCGTACGCAAGGCCAAGGCGGCTGACGCCCAGACCCTCCTCGACATCAAGCGCGAGGGCTCGATGGTGCTGCTCGCTCGACTCGGGCACCGGGTCGAACAGATCGCGGCGTGGCAGGAGAAGTTCGTCACGCTGGCCTATATGGAGAAGCACACTCGCTCACCGAACGGACTCTACATCGTGGAAGAAGGTGGAGAGCCACGCGGGATGGCCGGTCTGACACTCAAGGACGACGGTGACGACAGCCTCGCGTATTTCGGCAATCTCTACGTCCTTGCGTCAGGCAACTCCTATGGCTCTCGACTCATGGAGCACCGTCTTGGCGTGGTGGACGCCTTCAACGTGGACTATATCCAGTCACACGTGCACGCTGAGAACGAGCGTGCCCAGCGCTTTGTGGAGCACTACGGGTTCAAGCGTCACGGCGAGTACTTCGAAGAGCGCCTCGGTGCTACCAACCTCATCTACAGGAAGCGAGTGGACTGATGGAGCGCATCACTCTCCGGGCCAACGGAACACCGTCCTACATGGAACAGTCCTACTACGACGAGCACGCGGTCTACGAGCTACTCGCTCGCCAGCGAGTGCGCGATGACTACTTCATCGGGATGCGGCTAGACGGTGTCAGCTTCTCCTCGTTCACCAAGGACATGGAGAAGCCGTTCGACCCAAAGTTCCAGCGGGCCATGGACTACGTCTGCGAGCACCTCATGGAGAACATCCCCGACCTCGTGGCGGCCTACGTCCAGTCTGACGAGATTTCGCTCGTGTTCAGGCAGGACACCGCGTGGTTCGACCGACGCACCGAAAAGTTTCTCAGCGTAGTCCCCTCGATGGCGACGGGCCGCCTCACACAGTGGTCGGTCGGACTCAAGCGCCTCCCGTACTTCGACGCGCGCATGCTCTTCCTGCCGACTCTCAGTGACGTTCGGGTCATGCTGGACGAGCGTCAGCTAGACAGCGCGAAGAACTCCGTCTCGTGCATCATGTACTGGTACCTGCGGCAGGTTGAGGGTATGTCTGGGAAGTCCGCTGACACCTTCATGCGCAACATCGGGGACAAGAGGGATCGCGAGCTGTGGCTCCGCGACCGAAACATCGACACCCCGTGGGATAAGCGGATGGGTCGGCTGTTCACGCGAGAGACGTACGAGAAGGATGGGTTCAACCCCGTCACGAAGCAGAGCGTTCGGGCCGTCCGTCGCCGCGTGCGGAGGAACACCGAGCTGCCCCGGATCGCGCACTTGACAGACGACGGGTTTATGGAGCTGCTGGGGATGAACGATGCCTGACGCGGTAAACCACCCGAGCCACTACGGCGGAGAGAGCAACCCGTACGAGGCCCTCAAGGTCTTGCGTGCGTGGCTCGGCGATGAGCAGTACCTTGGATTCCTGAGAGGGAACGTTCTGAAGTACCTTGCCAGAGCAGGCAAGAAGGGTGACGCCGTCGAGGACCTAGAGAAGGCAGTCTTCTACCTCAAGGAAGAGATCGAGGTTCGAGAAGAACTTATGGAGCTGATCTGATGTACTACGGTGACGAGGGGTTTGCCTGCGGAGGACGCAACGCGTACGACCTGAACGGCTATACCGTGTGTGACTGCTACGCGTGTGAGCAGGAGGCACTCCGAGACGAGCGTCGAGAGGCGGACGCGCAGGTTGACTGGACGCAGTTTCCCAAGCAGATTGCTACTAAGGTCAACAGCAAGTGCGAGTCTTGTTCCGCCCCTCTCCCTGCAGGTTCGTTGGTAATGTGGGACGGGCCTCGGACTGGCGTCGTTAGGTGCCTCCCCGGAGCATGCAAGCCAGCACACTGGCAGAAGTACCCGGAACAGTGCCCAAAGTGTGACGAGCCATACACACACCAAGAGTGTCTGTGGCAAGACCAAGAGGACGGACGTGGGGAGTGGGTTGGAGTATTCGGGTGCGGCTCGACGATCAAGTCCGGCTTCAAGCCTACTTTCTCTCGCTCCTCCGGGTGTCGGACCATCACGAGGCTCCGCGCTATGCAAGCCCCGACCAACCACGGGCTCACCAGCATTGAGGACTTGACTCCGTAGACCTAACGTGCTACAGTGAGCACCAATCAAGTTTAGAGAGGACGTATCGTGGCGTATCAGGTAATCGACGGGGTCAAGGTCTGGGGTCAGCACGACGCCAAGACCATCGAGCAGCTCAAGACGTGTATGCAGTACGGGTCCGTAGCGGACGCTGCGCTCATGGCGGATGGGCACTTCGGCTACAGCCAGCCCATCGGTGGCGTCATCGCGTACCGAGACCACGTTTCTCCCAGCGGTGTCGGATATGACATCGCGTGCGGCAACAAGGCCGTACGCACCAACCTGACCTTCGGGGACATCAAGAACGACCTCTCGCGCATCGCTGACGAAGTCGCTGCGCAGGTTCAGTTTGGGATCGGCAAGAACACGCACGCCGCCGACAAGGGCGACCACCCGCTGTTCCTTGATGACCGGTGGGATGTGTTCCGCGAGGCTGCGGGAAAGCAGGAGATGGACAAGCTCCGCTCCATGGCTCGCGGCCAGCTTGGCACGGTCGGCAGCGGCAACCACTACGTTGACATCTTCGCGGAGTGCGTGGACGTGACTGACGTGGTGCAGGATGACGCACCTGTCTGGATCGGCGTCCACTTCGGCTCGCGCGGCTTCGGTCACAAGACCGCGACGGGCTTCATGAACCTCACGCGCGACGTGGAGTTCTTCGGACGTACCAAGAAGGGTGAGGTCAACGAGGACATCCCTGTGCTGATCGAGGCGAACAGCGACCTCGGTGCGCTGTACGCGAACGCAATGAACCTCGCGGGCGACTACGCGTACGCGGGACGCGACTACGTTGTTAATCAGGTGCTCAGCATCCTCGGGGCCGAGGCGAACAAGGACATCCACAACCATCACAACTACGCATGGCTCGAAGAGCACAGTGGCGAGAAGTTGTGGGTCGTGCGTAAGGGGGCGACTCCTCTCCACCCGGGACAGGAGAGCTTCATTGGTGGCTCGATGTGCGATCCTGCCGTGATCGTTCGTGGTAAGACTACTCCCACGGGTGTAATCGCGCAGGGAGCGGAGCGGACGCAGGAGCAGATCGACTCCCTGTTCTCCACCGTACATGGCGCAGGACGCGTGATGGGGCGGGTGCAGGCGAAGGGCAAGGAGTGCAAGCGGTGCAAGAAGCGCGGCACGACCTGCCAGCCCGGAACGCTCGTGAGCCCGAACGAGACGCAGCCCTGTGACGGCTCGGGGTGGACTCGTCCGCAGGGCGTGAAGCCCGAGGACTTCAACCAGATCGTACGCGACTACGGCATCCAGCTTCGCGGAGCCGACCTTGATGAGTCTCCCTTCGTGTATCGGCGTCTCGACGACGTGCTCGGATACCACGCCAACACACTCGACATCCTCCATCGCTTGAGGCCCGTCATCGTCTGCATGGCCGGGGACGATGTCCGTGATCCCTACAAGGATTAGATGATCCGAAAAGCAGACATAGACGTAGCTTGGGCTGCGGGCCTCTTCGAGGGCGAGGGCTGCATCACGGCCAACGTAACGAAGGCCAAGGGTCTGACTTACCGCCGCCCCTACCTGTCGCTACGCTCGACAGACCTCGATGTGGTGGAGCGTTTTCACGGCGTCGTTGGGTGCGGAAGGGTGCTGCCAATCAAGTCTCCCTCACATGTGAACAAGGGACGAAAGCCCGCGTGGGACTGGCGAGCCGCATCGTCCGAGGACGTGCAGGCGGTGCTCACACTACTGAGGCCCCACCTCGGGGACAGACGCGGTGAGAAAGCAGACGAGGCCCTGAGCTTCTACACGACGTATCGGAAGGGTCAGCACACCCGGCCCCGAAGGCGGGCCTCATGACGTACCCGCGAAAGCACAGAATCCACTCTGCGTGGCGTTGGCGCACCTTCCCGTTCTTCGGGTGGCACGTGGTCCGGTATCCACGTGGTGGCGGGTACACCAAGGTGTCTTGGCACCTTAGCAAGTACAAGGCCCGCTGCATCGCGCGGGACAAGCAGCGCGCCGAGCACAACGCGTTCTACCGAGGTAAGTAGCATGGGAATGAGTCTCTACGCCAAGCTGATGTACGGGTACCCGATGCCCGAGATCGACTATGACGACCAGCCAGACTGGTATGACGAGGACTACGGACTCGAAATCGAGGACGCATGGTTCAAGGTCAAGGCTCCGGACTCGATCAAGGCTCTTGACCTCACTGAGGAGGAATCGAGCGCGTGGAACGCGATACCCTACCCGCCATTTGGCACGGGACGCCGTGAAGACACTCCTGAGTACAAGGAGTTTTCTGACCGCTACGGCGTGTTCCTCGACGCCAAGAGGGCGTGGCTCAAGGAGAACCCGGTTCCTGTTGAGGAAGAGCGATATGGTGGCTCGGAGGAAACACAGACGTTCCTTGTGTACAAGCACGAGGGAAAGCCCGTCATGGTCGAGACGTACTGGGACGCAGTGCGCCTAGACGAGAAGGACCTCACCGCCCCTGTAACGGACTTGATTGCCAAGGGCGAGATGGACAGCTTCCTCCGCGAACTCGGGCTTGAGCCGGGTGAGGACCAGAAGATCGGGTGGTACCTCGCCCCTCTCTACTGGTGACCGTTTCGTCTTTGTTGAATCTGTGCTATACTAGGTACACGACGCGGGATAGAGCAGCCCGGTAGCTCGTCAGGCTCATAACCTGAAGGCCGTGGGTTCGAATCCCACTCCCGCTACTCTAGAAGCCACGGTTCGCCGTGGCTTCTTGTTTGAGGAGACAGATGGAGCGGATTGAGCGCAACAGGTTCCATGAGCGGCTGTGCCAGCAGTCGGAACTTCTATCTGCGCTGTATCTTGAGGACACGCACGCCTGTACAGACGAGGCAGACCGATGCGACTCTTTCACCGTCCCGCTTGGGTATCTAGACAAGCCTGTCAACGGGGTCAGTTGGGTGGACGCAGCCTTGCCGGGCCGCGTGAGCGAGATTGAGGACTTGGTCCTCAACGGTACCCGGAACAATGAGGATCCGACACTGGCTGGTATCGACGGTATCTGCCGACAGGCAGAGCTACACAGCAGGGCCATCAACGCGCGCGGAGGTCACCCCTTCGACATTGTCATCTCCGCCCTTGCCCACATTGACCCAGCAGAGCGCACGCGCTGGTACGTGGTCGTTCACCCGGCAGTCTGGATGGAAGCCCGTCTGGAAGCCGAATCGGAGTGGTTCAAGGCCGCAGTTGACGCTAGCGGCGCGTGGAAGCGGGTTGGCGGCGCGCACGCCATCCTCACCACGAGGATGGAGGATCGTTCCGTCCTGATGTTTCGAGAGGACGCCGTGTTGCTGCGACTCTCGGATGTACGACTATCCAAGACAAAGACGGAGCCGGTTGCCGACGTAGCGCGATTCGAGCTTCGACTAGAACTGGATCCAGACCATGTCCAACTTGTTCACAACCTTGGTTGAATCATGCGCCCGACTCGTAAGAAGCTGTGTACTGGCCCTTGTAGGCTACGACTCCCAGCCACGCCCGAGCACTTCTACGTCAAGTCCGACTCACACGACGGGCTCAGGCACAAGTGCAAGGAGTGCTACAAAGCTGAACGTCGTAAGCCGAAGCCCCCGCTTGAGTGAACAGCAGGCGACCCACGCTGCAGACCAGCTAGTCTCACAGTGGCGTGGGACAGAGGATGGCTCTGACGAGGACCTCAAGCGCCTTCTTGCCAGCTCTATTCTGAGCCTCACCGACCGCGCGGCACACCTTGGCTCCGTTGCGACAATGAGCGAGGTGATGTTTGCGGCTTCGCAGCTTCCAGAGGATTCGGAGCGTGTTCATCTCCACCTAGCGGAGCAGACGGCGGTAGCAAACGCGCTGCTCACGGCTCTCGATGACGTTGACGCCTACCTGCTCTTGGTGGCTTCCTCAATCAATGAGCTGCTAGAGTACGTCGAAGACGTAGACGTGTCGCAGCACTTGCGTCAACTGCGAGAGTCTGTTATGATGGCAGACGAGTACGTCCGCGAGACCATGGAGAGGTACGAGCGAAGTGAGTGACCCGCACGACATCTACTTCGGGGGACGTGAGCAGCGCGCTGTTGATCGTGCTGAGCGTAATCCGACGGAGTTCATCAACTTCACGGTCACCGGAGACACGGAGGGCCTGTCTGCAGCAGATTCCGCCTACATCGAGGCGGTCCGTAAGGCGTACTCTGACGCAGTCGAGGACGCGTACAGGACCGTTCAAGAGGAGCTTGGCGGGGAGGAAAGGGCAGAGTAGGCCGGTATCCGGTAGGTTACGGGCCACTCGTTCACCTACCTGCTTTACACGGGTTCGAGATAGTGGTACGGTGGTTTCGTCGAGTACATCAAGCTCGCAAGGGCACTAGAAGGAGCGACGACATCATGGCAACAAAGACGCCAAGCAAGGCCACGCCGAAGCGAAGGAATCGACAGCGTGTTGTTGACCCGGCAGAGCTGTGGCCAAACAACCTTGCGGACATCCGCAAAGCACGCGGGCGCAGCATGACACAGGCGCGGCTCGCGGAACTCATCTCCAGTGAGAGCGACCACGTGGGACAGACCACCATCGCGGCCGTTGAGACGGGCCGGATCTCGGGACGGCGGTACATGCACCGTATTGCCCGCGCACTTGACGCCGACGTACGAGACATCTTCCCGTACGCACGCTACGTCACCGTGGCCGAGGCGGCACGAGACCTCGCTGCCCCGGGTGTGAAGCCTGCCGACCTGCGCAAGAGCGGAATCCCCATGGTTCGGATCAAGGGAACCGACTTCGTTCGTCCAGAGGATGTGATGGCCGCCAACCTCCAGAAGCGTGTGGGGCCGAGCCTGCGTGAGCGTCTGCACTACTACCTCCAGCACGAGGGGCCAGCGACGACCGCCGAGCTGGTCGAGGAGTTCGGCCCGTACAAGACCGACGCTGATCGAACCAAGCGCAAGAACACCATCATGGTCCTGCTCTCGCGGTACCCCGAGTTCATCGCTGACCGGTCCACGTACCCAGCAAAGTGGCGCTTCTCTCAGCGAAAGCTCACCATGTCGAAGAACGGGACACTCCCGGAGAAGACCAAGTCTGCATGAACCGAGACCGCGCGTTCGCACTACTCCAGAAGGCCACACAGTACTACGAGGACACGCTCTGGAGTAGTGCGGGCGCTGAGGGCCTGTCGTACCTCACGGATCCAAAGCCGGGCGGTCGAGGCTTCACCGAGGAGACGATCAGGGCGTGGCGGCTAGGCTACTCTCCGGCCCATGGGGACCTCTCCGAGCACTTCACCATCACGGAGATGCAGTACCTCGAAGAGATCCGACACTTCAACCGTGGTACGCGTGAGGACAGGTTCGCAGGGAGAATCGTGTTCCCCATTATGGACGACCGGGGACAGCCGCTAGGGTTCGCAGGACGCATTCTCCACGCGGACAAGCACGTTGCCAAGTACACGAACAGCCCAAGCCACCCGTGGTTCAAGAAGGGCGAGGCCCTGTACGGGGTGCATCTAGCCCGAGAGCGCGTGTACACAGCTAACAACGCCATCGTGTGTGAGGGGTTCACGGACGTGATCGCGGCCCACCAGACTGGGAGGGACATCGCCCTCTCCATCATGGGCACCTACTTCACACCAAAGCAGCTCCTCATCTTGGGCCGCTACAGCATGAACCTCCACCTGATGTTCGATGCGGACAGCGCAGGTGACGAGGCTACTGCTCGTTCGATCTTGGAAGCACAGCGCATGGGTTTCACACTGAACAAGGTCGCCCTGCCCGACGGTCTTGACCCGGACGACTTCTTCATCCCCAAGCCGTAGCGTTTCTTGCTCGGCTGCCGATTTCCGCTTCTCTCAAGACCTTTCCGGCGTATACTAACAGGGTAGGAAGGTGTCAACCCCGAGGAGTATGCCGTGAAGCTCACTGAGTGGGAAGTAGCGCGGATTCTGGAAGCACTAGAGCAGCGAATCGAGGCTGTTCGTGGGCAGGGGCGGGGCACCAAGAACTACGAGCGCCTGTACTCGAAGGTCGAGTCCTACGCCGAGATGACTGGAAAGCGCCGTGGGACGGGCTAGCAGCAAGACATTCACCGTATCTGAATCCCACCACCTCTTCAAGGTAGACAAGTGGTGGGCTGGTCTCCTACGCCAAGGCGCGAAGGAGATTGTCAACGTGGAGTGGGAGGCCCTCGGGCTCATGCGGTGGAAGCTGCGCCTCACGTGGACCGCAGTTGACGAGACCGTGAAGCTAAACGTAGGCCATCCAGACTACGCAGACTACAGTGACGAGGACCTCAACTACCTGCTGTACGAGGCGCTTGGTAACTTCGAGACCGTCTACACGGACTACACACTACTTGAGCAGAAGGTCAAGGACTGGGACCTGCGCGAGACACGCGATTCTGAGCCGACGCTGTCCTTCCGGGACGACCTGTCTGACGTTGACCGCCTCATCGCCATCGAGTTCGTGTGGCCACAGTACAAGGAACTCAAGCGCCTCTGTAAGTTTCTTGCAATCCAGATGCGCGAGGCTGAGTCCGAGCTGAAGTCCAGAGAGGCGGAGGACTACTACTCGGTCAAGGTAGACCGGGGCATGCTCAGGTCCGCCTACTCAGACCAGATCGGGTACGATAACGACTTCCTATTTGAGGAAGTTGAGTTCCTTCCCCCGGACGCTGTAGATTAGCCCTTGTGGTTGAAGCTCTGTTCGCGTATACTGAGATTACGCGAACAGGGCGACCTACTTTGGCTAACGACCTACACATCTACCTAAAGAGCAAGCCGACCCTCCGAGAGATGGAGTCGGTTCTAAAGCTGTTTGGGTACGCTCAGACCGAGGCGATCAAGTCGGACAGCATGGTGGAGCCGGACTACTACGTCTGGGAGTGGCTTCAGTCGCCGCTCTCTGGCACGGGCTTCCGCCTGATCTACTTCGACGGCATGTTCCGGGACAACCGGCACCTAGGGAAGTACCATGCTTTCCTCGCCCTTGAAGGGGCTCACGACAGCTCGGACTTCGACCGCAGCATGATCGACATCACCGCCGCCCTCCTGCTGAAGCGGTACGGGGGCGTCCTCCACAACCCACAGCGGACCGACCGTAAGCACCCGAATGTCTTCCTTTGCGGGAAGAACAACACCAAGACTTGACCCCCGGCGCGAGATGCGCTATGCTGCAAGGAGACATGCACGATATGGAAGACACTGTAGAAGTCACCACGTACGATGAGGCCATGGCAGCGTGGAACGGCGAGGCCGTTCTGGTTCGACCTGAGCTTGACAGCGTAGGTGATCCTGTGGTATATGTATACCCACAACTAGGTCGCGGCTACTCGTACTACGGGTTCAGCCTCCGGCACGAGGCTGTGTTGCAGACCTTCCGCAACGAAGATCAGGCGCTCATGTGGGCGCGCAGCCGTGGCTATGACGCCACGATCATCCGCTAGGTGGAGATATGGGTTACTACGACGAGCCAGTATCCGCGCCAGTCTCCCGGCGCGTCAAGATAGACCCGAAGCCAAACGCGAACGTGAACGTGACAAAGACCGTCGAGGTCGAGGTCAAGTCCATCCGTGGCTACTCGCTGGACCAGCGAGAGCCAAACCTCAAGACGTTCCCGTCACTCAAGCTCACCTCCGGGGAGCACGAAGGTACCACGACGGTGAACATCCGCATCCCCACCTCTGGGGAGTTTTCGCTCGACGACGTGATCCACGGCCTGCAGGAACTCAAGAAGAGCCTCTGACGATGCCACTGATCGACCTCAACACAACGGAAGACCTTTCGGGACTAACCCCCCTGTGGGAGGCGTCTCTTGGGGGATACCGCTACGTCCTGTACAGCGGCAACAAGGTTGTGGTGCACAAGGGCGACGGATCAGCGTACCAGATCGACGAGCATGGGTGCTCGTGTCCGGCCGCCCAGTACGGGAACACAAACTGCAAGCATCGTTCCATGTTCACGTGGGTTGGCGATGGCGCTTCTACAAAGGTTACCGAGGAGGTGTCCGTCTCTGACGTAGGCGGCCTCCTCTAGTCCTATAGGTATGGCTTTCGCCTGCGCACTAATGTGCGTGGGCGATTGCTTTTTGAGTAGGACTAACTCTGTAAACAACGAAAGGAACGGGATCATCCGCCCAGCCCAGAGCCGCAAGGCAGCAAGCGAAGCAAAGAAGGATACGGTAGCTACAAACGCTAGGCCGTTCAAGCTAGTGACACTGTTCGCTTCAGTGGTACTAATGCTTGCGTTCGTCGGACTTGCTCGTGCAGACGAGCCGACGAACTCCTCAGACCCAGTCTCGGCATTTCCCGAGGTCTCGGTCGAAAGTCAGAAGCGAATAGAGACCATCACGGAGAAGACGCAGTTCCACAGGGAGCAGTCTGACTGGTACGGGCACAAGATGCGGAAGCATCTCCCGGCCGCGCACGGCCCCCTCGCACCAGTGGCCAGTGTCCCTGTCGCTCAGAAGCGTCTCCACACGTGGGTCTCTGTGCACAAACGAATGAGGCTAGAGTACAAGCAGTGGCAGCTCGCACAGATGTGCAAGGGCCCAAGACCACTGCTCCCAGCCACCATTACGGTAAAACACAAGAGGGCCAGCCTGCACCAGCGCAAGGTGCTGACAGAGGCTCTCAACACAGCGCACCAACGACGCCAGATACGCTTCAAGACGTATCAGGCGCTCGTGGCAGGCATCACGCAGGAGTCAACTGCGCACAACAAGCCTGCCGGACACGGCAGCTCCGTGGGTGTGTTGCAGCTCATCGACAGCCATGGCACTGTCGCGTGGAGGCTGCACATCCCGAACTCGGTCAACTGGTTCCTCAACGGCGTCATCCCAGACGACCGTGCGAACCCGTCACTACCTCTGACCGTGCTGATCCAGCGCCAGCAGGGTTCGGCACACCCGGACGCCTATGCACAATGGGCAGGCGAGGCGGCGCAGACGGTCAAGGTCTTCCTTGGCCCGTGCCACCGCTAGCACAGAAAGGTCCCCGGGGGTGAGCCCTCGGGGACCTTTCACTTTTCCCGCGTCTGTGCTATTCTGACGGGGTAATGTACTTCCCTTTGGAGGAAAGCAAGTGACTACAGTTCGATACAACTCCGTAGACAACGAGACTGGCGTCAGCTACGCCGTCGTTGTGGGGGAGGACCACGACACCGCCGTGACCGTTGGTGTCGTGACACGAGAGAGCGACCAGAAGGTGTGGACCGCACTCGCCACGGGGCGCAAGGTCGCGCTCAAGGATGAGTTCACCACCCGCAAGGCCGCTGCCGAGGCGCTCATCGTGATCGCTGAGGAGAAGGCCGCTCGCGCTGCCGAGCGAAAGATTGCTCGTCTAGCCGCGAAGGCCGAAGAGCTGGCTCTTCGCAACGCGGAGGAGGCCGACAAGGCGCTTCTGGGGGACGAGGCCGTGGTTGCTGACAAGGCAACTGATTGTTGTGGTGAGCCGGAGACCTGTGAGGTCGAGTGCCCCGCCGAGGCCGCAGATCCGGTAGAGGTGCACACAGCGGATGGTCCCACCGTAACGTGGGTCACGACCAGCGGTGCTTCGACTGTCTCTGGGGCAACACTGACGGGAAGTATCCCGGTCTCGACCAAGCCGACGCTGCGCTCGCGTGTGCGTAAGTTCTTTGGGCGCGGTTGACAGACAGACGGCCTAGTGCTATACTAGGTCTAGGACGGAGCGCGACGTACACCACGTGATGTACGGACGCCGAGTCCTCTTGCGGGTGTGGTGGAATGGTAGACACGCGGTGCTTAGAACGCCGTGGGGAGACCCGTGCAGGTTCAAGTCCTGTCACCCGCATACAAGGCCGAGTGGTGGAAATGGGATACACAGCAGCCTCAAAAACTGCCGCCTTCGGGATTGTGGGTTCGAGCCCCACCTCGGCTATCTATGACTAAGTTCGACGCAGAGTGTCACCGCAGGTACTACCGCGAGAAGCGCCGTCCCGAGGGCCGTACCTGCGCAAGCGGTAGGCTTGCACTCCGGAACGAGTTGTGCTATGCTTCAGGCATGAACCTCTTCAACCGACTCCGTAGGCGAAAGCCGAACCCCAGCACCCGAGCCGTCTCGACTGCCTACTCGCAGCCGTCGGCCTCCGTGGTGAACACCTCGAACGACCTGCTCGCTGCAGTGGTCGTTGCAAACGCTCTCGGGGACACCCTAGTGGGTCGTGGCTATGACACTGACGCAGCGCGTGACACGGCAGGTGAGCAGCCGTCAGACCCCCGCTACGAGACCTACGCCGAGAAGGCGCAGGACGACACTCCTGCCTACTCTGACCCAAGCACCTCTTACGACAGCGGTTCCAGCTACTCGTCGGACTCAGGGTCACCCAGCTCTGACGGAGGCTATTCCTCGGACTACGGCTCCTCCTACGACAGCGGATCATCCTATGACAGTGGCGGCGGGGGCGGAGACTTCTAGCTGCTCTTGACATCTCACGCGAAAGGTGCTACTCTTGGGTGGCACCTTTCGTCGTTCTAGGAGACCCATGCGGATCGCAGTTTGCCAGTTCAACCCCACGGTGGGGGACATCAACACCAACGCTGCTCGAATGGGCCTCGCGGCTACCGAGGCGGCGCTCAGCGGTGCTGATGTCATCGTGTTCCCAGAGCAGGCCATTACCGGCTACCCGGCTGAAGACCTCCTGTACAGAGACGACTTCGTTCGTGCTGCTGAGGCGGCAGCGGCAAACCTCGACAAGCACGTTCCAGACGGTGTGACAATCATCGTGGGGACGCCAATCATGCGGGCGGGCGCGGTCTACAACGCAGCCGCCGTAGTGCAGGGACGATTCGACCAAAGGTCGTCCGCTGTGGCACCTGACCAGCGGCAGGTTCACCGGTTCTACGCCAAGCAGCACCTCCCCAACTACGGCGTGTTCGACGAGAACCGCTACTTTGTGCCCGGCCAGCGCGGTACGGTCATCCGGGTCAACGAGATTCGCGGGGAGGGGGAGGCTCGACACGACTACGTTCGCAACTTCATTGGGCTGTCTGTTTGTGAGGACATCTGGCAGCCAACGGGGCCTGTACTCCAGAGCGCCATCGAGGGCGCGAACATCATGGTGAACCTGTCCGCCTCGCCCTACGCTGTGGACAAGCCAGCAGGTCGGCTGGCCATGCTCCAGCAGCGCGCCCGGGACACCGTGTCGTGGGTCGTGTACTGCAACGCGGTTGGTGGTCAGGACGAGCTTGTCTTCGACGGAAACAGCGTGGTGATCGACCACACCGGCCGCGTGGTGGCGCAGGCAGCGGCGTTCAAAGAGGACATGCTGCTGGTGGACATCGACGCGACAGGCGCAGACGCCGCCCGGATGCGGGACATGCGGTTCCAGCAGCTCCGCGCCCACGCCGAGCCTACGGTCGAGCAGTACGGGATCCGGACTCGCTACGGGAAAAAGTCCACCCTACCCATCGACCTCGACGGCACTCTCTCGTACGAGGAGATGCAGGACCGACAGGCGCATGAGCTGTACAGCGCGCTCGTGACCGGCACACGCGACTACGTCCGCAAGAACGGTCTGGAGAGGGTAGTCATCGGTGTCTCTGGCGGCATCGACTCCGCCCTCGTACTCAACATCGCAGTTGACGCCCTTGGTGCGGAGAACGTCCTTGGCGTCACGATGCCCACCAAGTTCAACAGTGATGAGACGCTGTCTGACGCGCACCGGGTCTGTCGGGGCCGAGACGTGGAGTGCTGGGAGGTGCCGATCCAAGACCTGCTTACACAGTACCAGCAGACCGAGATTCAGCACAAGATCGACGTGGACAACAACACGTACGATGACGGCTTCTCCCTTGTGGACCTCATGGGCCTCGGGGTAGCGAATGAGAACCTTCAGGCGCGCATCCGTGGCAACGTCCTCATGGCCATCTCGAACTCCTCCAGCTACCTCGTCTTGAGCTGCGGGAACAAGAGTGAGATGGCCATGGGCTACGCGACCCTGTACGGAGACATGGTGGGGGGCTTCAACCCGATCAAGGACGTGTACAAAACAGACGTGTTCCGCCTATGCCGCTACCTCAACACAGTAGTGGAGCAGGTCCCAGTCAGCATCATCGAGCGTCCCCCGAGCGCAGAGCTTGCACCTGACCAGAAGGACACGGACAGCCTGCCTCCCTACGAGGTGTTGGATCCGTTGCTCCAGCGGTACGTGGAACTTGACGAGGACATCCGCGACAGCGAACTCGGTAAGTCCGTTGCTGACAAGGTGGACTTCAACGAGTACAAGCGCCGCCAAGCACCTCCCGGTGTCAAGGTAACGGCCAAGGCGTTTGGGCGTGACCGGCGTCTGCCGATCAGCAACAGCTACGGGCGACAGGGAGGACCACTCGCATGACGTGGCTTCCGGTCGTTACTCCTCTTCGCCCCCTTGTTAGGATCGGGTTCTTTGGAGGAACCTTCGACCCACCGCACAGGGGTCACGTAGACCTAGTTCGAGACGCGCTTGAGGAGCTTCGGCTGGACTGGGTGTTCGTCTGCCCAAACGGGTATCCACACGACAAGAACGCGTTGATCGCTCCGGAGCATCGCCTCCAACTGACAACCAAGGCGATGAGCGAGTTCGGCGAGCAGGCGTTCGTCATCGAAGACGAGATGCCGTGGATGCAGGCGAGCATGGCACCGGTACGCACGTACGATACGCTCAAGCGGCGGATCGACAGCACGACTGCGCTCTCGCCAGCCGCCCGGTACGAGTGGTACCTGCTCATGGGGCAGGATCAAGCCGCGAGCTTCACGTCGTGGCACAGGTACCGGGAGTTGTCCGACATCGCCACGCCTGTCTACATGCCGCGCGACGAGACCGGGCACTCATCTACCGCCGTGAGAAGCGCGATAGAGTCCGGGGACTGGGGACTTGTTGAGCAGCTCGTCCCTTCATCGGTCTTCCCGGCTCTTCGGGACTTGACCTAGAGCCCGTAGTGTGCTAGCATGAAGGCATGCTCAACCTAGACTTCAAGACCATCTCCGACACGCACTTCCTCCACAAGCAGATCGTGGAGTACTGCCAGCGTCCAGCAGACCATGACGCAGTGATGAAGGAGAACTGGGAACGCGCGGTCTACCCAACGGAGCGAATCCTCCACCTAGGGGACCTCGTGCTCGGTCGGCGCGCTGACGCCGAGGCGCTCTTGATGGGTGAGAACGAGCTTCCGGGTGAGAAGTACCTCATCAAGGGGAACCACGACAAGCGCAGCCGTTCGTTCTACAAGAGCCTTGGCTTTGAACTCATCGAGCCCTTCGTGCTTGAGTACATGGGGTGGGATGTTCACTTCACGCACTACCCGATGAAGGTGGTTCCAGACGGGGCCATCAACATCCACGGACACATCCACAACACGTACATCGAGGGTCTCACCCGCGCCCACTGTAACATGGCTGTGGAGATGCGAAACTTCACTCCGCAGGACACACGCTGGCACATCGACAACACGATTCGCCGCCTCACGAACGAGAGCCGCGAGCGGGACCATGGCCCGGGCGGTAAAGACTTCGATCCGCCAGAGGATTGACCTTGCGCTTCACCCCTTCCTCTGCTATCCTACGACGAGTATGACGTACCTACAGCCTCTCGACCACCACATCCTCATTCGCCCTCTTGCCGAGGACAAGACGACCGCCAGCGGTATCGTCATTCCCGGCTCCGCAGAGAACGAATGGACCTCACGCGGCACTGTCATTGCAGTAGGCGATGGGCGGCTAGACAAGGCGGGCCGAAACCCCATGGACGCCAAGGTAGGCGACGTGGTGCTCTACCCCAAGGGGGAGGGGCAGAAGGCCCTCGACGACGACATCATCCTCCCCGAGACCCACGTGCTCGGGACGCTGGACGGTGAAGCCTTCTTCCCGTACTGGGACAAGGTGCTGGTCGAGCTTGACCTCGATGACAACGAGACGGCAGGTGGCGTTATCCTGCCCGGGTCAACCATCGAGAAGGGTTACGACTTCGGGCGCGTCATTTCTGTAGGGCCCGGGTACCCTACTATGGGACACCGACAGCCTGTAGAGGTGGAGGTCGGTGACCGGGTAGTCTTCTCTCAGTTCAACAGCATGGAGCTGGATCTGGGGGCTTCTGAGTCCCGTCGCTTCTATATCACCCGTGTGAGTCAAGATGGGATCAAGGCTGTCATCACGGGGAGCGCGTGAGCGGACGCTGGCACGGAGGTCCTGTGCCGACGAACGTCCCAAGCAACATCTTCACCGGCCGCTACAACTTCACACCCAATCATCGAAAGGCCAACACCTTGAACCTGCAAGACCCCCGCCGCATGTCCCTCATCCGTATCTGGGACGCCATGTTCCGTGGAGCGCGCCAGTACGTCGAGGAGCAGGGCTTCATAGGCGTCCACAACGCCCCGGAGATCGTCGGGGTGACAGGCGCATGCGAGAACGTCGATACACTCTTCAAGGTGGACTACTTCGGCAAGCAAGCATTCCTTGCGCAGAGCGACCAGCTCTACCTTGAACTCCTCACCCCGCACCTCAAGAAGGTGTATGCGGAGATCCAGTCCTTTCGCGCCGAGGACGTGGTGGACAACCGCCACCTGTGTCAGTTCTCGCTCTTTGAGATTGAGCATGTTGGGGATCTTGACGAGCTGCAGGCCAACCTTCAGGGTATCTTGCAGTACGCCGTCGGTCGGGTACTGAAGGACTGCAAGGAGGACCTCGCGGATCTTGACGTGACCCTTCGCCACTACGAGCTGCTTCAGCGTGTTGCGTCTGCCGGTTTCGCGATGCCGAAGGTTCCGTACACGACCGCCGTGCGCGTGCTTCGCGAGAATGGGTTCCCCAACCTCGTGTGGGGCGACGACCTCAAGCAGGACCACGAGGCGAAGATCGTCGAGGTGTACGGGCCGTGCTTCGTGACACACTACCCGCTTCCGATCAAGTTCTTCAACATGAAGGAGAACCCGCAGTCTCAATACCTCAGCGAAGAGCTGCACGGAGTTGGGTGCGAGTTCGACTCGGACCGAGGCGTCGTGGTCAACTCGTGTGACATGCTGCTCCCCCACTCTGGAGAGAGCGCGGGCGCGGCAGAGCGAGAACATCAGCACGACCGAATCGTGGAGCGCCTCAAGACCTCTGAAATGTACAAGCGGCTCAAGGAGCTTGGTGTTCAGGACGAGGACTTCGACTGGTACCTCGACGCCCACAAGGACAAGGACGTTCCACTCCACTCCGGGGCCGGTATTGGCATGGCCCGCGTGGCCCAGTTCATCCTTGGGGCGGACGACATCCGCGAGGCAGTACCGTTCGTCCTCAACAGGGACAACCTGTTGTGATTGAGCGTCAGGCCCTCAAGGAGCTAGCTGACTTTGCGGTTGAGCAGTGGCCCGAGAGGGCCGACGGCTACTACTCTGGCGAGGAGGCGGTAGTTGGCTTCTTCGTGGGGGCGATCATGCGCGCAGCGGATGGTCGTGCGTCACTCTTCGTTCTGAGGGAAGTCGTACTAGAGGCACTAGAGGAGCACCGACCTTGAGTCTCGTTAGCAAGAAGTACCACGAGCGTCGGTGCCCTTGGAACGCCTTGACGCTGTGGGACAGGTTCAAGCACCGGCACAAGAGAAACCTAGGAATGCAGCCTATCCTCATCATTCACCAAGGTCAGTATGTCATCAAGGGGTGGCATGTTCCCTGCTACTCTGATGACCCCAACTACCCGTGGGGAGAGATGCACCGCTACTATGGCAAGGACGATATTCGTGACCCTTCCTGACGAGTGTATCCTGTGCGGAGAGACACGGCACCGGGCAAGCAGCCACGGCGGTACTACCACCCGCTACTTCGACTGTGGCCTTGAGTACAACCCGCGCGAAGACCTCTGGGGCTTCTTTGCGCTGGCCCCAGACCGCAAGGTGGACAGCTCAATCGCGCACCTTTCTCGGCTGCTGAACGCGCGTGGAGCAAGCTTCGCACGGTTCAAGGAAGTTCGCGGGTTTATCGACGGGCGACTCCTCGATCTTCCGTAGAGGGGTTGACTCTGGTCGCAGGATCCGCTATAGTGGTTTCTGTCGGCACCGAAGTGGTTCCGAACACCGTCAGTACGCAGGTACTTTTCAACGAGAGGTTTCAGTCCTCTCAGATTGTGCTATACTAACATCATGATGACGACGCGAACATACTCTCATACGGCGGTTCTCGCCCTATGTTCGCGTACCCACGAGGCTCCATTTCGGAAGCCCGTGTCGGCCATCGAGGCCAGCGAACTCGCCAAGCAGATTCAGCCGGATACCGGCTGGAATCGTCGCTAACGCGGGTCGCTAGTTCTCGGTAGAGCCTCTTCTCTCTCACCAGTCCTTCAGCGGCTAGGCCCAGCTCCCAGAGCTGGCGGCCCGCAAGGCAAGTTCTCAACCTCAACAAGTAGTCCCGGGTCTGTAGCTCAACGGGAGAGCATCGTACTGGCTGTGCGAAGGTTGTGGGTTCGAGCCCCACCAGATCCACTAGACGACGGACGCCCGACCGAGGCAGTGACCCGGCGACTGTCCAGAGTCAACAAGCTAGACAGAACCTTGACAACCGTACAGGTAAACATTGAAGCCGGGGAGCGGACGTAAGTCCCGTGCCTTTGGGTGGGCTGCCCGCTCCCCGGCTGTAAGAATCGTGCCGCAGATCGCTAGAGGCATAGGCGCTCCGACTTTCAATCGGATGTATTTCGCGGGTTCGAATCCCGTCTGCGGTTCTTCCTTGACAGCACTGTCAAGGTGTGGTACACTGAATACTAACAAGGCCCGTTGGTCTAGATAGGACAAGGACAGCGGCTTCTCAAGCCGAAGGACACGGGTTCGAATCCCGTACGGGCTACTTGGCTCTTCCTCGGAGCCAGAGGCGCGACGTGGCGCGTTATCCACGACCCGGGGCAGTAGCTTAGCGGCCAAAGCCACACGTTGTGAACGTGTCAGACGTGAGTTCGAATCTCACCTGTCCCTTGAGGATGTGTAACAAACGCTGGCTTTGTACTCGGCTTTTAACCGAGAGAACGCAGGTTCGATTCCTGTCGCATCCATAGAAACAAGGCTCTCTAGCTCAATCGGTTAGAGCAACTCCCTCTTAAGGAGAAGGTTCCGGGTTCGAGTCCCGGGGGAGCCACTGACATGCCCACGTAGCCCAACTGGTAGAGGTGCTGCGCTCAGAACGCGGAGGTTGGCGGTTCGAATCCGTCCGTGGGTACTAGCATCTCGCCCGAGTGGTCAAACTGGTAAAGGCGCTCCATTGAGTGTGGAGAGATTCTGCGGGTTCGACTCCCGCCTCGGGCATACACCTAGCGGTGGAGAAGTCTGGAGTTCTCGCTTCCCTCGGACGGAAGAGGTCGCAGGTTCAAATCCTGCTCGCTAGATACCTAGTGGTGGCGCAGTGGAAGCGCGCTACGTCGGGAACGTAGAGGTCGCGGGTTCGATCCCCGCTCACTAGATGACTAGCTGTAGCTCAGTTGGGAGAGCGCCGCGTTTGGGACGCGGAGGCCGCAGGTTCGAGCCCTGCCAGCTAGATGAGGTATAGTAGAAACACATGGGTCTGTGGCGCAACGGGAGCGCAGTTCGTTTGCAACGAAAAGGTTGCGGGTTCGAATCCCGCCAGATCCACTTGCCGCTCGGACGCAAGGACGGGGAAGCCTCCCACCATTTAGGGGTGGGGTAGGTTGTAGGATTCGTCTAACCAACGAAGTCTCGGCACCTAATGACGCTCTTGATGTTCGAGCCTACTTGTGCTACACTGGTGCCATGAAGCTTGAACTGCGAGAATCGTGCCCCGACTGTGGGGCGAAGGTCGGACAGATCCACGACCGCAACTGTGACGTGCAGCGCTGCACGGTACATCGTAACCAGCGCATGGTGTGCGACTGCGTGGGTCACGACGACGAGCTGGCGGCTTGGACCGGGTATTGGCCCGGGGAGATCGAAGCGGCCTCTCTTGGGTGGTTCACCTATTGGGGTCCCGACTTCGGAGAGCAAGGCTGGGTGAGGTGTGACAGCACACACCCGGGAGCAAGACCAGACCTCAACCGCTGGGCGTCGTTCCACATTGGGCGGCGCGAGAACGGCTGACATTGATCGCACGTGGCTGACTGGTAAAGCGCCCGACTGTTAATCGGGTATATGTAGGTTCGAATCCTACCGTGCGAGCTATCCGATCTGCCAGCGGCTTGACCGCGTCAGAGTAGAGACGGTTCAGGAACCGCCAAGGCGGCTCCGGGTGAGCGGTTCCCGTGTACCTATCAAATACGCGGGCGCAACGACAACGCGATAAATGGTGAAGGGAACCCGGGTGTCGGCAACGGGCCTTCCACTTCTAGGGTGTGCGCCGGAGCTGGAGAGCCGGGGCGGGCTGTAAACCCGTTGTCTCGTACTGAGAAGGTTCGAATCCTTCCACACCCATGAGATGCTGCTGAGCAGGTGGATGCTCCCCGGATTGTAGTCCCGGTGCCTATGGCGATGAAGGTTCGACTCCTTCCAGCATCATGCAGGCAAGAGCGGGTTCGATTCCCGCCCCGATCTTCGGCTCGCGCGCAGAGCCATTGGGAGGGTAGTGTACGGCGCACGTCCTGTCGAGGCCCGTTAGTGTCAATGGTGAGCACACGAGATTGTCAATCTCGCAGGAGGGGATCGTGACCCCTACGGGTCGCCTTAGTCTGGTGAAGCGGTTGCAAACGTGGTGGGTTCGTACGTGCCCACGGTCGATGATCCTCGGCCGCCAGCAGTCAACGTCGGATATGCCTCCGTATGCCCTCTGGCTTCGAACCAGTTGAAAGGCTAGCACGGACACACGCAGGTTCGAATCCTGCCGGGGGCACTCTTACGGCTATAGCTCAGACGGAAGAGCACCGCCCTGCGAAGGCGGAGGTCGCTGGTTCAAGTCCAGCTAGTCGTACCTTTCAGACACACTCGTTTCGTGCTATCCTTCAGGTGGAGGGAGCACACTGTGGCAGGTCTACACGACGGCGATACGTTCGTCATCAGCACCGGAGACAATCCGATCTATGCTGAGTTTCTAGACACCAACGGACGGCTCGGTTGGCGTCTCGTTGATCGCCACGGAAAGGGCATCCTGCTGGACCGCTCAGCCATGGAGAGGCTCTCCCTCTTGACCCAGATAGCGCTCGGTTTCGACGAGCGAAATCTACAGGACTTCATGCGAACGTACGGGGGCAAGTAAGTGGGCAAGGTTCTAGGCGTAGGCGTAATCACAGGCGGCCCGTGTGGCGGCAAGACAACGGCCAAGAGTGCCGCGCAGCAGTGGGGTAGTGACCACGGCATCCGCGTCCTTTTCATGCCGGAGACAGCCACGCTTACCATTATGGCTGGCATCCCCGACATTGGTGAAATCGCCCGGACCCAGCCAGACAGGTACTATCTGCTCGAAAAGAGCATGTTCCACCTTCAGCGGCACTTCCGCAAGTACGTGCAGTACTTGGCCAAGTGCTTCGAGGAGGACGTACTGATCCTGTTCGACCGCGCCGAGATGGACATTGCCTCCTACATGGAGCCAAGTGACTTTGAGACGCTGTTGGCAGAGACGAAGCTGACGTACCACGACGTACGGGACAGCTACGACTTTGTCATTCACCTCGTAACCGCCGCCAACGGTGCCGCAGAGCACTACAGCAGCGACAACAACGAGGCTCGCTACGAGACGGTAGAGGAGGCCATCGAGAGTGACAACCGGACGCTTGACGCGTGGGTAGGTCACCCGCACCTCCACATCATCGACAACAGCACCGATTTCGAGGGAAAGATCGGCCGGGTCATCCGTATTCTGGAGAAGCAGGTCGGGGCACCGGTTGAGATCGAACGCAAGTTCCTCGTGTCGAACCCGGACCTGAGCCACCCCGTTCTACGCAATGCCCGGAAGGTTCAGATCGAACAGACGTACCTCGTCACGGACGACCCAGACGAGGAGCTGCGTGTTCGAAAGCGCAGCGTTGAAGGATCTACCACCTACTACTGGACGCAGAAGAAGCGCCTCAGCAGCGGGAAGAAGGAAGAGCGCGAGCGGACTATCTCTGCACGCGAGTACCACCAGCTATACCGAGCACGTGACGTTGCAAAGAAGACCATCAAGAAGACACGGTACTGTTTCCCTAGTGGAAGCACCTACTGCGAACTCGATGTCTTTCAGAATCCAAAGAACCTTGCTATCCTAGAGGTAGAGCTGTACGAGGAGGGCCTTGAGGTCAACTTGCCCAGCTTCCTAGGAGAGGCTCGTGAGGTCACGGACGCCCTCGAATACCACAACTCGGAGCTGGCAAAGGCATGAGCGAGACGTATGGAGACGCACACCTCAGTGACAAAGAGAGTAAGGAGTTCATGGACGGCCTAGTCGATAACTCCAGACTTCTAGGAGCCGTGCGCAAGTACAAGATGAACCGATCTCGCGTTGAGATCCCTAGGATTTTTGTCGGGTCAGCCCTCACCGCTGGCGACCCAGCGGGAAAGAAGTCCGGTGGGAAGACGACAGACAAGAAGGTAGTTGCTACCTCGCCTTTTTCGAGTCCATCGTTCTAGTCTCAAGCAAGCTGACACTCCCGTGGACCGTTACGAACGAGTTCCTTGAAGACCACCCAGAGGGGAAAGAGCGCGCGGAAAGCGTGGTGAGGAAGTTGATGGTCTTGCAGGCTGCCAACGACCTTGAGGACCTAGCGATCAACGGAGACGAAGCCAGTGATGACGCGCTTCTTCGAGCGAACGACGGCTTCCTCAAGTTGGCCACCCAGCTAAGGGTACGCACACTCCGCAAGAGGGAGGTCACGAAGAAGGACATTGCACGGGCGTACCAAACGATCCCGGCCAAGTACCGGAAGGACGCAAGCAAGTACCGAGCCATCATCGGGCCGAATGCGCAGATGGACTTGCTGCTAGCAGCGAACCAGTCCACGCCTAGGGTGCTGACAGAGACAGAGGTATTTGGCATTCCTACCTTTATGTCTCCGTACGTTCCAGAGCAGAGTGCCCTCGTGTCAACCACGGACAACCTCGTGTTCGGCATTGAGCGGGCCATGGTCCTTCGAAAGACTTCTGAAGGACGGGAAGCTGTCTCTCGTCGGGAGACGTACTACGCGCTCCACATCCGGGTGGACTTCCTCGTGCAGAACAAGGAAGCAGCGGTCCATGTGTACACCGAGAGTGTCGGAGAGGCACTGGCGGCTCGCTTCCCGCGAGCCACAAGGATCCAGCGCCGGGTCACCCGTCCGGTGCGGAGAGCGCACCGAAAGGTGCGGATCAAGTTGACGCAGCGGAAGCGCCGCAAGGCTCGCGCCAAGGGTTGACACGTAGCACCACGTGTGCTACACTACAGATGTGCCGTGGGCTTTCCTCCACTGCGGGGATGTTAGACCGACGGTGGGGGAGGGGTTAGCCTCTCCCCCGACTACGGCCTTGAAGCTGAAATGGTTCAAGCGCGCGGTTGAAGCCCGCGAGAAGTAGGTTCGATTCCTACCAAGGCCACTGATCCCTCCTGACACTTCCTCGAATAGGCAATCGACGGAAGGATCTGACATGAACAACATCTACTACTCGCCCGAGCGCTTCGGCCTGACGGTGATGTGGATGGTGGAGCACGAGCCGAACTACGACTTCGACATGTGCGTGGTATGGAAGGACCGAGAGGGCCAACTGTACTGGGCGCAGGACGCAGGATGTAGCTGCCCGTGCCCCTTCGAGGACTTCGGTGGAGTTGACGACCTCACGCCGCTGACGATGGACTCGTACGATGAGCTTCGGCGCTTCGTACAGGACAACCGTTACCCGGCCGCTGATGTACGTGACCTCCTCGACCGTGTTCGAAGGGCGCTCCGCCGCCGTTCGTGACAACACTGGGGCCTCCGGGTCCCAGTGCCATATACGGGGTAGGTCATGGTGACCAAGTGGGTTCCAACTCCACAGGCGCGGGTTCGATTCCTGCACCCCGTGCTAACAAGGAGCGGTGGCCGAGTGGTAAGGCGGCAGGTTGCTAACCTGTAGTGCGCGAAAGTGTACCGAGGGTTCGATCCCCTCTCGCTCCTCTTCGAAAGGAAACAGGATGAGCAAGGTCAAGTCAATCGAGTTTGAGTGTGATACCTGCGAGGTCGTCAACCGAACAGCGACCGTCATCAAGGCAGAAGAGTGGGACGACGGCGCGTGTGGCGACCCTTATTGCTGCGGATACCCGAGCGAGTGGGTCGTCCTCAAGCTCTTGTGCCCTGTGTGCAACAAGGAGACCACGGTTGACACACGGGACTTCCTCTACTAGAGGATTGTGCTATCCTGTACACAAGGTTGGTTGCCGGAGAGGCCGAACGGGCCTGCTTGGAAAGCAGTGCGGGGGCGAAAGCTCCCACGGGGGTTCGACTCCCTCACCAACCGCTCCACACGCCGTGGCCGAGATGGATAGGCAGCAGCCTGCAAAGCTGCATGGACGAGGGTTCGAGTCCCTCCGGCGTGTCTATGAACCTTTGGCAGTCCATCATCGCCAACTTCGTCGGCGGATTCCTTGCGCTCCTAGCCATCATGGTTGTGAAGCTCATCATCACCGGGGAGGTACTGTGAGACAGTACGTCGAGATGTCAAAAGAAGTAGTCGAGGAGATGGAGCGGCTGGTTCTTGACGAGGTGATGAACAAGTACCGGGCGTGGCCCGCCCTCATCCGAGTGGCGAGGCTCGCGGAGGTAGTGGGTGAGGAGCTGCACGTCAAGTCGAACGTCCTGCTCCAACCAGACCTCAAGCAAGTCCACGTCACGATCAACACTCCAGTGACATGACACACTCGCCAGACTAGCTCAACGGTAGAGCGCCTGCCTTGTAAGCAGGGGGTTAGGAGTTCAAATCTCCTGTCTGGCTTATGGCATACAGAGACCCAGACGAGCAGAGAGCGTACCAGCGTCGATGGCTGGCGAATCGTCGCGCCGAGTTCTTCGCGGGGAAGGCATGCACCTACACCATGTTGATCCAACCCAGAAGGTATCGCACACTATATGGTCATGGAGCAAGGGGCGAAGAGAGGCTGAGCTTGAGAAGTGTGTAGCGATGTGCCGTACGTGTCACTTGCGCCTGCACGGTCAGGAACGCCGCTCCCACGGGATTGGTGGGTACGATAATCGAGGATGTCGCTGCGACGTGTGTCGGGCGGCAAAGGCCGCCAAGAACCGCAGGTACAGAGAGAGCAGAAAGTCACATTCCGGTGAGGCTCAATAGGAAGGGCACCTGTTTCGTAATCAGGTCATCTTGCGGGTTCGACTCCCGTCGCCGGATCTAGGGAAGGTACCGTGCAAGGCACGAACAGCGTTTGAACCGCTGGGGTGGGGCTAGAACCTCCACGGGGAGCGTTACCTCTACCTTCCTCTCACGGCGCTACCATGATGTAGATGTCGTACAGGCCCCGTCCGTCAGGGCGGGGCTCTGCAAGCCGACGTAGCTCAGTGGAAGAGCACCTCCATGGTAAGGAGGTGGTCGGGAGTTCGACCCTCCCCGTCGGCTCTAGAGGGTTTGGGCAGGTACCCTCCAACGCAAACCGTCCGAGGGAGCAATGTTGGTGAGCCTCCCTCACACTCCCAGATCGTCTAACGGTAGGACATCGGCCTCTGAAGCCGCGAGTCGTGGTTCGAATCCACGTCTGGGATCTACACTGCGGAATCGTCTAATGGTAGGACAGCAGCCTTTGAAGCTGCCCGCGCAGGTTCGACCCCTGCTTCCGCATTTTTGGCCCCATAGCTCAGTTGGTTAGAGCGCCGCTCTGATATGGCGGAGGCCACAGGTTCGACTCCTGTTGGGTCTACCACGACAGATATGCAAGAGGCAACGCAGGCACTCTGATAAGGTGTCGCCCTAGAGGCTTCGTGGGTTCGAGTCCCACTCTGTCGATCAAGGCTTGCGTAAATGCGCAAGTTGTGCTAGAGTCCCGGCATGGGGACTTACAGCGGGGAACCAATAGAGCTGAAGCTGCAGACGCGCCTTGGTCTGATGTCGGCGACATTCATGGCTGGGGCCGGGGAGTATTCGGCGGAGACGGCCGTGCTCGCCGCCATTCACCTAGACAGAACGGTGTCTCGGGCCATCAATGAGCGGTGGGCCGAGCAGGTGTTGGGGGAGCAGGAGTGAGCAGTACGGTGCGGTCTACAGACATCCACATCTGCCCCGAGTGTGGGGCGGGACTCGTGTACCCCGTCACATGGAGTGAGGCGGCCAACGACTGCTGGGAGATCGAGCTTCGGTGCCCCAACTGCGAGTGGTCTGAACGCGGCCTGTACCGGCACGAGGACGTAGAGCGTTTCGACCACGTCCTCAACATGGGGACAGACCGGCTGATCGGAGACCTTGAGCTGCTTCAGCGCGTGAACTTCGAGGAGTACATCGTGCGGTTCGAGGACGCCCTGTGGGAGGACCACATCCTCCCGGAGGACTTCTAGCATGGGTAGCCGACGTGTGCGCAACGAGAATCGTTTCGCGGCAGGTGTCAGGGGTTCTTCAGAGGGCCGAGTAGGTCCGTTCGCCACACGCGCGGAGGTCGGTATTGACCTGATCGACGAGCCCCACGTGCTGTGCCGCGTCTGCCGCAACCTCTACGCTACACAGGTGGCGCGACAAGAGGTGCGAGGTACCTCCGACCCCCTCAAGCTGTGTCAGCCTTGCAGCAAGCCGTTCTTCGCCAAGAGGAGGGCTGAGCGCGAGGAGCAGGACAGGTGGCTGGAGGAACAGGCCCGACTTCAGCGCGAGCGGCAGCTCAAAGACGCGGCCAGCAACTTTGCCAGATGCGCGCGTAGTAGGGAGGACTTCCAGCAGGTTGCGTTTGGCCGAGATGGTGAACCTCTCCCCATCGGAATCATCATGCCGAACGGGGCGGTGGTGCACGTGAACGCCGACCGAAATGTCCACTACACCGGGCACGAGATTCGCACGGCTGGCGGGTACGCCCAGCGCGTGAGCGGGGCGGCCGAGTTTGTTGAGCTTCGCATCCCTGAGACGCGGGTCATGATTCATGTCAGCGAGTTTGTCGTGGATCAGTGGGTTGACGGGCAGGCGTAGCCGTGCTATACTAGAGATACGGCTCCTCACGGAGCAACCCGCTGTTTGGTCAGCGGTTCGGGGGAGGGCTCACGAGTCCAACCCCACAACATACGGGGATGCACTGGCTTCGACATGGTGCTTCTGCCGGACCTAGCTACAGTCGGAGGATGATGGTTGGCCTCCCTAATCAGTCCATCAAAACACAAATGCAGAGACCGAACTGGCTCTCGCTGCTTGATTGCAGCAGCTCCCGCCCGACACCGATGAGGTAGGAGTTTCGTATCGGTAGCAAGAACGCCCCGTGAACTCGGTGGTGTAGAGCACTTCCGGGCCGCCGTGTCCCGACAGACACACGGCAACCTCTAGACGGCACCCTACGCCGTGAGTAGGAAATGACTGTGAGGCTGCTGGGAAGGCACTGTGGACAGGGGTTCGATTCCCCTCATCTCCATTGACAATCTAGGGTCGGTGCGCGACTAACCAGCGCGTGCGAGGTGCAGATGTAGTGGGTGGTTCCACGAGCGCGAGCGGCGTGCTGCACTGACTGGAAGCCACCTAACCCGCGAAGGGCCAAGGCGATCCTAGTGCGTCATTCTCCTTTGCTGTGTAGCTCAGTTGGTAGAGCGGTGCCCTCATAAGGCATGTCAGTCGCGGGTTCGAGCCCCGCCACAGCGACCTATGAATATCCCTTCTGAAGGAACTCACCTACTCCACTTCACCGCCGACTGGTGCGGTCCGTGCAAGCGGCTCAAGCCGGTACTGGACGAGGTCGTCGAGGAGACCGGGGTCAGCCGCATCGTGGTTGACATGGACAAAGATCCAGAGGTAGCAGACAGCCTCAAGGTGATGTCCGTACCGACCCTCGTCCTCGTCAAGGACGGGAACGTTGTCGCCACCATGGTGGGGCTTCGCTCGAAGGACATCATCAAGACTTGGCTGGAAGCGGCCGAGTAGGCACGCGTTTGTAGCTCAATGGCTAGAGCACCTCGTTGCCAACGAGGAGGTTGCGGGTTCGAGTCCCGCCAGACGCTTACCAGCCGGGTCGCTCTCGGCAAAGGAAAGCCATCCTGCTTCACCGGGGGAAGCGAAACGGCACCAGCGAGCATGGTGTAGCGGTAGCATACGACCCTTCCAAGGTCACGGCGCGGGTTCGATCCCCGCTGCTCGCTCTTCAAGACCAACCGGACCATCGCGGCGGATTCAAACAACGTCGAGGAACCTCCGGACACCACCGTGTAGCGATGCACGTTCAAACAGCCCGCCCCTAATCAAGGGCGGTGGCCATTCTTAGCAAGCTTGGCTACACCTGTGAAGATAGCGACGATGGCCCTCCCTGAATGCTTAGTCCGGGGATGCAGGGATGGAACGAGTCACAGGGCTGGGGTGCGACCGCAAGCGCATGCCCTCTACGAGGGCATCAGGTAGCGGGCTTAGATGGATGATGGTCACCGGGTGCGCCCGGTACAGAATCCGGGGTACAGGTAGGTCTTGACATCAGTACCTAAATGTGGTACACTGTACTCATGTAGACGCACGGTACTACTGGAATCAGAACATCGACCCGATGGGAGACCCAGTGGTACCGTGCAAGCGATGCAAGAAGTCTTCTGGCGTACGCGCCGGAGTAGTTCAGGTAGGTGGTCGGGACGTGGCATACGCTGCGTGTCGCGCCTGCTACACCACGTTCGAGAAGGCGGAAGCCATGGTAGGCAAGCTCTACCGGAAGGGAGCCTCTGATGACGCCATTTAGGTGAAAATCATCAGGAGGTGATAGCAGTGTCAAACAACGGCACTCCCTACGACAAGTACTTCCGAGGCTGGAGGGACGAAGGCGATCCGCCCTACGCCCGCAGCATGCGTGACGACTTCGCGATCCGCGACTCCATCGAGTCCCACGAGGACGACTGGGAGCCCTGCGATTGCGAGTACCTGTGGGAGGAACCGTGTCCCTACGGATGCGACGACCCCCGCACGGTGGAGCAGCGCAAGCTCGAAGCCCGAGGCAAGTACGAGAAGAAGATCAATGACCCCGGTGGTCCCACCCGCCGCTCGTGGCGTTGGTACAGCTACTCCCGGTACAATAGCGTTCCCCAGCCGGAGGACGCCGAGCCGCAGGAGGGCTGTTCCCACGTCTGGCAAGAGCGGGAGCGCTGGTACCCACGCATGCACGCCACGTACACGCGCAACCCACACGCACGTGGGTGGATCCACGGAACCAGAACGTCCAGCCCCATGATGGTGCTGTCCCGTTACTGGCGATGTACCGAGTGCAGGGGTGAGCAGAACCTTGGAGACGTTCGCGTGCGTCCCCCGGTGGCACGCCGCTGGGTGAGGGGCGAGAACGTTGTACGCGAGATGACGCCATCCGAGCGCAAGGCGTGGGACGAGGGTCAAGCGAAGCAGGCCGCAAAGCTCAACCGGGGCGGTACGCCCAAGACATACGGTGAGAAGGAGGACGGATCCCCCATCTACCGGAACGAGTTCAAGCAGGCTCCGCCGAAGCGCGAGGTGCGCAAGCGCCCCGACGAGGAGGAGTGACAGGCCCGGGCCGCCTTCAAGGCCCACCCGGACGTGTAGCTCAGCGGAATGAGCGCCCGCGTGACATGCGGGAGGTCGCTGGTTCGATCCCAGCCACGTCTACTACAAGGCCGGTTAGCTCAGTTGGGAGAGCAGCTCCGTTACATGGAGAAGGTCGGGGGTTCAAGCCCCTCACCGGCTACTAACACCTTGCCTCGAAGTACAAGAGGACCTGCTCCGGGACGCCGTATGCAGGCTGGTGTGAAAACTGCTGTGTAGCTCAGTTAGGTAGAGCAGCCCTATCGAGGTGGTCGCGGGTTCAAATCCCGCCACAGCAGCTAGAACTCTCCGAGGCCGACTGGATAGGCGCTCGCCTCCTAAGCGAGACAGAAGCAGGTTCGATTCCTGCCGGGGAGACTGCACCTCCGTAGCTCAGTTGGAAGAGCAACCGCCTTCTAAGCGGTTCTGGCGCGAGTTCGAGTCTCGCCGGGGGTACTAACTGCCTCGCGGATCTGTGCTATGTCATCTATACTACTGGTAGACCCAGTTTGGAGGACACCGTGGGCATTTCCCGCGCACAGACCGTTCACAACGCCAGCCTAGCGGCGGCAGCAACCGCGACCATCAAGGTCTCGGTGAAGGAATCAGAGTCCCTTCTAGTTGTCTGGACCATCACGGATTCCGGGGCAACCGGGGACATCGGGGCCACTACGGTGAAGCCCTACACACCGGCCCTGACCTCCGCTCGGGCAGACCAGACCCCCACGGTCATCGAGACGCTACTCCCGGCCTCCGTTGTTGCGGCCGTCACCCGAGTAGGGTCCGTAGCGGCCAAGACGGACCGCTATGACGTTCGGGGCTTGGAGACGGTCGAGCTGAAGATCACGAACGCTGCTGGCGGCGCAAAGAACGTCGCTGTCCACGTCTACCTGTACGGTTGAGCATGAGCGAGCGCGTTCCACAGAGCACGCGCGCGATCTTGAACACGATTGCGCAGCTTCACAATCTTGAAAGGGTTCTCAAGAAGAAGGTACGCGGGAACACGGCGTCCGACGCCCTCAAGATCCGCATGGTGGTTATCGAGGCAGAGCAGCTAGCCCAGAGGCTTCAAGATCTAGCGAGCAAGACCACGGCGCAAGCAGGCCAGAACATCGAGCAGGTCAAGGAGAAGCTTGCGACAGAGGCTTCGAAGCGGCGTGCAGGTCAGCTCGGATCTACAGACGTTTGTGAGGAGCCCGTCGAGAAGGCGGAGTCCGGGGCGGATCTAGCTGGCGTCATGGTGGCGCTTTATCCGCAGAAGGCCCTCGCTGAGAAGTTGGCAGTTGAGGGCGGTGAGCCGCAGGAGCGGCTACACGTCACGCTCCTCTACTTTGAGGACAAGGCAGCAGAACGAGAAGATTGGGAGAAGCTAAGCGAGGCGGTTGCCAAGGTGGTTGCCAAGCACGAGAAGCTCTCAGGACACATCGCAGGCGCAGGACGCTTCGTCAACGACGACAGCGACGTAGCATGGGCCAGCCTCGACCTACCGGGGCTTGCACAGCTTCGTCAGGAGCTTCTTGAGGCTGCGCAGGAGGCGGGATTCCCCGTGAGCATGTCTCACGACTTCACGCCACACATGACACTGAAGTACCTAGACAAGGGTGAGGCTTACCCCGCCCCCATCGAGCGCACGGCGGCCCGCTTCGGCAAGGTCTACGTCGTGACAGGGGACCGGAAGGTCAGCTCGCACACTCTCGGCACGAAGTGAACGGAGCGCCAACATGGCTACGCAAGTCCTCAAGGTTGACAGCAGTGGTCGTCCCATCGAGTTCATCGACTGGTTCGAGGCAGTCACGCTGCTCTACAAGGGCAAGGCTAACGTCCTCGCCGCTGAAGACGACGACTTCTGGTGCTCCCCGAGCACACGGGTCAACAAGCCCGTGATTATTCAGGTCGAGACATACGTCCGGCTGAAGCCCATGCGCGACAACTACATCATCAAGCGCGTTCTATTCGCACGTGATGATTGGCAGTGTCAGTACTGCGGAATCGAGATCAACCTCAAGACGGGCACGAAGGACCACGTCAAGCCGTACTGGCTGTTCAAGAAGGAGGGGCGGTCTCGCAGCGAGGCTAACACGTGGGAGAACGTCGTTACGTCTTGCTCCCCGTGCAACCACCGCAAGGGCAGCAAGACGTGCTCTGAGGCCCGCATGTACCCCAAGAAGGCACCGAAGAAGCCTGTCTACGTGCAGACGACCTTCGACCGTGTCCACCACCCGATCCAGAAGGAGTACGTCGAGGCGTACTACCAGCTACAGGGACCGGATGCAGACGCCATCGAACTCATCCAGCACTGACCGAGCTACAAGGAACCAGAGCAAAGGCCGCCCTCCGGGGCGGCCTTTCTCGTACCAGACTTCTGTTTGTGTGTCAAGTCGTGTAGACTTGATTCATGGCTAGAAAGTACATGAGAGCGGTTGTCTCGAACAACCGGTACAAGGTTAACGGCCACGTCGTTGAGGGCTTTGAGATCACGATCTTGGGCCGCTGCACAACGTCGGGAGCGCAGAAGGACGCCAAGGGCAAGGCGCTCCCGAAAAAGCACCTCACCCACAGCCTCGTTCGCTGGTCGGACAAGAAGACGTACAAGCTTCTAGGTCTCCCGGAGGCCAACTTTGTCGTCTCTGATTGGTCCTTGGAGAGGTTCTTTGAGGTGCAGGACTCCTAGGTCCTGCTCGGTCGATCTGCACCCCTGACGACTTTTCTACCCGGCACCATGCGCGTCTATACTAACAAGGCAGTCTACACGATGAGGTACCAGTGAGTAACCCCTCTGCCAGTCCCCTCGATCCGTACATCGGCCAGATCAAGTTGTGGGCCGAAGGCGGCCTGACCAACGCCCAGATCGTTGCCCGTGTGCGCGAGGAGTTTGGGATCACCTCCTCCGAGGCTTCCATCCGCCGCGCCAAGAAGCGTGACGAGAACGCGGCCCCCAAGCTGAGCAGGGAGCCCAGCTTCAAGCTAGACGGGGATGAGGCCACGATCAACGGGCCCGAGATGACGGAGCAGTTGACTCCCGAGCAGCTCATGGAGATGCACGGCCTAGACCCGGACGACTGGGACATCCAGAACGTCATCGTGAACAAGTGGGACGCGATGACTACCCCCGCCCCGGACGCGGACGGGAACATGATGAACCGCGTCGTTCCCATGTACCAGATCAAGGTCATTCTGGTACGCAAGAAGCCCATCAAGTTCGTCTTCCCAGCCCGCGCCGAGGGTGGTTACGTTGCTCCTCGCATCGGGCGAAAGAACGTCTCCGGGACGCAGACGTGGGTCTTGTTCGGGTGCCAGCAGGCCCCGTACCACGACCTCGCAATGCACAGCGCTATTCTAGCGATGATCCGCGACGTACGGCCGTACGGCTTCATCAGTGCCGGTGACACGGTGGACTTCCCGTCCATCTCTCGGCACCGAGACAACCCGGAGTGGCACAGCACCGTACAGGAGGGCATCGACTCGGCCTACCTCATGCTGCGTGACTATCGCCTTGCTGATGAGCAGATGCGGATGGTCAAGCTGCTCGGAAATCACGACATCAGGATCCGCTCCGAGCTTCTAACTCGGGCGGAGCGACTCTACGGCATCCGCCGAGCCGAGGTGCCGGGGCAGGGAACCGAGGAGGATGTGCTCGGTCTCAAGAACCTCCTACGTCTTGACGAGCTGAACATCGAGCTAGTGGAGCCAAACGGAGAGTACACGCACGCTCAGTTTGAGCTTGGCAACATTGCGGTCATCCACGGGACGAAGACCGGGCCGGGCGCAGCGATGAAGGAGATGGACCGAAAGATCCACTCCGTCATCATGGCGCACACCCACACGCAGTCACTTGGTAAGAAGGTCATCTACGACCTCAACGGAACACGACGCACCTTGACCGCTGTCGAGATGGGCACTGCTACCACGATTGAGGGAGGGCTCGGGTACACCGTCAAGCCCAACTGGATCAACGGGGGGGCGGTGGTGGAGCTGTTCGAGGACGGAACCCACAACATCGAGCTGGTCGAGTGGGACGGAGAGCACCTGACATGGCGTGACAACAGGTACGCGGCATGAAGCGCGACCTAGTAGACGAGACGATTGTCTGGCGCACCTTCGAAGAGGGTGAGGAAGTCATCCTCCGGGATGCGGAAGCGCACGAGCCAAAGGACACCACCACGGGCCTCGTGTACTCCGTCGATGGAGATCGCATCGGCGTGCGCTGGTTTGGGGTAGGGGGCCGCTGGGTCCACTACTACCGCAAGCAAGACCTAGACAAGCTCATCTCACGAGACGAGCTGCCCGGACGATGAGTGGAGTCGAAGCCTGCGTCTGGTGGGGAGACAACCCAGCCGGTATCTACGACCTCAAGCGCCACGCTGACCCGAGGGCCGAGTTCCTCGTAGAAGTCACAGGTCCAAAGAGCAAGCCGAAACTGACCGGCCGCCTAGTCGTTGTGAACGCGGCGGGTGAGGACGAGGAGTGCCTGATTGGCAACGTCGTTGTTCTCGATGATGATGGCTTCCCCTTCGTGCTAACCATGGAGTCGTTCAAGGAGCAATACGAGTATGACTGACATCACCTTTACCAGCACCGGATCTAGTTCCAGCTTCCCTCCACGCGTCATCAAGCGCATCACCAGAACCCTCCCTGACGGAACGGTAGAGGTGGAGGAGCACTACGAGCAAGGCTTCCCACAACAGCCGCCCGCCCCGACATACCCAGCCCCCAGCCCGACACGCATCTTTCCAGAGCAACCACAGCACTGGATGGAGGAGATCCGCAAGAATCACTCGTGTCCTCTGACAGATCCGGCGAACGAAGGCAAGCCGATGCTGTACTACTGCCCCATCTGCAACGGAGCCCGGTGTTGACCCAGTTCGAGCGGGAGTTCAGGACGTGTAGCCTGCGCCAGCCCGGGTCTGAGCTTGCAGGAAACTGCGACCTGTGCGGTGAGCGGCTTCCGAGGAACAAAGACGGCAGCATCAAGAAGAACCGACGGTGGTGCAGCCAGAAGTGTAGCCAGACGGTGACTCGCAACCACCGATGGGACTGGGCACGAGATGTGGCTCTTCGACGCGACGGACACAAGTGTGTCAAGTGCGGGGCCTCCGGGTGGGGCGTCAAGCTGGAAGTGAACCACATCGTACCGCTCGTGGGCAAGGGGTACCGGGCAGGATGCTCGAATCATCTTGACAACCTAGAGACAGTCTGCGGTGGGGCCAAGGGTACCTGCCACGTTGAAATCACCAAAGCCCAACGTGAGGAGCGCAAGAATGCGAAGCCCTGATGCTCGTGAGCACCTAGACAACATCCTGCGGATCAGCCGCGAGATGGTCAGCGCGAATGGATTCTCTCCAAAGTTGGCGGCGCTCCTGCTGGAGATGGAGGAGGCGTTGGCGTCTTACGATGAGTTCTGCTTCTCCGAACACCGCAGCGTTTCTGTCGGTGTTAGCGATAATCTGACTGGTCCATACAGGCACCCGATCACCACCAAGGCACAGCACTTCAAGCTCCCTCTGGGGCTTGAAGAATCTTAGGCATTTCCGGCGTTGTTGTGGGCTCACAAATCTGCTTACGTCAACAGCTTTCCGAGTGTATACTAACTCTACCGCTAAACGCCGGGCAGCGATTTCCCGGCACCAAGATGTTCGATCAACCGCGCCGTCATGGCCCTGCCCATGGCGGCTTTCGTTACCCGTGGGAGTGTAAAAGTGAAGAAGTACAGCGACGAGTTCATTGCCAAGTACGAGGGACAGCAGCCGCCATGGGGCCCGCTGGGGTGGGTCGTGTTCCAACGAACGTACGCCCGGTGGATCCCGGCCGAGCAGCGCAAGGAAACGTGGACCGAATGTGTTCGTCGTGTGCTAGAGGGCAACTTCAACATCATCGAGGATGACGCCTCCGCCACACAGGAGGAGATGGAGAAGGCGTTCGACCACATGTGGCACATGCGGTGGCTTCCCCCGGGCCGTGGTCTGTGGATCAGCGGTACGGACCACGCCAAGCGTAACGGCTCCGCGCTGAACAACTGCTACTTCGTCTCGGTCCGTCCGGAGGCGTACGACCCGGCAGGACCGCCCAAGGCGTCCTTCCCGTTCGTGTTCGCCATGGACATGCTGATGCTTGGTGGCGGTGTAGGCGGGTCTGTGACCCGTGAGAACGTGCGCAAGTTCGGCAAGGTCAAGAAGCCCGTCAACCTAGTGGTGGTGTGTGACCCGCGCCACGCGAACGTCAAGGAGCTGGAGTCCGAGGGCATCCCGCCCCGAGACAAGGACTACACCTACATCCGTGTCAAGGACTCTCGTCGTGGCTGGACTGATGCACTCCGAGTCGTTGTAGACGCGCACTTCAAGAAGGGCCCGTACGACTACACCCTCGTGCTTGACGTGTCTGATGTCCGCAAGGCTGGCGACAGGATCAAGGGATTCGGTGGAACCTCAGCAGGCCCCGGCCCGCTCGTGCAACTTCTACGCAAGGTCAACGAGCTGCTCAACGCCCGCGTCGGCAAGATGATGGGGACAGAGACGGCGTCCGACGTGTTCAACCTGATCGGCAAGTGCGTTGTGGCTGGGAATGTACGTCGCTCTGCCGAGATTCTGGTCGGTGATGCGGACGACAAGACCTTCCGCGACCTGAAGCTCGATCAGGACGCCCTCATGTCGCACCGCTGGGCCAGCAACAACTCTGTTGTGGTTGATGACACGTTCAACGACTACGAGTCCATTGCCAAGGCCATTGGTGCCAACGGCGAGCCGGGCATTGTGAACCTTGAGCGCATGCGTAACTATGGCCGGTACATTGACGGAGAGACCCCGGGTGTTGACGCGCTTGTTGAGGGCACCAACCCCTGCGGAGAAATCACGCTGGAGTCTGGAGAGCCCTGTAACCTTGCCGAGATTTTCCCCGCGATCTGCCTCCGTGATGGGGTGGACGTAGAGGAGGTTGCTGCGATTGCGACCCGCTACTCCAAGCGGGTCACGTTCACCAAGCACGAGTGGCACATTCTGACCAGTGCAGTTGAGCGCAACCGCCGCATCGGCGTGTCGCTCTCTGGCTGGGAGGACTTCAAGCTGATGTACGCCTCGATGGGTAAGACCACCAAGGATCGTCAGGACTTCCTCAGCAACCTCTACTCCGTGGTAGCTGCAACGGACCGCGTGTTCTCTAAGCAGCTTGGCTGCAACGAGTCAATCAAGCTCTCAACGGTCAAGCCGTCCGGAACCATCTCGTTGCTGAACGGATCGTCTGCCGGGCGACACGCTCACTACGCCCCGTACTACATCCGGCGAATCAGGATGCAGGAGAAGGACCCGCTCGTTGCGGTGCTCACGGACGCGGGTTTCTACTCCGAGCCAGACGTTGCCAGTCCCAACACAACTGTCGTGGAGTTTCCCGTGATGGCTCCAACAGCGAAGCTCGAAGGGTTCAAGGCGGCGTCTGACTACACGCTTGAAGAGCAGATGCAGGATCAGATGGAGCTACAGACCTACTGGGCAGACAACTCCGTCTCCTCAACCCTGACCTTCACGGCTGAAGAGGCAGACCTGATCCCGGATCTCCTGCGAAAGTACCGTTTCAAGAGCACCTCGCTCTTGCCGTACTTCGGCCACGGGTACGCGCAGGCTCCAAACGAGCCGATCAGCAAGGAAGAGTACCTTGAGCGGTTTGCCCAGATCAAGTACTGGCCGACCGAGAAGGATCTGCTCAAGGACAAGAAGGACATTGACCTGATCGGAACGGACGAGTGCGCAACTGGTGCCTGCCCCGTCAAGTAGGTTGGCGGGGGCACCAGAGGTGCTATACTATGCCCATGGAAAAAGTGGACTCCAGCAAGCTCGCAGACTGCCTCAAGATCACTGTTGTGACAGAGGATAGTGGCATGATTTCGCTGACCGCAGACCGTGAGCAGACACCAGAGAAGAAGGAATCAGATGAGTAGCGGCGGCAAGATCGGCTTGGTAGAGGACAACGTCCTAATCGAGCTTCACTCCGAGGACGGAGCCTTGAAGGAGAGCTACCGGCTTAGCAACACAGTTACTACGGCCGGTAAGAATGGTGCTGCTGACCAGATCCTAGCAGGACCGACACTCAACAAGCCTGCGTACATGGCTGTTGGTACAGGAACCCCTAGTGGTACAGCCTTGGGCAGCGAGCTAGACCGAAACGTGTTCACGTCCAAGACTCGCTCTGGTGCGGTCGTCACTATGGTAGCGACATGGTCCACCGGAGAGGCAGTAGGGGCGTTGGTTGAGGCCGGTCTATTCGACGCAGGCTCCGGTGGTAACATGTGGTGCAGCGCCACCTTTCCGGTGGTGAACAAGGGCACCAACGACACCATCACCCTGACTTGGACCTTGACGTTTAGCTGATGGCTGAGGGGTTTGTACAGCTACCGGATGACGGTACCGGAAAGAAGGTCCGGGCCTTCTCTACAGTCGTGGACGGGCACACCGTTTACCACCAAGCGTCTGTGCCTGTAGATTCAGAGGGGAACGAAGTTGGGGTGTATACTACTAAGGTGGACGAGGTTTCTTCAAGCCTTGCCTACTCTGGGGTTGCTGCTCCCGGTACCGCTACCTCTGCTGCTGCTTGGCGGATCAAGAGGGTCAGTGTTTCAGGTAGTGTCACAACGGTCGATTGGGCTGGAGGTAACACCAACTTCGAGCACGTGTGGGACGACCGCTCCTCCCTGTCTTACGCGTAAACGTGTCGTCCCGGCGAGAACTGGGTTGGGACCCATCTTGTTCACCTATACTATTCCTGACCGTCTCCAGCACTGATTTGAGGTACAAACCATGGCGATCATCACCGACCCAGACCTGCTCGCGCAGGGCACAGAAGTCACTATCACCACTGGGTCAAAAACGATCACTCTCAACATCGCGGGTGATCTGTCCTCAGATGGAGTCACGCTCAAGTGTCTCTACTCGTTCCTGAAGGAGGAGTGGAAGAACGACGCGGCACTCATCAAGTTTCCGTTCCCGATGGTGCCGATTACGGACGAGCAGTTCGAGTTTGTCTCAGGCTGGGACCTCGCTGACGACGCGAGCCGCTACCTGATCCGCACGGGTGGGTGGGCCGTTCGCAACACCTCCGGCGCAGCGACACAGATGTGGGCAGGGATCATCGGCCTCGGCTCCATCGAGGCCGACGACCAGCTTTACTACCAGCAGGCAACGGGCGGAGCTGCCACCAACGTCCAGTTGACGGGCCAGATCAATCAGGCTGTACAGATTTACCGGGACGACGACGGTGACGGGAACCTAGCTGAGGGCTCCGACTACGACCGTCGCTCTTACTTTTCTCTCTTTGCTCGCGAGGCAAGCCAGCTCTACGGCAAGTCCACGCTCACCGACATCGGTGTGTCTCAGATGTCGTATCAGGCGTACCGCTTCCCGATCTCGACGGGAGCCGACCTCAAGATTGGTGACGCGGATGCTTACGTCTCCGCGTCCAAGGCGATCACCAGCGCTACTTGGGCCGCAGGTACCGCGACGATCAACACGACCGCTGTACACGGGCTGACTACTGGCGACTACGTAGAGATCACAGGAGTGACTCCAGCAGCGTACAACGTGCGCGGAACCGTCACAGTTTCCGACACTGACACGTTCACCATCGCGATTGCTAGCGATCCCGGGACGTACACCTCTGGCGGCACGGTCAAGACGATCCACTCGCTCGTCAAGATTCGCTACTTCGATCAGGCGTTCACCCGGGACGTTGACAGCACCACCGACCGCAGCTTTGGTATTGTGGTTGATGTAGGAACGCACTCCGGTGTGGACGGGTCGGCTCCGGGCGGGGCGTCAGTGTTCACGACGGCAGAGGGCGGCATCCCTACATCCAATAGCCCTTTCGCTGGCGGAACCCTCGTCGTCCACGAGGGTGGCGCAGCCGGAAGCTACACAGTCGTGTCTCACACCGCCACGACAGTTACCGTGACGGGGACTATCCCCGCCGCCACAAACGCAAGCTTCACGCTAGAGCCGCCCGCCCCTGTGCCTGCAACGGCAGAGGACATCTACACGGCCGTACAGTACCTCCTTCGCCAGAACTCGGACATCGACAGCACCGACCAGTCCGTCACGGGTAAGACGGCCGACCAGATCATGTACTTCGTCGGTGACACGCTAGTCTCTGGCCGAGCTGCTTCTGGCTCCCAGCCGACCAACCCGAACGGAGGCGGCTCCGGGGTCATCATCGAGGGCTTCCAGACCAGTGACACGAACCGCCTAGAGTTCTACGACAACACTGACACCAAGCGAACGTTCCCGTACGTCGCAACGCTCGTCATCAACTTCGGTGCCAACCTTGTCGGAGACGCAGACGCGGTGTACCGGGTGTTCTTCACCAACGACGATGCTGGCGACAACGCTGGCAACGACTACGGAACCTCTGGCGCGATCATCGTTCAGGATGCGAACGACGTGAATATGGCTGGGTCCGTGTCGGCCCAGTCGAGCGTGACGCTGTCTTACGACTACGACGGCAATGTCCAGCGCGGCGCTGCGTCTGCTGGCGACCCTGCCCCCATCACCGTGGTGGGCATCGGCCTCTCGACTGGCCAGTTCGTCTCCGCGACGGGGACCATCGAGCGTTCCACCTCCAACAGCATCTCGCTGGTTGCCCCGCTGGAGCGAAACTACGTCAACCCGTGACCCTAGGTCACTATCTCAGAGGACAGCACCGTGCAAGACGTATACACCGGCAAGGCTGTCTGCTCCCACCCCTCTTGTCATTGGTCGGTTGACGAGGGGTGGTCTGGTATTGAGGCTCGTTATGAGAACGCCGAGGGCGAGCCCGCGTGCTGGACGCACCGAGACGCCAGCCTAGACACCGCCCGGGAGGAGTAGTCAGTGGCAACGATCACGACCAACCAGACACTCGACAGCGCCGCTCGCACGGCGGGCGAGGTCATGACGATCAACGGCGGCGTCCTGACCATCGACACGGACACTCGCTGGCACGCGAACGCCCCTGCGAACATGACCGGCACCCTCGGCTCGTCCACGATCAACTCCGGCCTCGGTGGCGGCCTCGCTGTGGACGCCACCGCCGTCCGCTGGCTGCCCTACGACACCGGCTCGGGCAACGTCCCGGCCATCGGAACGACCATCACGCAGGGTGGCGTCAGCGGCTACTTGCTCGGCGTCTACGACACGCTCACATCGGCCCCTACCGCTGTCGGCGCTGCCGTGCCTGCCAACGGGTTCATCAAGTTCAAGAGCGTCACGGGAGGCCCGTTCACCACTGGCGCGCTGACGGGCATCGGAGCGAGCGCGACCGGTCCGGACGTGACTGGCTGGCTGGAGGTCGTGATGGAGGCAGCGTCCACCATCACCACGTCCCGCGTTGGCTCCGGCTTCGTCACGCGAGGCGACTGGTTCTACCTCGACGACACGACCGGAACGCTCGGCCAAGTCCTGCAGGTTCCGACCAACGGCGGCGGCGATGGAACGATGTGTCCCGGCGTCTGGATCGAGACAGCAGTCGGCAGTGACGAGTACGAGTTCTGGCCCGCCCTGCACAGCTTCTCTGGCTTGTCGAATGGATGGTTCAACCAGTCGCTCGGTGCGCCTCGTGACTACACCGATGGTCGCCAGAAGTTCGTCAAGATGCTCACGAACGGCCAGATGCAGTTCGGTGAGGCACTCGATCAGTCCGCCACCTACGCCTCGGTGTCGCAGGCATCCACCTACACCACGACAGGCGTTGCCTCCACATACACATGGGTCGGCAACGTCGTCAAGGTCACGTCCGTCAACCACCGCCACAAGGTCGGGGAGCAGGTCTACCTCGACTTCACATCTGGTGGCGCGACGGCGAACGACGGCCTCTACACGATCACCGAGGTCACCGGCCCCAACACGTTCAATGTCGCCCTGACCGGCTCCGGTGCAGCGGGCAACGTCACGGTCATCAAGCTCATCACCGTCACCTTCACCGCGCACGGCCTGTCAGTCGGGGAGCAGGTCTACCTCGACTTCACCACGGGCACGGCGACCGACGGCCCGTACACCGTCTACTCGGTGACAGGCGCGAACGCCTACACCGTTCTCGCACCACAAGCTGCTACCTCCGGCAATGCCACCGCTGTATCGAGGATCACCGTCACGTTCACCGCGCACGGCAAGCTGGCGGGTACCGAGGTCTACCTCGACTTCACCTCCGGCACGGGCGTGGACGGTGTGTACGAGATCCGCGACCTGCCGACGGCAGTCACAGCCAACGCCTTCACCATCAACGCGGCCATCGCTCCCGGCGCGACCGGCAACGTGACGATCCGAACGTGCATCGGCCACGTTCCTGTGAGCGGCCTCCGCACCCGCGTGCCCAACATCTTCCTGCGCCAGACGCAGACGACTGACACCTCAACCTACGCTGTCACCTCGAACGTCTGCACCGTGACGGAGACGGGTCACGGCCACCTCGTCGGTGAGATCCTCTACCACGACTTCACGACTGGGACCGCGCCGGACGGCTTCTATCAGATCACCTCGGTGGTGGCTAACTCCTACACCTTCAACGTCACCACCGCGAACACCTCGGGCAACGTCACACGCCGAGGGCGCTACTACAACCAGACCCCTGATCCAACCATTGCTGATCGACCCGACTTCACCACGGGCGGCGCAGGCGTCATCGACTGCGAGTTCGTCTACGGTGACTGGTACTTCCTGTCGGCCAACCCGTACCTGCACCGCATGGTCCACTGCGCCACGATGGACACCATCAACATCTCCGAACCTGCCTCGCCCATCGTGCTCGAAGATGTCGGCATCGGCATGTTCGGAGCGCAGGACCTTCGAGCACTCCAGTTGACCAAGATCCTCAACGGAGGCACGGTCACCGACGTGGTGGCCATGCGCGGTAACGTCCCCGGAACGACCGACCATGCGACCGAACTCACCGGATGCGACGGCGTGAACTTCACCGGCCTTCGCACCGGCATCATTCGCCATGACGTTCGCTCGACGGGTCAGGCGATCCAGCTTACGAACACGACCAACTGCACCTTCACGGGCACCAAGGTGCAGGGCCATGCCGTATCCGTCTCGGCCTGCGCTGACATCACCTTCACCGACACGGACTACTGCGACCGGCTGATCGGCTTCACCAACACGGGTGCCCTGTACGCCTTCAACGTGGCGACCAAGAGCGCCGACATCGACATCAACGGTGTCTCGTTCGGCCTCGGCGGAACCGTGCCTCGCGTCCACCCCTACAGCGGCATCCTGACCGTGGCCGTCTGCGACCGCGTGAAGCTGCGGAACGGCGGAACGCGACTGAATCCGCTGACGCCGAACGACAACGGCATCAACGCGATGGGTGTGCTCGCACTGTCAGGCGGTACCAACACGGGCCTCCAGTTCCAGAACCTCCACGCAGGCATGGTGCGATCCGCCTCGATCCTCACGACGCTCAACGACGACAAGGACTGTCGCGTCGAGAACTACAGCGCGATCCTGCTCTCTACGAACATCGCGGGAACGACGTTCACCTCGTCGTCCCTCGACACCGTGCTCAAGGCCATCGGCGTCGGCTCCAGCACCGTCGCGGCAAACGCCTCGGTGTACGGCAACCACTTCCACGACGCCTTCAACTGGGACGAGTACGGAACGCTCGTCCTCGCCATGAACGAGCCGACGGCAGCCACAACGGATCAGGTGACCATCCTCTCCGGCAACCCGCAGTTCACGTCAGCACCGGGCCTCGCCATGCTCACCTCGGGCGACGAGATCCTGTTCGAGATGCCCTACTACGCGCAGGGCCACACCGGGTTCCTGCGCGGCACTTCGACGCAGCCGACCTTTACCGGCACGAACCCGAACAACCACGACATCACGTACAAGATCGACAAGAACGATGGCAACGGCTTCAACGCCAGCTACCGCAACCTCGCGTACAAGCGAGCGGGCGCGGGCGGCGTCAATGCCTCCACCACCGTCACGATGACCAGCACGACCGGCGTGGCCGTGGGCGACTACGTCTTCGGTACCAACATCGGCGTCAATGCCAAGGTCGTCAGCATCGACAGCGGCACGAACATCACGGTCGATGTCGCCAACATCGGCACCGTGTCCGGCGTGCTGGTCTTCAACCAGCTTCCGAACGAGGTCATCGACCCGGCCGACGGATTCAAGCTCCGGATCCGAGTGGTCTGTAACACCACCGCGACCAACAACTCACTCACCTACCTGTCCATCGACACCATGAGCACCTACGCGGCCCAGCAGGCCGTTAGCTACCCGCTCGACCCAGTCTCGGCCACGCTGTCCCTCACGGGTCTCAAGGCGAACACCGAAGTGCGCGTGTTCCGCACCTCCGACGACGTGGAGCTTGCCGGAATCGAGGACAGCGGAACGTCGTTCACATACAACTACGAGTGGACCGGCACTGACACGAATGTCTACATCGTTCTTCATCACCTCGACTATCTTCCTGTAAGATATGAGGGACAGGTCCTTGGGTCAACAGGGCTAACACTCCCCATCCAGCAGGTGGGCGACCGGCAGTACCTCAACCCGTAGGAGGGGGACGCATGGGATTCACATTCAATGGAACCACCAAGGTAGTCACCCTTACCCCCGGCACAACGACGTTTGAGGTGGGTGACCTGTACTCTCGGTGGAAGGATTGGGTAGCCACTGGTGACAATGCCAAGTACCCCATGGCGTTCTCCGTCGTTGGTGGAGACCCGACCTCCGGCAGCAACTTCATCTACCCGTACTACTTCCTAGAGAACGGGTGGAAGGTTCGTCCGCAGGAGGCAAACCACCAGCTCATCGTCGAGGGTGCTCTTCTTGTGCAGGGCGGAGGCAACCCGTACCTACCTACCATTGGCAGCTACAACGTCCAGATCATCGCTGACGTGCCTGTGCGAGCCGAGGGGGTCGCCACTGGCGGTGGCGGCGGAGGGGGCCTGACCGCACAAGACGTTTGGGAGTACGACGTGTCCACGGCCACCATCGAGGGATCTGCTGGGCAGAAGCTCAAGGACGCCCTCTCCAAGCTGTTCTTCAAGAGCTGATGCTACTATCAGTAGAACAGTTCTGGCTCTCCGGATGGAGCCCCCTCATCACGTTGGGACTTTCCGACGCGCTCGGAGTGAGCGACGGGTTTTCCCTATCAACGTCTCTGACGGCGCAGGCTTCTCTCGCGCTAGATGATGTCTTTGTCAGTACGTTCGGCAAGCAACTTACAGACGATGCTCTTGTTCGAAGTACTGTCTCCCGGGAGTGGGGAATCTCAGTAACACGAGAAGAAACCCTCTCTCTGCAGGACATTCTAGGAAAGAACTACAGCACAGACCTCTCCGACTCCGTGGGCTCATCTGAGGGCTTCGGCTTTGGCCAGTCAGTTAGGCAGTTTGCTGAAGAGCTTGTATCCTTTGACGAGGTGACCTCGGCGGGGGCGTACTACCGAGACATCCCTCAGACCGTCGGAATCTCGTCTTCCAGAATGTTTGGCTTGTCAAGGCAAACCGAGGACTCGCTGGCGGTGCAGGACGCCCTTGAGGCAGTACTGTACCAGCAGTTGTTTGGGTTTTTGTCATCGACCATGGGCCTATCGAGCGACACGGCGTTCATGTCCACGACACGACTCTCAGACGCCCTTTCCCTCGCGGCAGAGAGTCGTGCGGAAGTAGCCCGCGAGCTGTCTGACACGATGGGGGCCCTGTCAGACAGTCTGCGTCGAGACGTAGGCGTGGGCATCTACGACACTAGCTCGCTAGTTGACAGTGTTGACGTGTCTCTAGACCTGTCTGAGGACCTGTTCGTCTACTTGTCTGACACCCTGTCACTCCTTGACGATCTAGCAAAGTCCACCGAGCTGGTAACGGAGTCAACTATGCTCCTATCCGACAGCCCACTGTCGTCGTGGTTCATACTGCTCTCGTACCGAGAGTCTATGTACCGGGCCAGCCTCGTCGGTGTGATCCCGCACGGCATTGAGGAGCCGCGCGTCCCACAGGGCCCGCCTGTGGGGGTCTTTCCTGTCTCAGTAGAGACGCCGGTTGACTACACAGTACTGCTAACAACGAATGTGCCAGAAGCGAAGGTGCGTGCCCTGTGAACCTAACTACTTACTCAGGAGATTCACTCCAGATTGTCTGCAACGTCAAGGCGCGGGCGGGCTCACAGGCGGCGCTAAACCTCACCGGGTGTACTGTTGCGTTCAAAGCCGTCTCCGCCTCGGGGAACAACGTCACCCTGAACAAAGCGGTCGGGTCCGGCGTGACAATCCTAGACGCGGCTGCCGGGTCACTCCAGATCGACTTGACACCATCCGACACGCTTGCCCTTGGGGCAAGCGGAAGCTACAGGTATTCAGTACGAGTGACCGTTGACCCCAACCACGTACACACTGTCGCGGTGGGTACGATCACGGTCAAGAAGTCACTCTAGCAGTATCGCACGCCGCGAAGCTCCATCTCTTTGCGGAGGACATCAGCCACCTCCGCCCCGAGGCAGTGCTCGACCAGCTCTAGGTAGGTAGCGCAGAACTCAGGCCCGTGGGCGGCGTGGAGCTTGTACGTCCTCCCCATCCTGTAGAAGGTGGCGACGTGGGCCACCTCGTGCAAGATGTACATGGGATGCCATGCGTTCCGTGGGAGCGTGATGAGTCGCTTGTGCCCGTACGCGTGGCCTCCACGGCTCTTGGCCAAGTTGACGGTGACGTACGGGAGGTCCGGGTATCGACTCTTCCACCACCGCGACTGTGTAAGCTGCTGGATGTAGTAGCGAACGTCTGACAGCTCGTCCATGAGCCCTTGGCCCCAGTGAGGAACCCGTTCTTCCGCACGGTACAGCTTGGCCTTTTGGCTATCACGGGGCCTCACCGACTTCCGGCGCGGCGGCCTTGGTCCCCACGCGAGCCTCTTTCCAGCCAACAGCTTGTTGACCTCGGCCTCCACCATGGGCCCGATGGTGCTCCACGTGGGCTGCTCCGGCAAGTCCCAGCGGTACCGGGTCTGGCGGCCCTCTCGGCCCAAGATGACCCGTGTTGACCCTTCAATGAGGTCGTACGTCGCCCACACACCCTCGGTGAGGAAGACCTTGACCTGCTTACTGCCGGGCCGCACGCTTTCGAATCGTACCTGCATGGCCTCACCATAACACACCCCGTCGCGGCTTGCAACCCCGGCGATTCTGTGCTACAGTGATGGGCATGAAGGAAGAACTCACACAGTACCTCGTAGGCATAGGCGACCAGATCGGCGTCGAGTTCTACTACGTTGGCGGCTCTGTCCGAGACGAGCTGCTTGGCTTGCACGCCCCTGATGACTTCGACCTCGTTGTTCGGGGCCTGCCCATGGATGAGCTGATGGAGGCCCTGCGCCCCTTTGGAGGCGTCGAGTTGACGGGGCAGCTTTTCCCAGTGCTTCGGTTCCACACACGGGAGGCTGGCTTCGGACAGCTTGACCTAGCGCTGCCGCGTACCGAGGTTTCCAACGGATCCGGGCACAATGACTGGGAGGTGATGACGGACCACACCCTCTCCATCGAGGAGGACTTGGTTCGTCGTGACTTCACCGTCAACGCGATGGCGGAGAACCTCAAGACTGGCGAGCTGCACGACCCTCTGGGTGGCAAGGCCGACCTTGAGGCGGGCGTCCTGCGCTCCATCAACAACCAGTCCTTTGAGGATGACCCGCTCCGCGTGATCCGGGGCATGCGCTTCGTGGCGAAGCTCGGCTTCGAGGTGGAGGCTGAGACCCTCGTTCAGATGACCCAGAACGCGCACCTGCTCGTGACGGTCTCTGGGGAGCGGTTCCAGATGGAGTTCCTCAAGATGCTCACCGCCCCGCACGTCGGCAAGGCGTTGCGGCTGCTGCGGGACATCGGGGCACTTCCCCATTTCCTGCCCGAGCTGCAGGCGGCTGTGGGCTGCGCGCAGAACCAGTACCACTCTCACGATGTGTTCGAGCACACCGTACGTGTGGTGGAAAACTGCACCTCCCGAGACCCTTACGTCCGTCTGGGCGCGCTGCTGCACGACATCGGCAAGCCGAAGGTCAAGTGGGTTGGACTTGACGGCGTGGCGCACTTCTACATGCCAGAGAAGGGTCAGGAGTTCCTTCAGCCCCCCGAGGTGGCGGGCGCACACGAAGAGGTTGGAGCGGAGATGGCGTGGGCCATCATGTCCCGGTTCAAGTTTGCCCTGTCTGCACGCACACGCGTGTCCGCGCTGGTTCGGGAGCACATGTTCTCGTCCACGCTGACTCCTCGTACAGCACGTCGGCTCATTGCTCGTCTGGACAATGTCCCGGGCGGGGTAGAGGCCAACGTCCACGCGCTGTTCGCGATACGATTCGCCGACACCCTTGGGGGCAAGACCAACTGGTCCACGGACGACCTGCTTCGAAATAGCGTTGGGTACGACCTCGTGCTCAGAGAGCTGGAGCAGCAGTCCGCCGTGACGGTGCGTGACCTCGCGCTCAACGGGCACGACTTGATGCGTTTCGGTCTCAAGGGACCGCAGATCGGCGAGATGCAGCGAGCGATGCTGGAGCAGGTCCTCGATGACCCGGAGGCCAACACGCGAGAGAACCTGCTGGCCTTCGCAGCCGGGTACGTTGAGACCGCGTGGCCGGAGCTGACCCGATAGTGGTTCTCGGACTTCTGTGCTAAGATAGTGGGTGACGTACGAGTCTCCCATCACTGCGCAGAAGTCCGAGGCCGCTGCCGCGATGGTGCGGCACATTCAGAATGGGTACATCCCAAAGGACATCCGCACTCAGGGGATGCCGGAGGGGTTCGACTTTCGTGACCACCAGCGAGCTTCGGTGGCATTCTGCGCCCTTACACCTAAGTGCCTCATCTTGGACGAGATGGGGCTGGGGAAGACGCTCACTGGTGCGGGGCTGTTGAAGTACCTAGATGATCGGGGGCAACTCACCGACTACCACGGCGGGCAGCGGGCCATCGTTCTGACCACCGCCCCGAACGTCATCCCATCGTGGCAGATGGACGGCTTTGAGAAGTTCTATCCGGACATGCCCGTCGGGGTGGCTCGGGGGACAAAGAAGCAGCGCCTCAAGGTATACAACGACCCCAACTGGAAGGTACTGATCCTCGGGTACGAGACCCTACGAAACGACGTGGACTGGGTCAGCCAGCTACCCTTCAAGTACGCCATTCTAGATGAGGTTGACGTGCTGGGGAACCCACAGTCGCTTGTGACGCAGGCTGTGACCCGAGTCGTGAAGGACACGGAACGGACGGTCGGTATGACCGGAACCTTCCTCACGCACCGAACGTTGATGAACGCGCACTCGATCCTGCAGGTCTTGGGCATCGACAAGGCGTTTGCCCCGAACCGCACTACGTTCTCCAACTACTACCACACGTGGGAGACGGTAGAGCGGTACGTCAAGGTGGGAAAGGGGCCGAACCGCCACACCAAGAAGGTCTTCACCAAGGAGTTCGTGTCACTACAGAACGTCAACGAGTTCCGTGAGAAGCTGCGCCCGTTCTACCTGCGCCGAAAGCGAGAGGACGTGAACATCAAGGTGCCCGAGATGCGGCACATCGCCAAGTACCTAGAGCCGACGGCCGACCAAGAGCGCCTGTACAAGCAAGCCAAGCAAGGGTTCCTCAAGCTCGGAACGATGGAGCCGAAGGAGCTGGACCGGACGTGGGATTACCTCCGGGCTATTTGTATCAACACGATCCTTGTCGGTGGCAAAGAGTCCAGTGCCAAGATGGACTACCTTGAGGGGATGCTCAAGGGGGAGTGGAAGAACGAGAAGGTCGTTGTGTTCGTCAACCGTCTGGAAGCTGTAGAGGCTTTCTGCAAGCGGCTGGAGAACGTGAAGAACGAGGACGGCACCAAGGGCATCGGGTACGCCAAGATCATCGGGGCGTCGAGTGACAAGCAGCGAACGGACGCACTCAAGAGGTTCCGGGAGGATCCTAACTGCCGCGTCTTCATCGGGACCCGTACGCTGGTTCGTGGTCTCAACCTGCAGGTCGCTCGCATTCAGGTGAACTTCGAAGTTCTGCCAAACCCGGGGGAGCAGCAGCAGGTAGCGGGGCGTGTGGCTCGGGATGGGTCTGAGCATGACGAGTGCCTGATCGTGACTCTGATGATCTACGGAACGCTGGAGCATGCGTGGTACAAGTACGTGTCCTCTAAGCAGGCTGTTTCCAACTTTGTTCTGGGAGACTCTTCCGAGATTTTCACGGCCCTATCCCCCAAAGAAATCTTCGAGTTCATCAAGTCATGAGTGTCAACTGGAACACGGGCGAGTGCTACTGCGAGCAGTGCACCATTTACTGTGGGCCTCCCGGACCACCAGACCCGTTCGATTGGTGTGAGGAGGGCGGGCACAAGCCGCACCGGTCCGACGGATCATGCTGGTGCTACAGGAGCTTTCACCCCGCCGAGTTCGGTGCTAAACTACTGATGCAGCCGAGTCTTGTGTACGCCCACGCGGCACCTCGGTTCGACAACGTGATCTGGACAGGGTATGTCGAGTAAGAGCTGGAATCCACAGGGACGTAGCAAGAAGCTGCTGGTTGAGTGCCAGAGGTACTTCAACGACTACTCAGAGTTCGTGACCCTCAAGCAGCTCTTCTACCTGCTGGTGCAGGATGGGCTCCTTCGCAACGATGAGGCTAGCTGGCGCAAGCTCAAGACGCTGACGCTAAAGGCTCGCAAGCACGGGCGCATGGACCCAATGGCGTTTTCGCTGAACAAGCACGCCACAGAGACCACCTACACCGCCGACGCAGACTCCTACCTGCAAAAGATGGTCAAGGACTTTCGTATCCCGCGTACGTTCGACCAGAGCAACTACTTCGAGATTTGGGTGGAGCGAGAGCCGCTCAACGTCTTCGTCGAGAACCTGCTTCGGGAGTACGACATCCCGGTGTTCGTCACGGGCGGGTACAGCAACTTCTCCTTCACCTACTCTGCCGCAGAGCGCATTCGGGATAGCCTATCGAGGGACGGCGCTCCACGCATCCTGTACCTGTCGGACTTCAGCGCCAGCAGCTTCAAGATGTTCGAGATTCTCTCTGAGGAGCTTGGTAACGAGCTTGGTTTGGCGAGGTCAGAGGTCGGATCCATCTTGTTCAAGGGGGCCGTTCTCCCGGAGCACATCGTCAAGTTCAACCTCCCCGCGTGCTATACCCCCTCACACGAGAAGCGGAGCAAGCGGTTCAACGAGCTGTACGGCGATCTGATGCAGCTAATGTGTCTCCCCGAGGACGCCTGCGTTGAGGTTGAGTCCCTCAACCCCAAGGACCTGTCCACAATCATTCACAACGTGATGTTCGGCCTTCTAGATCAGGACACGATGGCCGCCGTTGCACAGAAGGAAGCGGAGAGCCTGAACCTCCTGCGAGCTAAGCTGAAGGGAGACTAGATGGCCAACGACATCTTGAACACCGTGTTCAAGGGAGTGCTAGAGGGGGATCGGGAGAGGTACCTACACCTGTACGAGAAGGTGGAGGACTCGTACTTCGACGGACCGTACAGCGTTCTATGGAAGATCCTGTGCCGCGTCTACGACGTGTCGAAGCAGATCATCGACCGTCCCACGCTGGACAAGGTTCTGCCCGCAGCAGGATTGTCCGTCGAGATGGTCGTGCAGGTAGAAGACCTGTGGCGTCAGCTTGAGGTCATGCCTCCCGTCAGTGAGGCCGACTTTGCGATGAGCGTCCACCTCTTGCAGGAGGACCACCGCACCAACCTGACCGGGGAGGCCCTGACCGGTGCGCTAGAGATCCTGCGGATCGGTGTCAAGGAAGAGCGAACCGGGGTCGTGAAGCAGGGAGCTTCCGACGCGCTGGAGTACTTTCGGGAACACGCGGCAGCGTTTGAGAGCATCGGCGCAGAGCCGATGCCGGAGTTCAACATTCGAACTCAGAAGGACGACATCCTCGCGGAGCTTCTTAGCGAGGACAACATGTCTCGTGTCTCCACCGGGATCGTGCCGCTGGACGAGATGACCATGGGCGGGCACGGCAAGGGAGAGCTGTGGATCCCCGTGGCTGGTACCGGCGTGGGAAAGTCCATGATCTGTACCAACATCGCGTGGCACCGCCTCATTCAGGGTGACAACGTGGTGTACTTCACCACAGAGACGCTGTTCCACCAGATCCGCCACCGTATCGTCATGCGGCACACGCATCTACCTCAGTTCGGGGTTCCGAACGGCCTGAGCAGCATGAAGGTCAAGATGCACTCTGCTGCCGAGCCTACGCTCTCAGATACAGAGTACGAAGCGTACGTCGCTGCTGTCACGGACTTCACCGAGAACCCCGAATACGGGCAGCTCGTAGTCATCCAGATTCCGGACAAGACGCGGATGTCTGCCGTGGTGGCAAAGCTCTACCGCTGGAAGGAGATTCTCGGGTCCATCGACTACTGCATCATCGACTCCCTCGACATGCTCGCCGCAGAGATGAAGCGCAGCGAGCAGCGTCACGAACTTGACGAGGTCGTCAACGGGGCCAAGGCCCTGTGTGTCAGTTTTGACCACGGAACGGGACTTCGCGTGCTTGCCCCGTGGCAGGCGTCACGCCACGGGCAGGAGGAGGCGAAGCAGTCTGGGCGGTACAAGATCAACGCACTCGGCGACACCCACATGGCGGCCAAGCGAGCCGACCTCGTGGGTGCGCTCCTAGAGAACGAGCAGGCCCCGACCAAGCTCAAGTTCCAGACACTCAAGTTCCGAGACGCCTCCCCGGAGGACTTCGAGGTGGACGTGTTCTACGACCACGCGTACATCGGGTCAGACGTGTCTCTACGCAACGACGACATCGGCGGGCTGGAGAGCATCCTGTGAAGACGATCTTTGACGCGATCAAGGAACAGGTCACGATCTTTGACGTGTGCGACCTAGCGGGCGTGCACTATCACACCAAGGTAGACGGACACAAGGTCTTCTGCCCGTTCCATGACGACACTACCACCAAGTCCGGATACATCTACCCGGACACGAATACGTTTAGGTGTTTCGTCTGTGCCCGCAACTGGGATGTCATCGACTTTTGGGCCCAGCACAATGAGTGGTGGAAGCCGCACAAGAAGACCGGAGAGCCAACACTCGACGTGGGGAAGGCGATTGCAGACCTCAAGACCCGGTTCGGGATCGAGGTTGTGCAGCCCACGTGGGAGCAGAAGTTCTTTGCCCTGCGCGGCGAGGAGACTACCCCGCAGGGGTACGCGGGCTTCCCTCTTGCTGAGCGTGTCAAGATGCGAGACTACTACGCGTGGACAACGCAGCTCCGTCTCCGGGAGGTGGACAAGGCCCGTCGAGCAGAGACGGTTGATCGGGCTCTGGCGCTCTGGGATCAGCTAGACGCCGTTGATCTTGACACGGACAGTTGGAAGTCCGACTTGAATCGTTGGCTGGACTGTGCTAGACTGCTAGCATGAGCCGGTACGTCAAGATGACCAGAGTTGCGCTTGCGAAAGAACTCCGCAGGCGTCGGGTTGTGCCGAGTTGGACCACCAACTACATGAGCAAGAGCGGGCTGGTCAAGGTGTTGGAGTTCTCGGACACAAACCCGGGGGTGAACGTGCGGATTTCAGACAAGGACTTGGCGAGGCTGGAGGCCAAGCGAGAGGCGCACAAGGCCAAGACGAAGACGGCCAAGAAGGAGCGAGCTGCGCGCTACGGGACAGACAACCTAACCCGGCGTGAGATCCTCCTGAACCTCGTCAACTCGACCCCGGGGCTGCGCTTTGCCGAGAAGAGGGTCTACGACGAGCCGTTTGACTCACCCACTGGGAACACCCGAGCAACAGTTGCTAACGTGTTCGTGGACGATGACGGCAATGAGTACAACTTCACGCGGGCTGAGTGCAGTACAATGCACAAGGACATGGGCGTAGACATGCCGAAGGTCGCTTTTCAGCACGCGCGTAAGCCAACGGCCGAGGTAGCCCGGTCGCAGGGAAAGAAGACCTTTGGTGACCTGTGGTAGAGGAGCACCCAGTACGCGGTAACGTGGGGGTGTGGGCAAGGTTCGAGCGGGACCGGCCCGCCGTCGCCTTCCTTGAGGGCGCACCCGGTGTAGGGAAGTTCCTTGGCCTGTCTCAGTCTGCCGCGCGCATGACCGGGCCCGAGAACATCGTGGCGTACCAAAACATGACGATGCAGGACGTTCGGGAGCTTGCTGACTGGCTCCTGTGGAGGTCAGACGCGCCCAAGGTAGCCATTCTTGAGCCCGGAGACTGTTACCCGGGAGTCTGGACGTACCTCAAGTCACTGCTGGAGGAGCTTCCCGAGGGCCACCACGTGTGGGTCGTGTCCTCGGCAAACCACCCTGCTCCTAAAAGCCTCGTTGGCCTTGGGTACAGGTACACCCTCTCCCTGCTGACCTCCTCTGAGCTAGGGCAGGCGTTTCAAGATGCTGGAACGTTCGCGCAGGACGCACAGTACCTCCACACCCTAGGGAGCGTGGACTTGGCTCTGGGGATGAACCGGGCCCTCAATGTCAAGCCAGCCGTTTCGAGCTGGCTGGAAGCTGTTGACCAGTCTAACCGTGGACTACTTCTGACTGCCACGAAAACGTGGGAGCAGAGGCACACGGACTTGCTGATGGCTGAGCTAGAGAAGCAGCTCGGCAAGAAGACTATCGTGGACGGGCATCGCCTGTCGCGGGTGGATAAGGACCGGATTCTCCGCGCGCTGACGTTCCTCAGTGATTGTCCGAGCCCGTACATCGGCGCGGTGACGGCGGGCCTGTCGCTCATGCCCGGCCGCTAGGTTGCGTCTTGGCCAGAAGTGTGCTATCCTGTGAGCATGCCAGACTGGACGCACACACACGTACTTAGCGACACCCACGGGTGGTTCGATCTCATGATCGAGATGCTTGGTGAGCAGGGACTCGTGGACAACACGGGGAAGTGGGTTGCTGGGCCCGGGCACCGACTCATCCATCTGGGAGACTCAGTAGACCGAGGCCCTGACAGCGTCAAGACATTCATGTGGCTGCGAGACCTCCAGACCCAGCTCGGTCCGGAGCAGGTTGTCCGGCTTATCGGGAACCACGAGTTCGCGTTCTGCGGCGGGCCTAGCTTCTACGGAACGGACCAGCAGGTACACGATTCGAGCATCCCGGACCTTATGGTCGAGGACGGCAAGGCCGGTGTTCTGAAGTTTGCTGAGTCCCTTCAAACGGAGGACGGGCAGTGGCTCCTCGTGCATGGTGGGCTTGACCCCCGAATCATGGAGGGAGGCCCGATGAGCGCCGTAGCGCGGGACGTTGCAGAGCACCTCAATGACATCGGGGTGGATTTCTTCAACGAGTACATCCCAAACTGGCGCTACTCTCAGGATCGACTTCCGGAGTGGGCTAAGAGGATGGGCCTCACAATCGAGGAGGCTCGCGACTCGCAGGAGGCCCTTGAGCAGGAGTGTGACATCCTTCAGGGAATCAGCCGCGTGCGCGGAGGGTACGGCTCGGTTTCTGGCGTCACGTGGTGCGACATCAAGGAAGAGCTTGTCCCGCAGATGGACAAGCTGCAGGTCCGGCAGATCGTCGGACACCGGTCTCACGACGAGATCACCTTCTACGACGACAAGCTGATCGGTGTCAACGTCCACTACGGACTTGCTCAGCTCCTCACGTACGACCACGCGAGCGGTCTGTTCGACACGTCTCGGCTACACCGGTCCGAAACACACCAGTGGGACCCACTGCGTGGTCCGCAGTGGAAGTAGACAACCCCACCTGAAAGGCACTTGCATGCGCGCTCTCTTCCTTCTGCTCCTTTGCGTGTTCGTCCTCTGGGGAGCTTCTGCGGCAGCCAAGACGGGCCTTGTTGCCCTCGGGATCCTTATCGGAATCCCCTTGCTGTTCGTACTCGCCCTCGCGGTCATCGCGATCATTGCCACTCTCCTTGACCTCTAGTGGCTTCGTACGCACAGATCCTCAAGTCGAAGGCGCAGGGACGCCGACAGTGGTGGTATATCTCTGGGTCCGTCCCTGCGCTTGTACATGACGCGTACGAGCTTGCCCTCGCACACGTGTACAGTGTGAACGTCCCGGTCACAAAGTCTGTGCTTGTCGGGTCCGAGACCACTCTTGATGAGGTTGTCTTTGAGCTGAGCAAGGACCACCACGGGGAGCGGCTAGTCGTGGTTCTACACGAGGCTGAGAAGTTCGACGGCTGGGACAGCCTAGTCAGGATTCTTCGAACCCTTGACTCCTCTCGCTTCTTCATCGCAGTCTCGAATGCGGCCCCACCAGAGACCAAGGACACGTGGGCCAAGACCTTCGTCGGGACGCAGAAGGCGCGCTTCGTTGTGTGTAACGAGATGAGCCCGGAGGACAAGTCTACGTGGGTTCAATCTCGGCTGAACATCGAACAAGACGCTGAGAACTACCTGATTCAGCGCGCGTGGGGAGACTACGACTGGCTCCTAAACCAGATCCGCAAGCTGGAGTACCTGAGCTGCAAGAAGATCGAGCTGAAGTTGGTCCAGACAGTCTGCTCAACGCATGGAACACCCCCGTTCATCGAGCAGCTCTGCATGGGGGAGAAGGGGAAGCGTCCTGCGCTCGTGTCCCTTGCGCGTGGCGGAGTTGAAACCACGACGCTGGACGCGCTTACCCGCCATCTCACTAATCTGGTCCACCTCAACGAAGAGAGCCGAAGCGTCGGCACCTCGTACCGTCTGCTGGTAGAGAGAACGGGCTTGACTCAGAAGGAGATTTCTGTCTTCAAGCCGTCGGCAGTATACTATGACCTACAGGCTACGTCAAGGTGCTTCACTGCCTTGGCCCGCATGTACGAGGGACTGCGAAGGTGCGACCGTACGGCGTACCTCGCGCTGGTAACGCGTTGGTGATGGAAGAGATGAACCCAAATAGCATTGTACGCTGCTACGGGTGTGAGGCGCAGGTTCGCGCCTTCGCCACACAGCTTGAGCCGACCGGAGAGCATGGCGATCTGGAGCGGTGGTGCAACGCTTGTCTCGACGGAATCAACGAGGTATCCACGTCCCTGATTCCGAACAAGCAACAGGCGCTTGAACAGAGCGTGAAGAACATCCTAGAGGGAGACACTGAATGAGGCTGATCCAGACGGACGGCGAAGGCAACATCGTGGGCGAGGTCAAGACGTTCGACCCGATTGCTGGTATCCATGACGCAGTTCGCATCGCGGCTCAGCAGGGCGGCGATGGGGTCTACTGGGCTGACACGGGTGACGGCAAGTACTTCGAGTTCAACGTGCAGAACGGTCAGGCCCACGGTCTAACCGAGGAGGGCTGGCGCTCTGGCGTGCCGGGAGAGATCCTCGACAACTCTGACATGGCGGAGCGAATCTCTCGCCCCGCGTCTGAGTTCGGCGGTTTCTTCCACGATCCGGATGCACAGGTCGAGACCCCTGCGGTGAACTTTCTCATGCCGGACACAACGGCTGCTGTAGCTGCGCGAGAGGCTTCCGAGGCTGAGGCCCGTGCCGCTGCTGAAGCGGCTGCTGCTGAGGCTCCCGCAGAGGAGGCCCCTGCAGAGGAGGAATCCCCTGTAGAGGAGACTGTCGAAGCCCCCGAGGGCGAGGAGGCCGAGGAGGGCGACGAGGGTGAAGACCCTGACGCACCGAAGGCCGCCAAGGGTGGAGACGCAGCCGAGGCCGCGCCCGCCGAGTGAGGACCGCTGAGTGCCACCGCCCGGGCCACACTCTCCGGGCGGTGGCTGCAGCATGCAACGAAGCACCAGACGCACGGAGAACAAGTTGACACTACCGCAGATCAATAGCAAGACCGGCGCTAGTGGGGACTACCGACTCGTGACCACGGCTGAGGAGCTGGAGGCTGTCCGCCTTGAGCTAGAGGCCGCAGACCTGATCGCGGTTGATACCGAGACCGAGGGCCTTGAGTACGAGGCCGTCATCGTGGGGGTGTGTCTCTCCACCAAGCCCGGGACCGGGTACTACATCCCGATCCGACACGAGATGTACCCGGGCGTGCTGTACGAGAACCAGCTCCCGTCGGTGCAGGTCTTCGATGCGATCCGCTTCGCCCTTGAGACGCGACCATGTGTCGGTCACAACACGAAGTTCGACAAGCAGGCACTCTGGAAGGACGACGTTGACTGCAACTTCGTCCACGACACCCTTGCTATCGCGAAGTTGTTCGGGACATGGAAGAACAACGGCCTCAAGTTCCTCGTGAAGTTGGAGTTCGGGCACGAGATGGCCGAACTTGACAGCCTGTTCAAGAGGGTAGGGAACAAGAAGCCCGACATCCGTCCGGCTGTCCTGTCCCCGGAGGAGATTTGTAACTACGCCGCCGAGGACTCCAACTGGACCTTGCAGCTCTGCCTCAAGTATCTCGCGCGCATCCCGAACCTCGTGAAGAACCGCCTGTACCAGCTTGAGATGAAGCTCCTGCCGGTCGTGGCGGAGATGGAGGCGTTCGGTCTCCCTGTCTCTCGGACCTTCCTTGAGGAGCAGGGCAAGATTTGTGCCGCACATGAGAAGCGCCTTGAGAAGGAAATCGTTCAGGATGTGCGGGAGCTTCTACAGGACCCTGAGTACACCTGCAACTTTGGCTCCCCGAAGCAGCTAGCAACGCTGCTGTACGAGCACCTCAAGCTCCCTGTCCAGATCAACGCGAAGAGCGGGAACCCGTCCACCGACAAGGACGCGCTGGCTGAGCTGGCCAAGCAGAACCCGGTAGCCGCGCGCATCCAGACGCTCCGCACGATGGGTAAGCTCAACGGAACCTACCTGACAGGTCTGCTTTCCAAGGTTCACCCGGACGGGCGTATCCGTGGCGGGTTCAACCAGTTCGGTACTGACACGGGCAGATTCTCGTCGTCTAAGCCGAACCTGCAGAACCTCCCGCGTACACAGACATTTTACCTGTGGCCAGCCGACGACCAGTCGCTCGCGGAGGAGTTCATCGACCCGAAGTACTTCCGCCGAACACCAGATGGGCTTTATGAGTTCTGGGACGCTTCGAAGGAGAAGTGGAAGGACAAGGCCGACGAGATTGTCGGCTACGTCAACGAGGACGGCAAAGAGAAGACCAAGATGGCCGTCGCGTCTGACGGCAAGACGTACGGGATTGAGAACGGGGTTTTCAAGGAAGTGTGGCGCTGCCCGACACGAGACTTCGTCGCAGCGTCCCCCGGGCACTACATCATCGAGGCGGACTTCTCTCAGATCGAGCTTCGTATCATGGCTGGGGAATCTGGAGAGCCGACCCTCGTGAACGCGTACCTCAACGGGGACGACGTTCACACGGCCACAGCCGCCACCGTTCACAGCATCAGGCCCGAGGATGTTACGGACAACCAGAGGCAGTCTGGTAAGACCCTCAACTTCTCCCTCCTCTATGGGGCCGGAGCGGACGGTACCGCCAAGCTGCTCAGCATCTCGAAGGCTGAGGCACAGGACCTCATCGACAAGTACTTCGCTACCATGACGGAGGTTGGCGACTGGATGGCCTCGGTGAAGGCTGCAGCGGGCGCGTGCGGGTACGCCACCACAAACCTCGGCCGCGTCAGGCGCTTTCCAGAGATCGGGCCCGGTCACGAAAAGTGGATTCGCGCCAAGCAGGAGCGCGAGGCCGTCAACTTCAAGATTCAGGGAGCTGCTGCCGACGTGATGAAGCTGGCGCTGGTCCGGCTGTCTACACGCCTCCGTGAGTACTTTGGTGACGAGGCCAAGATCGTCTCGACCGTGCACGACTCCGCGATGTTGGAGGTCTCTGAGCACATCGACATCTACGACCTCATGGCTGTGGTCTTCGAGAGCATGGAGAACGGCATCAATCAGGCCGACTTCACTCGCGCTTGGCCTGACTTGAAGGTTGACGTAAAGAAGGGTCCCTCGTGGGCGGCTGCAAAGGAAGTAAAGCGGCCAGACACGTTGACCCTTCCCCCGATGTTTGAGGGCGATCTTCCCAAGGTGCGCGTGCGCAAGGTGGCTCTCGAACGAGAGTACGGTATCTCGGATTCACCGACCGCGAACAAGACCGAGCAGGTTGACATCTTTACCGGTCTGGTTACGGTTAGGTCTGACGAGGAGGAGCAGACGGCTGCGAAGGACACCTCATGGGTCATTGAGCTGCCCAAGGCCCTCACGCCTGCTCAGTACACCGGGTTGATCGAGTTCCTCTCCGCGAGGAGCGCAAAGGTTACCCCGGATGCCCGTCAGTACGGGACCGTACGTGTGCTCATGCCCAACGAGGACGGATCTATCCGCGAGCAGGACATCAGTGGGCGCTTTGTGCTCACCATGGAGGACCACATGGCCCTCCGCATCAAGGTTGGCAACTGCACGCTGCGGCAGGAGCTAGACGACATCGACCCTAACGAAGTGATGCGCGGCATCGACTTCGGACTCTAGGAGACACCATGCAGGTCACTCACACAATCACGTATGGCCCGAGAAAGGCCAAGGAGAACCTCACGGTAACCCTGACCGACGCAGACCTGACCGAGGTCGAGCGGGGAACCCCGACTACCGTGTGGGGCATGCTGCTCGCTATCAAGGCGGAGAAGCAGGTGCTCATCACGAAGAAGACCATCGGGCTGCTCAAGGCAGACGAGGCAACCAAGCGCAGCACCGAGCTGGATGCTGTGTACAAGAGTCTGTTGAGCCTCCGCAAGTGACCCAGTTCAACGTAACGGTCTTCTCTGGAACCGCCTACACGGTCGAGAAGAGAAACGTCTACCGAAACGAGACCCTCAGCGTTCCTGAAGGGTCTGTGCTGTTGAGTGCTGAGCCGGTCTGGGACGACAAGAACGCGGTCGAGGTGCTTGAGGTGTGGATTGGGATTCCGCAGGATGCCGTCATCCAAACAGAGACAGTACGCCATGACACAGTTGACCTTCCTCCCGCGCAGGAAGTTCCCGTGGACAGCGCGTTTACGCAGCTTCCGGACGACGCCTACGAGCTAGAGGAGACCAGCGATGAGTACTACACCGACTACTGAGATGCCGCTGTCACAGATCCGCGAGCTGGTGGCGGGTCTGCAGGTCGAGGCCGACACGGCTGTGGCCGAGGTTGAGGAGTACTCAACACGCTTGTATGCCGCCCCCGCCATGACGCTGCAGGAGGTGACGGCCAACGTAGAGCGTTGGAGCGCGCTCGCTGCCAGCCTCACCGGGTACAAGCGGCGTGTCGCTCGCCGCAGGGCCGAAGCCCGTCTTGACTTCCAGCGCAAGTTCGACTCTAAGGTAAAGCACGGCCCCATGGGACGCCTTGCCGCAGGGTCAGCGTGGGATGAACGTAAGGCCGCAGCACACTCCGAGTTCATTGTGGAGTGGGAGAAGTTCGAGCTTCTCAACGCAGCGGTAGAGGATCTTGACGGGGCTGTCAGCGTCATCATGGCGCATGTCAACAACGTCAAGTACGGGCGGCAGGCTGACCTCCGCTCGACCGCTCGTGACGCCAAGTTCGCGAGCAACCACGACTACGCGGGCTGATACCAGAAATCTACTTCTGTTGACAACCCGGGTCGTCTATACTGACCAAGCAACACACAAAACACAACAATCCCAACAAGGAAAATCCGAAAATGAGCCTCATCGACATCACTCAGGCAACCGTTCGAGACGACGGCCCCGGCTACAACAAGTTCGACATCCCGAAGGACAACCTCAAGGCGCGCATTCTAATCCCCAGCGGACAGATTGCGCAGCACTTCGTTCACTCCCTCTACCGCTCTGAGGCGGTCATGAAGGAGGAGAACGGACGTGCTCGTCCCCAGTGGGAGAACAGCTCGTACGCCGGATCGTTCATCTGTACGGGTAACTTCGAGAAGGTGGCCAAGTCCACCTCCTACGGAGACCCTGAGAACTGCGCCGCCTGCGCGTCCATGCACAACGGTCCGAAGGTAGCCTCGGCTCCCAAGAAGACGTTTGCCATGAACGTTCTCCAGTACCAGACCGCCCCGAACAGCACCGAGGTCGTTGGCCAGAGTGTCGAGGCGAAGCTGTGGAAGCACGGCGACGACAAGAAGATCACGCCGATCCTCACGGGTATGCGTGAGTACGACGTGAAGGACATCAAGCATCTCGACTTCCTGATCGAGTGCCCCGCAGACGGGGTGCAGTTCAAGAAGTGGCAGATCACTCCGTCCAACAACGTGGCGTACGCGAAGGCTGGTAACGAGACGCTCAAGGCGTCGGTCGTAGCAGCAATCGACAAGAGCCTGTACGACGGTGATGCCCTTACTGCCGCATGCGGCGAGAAGGTTACCGCAGAGCAGCTTGCTACCGAGGTCAAGGCAGCAATCGCCGCTGCGACCGCAGGTCGTCAGGTTGCTGACGGTGGCATGTTCGTTGCTCCTGCTGCAGCCACTCCCGCGCCGAGCGAGGCTGGCACCACGCAGCTCGCTCCCGCTACCGAGGCCGATCTCGGCACGGTAGACGCGCAGGACATCGACTCTCTGCTCTAGTGCGGAAGTCCTCTATCCGGGTCGCGGGTCTCGATATTGCAGCCGTCAACAGCGGTATGGCGATCATCGAGGCCCGCGTCCGGGAGGGTCAAGGCTACCCTCCCCTCGACTGGAGCCTGATTCAAGAGAAGGCGATCAAGTGCGAGTCGCTCTTCTACAAGCGCATCTTCACCGCACGGGACATCCGAGAGATGATTCGGCAGGCGGACGTTGACCTCGTAGTTCTAGAGGACACGATCAAGCGCGGGGGCCGAAACAACACGACGGGATTGCAGCAGCAAGAGCTACTATCCCTCACGATGTACTTCCTCTGGGAAGACGGGCTGCCCATGCTACTGGTGAACCCAAGTACGATGCGCTCGTTCCTCGGTGTCGGCACCGCTGGCGACAAGGACGCCCTCATCGCGGCCGTGCAGGACAGGTACGGGTTCAGCTCTAAGCAGCCACGCAAGGGCGAGAGGTCGAACGTTTCTGACGCGTTTGCCCACGCCTACATTGGCGCATGCAGCTACTACGCCCGTGAGGGCAAGCTGACCGCCAATCTCAAGAAGTCAGAAAAGAACGTCATCTACGGTGGGTCGAAGAGGCTCGCCATGATTGAGGCGAACGTCATCAAGAGGGAGAAGAAGAATCGTGGCTAAGGGTAAGAAGAAGAAGGACGAAAACCTCGACGACCTGTTCGACGACAACCTGACGGACGAGCGGGAAATCCTACCAACCGGCATCGTCGGACTGGACTACATCCTCGACGGAGGTCTACGCGGCGGCACGAGCGTGGAAGCGTACGGACCTCCCGCGAGCGGCAAGACCAGCGCCGGGTACAGCACTATTGGCCAGATCCAGAGGCTCGGCCTTGGGATGTGTGTTTTGTTTGATGTAGAGGGGTCTTGGAACCCCGTCATGGGCAAGCGCCTTGGGATCGACACGGACCACACGATGCCCAACGGCAAGCCAAGTTTTCGGCTCTCCACCTCCCCGGAGATCAAGATCATCGAGGAGCTGTTCGATAGGATCAAGAAGATTCTCTACGGTTTTCCAGAGGTCAGGTTCATCATGGTGGACTCCCTCGCGGCCCTCGTGATGCGGGGTGTGACAGAAAAGGACAAGGACGACAACTTCCAAGCGTCCCACATGCAGCGGGCCAACTACCTGTCAGTCATGGGGGCAGAGCTGGACCGTTGGATTCGTGACACGGGAAACAAGTGCTGTGTCTACATCGTGAACCACGAGAAGGAAGAGGTTGGCTTCGGGGGGCACGGCGCAAAGAAGACCAACACCCCGGGCGGGCGCACGACCAAGTACCTCGCGTCCACGCGGCTGGAGTTCCGCCTAGCCACACAGGACAAGGTGGAGGTTCTTGACCCCATCACGGGGCAGAAGATCAAGAAGCTGACAAAGCAGTACATTCGGGTGCAGGCGACCAAGAGCCGCTTCAGCGTCCCGATGCAGCCGACCACCTTCATCTTCGACATGGGCAAGGGCATCGACCGCTCGTTCACCGCGATCATGCACGCCAAGGCACAGGGCCACGTCACGGTCAGCGGTTCGTGGTTCACGATCCCCGAGTCGGTGACTGGCGGGGCTGCCATCAAGGCGCAGGGTGCTGACAAGCTCGCCGCGATGTTGGACGAGAACCCCGAGGCGCTGGACCGGCTTGAGGCTGCTGTCGCGAAGAACATCGCGGTCAGCAACGAGCAGGTTCTCGAAGACCTTCCGACCGACCCGGCTAACGAGGGCGGCGTACTCGACCTTACGGATCTGGCCTGATGTCTGAGCACAGCGAACAGGAGGCCATCCGGGCGTCGATGGCTCGAACCGCCCACACAGAGTGGTTGGCGCGAGCTAGAGAGATTCTTGCCCCGATGCTACGGAGACGGCGCTACTACTGGGTGGACCTAGCTTGGAGCCTTGAGGAGATAGGGCCCCCGCCCGGGAATAACTCGGACATGGGCTCTATCTCAACACACCTCAAGGCGGCAGGGCTGCTCAAGAAGAGTGAGTTGGTGTACTCCTCGAAGCGCGCAAACCACAAGGGCGTAACTGTTTGGGAGAGTTGCGTCTATGAAGGATCAGGAGATGAGAGTCTTCCGCCCAAGACATACAAGGCCATCGGAGCAAAGGACGAGCGGGCAGCGTCTCTCATCTTCGAGTCTTCCAAGGGGCTATACACCGGAGAAGTGTCGCCCCAGCAACACGTCAAGCTAATCACCGAACTACTAGGGGAACACCATGACTGACATCAACATCACGGACGAGCAGTTCTACGACCTCATCCGCGAGGAGTGCGCCGCAATCGCAGACATCCTCATCACCAAGAACAAGCAGTACGGGAACAGCATCCTGCGCTCCCCGAACGTGTTCAGCAAGACCACTCCGCTCGACAAGATCGCAGACAGGCTTGACGACAAGCTCTCACGTGTCATGTCTGGTCGTGAGGATGACCCGGAGGACGCCAAGCTAGACATCGCGGGCTACCTCATCCTTGAGCGAGCTGTTCACGCCGCGATGAACGCCACGGGTGGCCGTGAGGTCGTGCAGAAGGTCAACATGGCGCGGCCCAAGATCGAGATTCCCTCCATGTCTATCGACACAGAGGCGCTCGCGGAGGCCGTGGGCGAGGCCATCGTGGAGGAGGTCGCCAAGGCGGCCCCCAAGAAGCGCAGGACACGGGCCAAGAAGTCCGAGAAGGTTGAGGAGCCGATGGTGATTGAAGAAGTCGCTCCGGAGGCCGACATTGCAGATAGCCTCGCTGGCGAGCTGGCAGGGCTGGTTGAGGCGTCCACAGATGCCAAGACGACCGAGGCGGATCTCACAGAGGTACCGGCCGACGACCTGCTGGGAGAGTCTGAGGACACGTCCAGCGGCGAGGGCTTGATGGGGCTGCTCTGACCTTTCAGGTTGAGCCGTTCTGTGCTAAGCTAGCCTGCTGCGACCACGGCGCTGCAAAGAGGGACGCGCCCGACGGTCACCGTGGATTCCCGTCGGGCGCGTCCCTACCAACTTTCGAGGAGACAAGATGACTGAAGTGCTATCAGAGCACACGCTGATGACGGTCGAGGAGCTGACTGAGCTTCTAGAGGTCACGGAAGCGGTGGAGGAAGAGCCCTTTGAGTACGGCGGGTACACCAGTGTCGCGGTGGAGGAGAAGACCGGCGCGGCCTCTCCCCTGTACCTCGTTCTGGGTGAACGAGACGCAGAGACAGGCGTGGCGCATGAGTTCGCCTTGACGCAGGACGCTGCTACCCAGCTCTTCAAGAACTTCAAGATCCCGCCCGTGCTTCTGGAGAACGCTCCGTTCGACATCATCCTTCCGGTCCTCAACTGGTTCCTCGCGAACCAGCCCGGGAGCCTCAAGGCGCTAGTGGTCAGGCGGGCCGGTCAGGACGACCGCATTGCGGCGTTCTGCCGTGTCGGAACCGAAATCTACAGCTCCGTAGACATGCTCAACACGATGCTGACGAGCTTGCGAGACAAGTACGGCATCACTGAGGTGCTGGTGAGCAACGCGGTCCATGACCTCAACTTCACCAACTACACGCTCATGTTCCCCCAGACTGCGGAGCAGATTGAAGGGACGGGCGAGGTTCTGCTCACGGGCCTCAACTTCCAGACTTCTGTACTGGGTCTCAAGCCCACGATGGTGAACGGAGTTGTGGCGCGAGATTACCACTTCAACAGCATGGTCTCCACGACCGCTGTGCAGCAGTGGAACCGCAAGCAGGCGCGCTCGGCAAGTCTAGACGACATTGTTGACGGGGACGAGGAGTCGTACGACGTGTACGACTGGCTCGGAGAAGCGGTCACGGGGCTGCACGCGATCCGCAACAACGACATCGTTGCGGTCAAGCGGCTCCGCCGTCTGTCGCTCGCCGGACACTCGGGCGAGTTTCTGTCGGACGTGTTCGCCAAGTACAGCATCCCGGTCGGTACGCGTAACATCATCCGGCTCAACTACGAGGAGCAGGAGGAGCAGACCATCTACGGTCTGTGGAACGCCATCACCGAGACGGCCAACGACGACGAGGTGCAGGAGAAGCCCGCGCTGGTGCGCAAGCTGATGGAGGTCGGCGGCGAGCTAGCCTTCCACCCGGAGAGCTGCCCGTCCTGCCACCGCCTCAAGGATCTGGAGTAGTCGTGGAGGTCCCATTCCCGACAGTCACTTCCATGAGTGTTGACTACCCTCGGCAGGAGGTGTTGACACTCGGGTGGGGCGAGTACATCCTTCCTCCAGCGTGCGTCGTTTCACTCATCCTTGAGTTCGACGGCAAGCGTATCCCCGTGACACTGGACAGCGACTCCGGAGAGTCGCTACTCAACTTCCTTCAGGGCAACTTCTAGCCATGCTCACACGTATCGAGCTTTACAACTTCCAAGCGCACGAGAAGCTCGACTTGCCGCTTGGACGGCTGACTTGTTTCACCGGGCCTTCAAACTCGGGTAAGTCAGCCGTCCTTCGTGCTATTGCTGGCCTGCTGCGCAACGACGCGGTAGGGCCGTACGTGCGTGAGGGTGCGAAGGACCTCAAGGTTGTTCTGCACCGGGATGACGGACTGGTCGTCGAGTGGACCAAGGGCAAGACGCCACCGGCATACAAGATCACCTACCCAGACGGGTCAGTCAAGAAGCTGCCCAAGGTTGGTGCCAACGTGCCGGTTGAAGTCTCCGAGGCGCTGTGCATGGGAGACCTGACCCTTGAGGATGGAAAGACCAAGGTGAGCGTCAACCTGCACGAGCAGGCGGACAAGCCGTTCCTCGTGTTTGACACGGGGGGTCAGGTAGCGAAGGTCATGGGCGAGTTGACCAGCGCGGGTAAGCTGTTCTCTGCCGCTGCGGAGGGCAACAGGCGCACCAAGGCTGACAAGAAGCGCAAGGACCTTCGGCAGGAGGACATCGACAAGCTCACGACGGAGCTGTCCTCCTACGCTGGCCTCGACGACCTTACAGAGAAGATGGGGTGGGTCGAGACAAAGCTGACGGAGGCTGACGGGGCGGAGAAGGCGGCTTCCGAGCTAGAATCGCTTCTGACCAACCTAGCTTCTCTAGAAAACGAGCTGTCACTGGTCAACTCCAGCATGCCCCCGCTGGAGAAGGCGGCAACGCTGGACCTCAAGCAGTTGTCAGCCCTGCAGTCGGCGGTGTCCTCGCTTGGGACGCTGGACTCAGCCCTCAAGAGCGCAGAGGAGGGGCTCACGGCCTCTGCAAACGACGTGAGTCGGCTCAGTGTGGCCAAAACTGCCGATCTTTCTGCTCTCGTCGCGACAAACGAGGCCGCGCAGAGCCTTCATCACCTCATTTCGGGGCTCAACGACGTGTTGGACGTGCTGGACAGCAACAGCGTTGACCACAGCATTCATCTACGGGCCGCTGAGGTTGATCTTGAGCAGCTTTTCAAGGTTCAGACGGCACTTGTGTCCCTCGCGGGGCTGCTCGATGACCTCTCTGGGCTTGAGCATGTCGTGTGGGAGCAGGGCGTGGCTATTGAGGACGCCGAGAAGGCACTCGCAGAGGCGAACGAGGCTCTCGCGTCCATCGACACGTGCTACACGTGCGGCCAGAGCCTAACCTCCGATGCGCGGGAGCACATGCTACATGCCTGAGAACCACGGATGCGAACCATGGCCTTGCGAGGACTGCCTGCAGGACGAGTTCAAGTGCAGGAAGTGTGGGACGACCTACAAGATGAAGCATGCTCCGAAGGTGACGTGGGGTTTCCACACGGTGGCGTACCTGACTGAGCTGTGCTCGGAGTGCAGTGTGGAGTTTCCTAATGAGTGAACTACGAATCCTAGCGGTTGGTGACATCCACCTCAGCGACAGTGCGCCGGGAAAGCGCACCGAGACGTATACGGAGGACATCCTTGCGAAGTGCTGTGAAGCTACAGAGATTGCGGAGCGGGAGCAGGCGACTCACATGCTCCTCCTCGGCGATGTCTTTGACAACAAGTACGCCCACCGAAACTCCCACCGACTGGTACAAGAAATCGGTGGGATCTTGGCGTACGCAGGACTGCCCGTCCTCATCCTCGTCGGAAACCACGACCTCCCACCCGGAGGAGACCTCGACGCACTATCTCGACAGCCTCTTGGCACCTTGGGCCTACTCCCCAACGTCACTCTTCTCTGTGACCGGCCTCACGCCCTAGACGACGATGTAGTCCTGTACCCGGTACCGGGTGTCCCTCTCGGGGAAAACTGGCGCGATGCGTTCGTCACACGTCACTGGAACGAGAGCGACGACGTGAAGCGCCGCATCGTTGTGGCGCACCAACTCATCGTGCCCGACGTGTCGGTGTACCCAGCCGAGGCGCAGGCCAGCTTCTACGACGCTAAGGAAGTAGCCCTCGCTACTGACGCCGACATGGTACTGTACGGAGACGTGCACGAGAACCACGGTGCCTACAAGGCCCACGGGGTGGTGTTCGCCAACTTCGGGTCGATCTGTCGCACCAGCGTGAAGCAGTTCGACCACAAGCCAGAAGTCGTGTTGTACATTGTGGAGGACGACGAACGGCGCAGCGTCAATCTGGAGAGGTTCCCGCTGACCTTCAAGCCTGCTGATGAGGTCTACAGGATTGAGGAGCACTTCGAGGCCAAGGACTACAAGGCAGACATTGATGAGGCCGTGGGGCGGATCAAGACAACCCGCATCGAGAAGTTTTCGATGGACTCCATCGTTGAGGACATCAGGGTCAACAGCTCCGTATCGGATTCTGTGCGCGATGTCACACTCGAACTCATCGAGGCAGTCAGGTGATCGCGAGTGTTCAGACCATCAACTTTCGCGGCGCACACTACCTTACTGAGCTGGCGTACTGCCCCAAGATGCCCACGGACGAGGGTGGGGTGCTCCACTTCTTTGTGAGCCACCCCGGAGCTTCGGATGCAGACGCCTTGATGATTTCGGTAGACGAGTCGTACCGACCACCACACAGGTACCACCCACTCGTCGTGGTCAAGACATTCCTCTCAGACTACCGAAGGATGAGCAGGGGCCACGCGATGTTCGTTCCTCGCGCGCAGATCAAGATCCTGCACGGGATCATCTCCTCCGCGCAGGCTGCTGACGACACGATCAAGGGTCCGGAGGACATCTTGGCCCTTGAGGATTACTATCGACCAATCACAATCTCCGCTATGCTTACGGAGATGCAGAACGCGAGACACCGGAGCTGGACCCCATGACATACAACAAGCAGTATCTATCGTACACAGGGTTCAAGACCTTCCGTGACTGCTCAGAGTCTTACTACCAGAACTACGTCCTGAAGCGCCGTCCGCCGATGGAGGACCAGCGCAACGTGTTCAAGGGCAATGCGCTCCACAACCTGATGGAGGCGTACATCCTCACCAAGGAGGACAACCCTGACTGGATTGTGGAGAACGCCCCTCGGTTCTGGAATCAGGGTCTCGAAGATGTCGTGTCTAAGAAGCAGATGCTCAACTGGAAGGGTGAGGCAGACGCCGCCAAGAACTACGCCACCTTCATCGAGTGGGCCGGGGAACTAGCAAACCTGTTCAGGAAGCATCGACTCGACCCCAACAAGATGATGTCCGAGTTCAAGGCCGACCTAGACACAGAGCTTGGTGGAATCAAGTTCCGCATGGGTGGGCGCATCGACGTGCTGACCGAATCTCGTGCAGGAGACCAGCTCATCGTTCTTGACCTCAAGGCATCCGCCAACAAGGCGATCAAGGACTTCGATCAGGTGGTCTGGTACAGCGTCATCACCGAGCTGAAGACCGGGAACAGGATCAACTACGCTGGCTACATCATGCCCGCGTTCAAGGAAATCTCGATCTACCACATCCCGGAGTCGGTCAAGGACTCTCTCAAGTACCGCGTGGGCGAGGCTCTACAGGCTATCAAGCGCGGAGAGCACGAGCCGACGCCGGAGGACAAGAGGTGCTTCTGGTGCCCTGTCAAGTACGCCTGCCCGTTGTTCGGGGGAGCGATGGAGCACAAGAGCGGCATCGTCGAGCTAGGCGGCGGAGAGGGTTCTCTCGACGGACTCCTCTGACCAACTTCTGTTAGCACGCAACCGAGGGTATACTCAAGCCATGACTACCGACCGCAGCGACGAAATCAACGCCCTCAAGGCAAAGCAGGAGAAGGCCCAGACCGCCCTCACACAGGCGCAGACCCGGCGCGAGTCGTTGGAGGAGCGCAAGGCGGAAGTCGTGGCCAAGATGGAGGCCATGGGCGTGACCCCGGAGAACGCCGAGGAGAAGCTGGCAAAGCTGATCGCGAAGCGCGATGAACTCCTAGCCGAGGCTAAGGAAGTTCTCGACGGGGTCCAGCTCTAGCCTTGCGCTCACTGGTCAACAAGAAGGACTTCGTAGGCGCGCTTAGCAAGGCAGTCAACTTCATCCCGAACTCGACTGCCGGGCGCACCAGCTTGGTCTACGTTCAGTCCTCTGAGGATCTGCTTCGTATCGCGGTGTCGTTCCCGGACATCACGTTCATCACGTCGTGCCCTGCCGATGGTGACGAGGGAGCTGATCCGCTGGCACTCTACGGCCGCCGCTTTTACGACATCATTCGACAGACGGCTCACCGAGTTCTGATTGAAGCGGACGAGGAGCGTCTCACCGTCACGTCTGACGACTCCAAGTGGATCGAGCGCCCGGTACGGGGTAACCTCAAGACGCTGGCTCTGTCGGGAGAGGTGCTGGCACATGCGGACGCGGCGGACCTCGCAGAGGCGTTTGAGCGCGTCAAGTACGCCGCAGGCAAGGACACGATCCAGCCGCGACTCTACTTGGTGGACGTTGTGGACGGGAAGGTGCGCGCGTCAAACGGAACCAACTACCATGAGGTACGCACCGGGGTCAAGGGGCTCACCTTCCAGATCAGCAACACGCACGTGGACAGCTTCATCAAGCTGATGAAGGCGTGGAAGGGTGACGTTGCGTTCTCTGCAGGGCCCAACCACTACTTCTTCACGCACGGGCGAGACACGCTCGCGCTCAACAAGATCAACACGGAGTTCCCGGATCTAGACCGCCTTCTCATCCGCCCGCTCAAGTCGCAGGCGACCTTCATTCTCAAGATTCGAAAGGCTGAGGCCGAGAACGCTATCCGCAGGGTCCGGCTGAGCCAAGCAGACGACTTCCCGTACATCGAACTTCACATGTCCCAGCGAGAGGTGCTGTTCAGGTGTGTCGGGGAGGACGGTAGCGAGGCGGTCAGCAAGATCGAGGCCGTCTGGAACAACAACCCGCGTATCGCTACGTTCCACACGCAGCGGCTATACGAGTGCATCGCAAACGCGGACAGGGAAGTGCTGGAGATTCGCTTCAGCAAGGACACACGGGACCGCAAGAGTCCCTTGACGATTGAGGGGGATTCATCGTGGCAGCTAGTGAACCAGTTGAAGATGCGGCCGAAGCTGTAGTGGTCAGGGTCGTGATGAGGAACGGGGCCAGCAGAGTTGCGTTGATTCCGGACACCACCATGCGGGACATGCACGCCGAGATTGACGACGCCTTCGTTCAGCGCAGCTACCTTATGCTGGAGACGGCCAAGGGTGTCACCTACGTCAACCCTGCGGAGATCGCCTTCGTGGAGGTCCAGACGGAGGATGAGTGGTCCAAGTATGCTTGACGAGTTCACGCGTAAGCAGCGCGTCTTGCAGGAGCGCATCGGGGCACGAAACGCGATCCAAGCGCGCCTAGAGGAGTACGAGTCCGAGGTGGTTCTGCTGACCGAGAGGATGGCAGATACAGAGAAGGCCGTCTACTTGCTCCAGAAGTACAGCGAGGACCAGCAAGCGATGCTGTCCGCCCGCATCGAGGAGATTGTCACGGCGGGTATCCGGGCGGTGTTTCAAGACCCGAACCTCACGTTCCGTATGCACTACAGCGAGAGCAAGAAGGGCACGGTCAAGAAGGCACCTGAAGTCACCATGTCGGTCTCGTACCGAATGGCGGACGGGTCGGAGGCCGTGGGCGATCTCAAGAACAGCTTTGGCGGTGGGCTGGCAGTGGTCACGGCGGCGCTGCTCAACATCATTGTGGTGCTTCAGCTTGCTCCCCGTGTCGCGCCGATCCTGCTCTGGGACGAACCGCTCAAGGACCTCAGCCCGGACTACGGAACAGGCGATGACGCCTCCCGGTACCGCGACCTCATGGCGGACTTCATCCGCACCGTCGTGGACGAGATGGCGGAGACCGGCGTCCAGATCATCATGGTGTCACACGAGCCAGAGTATGGGCGCGTAGCAGACTATCACCACAGGTTCAACGGCGGCATTGGTAAGAAGGCCGTTGTCAAGACGTACGAAAGGGACACATGACTGAGCCAACACCGCACGGAGTGAGTGCTCCGCGTGTCATCTTCACAAAGCTGCATGAGGACGCGACCATCCCCAGCAAGGCCCATGAGACCGACGCTGGCTATGACCTATCGGCCCTCATTCGTTTTCCCGGCCGCCCCTACGAGGATCTGCGGCTAAACCCGGGTCAGCACCTCGTCGTCAGTACCGGCATCGCGTGTGCGCTACCGGCAGGCACGGTGGGGTTGGTGTACGTCAGGTCGAGCCTTGGTTTCAAGCACCACATCACGCTGTCCAACTCCGTGGGAGTAGTTGACGCAGGGTACCGAGGGGAGCTGAAGGTCAGCCTCCACAACACAGGACGCGATGCGTTCTACGTGCGACATGGAGACCGCATTGCCCAGCTTGTTGTCACTCCTCTTGTCACTTGTCTTGTTGCTGTCGAGGCCGACTCCCTGCCTGAAGCCGACCGTGGCGATGCGGGCTTCGGCTCCACGGGTCGATAGGATGGCTACGGTCCCTCGCAAGTACCGGCTTGACCTGAACCACCTGTATCCGGACGCCAAGACGCACATGGACATGTACGTGGCGCTGTCGGACGACCTAGCTATCCTTGCGCGCGATCTGGAGGCGTGTGAGGGGGTTGTGCACGTCTCCGCGATGATCGGGACGATGCGCCCTTCGCCGGGGTGGGAGGTTTTCGAGGCCACGTTGTTCATCTACGAGGATCGTGGCTTTCACCAGAGCGCGTTTGATGCTAAGATAGAGCTACTGGAACTCGGCTTCATGTACGCTCCCGCAGGGGAGACGATACTGTCCTCCAGGGAGGGCGTGTCAGCCAAGGGTTTCTGGACACTTTCGGGGAGCTGTGAACTTGAGCCAGTGGGCAACAACGTATCGTCCGAGGACGTTTGAGGAGGTAGTGGGGCAGCCTGAGAAGGTGCACCTACGCGCCTTGCTCAAGCAGCGTGGCGGGATCCCTCCCCTGATGATCTTCCGTGGCCCCTCCGGGACCGGCAAGACCACCATCGCGAGGATCTTGGCCGCCGCCCTCAACTGCGAGCAGCGTGGCCCCAAGGGAGACCCGTGCACAACCTGCGAATCCTGTGTGGCGATCCGCGAGGGGAACTACCCCGGTGTGTACGAGCACAACGCGGCCCTGCGGAACGGCGCGGAGGATATGCGCAACCTGAGCGAGCGCGCCTACCTCCAGACGGGGGCCACGTACACAGTCTTCACGCTCGACGAGGCTCAGACGTTGTCGTCACAGGCGTGGAAGGTGCTGCTCAAGCTGTTTGAGGAGCCGCCCGAGGGCGTCGTGTTCATACTGGTCACCAGTGAGCCGAACAAGATCCCCCGCACGATTCAGACGCGGGCCGTCACGTACGAGTTCGGCAAGGTTGGACCGGCAGACATCCGAGCGCGCGTAGAGGCCGTGCTGGCTGCCGAGGGCAACGTCCTGCTCAAGGGGATCGACCTCGTGGTGGATCTAGCTGACGGGAGCGTCCGCGAGGCCCTAACGCTGGCAGAGCAGGCCGTGCGAACCACCCTTGATCCTGTCACCCTGTCGGCCGATGCGTACGAGGCTTTCGGAACCCGTGACACCACCCTTGCGATCATCGAGTCGGCGGCTGACAATGACATGGCCCGGGGCCTCAAGGGTATCGAGGCTATGTGGCGCGTGACCACCAACGCCGAGTACATCGCTGAGAAGCTCGCAGACCAGATGCAGAACGTTGTGTACAGGCACTACGACATGTCAGTGTACGTTGCTCCTGAGACCAACTCACGACTCAAGGCCGTGGCTGACAAGCTGGGCGAGAGGCGCATCTCGAACGTTCTTACCGTCATGGCTGAGTGGTCGCCACGCATCAGGACCAAAGCGCACCTGCTGTTCATGTGGCAGGACATCCTCAAGGTGCTTCACGGCGCTCCCAAGGCGACAGCCCCACTGAACCGGGCCGCTCCGACCGCCAACCTGCTTCCGCCCGACCCGGAGCCGGTAGCACCTGTCATGACACCCGACCAAGTTGCCAACGCACTCAAGAATCTGGAGCTGTAAGTGGACCTGTACAGAGAAGTTCTTTCCCTCGACACTGGGGAGGATCATGACTACCATGACGAGTGGTGCCGACTACAGGCCATTGCGTCCCCCACGACCAGCACGGTGTACGAACATGGCTTTGTGACGCTTGAGAAGGTCATGGGCGATGACCTCGACATCGTAAACAACGCACGTGTCAGCTTCAACGTATCCTCACAAGAGATGACGGAGAAGGAGAAGGGCCTGCTGAACTTCCTCATGCGGGACCGACACGGCAGCCCGTGGGAGGCTGTGGTGTTCCGCTTCCACGTCCGCGCACCGATCTTCGTGAACCGAGAGTGGTTCCGGCACCGCATCGGCTCGTTCAACGAGGAGAGTCTCCGGTACAGCTTGGCCAATGAGCAGTACTACGTTCCCAAGGCAGAGGATGTCAGGCGGCAGACGGGAAAGCCCGGGGCCTACACCTTCGAAACCATCGAAGATCCAGCCGTTGTCAACCGCACGCTAGAGCTGTTCGAGCATACACAGAAGGATGCGCTCAATGCTTACCACGAGATGCTTGACATGGGCGTGGCCCGTGAACTGGCCCGAGATGTTCTGCCAGTGGGCATGTTCTCTAGCTTCGTCTGGACCGTGAACCTCCGGGCGTTGTTCAACTTCCTCTCGCTCCGCAACGACACACACGCCCTGCGAGAGATTCGTACCTACGCCGAGGCCGTAGAGGAGCTTGCCGCTAAGGCGTGCCCCACGGCGTTCGAGCTGTTCAACACACACGGAAGGGTCACCCCATGAAGCTCCTGATGAGCTGGTCAGGTAAGGCAAGCACACCCGCAGGGTTCATGGTGGACATCTCCAACACCGAGGATCTCCCGTACGGGAGGACGCGGTTCACCTCCATCATCCAGATTTGGACCGGGAAGAACTGGCGTATCTGCGATGGGTCTCGGGTCTTCCGCCTCACCAACCTACGGCTGGCTCGGGCTCTCAAGGACGCATACGGAGGCTCGTGGCTGTGGTTCAACCTGCCGGACTTCCGAGGCGTCGTGGAAGTCTCCACGAGGGACTTGGGTGTGGCTGAAGAGGAGATTCTTGGGTGACAACAGACGCGGCTATCAAGAAGGAAGACGTATGAGCGACCCAAGACACATCATTGGCGGTGATTCCGCTGGCACGCAGTACCAGCTCAAGCAGGTGGACGCTCTCGCTGGACTGCGGTCACTTCCTAACGACTCTATCGACCTGATCGTGACTGACCCTCCGTACAGTGGCATGAACCAGCACCTCAAGTTGGGCAAGGGCCGCATCGTGGGCGACTACGAGAAGCGTGGCGAGAAGGAAGGCACGTGGTTCGCTGAGTTCGAGGACAGCCCGGAGGTCTACCGTGAGTTCCTGACAGAGTGCAAGCGGGTGATGAAGCCCGACACGCACATGTTCATCATGTTCGACTCGTACAGCCTCCTGACACTCGGGCCGGTCGTTCGAGAGGTGTTGGATGTCAAGAACCTCATCGTGTGGGACAAGGTCAACATCGGGATGGGCCACTACTTCCGCCGCCGCCATGAGTACATCATGTTCGCCTCAAAGGGCAAGAAGCCGCTGACCCGCAAGAACATCCCGGACGTGTGGGAGATCAAGCGCATCCACAAGGCACAGTACCCGACCGAGAAGCCGGTCGAGTTGTTCCAGACCATGATTGACGCGTCTCTGCCCAAGGGAGCTGGTGCGCTTGTTCTGGACCCGTTTTGTGGTTCTGGGGCTGCGGGTGTCGCGGCGCTGCGGGAGGGCCAGAAGTTCTACGGGTTTGACATCTCAGACAAGTCCATGGAGCTGACACGCTCCCGACTGCTTGAGGTTCCGACGTGAGTGACGACATGAGTCTAGAGGAGGCTCAGGAGATCCTCGACACGTGGGGCCCCGTGTTTTTCGCGGAACGGCGGGTCTTGGAAGCGGCGAAGGCGTGGGGCCGCCACCCACACAAGGATACAATCGGTTGGCCCCTGCGGAACGAGTTGTTGGCGGCCATCAAGGAGCTAGAGGAGCTAGAGAATGAGCGAACTACCTGATTTTGATTCCCTCCCGAACGGCGAGGACGGAGACGGAGACAGTGAGTACAACGACTTGGTGGTGGCACACAACGCCGGTCTGCACATGACGCGGGCTGAACGGCGACGAGCAGCCCGCGAGAAGGAGTGGTCCGGTTTCAACCCAGAGACAGACCAGACGCTCCCCACTATCGCACAGCGAATCAACCAGCACAACCTCATGTGCCAGCGGTGCCGCAGCGGCAACGTAGTGAAGCGCGGGTGCCCGGGCCTCAACAAGCTGTACCAAAAGCACGCTGCCGAGATTCGTGCACTTCTTGGAATCGCAGAGGAGCCACAGGATGAGCCTGTTCACCACGTCATTGGTCATGAGGACGGAACGGTCGAGGTTGTTGAGAGCGACAACGCGGTGGGCGATTCCGTGCCCGGTGTGTCCGAGGCTCCACAGGCCGACTCCTAGCGCGTTGCAGGAGGTCATCTCGTGCGGGTGTTCGGTGCTGTCCACGTGGGACTACCGCACGGGAAGACCGGTCCTGCTTGCAACTGATGTTAGGGTTTCCGCCCGCAAATAACTGATTGTGCCGTATACTATCAGGGTAATCTACTTGGTGGTACGGTATGTCAGAGGTCGAGAAGACCCCGGATCCAGAGCAGGCAGAGAAGGCCCGCATTGTCAAGGCGAAGGCGGGCGGATTTGCCAAGGGCAGGTCTGTTGAGCCTGTAAAGAAGGCTGCGACGGAACGCATCGACGAGGAGTTCGAGGGGAAGCTGGACAAGCTGGCTCGACTGATGACCCAGTCGTTTGAAGACGCCATGGCTCCCACCCAGCCGATCAAGACCCGAGTGGACGCTGCACACAAGTTGATGGGGCATTTGTACCGCCCGAACCAGACCATCAAGGTCGAGGGCGACGTGAACCAAGGCTCCGTGGTGTTCAACATCTCCTCGGTGGACTCAATGTCGCCAGAGGACCGCGCACTGTTCGAGCGCGCTCGCCGGGCCAGTGAAGAGATCGAAGGCGAAATCGAGGGAGAAGTCGTCAATGACGATTGACCCCATGACGCGCGAGCAGGTCGAGTACTTCGTCGGGATCCTAGAGAACCCGAAGGCTTCTCCCCATCTGAAGGCGCTTGCTGAGCACCTCATCAAGCTCTACTTTGGTGAGGGCCCAGAGGCCGCAGGTAAGGAGTGGCTGCGCCTCCGCGCACGGACCGATCTTGAGGCGTTCGCCCTGTACGTGTTCGGGTACCGACCCGCAGCACACCACCGGGAGATTGTCAAGATTCTTCAGGACCCGCGCCGCAAGCGCACGGTCATCGTGGCGCACCCACAGAGCGCAAAGTCCACGTACGTCTCACTGATCTACCCGTGCTTTGAGGCTGGTCGAGACCCCGACGGAAGCCTGATTCTGTTGACGGAAGCGTTCACGCAGGCTGAGCGGTACAACTCTCAGATTCGCCCCATCCTAAAGGGGCAGGGAGAGACGGGAGCAAGGTTCAAGGAAGTGTTCCCAGAGACAACCCCGGACGAGGATCAGGGCTGGACGCGAGAGAAGCTCTACCTTGCCAACCGAACTCGCGCGATCCCGCACCCGAACCTCTACTTCACGGGCGCAAGCTCCGGTGCCATTCAGGGTTCTCGTGCGTCCGTCATCCTTCTAGACGACGTTGTCTCTATTGACGTGGTCAACTCCCCGACCGAGATGGCTAAGGTGCGAGATCGCATCGAGGGCGTCTTCATCCCCCGTCTTTACCCCGACGGTCGTGTGATCTGCGTCATGACGCGCTGGGCGGCTCACGATCTAGCTGAGATGTTCCTCCAGAAGCTCGACTTCGAGATGCTCTACATGCCTGCCCTCTCTGAGGAGGAGAACGGCGCGTACGTGGACTTCATCCCGTCCGCCTCGTACCTCCGCCTGCCGGAGGCGGGGGAGAAGGCTGAGGAAGCGCAGTGGGAGAAGCACCCAGACGGTGAAGGCTACATCCAGCGACAGCTCGAAGAGGTCAAGGCCGAGGCTATCGCGGACGGCTACCGAGCAGAAATCACAACTTCGTCGGCCAACTACGACCTTCCGTGTGTCCGCAAGTTCCTCCACGACGACAACGACCCTGTTCTGTGGCCCGAGTACTTCACCAAGGCCGCGCTAGAGCAGAGGCAGTCCAGCAATCCGATCAACTTCCGGCTCGTCTGGAATGGGGATCCTACGGGCGTCGAGGGGGACCTGTTCAAGCGTGACTGGTTCCGCACATGGGGTGGTGAGGAGGACGCGTTCAAGCGTGTTCCCGTTGATGCCCGCATCTTCATGTCGGTCGATGTCTCTGTCGGGGACAGCAAGAAGGGCAAGGGCGACTACTTCGTCATCTTGGTCGTTGCTGTTGATGACTACGGAAACAAGTTCGTCATCGACATGTACCGGGACAAGATCCTCCCGCCTTACCAGCGGAAGGAGATCAAGCGTCTGTTCGAGGAGAAGTACCCTGAGACTCTGGCGATCCTTGTGGAAACGACGAACTATCAGGCCGCGCTCTTTCACGAGCTAGCTGCCGAGGGCCTTCCCGTTGTGCCGATCAAGCCGATCCGCAAGAAGGAGCTGCGCATCGAGGCAGCCACGGTGTTCTTCCAGCAGGGCAAGATTTTCGTGCCCCACAATGCTCGGTGGTCTCACACCTTCATTGACGAACACACTGAGTTCCCGCGCGGCAAGCACGATGACATCATCGACGCCGGTTCCCAGCTCTGGGAGTACCTCTCGACGTACAACGCCACTCCTGCCACCATGCAGGTCAGTTTCGGCTAGTGGTCTGAAAGCAAACGAGGTATACTACTACCATGTCGGATTCTGAGAACTTCGAGCGCCCGCAGCGCCCCTACGTCCTACGCATTGATGGCTTCGGTGAGGGCGAGGAGACTCGTCGAGAAAACTCCATCGACATGGGCCGGACCGCCCCCACAGCGGGCACACCGGCCGCTACCGGGCAGGTTCGACGACCGTCCGAGCAGACTATCGTGCAGAAGACGTTCAACGAGCGGCAGGAGCTTCTCAAGGCGTCCAGCCAGATCGTTGATGACTCCGGCCTGAACTTCGGGCTGGACGGCGTTGTTGAGCACCCGTTCAACATGACGGCTCTCATCAAGCTGAACGAGATGTCCGTCGTGCGCCGAGCCTGCATCAACGCAATCGCCACCAACACGGCCCGCCTTGGGTACAGGATCAAGAAGACCGACCCGGGCGCAGAGGAGCAGGACTCCGACGAGGTCTCGGAGCAGATCATCGACTTGCTGGAGAAGTGGTCGCGACAGGACCGCGCCAGCTTTGCTGACCTTATCTACAAGGTGAAGTTCGACGAAGAGTCTTGTGGGAACGGGTACATCGAGGTGACGCGAGACCGCGTTGGCCGGGTAGCTGGCCTACACTACGTCCCGGCCCAGACCGTCTACATCAAGCGCGACCGCAGCGGCTTTGTGCAGCGCGTTGGCACCCGTGAGGTCGGGTTCTACAACTTCGGAGACAAGTACATCATCGACGCGAGCGGCAAGCACATGCTCAAGCCGGATCGAGACCCGGACGTGCGCGAGCTGATCCACTTCAAGATGCACGCGAGTGGTCAGGCGTTCTATGGGCTGCCCCGCGACATCGCGGCCATCACGACGATCTACGGAGACGAGCTTGCCCGAAACCACAACACCAAGTTCTTCACCCACTCTGCAACACCAGAGCTTCTGCTCATCTTCGAAGTTGACAAGACTGCCCTACCGCAGAACGTAGGTAACCAGCCTGTCAAGGTCGAGATTCCTCGCGAGGTCAAGAAGGAGATTGAGGACCACTTCCGGCGCACGCTGAGCAGCAACACGTTCAAGCCGGGAATCTTCCACCTCCCACCGGGCGTCAAGCTTAAGATCGAGCGCCTGTCTGCTGAGCAGAAGGACGCTGGCTGGATCAACTACCGCAAGGAGAACCGCAACGAGCTGCGGATCGCCTTCCAGACTCCGCCCGTCATCATCGCTGACACAGGCGAGGGGTCCAACTACGCCACGGCTCTAGCGGAGAAGTCCGTGTACCTTGAGCAGGTCATCGAGCCCGAGCAGCGCAAGTATCAGGGAGACCTCATGTGGTGCCTGTGGCCGGAGCTGGTCAAGGTTGAGCCACCCAAGAAGCCAATGGAGATTGCAGAGGACGGAGATAGCACCGTCCCCAAGCAGGTAGACATCAAGCCGAAGGACGGGACGGGCGTCAACCCGCACGTTTGGAAGCTGGAGTTCCTGCGCATGACCATCGCAGACCTCGCCACGCTTGCTCAGATCCACAACATCTACGGCACGATGCAGGTCGATACGATCAACGAGATTCGTGCCGACCGGGGTAAGAAGCCGGTCAAGGGCGGAGATCGGCCCCCGTCACCCCCTAGCGGGGCGGAGGGTAACGCACTCGCCCAGAACGCGGACATGAAGCAGGTGTCTGCAGGGAATCAGGACGGAGACAAGTTCATCTCGAATGGGTTCCAGATGCCCGAAGGCGGCATGGGAAAGCGCCTCGGCGGTGGTCGAGGCCCCAATGGGTCGGCAGGCGGGAACATGCCGCGACGACCGGGAGATGTAGCACCCTTGAACTCGGCGGCCTTCGGCAGGACCGGGCAGGCGATGTCCAAGTCAGACATCGAGATCGACGAGCTGGGAGACGTGCGCCTCATCAGCAACGAAGCCTACGAGGTGCTGCGTACCCGGCTGGAGAAGGCTGAAGGGCGCGTTCAGGAGCTTGAGGAGAGCCTCGGGCCGGACGTTGAACCCCCGTCCGATTCCGAGAGCTGAACCTAACAACCTCGGCTATACTATGGTAGGCCCAGTTACTACCGAAGGATGCCGTAATGGCTAGGGAAGAGTCTTTCACTCCCGGAACTATCGTTGAGGACGAGTTCCTCAACCACCAGCAGGAAGCGTTGACTGGTCACCAGACGGGCATCTACCTTGCCCCGGGGTCCACTGACGCACAGCTCACGCTCATGCCCGCCGTGGACATCGGCGGAGGAAACCTGCGCGGACAGCTCATCCTTGCCAACGGGTCAGACTACCGGGTTGCGTGGCATAGTTCGTCTGTGACGAACACGGCGTACGCAGGTGGAGCAGCCTCCGTTGGCGTCTACGCCAAGACGACCGACGCGTACATGGGGACCAACGGTGACGGAACCTTCCAGCTCATCATTGCGGCAGCGCAGCCTTCCGACTACACCCGCAAGATCGGTGAAGCAACCGCAAGCGCTGGAAACGTCCTGTCCAACATTCGCCTGACGAACAACGTCTACGCAAATGCTGACCAGTTCAACAACTTCACGTTCCGATCAGTTCTCAACTCTGCTGGAGAGATTCCCCTAACACTCCGGGGCCAGTCCTCGCAGAACTCGGCAGCGTCCAAGATGCTCTCCGTAGGGTTCGACACAGCCAGTGTGTACGGGGAGAAGTGGTACCTCTCCAGCCTCGGGCGCATTGTGACGACGCAGGCGCTCGTCGGTGACTACCACTATCAGGCGTTTGTCGGGTCCGACACACAGCCGTCTCTTGTTCTGGCTGGCCGGTCTATCCTGCTTGGTCCGGGCGGCTCTACGGCACCAAATGCCTCCATCGAGCATGCCGCTACTGGCGTTGTCAAGGTCACGGACACGATTGATGTCATCGCGATCCGAAACAGCACTGCCTCTGGTACGGGTGGCGTCACGGGCGGACAGGCCGGGATGGTCAACGTCAACGACGATCTCAACCTAGTGACGGGCGGGGTCTACCGAATCGGCGGTGTAGCGCTCGCATCGACACACCTGTCCGACACCGCTGGTCTTGTGTACCTGAGTGCTGGAAACGCCCTCACGGGCGCAAACACGATGAGCAACACGCTCACGGGCAGCGGGGCTAACGGGTACTTTGTCCGCGATGCCTCCTCTGCCACGGACGTGTTGCTCCGGGGCAAGATCAGCACGGACACCGAGTACCGCGTCATCGCCGATGCTGCCGGTAAGGTCCTCTGGGGCCTAGGCGTCACGACGGTCGGGGATGTTTCGCTAGAACGGACTGCGGTCGGTATCCTCAAGGTGACCAAGGCTGGAGCCGCAACGCGTGCGGCCCTGCAGGTGTCTGACGCCCCAACGGCTGGTGATGACCTCGTCAACAAGACGTATGCCGATGGGCTCGCAGCCATCACTGCAGTCACCCAGCGCACCCATGCCACGGGAGACGGTGCCACCTGCACCGTGCTGACAAGCGACGACACGATCTTCTTCAACCGCACAGGTCTTGTCACGGTCAACCTGCCAACCGCAGTAGGTGTGGCGGGCAAGACGTACACGTTCAAGGACATCTCAGGGGCGGCCGGAACGAGCACGAACTACATCACCATCGACGGAAACGCTTCCGAGACCATTGACGGTGCGACGACGTACACGCTGGATACAAACTACGAGTGGGTAATCATCCGCTCTAATGGGGCAAACTGGTTCGTGGTGGGCTGAGTTGGCAGTAGCAAAGACATATCAGAAGGCGCTCGCGCAGATCGGCGAGATTAGGCCGCACCACAACAGCACCGCCCCAGCGGGGTGGCTTCTCTGCGATGGCTCGTCTCAGCTTCGTGCTACCTACCCTGATCTGTTTGCCGCCTTCTGCTTCACCATGACGGTGAGCATCACGAGCGGGAGCACCACAGTCAGCACACTTGGTGTCCCATTTCCTGCGGGCAACGGCGCTTACGTCACGATCCCAACGCACCTCACTGGGGCGACGGTCAACTCTGGGCAGGGCGCTACGTCCATCGTGCTGTCCTCTGCCCCAACTGCCACCACTACCGCCACCATGACGGTCTACCCGTACGGCGGGTCTGCCACGCACTTCAACCTACCGCCGTTCACTGGTCGTGTTCCGAAGCACCAGACGTACCAAGGGGTAAAGGCTGGTCAGGGGACCGTCAGCGTTACGAGCGCCCACATGGCCTCTCATAACCACGGTGTATACGATCCGGCACACACACACACCATTACCAACGGTGGAAGCCACAACCACGGGGCCAATGGGAGTAGCTTCGCCGTATGGAGCGGAACGATCAGCTCCGCTAGCGGCACCGGGGGCTTCTACGGTGTTGCCTACAGCATCAACACCGCAGACGTTGGCGACACACTCACCCTGACGTGCGGGTGGAATGACACTGGCTTCCCGGCCACCACCGGGGCTACCGGGTCAGCAAGTGTAGACCACAACAACATCCAGCCGACTCTTGCTGTTGCGTACATCGTGAGGGCCTTCGTATGACTATCGCGAAGTCAACCATGTCTCGCGGCAAGCCTGTCGGTTCGGTGGCATTTGGCCCATCTTCCGGGCTTGGCCCAAACTGGCTGCCACTGCTTGGCCAGACTGTCTCTAGGACAACGTACAAGCAGCTCTTTGACTTGATGGGCACAACGTACAACACTGGAGGGGAGTCCGTGTCGGACTTCCGTCTTCCCCTGACTCAGGGATACGTTATTGTTGGGCCAGACAACTACGGGAGCGGAGCCGCAGGAAGAAATACAGGGTACAGTACTCTATACCAGCGCGCAGGTTCCAGCACCCACACACTCACGGTCTCACAGACACCTAACCACACGCACACCACGGGTGAAACGAGCCATGGGCACGGGGTCTCAGCCCCGTCTCACCAGCACTCTGCCGCAGGTCACGCCCGCCTAAGTGGGACGAGCGTCATCTACAAGTCGGGGTCAACCGTCCGGGCACTTGGTTTGTACTCTGTGGCCTTTGCGGACGCGGCCAGTGTGTTCAACACATTCTATGGCTCCTACGCCGGGTACAGTATCTCGGCGTCGGGGAGCGGGTCAGCCCACGAGAATGAGCAGCCGAACATCTGGACCCACATGTACGTTAAGGCAGCGTGAAAGATGCAGAGCAAGACAACACTCCTGAGTCGCTCAGACATCGGTGATTACTTCCCGTTTTTCGGGTCGGTGTTGCCTGCCGGTTACCTGTGGTGTGACGGTTCCTCCCTATCAACCACCACGTACGCGTCCCTCTTTGCGAAGATCCAGTACCGGTTTGGCGGCGCAGGGGCCAGCTTCAACGTTCCGGATACGCGTGGTCGGGTGCTGGCACACCATGGCACTGCAGATGACACGAGCGCCACAAACATCGGTGCGTTCGGGGTGGCGCACGCGTCGGGAAGCTCCGTCGCAACTATCGCGACCGTCCCGCAGCACTCTCACGCACAGTCTATGGCGCACCGTCACGACACAGACGGAAACGGCTCGTTCCAGAACTACCACGCGCACAACCTCTCCGATGGAATCCAGTCCGGGACAGAGAACATCCGGGCCTCTACAACGTCCGGTAGTGTTACTGTCGCTCTCTACAGCAGCGCTTCTGACGGTAACGTGGCGACCAGTTCAGCCATGACGTGCGCCGTAGCGGCAGCCACTACCGGGGTCACTGTCAACGGAGTCACGGGACACACGCAGTCCGTTGGCAACGCCGAGTCCCACAACAACATGATGGCTTTCGTCGTCATTCCGTACATCATCCGATACACCTACTGAGGTAACCATGTCTGACCACGAGTCTGTAAGCAAGGCCATCAAGAACGGTAAGCGCGGAAAGTTCCGGCGTGTCGATGGTGGGAAGATGAAGTTCATCCGCTCGGAGGACGGCGTGGTGGAGAAGGATGTCACCTCTGCAGCCGGACACGACGCAGCCATCGGCTCCCCCGCCGCCGAGGTGATGGCCACCTCCGGGGCAAAGAAGGCAAAGGCCCTGTGCAAGTGCGGTACCGGTATGGAGAAGTGCGGCTGTAAGAAGGTGGAGAAGAACGCATCCACGTGCGACTGCACCCACGAGGGCGTGTGCAAAGAGGATGCGAACTGCAACTGTGACTGCACTGACCGGGAAACCTGCCGGTACCGGATCTCCGATGACGCCAAGGACGAGGGTAGCGACCCGATCAAGGCTCTTGACGCGGTAGTAAAGGCTCTGGCCGCTCGTGCAGCAGGCGAAAAGCTCCCGGAGGGCGTCTGCCCAACCTGCGGACGAGAGTAACCGATTGCGCACGGGGTTCGCGAAAGCCTGTCGATCAATGGGGTAGATACTCTATACTATGGAGAGGCCGCCTCACGGTCTCCTCGTTGACCGAAGGACCCAATGAGTTTCGACTTTCGACAGCTTGATGAGCTAATCTCCCTACTGGAGAAGAAGACTACGCTCAGCCCGGGGTCTCCTCCGGTCATGGAGGCCGGTACGCTAGGTATCTGGCGAACGATCCGTGGCTTCCGAGTTTTTCTAGAGCTAGTTCCGGGCGCAGGCAAGTACAACTTCGACGGCAAGTCCTACAAGGGCGGCCGTGTCATGGTGGGCCCGCCCTCCCTCACTGGCAAGGACATCACAAACGTCGGCAACGATGTTTGGGGCGGTCTTAGCGGATCTGGTACCAAGGAGAGCTTCAACACGAAGCCAACAGACGCCGGGCTATCTGCCCTCAAGGCATCTATCCGCAGCTCCTTGAAGTCAGATGACACCCGCCGCGCGGCAATCGACGAGACTTCCGATCTTCAGAAGCTCGTTCAGATTGCCCGGTCTGCAGGGTTCACCGACTCAGAGATCAAGGAATCACTGGGCGGCAAGACCTTCCACAACGCCCTCGATACAAAGGGTGAGCAGGCGGACGCGGCTCCGGACAACGTGATCGACTTCAAGTCGAAGCAGAAGACCAAGGGGTCCGTTGAGGAGCAGCCAGCGGAGGAGCTTCCAGCAGCCGCAGGCGCGGAGAACACCAAGCCGAAGAAGCCGCAGGCCCCCAAGCCTTCCGGACCAGAGCCGGGCATGGCTCTGGCCTCTGGTGGTGAGGACCTCCACAGCGTGCTGAACGCCCTCAAGGTTCCCGGCATCCTCAATGCTGACAAGAAGCGAAAGATTGCTGAAGACCTAGAGAACGCCGCGAGCAAGATCAACAACGAGTTCTTCCGCAAGCAGATCGAGGGCTACGCCCACGGGCTCAAGACAGGGGACTTCAAGATCGAGGAAGTGCGCCAGAGCGTCAAGGAGCTTCTGGAGCACCGCAAGAACATGTTGATCGCGGCCCTCTCTGATGAGGACATCAACAAGCTCCACGACAAGGCTAAGGCTAAGGATGTGGTGAAGCTCCTCAAGGACAAGGTCGCCGCAGGCAAGGACGCTGAGTATACGGCCGAGACGGAGGCCGCTGACCGGTACTTCTACGAGCAGCAGCTTGAGAAGCTGGAGCAGGCACTCCGTGACCCGAAGGTCGCAAAGGAAGTACGTGTTCTCCGAGATCAGGTCCGTCAGAAGCGGCTTGGCGGCAACAGCCTCATCCTCCGCCTCCTCCAGATTCTAAGGTTCATCCTCGCGTTCATCCCCGGGGTTTGAGATGCTGACGCAGGCTGAGCAGGATGCCCTAGTTACCTCCGTCACGATCCCCGAGCTTCGGAGCTGCGTCCAGCGGCTACTAGACAGCATGGAGACCGACCCGGAGGCTTCGGCTTCGTACCGACTTACCCTTCTCGCGCTCATCAGCTTCTACCGCAAGAACATGCAGGTGGACTACAGCGTAGAGACCGATCTGAACCAGCTCAAGAGCCGGTTGATCGAAACCGGAGTCCTGTACTTCGGGCCACTGCACGACGCCGACCGGCCGTCCCCAACTCGGGCGCGCATGCTGGTCGAGATGCGGGAGCTTGGCTTCTGCATCGAACACCTCGCGTTCCTCAACGCTACGCAGGTTGAACTTCTCCATACTTACGTCCGAGAAACAGGATTGATTCATGGCTGACACGAACGGTGTTCAGGAGCTACTCAAGAGCCTCGACGCAGGCGAGAACGCCCTGCTCAAGGACCTCATCAAGAGCGTCGGTACTGCTCTGGACGGTGCTTCCGACGAGGAGGCACAGCAGCACGCATCCGCCTTCCTCCTGTTTGTTCGACGGTTCCTGCCCGAGGCCCTCGAAGGTGCCGACCTAGAGCTTCCCGAGGCCGACCTTGAGAAGGACGACGAGTCCGGGTGGCAGACCCACCTCAAGAACGTCATGGCCGACAATGGTGCGTACTGGTTCGGATCTCTGGAGAAGCACTACTACGGCGAGAGGGGCAGTGGCCCGGGCAACATGGACGTGCGTGGCTACGGCCCGCTCGGGCAGGCCAATCCAAACAAGGTAGCGCACTCGTCAAAGCGCCGACAGGAAGTGCACGGTCGAGGTACTGGCTCTCGAACCTCCATCGAGATGCTGACCGGCGTGAAGAACATGTTCGAAGTGATGGACGGGGGCGGTACTCCCGAGGCCAAGAGCCAGTTCAGTGAGCTTCCAGACGCGGACAAGGCTGCTCTTCGAGAGATCATGCAGACGGCCAAGAACAAGGGCGTCACGATCCCTGAGCGCGACGACCTGATCGCAATGGATCAGGAGGACCTCAACGTCTTTCTTGACAAGCTCGGCATCATGGGCGAGACGCGCGGCGGATCGCAGAGTGTCGTGGACGAGAGTGGTAGCGGAACCAAGCGCCGCCGACGAGACATCTCCGACATGGCCTCTCTGCCGGAGCGCGGGGCTCAGCAGAACCTCAAGTTCTCCGACGGGTCAGCTATCGAGGCAGCCCTAGAGGCCAAGCGCGGGAACAAGAAGCTCCAGTCTGAGGGAGTACAGCCGGAGACCGGTGCCTACACCTCTGACGACAAGCGCATCGGCGTCAGCCCGAGCAAGGGTGCCCACAACAAGGGTACTGGACGCACCGAGGACGGCAAGGAGCAGTACGGTACGCACGACCCGAATGAGACGCGCGAGAAGCAGCCGACCATGACGGAGATGAAGTACCGGGCGCAGGAAGTCGAACAGAAGGCCAAGAACAAGGCCAAGCGTGACATCTCCCCGAAGCAGAAGCTCAAGGACCTCCTCGCGGGCAAGAAGAACAAGCAGCCCGTCACACCCACTGCTGACTCCCCGGTCAAGGCCAAGGAGGAGGAGCTGTCGGTGGCGGCAGGTCAGGCCGCATCACCGCCCAAGGGCGATGCGATGTCGAAGCTTCCCGACGCGGGCACGAAGAAGTTCCTTCAGAACATCCTCGACAATCCGAAGGGCGCTACCCCGCAGCAGCTCAAGTCGCTTGCGAACTACGCGAATGGGTCCATCAGTGACGAGCAGATCGTCATTGACGCGGCCAAGCAGGTTCAGGCCGCTGTCGCCGCGCAAGGTCTCGGAGACAAGAGCAAGAAGGCCAAGGTACAGGCTCTCTCCGACAAGGCGAAGCAGCAGGCAGAGAGCGCCACTACTGGAGCCAAGGGAATCCCGGACTTCAGCGGCCTAACGCTCACCCCGACTGGCAAGACTGCCGGGTCTACCGGCGCGAAGTTCGCGACAGACACAGAGGGCAACGAGTGGCTCATCAAGGATGGGTCCAACAATCACGGCGCTGACCAGATGGACCGCGTTGCTGTTGAGCTTGTTTCCAACGCGATCTACCGTGAGATGGGCGCGAACGTGCCGGTCATGGGAACCTACAACGGCGGCCTCGCGTACAAGCTGATCGACGGATCCCCAACCATCATTAGCGGCAAGAACGCTGACCTGTCCAAGCACTACATGGTGGACGCGTACCTAGCCAACTACGACATCCTCGGCACGGGTGGCGCAAGCGAGCGCAACATCATCAAGGGCAAGGACGGCAACCTCTACCGCATCGACCACGGCGGCACGATGATCTACCGTGCGCAGGGCAAGACCAAGCAGTTCGGCCCGAAGGTGACAGAGGTCGAGACACTGACTACCGTCGGGCAGTTCAAGCACGTGCTGGATGCTTCCCACGCAGACCTTGAGCAGCAGGCCAAGGACATCGCGGCCAAGCTGACAGACAACAAGCTGGACGAGCTGACCACAGCAGTCAAGTGGAGCAGCCCGAGCCAGAAGCAGGAAGTGTTTCACGCGCTTCTGGACCGCAAGGACTGGATGGAGTCGTTTGCCGCAGGGGCACACAAGATGTCTCCTGCGTTTGAGTCGAAGCTCAAGGCTAACGAGGCACCTGCCGTGGACACGGCTGGACCGGTCGGTCAGATCAACTTCAAGATGATCCCTGATGTCAAGCTGGCTGACGAGCCGTCGCTGGCAGAGCTGAAGAGCAAGGCTGGTGACAAGCAGCTCAGCACGGGCATGATCGTCGTTGACAAGGACAAGGGCACACTCTGGCTGTACGAGCCGAAGGGCCACTACGGAGGTTACCAGCACACGTTCCCCAAGGGCCAGCTTGAAGAGGGCCTGTCCCCGCAGCAGAACGCGCACAAGGAGCTGTGGGAGGAGACGGGCCTCAAGGCCAAGGTAACCGGCTACATTGGTAGCTACGACAAGAGCACGTCACACTCAGCCTACTACCTCGCCGAGAAGACGGGCGGGGACCCCATTGATGCCGGTCCAGAGACGGCGTCCGTCAAGGAAGTCACGTTCGCTGAGGCCCAGTCCCTCCTCAACGTAGACATCGACAAGAAGATCCTGCAGGAGCTACAGGGCAAGATCGTTGACGACATCGCTGAGTCAAAGCCGGACGAAAAGCCCAAGTCGATGCTTGACCAGCTTCTCAACCCGAAGCCCCCTACGGATCCTTCTGGCGAGCCAACCATCACCGACTCGATCAAGGAAGCGGTCTCCCAGAAGCAGAAGGAGGGCAACCTCTCCAACTACTTTGACACGATTGCTGACAAGGTCACGTCGAAGGGTGGCTGGGACTCTCTCTCCGCTGAGGAGAAGAAGAGCGTCAAGGAGTTTGCGGGTAAGGCGGTGACGGGCTCGGCCACCAAGAAGTCTGCAGTAGAGCTGTCCCAGATCATCATGGGCAAGACCGCCCCTGCCACCTCTGAGGCACCGGCCTCTCCGCAGTCCCCTGAAGACCCCCTTGCGGCTGCGCAGGCTCTTGTTGACCAGCTTCCGAAGAACTCAGGCGGAGCGGTCACGCTCCAGAACATCCTAGACGGAACCGAGAAGGAGGTCGAGGCTGACAACGCGGCATACTGGGCCTCTGAAAACTGGTCGAGCGTTAACAACACCCCCACCGAACAGCTCATCCACGAGGCTGCCAAGGCTGTCCTTGCGGCGAAGAAGAGCAAGGCACCAGCTCCCGCAGGGTCCGAGACACCGAGCGGTCCGAAGACCTCCAAGGCTCAGCTCAAGAAGCTGATGAACGAGGCAAACGCCGCACTCGATAAGGCTATGACAGCCACGAGCAACGCTGGTATCAAGCAGCGCCTAACGCGCCTGCAGGACAACCTGCAGGACCTCAACGCGCTCGACGTAAATACCCTTTCTGGGGACATCGGGGCTCTGCAGGCACATAACGGTTCGCGCGTCAACGCAGCCGGTAACGCGGTGCAGGCGTTTGCTGACAAGTGGGCCGCCTCTGGCAAGCCCAACATGACCCCGAAGACTAAGGAGCAGCGAGACGCAGAGGCCAAGGAGAAGGCCAAGGCATCTGGCGGAAAGGCGGACAGCAAGTTCGTCCAGTCCGTAGCCGGTCAGACTGAGGAGCAGAAGCTCGCCACGCTTGACGACATGTCGCGGCAGATTGTTGCGGCCGAGGGAAAGAGCGCGCAGCGACTACGCGCACAGCAGCTATCCCTCAAGGAGCACCTCCTCGCGACAACGGACTACACGAAGTCCCAGCTAGACGCTCGCATCAAGAACGCCCGCGCCAAGGCAAAGGCTGAGGCGATCAACGCACCGCTCAAGGCAGCCAAGCAGGCTGACAAGGCGAAGCTGGCCAAGCTGACCAAGAAGGGTCTTGCACAGAAGCTCCAGAACCTCCACACGGAGCAGGAGAAGCTCCTGCTGAGCGTTGTTGACAACATCACAACGACAGGCAAGGAGATTCCTACTGACGTTCTTGTGAAGTTTGAGCAGCTCGAAGCCCAGAAGAAGCTCATGGGTGAGGTTCTTCGCGAGAACCACGGGTTCCAGTCTAAGGATCTGGGCGCGCTCCGTGTGAAGGGCAAGGCCAAGGCCAACGTAGGGCGCGATCAGGGCAAGAAGTTCTCGCAGGCGTCTACGGACCAGTTCAAGTCGGCCGCGACAGCTTCCAACGCCGCCAAGATCCTTGGTGACTCCAAGGTGGACACCAGCTCGGCAGAGCAGTACGCCATCAAGGAGTGGACGTACTCCAGCTCCGCCCAGAAGGGTGCCTTTGCACAGAGGCGGAAGTACTGGAAGGGTCAGGGCAAGGGAGAGCTAGACATCTTTACCCTGTCGGACCCCAAGTACAAGACTCCGACCGAGACCTCTGGTCAGTCAAAGCGAATCGAGGAGTTCCGCGACATCATGGCTGCTGCGTACAAGCAGAAGCCACTTACTGCGGCCGTCAAGGTCGTACGTGGAACGGGCACAGGCGACGTGTTCGGTATGGACCTTGAGGATGTCAAGAAGTTGGTTGGGGCCGACATCATCGAGCTGGCCCCGGTGAACGGGTCGATCAACGACGGTGGAGCTTCTGGCTGGCACGGCATGCCGGTGCACGTCGTGCAGTACTTCGAGCCCGGCACCAAGGGCCTGTTGTTCAAGCAGCACGGCGGGTCGCATCAGGGCGAGGGCGAGTTCATTGGGGCCCCGGCCCAGCCGAACCGCATCCTTTCTGTGGAAAAGAACGTGCCAGAGTCTCCGTACTACGACACCCACTGGCCTACCGGCTCGTGGATCGTTGTGGCGCAGGTTCATGACGCCGCGTTCGGTACCAAGGACGCCGCGAGTGTGTTGCGCGATCAGCGCCGCTTGCGCCGCAAGGAAATCCGTGCTAAGCTGGCAGAAATGCAGGCTCAGCTCAACGGCAAGAAGACGAAGAAGGTCTGATCGAGATGGCAGAAGACGCATTGAGCAAGGCTCGGCAGCTTGCCGAGTCCGACAACCCACAGGTTCGAGCCTTCGCAGAGAAGTGGATTGCCTCGTACGAGGAGACCGGCGAGATGCTGTCTTTCGCTGGTGAGGGCACTGCTGCCGAAGTTGAGCAGACTACCGGAGAGATGGAAGTCCACAACGACGGGTTCACCATCGTGGCCCACAACGAGGAGCAGGTAGCTCAGGCACGTAAGGGCCTTGCCGACCTGCTCCGGCAGAAGGGTGTTGACATCTGATGGCGTACGAACTTTACGCACAAGGCCAGACGCATCTAGCGCAGGTCTACTTTCAGGCCACTACGTTTGCGGGTCCGTTCTACGTTGGACTCGGAACCGGTGGGATCCCGGAGGGCCGTGACAAGACTCTAGCGAACGTCACTGAGGTGGTGGGCACCGGGTACTCTCGCGCCTCCGTGGTTCGGGACGGAAGTGGCGCTGGATGGACGGTTGCTGACGGGGTAGCAACCAGTCCGATCCTGACCTTCACCAACACAGACGTAGATGCGGCGGACGTGTGGACTGACGCGGATTACGCGTTCCTGACACTGTCCCCGTCGGGTGTGGTGGCCCCCGCGATCCTTCTAGCGACGGTTGAGTTGGACGAAACGCTCATCCTAGCTCCCGGAGACTCCAAGCAGATTCGCTTCAATCTGACCCTCGGCTGAGTTTCGGTACCAAGGACCAAATCTCAACCGATTGTCTTCTGACAACCAAATAAGGTAGTCAAATAGCCCGTATACTAGGGCTATGAGCAATGCTGCAACGGATACGGGCCTCGTCCAGCCCGACTACAACACGAAGCCGATCACGGCTCTTGTTGACGTTGTGCTCAAGGCAATCTCGTTTGTCAACAAGGGCGCAAACGGCAAGCGGTTCTTCCTGTTCAAGAATGAAGACGGACTTGGCAACTCTGACGAGCTGTCCGGTTACTCTCCGCTCATCAAGCAGTACAACCCTGCGTCTAACGACTGGGAAGTTGCGTACTGCGTCATTGCTGAGCCGAACGTCGTGGACAAGCAGAAGGACGTTTGGACTGAAGACGAGATTCGCAAGTCTGCCCACGAGTTCATTGCGAATGGCGGCCTCCTCAACTGGATGCACGAGACCATGGACTCGGTCGGCCAGCTTGCGGAGAGCGCGATTGCGCTGACCGACATGGAGATCGAGACCCCCGACGGTCAGACTGAGACCATCAAGAAGGGTTCTTGGTACATCGCGGTCCGACCTAACCAGAGCGTCAAGAAGATGATGCAGTCTGGAGAGGTAACCGGCATGTCCGTACAGGGCAGCGCTCGCCGAGAGGCTATCGAGGGCAACAGCCTTGTGGCCAACGGTGTTGAGAAGTCCGACAAGGACATGCGCGCCATCCCTCGCGGAGCTGGCGGCGAAGGTATCAAGCGAGTTCAGCACATTCTAGGCGTCGAAGAGACTGAAGAGTACGACGACGCTACTGAAGAGGCCATCAAGGATTGGATGGCCAAGCGCGGTACGCCGGGTATCCCGACTATCGCAACGCTCAAGATGCTCCTGAATGAACAGCCCGCCGTAGCCCCGGTGGAGGCAGCTCCCGTCGCTCCCGAAGTTCCCGAGGCCCCTGCCTCGGTTGCAGCTCCGGTTGAAGAGGCGGAGAAGCACTCAGGAGCAGCGCCTCAGCCCGGACAGCCGTACAACCCGGCTAACAACATGACGGACGCGTACCCGACGCACCCCAACGTGAAGGACGGGGTCAACGTTGGTCCCCAGCCCGGTAACATGGGCCTGCGCGCTACTGACATTTCTGTAGATTCTGCACCTGACGACCTGAAGGCTGCCCTTGCGCAGTCCCTACAGGAGGGCAACGAGGCTCTTGCTGCTCACATGGAGGAGCACGTCGGCGGGACACAGGTCGGAGACCTGTACGGACGCAACATCTCTCACTCTGAGCTTTGGTTCATGTACTCGAAGTTCGTTGGTGGCGCACGCCCCAACTTCGACCTCGAAGGCAACATGGTCGAGGGTGGCGCTGGAGAAGTAGACAAGGGCGCATGGACTGGGTCCATGGGTGGCCACGATCCGGACGCGCACAACGGCAACATGGAGAACTTGGTCCGCACCTTCGGGCAGTGGGCCAACGGAAGTCAGGCTGTCGCGGCCAAGAAGCTGCTTGCTAACGGGGTTGTCAAGACTCCGGAGGCTGCAAACCGACTTGCCGCGTGGTTGAAGGACCAGCACCTAGGCACGACAAAGTGGCGCGGTGTCCATAAGGAAGACGTAGACCTGACCAAGGTCGAGGGTCTGCTCTCGGACAAGTCTGAACACCCAGCAGAACAATCGGTTGCCGCTGAGGAAGTTGTTGAGCCCGCCCCTGACAAGAACGGCGAGACACTCAAGCGTGTTGCCGCGATCATCCGTGCTGGCGGCTCCAACGAGAACGTCATGGCACAGATCAGCGAGGCTCTCAAGAACAAGCCCGCTGGTATGGAGGGTGCACTGGGTGCCCTGAAGACCGCGATTGCCCGGGCCGCTCAGGCACCTGAAGGCGAGCGCGAAGAGATGATCGAGAGCATCGTGGAGGATTTCTCACGGTACCTCGCTCACCACACCAAGAAGGGCGCTGTTGCTAAGAGCGCCGACACTTTCTCAGCGACACCCGTCGTCGAGGATGCCCCCGCAAACCCCACAAACTCCCCACTAGGAGAGGAAATGGATCGAGCCTACATCGAAGAGAACCGCGAAAAGCTCGCGGCGGCTGCTGAGTTCATCACCTCAATCCTTGACGGTGCGAGTTCTGACGAGGTACCTGCTGAGGTCGAGAAGGACGCTGCCATGGTAGCAGAAGAGCCCAAGAAGAAGCCGTTCCCCCCGGCCGCCGAGGAGGGTGCTGAAGAGCACGCCGCCGACGCTCCCGTGGAGAAGGCTCCTGAAGAGGCTCCTGATGCTCCCGAGGCCGCTGACGCTCCCGATCTTGACGAAGGTGTCAAGGACGAACTAGCCGACGAGGGCGAGGACGTGACCGAAGACGAGCTGATTCAGGTACTCAACCATGTTGTTGAGACTCTGGACACTCTTGAGGATCGCGTAGCTCAGCTAGAGACGCTGGAGAAGAAGCTAGATCAGGTTGGAGAGCTTGCAAAGGCCCTCGACGTGACTGGTCAGATCGAAGTTCTCAACACAACGGTGACGGAGCTTTCTAAGTCTCTCGAAACGGTCGTCAGCTCTGAGGAGCTTGAGGCCGTCAAGAAGAGCCTTGAGGAAGTCGCCGCTACCCCGGCCCCGTCTTCAGCCATCCCGTTCGAGACTGCTCCCGCAGTCGTCGCGCGAGAGGTCGAGACGGTCGCCAAGTCAGACATCAGTCACAACGACCCTGCCTCCATCTGGGGCGGAACGTTCCGCTGACCCCATACCAAATACCTATTTTCCATAGGAGGAAAATACCGTGAGTGCTCACGAAAATCTCAACAAGGCGTACGAGGCTGGTACGACCACTGCCGGTACCCACTGGGCTACCGCGCAGGGCGATGTCGATGACATCGGTGGTGTCGGCGCGAATACGGCCGCACAGCGCCACCAGCTTGGCTCCCCGTCGTCTGAGGTCCACCTCACCGACCCGCAGCGCAAGTACCTGATCGACCGAGTCGTGAACGAGGCAACGCTCCTCGGCATGGTTCGCAAGTACACGATGAATCGCTCTCGCGTGGAGATCCCGCGCATGTCCGTCGGTACGCGCCTCATGCGTGCTAACACGGGTGGCGGTCATCAGGAATCCACGACCATGGGTACCCGAGTCGCTCCTGACTTCGAGTCCATCGTCCTGACCTCCAGCAAGCTCGTCCTGCCGTGGACCATCACCGAGGAGTTCCTTGAGGACAACCCGGAGAAGGGTGCCGCTGAGCAGCTCATCGCCGACATGATGGCTACTCAGGCAGCAAACGACCTTGAGGACCTAGCCTGCAACGGCGACGAGGCTTCCGGTGACGCGCTCCTGCGCGCCAACAACGGCTTCGTCAAGCTCGCCGCTTCTGGCAACGTCAAGGACTTCAACGGCGCAGCGTTCACCACGGACGTTTTCGAGCGGACCCTCCGCGCGATGCCGACGAAGTACCGCAACCGAGACAAGAGCAAGCTCCGCTACTTCGTGCCGTTCGACGTTGAGATGGATTACATCCAGTCTCTCGCCGCACGCATGGGTGACGCTGCCGACGCGTTCCTCGCGTCTGGTGCCGCTTCCCGCCCGAAGTACGGTGGCATCCCGGTCGTCGCTATCAAGTACCTTCCGTCCGACGGCACTGCCGGTGGTGGAACGAACGAGAGCACCATCCTTCTGACCGATCCCGACAACCTCGTTTGGGGTGTCGAGCGCGAGATGAAGATGCGCAAGACGACCGAGGGTAAGAACGCTCTCGACTTCGACGAGCGGTACTACGCT